>Ga0078972_1000022_pt1 | contig 560965 bp, 512 predicted proteins | sample YelNatPaOPGAMG01_FD_67568 | JGI IMG/M metagenome (GOLD analysis project Ga0078972, IMG submission 67568) | Hot spring thermophilic microbial communities from Obsidian Pool, Yellowstone National Park, USA - OP-RAMG-01 (SPADES assembly) (version 2) | ecosystem: Environmental > Aquatic > Thermal... | reverse complement strand
GTGAGGAAGGTTTGACGTTTGGAGGAGGGGTGAAGGTGAAGCTTTTTGGAGGGAGTTCTTTGGTGGTGGATTATGCGTGGGGAGATTTTGGGAGATTGAATGATACCCAAAAGTTTAGCCTGAAGTTTGCATTTTGATTCAGACAATTGACTCCATTTTATTGTTTTTCCAGAGACTGTCGGGGAGAGAAGGCTCCGGCAGTCTTTTTTATGAAGTGTTGTTAAGTGGGTAAAAAGAAATGAAATACAAAATTTTCTGTTTATTGATTTTCATTATTGGGTGTATTGGGATTTTTGAGGGGTGTGGGAAAAGAGAAAAGGCAAAAGAACAAAAAATTCTTGCTCGTGTGGGGAATCGCACGATTACAGTGAATGAATTTTTGTATCGGACAGAATTGACCATTCGGCCTCGATATCTTACCAAAAAGGGATATGAGTTGAACCGTGCGCTTCTCAATCAATTGGTGGGAGAAAAGATTTTTGCATTAGAAGCAGGGGATGACAACGCTTTGGCAAAAACGAAGTCATTTCAGGCGTATCTCCGAGGGATTCAAGAGCAGGCCATGCGGGATGAATTGTATCGCCATGTAGCTGTCCAGAAAGTCAAATTGGATACAAACGAAATTAAACAATATTACCGAATGGCAGGAAGAGAATACGATGTGGCATTTTATACCATCTATAAAGAAGATCTTGCAAAAAAAATCCAAGCAGAGATTGCAAAAAATCCCAATTCTGCCAAAGAGATATTTGAAGAATTGAGTCATCAAGTGATGAAGCCTGCAACCCATACGGTCAAATTTCGTGATCCGGATCATGATTTAATTCACGAATCCCTTTTTTCTCGTCCAGTTCCGGTGGATACGGTTATTGGTCCATTGCGGCTTGAAAAAAATCTTTACCTCTTCATGAAAGTTCAGGGATGGAAGGATTATCCGGCGATCAGTGGAGAACAGATGCAACAACGGTGGAACGAAGTGATCGAAACCCGGACAGAACGCAAGGCCAAAGTATTATGGGGGGAATATTTAAAAAAGCGGCTTTCAGGGAAAAGTGTAAAATTCAATCGAGATGTGTTCAAGAAATTGGCAGAGTTGACGTATCAATTATATATTGCAAGAAATGATACGGAACGCCAGACCATTTACGGGGAATTCCTTCGGAGTACCAAAGATATTCCCAATGCTGATTTTCTGGCCAATGAAAAAGCCTTATTGAAATCTCCTTTTTTTACATTTGATAATAAAGTGTGGAAAGTGGAAGATTTTTTGAATCTTTTGGCTTCTCATCCTTTGGTGTATCGGAAAAAGCCGATTTCTCGAGAAGAGTTTCCAAGAGAATTTAAAAATGCGATTGTAGATTTACTGCGAGATCATGTATTGACCCAAGATGCGTACAAAAAAGGATTGCATCATCAGGAATCTATACGTCGAAATACGCTCCTTTGGAAGGACGCTTTGATTGCTTCATATTACCAAAATCAGTTGTTGAACCAATTGGCCCAGAAATATCATGTCGAAGGACAAAGTACAAAGTTAAAAGCCATTTATGAAGCGTATGTGGACAGTTTGTTTAATGCCTATGCAGATCGAATTCACATCGATGAGGAAGAATTACGAAAAATACGCTTGACCAATATTGATCTGGTTGCGTATAAGCCGGGAGTTCCTTATCCCATGGCTGTCCCCAAATTTCCAGTGATTATCACAAAAAGTGATTAAGAACTCATTTTCATGTAAAGGTCTATTCAGGAGAAAAAGTTCCTGTGCATTTGTGATCGGAATCACAGGAGGGATGGGCGCAGGGAAAACCACTTTTGCAAAGGCCATGGCTAAATGTGGGGCCCATCTTCTTGATGTGGATACATTGGCCCACGGATTGGTGGATTCATCTCCTGAAATTAAAAGTGCAATCAAATCGACGTTTGGCCCACAGTTTTTCGATGAACAGGATCGGCTCAACCGAGAGAAACTAGGGGCTTTGGTATTTTCAGATCCTTCTTTATTGAATGCGTTAAATGAAATTATATGGCCTTCCTTGACTCAATTGATTCAAGATCGAGTGAGAGAATTTTCCTGTTCAAGAGTCCCCCTTGTGTTGGATATGGCAGTATTGTACGAAACAGGATGCCATACACTCTGTGATTATGTCATTGCCATTGATGCGCCCATGGAAATGCGCGTGGAACGACTCATGCATTCTCGAAATTGGACAAAGGAAGAAGCGGAAAAGCGCATTCAATCTCAAAAAAGAATTCTTGAAAATATTCAGAAGGCGGATCAAATCATTTGGAATGTGGGGTCGCTTGAAGCGTTGGAACAGAAAGCCAAGGAGATTTATTCTGAGCTTGTAAAGTCTTTTTCAGAATAAAAAGCGTACGCGTGATACACAATCGAAAGGGGGGCAAATCAAATGAATTCTCAAAAATTGATTTGGGGTGTCTTTTGGTTTTGTTTCCATTTTCCGGTCTTGCTTTTTTCCTCCGAGTCCGTTCACTATTCTCCCAACCTCTATTCATTTGACGTTATTACAGATGTCAAAACTATTTCTATGGGAGAATGTGGTGTGGCGAATTTTCGGGATGGATTGGCTTTTCAATTCAATCCTGCCATCTTAAATGGTGTCCGAGGTGCCCAATTCTATTACCAGCATCGACCTATGAATTGGGCCAGTGTATTAAATGGGATGTATTATTATGCATTGGGTGCATTGATGAAAACGCCATTGGGCCGATTTGGCATTGATTACACCCGTCATGAACAAGGTGCATCTTTTGTCATTACAGTGGAAGATCCTGAAGGAAGTACTGATAAAGTGAAAACGTATGACCATACTTTTACTTTGGGTTATGCCAATGAGATTACGGATCGATTCTACTGGGGAATCAATCTTAAAATTTTTGATGAGCAAATGGAATTCTCGAATAAGAAAGATATATTCAGCTCAAAATCTGCGGTGATGACAGATATAGGGCTTTTGTACGTATTAAAGAAAAAAGGAGATCAGCAATCCTTTTATGAAGGGTATATCCTAGGCTGTTCTTTACAGAATATTGGTGGCGTTCACACGTATGCGTATCACGGGGTCCCATGGGGAGAAACAAAGGGCAAAGCGATCATTCCAAAATATTTTCGATTTGGATTTTGTTATGAACTAATCTTGCAAGAAGATAAAAAGTGGATTCCGTTTCAATTTTCATGGATTACTGAATACAAAAAGTACCTGAATCCCCCTGATTTTAATAAAAAAGAAACCAATTATTATGGAATCGGATTTGAAGCAGTGTTGTATGAATGGATTTCTATGCGCATGGGAGGTATTTTACAACCCGATAATAGTATTTATGGAGGCGAAAATCGATTTGCTTTTCGCGGGGGGATAGGGATCCATTTGCCTTTAAATCATCTTTTTCTTTCTTGGCCTGTAATGATTCAGTTGGATTATGCTTACTTGCCAATTTATGAACATTATTATCTTTTTGCAAAAGTAAAAAGAAATCTCAATATGTGGGGAATCCGATTCAATTATGTTTTTTAAAAAATTCTTGCCAAATTTTATGAAAAATTTCACAGTGTGGGCATTTTGAAATTGCTTGACAATATTCCTTCTCTATTTTAACTTATAAAAATTCAAAAAGAGGGATCTATGGGCTCATCGTTTAAGTTAAAGCACTTCCGCTGGGTAATTTGTGCATTGCTTTTTATCGCGACCACAGTGAATTACATTGATCGCCAGGTAATCAGTATTCTTAAGCCAAGAATATTAAGTTGGCCTGGATGGTCTGAACTGCATTTTGGTCAGGTCGTGGCGTACTTCCAGCTCGCGTATGCCATTATGATGATTTTTGCTGGTGCCATAATTGATCGGATTGGAATCCGGAAGGGTTTTGCCATTGCCATTGTGTGGTGGAGTTTGGCCGCAATGGGTCATGCACTTTCTGGGAGTGTGTTGGCCTTTACAATATGGCGCATTTTACTGGGGCTGGGTGAAGCGGCCAATTTCCCAGCTTCGATCAAAGCGGTGGCAGAATGGTTTCCGAAACGGGAACGTGCTTTGGCCACAGGCATTTTCAATTCGGGCACAAATATTGGAGCAGTGATTACGCCGTTTGCTGTGGCCTGGATTTTAGAGACCTTGGGCTCATGGCGATGGGCATTTATTCTTACAGGCTCTTTGGGATTTATTTGGTTAATTTTGTGGTTTTTGATTTATAAATCTCCTGAAGAACATCCTTGGGTCACTCAAGAGGAATTGAAATATATTAAAAGCGAACCAGAGGAAAAATCACAACCCGTTTCCGTTTCTGTGATGCTCAAGTCTTGGGTAAAGCTTCTCCGGTTTCGCCAGACCTGGGCTTTTATAATTGGTAAGGCCTTTACGGATCCAATTTGGTGGGTGTGGTTATTTTGGGTTCCTGGATTTTTATACAAACGATTTGGTGTGGACATTAAGCAAATGGGTTTGCCAATTCTCATCATTTATACCATGGCCAGTATTGGTTCCATTGTAGCCGGTTGGCTTCCTGCAGTATTCATTCAATCGGGGTGGAGTCTTAATTTGGCTCGAAAAATCTCGATGTTGATTTGTGCGGTGTGCGTTGTGCCTGTCGTTTTTGCTGCATTTACCACCCATCTGTGGGTAGGGGTCATATTGATTGGCCTGGCTTGTGGTGCGCATCAAGGCTGGTCTGCCAATTTGTTTACTTTGACTTCCGACATGTTCCCGAAAAAAACTGTGGGTTCTGTGGTCGGAATTGGAGGCTGTGCAGGAGGTCTTGGTGGATATTTTATTTCCAATATTGTGGGTTTGATTTTAAATAAAAATCCAAATAATTATCTTCCCATTTTTATTACTGCGGGTTCGATTTATTTATTCACATTATTGATTATCCAAATTTTGGTACCAAAGCTTGAACCAGCCCGTTTGGATACATAATTGAGTATTATTGGTGGGATGTTATTTTTAAATTAAAGGGAAAAAAGTGGCAGTAGAACGGGGGTCTATAGTAGAATTTGCGGTTTCTGGGATCGATCCCAACATTTTAAATCCATTCATTCATACTGCTGGGGTAAAATTATTTCATCAGTATTTTGAGATTACTCAAAAACCTGCAAATCTGGAATATCTCAAAGAAATATTATTTCACTTTTCGAAACTCCCTTATGAAAATCTCAGCAAAATTATTTCTCATTCTGAAGAAACTGATATGATTCGAAAACTTCGATTGCCACTCGAAGTAATGGAAGGATATATTTCCCATAAATTGGGCGGGACATGCTTTTCGCTCACATTTTTTCTTTATTGTATCCTTGTTCATGCAGGGTATTCGTGTTATCCTGTGATGGCAGACATGAAATGGGCTCAAAATAGTCATTGTGTGTTGATTTTACTTTACGACGGTTCCAAATATCTTGTGGATCCTGGATACCTTTTCAATCAGCCCATGGAACTTCATCCCCAGAAGCCTCGGATATACGATTCTGATTTTTCTGGCATTGAACTGGCTTATCGAGAGGAGTTGAACACGTATGAAGTGTATACATTTAATAGAACCGAAATGAAATGGCGGTATCGGTTTCAAGATCGGCCTTGTCCTTTGGAGGAGTTTCTTCGATTTTGGGTTTCGTCGTTCTACTGGAATTCAATGCACGGATTATGCCTTACCCGAGCAGAGCGAGGCCGTTTGATTTATGTACACAAATATTTTATGCGTGAATCGACATACGAAGGGAAAGCCAATTATAATATCAAGAAAGATTATCATCAAAAAATTTATGAAGCGTTTGGGATTGAACCTGTGATTGTCGAAAGAGCCCTTTCTGCTTTGGCAATCAATATGGCTCGAGAAAGAGAGTTGGGGCTTTGGACGCCTTCAAAAAAGGATTCACTCAAGATAAAGGAAAAATATGAAAATTGATGAAGAAAAATATGGGGATGTGTTGGTCCTTCATGTTCGAGATCGGCAAATTACTTCCCATGAGGCTCCAGAAATGAAAACAGTGCTATTGGGTGCATTGCTTGGCGATTCAGAAAAAATTCTTCTGGATTTAACTGATGTGGATTCGATGGACAGTACGGGTTTGGGGTCTCTTTTATTTGGAATACGGCAAGCAGAACAACGAAGCAAAGATTTACGATTTTCTGGGATCCAATCCAAAGTTTCCTATTTGGTTCATTTGGCCCGCCTCGAGCAGGTAATTGAATGGTATCCCACAGTAGAAGACGCATTAAAGGATTTTCAAGCGAATGAAACCGATTGAATCACGGATTGACGAAGAGCATCTTCTTTCCATCCTTCGTACAAAGCGTTTTGGGTATTGTTGCTATGCTTTGGATACAATTGATTCAACCAATACGTTTGCCAGAGCGCTTGCAATGCAGGGCGCGGAAGAAGGGACTGTGGTATTTGCGGAATATCAAACCAAAGGTCGAGGTCGATGGGGACGGGTATGGCATACCCACAAAGGAAAAAGTATTTCCATTTCTCTCATTGTGAGACCCAAAATTCGGATTGCCCACGTGCATCATCTTACGTTAATGGTTGCCACTTCGATCAGTCAAGTTTTGGAGAGAAAATTGGGACTTCATCCCCAACTTCAGTGGCCCAATGATGTGTATCTTGGAGAAAAAAAAGTCGCAGGCGTGTTGACCGAGGCCAAATCCAATAGAAAGAAATTTTTATTTGCTGTCATTGGCCTCGGATTAAATGTCAACCAAACCGCGGAGGATTTTTCAGACACTTTGCAATCCAAAGCCACTTCGCTTCGTTTAGAATGTGGCATGGAGATCGATCGAGTTTCTCTGATGGCCGAACTGCTTTTCCAGCTCGAACAAGATTACGATCGATTGCTTTCCAAAGGATTTGATTTTGTACTTCACCGATGGGTGAGGCGCAATCGTGTGTTGGGGAAAGATGTGACATTACAGACGCGTTCTGGCACATGGATGGGTCGGGTGAAAGGGTTTCATACAAATGGGGGCCTGGTTTTTCTTGACGATCAAGGAAAAGAAAAGATTTTCACCCAAGGGGAAATCATTGAGGTAAAATATGCTTCTGGTTATTGATGTGGGAAATACCGAGACGGTTTTTGGCATTTATAAAGGAGATACGCTCTGCACCCATTGGCGGTTGTCCAGCCCAATGTATCGAACCATGGACGAAACCTGGATTTTGCTCAATGGGTGGTGTCAGCTTCAACAGGTTGCATTGGGCGAAGTGCAAGGCGTGGCAATTTCTTCGGTGGTTCCCAATTTGACTTCGATGCTGGTTGAGATGACTCGAAAATATTTTCAGCTGGAACCTTTGGTGATCTCAGCAGAAATCGACACAGGGGTAGTCATTCGATATGAAAGTCCCAAAACCGTGGGAGCAGATCGAATTTGTAATGCAGTGGGAGGGATTGTCCGGTTTGGGGCGCCTCTGGTGATTGTGGATTTTGGGACAGCCATTACATTGGACGTGGTCTCAGAAAAAAAAGAATATCTTGGAGGGGTGATCTGTTTGGGACTCAAATCCGCTTCTCAGCAATTACATACAGTCGCTGCAAAGCTTCCCAGAGTCGAATTGATCTTTCCTCAATTTGTCATTGGGCGGGATACTGAAACCAGTATTCAAAGCGGGCTTTTATGGGGTACAGTGGTTATGGTCGATGGGTTGATTGAAAGGATTGAGAAAGAATTGGGAGTGCCTTCCCTCAGAGCAATTGCGACAGGGGGGCAAGCAGGGTTTGTTGCACCTCATTGTCATCGTATTGAAGCGGTAGAGCCTTTTCTTACCCTGGAAGGAATGAAATATATCTATAATCGCATAAAATCACAAAAACAAGGAGGTTAGTATCACGCATGAACAAAGAAGTCAATGAAATCGTCTACAAACTGATCGGGATTTGTATCGAGCTTCATAAAGTGCTGGGTCCAGGGTATCCAGTGGAAGTCTACAAAAAAGCACTTGAAATCGAATTAAAAGAAAAAGAGCTTGCTTTTGAAGCGGACAAAGAGTTCACCATCACTTATAAAGAGGTTCCTGTGGGAACCCAAAAAATCGATTTTCTTATCAATGAATCGGTGATTTTGGAAATCCGTTCGATGCAAGAGGATCTTTTGGATCTGGAAATTCAGAAAGTGCTTCGGATGCTTCCTCTTTCTGGAGCCTCTATGGGGTTGCTTTTCAATTTTGGGACTCTCAAAATCCAGTATAAGAGAATTCTTCCCAGTAGAGCAATGCGGGGAGAAACACCCTCTGTCCCTCGGCCGGATAAAGCCCTTCGGCCAATGGGATATCGAGAGACCGGGCGAACTCGTGAGAATAATCCAATTCTTTAATCTATGCATTATCGTTTTTTTCTTGCTGGAATCATTCAGGGATCAAAGCAAGGCTTTGAGTTGTGTGATCAGACTTATCGGGACCGGTTAAAATCCATTTTAAAGCAGGGGTTCACGAATTGTGAACTTTTGTGTCCTGTGGAAGAGCATCCCAATTCTATTCGCTACACGGACGAAGAAGCCCGGGCTACATTTTTTACCAATGTCCAAAGAGCAAAAGACAGTACTGCGCTGGTGGTGTATCTTCCGGAAGCGAGCATGGGCAGTGGGATTGAAATGTGGGAAGCGTATCGTGCAGGAATTCCAATTTTTACCATTACTCCCATGTTGACCAATTGGGTTATTCGGATTTTATCTTCTCGGATTTTTCCCAATCTCGAGGCATTTGAAGAATTTGTGCTTTCAGGAGAGATGAAAAAAATGTTGGATGCATACCTTATTCATTCTACGCATGCGGGGACCCATTCTAAATGAAAAAGAGAATGATTTTAATTGGCGTTTTATTTTATTGGATCGGATGGGCACAGCATTTTCCAGAACCCAAGGGATGGGTCAATGATTTCGCAGAAGTGATTTCAGAAGAAATCGAGACTTCCATGAATCAACGGATACAAGAAGTTCAGAATAAAATTGGAGTGGAATTGGCCGTGGTGACGGTTCCAGACATGGAAGGGCTTTCGATCGAAGAATATGCAGTGAAACTTTTTGAAAAATGGGGTATTGGGAAGAAGAAAGAAGACAATGGGATTCTTTTACTATTGGCACTCAATGAAAGAAAAGTACGCATTGAAGTCGGATATGGTTTGGAAGGTCTTTTTCCGGATCATCGATGTGGAGAAATCTTAGATCAATACGTGGTTCCATTTTTACGCGAAAAGAAATATGGAGAAGGATTGTATGCTGGCCTTTATGTCATCAGTGCTCTTCTCGCTTCTGATGCAGGGGTCAAACTGGATGAGGATCAGCCTTTTCCCATCCAAGTGCCTGTTCATGAAAGAGGTTCTCTGGTGCCTTTTATTGTGTTTATTTTCCTTTTGATTATGATTGCTCGCTTAAGGTTATTTCCTTTGATTTTTGGGAGACCACACTGGGGTGGATGGCATTGGGGAGGAGGTGGATTTGGAGGTGGGTTTGGTTCAGGCGGATTCGGTGGATTTGGGGGAGGAATGAGTGGAGGAGGGGGAGCCACTCGAGGGTTTTAAGAAAGAGGATGTCCAATGTTAATGCATGAGCGTTTTCAAAAAATTATCAATCATTTTACAGAGGAGCTCCATCAACTGTTCGGACGTGAGTTGGTTTCCGTAATCCTGTACGGAAGTGCAGTGACCGAAGACTTCCATCCCAAACGATCCGATCTCAATTTTCTCGTTGTGCTCACGCCTGAAGGCCTTGAACGAATTCGCATGGTCCAAAAATATCTTTCCCGATGGCAACGCCAGCGGATTTTGTTCCCATTATTTGTGACAAAAGAATTTATTAAGAATTCATTGGACAGTTTTCCATTGGAATTTTTCAATATGAAGTTTGCCTATCGAGTCCTTTACGGTGAAGATGTGCTGGCTTCGATTGATATTCGGAATGAAGATCTTCGATTGCAATGCGAAAGAGAACTCAAAGGGAAATTACTTCACTTAAGGCAGAGCTATCTTTTCACCCGAGGAAAAGTGCGTGCGCTTCGGGATTTGATTATTCAATCGATTGGCATTTTTACCTTGGTTTTTCGCGCTCTGTTGTTCCTTTCTGGAAAACCTATACCCAAAACGCGTGTCGAAACGATTACAGATGCGTGTAGCGAATTTCATCTGGATTTGGCATTGTTTCAGAGCCTTTTGACCGTACGAGAGAAAAAAGGGGTTTTTACAAAAGATGAATTACAAGATTTTATCGAGCGCTATATTGTTGAAATTGAACGGCTGAGTCAGTCTGTAGAAGAGATGAAATTTTTGGAAGAGTCTAAGAACAAATAACCACGGAGGGATCGAATGAAAAAAGGAACGAAAATCGGATGTGGGATTTTGCTGGTCGTCATTTTTTCAGGATTGGTTGCAATTTCTTGGGGCGTCCGCACGAGAAACCGGGTGATTGAATTAGAGCAAAGTGTCAAACAACGCTGGGCTCAAGTGCAAAATCAATATCAACGAAGATACGACCTCATTCCCAATCTTGTCGAAACGGTGAGAGGATATGCCAAGCATGAACGGGAGACCCTGCAAGCAGTGACAGAAGCGCGGGCCAAAGTGGGAGGTGTCATTCAACTTTCTCCTGAACAACTGACACCTGAAAATCTGGCCAGATTTCAAGAAGCCCAAAATGCGCTTACAGGCGCATTGCAACGGTTGATGGTGGTTGTGGAGCAATACCCCAATTTAAAAGCCAATGAAAATTTTATCCGGTTCCAGGATGAATTGGCCGGTACAGAAAATCGTATTGCAGTAGAGCGGATGCGGTATACCCAGGCAGTGCAAGAATACAACCGCTATATTTTACGATTTCCTCAAATGCTGATTGCGAACTTGATGGGAAAACGCGAATTGCCCCAGTTTGAGGCGGTTCCCCAGGCCCAAGAGGCTCCGAAAGTTCAGTTTTAAATAAATAAAATGGAGGAAAAGTCATGACCCCTTTTCAAGAAATGTTATTGTACATTATTCCAGTGGCGCTTATTACTGCGGCAGTGATTTATTACGTCATTTCCAATCGGAAAAAGCAACAAAAATTTTAATTTAGATGGAAATTCTGAATGAGGAAATTCATCTTACCGAAGAGCAAAAGGCAGCAGTAGAGCACGGCGAAGGCCCACTGCTTATTGTGGCAGGCGCGGGTACGGGCAAGACGTTGGTGATTACCCATCGCATTGCCCATCTCATTCGATCCAAGTTGGCCAAGCCCGAAGAGATTCTTGCACTCACTTTTACTGAAAAGGCAGCTGCAGAGATGAGTGCCCGAGTGGATATTTTGGTTCCCTATGGATTTTCTGCTGTGCCGATTTCCACATTTCATGCCTTTGGAGATCGAGTTCTTCGAGAATTCGGGTTTGAAATTGGGATGGATCCTGAATTTCGTGTATTGACACCACCTGAGCAAATGATTTTTTTCCGAGAGCATCTTTTTGAATTTCCGTTGAAACGGTACCTCCCGCTTTCCAATCCAACCCGATTTATTCAAGCCATTTTAAAGGTTATTTCGAGGGCAAAAGACGAGGATGTTTCTCCAGAAGAGTATTTGGAATATGTTCATACTTTAAAGGCCAAAGCCCAAGAAAACCCATCCAATGTAGAATTGCAAGAAGAAATTGCACTCCAAGAGGAAATTGCAGGGGCCTATGCCAAGTACCAAGCGCTTTTAAGCCAACACGGATTTATCGATTTTGGCGATCAAGTTTTTCTCACATTGCGTCTCCTTCGCACTTCGTCTCGAGTGCGAAAAGAACTTCAGCAACGGTACAAGTATATTTTGGTCGATGAATTTCAGGATACGAATTATGCACAATTTCAGTTGGTCCAATTATTAGGTGGAGAAAAAGCCAATATTACTGTGGTGGGAGATGATGACCAATCGATTTACAAATTTCGCGGGGCTGCAATTTCGAATATTCTTCAATTCATGGAAATTTATCCCAATGCCAAACAAATCGTGCTCACCCAAAATTTTCGTTCCACCCAATTGATTTTGGATACTGCGTATCGATTGATCCAACACAATAATCCAGATCGGCTTGAAGTCAAGAATCGGATCGACAAAAGGCTCAAGGCATTGCGCGTTGGAGAACATCCAGTAGAACATCTCCATTTTGATACATTGACCAGTGAAGCGGATGGTGTGGCTCAAAAGATTACGGAACTCCTCGAAACCAAACGATACACCTTGAATGATTTTGCCATTTTGGTCCGTTCCAATGCGGATGCGGATCCTTTCCTCCGAAGTCTCAACATGCGAGGCATTCCGTGGCGTTTTTCTGGGAATCGGGGGCTTTACTCAAAAAGCGAAGTGCAGTTGTTGATTGCTTTTCTCAAAGTCTTGGCCGACGTGGATGATTCTCTCCATTTGTACCATCTGGCCGCTTCTCCCATTTATGAACTTCGTTCCATCGTAGAGTTGAATCGATGTGTGAATGTGGCACATCGGCAGAATCAGAGTTTGTTCTGGGTATTCACTCACCTTTCTACGATTGAAGAATTGTCTGATCTTTCCTCTGAAACCAAGGCGACAATCCAAAAGCTCATAGACGATATTCATCGGTATCTTGAATTGTCACGAGACAATCCCACAGGGGTTGTCCTTTATCAATTTCTTATGCAATCGGGATTTTTAAAACGGCTTTCTCAAAGTCCAGATCCAGAGGATGGAGTCAAGGTCCAAAATATGGCGCGGTTTTTTGAAGTGATTCGTTCTTTTTCTGAAACGGCAATGGTTGACCGGGTAATTCATTTTGTTAAATATTTAGATTTGCTTATGGAGGCAGGAGATGACCCTGGCACTGCAGAATTAGATTCAGATTTTGATGCTGTCAATGTGACGACTGTGCATCAGGCCAAGGGACTTGAGTGGCCAGTCGTATTCATGGTAGGTTTGGTCCATCACCGATTTCCCCATGTCCGTCGAAGCGATCCCATTGAACTGCCCGATGCATTGGTGAGAGAGGTGCTTCCCCAAGGGGATGCGCATCTCCAGGAAGAACGCCGGCTATTTTATGTGGGCATGACCAGGGCCAAAGAACGGTTGTTTTTAACCAGTGGGCTGAATTATGGTGGAGTAAGGCCTCGAAAAGTCAGTCCATTTGTTTTGGAAGCTTTGGATCGGCCTCATGCAGACACCGAGGTCATTCGGAAAAGTGCTGAAGAACGAATTCATCAATTTGCTCCCCCGCCCGAAGGAGTCATTGAGACCATGGCTCCAATTTCAGACACACGAATTCTTACATTGTCCCATTGGCAAGTGGACGATTATTGTACTTGTCCATTGAAATACAAATATGTCCATGTGCTCCGGGTGCCTATTCTTCCGCATCATTCTGTGATTTACGGAGAAGCCTTACACAAAGTCATTCAAGCATATCATGAAAGAAAAATTCATGGGATTCCAGTCACTCTGGAGGATTTGTATCGTGTGTATGAAGCCAATTGGCGGAACATTGGTTTTCTTTCTCGAGAACACGAAGAAAGGCGATTTCAGGCAGGGAAGGAAGCGATTCGGCAATTTTTTGAACAGGAAGAAGCGTCGGGCATTATTCCCATGCTGGTGGAGGCCCGGTTTAGTTTCTTGCTGGGGAATAATCGCATGGAAGGGCGGTGGGATCGGGTGGATAATCGGAATGGCGAGATTGTGATTGTGGATTTTAAATCTTCTGAAGTGTTTCAACAGGACGATGCAGATCGACGTACAGGAGAAAGTCTCCAATTGGGGATTTATGCGCTTGCCTATTTTAAAGTCTATCAAAAGATGCCAGAAAAAGTGGAACTCCATTTCTTGGGTTCGGGTTTAATTGGACAGGTGAAAGTGACAGAAAAAATGCTGGCAAATGCCCAGAAGGCCATTGAAGAAGCGGCACAGGGCATTCGGCGTCACGAGTATGCGCCACGACCGAGTTTTATTTATTGCCCGACTTGTGCGTATGCAGATATTTGCCCAAGTGCCATCCGGAGGTCAGCCGCGTAAAAAATATTGATTTTTGTATTTAAAAAATTTAATTTTTTAAAAACGAGGTAAAACAAAGTGCCAACATACGAGTTTATTTGCAAAAAATGCCAGACCCGGTTTAATGTATTTACATCCATCTCCAAAAAAGGTGAGATTCGTTGTCCTCAATGTCAAGGGAACGAGTTTCAGGAGATTTATGGAATGCCGACCATTGGTGGAGAACTTTCCAATCCCAGTGCAGGCGTTGGATCTGGATGTTCTACTGCCAGTTGTTCCTGCTGCAGTAGCAGAAGTTGCAAATCATAACATAAAAGGACAAGACCTTGGGAAAAACTCCTTTTAATTTTGCATTGATCGGTGCAGCAGGATATATTGCGCCTCGACATCTCACAGCCATTCGGGACACAGGGAATCGCCTTATTGCTGCTTTGGATCCCAATGATTCGGTGGGGATTCTCGACCGGTTTTTTGATGAAGTGGATTTTTTTACTGAATTTGAGCGGTTTGATCGGCATGCAGAAAAACTCCGTCGCCTCGGAGACAGCCATCGGATTCATTATGTGAGTATTTGTTCTCCCAATTATCTTCACGATGCGCATATTCGATTTGCGCTCCGAATTGGTGCGCACGCCATTTGCGAAAAACCTTTGGTGCTCAATCCGTGGAATCTCGATGTGCTTGAAGAACTCGAGTCAGAATCTGGACATCAAGTGTTTACCATTCTTCAATTGCGTCTTCATCCGGTGCTTATTGCGCTTCGTGAAAAAATCAGGAAAGAAAGTAGTTCGACAAAACATGATGTGGAACTCACGTACATTACGTCGAGAGGCAAATGGTATTTTTTCTCATGGAAGGGAGATGAGAAGAAAAGTGGAGGCATTGCCACCAATATTGGCATTCATTTCTTTGATATTCTTCTTTGGATTTTTGGCCCCCTTGAATATTCTGAACTGCATCTTTACACTGCTTCAAAGGCCAGTGGTTATCTTGAATTAAAAAAGGCGAAAGTCAAATGGTTTCTTTCTGTGGATAAAAATGATTTGCCTATCAATGTCCGGGGGCAAAACAAATCGACTTATCGTTCGATTCGTGTGGATGGGGAAGAAGTTGAATTTTCTGAAGGATTTGAAAATTTACATACTTCTGTATATCAAGCCATTCTGGATGGACACGGATTTGGCATTAAAGAGGCAAGGCCTTCGGTCGAGCTTACTTATCATATACGCCATGCGCCTTTGATTGCTCCTAGTATAGAAAAGATGCATCCTTGGATGAAAAAATAATGCCTCCAGAATTAACATACGAAATTGCATTATGGAATCAAGGCATTCAATGGATTGCAGGCATTGATGAAGCAGGCCGTGGCCCATTGGCCGGACCTGTGGTGGCAGCGGCTGTGATTTTCCCCCCGTATTTCTTTCTCCCGCAAATTGATGATTCTAAAAAACTCCGACCCGAAATGCGTGAAGTGTGCTATGATATGATTTTCCAATCTGCCACTGCCATTGGAATTGGTCTTGTGGAGGTCAATGAAATCGATCAGCTCAACATTCATCAGGCGAGTTTCGAAGCCATGCGTAGGGCAATTGCGAGCCTTTCGGTACTTCCTCAACACCTTCTGGTGGATGGATTTTCAATTCCCGAAGTTTCGATTCCTCAGACTGCAATTGTCAAAGGGGACCAAAAGTGTTTCACCATTGCTTCTGCTTCGATTTTAGCCAAAGTGACCCGGGACCGCATGATGTTGGAGTACGACAAACAGTATCCAATGTATGGGTTTGCACGGCATAAAGGGTATGGGACTCGAGAGCATGTCAAGGCCATTTTAAAGTACGGACCTTGCGAGATTCATCGAAAAAGTTTTCGTTTGCCTTCTTTTCCTCCAAATCAATGAAAACCAATCGAAAAAAGGGAGAATTGGGAGAAGCCCAGGCCCTTTGTTTTTTAGAGAAAAAAGGATTTCGCATTTTAGAGCAAAATTTCCGAGCAGAACGTGGAGAAATTGATCTTATTGCTCTAGACGGGAAAACCCTCGTATTTGTTGAAGTCAAATTTTCCACTCAAAATGGCTATGGCCCTCCCGAGTTACGTGTGAATAAAAGAAAACAGCATCAATTGGCAAAAATTGCGCAGGCGTATCTGGAAACTCATCCTGTGCAATTTGAGGAATGTCGATTTGATGTCATTGCCATAGAGTCTTCGAAGAATCACTCTCGGATTTACCACATTCAAGATGCGTTTTGGGTAGATACTTAATAATAACCCCCGACAGGTTAAGCGCATCATAAAAACATCCCGTCGGGGGCGCCTTAGGGGGAATAGTTCTCTATATTATGCAATTTTTTTATGAAAATGTCAAGTAGAAATTTCTCTGAAATGCCCCATTTTTTATGGCCTTGAAAATTGCGTTTTTGGATTTACAGCCCTTTTGGCAATTACAAAGCCAAGTGGTAAATTTCAAAAAGTACCATCTCTTTGTTTTTAATCAGATTCAATGCCAATTTTATACTTGTTTATTCTGAACTTAGTAATTCATTAAAAGCATTCTGAAGTTTTTGAGTGATAGGACCTGGTTTTCCATTGCCGATTTGTATGTCATTGACCGCAATTACAGGCATAATTTCAGTGATGGTTCCCAGAATCAAGATCTCCTCTGATTGTGTAAACGCAGTTTCTGAAATAGGAACTTCTTCTACTGGAATTTTGAGTGTGTGGCACAGTTCAAGGATGACCTCTCTCGTAATTCCGTTTAAAAGATGTCCGTTTAAAGGGGGTGTTTGCAATATTCCTTTTACTACCCTGCACACATTGGTATGGGTTCCTTCGGTAATCCATCCATTTCGCACAAAAATGGCTTCATGGGCATGCCGTTCAATGGCCTCTTGACTGGCCAGTACATTGGCCAAAAGCGAAATGGATTTGATGTCGCATCTTTGCCATCGCAAGTCCGGAACAAGAATAGCCCTGACACCTTCTTTTCTTTGTTTGGAGAAATCGGGTACCGGGAAAAGGCATGCATACACAGTGGGGGAGGTGTTCAAAGGAAAAGAATGGGAACGAGGGGCCACCCCTCGAGTGATTTGAATATATAGTATGGCTTCCCCATGTGGGAGTTCATTTTTTTGAATTAAGGTATAAGCCAGTTCTTCAATTTGATTAAAATTTGAAAATGGAATCCGAATTGCCTCAGTACTGTATCGTAATCGTTCGATGTGACGGTGCAATCGAAAAGGTTTTCCGTGGTAAATGCGAACCACCTCGTAAGTTCCATCGCCAAAGAGAAATCCTCGATCGTCCGGTGAAATAGAAATTTCTTGTTTTGGAAGATATTGACCATTAAAAAAGGCAATTGGAAAATGCATAATTTTTCATGCCTCCTTCATTCATAAAAAAGGCTGCAAGTTTGCAGCCTTTTTTCGTGTTCCAAAATGTATTCTAAATTTACAGATTGATAAGATACCCAGCAAGAATCTGTAAATCAGGGGACCCATCGTCCAAACCAATGCCCAAGGCGCCCCGGAGTCTGCCGCTTTTCATGGCATAGTCAATGCCACCGCTCAACATCATCCGATCCACTTCGGTCTCGAGCGTGAGCTCTCCTACAAAATTCATCCCTTTTTGGAGTGGATAAATAATACCACCGCCAAGTCGAAAAGAGGTTTCTCTGTCGGTCTCTTTTTTGGTTTCCACTTCTCCAGTGAACCAGTCAACTTCGTACGAATAAGTTGTGACTTCGTAGAAATTGAGTCCCGCTGTGGCCGTGAGCACCATTCCACTGGAAAGAAGCGTTCGATACGCTGCGAATGCACCAAAATTCAAATTTCCGTAGCCTATTTCTTCTTTTCCAATTGGGAGGGTCATCATGGCGCCTGCGGTGAGAAGTTTATTCTTTTCCTGAGAAATCTTGTAATGTCCGTAAAGTCCAAGATCAGTGAGGCCAGATTCTCCATCTCCTTCTTCAGGAGAAAAACTTGCAAAATGTAATTCTCCCTGGAGGTCTATTTTCTCGTTAATCGGGATTCCTCCCATGGCTCCCAGAGTGATCTGACTGCCTCCTTCATAATCTGAATACGAAAACGCTCCCTGGCCAAATTTTGCCTTGGCCACAGGTGCATCCTGGAAAAAGGATTGAAACAGATGCACATCGGTGAGAAGTCCTTTCTGTTTCTGGCCATAACTGGGAAAAACCAAAAGAAGCCCCATACCCAGCATCAGAATCCATTTGTTTTTCATTGCCTTTCCTCCTCTTTTGAAAAATTGTTTTTTTACATATCACAACATAGTAAAAAAAAATCTTTTTGTCAACCTTTTTTTAATCGCCTCACAATGGTTCGGCAAGAATCAAAAGCAAGCATTTCGGAGTGGATGGTCTCTGGTTTCATCCAGACAATTTCAATAATTTCAGAATTGCATTGAAGGCTATTCCAATCTTTTATTTTACAGGTAAAAAATGCATCTGAAGTATAATATGTCACGCCTTCGTAAATATACGTATTGGGTGCAGAGGCAAAATATTGGAGTGTTTCAATGTCTACATTGAGTTCTTCTTTTATTTCCCGAATGAGGGCTTGTTCTAAGGTCTCTTCAAAATCCACAAATCCGCCGGGAAAATCGAGAAGTCCTTGACCTGGTTTTCTGGCCCGGCGTACCAATAAAATTTCCTCCCCTTTCCATAGAATTCCTGCCACTGCAGAAGCCGTATTATGAAAATAGATAAATCCGCAGGCTGCGCATTGCATTTTCTTTTCTCCAAATGCATGAATCTGGCTTTTTCCGCACCGGGGGCAATATCGAAATTCCACTGCATTTTTCATGGGCTTTTGTCTCACTTATCCATTTTTATACCTTGGTCCGCCGCCTCCTTCAGGAAGTCTCCAAATAATGTTTTGCAATGGGTCTTTGACTTCACAGGTTTGGCAATGGAGGCAATTGGTAAAATTGACTCGAATGGTTTTTTCTTCTTCAATCCATTCGTATACTTGGGCTGGGCAGAACCGAGTGCAAGGGCAGTCAAATTCGCGTTTACAAATTTCGATACACGCGTTGGGGTCTTTGATCGTAATGTGGCTAGGCTGATTTTCTTCGTGCTGGGTTCCAGAAAAAAATACATCGGTAAGTTTATCCAGCATGAGAGGGCTGGATGGAAATGAAAAGATTTTGATTTTGGGTTTCTTCTTGGATAGTGGAGCAAGCGAACTCCACTCTGGACGAATGGGCCATTTTCCAAAGGGCCAGAGGCCAAAAGAAACCGTATGGAGTCCAATGTTCAAAATGCCCATCATGCGATGGTATTGAAACCCTTGATGGAGATTTCTTACCCGATACAATTCTTTACCAGGCCATCCATTGAAAAATTTTTGGGGGTAAAAATGGAGAATTTCTTGAGTGAATGATTGTTTTTTCCAGCATTCGAAAATGGCATCCCCTGCATCCATCCCAGATTGAATGGCAAGGTGAATTCCTTTCAGCCGGACTGCATTGACAAGTCCTGCAGAATCTCCTACAATGACAAGCCCATTGGCCACCAATTGTGGAATGGCAAAATATCCTCCCTCTGGAATGGATTTGGCGCCGTATTCGATCACTTTTCCACCTGAAAGAAATTTTCGAATCAAAGGATGGGATTTCCATTGAAGAAAAAGGTGATGGGGATCCAACAATGGATTTTTATAATCCAATCCAGTGGCAAGCCCAATGGCCACTTGATTTTCAGGCCTCCAATAGACAAAGCCTCCGCCAAATGTGTTTCCATCGTGAGGGAAGCCAAATGTGTGAATGGCGGTGCCGGGTTTTAGACGGGAGCTGGGAAGTTGCACAATTTCTTTAATTCCAAGTACGGTACTTTGAGGCATTCGGTCTTTCCCAAGGCCTAAGTGTTCCAAAGCCAGTTGGGTGAGCCGGCCGTGTACTCCTTCTGCAAGCACAGTGACCTTGGCTTCTATTTCTTCTCCATAGACCACAGTGGATTTGGGATTTCCATTTTTGTCAATTCCCCTATCGCCCAAACGGACTCCGCGAATGATTTCTCCCTCTCGAAGAAAATCCACTCCAGAAAATCCACTGAGAATATGGATACCTAAGGTTTCTGCTTGTTGAGAAAGCCAGCGAGTAAATTGAGAAAGAGAAGTCATTAAGCATCCTTTGGATCGCATGAGATGCGGGACATATGGGAGTCGAAATGCGAGCCGAGACGTGAGAAAATAAAACGGATCTGAAATGACCTCTCCCTCAATGGGTGGTTTTTTTTCCTGAAAATCAGGGAAAAGGGCATATAAAGACCGTGGATCTACAAGGGCTCCGGAGAGAATGTGGCTTCCCGGAGAAATTCCTTTTTCAATGACAAGGACAGTGGGAGAGGGGAGCTTTTCTTCTTTTAATTTTCCGGATTCGACTGCTTCGTTATGGGATTTAACTCTTTGACACAAACGGATGGCTGTAGAAAGGCCAGCCACTCCAGCGCCTACTACAACCACGTCTGCCTGCCATCGTTCTCTTGAAATCATAAGAAATTTGCTTATCGGGTATCCAGAATTAAAGGTAAGCCGTCTTTCCCGCCCACAATGACCACTTTGGTATTGGGCGAATTGGCAATTTTTTCAGTGGCTTCAATGCCTTTCCAGCGAAGGAGTTGTTCGCTAATGCCTTTGCTCACAATATCCTGGAAATCCGCAATGCCTTTGGCTTCGATGCGTTTCCGTTCTGCCTCTTGTTTCTCTTTCAGGAGAACAAATTGCATGCGCTGGCTTTCCTGCTCTGCGCGGAGTTTTTCTTCAATGGCGTCTTGGAGCCCTTTGGGAAGAATAATTCGGCGGAGAGGGACAGATTCTACAATAATGCCCCGAGGTTCAACAATTTTTTGCAATTCATTTTTGATGAGATTTGAAATCATTTCCCGTTCAGAAGTATACAGGGCTTTGGCTTCGTAACCCGCTGTCACCCCGCGGGCAACAGAGCGAAATTGGGGAATTAATACAATATCTGCATAATTTTTCCCAATGGTTTTGTAAACCATCGCAGCTTTTTCTGGATTAAGATGAAATAGAATGCTGATGTCGAGTTGAATATTTAATCCCTCCTTGGAGGGCACATCCATGGTTTCTGTGGATTCCTGTGTCTTAATAGAGTATTTTATGATTTTGGCCATGGGATTGACCAGATGTACTCCAGATGCGAGAGTACGATTCGACACATGGCCAAAGAAGTCGATCACGCCCACATTGCCTGCAGGGATCACGGTGAAAAACGAAAATACAATTGCGATTCCCAATACTATGGAGAGAGCCAAAAGAAGGGTGGAGTTCACTCTTTTCATTTTGTTTCCTCGGCCTATCAGCCAAATAAGGCCTAATCCGAGTAAAAGGAGTATAAAACGCATATTTTTTCCTCCTCAAATTTATTTGATAAAGTACATCATAGAAGGAAAATAAGCAAGAAAAAAGCGGTTGAAATCCTCACCGTATTTTACCGTATAATAGGACAGAAAATTTGATGCGACGATTTACCTTATTGAAATAATTTATTCTCGAATGTGGCCGTTCCCAATCACAATCCATTTATACGAAGTGAGTTCTTCAAGACCCATGGGGCCTCGGGCGTGGAGTCGGTCTGTGGAAATGCCAATTTCTGCGCCCAACCCATACACCCCGCCATCCGAAAGCCGGGTCGATGCATTGACCATCACCGAGGAACTGTCTACTTCTCTGAGAAATTGCTCTGCCACATGGATGTCTTCGGTCACAATGGCATCGGTATGATTTGAGCCGTATCGATTGATATGCTGGATGGCTTCATCGAGATTTTCGACAACTTTTACAGCCAAAATCAAATCCAGGTATTCTGCAAACCAATCTGCTTCTTCTGCAGGCTTTATTTCTTTTGAATAGATCTCGAGGGTTTTTGGACACCCACGGATTTCAACACCTTTTTCTTGGAGGGCTTTTAAGGCCAAAGGCAAAAATGTTTTTGCAATTTTGGCATCCACCAAAAGGGTTTCCATGGCATTGCACACTGCAGGTCTCTGGACCTTGGCATTGAGCACAATGGAAAGCGCCATATCGAGATTGGCCTTTTCGTGCACATACACATGGCATACCCCTTTGTAATGTTTGAGCACGGGAATGCGAGAATTTTCTGTCACTGTTCGTATCAGTCCCTCTCCTCCCCGGGGAATGATCAAGTGAACATATTCTTCTTGGTGGAGAAGCTCTATAATGGATTCTCGATCTCGAGACTCTATGTAGGAAATCAAATGGGGATTGATATTTGCTTTTTCAATCACAGAACAGAGCACTTGAACCAACGTAAAATTGGAATGATATGCATCTGTCCCTCCTCGAAGAATGACCCCATTGCCAGATTTCAAGCATAAAGCAGAAGCCTCGATGGTGACATTGGGCCGCGCTTCGTAAATGATTCCGATCACACCAATTGGAACACGCATTTTGCCCACGCGAAATCCTTGCGGTCTTACAGTCATGCTTTCGATTCTACCAACAGGATCAGGTAAACTCGCAATTTCTTCGCAGGCCTTTGCCATTTCCTCAATGCGTTTTTCATTGAGTAAGAGACGATCAATCAATGCCTTGGAAAGCCCTTGTTTCTTGGCATTTTCCACATCTTTTTGATTGGCCTCCAAAATTTTTTCTTTTTGGGTTCTGATCTCGTTGCCTGCGTTGCGGAGCAGAGTATTTTTCAGCTGGGTAGAACCGGTTTTAAGAAATTCTTGGAAGGCCAAATATGTTTTTTGAGCAAGATCACGAATCGCAGACATGAAGAATCCTATTTAAAAATTATCATATTGTCTCTATGGATAATCTCTTCGTAAAAACGTTTATCTGGATCTTTAGGGATTTCATCGGTCCTTTGACCTTTAATTCGCTCAATCTCTTCGCTGGAGTAAAATGTAATGCCTTTTCCAATCATTTTCCTCTCTTTGTTAAAAATGCCCACAAGACTTCCCTCAGGAAATTCGTCTTCTGTTCCGATGACCCCACCAGGCAAGAGGCTTTTCAAATGGTTGCACAACGCATCTTCAGCGCCTTCATCTACAAAAATTTTTCCCTTGATTTTTTGATTAAAAAAGATCCATTTTTTCTTTTCTTTCACAATGGTGGATTCCGGCTTGATAAAGGTTCCAATGTCTTCTCCTTCGAGAATGGCCTTGAGATTTGGAGAATACCCATTTGTGATAATGACACCAGTGCCTGCTTTGGCCGAAAGTTTTGCTGCTTTGAGTTTAGATCGCATGCCACCGAGAGAAAAAGGACTCTGTTTATCTTCAATCAAATTAAAAATGTCATCACTAATTGTTTCGAGAAAAGGAATGCGTTGTGCATCCGGATATTTATGAGGATTTTTGGTAAATACTCCATCGGTATCTGTAAAAAGAATTAAAAGATCTGCTTCCATCAGATTGGAAACCAAAGCAGAAAGCATATCGTTATCACCAAATTTCAATTCATCCACTGCAATACTGTCGTTTTCGTTAATAATCGGAATTGCACCATATTCCTCCAGTGCATTGAGGCAGTCTCTTGCGTAAAGAAAGCGCTTTCGATTTTCAATCACATCGTAGGTCAATAAAATTTGTCCTACCGGAATATTATATCTTCGGAAAATTTCGTTCCATCGCTCCATGAGAAGTCCTTGACCAATGGAAGCCAGGGCCTGTATTTTCTTGATATCCGTGGGCCGGGCTTCGATGCCAAGGGTCTTCATGCCAAATCCCACTGCACCAGAAGTCACAATACAGAATTCATATCCTTTTTTTCGAAATTCGGCAATGTCTCCAACAAGTTGATAAATTTTTTCTTTTTGAATGTCTTGTTCGTGGCTCAACAAAACCTTGGTCCCAAGCTTCAATACAATTTTTCTGGCTTTTGTGATGTAAAAATATCTGTATTTTTGGTTTAATGGCATTTCTTAATTCCTAGGCTTCACCAAAACCATACTAAAATTTATTCTCTTTTTGGAAAAAAGCAATAGGAAATTTTAAGAAAATAGGCTCTATTTTTTAAATAATTCGTCTAATTTTTGCCGGGCTTCTGCAGATCGGTCTGACTTGGGAGAAGGAATTCGATCAGCGAACTTGAAATATTCACAAAAATTGGCAGAGGCTTTGTCGCTGACGTATTCTGCTTGAGGTTCCCGGCATTGATGATAGGCATTGGGATCGTAGAATGTACAATTTAAACAGACATGAAGAGGGACATTGCAATGGGGGCACATTGTTTCTCGAGCGATTTTTTCCTCAATTGGAATAGCTTTTCCGCAATGGTAACAATACATGGTTTTTTCTCTCTCTATTCAATTTTACAATACAAAAAATCAAAATGCAATGAATTTGTGAAATTGACTTGAAAAAAGGGGAGAATTTGGTTATACTTAAATGAATTCAAATTGATGAACAAGGAGTTTTCATGGCCTCTGTGAAATTGGTAAACACGACGAAGATTTATGAAAATCAAGTGATCGGAGTCCAAAATATTCACTTAGAAATTAAAGATAAAGAATTTATTGTCATTGTAGGCCCTTCTGGATGTGGAAAATCGACCCTTCTCCGTCTGATTGCAGGATTGGAAGAAGTGACCGAAGGGGACATTTTTATTGATGGGCAACGCGTGAACAATGTCCCTCCAAAAGACCGGGACATTGCCATGGTGTTTCAGAATTATGCCTTGTATCCCCACATGTCCGTATTTGATAATATGGCTTTTGGTCTCAAGTTGCGAAAGTTTCCTAAAAAGGAAATTCAGAAACGGGTGCATGAAGCCGCAGAGATTCTTCAAATCCAAGACCTGCTGGATCGGAAACCCCGCGCTTTGTCAGGAGGGCAACGCCAGAGAGTGGCATTGGGTCGTGCCATAGTTCGCAAACCCAAAGTATTTCTTTTTGACGAACCTTTATCCAATTTGGATGCAAAGCTTCGAGTTCAGACCCGAGTTGAAATCCATCGGCTCCATGAAAAACTCCGCGCCACAATGATTTATGTGACGCATGATCAAGTGGAAGCCATGACCATGGGAGAACGAATTGTGGTGATGAACAAAGGCGTGATCCAGCAAGTGGATACACCAATGGCCATTTATCAGAACCCAGCCAATCAATTTGTCGCAGGATTCATCGGCACTCCTCCCATGAATTTTATTTCTGGAAAATTCACGGAGGGGAAAACCGTTCGATTTTGTGTGGACGGGATTGAAATTGTGCTTCCTAGTCGGTTGACGAATAAAATTCAAACCGCTGGGCTAAAAGAAGCCATATTGGGCGTGAGACCCGAGGATATCGAACTTTTCCCTTTAAAAAAGAAAGAAAACAAGATGCTTCGGGCCAAAGTGGATGTGATTGAATCCATTGGGAATGAAACATATATTTATCTTGCATTCCAAAAGCATACGCTCTGTGTTCGCGTCTCCTCTGGAAACACGGAATGGATTGAATCTGGGAAAGAAGTTGGATTCCTCTTTCATTTTGATCGAATTCATTTTTTTGAGCCGAAGCAGGGAGTTCGTGTAGTTTGATCAAAAGCATTTTAATTCTGCAAGCTCTGGCTCTGCATTTTGAAATTTTTTACTGTTATTGAATTTTTCTCCAATTTTTGATTTGGAATACCGGTTGATTTCACGCAGTCTTCTTTTTCTATATCCTCTTGATTTATAGGAAGTTATTTTGCACTGTAACTTTGTTTTTATTTTCATCGTATTCTCTTTATGAGTGATTTTTTTTTGTCTTATGGCATGTCATTTGCTTGAAAAGGATTATTCGTGTGAAGAGGAATATTTATTCAATGAATCGATTGCTCCCAAAATGGAAATTTCAGGATTTTTCAATTCGCCGAAAGCTGGCCTTGATTACCCTTTTGGCTACGTTTTTAGGATTGTTTATTGCAGTGTCTGCATTTATTGTAGTTGAAAGAATTACGTTTCGACAAAATGTATTTCGTGCACTTTCTGTGAATGCCGAGATCATTGGAACCAATAGTACGGCGGCTCTGGTTTTTGATGATCCAAAGTCGGCTGGAGAGATTCTTTCTGCCTTTCAAGCAGAGCGACATGTGATTTTGGCAGCGATTTACACGCCTCAAGGCCAAATTTTTGCAACCTACACGAGAAAAGGTGCGGCAATGGAATTTCCCAAGAATCCTCCTCTCTACGGAGATACCATCAAAAAGAACACTCTCACAATGAGCCGGCCCATCACATTAGACGGAGAGACAGTGGGGGTGCTTTATTTAAAATACGATCTCAATGAAATGATCACCCGTTTCCAAAGGTATTTGATGATTGGGCTTGGGGTCATGGGAATTGCAGGATTGATTTCTTTTGGCATTGCTTCTCAATTGCAGAAAACCATTTCCGGACCCATTCTTTATCTCGCGGGTTTGACAAGATTGGTTTCTGAAAAAAAAGATTATTCGATTCGTGCTGAAAAATCAAGCAAGGATGAAATTGGCCAATTGATGAATGGATTCAACGAAATGTTAGAGCAAATTCAGGCCAGAGATCGGGTGTTGAGGCGGTATCAAAACGAGTTGGAAAAAAGGGTGAGGGAGCGAACACAGCGTCTTCAGGCTTCGCTCAAAGAAAAAGAAGTCTTGCTTAAAGAAATTCACCACCGGGTAAAAAACAATCTTCAAATTATTTCGAGTTTACTGTATTTGCAATCCAAACACGTAAAAAATCCGCAAATCCTTTCGTTGTTTAAAGAAAGCCAGGATCGCATTCGATCTATGGCGTTGATTCATGAGAAACTCTATCAATCTCCGGATATGGTTCATGTGGATTTTGCCGAATATATTCAAAGTCTCACTGTGTATTTGGCCAATTCGTATGGCGCTTTATTAAAAAATGTCCGAATTCGAACCAAAGTAGAAGATGTCTTTTTAAGTATTGACAAAGGCATTCCGTGTGGCCTCATTGTGAATGAATTGGTCACCAATGCTTTAAAATATGCATTCCCCAATGGCCGAAAAGGGGAGATCCGCATTCATCTTCGACGGATGTTGGATCGACGGATTATGTTGATGGTCAGTGACAATGGAGTGGGGTTTCCCGAAGGTTTGGATTTTCAAAAAACCGATACTCTGGGCCTTCAATTGGTTCGAAATTTAGCACAACAACTCAATGGGTGTTTAGAATATCTTCCTGGAAAAGGGACTCGGTTTCGAATTACTTTTCCAGCTTAGGAAGTAAAGGAGAAAAATTGAAATGGAGAAGCCACGCATTCTTATTGTAGAAGATGAAGTCATCATTGGGATGGAAATTAAGGATCGTCTCCTTCAGTTAGGATACGATATTGTGGGACTCACGCCCTCTGGAGAAGAGGCCATTCGCAAAGTGGAACGTTTTCATCCGGATTTGGTTTTGATGGATATTATGCTCGAAGGGTCTATGGATGGGGTGAAGGCGGCAGAAATGATTCGAAAGGAATTTCGTATTCCAGTGGTATATCTTTCTGCTTATTCTGATAATGAAACTTTGGAACGGGCCAAGCTCACTGAGCCTTTCGGGTATATTTTAAAACCGTTTGACGAGCGTGAACTTCGTACCACGATCGAGATTGCATTGTATAAATCCAAAATGGAAAAGCAAATCCAGGAGCGGGAACACTGGTTTGCCACCACGTTGAAAAGTATTAGTGATGCTGTGATTACCACAGATATAGAGTCGAATGTCACTTTTATGAATCCAATGGCAGAAATGCTCACGGGCTGGAAGAGTACAGAAGCCATGGGAAAACCAATTGATCAGATATTTCATACCCTAGATGAAACAGACCGGACCCCCCTGGAATGTATTGCAAAAAGAGTGCTGAAAGAAAAGATGATTTCTGCACAACCCGTGCATACCCTTTTGATTTCTCGTGATGGAAAAGAATTGTCCATCGAAGCACGGACTGCATTAATCCAGGATGAAAGAGGGAAAATTTTTGGAGCGGTATTGGTTTTTACTGATATTACAGCGAAAAGAAAATTAGAAACCCAATTACGACAATCCCACAAATTGGAAGCAGTGGGGACTTTGGCAGGGGGTATTGCCCATGATTTTAATAATCTTTTAACCGCCATTCGTGGGTCTGTAGACATGATCATGCATCATACTCCTTCTGATAATCCAATTGCCCAAGATTTGCGGGAAATCCAAATTGCCACAGAACGAGCGGCAGATTTAATTCGACAACTCTTGCTGTTTAGTCGAAGCCAGCCAATGAAGTTTTCAGTACTTTCAATCAATCAAGTCATTGAAAATATGTTGAAGCTCCTTCATCGTCTGATTGGAGAAAACATTGGGGTGAGCACTTCTCTGGATCCCAAGTTGTGGTGCGTTCGAGGAGACCAGACCACACTGGAACAGGTCATTATGAATTTGGCCATCAATGCACGGGATGCCATGCCCAATGGTGGAAAACTGTTGATTAAAACAGAAAACGTGACGATTGATGAAGCCTATTGTCAAGCTGTACCAGAGGCACGTCCTGGAAAATTCATCCGATTTTCTATGACAGACACTGGCGTAGGCATTGACAGAGAAACCGTTCAGCGTATTTTTGAACCGTTTTTTACCACAAAAGGCCCAGGAAAAGGGTCAGGGCTTGGACTGTCTGTGGTTTACGGAATTATTCAACAACACGGGGGATGGATTAATGTCTACAGTGAACCCAATCGTGGCACGACATTTAAAATTTATCTTCCTGCAGTAGAGGAAAAACCGGCTCGAAAATCGACGAGAAAAATCCCTTTAGAGTCCCTTCACGGAAAGAACCAACGGATTCTGTTTGTTGAAGATGAAAAAAATGTCCGGGAATTTGTCAGTAAGGCACTTTCTCAGTGTGGGTATCAGCTTTTTATCGCTGAAGATGCAAAACAAGCCATGGAAATTTTTCAGAAAGAAAAGGGGAAATTTGATCTCGTGTTTACCGATGTGGTACTCCCAGATTCCAATGGAATTCATCTTGTTGAGCAATTATTGCAGGAAAAACCGAAACTCCGAGTTTTATTGACCAGTGGATATACAGATCATAAATCGCAATGGCCATTAATTCAAGAAAAGGGATACCAATTTCTTCAAAAGCCGTATACACTTACTGAATTGCTCAGGACGCTTCGCTCTGTTTTGAGGAAAAGAGGTGTACCCGGGTCGTGTAAAGAAACGTAAAAATTTGCTTGCACTTTCTAAAAGAATTTTTTATACTCAAATAGAGTTTTTTCAATCTGGAAATTTCCCAGTGGGCTTCATTTCTGAGGACTTTATTCGGAAATTCCGCTTCTGAAGAAAAGTTCCCTTCCTCTCCCCGGGGTGGCTATGTTGATTTATTTCCCTTGGCCATCCCGGGGAGTTTTTTATAAACGGGAAAAAATGGGGAATGGAAAAAACGGAAAATCAACAATGGGTGAATCATGAAGAAATGGATGGGAATTCTCCTCATCGTACCACACATGCTTTGGAGTGCTCCTTCGGGTTTTGAATTTCACAACGCGGGTTATTTTCATCGCCGCGGAATGGATGTGTTGGTTTTTTCCAATGAATATGATTCGCTTTTCGGTGATGCCAAAATCAGTGGGATCGAAATTATCCTACACGACGAACGCATTGCCACCAACGGGGATGTCCGCATGGGTCCCACTCCAGGCCAGTGGGATCCGATCTCAAAGCCGGTCGATCGTCGTGTGGATACGGTGGCCCGACAGATTGTGGTCAAGCGGAGTTATCCTGAGTTCGGCTTTTCCTATGCACTCGAGGTGGTAGCAAATAAGGAAGCTTTCACCATCTCGGTGTTCCTGGAGACCCCGATTCCTGACACTTTAAAAGATCGAGTGGGTCTCAACCTCGAATTTTTGCCTTCTGCGTATTTTGGCCACAGCTATAGGATAGACAACCAAACCGGACTATTTCCTCGTTCTGCATCCGGATCCAGTTTTCGCACACCCCAGGGACTTGAACCTGAACCTCTTGCCAGGGGAAAGCGGATTGTCCTTTCGCCTGAAGATCGCTTTCGCAGGATCACGATCGAGGCCATGGATGCGGAATTGTCTCTCTACGACGGCCGGCTCACGGCTCAAAACGGCTGGTTCGTGGTACGTTCTTTACTTCCCACAGGAAAAACCGGAAAAGTGCTTACGTGGCGTATTTCAGCAGATCCCATTCCGAATTGGGTGAAGCCTCCGGTCATTGGCCATTCCCAAGTGGGATACCATCCAAAACAGAAAAAGATGGCGGTGATCGAGTGTGATTTCCAAGCAAAGTTACCTCATAAAGCCAAGGTATTGGAAATCCTTTCTGATGGCAAAATAAAAACGGTTTACCAAGCGCGGGTCATTCCTTGGGGAAATTTTCTCCGGTATGGCTATTTTCATTTTGATTTTACCTCGGTACAAAAGCCGGGTCTTTATTTTCTTCAATTCGGCAATCAAAAGACCGCTCCTTTTCGCATTGCCGAGGATGTGTACCACGAGGCTTGGCATCCCACGCTCGACGTGTTTCTGCCCGTGCAAATGGACCACATGGGTGTGCGGGAGGCCTATCGGGTTTGGCACGGACCTTCTCATCTCGATGATGCGCGTCAGGCGCCTCCAGATCACGTGCATTTCGACCTCTATGCCCAAGGACCTGGTACAGATACCCAATTTGCTCCAGGCGAGCACATCCCTGGCTTGAACATTGGCGGATGGTTTGACGCAGGCGATTTTGACATCCGAACCCAGACCCAATATGCGACCGTGCTCATGCTCGCATGGACATGGGAAACGTTTCGTCCTTTGCGGGATCAGACCACAGTGGATCGAAGGCGTGGATGGGTCGAGCTCCACGTCCCGGACGGTACTCCGGATATTCTCCAGCAAATTGAGCATGGAGTGCTGGGTCTTCTTGCCCAGCATCGGGCCGTGGGACACGCTATCAGTGGAATCATCGCCCCGGATCTCAAACAATACACCCACATTGGCGATGCACACAGCAAAACGGACAATTGCATTTTCCGGGCTGATTTCCCTGCTGATTCTTCGGATGGGGTCTATAGCGGAGTTCCGGACGACCGATGGGCTTTTACCACTCGTTCCACTCCGCTGAACCACGGTTCAGCATCTGCCTTGGCTGCAGCGTATCGGGCACTGAAAGAGACCAATCCAGTTCTTGCAGATTCTTGTCTTGCCACTGCACTCCGTGTGTGGGACGAAGAAGAAAGCCATGCACCATTTCTCTTTCGTCACGGCAACACCACAGGTGGCCATCCGGACGATGAGAAATTCAAGGCTGCGGTCGAACTTTGGCTTTCCACAGGAGAGCCTCGATTCCGGGACGCAATATGGGCGCTTTGGCCCAGGATTTCGGAGCGCTTTCCCATGAATGCAGTCATGGCGCTCCGTGCAGTCAAAACAATGGATTCTGCCTATGCCCAGGAAGTCAGACGTGCTCTCCTTGGCCATCAGGCCATTTTTCAGATTCGAAAGGACAATCCTTTTGGCGTGCCCATGGCAACCGGTGGCTGGGGAGGCAATGGTTGGGTCATTCAGTGGGGGATCCTCCATTTCTTTCTCCGAGAGACTTTTCCGGATCTTGGTGATCCAGATGCGGCCTTTCAAGCCCTTCATTATCTCTACGGCTGTCATCCTGGTTCGGATATTTCTTTTGTCTCCGGTGTCGGCGCACGATCCAAGACCGTGGCGTACGGAAACAACCGCGCGGATTTCTCTTTTATCCCGGGTGGGATTGTCCCCGGCATCGTGATCGTGAAGCCCAATTTCCCTGAAAACAAGGAAGACTGGCCTTTCCTTTGGGGCGAGAACGAATACGTGGTGAGCCTGGGACCAGCGTACATTTTTCTTGTCCATGCAGTAGAGAAGATGCTTCGAGAATGAAATGGAAAAGGAAAAGGGAAAACGGAGGGGATTTGATATCCAGCTGAACAAAGAATGTAAAGGGGATTTTTTATATTCACAATAGGGAGGTCGGTCACAGTGCGAAATAGAATGTGTTTTGGATTTCTCGTGGGTCTATACATTTCTTCTCTCTTCTCTGCAGAGAGACAGGACCCAAAGATGGTCTGCTTCCAGAGACACAAAGGGGCCTTTCCGCTTTTTGAATCTGGAAAAGTGGTCCCCATAGTGATCAGTGGGGAAGACCATCCAGGTCTCTTTCGCATTGCCCGTATTTTTTCAGAAGACGTGGAAAAAGTCACAGGCATTCGTCCAGTCATTTTCTCAGATACCCTTCCTAAAGCACCTGAAATCCTTTTGGTCGGGACAATCGGAAAAAATTCCTACATACAACGCCTCATTGAGAAAAAGAAGCTCGATGTCCGGGCGATTGCGGGCAAATGGGAGGCTACACTGACCCAGGTTGTGGAGAATCCTTTTTCGGGTGTTCAAAAGGCACTCGTGATCGTGGGAAGCGACAAGCGGGGTACTTTTTACGGCCTGTTTACGCTTTCCAGAGCCATGGGCGTGTCTCCTTGGGTCTGGTGGGCAGATGTCCCTGTCAAAAGGCGAGAAGCGATCTACGTCTTGCCTGGGCCTTACATCGAGCCAGGACCCAAGGTGAAATACCGGGGGATATTTCTCAATGATGAAGAGCCTTGTCTTGGACGGTGGGCTGTTGAAAATTACGGGGGTTTTACCCATCGATTTTACGAAAAGGTCTTTGAACTTCTCCTCAGACTGCGCGGAAATTTCCTTTGGCCTGCCATGTGGTGGGCCAGCTTTAACAGCGATGATCCTGAAAATCCCCGGTTGGCTCATGAAATGGGTATTGTCATGGGTACTTCCCATCACGAACCCATGATGCGCGCCCATGCAGAATGGCGCAAGACCGGGAAAGGTCCATGGGATTACGAAAAGAATGCAGAAGTCCTACGGGCCTTCTGGCGGGAAGGCATTCTTCGGATGGGAGAGTACGAGAGTATTGTCACTATTGGCATGCGGGGAGATGGCGATCTGGCAATGAGCGACAGCACCAACATTGCCCTGCTCGAACGCATCGTCCGAGACCAGCGCGAGATCCTTCGAGAAGTCACAGGAAAAAATCCAGAAGATATTCCACAGGCCTGGGCCTTGTACAAAGAAGTTCAGGACTATTTCGACAAAGGGATGCGCGTGCCGGACGACGTGACCCTGCTTCTCTGCGATGACAATTGGGGCGATGTCCGGTGGCTTCCGCGGCCAGGAGACCCGTCTCGAAAAGGGGGATATGGGATGTACTACCATTTCGATTTTGTAGGTGGCCCACGAAATTACAAATGGCTCAACACCAATCCCCTTGCCCGGATATGGGAGCAGATGCATCTCACGTATCGCCACGGTGTGGATCGGATCTGGATTGTCAATGTGGGAGATCTCAAACCCATGGAATTGCCAATTTCCTTTTTCCTCGATTACGCATGGAATCCAGAGGCGTTGAGTACAGATCGACTTTTTGAATATACCCGCGAATGGGCAGTGGAGCAATTTGGCGAAACCGATGCCGATGCAATTGCTGAAATTCTCACTGAATATCCTCGGCTCAATGCCAGGCGAAAACCAGAACTCCTCGATCCCAATACTTACAGTCTCCTTCATTATCGGGAATGGGAACGGGTAGTTGCTGAATACGATCGTCTTTTAGACCTCGCTGAAGTGGTCCGATCTCGGCTTTCCCCTACCTATCAGGATGCCTATTATCAGCTCGTTTTTCATCCACTCCAGGCCTGTGCCAATCTTCATCACCTTTACTGGACTGTAGCCAAAAATCGACTTTATGCCCAGCAAGGGAGGTCTGCGACGAATGATCTGGCAGAGGAGGCAGAACGGTTGTTTAAGAAAGACGCAGAGATTTCGCATTACTATAATCACATCCTTGCCGGTGGAAAATGGAACCACATGATGGATCAGACCCACATTGGCTACACCTATTGGCAACAACCTGAGAAAGACATCATGCCAGAAGTGGTTCGAATCGAACTCCCAGAAATATCCAAGCTGGGCGTGGCCATCGAAGGCTCTGAAAAAGTCTGGCCTGACGCATCAGAACAAGCAGTGCTTCCTCCATTTGATCCTTATCGTCGTCCGGTCCGGTACATTGAGGTCTTTAATCGGGGCACCCGACCTTTTCACGTGAGCCTGAAACCCGATGCAGACTGGATTCGGCTTTCTTTTTCAGAAGGAGAGATTGAAAAAGAAGTGCGGGTTTGGGTCGAAGTGGACTGGTCCAAAGTTCCTTTTGGCCAGCATCGGATTCCGATTCGTATTACGGGTTCCGAAGGAAGCGAGGCCACGGTCTGGACTGAAATCCATTGTCCAGAACATCCGAAACCCGAAGAGGTGGAGGGTTTTGTTGAATCCGATGGGGTCGTTTCCATCGAGGCTGAGCATTGGACAAAAAAAGAGGATTCTGGCTGTATTCACTGGCTTGTCATTCCACACTTTGGACAGACTTTATCGGGTGTGACCCCCATGCCGGTCACGGCCAAAAGTCAGATCCCAGGCCCAGATTGCCCCAGGCTTGCGTACCAGATGTATTTATTTTCTTCTGGTAGCGTCTGGGTTCATGCCTATTTTTCGCCTGTCCAAAATTATCTCAGGACTCAAGGACTTCGGTATGCAGTGTCTTTTGACGAGGAAACCCCGAAGGTGGTCAATGTCCATCAAGCGGACACGATCCCAGACTGGAAATATCCCCTCTGGTGGAATACCATGGTGGCGAATCAGATTAAAATCTGTACCACTGAACATGTTGTGGAAAAACCAGGGTGGCATGTCCTGACTTACTGGATGGTGGATCCTGGGCTTGTGCTTCAGAAGATCGTGGTGGATTTGGGTGGGATGAAACCTTCGTATTTAGGACCGCCGGAGAGCTTTTTTAGAATTTCAAAATAATGAAAATATTAAACTCTTCGATTGGCAATTAACAAGGTCTTGGGGTCCAATTTCAGACGAAGTTTTTCAAGATCCTTAGAATCTCGATCTTTTAACAATCGGAGATCCACAAATTCGTTCATCGGATGGAGCAAGATGATTACTGCGAAAAATTCTTTGAATCGGAATACAGGCGAAGGAATGCCTTCTTCATCCACTTCGTTATCGTCCGGTCGAATGGTGGCAGAAAACCAGATTTCTGTGTTCATGTCCATGGCCAATTGTTTCCATTGTTGAAAGATTTTGGATTCCGCATCGTAAAAGGAAAATCCGTCTACAATAATGACTCCTGGAATGAAGCGAGAACCTTCAATCACTGCCTGAATATTATTTTTTACTGGTTCTAAATCTTGATATTTTTCTTGAAAGTGAAGAATCAATCGATGACGAATTACATCTTCGTAAATTTCTGAAGGATGTTCGAGTTTATAAGCAGAAGCGACTTCACGAAAAATGTGTTCATACCACGATTCAATGTGTCGAGGATTGTCTGCAAATGAAATGTGAAGTACCTTGTTCTCTCGGAAAAGATCATCCAAGGCCACGTGGGCAAGACATGCGGTTTTACCAACGCCTTTTCGGGCTGTAAATACTCCCAACTCGCTCTTTTTAAGTCCCCCATGAATGGATTTTTCAAGCACCCGAATTGGGCTTCTTTGGATGAGTTCATTTTTTAACATGCCAAAGCCCTTTCTTCAATTTTGGTTATTGTGCTCTACTTTTGGCCTTTTCTGCATATTTTTCAACAAGCATTTTATGAATGGATTCAGGAACTTTCTTGTAATGGGCAAATTCCATGGTAAATTCGGCTTTGCCTTGCGTGACAGAACGAAGGACCGTGGAATATCCGAACATTTCGGCCAAGGGGACTTCTGCTTCAATGACTGTGAATACTTTTTGTTCTACCACGCTGTGGATAATGCCCCTCCTTTGATTTAAAGTCCCGAGTACTGCTCCTTGGAATTCAGAAGGACATTCCACAGAGACGCGCATGATCGGTTCCAGAATCACAGGATTGCATTTGGGATACGCCTGACGAAATGCGCCAATGGCCGCTTGCTGGAATGCAATGTCCGAAGAATCCACAGGATGATACGTCCCATCGATCAGGGTAATTTTTACTCCCACAATGGGAAATCCGATCAAAGTGCCTTTGGCCAGACACGCCTCGAATCCCTTTTGACAAGAAGGAATAAATTCTGCCGGGATAACACCGCCTTTGATTTGATCCACAAATTCAAAATCTTTATCTGGACAAGGTTCCATAATGCCTGCGACACGTCCAAATTGGCCAGCCCCTCCGGTTTGCTTTTTGTGCGTATAATCAAATGGCGCTGAAGCGGTAATGCTTTCTCGATAGGCAACTTGAGGTGGTCCAGTTTCCAACTCGACATTGTATTCTCTTTTCATCCGTTCGATATAGATATCCAAATGCAATTCACCCATACCTCGAATGATGGTCTCATTGGTTTCTGGGTCTACAAAAGTGCGAAAAGTCGGATCCTCTTTCACAAAACGATTCAATGCTTTGGCCATATTTTCGAGAGACTTGTTGTCTTTGGGTTTAAGGGAGAGCGAAATCACAGGAGCAGGGACATACATCGGTGTCATGGAATATCGGAACCCCCCGGTCGTAAACGTATCTCCTGAAGCGCAATCGACTCCAAACAATGCCACAATATCGCCTGCACCTGCATCAGAAATGTCTTCCATTTCATCTGCATGCATACGGATGAGCCTTCCTACCCGGACGGTTTTTCCTGTACGTACATTGGTAATTTCATCTCCCTTTCGGATACTTCCTTGATAAATGCGGACATAGCTTAATTGTCCGTATCGTGTTTCTTCCAATTTAAACACAAGCATGACAAGAGGGGCATCAAATTTGGGTTCGAGAAGGACGGGAGCATCATTGGCATTTCGGTCCAGTACTGTATTTTCCACTTCTGTTGGATTAGGAAGATAATGGATCACTGCATCGAGCAAGGGTTGAACCCCTTTGTTTTTAAACGCAGAGCCCAGAAATACTGGCGTGAGTTCAAGAGAGAGAACGCCCTTTCGAACTGCTTCATGGATCATGTCTTCAGTGACCCGGTCTTCAAGATAGGCCTCCATTAACCGATCACTGAATAATGAAACCGTATCAATCATTTGATCCCGTTTTTCAAGCGCTTTTTCCATAAGGTGGGGAGGGATTTCTTCTTCTCGAACAATTTCTCCATTGGCTCCATCAAAATAATACGCTTTCATTTTTACAAGATCAATGACCCCTTCAAACGCAGATTCTAAACCAATTGGAAGTTGCATCAATACCGCATTATGACCCAACCTGTCTTTCAATTGTTGAACGACCCGTTCCGGATCTGCACCCATGCGATCGCATTTGTTGATGAATGCAATTCGAGGCACTTTGTATCTGTTCATTTGCCGATCTACTGTCAGGGTTTGCGATTGGACACCCCCAATGGCACACAATACGAGAATGGCCCCATCCAGGACACGAAGGGATCGTTCGACTTCAATGGTAAAGTCGACATGGCCGGGCGTATCAATTATATTAATATAATGCTTTTTCCATTCCACATTGGTGCACGCGGATTGAATGGTAATGCCTCGTTCTCGTTCGAGTTCCATGAAATCCATGGTGGCTCCGGTTTCTTTGTCGTGCACTTCGTGGATCGCATGAATTTTCCGAGTGTAGAAAAGAATTCGTTCGGTCAGGGTCGTCTTCCCTGAGTCAATGTGTGCACTAATCCCTATGTTGCGCATGCGTTGTAAGTCAATAATCATATTCTAAAACCACTATCCTCACTAAAATTTATTTCTTCCAAAAGGCATAAAAAATACTGCATAAGATAAAAAAATTTTTGAAAAAGTCAAATTCAGGAACACTCATTTGATAATAAAAAGCCTCATTTTGGCAAAATCCAACCTACAAATCCACCTCGGGCAGCAAGACGAACCGAAAGTACAGTGGATGGAGTGAGGGAAAGAGTCTGGATATTGAATGAGTGGACTGTGTCACCGTCCATGATGAGAATTCCGGTATATTCTCCTTTACTCAGAAAAGCCAAAGGGACAGATACATTTTTTTCTCGGGTTTCACCGTTGATCCCTCCGAGGTACCATTCCCGACCGTACCTTCGTGCCAGGATGCAGAGTTTTCCAGGCCATCCGTCAATGTATTTTGTCTCGTCCCATGCTACAGGGATGTGTTTAAGGAAATCAATGACTGGTTCGGGTTGTGAAAGATAAGAATCGGGTGTATCAATGAAATGCTGGATTCCACTTTCAAAGATCACACTCAGAGCGAGTTCGTGGGCCGAGGTCGTTTTGTGAGGAAGTCGGTTTGGGAATTTTCCCTCCCCAAGAATCACCGGTGTATAATCCATGGAACCAATCGCATTTCGGGTGAAGGGATAAATGGTATGGAAGCAATGGGCATTTTCTGCAAAATTTTGATCCCAGTACTGCTCTGCGCCCCGGATGGCTTCCATGGTGAGAAGATGGGGATATGTTCGCATCCATCCTCTTGGGATGGTAGCACCATGAAAGTTGACAACCAGATGGTAGTCTGCTGCATCTCTGAGGATGTCTTCGTAAAGTTTCATGAGATACTGTTTGTCACTTTGCATGAAATCCACCTTAATCCCCCGGATGCCAAGACGAGAGATTCTCGCCATTTCCTCTTTACGCCGAATAGGATTGTCCATGATGCCTACACGCCAGGCATCGACCCGGTTGTGTTCGCCCCCAGAATTGTACCACAAAAGGAGCTCTACGTTTCGTTCTTTAGCATACTGGATCAAGTCCTGGAGTGTACCATTTTGCATCGCATGCCAGCCCAGGTCGATTAAGGAATACTCCCACCCCATTTGGGCGGATAAATCGATGAAGGGGAGGAGCTTATTGTAATTCCAAGGACTTTCCACGTCGCTCCACCAACTCCACGACGCTCTGCCAGGTTTAATCCAGCTCGTGTCTCTCAACATGCAGGGCCGGCTTAAATGGGTGACAAGGTTTGTCTCAATCATCACACCTGGGTTTTCGCCGATCACGATCACACGCCAGGGCGTTTCCCAAGGTAAAGTGGAGCTTGGTTCTTTCGGTGCTAGGCCATAGGTCTCTTCGTCTTCTGGCATGCGGATTCGATATAATCCCCCGGTACATTCGGCCTCAAGATGGGATGCAAAATAAGCGGGTGACACATCTGCTTCGGTGAGAAGAACCCAGTTGCCATGGGTATAGAAAAGCGCTGGAAAACTCCAACCTACATATTCTGGTGCATGCGTGCCAATTGGGATTGCATTTTCCCATTCTGCTTCGTATGCCGGTGCCCACACATCGACTCGAGAATAAGGAAGCATCCAGGCTTCACCGGTATCTGGAAGATTAAAACCGGTTTCCTCACGAAGGATAGTATAGAGAGAATTGGAGGTTTCTGGAAAGCGGTAACGAAAAGCGATTCCATCCGGATAAGCCCGTACGATGAGGTCGAGTCGGGCGTTGTGTGTGTTTTCGAACCGAAAAATCCGCTCTACACCATGATTTCTCAGAATTCGGCGTTTGCCCGTGATCATTCTATAGGTTTCGTCAAACACTTTAGGTTTGGACGCACTGATAAAATGGAGACCTTGGGTAAAGTCTTCGTCTCGTCTGAGGAGGCCGAGAGGGGAGGGTTCGATGATTTGTATCTTTCCTTGAGGTGTGATTCTGTCCACAGAATACGAAAGCCGGTTTTTCTCAAGGCAGAGGTTGAAACCCATTGTTTTTTCAAGATTTGAAAAAGACCAACGAGTAAAGCCATTTTGGCATTCCCCGAAAGCCAATTGCCCCAAAAAGCCAAAAAGAACACAGTACAAGAGTCGCTCCCTTTTTCCATTCATTGGACGCTCTCCTTATGGATAATACCTTTTGGGACATTTTCTAAGTGTACTTTCCTGCCTTTTTTAAGAAAAATTGGAGCCAGTTCTGGACGGGAAGGAGAGGCACTTCCCTGGAAACCATTGATCGTGAGGGTATCAAAGTGAACCACGGCTAGGCCATGGGTGAAAAACGGATGAGTCATTGGATCCCAGGTCAATCGGAAATTTTGGATCGTGAGACTCTGAACGTATTGTGCCAAAAAGCCTGGGATGTCTGAGGAAAAAAGCTGGAATCGCTCCTCCAAGGCAGGTCTCAAGTCAATGTTTCCGCCTGCAACGTCATTTAATGGGCTACTTTTTAAGTGGAATGTAATATTTTGAAAAGTCACGTTTTCGATTGGACTTTCCTCTGTACCATACAACAAAATCCCACTTTCTCCTTGGCAAAGAATATCGGAAAACTGGATGTTGCGAATTTTCCCTAGAACCACGTTGTCTTTTCCACGAATTGCTGAAAGATGAATTGGCTCGCCATGGCCCCACCAGTCCCCTGTATGGAGTCTGGTTTCGATCACGATGTGCGAGAAGAGCATGTTTTCGATTGATCCTTGATCCCGCACAAAAAGACCGATTCCTCGGTTCGAATGGGTAATTGTCAAGTTTGAAAAGATGCAATTCCGCATAGAATTTTGATCCAGACCACCAATTCGAATTCCGCTCGACCGGGACATGAGATGACAGTTTGTCACGAGAATATTTTCTGAGACGTGCCGGATGTGGCTAAAACCCGGAAGTTCGAAATGGTGGTCGTATCCCGTAATGGCAATACAGTCGTCTCCGGATCGAATGTCGCAATCCGAAATGATCACATTGGATGAAGAGGTGACATCGATCCCGTCCGCATTGGGTACTTCCATGCTGGCCCAGAGTTTCACGTTTGATACAATGACTCCGTCGCAGTCTGCAAAATGGAGGGTCCAAAAGGGGGAATGTACAAGTTTAATATCTTTTACTGTAATGTCTCTACACCGTGCGAAGATGATCATCTGCCTGGGACGTTTCTTTGGGACCACAGGACCATCGCCAATTCCAGATTCTACTCGTCGGAAATTTTCTCCCTGACGGGCATACTGAAGGCCGGCATGTTCAATCGTTTTGGCCTTGTCCCAAACGAAAAAAGCAGTGTCATTGCCGTCGATTGCGCCTGGACCGCTAAGGATAACTTGTTCTGCATCCTCAGTGTAAAGAATGCCATAATAGACCGTGTCATTTTCTGTGGAAAAAATCGTATAATCCCGGAGATTTGGGCTTCCCTTTAAAACAGCACCTGCCTCTAGGGCAAGATGAATCCGGCTCTTGAGCCGAATTGTGCCAGTGAGGTACACACCAGCAGGAATTACCACACGGCCCCCACCCTGAGCTGCGCAAGCATCGATCGCATGCTGAATCGCAATGGTATTCAGTGTTTTTCCGTCACCCACAGCACCATAGTCAGTGACATAAATCTCTCTGGCAATTATTCGAGCACTTAAAAACAAAGAGATAAACAAAATAAATTTTGTTTTCATACCACTTCCTTCTCTTATTGGATTTCAGTGATCATTTTGTAAAATATAGTAAATGCTTCATTTAAAACAAAAAGAAAAATTTGTGGCTTGACTTTTTCCATATTTTTTTGAACTTTTTATGGTATTTGTGAGATTTTTAAATGCATGCTTGGAGGGTAAAAATGTGTCTCACTTTTCGATTTCGACATTTTATTTTTATATTATTTTTTTCTCTCATTGCAATTGCTCTCTGGGGCCAAACCGATTCTCTCTCTTCTACCGAATGGTTCACTATGACTCGTGTGGCAGAGGCAGTATGGCAAATCTCAGATCATGGGATTGACAATTTCTATCTTGTGCTGGGCAAAGAAAAGGCTTTGCTTATCGATACTGGGATTGGAGTGGCAGACGTAAAGGCCTGTATCCGTGGCATTACTTCTCTCCCGGTACTTGTGGTCAATACCCATGGCCATCCGGATCATGCAGGGGGAAATTTTCAATTCGATTCGGTTTTTGCTCATCCGGGAGATTGGGAGATGATTCACAAAGTCAACACTCCAGAATCCCATGCAGAATGGGTCAAGCGGATATCAGAGGACATGCCTGAAATGAAATCACTCCTTTTGGAAGCGACACACTCTGATTCACTTGCCGTCAAACCCATAAGCGATGGAGCGACTTTTGATCTCGGAGAAAGAAAAATTGAGGTGATTGAAACGCCGGGGCACACTCCGGGGAGTATTTGCCTGTGGGATTCCCTTTCTGGATTTCTTTTTACAGGAGATAACAATAATCGAATCGTGTGGCTTTTTTTGGAAGGTGCTTTGCCAGTCGAAGGGTATCTGAAAAATCTGGAAAATCTGGTTCGCCGAACCCAGGGCATTCAACGCATTTTTCCAGGACATGGGGAGCCCATGGACGGGACCTTTATCCAGGAACAAATTCAATGCGCGAAACAGATTTTGAATGGTACATGCCAGGGCGAACCGTACCATACGTTTGCAGGCGATGCACTCCTTTGTACTTATGGCCGGGCAGGAATTGCGTTTGATCCACATCGATTATTTGTAAAGAGAAAATAGTGCATGGAGTTTGGTACTCTAAGACTCTGTGTAAGTTTTTTACTCCGCACGCGAAGGTGTGCACCAATTGCCGATTTATCTTGCTTTAATTGTTTCTAAATTTTAAATTTTTGTATCATTTCTGTGGAGGTGCATGATGCACATTCTTGTCGTTTTTTATTCAATGTACGGCCATACGTATCAGATGGCCCGTGCAGTGGCTGAAGGAGCAAAGGAAGTTTCTGGCACTACTGTGGAATTAAAACGCGTTCCGGAAACAGTCCCAGAAGAAATTCTGGCCAAAGCAGGTGCCTTGGAGGCACAAAAACAATTTGCCCATGTCCCTATTGTCACGCTCGATGATCTTCCCAAAGCAGATGGAATTCTGTTCGGCACACCCACTCGATTTGGACACGTTTCTGCCCAAATGCAACAATTTCTCGATACCACAGGTCCACTTTGGGCAAAAGGGGCTTTGATCGGGAAGGTCGGGAGTGTGTTTACGAGTACGGGCACTCAGCATGGAGGGCAAGAGGCCACGCTTTTGAGTTTCATCACGACCCTTTTCCATCACGGCATGATCGTGGTGGGATTACCGTATTCGTTTCAGGGTCAAATGCGAATGGACGAAATTACAGGGGGGACGCCCTACGGCGCTTCGACCATTACTGGACCCAAAGGCGATCGAATGCCGAGTGAAAATGAATTGGCAGGAGCACGATTTCAAGGCCGATACGTGGCAGAAATCGTGGCAAAACTCGTTCGGCCATAATGGATTCAGGACTGCATTTGGATACACTGAGCCTGTTTTTCATTGCCATGGGTCTTGCCATGGATGCTTTTGCAGTGTCTATTTCCTGTGGTGTGTGTGATTCTGGTTTAAAATGGAGAATTGGTTTTCGGACTGCGTTTACGTTTGGATTGTTTCAATCTTTCATGTATATACTGGGATGGGGTGCTGGGTCTCAATTGACAGGCATTTTCTCAAAACTGGACCATTGGATTGGTTTTGGTTTGCTTTCCTTTGTGGGTGGAAGAATGGTTTTCGAATCCTTCTTTTCTAAAGAAAAGCATTGGAATCCAAAAAATTTTTCCATATTGCTCACTTTGGCCATTGCAACAAGCATAGATGCTTTGGGCGTGGGTTTAAGCTTTGCATTTCTCAAGATGAATATGACTCTCCCTGCATTGTGGATTGGACTTGTCACTTTTTTTCTCTCCCTCATTGGAATTGGCTTGGGAAAAAGGTTTGGTGCTTTGTTGGGGAAAAGGGCAGAAAGGATAGGCGGTTTCATTCTCATTGGGATTGGAATCAAAATATTAATTGAACATCTGTAATTAAGAGGAGAACATGCTGGAATTAAAAAATTTACAAAAATTAAACGAAGGAAAAACGAAAATTATTTATGAAAATCCTGAAGATCCGAAAACCGTGTACATGGTATTTAAGGACGATATTACTGCAGGGGACGGTGCAAAACATGATGTGATTTCTGGAAAGGCACTTTTGGATTGGCAGGTCAATCGGGATATTTTTGAATATCTCAATCGAAAAGGGATTCCAACGCATTACATTTCAAGTCCGCAAGAAAAAGTGTGTTTGGTGAAAAAGCTCGATTTCAAGATCAATCTCGAAGTGGTGACGCGTCGGGTGGCGACAGGGTCGATTTTGAAATGGGCCAAAGTGAACGAAGGCGACTTTTTTGATCCTCCCATCACGCAATTTCATTATAAAGATGATCCCCTCCACGATCCAATGCTGGACGAAACATACATTGAGTTTATTATTCAGAACAAGCGAGGAGGAGACATCTATGCGAAAATGCGCAATATCAATGCGCAAATTCTCTTGGAACTCGAAAAAGCATTTGCCCACTTCGGAATTCAATTAATTGATCTTAAATGTGAATATGGATTGATCGATGGACAAGTGGTTGTGATCGATGAAATCACGGGCGGATCGTTTCGGCTTTGGCCTTATGCCCATTCCAATCCCAATTTGCATCAGAAAAACGTACTCTCCGAATTGGCCCCGCATGAAAGGTTAGACAAGGATACATATCGCATGGGAGAATCTTTAGAAAAAGTGAAATCCAAATTTGAAGAAATTGCAAGGATCACTGCAAAATTTAGAGAATTGCAATAATTGTTTTCTTGACACTGAGATTGCATTGCGCTTGACTTTGCAGCACGTATTGAGTAATTTTTTCCCAAGTCAAAAAATATTCACCATTCGTCGAGTGAGACCTTGGATTTATTCCAGTTGACTGAAACATTAATTCGGATTGAATCGATCACAGGAAATGAGCGTGCGATTGTGCGTTTTTTGCAAGAGTATCTCACTGTGGCCGGTTTTACTGTGCACCTTCAAGAAGTGGCAAAAGAAAGGCACAATCTGTTTGCGTTCATTGAAGATCCGATTCTTGTTTTTTCAACCCACGTGGATACTGTGAGTCCATCGCTTGCTTTTCACGCAGATCAAGATTTTCTGTATGGAAGAGGTGCTTGTGATGCCAAGGGGAGTTTGTCTGCCATGATTCGGGCTGCGGAGCTTTTGGTCTCTGATCATTTTCATTCGATTGGACTTCTTTTTTTAGTTGGAGAAGAAAGAGACAGCGAAGGGGCCCGTTGTGCCAATACCCTTTCCAATCGATGTCGGTATCTCATTGGGGGAGAACCCACAGAAAACAAATTGGCCATTGGCTCCAAAGGCGCGATTCGTTTCGAATTGAAAACCTTTGGAAAATCTGCCCATTCTGCTTATCCTGAGCAGGGAGAATCTGCTGTAGAAAAACTCTTGGATATTTTGGAACGATTCCGCCGAATGAGTTTTCCATCCCATCCGATTTTGGGCAAAACCACCATCAATATCGGAAAGCTTTTTTCAGATAGTCCAGCCAATGTGATTCCAGACTATGCTTCTGCAGAACTTATGATGCGCACGGTTCAGGACGTGGAAGAAGTCAAAGCATTGATCCAGCCTCTAATAGGAGAAAATGCAGAAGTCGAATACCGATTTGCCTGCAATCCAATGCTTTTCGATGTGCCCTCAGGTTTTGAAACAACCGTCGTGGCGTTTACCACGGATTTACCGCTTCTTTCTGCATGGGGAAAACCTTTTCTCCTGGGACCTGGTTCGATTTTGGATGCGCACACGCCTCACGAAAAAATTGCAAAAGCGGAGTTAGAAAAAGCAGTGCATCTGTACGTCCAATTGGCCAAACAATTGTTACAAGCAGGAAAAGGTGTGCAATGATCGTCATGAAATTTGGGGGAGCGACCCTTCAAGACGTGCCTTCCATTCGAAATGTAGTGCAGATTGTTTCTGAGCGATTTCAGGAAAATCCCATTCTGGTGATTTCTGCCATGGGCAAAACCACCCGGAGATTGCTTGAATCTGCACAAAAAGCGTGTGGAGGAGACACCACTTCAGCTTCTGAGATATTAAATACGCTTTTTGAATTTCATGAGCAAACCGCCCGGACGCTTGTGCCGCATTGGGAGATGACCATGGGAGCTCAACGGGTGTCCCAATTTATTTCTGAAATAAAAAAATTGGTAGAAGGCATTTCCGTGTTGGGAGAACTTTCGCCGAGAACCCAAGACAAAATGCTTGCCTATGGCGAACTCATCGCCTCTTCGATTCTTGTCGAAGTGTTGTCTCATTTGGGCATTCCTGCCGCATGGCTCGATGCAAGAGAACATGTCATTACAGATGACCGATTTACCCATGCCAATCCGATTCGAGAAATCACAGAGGCAAAGCTCAAAGAATCCATCTTGGCTTTGGTTTCAAAAGGCATGGTGCCTGTCATTCAAGGTTACATTGGTGCGACTCGGAATGGAGCGACCACCACGTTGGGCTTTGAAGGGTCAGATTTTACTGCAGCCATTGTCGGCACTGCGCTGGATGTCAAGGAGATTCAAATTTGGAAGGATGTCCCTGGCGTGATGACTGCAGATCCCGAATTGGTTCCAGAAGCTTATATTGTTCCAGAAATTTCTTTTGCTGAGATGGCAGAACTCACCTACTGGGGGGCCAAGGTGTTACATCCCCGGGCAGTGTGGCCAGCAATTGAAAAAAATATTCCGATTCGTGTGCTTTGTACCCGAGCGCCCAAAAGTCCGGGTACTTTCATCTCCCAGGCCATTCCACCTTGTTCCTTTCCCATTCGATCCATTGCGTATAAAAAACCGCTCACTTTTGTTCGCGCCCATTCTCGGTTTCTTTCCGACACTGATATTTTCTGGAAATTGTTTGAATCCATGGACCGGTACGAAATATGGCCCCATTTTGTTTCCATGGGAGGATCTGGAATCCTCATGGGGTTTCAGTCCAACCCAGATCAGGACCATCTAATGGACATATTTTCCCTTTTCGGAAATCCTCAAATCTTTTCCAACAAAGCTTCTGTCTCGCTTGTGGGCATTTCTCTTTCTTCGCATATGCCATTGATATTAAAAGAAATCGCAAAGTTCCCCATCGAATGGATCGTGCATGGGGTTTCCACGATCAATTGTACCTTTATCGTGGATGGAGAAACAATTCCAGACCTTCTTCCGAAACTCCACCGTGCGTTTTTCTCATAATTTTTGATTGATTTTTGTGGAAAAATACGCTTTCCCGTTTTATATTAAAGCGGAGGATATCCATGAAATTGGTGCTCATCGGTTACGGAAAAATGGGGAAAACGTTTGAGAAAGTGGCCCAAGAAAAAGGCCATGAAATTATTGCACGATTCTGGGATACCCATCCATTCGAAGTGAACGAAGAAACCCAGGCTCTTTTAAAATCGGCCATTCTTGTGGATTTTTCAATTGGAGAAGCCGTGCTTCACAATGTCCAGTGCGCAGGAAAGCTGGGCCTTTCTTTGGTCGAGGGCACGACCGGATGGCAAGACAAAGTGGATCAAGTCAAGGCCCTTGTGGAGAAGTCTGGAATCGGAATGGTTTATGGGTCCAATTTTTCCATTGGAGTGAATTTGTTTTATCTTGTGGTCGAAAAAGCAGGAGAACTTTTTTCCAAATTTTCCCAATATGCGCCTTTCATCGAAGAAGCGCATCATCAATTTAAAAAAGATGCGCCCTCTGGCACTGCCCTGGAACTTGTCCGAATTTTACAAAAGGCCTATGGTTCTACCTCGATTCCTGTGACGAGTATTCGTGCAGGATACATTCCAGGAGAGCATCGGGTGAGTTTTGATTCTCCATTTGATCAAATCCGGTTAGAGCATATTGCAAGGGGGAGAGAAGGATTTGCAGAAGGGGCACTTTTGGCTGCAGAATGGATTCAAGGGAAAAGCGGTTTTTATCATTTTCGAGAAATCTTAGACAAGATTTTAACGGAGCGTTTACCATGAAAAAAAACAAGCCAATTCGAGGCTGTGGGACCGCGTTGGTCACCCCGTTTTTAGACAATGGTCAATTGGACGAAATGGCTTTAAAAAAACTGGTGGAATTCCAAATTCGAGAGGGGATTGATTTTCTCGTGCCGTGTGGAACCACAGGAGAAAGTGCCACGTTGCATTTGGATGAAATTCTTCGGGTAATTGAAATTGTGCTGGAAACTGCCAATGGAAAAGTGCCTGTGGTGGCAGGTGCGGGTGGATATGACACTGCCAAAGTCGTGGAAATGGCCAAACAAGTGGCCAAGCTCGGTGTGGATGCGATTCTTTCAGTCACGCCGTACTACAATCGACCTACGCCGGAAGGGTTGTATCACCATTTCAAAAAAATTGCAGAAGCAGTGGACGTGCCTGTGATTTTGTACAATATTCCGGGGAGAACCGGCTGTAATTTACTTCCAGACACTGTCGTGCGACTTTCAGAAATTCCCAATATCATTGGAATTAAAGAAGCTTCTGGAAATATCGATCAAATTGTAGAACTCTGTGTCAAAGTCCCAGAGGATTTTCTCGTTTTTTCCGGAGATGATGCTGTGACAATTCCCATCATCGCGCTGGGAGGGGTTGGCGTGATTTCTGTTATTGCCAATGAAATGCCGCAACAGATGGTAGCGCTCGTCAAGGCTTGTCTTGCAGGCCGATTTGATGAGGCGTTAAAAATACAAAAAAAGCTTTATCCATTGATGCGAGCGAATTTTATTGAAACCAATCCCATTCCTGTGAAAGCCGCGTTGGCCATGATGGGTAAAATTCGAGAAAATTACCGATTGCCATTGGTTCCCATGAAGCAAGAAAATCGGAAAAAACTTCAAGAAGTGCTTTCAGAGCTTAAATTGGGAAGAAAGCTATAACAAAATAAATTTTAGAAAAGGAGAAGCTGTGGATATTCAAGAACGCATTGAAAAAGCGTTTTTAGAAATTGACAAAAAAGCACCTGATCCAAGCATGGGAGAATTATTCGAGGAATTTAAGGCAGGTTTGAATACCGGAAAGATTCGGGCTGCTGAAAAACGGGGAGAAGAATGGATTTGTCACAGTTGGGTCAAAAAAGGCATTCTTCTTGGTTTCAAAATCGGGGTTCTCGAAAATTTTTCCATTAATGAACGATTTGTATTTTATGACAAACATACTTTTCCGCTGAAGTCCATTTCCATTGAAGATGGGGTCCGCATTGTCCCAGGGGGTTCAGCCATTCGGGATGGGGTGTATTTGGGGAAAAATGTGACTTGCATGCCACCAATGTACATTAATGTAGGTGCATACGTGGATGACGGCACGCTCATTGATTCTCATGCATTGGTAGGTTCTTGTGCCCAAATTGGGAAAAGGGTTCATATCAGCGCCGGCACGCAGATTGGAGGGGTATTGGAACCTGTAGGCTCGCTCCCTGTGATTATCGAAGACGATGTGTTTATTGGCGGGAATTGTGGCATTTACGAAGGCACAATTATTTCAGAAAAAGCAGTGATTGGGGCAGGCACCATACTCACGGGTTCAATTCCTGTTTACGATCTGGTCTACGATACCATTCATATTAAAACAGAAACCCATCCATTGATTATTCCACCTCGAGCCGTGGTGGTTCCTGGCACACGACCCATTCTGCACGGAAGAGGAAAAGAATTGGGGCTTTCTATTTATTCACCAATTATTGTCAAATATCGGGATGAAAAAACCGATCAAACACTTCAATTGGAAGAACTTCTTCGGTAAAAGTAAAAAAATTGACTATTTGTAAAAAATTTCTCATATTTTTTCTCTTTTTTTAAAAATTTTTCTTGATTTTCTCGTTTTCTCAATTTATATTTATGCCCTGTTTAAGGTTTATTGATTCATTTATTTCATTGTATGAAAGGAGAAACAAAAAATGTCAGACTTTGTGAAAGACATTATGGCTCAGGTCAAAGCCAAAAATCCAAATGAACCTGAGTTTCATCAGGCTGTCCAGGAAGTGGCAGAATCTGTGGCTTTGGTGTACGATCGGTATCCAGAATATCGTCGAGCAAAAATTTTTGAACGCATGCTCGAGCCCGAACGCGTGGTGATGTTTCGCGTAGCCTGGGTGGATGATCAGGGAGAAATTCGAATCAACCGAGGGTATCGAATTCAGATGAATTCTGCGATCGGGCCTTATAAAGGAGGATTGCGTTTTCATCCGTCTGTGAATCTTAGTATTTTAAAATTTTTGGCTTTTGAACAGGTATTTAAAAACAGTTTAACCTCTTTGCCCATGGGTGGTGCCAAGGGTGGATCGGATTTCGATCCAAAAGGGAAAAGCGAAAGAGAAATCATGCATTTTTGCCAACAGTTTATGAATGAACTCTTTCGTCATATTGGTCCAGATACGGACGTTCCTGCAGGCGATATCGGCGTGGGGGGCCGGGAAATTGGATATCTTTTTGGCCAATACAAAAAATTGTGCAATACGTTTACTGGCGTGCTTACAGGAAAAGGACTTGCCTGGGGAGGATCCTTAATTCGACCTGAGGCCACAGGATATGGGGCAGTGTATATGGCTGCAGAAATGCTTGCCACTCGGAATCAAACGCTGGAAGGAAAAGTGTGTTTGGTTTCTGGATCTGGCAATGTGGCTCAATACACTGTGGAGAAACTCATTGAAATGGGCGCAAAGCCTGTGACCCTTTCAGATTCCAATGGATTTATTTATGACGAGAGTGGCATTACTCGAGAAAAACTCGCTTTTGTGATGGAACTCAAAAATGTACGGCGAGGTCGAATTAAAGAATATGCTGAAAAATATAAAGAAGCGATTTATACACCCACGGAGCCAGGAAGTCCTTACAATCCAATGTGGGACATTAAAGCCCATTGTGCCTTTCCTTCTGCCACGCAAAATGAGATTAACGAGAAAGATGCACAAAATTTATTGAAAAATGGCGTATTTTTGGTTTGTGAAGGCGCCAATATGCCCACGACTCCAGAAGGGGTTCAATGTTTCTTGGACGCAGGGATTCTGTACGCTCCGGGAAAAGCAGCCAATGCAGGTGGGGTGGCGGTTTCTGGTCTGGAAATGGCCCAAAACAGCATGCGGTTGCCATGGACCCGGGAAGAAGTCGATCGTCGGCTCCAAATGATCATGAAGAATATTCACAAGACTTGTGTGGAAACTGCAGAGCAATTCGGAACTCCTGGGAATTATGTGAATGGAGCCAATATTGGAGGATTTCTCAAAGTGGCCAATGCCATGCTGGATCAAGGCATCGTGTAAACAACGTATAAATCCAATACTCTGAAAAAGGGATAACCTGAGAAGCGTTATCCCTTTTTTATTCTTTGCTTTTTTTAAAAAAATTTGTAAAATAAATGGGATGAAGCAAATAATGACAAAAGCCCTTCCTCATGCCGATCCATTATGGGTGGAGCATGGATATGGTACCCGTTTCCAGGGTTTCCAAAACCTCATGCGCCACAGGATTCGGGATATCCTATTGGTGTCCAGTTTATACGATTTGTATCTATTTGAAGAAGACGGCCGATTGTACGAACTCGTTCGGAACATGTACCAAGAGCTCAATCTGAGCCACTCTCCAGAACTGACCCGGGTCGCTACAGGAAAAGAGGCAATCTCCATTGCTCAAGAAAAGCGGTTTGATTTGGTAATTACCACGTTGCATATCGAGGACATGCAACCCATTGAATTTGCCCAGCATTTAAAAAAATTAAAATCTCAACTCCCCATTGTGCTTCTCGCATTTGATAACAAAGAACTCATGGATCTCTTGGCGCAGAGTAAGAAAGAAATTTTTGATCAGGTTTTTATTTGGCAAGGCGATTTCCGGTTACTTCTCGCCATTATTAAACATCTGGAAGATAGAATGAATGTGGATCGAGACACGCAATTGGTCGGGGTGCAATCCATCTTGGTCATTGAAAATGATATTCGATATTATTCCTTGTTTTTACCTCTCGTTTATTTAGAGTTAATGAAACAGGGAAGGCGAGTTATTTCAGAAGGAATTAATATTTCTCATAAACAGCTTCGCCAGCGTGCCAGACCTAAAATTCTCTTGTGTAAAGACTATGAAAGTGCCTGGGAAGATTTCCAAAAGTACAAAGACACCCTTTTGGGCATTATTTCAGATGTGGATTTTCCACGAAATGGAAAGCCCGATCCTCAGGCAGGATTTCGTTTTGCCAGTGAAGCCAAGTCTCTTATTCCAGAGTTACCTATTCTTCTCCATTCTGAATCTCCTGAAAATGCAAAGAAAGCCAAAGAGCTTGGCGTTTCATTTATATATAAAAATTCCCCCCACTTGGTTGAAGAATTAAGCCGTTTTATGGTCGAATATTTTAGTTTCGGAGATTTTATCTTTCGACTTCCAGACGGAAGAGAAGTGGGGAGGGCCCATGATTTATATTCGCTGGAAGAACAGTTAAAAATTGTTCCTGAAGAAAGTATCCGATATCATGCGGAACGCAATCATTTTTCGAATTGGCTCAAGGCGAGAACCGAATTTTGGCTTGCCCATCAGCTTCGGCCTCGGAAAGTCTCTGATTTTCCTTCTATTGCAGCACTGCGAGAGGATTTAATCAATTCCTTAAGAGAATATCGAAAGCTTCGTCAGCGGGGGATTGTCACGGCTTTTTCTTCCGAAGAGTTTGATCAATATACCTCTATTGCAAGGATCGGTGGCGGTTCTTTGGGAGGCAAAGCCAGGGGATTGAGCTTTGTGAATATGCTGATTCAAAATTACACTGTTCAGGATCGATTTGAAGGAATTCGAATAGCGATTCCTCCTGGGATTGTCGTTGGAACAGACGTATTTGATGAATTCATGAAAAAGAACGACTTATACGAATTTGCTCTTTCCGAAACCAGAGATGAAGTCATTATGGAACGTTTTTTAAAAGCGACTTATTTTCCTGAGCAAATTCAAAAAGAGTTAGAGCGGTTCCTCGGTCTTTTCCAATGTCCTTTGGCTGTGCGTTCTTCCAGCCTTTTGGAAGATTCTCACAATCATCCTTTTGCAGGCGTTTATAAAACCTACATGATTCCCAATAATCATCCCGATATTCATGTAAGACTCGCAGATCTTCTTTCTGCCATTAAGAGTGTGTATGCTTCTACATATATGCGGCGTGCCAAAGAGTATATTAAAGCCACATCCTATGACCTTGCAGAAGAAAAAATGGCAGTCATTATTCAAAAAATTGTTGGGTCACAACATCGGAATCGATTCTATCCCAATTTTTCAGGAGTGGCTCGGTCGTACAATTTTTATCCCATTCCACCCCAGAAATTTTCAGACGGCATTGTGGCCATGGCTTTGGGATTTGGGAAAATGGTGGTCGAAGGAGGGCCTTGTATTCGGTTTTCGCCCAAATATCCTCTTCGTTTAGATCAAAATGTTTCTGTCAAAACTTTTCTTCAAAATGCACAAACCCAGTTCTTTGCTTTACCGTTGGATTATTCATTAGAAAATCCTCAAGAAAAACGCGTTCAGTATCTCCAAACTTTTGCCCTGGAAATTGCAGAAGAAGACGGCACATTGGCCAGTGTGGCATCCACGTACATTCCAGAGGACGACCGGCTGGTGGATGGCATTTCCAGGCCTGGAATTCGAGTCGTGACGTTTCGCCCTTTGCTAGAGGATCACCATCCTCTCTTTTCTCAAGTCATTGATTTAATTTTAGAAATGGGGAAATGGGGCATGGGGACGCCTGTTGAAATTGAATTTGCAGTGAATCTGGAAACGTCTCCTTGGGAATTTGGCCTTTTGCAGATGCGACCCATGGTGTGGAACAGAGACGTGGAATTCATTAGAATTCAAGACTTCACAAAAGAGCGTTTGCTTTGTAAAAGTGATCAAGTATTGGGAAATGGGAGTTTTGAGATTTTTGATATTGTTTTTGTCAATCCCCATACTTTTGACCGTTCAAAAACGCAAGCCATTGCAGAGGAAGTGAGCATCCTCAATAACCGGTTGCTTTCTGAACACCGTCCTTACTTGCTCATTGGATTTGGCCGATGGGGGAGCTTTGATCCCTGGTTGGGAATTCCGGTCAATTGGCCTCAAATTGCGGGTGCCAAAGCCATCATTGAAGTGGGCGTCAGAGATATGGACATTTTACCTTCCCAAGGGTCTCATTTTTTCCAGAATTTATTTACGTTTCAAATCGGCTATTTTACCGTTCAAGAAAACAATCCCGATCATTTTCTGGATTGGAATTGGCTTCTTGGAATTCAACCGATCACAGAATTAAAATATACACGCCATGTGCGATTGAATTCTCCTTTATTGGTACAATTAAGTACGCATCAAAATCAGGGGATTATTTTGAAGCCAGAGAAATCAAATGCATCCGGCAGATAAAACTCCAGAAAAATGTCCGAATTGTCAAACGCCACTGGGCCCCTGGGAACGGGTGCTTTTGAGTGTGGATCACGCCTTACGATGTAAAGCCTGCGGATATCAGATTCGATTTGAGGAATCCTTTGCGCAGAGTTCTTCAGAGTCCCGTGATGATCGGAAAATCTCATAACCGAGCTGTTTTGGCTTACCTTGACTTTACCTCTAATATTTTGTAACTTTAAAAAAATGAAAACAATAGTAGAAAAAATTTTTTCTCAAAAAATCGGAAGAGAAGTGCACGCGGGGGAACTCATTGAAATTGAGCCAGATCGCGTGATGTCGCATGACAATGCAGCATTGGTGATTCAACAATTTAGAGAAATAGGAGCCCACGCTGTGTGGGATCCTTCCAAGATTGTGATTGTATTGGATCATCGAGCACCTGCAGAATCGATCAAAACGGCCAATGCGCACAAAACCATTCGGCAATTTGTCCGGGAACAAAATATTCCCCATTTCTATGATATTGGAGAAGGCATATGCCATCAAGTGATGATTGAAAAAGGCCATGCAGGTCCTGGCCAAGTGATTTTAGGCACAGATTCGCACACCATTTCGTATGGATGTGTGGGCGCTTTTTCTGCAGGAATTGGAGCCACAGAAATGGCCGGAATTTGGGCCATTGGAAAAACGTGGCTTAAAGTACCGGAATCAATTCGGATTGTGGTGCATGGCCAATTTCGACCTGGCGTGTATGCCAAAGATCTCATTCTATTTCTGATTGGCACGCTCAAATCCGATGGGGCAGAATACAAAGCAGTCGAATTTGTGGGAGAAACGATTGCAAAAATGCGTCTTTCCGAACGATTTACTTTGTGTAATATGGCCATGGAAATGGGAGCAAAATGTGCTTTTGTTTTGGAAGAAATGGACCAAGTTTCTTCTGACCGATATGAGCAAATCATGGAAATTCATGTGGAAGATTTGGTCCCCCAGGTGGCTTGTCCACATCAAGTGGATCATGTCGTGCCAGTAGAAAAGGTGATTGGCAAGAAAATCCATCAAGCAGTATTGGGCTCATGTACCAATGGCCGATTGGATGATTTTGAAATTGTGGCTTCGATTTTGAAAAATCGGCATATTCATCCCGATGTGCGATGTATTGCCATCCCTGCCTCGCGAGCCGTGTACCAAGAAATGGTACGGAAAGGAATTCTTGAAACGCTTTTAAATGCAGGAGTGGTGGTTTGCAACCCAGGATGCGGTCCTTGTTTGGGTGCGCATCAGGGAATTTTGGGAGATGGGGAAGTGTGTATTTCCACAACCAATCGGAATTTCAAAGGAAGAATGGGTTCGCCGCAGTCTGAAATTTATTTGGCAAGTCCTGCGACTGTGGTCACTTCTGCAGTGTATGGACAAATTACAATTCCAGAGGAATTTATAAAATCGAGGTAAAAGATTCTATGTATGAGGAATTGAAACATACCCTTTCGCTTTATCAAAACCGAATTCATGAACTTTGGAGGCATCTTTGACATTGCCAATAAAAAGGCACGAATTGAAGAATTAGAAGCATTGACTGCAAAATCTGATTTTTGGAATGACAATGAGAAAGCGCAAAAAATCCTAAAAGAAATCAATCAAATCAAAACATGGACAGAAGCCTGGGATAAACTGCATCATTCTGCAGAGGAATTGGGTCAGTTTTTAGAATTGGCAAAAGAAGAAAATGAGGAAAGTGCCTTTTTGGAAGTCGAAAAAGGCCTTTCTGATCTTTTAAAAGAAATTGAAGAGTTGGAATTCCGCCAGATGCTGGGCGGGGAAGACGATGGGAGAAATGCCATTTTGACAATTCATCCTGGCGCAGGCGGAACCGAATCTCAGGATTGGGCCTCCATGCTTTTCCGGATGTATCTTCGGTATTGCCAACGGCACGGATTTGAGACAGAAATTCTGGACTACCAAAATGGGGAAGAAGCAGGAATCAAAAGTGTCACGGTGGAGGTGAAAGGTCCCAATGCCTATGGGTATCTCAAAGCCGAAGCAGGGGTGCATCGTCTGGTGAGGATTTCTCCTTTTGATGCCAACAAGCGTCGGCACACTTCTTTCGCTTCTGTGTTCGTTTATCCTGAGATCGAAGAAAACGTTGAAATCACCATTGATCCTTCTGAACTTCGAATCGACACGTTTCGGGCCTCTGGGGCAGGCGGACAGCATGTCAATAAAACGAGTTCTGCAGTTCGTATTACCCATATTCCCACAGGCATTGTGGTTCAATGTCAAAATGAGCGGTCTCAGCATCAAAATAAAGCCAACGCCATGAAAATGTTGATGGCTCGGCTGTATCAATTAAAAAAGGAAGAAGAGAGAAAAAAAATTGAGGCCATTGAAAAAAATAAAAAAGACATTTCTTGGGGGAATCAAATCCGATCTTATGTATTTCATCCTTATAATTTAGTGAAAGACCATCGAACCAACGTGGAAACATCGGATATTCAAAGTGTGATGGATGGGGAACTGGATCGCTTTATCAAATCCTATTTGTTAATGTATAGTTCATCCATTTCTTAAGGAGAGAATGCCTTGGAACCTCTTGAACTTTTACGACAGCAACGTGTTGAGAAATTAAAAAAATTAGAATCTCTCAATATTTCTTCTTATGCCTATTCTTTTCCTCGAACCCATACTGCAAAAGAAGTGATTGATCGTTTTCAATCAGAATCAGAAAAGTCTTTCTCCTGTTCCATTGCAGGTCGTTTGATGTCCATTCGTCGGATGGGCAAGGCCAGTTTTGCTCATGTGGCAGATGCCTCTGGACGAATCCAAATTTATGTGAACAAAGATCAGCTGGGCGACTCCAAATACGAAGTGTTTCATCTTTTAGACATTGGTGATTTTATCGGTGTCGAAGGCGAGGTTTTCAGAACACGGACTGGAGAAATTACTGTTTTGGTAAAAGACTTTATGGTATTGGCCAAAACCCTTCGGCCTCTTCCCATTGTCAAAGAAAAATACGAAGGAGAAGAAAAAAAGGTCTTTGATGCTTTTGCGGACAAAGAAACCCGATATCGACAACGATATGTGGATTTGGCTGTGAATGCAGAAGTGAGAGAAACATTTGTGCTTCGCTCCCGGATTATTTCTTTTATTCGCCGTTTTTTAGAGGAGAAAGGGTATTTGGAAATGGAAACGCCGGTATTGCAACCTCAATACGGAGGCGCTTTTGCCCGGCCTTTTGTCACACATCATCATGCACTGGACATGGATTTGTATCTCCGGATTGCGGATGAACTGTATCTTAAACGGCTTTTGGTAGGTGGATTTGAGGGCGTTTTTGAAATTTCAAAAGATTTTCGAAATGAGGGAATGGACAGAGATCACAATCCTGAATTTACCATGCTGGAACTTTATGTGGCCTATCGGGATTATATTTTTATGATGGACTTGATGGAAGAAATGCTATTTCATCTTTGTCAAAATATCAAAGGGTCTAGTACTGTGAATTATCAAGGGACTTCATTACAATTTAATCCTCCCTGGCCTCGAATCACTTTTTTTGATGCATTGAAGAAATATACGGGCGAAGATCTGTTCGATAAGACGGAAGCTGAGCTCCTTTCTATAATCAAGCAATTGAATATTGAATACGATGGCCCCCCAGAACGTGGGAAACTTTTAGATACGCTTTTTTCTGAAACAGTACAACCGCACTTGGTTCAACCCACGTTTATTCTAGATTATCCCATTGAACTTTCTCCTTTGGCCAAAAAGCATCGCTCCAAGATGGGTTTGGTGGAACGCTTTGAAGGATTTGTGGCAGGAAAAGAAATTTGCAATGCTTTCAGTGAATTGAACGATCCAATCGATCAACGGAAGCGGTTTGAAGAGCAGGCCAAATTAAGGGCCTCAGGTGATGAAGAAGCCATGGTCATTGATGAAGACTTTATTCGGGCCTTGGAATATGGAATGCCTCCTGCAGCCGGTTTGGGTGTGGGCATTGATCGTTTGGTCATGATTCTGACCGATGCTCCTTCCATTCGAGATGTAATTCTTTTTCCCCACATGAGGCCGGAAAAAGGGGTTGAGAAAGGAAAGGATTCAACATGAAATATTGGTTTCCATACGAACTTTTTATTGCCAAGCGGTATTTGTCCGCGAAACGAAAAACAGGATTTATCAATCTCATTACGTGGATTTCGATTTTAGGGGTGGCCATTGGAGTGTGTGCTTTGGTCATTGTCCTTTCTGTGATGAACGGATTTGAATCCGAAGTCCGCTCTCGTATTTTGGGATTTGATGCCCATGTTCGATTGCGAACCTTTCACGACGAAGGCGTTGAAAATTATCCTGAGATTATTTCAAAGATTCGGGACATTCCGCATATTATTGGGCTCACGCCGTACATTCTTGAAAAAGGACTCATTCAACATGAAAATCGAACCGATGGGATTCTTATTCGAGGGGCAGATCCAAAAACCGTTGGAGAAGTTTCAGACCTTCCGAAAAATATAGTATATGGAAAATTAGAACTTGGAAAAGTACCTGATAAGAACGGAAAACTCCTTCCAGGGATTGTAGTAGGCAGGTATCTTGCAGAACGACTTATGTTAGAGTTGGGAGACCGTGTAGTGATTTTTAGCCCTTCTGGAATGCATTCTATATTGCAGGTTCCGCAATTACAACCTTTTGTCGTGACTGGTTTTTTTGAAACAGGAATGTACGAATATGATAACACGTATGTGTATATTTCGATTGAATCTGCGCAGAAGTTATTTGATTTGGATTCCAAGGTTTCTGGCATCGAAATTCGATTGGATAATCTGTATAAAGCCAATGAGGTCGTAGAAGAAATCGAAAATCGGTTGGGTTTTCCCTATTACCCAATGACCTGGTTTGAAATGCGGAAAAATCTCTTTTCCTGGATGCAACTGGAAAAATGGGCCATGTTCATTGTCCTTTCTCTCATTGTGATGGTGGCTGCATTTAACATCATCAGTACCATTGTCATGGTGGTCATGGAAAAGACCCGAGAAATTGGGATTCTAAAATCCATTGGTGCCACGTCTCGAAGTGTGCTCCGTATTTTTCTCTTTCAGGGTGGCGTTGTGGGAGTGCTTGGGACGGTTATTGGGTTGACGGTGGGATATCTTTTGTGTTGGGCACAATTGAAATATAAGTTTTTTTCTCTGCCTCCGGATGTATACTTTCTCAATGTGCTTCCTGTCAAAATGCAATGGAAGGATTTCCTTTTGACTGGTACTGCCGGAATTTTAATTTGCCTTTTGGCATCCATTTATCCTGCACGAAAAGCTGCGTCTCTGACCCCTGTGGAGGCGATCCGGTATGAATGACGAAATCTTTCTTTCCGCAAAAGGTATCCACAAAATATATCTCACGGGAAAATCCCAAAAACTCCATGTGTTAAAAGGGATTGATTTGAGTATCCGGAAAGGCGAAATTCTTTCTATTGTGGGACCTTCCGGAGTAGGGAAGAGTACTTTGCTTCACATTCTGGGAGCATTGGACCGACCTACGGAAGGAAGTGTCTATATTGATTCAATAGATGTCTTTCGTCTTTCTGATGTTCAATTGGCCAAATTCAGGAATCGACACATTGGTTTTGTTTTTCAATTTCATCATTTATTGCCCGAATTTACGGCACTCGAAAATGTGGCCATGCCTGGGTTTGTTGGACGGGGGAATCCTTCCCAAATATTGCAACGTGCAAAACAATTGCTCTGTGAAGTGGGCATGGGAGATCGACTCCACCACAAGCCTGCCGAGCTTTCTTTTGGGGAACAGCAACGGGTGGCATTTGCCCGGGCTTTGATCAATGATCCCCTTTTGGTTTTGGCCGATGAACCCTCTGGAAATTTGGATCGAGCCAACAGTTTGGCTTTACACGAACTCATGTGGAGAATGGTCAAAGAAAAAGGGAAATCGTTTATCGTGGTGACCCACAATTTAGATCTGGCCTATCAAGCCGATCGGGTCATTGAATTATTTGATGGTCGAATTAAACAATGATTTGGCGTAAAATTTGCAAAATTCAAAATTTGGTGTTAAATTGAATAGCAGCCTAAATAAGGAATAGAAACTATGTTAAAGAGCAATTTTTCACAACGTGTCCAGATGGTGATCCAACTTTCCCGGGAAGAAGCTTTGCGATTGGGCCATGATTATATTGGCACTGAGCATCTTCTTCTGGGATTGATCAAAGAAGGCGGAGGCATGGCCATTGAAATTCTTCAAAATCTGGACATTGATTTAGAGGAACTTCGGAAAGCCATTGAAGAAACGGTCCGTTCTTCTGGAGGCACCATTACCGTTGGAAACATTCCATTTACCAAAAGAGCAGAACGGGTGTTGCGGGTCGCGGCTGCAGAAGCAGAACGGTTTAAATCCAGCGTCATCGGGACAGAACATTTGCTTTTGGCCTTACTCCGAGACACTGAAGGAATTGCAGCGCAGGTTCTGCAAAGTTACGATGTGACGTATGAAACAGCGCTTGCAGAATTGGAAAATATTTTACGAGGAAGTACGTCCCTTAAAGAAAGCAAGATGAAATCCCAGACGCCTGCTTTGGATCATTTTGGTCGGGATTTGACGCTCATGGCCATGCGGGGAGAACTGGATCCTGTGATCGGTCGAGACAAAGAAATTCAGCGGGTGGCTCAGATTCTCTCTCGTCGGAAGAAAAACAATCCTGTGCTCATTGGAGAACCGGGCGTTGGAAAAACTGCCATTGCAGAAGGTTTGGCCATGCGGATTGTGGAAAAAAAGGTCTCTCGGGTGCTTCATAATAAGCGGGTGGTGACTTTGGATCTTGGGGCCATTGTGGCAGGCACAAAATACAGAGGCCAGTTCGAAGAACGCATGAAGGCCATTATGAATGAGTTGGTGAAAGCAAAGAATGTCATTTTGTTTATTGATGAACTCCATACCATTGTAGGCGCAGGAGGTGCTTCCGGTTCTCTGGATGCTTCCAATATGTTCAAACCTGCATTGGCCCGTGGGGAACTCCAATGCATTGGGGCCACGACTTTGGATGAATACCGTCAATATATCGAAAAAGACGGAGCCTTAGAACGGCGATTTCAAAAAGTGCTCATTGATCCTCCTTCTGTCGAGGACACGATTAAAATTCTCTATGGCCTTAAAGAACGATACGAAAAGCACCATCGGGTTCGATACACCGATGAGGCCATTGAAGCGGCTGTGCGTCTTTCTGACCGGTATATTACTGACAAATTTTTACCGGATAAAGCCATTGATGTGATGGACGAAGCAGGATCAAAAGTTCACTTGGCCAATATTGCAGTTCCACCAGAGATTACGGTGCTTGAGGAACATTTAAAAATTGTCCGGACTGAAAAAGAAAATGCGATTCGAAATCAGGAATTTGAAAAAGCCGCGGTTTTACGAGATCGAGAGAGAAAACTGGCCATTGAATTGGATAAAGTGCGTCAACGTTGGGAAGAAGAAGAAAGCGAAGTGCTCGCAGAAGTCACAGTCGATGATATTGCAGAAGTGGTTTCCATGATGACAGGCATTCCGGTGTCTCGAGTGGCCCAATCCGAATCTGAAAAACTTTTGAAAATGGCGTCTGTTTTGAAACAAAAGGTGATTGGACAGGATGAGAGTATTGATATTTTGGCCAAAGCAATTTGTCGCACGCGTGCCGGATTGAAAGATCCCAAACGTCCGATCGGCTCCTTCTTATTTTTAGGTCCTACCGGAGTTGGGAAAACCTACTTGGCCAAGGTGCTTGCTGAATATCTTTTCGACGATGAAGAAGCGCTGATTCGAATGGATATGTCTGAATTTATGGAAAAATTTGCAGTTTCCCGGATGACTGGTGCACCTCCCGGATATGTGGGCTACGAAGAAGGGGGACAATTGACAGAAAAAGTGAGACGCAGACCGTATTCTGTGGTGTTATTTGATGAAATTGAAAAAGCCCATCCGGATGTGTTCAATATTTTGCTTCAAATTTTAGATGATGGCCATCTCACCGATGGATTGGGTAGACGCGTGGATTTCCGGAATACCATTTTGATCATGACTTCGAATATTGGCACGCGTTCTGTCCGGAAAGGCAGTTTTGGTTTTGGAAAATCCGATGAGACGGTGGATTATGAAACCATGAAATCAACCATTTTAGAAGAAACCAAACGCTTGTTTAACCCTGAATTTTTAAACCGGATTGATGAAATCGTTGTATTTCGGCCATTAAAAAGAAAAGATGTGGCAAAAATTGTGGAACTGATATTACAAGAAATGTTAGCCCCCCTCACAGACCGAGGGATTCGGGTGCATTTTTCAGAGAAGGCGAAAGAATTTCTTGTGGATAAAGGATATGATCCGGTGTATGGCGCTCGTCAAGTTCGGCGTACCCTGCGAAAATATGTCGAAGATCCCCTTGCAGAAGAATTGTTAATGAATAAACTTTCCCCGGATAGTGAAATCCTGGTCCGATGTACAGAAAAAGGATTGGAATTTGTTCCCATGGAACAAGCCCGGGCTTCTGAAAAGAAAAAAGCAGAATGCTCGAAGCAAACCAAAACCCAGGATGCCAATTAATCCATCCGATGCAAAGACGAGAATTTCTGAAATATACTGCAATGCTCACAGGGGGCCTGGCTGTTTTACGGACTCCTTTTGGTTGGGCCATTGAGAAAGACTTTCCCATTTTGGTTATTGCAAAAGAGGGCTCTCCAGGCGAATTGGTTCGGAAAGCAGTGGCAAAGTTGGGAGGAATGTCCAGGTTTGTGAAGCCTGGAGATATTGTCATTGTGAAACCCAATATGTCGTGGGATCGTGTACCCGAACAAGCTGCCACCACCCATCCTGAAATTGTCCGAGAAGTGGTCTCCATGTGTTTTGAGGCAGGAGCCAAGCAGGTTAAAGTGTTTGATTACACACTGAACGAACCCCGACGTTGTTATAAAAGAACCGGTATCCAATCTGCAGCAGAATCTGCAGGCGCGACTGTTCCTTTTATTTCAGAACGAAAATTTAAGAAAGTTCCTTTTCCTGAGGGGGAACTCATTCGCGAATGGGAAATTTACGAAGATGTGCTTCATGCAGATAAAATTATCAATCTTCCCATTGCCAAACACCATTCGATTTCTGCAGTTTCTTTGGGAATGAAAAATCTCATGGGTCTCATTGGAGGCAACCGGGGTCAATTCCATCGTCAATTTCCTAAAAAGATTGTGGATCTTTCCACGCGAATTCGACCCACCTTGGTGATCTTGGATGCGTATCGGATGCTCGTTCGCAATGGACCGAGTGGGGGAAGCTTGTCGGATGTGATCTTGAAAAAAACGGTCATCGCAGGCACAGACCCTGTGGCAGTGGATAGTTACGGTGCTTCCCTCTTTGGATTATATCCTGATCAGGTTCCTTTTCTTGTGGAAGCAAAGACTCGAGGTTTAGGAGAAAACAATCTCAAAAAAATTTCGACTGTGATTGTTTCATGAGAACTCTTCGGCGCATTGTTCAAATTACCTCCCTTTTGGTATTTTTTATTTTTTTTCTTTTGGCCACTTATCCTTTCCACACCCGTATTCCTGTAGATTTTTTCCTTCGAATTGATCCACTCATTCAATGGACTGCCATTCTCTCTTCGAGATCGTTCTATGCCATTGGATTTTTATCTCTCCTGCTGATTTTTTTGACAATCATTTTTGGCCGTTTTTTTTGTGGCTGGATATGTCCTTTAGGCACATGCATTGATTTTTTTGATAACACGCTTCGACACAAACCCAAGAACGGAAAATACTCTCCGGGGACATTGGGAGTCTATTTTAAATTTGGCGTTCTTCTCTTCTTATTTGTCACTGCACTCTTCTCTCTCCAGCTTTCTGGATATGTAGATCCGATCTCTATCATGACGAGAACGACCACCACGGTGCTTTATCCAATTTTTGTGTTTCTTATCGAAGGCGTTTTTAGAATTTTAGAATGGATTCCTTTCTTGGCTTCTCCGATTCAAAAATTTGAGACATTTTTACAGAGTTTTCTTTTACCCATTTCTCCCAGTGTATTTCGAGGCAGTTTCCTTATTGGGATCTTGTTTTTGGGTATTCTGCTTTTAGGCACTTTACAAAAACGGTTCTGGTGCAGGCACGTGTGTCCGTTGGGTGCTCTTTTGGGTTTGTTTTCGAAATTCCGCTTGTATCATCGCAGTGTTTCTGAAAAATGTACTGCGTGTGGAATATGTTATCAGAATTGTCGGATGGAGGCAATTGGAAAAGATTTTAAATCCACGCAGTACACGGAATGTATCAATTGCATGGACTGTGAAGCAGTGTGTCCTGTTGGAGCGATTCAGTTTGGTTTTTCAAAAAAAGGAGAACCAGCAAAAGTGGATTTAACCCGACGAAAAGTGCTTTCAGCTGGAGCAAGTGGCCTTTTTGCTGTGGCACTTTTCAAAACCAGTTTGATTCACCCTGTCCAAAAAGCAAAAGCCGTTCGTCCTCCTGGGGCACTCGTGGAAGACCAATTTCTTGACCGTTGTATTCGTTGTGGAGAATGTATTCGAATTTGTTCGACCTCTGGACAGGGGCTTCAATATGCCGGTTTAGAAACTGGATGGTCGGGCTTGGCTACCCCTATTCTTTTACCTCCGCTTGGATATTGCGAATACAATTGTAACCTTTGTGGTCAAGTCTGTCCCACAGGTGCGATTCGCTCTCTCTCTTTAGAGGAAAAACACGGGGTCAAAATGGGCACTGCGCATTTTGACAAGACCCGATGTATTCCGTGGTACTATGGGGAAAACTGTATGGTTTGCGAAGAGCATTGTCCTGTACCAGAAAAAGCGATCAAATTTCGAGAAGAACGGATTGTCACCATCGATGGAAAAGAGGCCGTGGTGATGTTGCCTTATGTGGTTGAAGAACTTTGCGTAGGATGTGGGATTTGTGTGGTGCGATGTCCAGTCGAAGGAGAAAAGGGCATCTTTTTGACCAATGCAGGAGAAAGGCGATTTTTTGCAAAAGGATAAGAAATGGGATTTTCATTCAGTGAACTGGCAAAACGAATCAGTGTAGCGATTTTTGGAATTCCAATCATTCTTTTGGCCATTTATTTTGGCGACTGGTTTTTGGTTTCAGTGATTGGCATTGTCCAGGCTGTGGCGCTCTGGGAATTCTATGGTCTATCAGAAAAAAAAGGATTTTTCCCCTTAAAAATTCTTGGCATCATTTGGGTATTGACGATTCTTTTTTTTATCCAAACCAAAGGGATGGAAATGGTTTTTTGGATATGGCTCATCGGATTTTTGGCAATTCTTTTGGTAGAGCTTTTTCGCAATAAACCGAATGCCATTGCCAATGCGGGGGTCACCCTTTTGGGAGTGCTGTATTTGTCACTTTTTTCTTTCTTTATCCTTCTTCGAAATTATCCATCTCAAGAATTCGGGAGGAAAATTCTATTTTTAATCATTATTGGGATTTGGATATGTGACACTGCGGCCTACTTTGTCGGCATCACGATTGGGAAATTTCGTCTTTTTCCCCGGGTGAGCCCAAAAAAAACGTGGGAAGGAGCCATTGCAGGGTTTTTGACCAGCATTCTTTTTGCCGTTTTTTTCCAACATGCATGGCTTCCCATGTTGAACTGGAAAAAGGGGGTGATTTTAGGTATTCTCATTGGTGTGTTTAGTCAATTGGGAGATTTGGTTGAATCCCTTTTTAAACGGGATGCTGAGGTAAAAGATGCTTCCGGACTTTTCCCCGGTCACGGTGGAATGTTAGACCGGTTTGACAGTCCACTGATTGTGGGACCCGTGGTCTACCTCTATTTAGTCTGGTTTTGCTTTTGAAATTTCCTTTTCATTTTGAAATGAATTCTTGAGAAGTTCATCTTTTCCCATCCGTTTTTACGTGAACAGGAAAATCTTTCGCTTGATTTCTATTTATTTCCAATAGGTTATTAAAGGCATCTTACCCAAATAAAATGGCAAAAATATTTTGCATGGCATAAATATTGCAATAAAATAAAATGTAAATATGACTATTCTACAAATATGACCAATTTTGGAAAAGTATTGGTGGCAATCTCCGACAAGAAAATCGGAGAACGAATAAGGAATGCTTTTTTAAAAGCAGGCTTTGAGGTACAAATTGTACGAAGCATGTCCCGAGCCAAGGTCTGGTTTCGAAAAGAAGCTCCCCATGCCTTTCTTGTAGAGAAGGCATTGATCCAAGATTCATCAGGAAATCTGCATCAATGGATTCGCGAGCAGTATCCTCATACAGCTCTTTTGGTTTTGTCCAAAAACCGTTCCTCAAAAGAGCGGATTTCCACTCTCGAACAAGGGGCAGATGATTGTCTTTCCCTGTTTGAAGAGTGCGATGAATTGATTGCCAGAGTCAAAGCACTCATTCGACGGATTCAGTGTCTGGAGAATTCTCCGCACTCGATTCGAATCAAAGACATTGAAATTCGGTTGGATACACATGAAGTGTTCAAAAATGGCTGTCCGATTGAACTCACTTATACCCAATTTCGATTGCTATGTCTTTTTGCAACCCATCGGGATACGGTTTTCTCTCGGGATGAAATTCTGGAAAAAATTTGGGGGGAATCTGTCATTGTGGAGGCCCGTACCGTCGATGTCCATGTAAAACGTCTCCGGGAGAAATTGGGAGAAAAAGGCAAAACGTCTCAGTACATTCAAACGATTCATGGGCTGGGTTATCGTTTTGCATAAATTGCTTTGCCTAAAAAGTAAGGAATATGTTAAAAAAACCATTTAAAGCATTCCATTCGGCCATAGAAAGTGAAATGGTCGCCTCTATTGGGGAATATGTATTGGTCCCCCAAGGCCCGGTGGTTTCTCCTGTACTTTCAGAGGCTGTTGCGCTATGGATTCAAAAGGTAACCAAACGATGTATGGATATGGTATTTGCTTTCATTTTTTTATTGAGTGCTTTGCCTTTATTTTTGCTCATCGGAATTGCCATTAAACTCACATCCCCTGGACCGATTTTTTTCCGACAGCCACGGGTGGGATATAAAGGCAAGGTGTTTAAAATATGGAAATTTCGGACCATGTATGTAGATCAGAGTGCAGAAGAAGAACACAAGGCGTATGTAGAATCTTTGATTCAAAATGAGGAAGGGCTTCCTGGAGAGGTTTTGGCCGAAAAATTTGTTGAATATTTAGACAAGCGGGTGACCAAAGTCGGCCGATTTTTGAGGATGAGTAGTTTGGATGAATTACCCCAATTGCTGAATGTGTTGTGGGGAGATATGAGTCTAGTCGGACCCCGACCTCATCCGCCCTACGAAGTGCAAGCATATAAAAAGTGGTATGCCCGTCGATTGCAGGTGAAACCTGGTTTGACAGGATGGTCAAAACTCAATCTGCGACTCACGCCATTGAATTACGAAGAGTCCATTCTTTACGATTTATGGTATGTGGATAATTGGAATATTCTCCTGGATTTGCGTATTTTGATAATGACCATTCCATTCATTTTATCAATGAAACACGCCACCTGAGTGCTGTGGCAGAAGGGAAAAGATATGAACAGGTTTTTGAATCTCAGGGTGCTTGTCACAGGAGGTGCTGGTTTTATCGGATCTAATTTGGTGGACCGCTTGGTGGAAGAAGGCGCACGGGTGACGGTTCTTGATGATCTGTTTACCGGGAAAAAAGAAAATATTCGCTATCTCGACAAGATTCGATTTGTCAAAGGCTCTGTTACGCAACTGGATTTGGTTTGCAAACTGGTGAAAGAAGCGGACATTGTATTTCACCTTGCGGTTCGCAACATCATTGTCTCTACTCGTTCTCCCAGAATGGATTTTTTAGTCAATGCAGGAGGCATCTTTAACGTGCTTTCTGCAGCCAAAAAATATCGGATTCAACGGGTCGTGTATGCTTCCTCTGCGTCTGTGTATGGGAATCCACGTTATCTGCCCATTAATGAAGAGGATCGTTACAATATTCTGAATCCGTATGCAGCGAGTAAACTTTCTGGAGAACATTTTTGTTTTGCCTTTCACGAGAGTTTTGATGTTCCTGTTGTCATTCTTCGATATTCGAATGTGTACGGTGTTCGGCAATCACCGGAAAATCCGTATTGTGGCGTGGTCTCTAAATTTTTTGACCAATTAGAAAAAGGGGAAAGGCCTTTGATTCATGGAGATGGCCAGCAGACCCGGGACTTTACGTATGTGATGGACGCAGTAGAAGCCACTCTTTTGGCTGGTATCAGTCCAAAAGTCGACGGAGAAGTTTTTAACGTGGGCAGTGGAAAAGAAACCAGCATTAATGAATTGGCCCAGATGATCATTGAAATTACCCAGAAAAAGGTTACGCCTAAACACATTGAACGAAGAGACATTGATAACATTCGAAGAAGAGTACTCAATATCGAAAAAATTCGACGGATGCTACGCTGGATTCCAAAAACCTCTTTAAAAGAAGGACTTACGCTCACTTATAACTGGCTTCTCCAGAAAAAAATGAATGGACGAGATTATGTTTTGCCTTTCCAGAAAATTCCAATGAATTCTGTAGAAGTGTAGATAGAGTCTTTCATGAAGGGCATTGGATTCTATTCACGCCTTTTAACACGGAATTGGGGAGAGAATTTCCGTCGGATCATCGATGCCCATTCCCGGTATGGAGTGAATGGTTCAAACATGATCCAACGGATTACCCGATTGATGGATCTTCTCGAACGTTTCAATGTATCTGCTACTTTTCCACTTCCAGCCGTGGTTTTGAAAAAATACCCGCAATTTTTTACCCGTTTGGTCGAAAAAGGTGTGGAACTCGCAGTGCATGGATATCGTCATGTGGATTACACCCGTTTTTCTTTAGATCGTGTAGAACAAGAATTGGAAGAGGCATTTTCCATATTTCATGCATTGGGTGTTTTTCCGTGCGGTTTTCGGTTTCCTTTTTTAAGGAAAGATTTTTCCCTAGTGGAAAGACTGGGGCAAATCGGATATGCCTGGGATAGCAGTGTATCCAGATATTGGGATGTAGTCCCATGGGAAGAAAACGGCGAGAAGGGAAAAATGAGATTCGATCGGATTCTCGCCACGTATGAGGCCTTTCCTGCTGAAAAAAAGAGAAATCTTCCTTATTGGATAGGTCAAACGCTTGAAATCCCTGTGTCTCTTCCGGATGATGACATGATTCTGGACCGAATAGGAAACAGAGATCCTCAATTTCTGCTGAATGTGTGGAGTCAAATTTTAAAACAGGTCCGGGATCGAAAAGAAGTGTTTGTCCTTCAAGCCCATCCAGAACGGTATGATTTTTTTTATATTTCACTGTGCCATTTGCTTGAAGAAGCAAAAACCTGTGGGGATGTGTGGATTGCCAATTTAGGAGAAATTGCAAAGTGGTGGAAAGAGCGATTCAACGCACGGTTTACAATCGAAAAATGGGGAAAAAACCAGTGGAAGGTGATTCTGAATGGTCCACGATATAATCTTAAACGTTTTTCAAACGGCATATTTTCAGAAATCCCATTGTATCCAGAAAAAAGATCAATGTATTGTGTGATTCAAAGTTCTAAGTGTCCCTGTATCGGGGTTCACCCGAAAACAGCGGTTTCTGTCATCCAATGGCTCAAACAAGAAGGGATTCTTTACGAAGTGGGTCTCGAAGAATCTCGCTACGAAATATTTCTTTACGAGCCCAAACCGAATATTTCCAATGTGTCTAAGAAAATATTTGCCTCAAATCGGTGTATTTTAAAATTTGGCGAGTGGCCAGCTCCTTTCCGAAGCGCTTTGGCCATTAGTGGAGACATTGACAGCATGGATATCTGGGGATTTTGGAGTAAACTTTATGCAAGCTAATTCTAAAATTCGAGGATTTTCATTAGAGGATCTGATTCCTCCTTTACGCCGAAATTTCAGATGGGCTTGCGCGGGTTTTGTGAGTGTCATGGCGACCGTGATCTTTCTCACTTTGACTTCTCCTCGAGTGTATCGCGCTTCAGGAACATTGCTGTTACAGCAGGGAGAAGAAGGCCAAGGTTCTCTCTTAGAAGTTCCTTCCATATTACGACAGAAATATTGGATCAAAAATCAAGTGGCGGTTTTACAAAGTCGAACCCTTGCAGAAGCTGTGATTCGTGCACTGGAGCAATCGAGTTATAGGGATTCACTCCAGATTTTGGGCTATGTGCCTCCAGAAGGTAAAAAGTATACACTGAAAAGAATTTTGGGAATCTCCTCCAAGAAAGGGAGGCAAGCACTTTCTATGCCTCAGAAAGTGAAACAATTTCAGGCGTCGATTCATGTGTCTTACGGAAGAGATACGGATTTGATTGAACTCCAAGCAGAAGCGCCAAGTGCTTGGGAATCTGCGATCTTGGTCAATACGTGGATCAATGTATATCGCAATTTTGGCCGTTCTCTCACGCACAATGAAGTCTCGCAAACCAGGGCTTTTCTCGAGGCAAAACTCAAAGAAATGGAAGAGAAACTTGCTCAATCCGAAAAAGCATTAACCCAATTTGAAAAGCAAAATCAAGTGGTTTCTCTCTCCGGTGAAATTCAGCAATTGGTTGGCCAGATGTCGAGCTTTGAGTCCATGTACAACCAGACAAAAATTGAATTGGATGCACTGAAAGAAGAAAACGCGTATTTGCAACGGCAATTGGATCAAAGTAAACAATTTCTTGTCGAAGACATGGTGAAGGTCTCCAGTCCTGTCTTGCAGGAACTGCAAAGGCAAATGGCCACTTTGGTTGCGGAAAAAGCCGCATACGAAGCTCAGCTCATCAGTGCAGGATACAGCACTGACAAGGATGTCAAGCTGGCCCAAATGGAGAGTCGTCTCAATGGAGTGAAAGAAAAAATCATTGAAGAAACAAAAAAGTTACTCCAACGGGATCTTTCCACTTTGAATCCATTGGACCGTTCCAGTGTGCTGATTACTGAAATTTTAAAAAACGAGACCACTCAGAAATCTTTACAAGCCAAACTGGAAAGTTTACAAAAGCTTATTGATGAGTATAATCGACGGATGGTTTTTCTGCCGGATAAAAGTCTCAAGCTGGCCCAATTGGAACGGGATGTTCAAATGAATACAAAGCTCTACATGATGCTCAGAGAAAAATATGAAGAGGTGAAAATTCAAGAAGCCAATCAAGCAGAATGGATGAAAGTGGTGGATTGGGCGGTTCCGCCTTCCAGTCCAATTCGGCCCAATACAAAATTAAACCTTCTTTTAGGTTTTTGTTTTGGGATTCTCTTTGGAATGGCTCTGGCTTATACGAAAGAATTACTTACGGCCACTTTTCGTACTCGAAATGATCTGGAATTGTTGGGCTTTTTTGTAATTGGGGAAGTGCCGTTTTTGAAGCCATGGAAAAAATATCGCCTTTTTTCGGCCCGATCTTCCAATAACCGACAAACTTCCCGAGCTCGAGAAATTTATTCTCATGTGATGTTTTACGAAAAACCCGAAATTGTTCCTCTCATTGAAAGTTATCGGGCCATTCGTACAACGCTTTTGCTTTTCCGCCGGGAGAAAAAGTGGAAAACGTTTTTGTGTACCAGCGCGAATCCTGAAGAGGGAAAATCCACCACTGTGACCAATCTGGCCATCACTTTGGCACAAAATGGGATAAAGACCCTGGTGATCGATGCGGATCTTCGAAGGCCAGTGCAATCCATGGTTTTTCTCAGATCCCACCCCAAATTGGGATTAAGCAGTTACTTAGAAAAACACATTTCCTGGCGAGAAGCGCTCCGCGAGACCCGAATCAAAGACCTTTTGCTTCTTCCTGCAGGTCCTGAAGTCAAGAATGCACCAGAACTTCTCACTTCTCGTCAGATGTTTCGATTATTTACGGAAGCCAAAAAAGAATTTGGTTTTGTGCTTTGTGACAGTCCTCCTCTGCTTCCAGTGACAGATTCTGCGATATTGGCAACACTCACCGATTGCGTGCTTTTGGTGGTGAAAGCAGGAGAAACGAGAAGAGACGATCTTTTAGAGGCCAGGGAACGTTTGGAAGCAGTGGGCGCCTCTCTGGCAGGGGTGATTCTGATCGGTGTTTCTTCTAAAGAAATTATCGGATACCGAGATTATTATTATCATTCATATTGATGAGAGGATTCCTTCAAAAACAAAAACCCGGCGCGATCGTGATGGGGGGGCACTTTCATGGTTTGGGTTTGGTTCGGGCCTTGGCAAGACAGGGAATTCCGGTCATTTTACTGGATCATGAAAATAGTGCTGGGAAATTTTCTCGCTACGCGATGCATTTTTATCGTTGTCCCAGTGCATTTCAACCAGAAGCGCTTCTTGAATTTTTAATCCATCTCTCCCATAAAAAAGAATTAAAAGGATGGGTCATTTTTCCTACCGATGATGAAACCGTCTATTTTTTGTCCCGGCACAAATCCCAATTGGAAAGGGTGTATCGTATTCCCACCCCAGCATGGGAGATTACAAAATATGCGTATAATAAAAAATGCACATATCAATTGGCTGAATCGATTGGCCTTCCCATCCCAAAAACATTTTATCCCAATTCCAAAAAGGATCTCCTCTCTCTCGATATTCCTTTTCCTGCCATTATCAAACCTGCAGTGATGCGGTCTTTTTTTCTCAAAACCCATCAAAAAGTGATTCCGGTTCAAGATCGAGAAACACTTTTAAAAGCGTACGAACAGGCGCTTACCCTGCTTCCTCCAGAAGAAATCTTGATTCAAGAACGGATTCCCGATGTATCAAAAAATTTATATTCCTTTAGCCCTTTTTTTAAAAATGGAGAAGTCCTTGCTCGGGTGGTGGTGCAAAGGCTCCGACAACATCCCATGGATTTTGGCCACGCGACCACGTACGCTGTGACCCAAGACATTCCGATACTGGAAACGCTGGGGCAAAAGATTTTATCTGCCATGCATTTTTATGGGATTTGTGAAGTGGAATTCATTCGGGATCCCAGGGATGGAATTTTTAAATTTTTAGAAATCAATCCACGGATTTGGGGATGGCATACCATTGCCATTCGGGCCGGAGTCAATCTTCCGTATCTTTTATATTTGGATCAAATCGGTATTGAAAAACGGGTTTCTGATTTTCGAAAAGGGGTGAAATGGATCAGAGAAATCACAGATATTCCCACTGCATTCCTCCAAATCTGGAAAAGGAAAATGTCCATTCAAGAATACCTTACTTCTCTCAAGGGAGAGAAAGAGTTGGCGGTATTTTGCTGGGATGATCCCTTCCCTTTTTTGGGCGAATTGTTACGTTTACCCTATCTATTGAAACAAAGGGGGTTTTAATGGCCTGGATTCATTTTTTGATGAGTTTTGCTTTTTCTTTTGGGATACACGCCATATTAATGGTGAAATGCAAAATCCGGTTTCGCCAAGCCGTATGGAGCGGATTGTTTGCAGGTTTTCTTTCTGGATTGTCCATTTTTCTTGTGGAATCCACGCGTTCCTTCAGTTTTCAATTTCTTTTTGGCATGAATTTGTTCTTTGTGCTTTGCTTCACCTTGGTTTGGATTCTCTTTCGTTTTTATCGCGATCCAGAACGAAAAATTCCCACCCAACCTGGAGTGGTGGTTTCTCCAGCAGATGGAAGAATTCGGTACATGATCAAAGTCAAAAATGGTCAATTCCTGTGGTCAATCAAAAAAGGAAAAGCAATTCCCCTCAATGAAATTTTTCCTTTGTTTCATTGGGGTTCTCGTGATATCATGATGATTGGAATCGAAATGAGTTTATTCGACGTACATGTCAATCGGGCGCCCATTTCCGGGAGAGTGGTCGCTCTTAAAAAAATACCAGGAAAATTTTTGTCCCTTCGCGGATTCGACTTTTTAAAGGAAAATGAGCGGGTATTGAGTATCATCGAAAATGAAGAAATGAAAATTGGCATGGTACAAATTGCCTCCCATTTGGTGAGAAGAATTCTATTTTATCCAAAACAGGGTCATTTTGTTCAGCGTGGGGAGCGAATTGGGATGATCCGTTTTGGTTCCCAGGTCGATGTATTGATTCCGATACAAAAAGGAATTCGATTTTTCGTCACCTCTGGGCAGTATGTGAAAGCAGGAGAAACCATTTTAGCCAAGTATCGACTCCCATGAAAATCTGCATGATTTCCTATTCTGAACCGCACGATAGCCGAGTGCTTCGATATATCATGGCGTTGCGGAGTAGGGGAGATGAAGTGGACTTTGTTTGTCTTTCCTCTTCTGTCGCCCCTTTTCAATTGCGCGATCCTCAAGTTCGAATTTATCCAATTTATAAAAGAAAATACAGTGAACAAAGTCCATTGGGTTATTTTCGCAATCTGATTTTTTTCTTCTTTCGCTCGTTCTATTTTGTGAGCCTTCTTTATTTTAAAAATCGATATCATGTGTTGCATTTTCATAATATTCCAGATTTTGGGATATTTTGCACTGTGATTCCCAAATGGTTCGGTTCTGCCAAGGTCATTTTGGATATTCATGACCTTGTGCCAGAATTTTACATGCAAAAATTTCATGTCAGTGAAAAGCATTGGGCCATTCGAATTCTCAAATGGATAGAACAATGCGCATGCAGGTATGCAGATCATGTCATTACCGTCACAGAGATTTGGCGAGATCGTTTAATACATCGGTCTGTGCCTGAAAAAAAATGCACTGTGATCCTCAATGCCCCGGACCGGACCCTGTTCAAACCCCTTCCCAAATCTTCACCTCCGCAAAAAGGATTTTGGCTTTCGTATCATGGGAATCTTTCTGAACATTCGGGAGTGGATGTGCTTTTGAAAGCCTTCTCTCAAGTGGTGTTAAAAATTCCCCAGGTGTATTTGCAAATCCTAGGGCATCCTGAAAAAATAAAGCCCTACTTGAATTGGATCCAAAGCCCTCTGGTTCGGGATCATGTGTATTTTGTTCCCTCTGTGCCTGTCACAGAGATCCCCAGATATCTTCGCTACATTGATGTGGGTATTGATCCCAAAAAGGAAGGAATTTATTCAGGTGAAACGCTCAGTGTCAAGGCCATGGAATATCTTGCACTTGAGATTCCTTTGATCGTTTCTGCAACACCTGCTGCAAAACACTATTTTAAAGACACGATGGTCCGTTTTTTTCGACCCAATGATCCTGAAGATTTGGCTCGGTGTATTGGGGAGTTATATCAGTCACCTTCATTGCGAAAAAAATTACAACGTGAAGGAAAGCTTTTTTTTGAACAACACGATTGGGAAAAATATAAAGTCCGGTATTTTTCCCTTTTGGATCGGTTCATTCATGAATAACCCTTTTCAAAAAATTTTCTCTTTTCGATTTTTCGAATGGATGCTTTGGAGCATTTTCGGCATCCTTTTGGGGATTGTGATATTTCGTGCCTCTTTTCTTTCGATTCAATGGAAAATGGCAGTTTCAATTTTTTTAGGATTGCTTCTCCTTGCGCCTGTGTATCAGTGGATCACGGGCCATATTGAAAAATTGCTCTGGTTTCTCTTTTTCGCTTCTATTCCTTTGGATTTTGATATTCATCTTTCGTATCGAGAATATGTTGGCACCTTCAATGGGCTTTTGCTCAATTTGACCGATTTGAGCTTGCTTTCGCTTTTTCTCTTTTGGATATTTAGACGGATTGCAAAAAGAGAATCCATTCCCTTCTCGCTTCCACTCATGCTTCCGACCCTTGTTTTCTTTCTTGCCCATTTCACCTCACTGATTTATGCAGAGGATATTTCGCTTTCGATTCTCAGTATTGTCCAAATAGCTAAAATTCTTTTTCTTTTCTGGTTTCTCGTCCATGCAATGGAAGACGAAGCGCTTTTGTCTTTGGCTTGGAAATTTTTGGTCATTTGCATCATTTTGGAGAGTTTAATCTGTTCACTGCAATTTATAACAAAAACGAATTTTACGACCACCATGAAAATTGCCGAAAATTATGGCGAAGAGGTGTTTCGGGTAGGAGGGACTACCGGCTCTCCCAATGTGACTGCCAGTTATTTGGGAAGTTTGCTTGTCATTCCAATTATTTCACTTTTTGTAATGAAGGGAAAATTACAATTCAAGTTTTTTATTTTTCTATCCATTGTTTTAGGACTATTTGCATTTGTATTGACCCAAACGCGTGGCGCGTGGATTAATTTTTGTATTGGCTTGTTCTTATTTTTCGTTTTCAATCGCACTATTCGACATCGAGGATGGATTGTCTTGGGCTTTCTTGTGATGTTGATCGGGCTTGTAGGCATATTCCATCGGGTGATTTTCGAACGATTTTCCGAAGGCTGGGACACATTGATGTATCGTCTTGAACTGACAAAAACTGCATTTGCAATGATCAAAACGCATCCTTTTTTGGGCGTGGGCGCAAACAATTATGCATTGGTCATGTCTGATTATGTGCCTTATTTTTTGACACAAGAACGCTGGGTTGTGCATAATCGGTATTTATTGGTGGCTTCTGAATTGGGTATTTTTGGACTTTTTGGTTTTCTCTATTTTTTGGGAAGTGCATTGTATCATGCCTGGAAATCGACCCATTCTTCCAATCCATTTGTGGTAGGATTTGGAAATGGCGTTTTTTACGCATTGCTCGTTTTTATGTTCCAGATGATGCTTGAATCTTTGGACGGACGTATTTGCGACGCACATCTTTGGGTTTTGGCAGGGCTTGCATCTGCATTGAGTCAATTTTATCGACACACAGAATCAACTAAAGAGATGCATTAAATGAAAACTTCGGTTCGGATTGTTCGAAATACTTTTTTTCTTGCTCTGGCCCAAATTCTCAATCCATTGATTTCCATGGTGTTTGTACTGATCATGGCCAGAGATTTGGGAGCCAAAGGTTTGGGCATTTATACCACGGCACTTACCCTTTTTTCTTTTTTTAATTTGATTTCGGCGCTCGGACTGAATGAATTCATTATCCGAGAAGTGGCTCAGGATCGTTCAAAGGCGGGAAAAATTTTTGGTCCGCTTTTTTGGCTGGCAATGGGTTCTGGGGTGATCGCTTTCATCCTCATGGGAATCACAGGATATCTTCTTCATTATGAAACCACGCTTTTCCATGCGATATGGATCATTGGATTGGCCTTACCATTTTATACTTTTGGATTATTTTTACAAGCCCTTCTGCAAGCCTTTGAGAAAATGGAATATTGTGCAGTGATTTTGATTTCTGAAACCCTTTGGAAAACTGGATTGGGCGTTTTGGTTTTGAAATTAGGGCTCGGGATCCCGTGGATTATGTGGATGATGGTATTGGGCCATCTTTTGGGTTGTGTTCTGGGTTTATTTTTTGTGCATCGCCACATCACTTCGTTTGGCTTTTCATTTCAATGGGAAACGTTGAAGTATTTTCTTCAAAATGTTCCTACGTTTCTCGGGCTTTCCATTGTGGTCATGGTGTATTGGAGTACGGACATTGTCATGCTTTCAAAAATGCGGCCCATTGCGGAAGTTGGATTTTATTCTGCAGGATACCGTCTACTCACCATTTCAAAAGGTCTGGTCCATGCGTATGTGAGCGCGGTGTTTCCTGTACTGGCCTATGCATATACAACCTCGATGAAAAGATTTCAAAAAGGATGTATTCAATCCATTAAATTTCTTTTGGTGACGACTTTGCCTCTCGCATTGGGAATTTCCTTTTTTGCCAAGTCCATTTTAAAAATTTTATATGGATCTGAATTTATCCAAGCCACCTCTTCGCTTCAGATTTTAATTTGGCCTTTGGTTTTTTTCCCCATGGCCAATATTTACGGCAATGCCTTGATTTCGGCGCATCGACAAACAATGGATTTTTGGATCAATGTCATTGCTGCGATTTGTAATATAGGGTTAAATGCCATTTTTATTCCTCGGTACGGATACATGGGTGCTGCCTTGGCCACGCTTTTTTCCATTCTTTTTCTTGTGGGATTACAGCAAATCGCAATTCACAAATTTTTGTTTTCCATTTCATTTCTCAACTGGATTTGGAAGCCTGTTCTCAGTACCATCGGCATGTGGATTGCGCTCAAATTTGTTTTTCCAATTCACTGGGTTTTGGCATTGGGGGTTTCTCTTTTGGTTTTTGTGGGAAGTCTTTTTCTTTTTCGATATTTTACTTTAGAGGAACTTCATTGGATCCGAGACCTCTGGAAGCATCGCAAAGCATGGTTCGGGTGGGGGAGTGAAGCATGACGCAAAAACCCTTTCATATTCTCCATCTCCGGAAAAGCGAAGGATTTTATGGGGCAGAGCGCGTCATCCTGCAACTGGCCCATTTTTTTCAAAATGAATCGTTTCGTTCTTGGATTGGTGTTTTGAATGATATTCGTGAACCTTGTCTCACTTTGTTTGAGCAGGCAAACGAAAAAAATATCCCGGCGAAAGTGTTTTTGTGTCGATCTCGCCTTGATTTGCTCTGTATCCTGGAGATTATCAAAATCATCCGAACATTGCGAATCGACCTCATTCACACCCATGGATTTAAAGCCGATGTGTACGGCTGGATTTGTGCTCGATGCACAGGCATTCCGGTGATTTCTACCCAACACGGATGGACCCATAAAAATAAATTGATTCAATTGTGGGAATATATCACGTTTTATTTTTTACGAAACATGAATAAAATCATTGGGGTGGCCCAAGAAATTCTCACCGTTCTGGAACATCACAAAATTTCCCCCAGCAAGCTTGAGTGGATTCCCAACGGCGTGACCATTCCGAGGGTTCTTCATTCTTCTAGGCCATTTAAAAAAGAATATGGAATTGATCCAAATACCTGGACAATTGGGATTATTGGACGCTTGAGTGTTGAAAAAGGCCATCGGTTTTTTTTAGAAGCAATGAAGGAAGTCTCTATGCAATTCCCCAAAATCCACGCGTTTATTATTGGAGAAGGGCCTCTGAAGGAAGAATTAATCTCTCTGGTCCATGCAATACATTTAAATTCCATGGTTCACTTTTTAGGATTTCAACCCAATATGGAGCGATGGTACTCCATGCTCGATATTGTGGTTTCGAGTTCCCTCCGGGAGGGACTTCCTTTAACTTTGTTAGAAGCCATGGCATACGGAAAACCCGTGGTCGCAACCAGAGTAGGCGGTGTGAGTCGCTTGATTCAAAATGGAGTCAATGGGCTTTTGGTAGATCCAGAAGATGGGAAAGCATTGGCCAAGGCCATTGAATTTTTGATCATGCATCCATCCAGAGCAAAACAAATGGGCCGGTCGGCTCGTCATTTTGTGCAAAAAAATTATTCAGTGGAAAAAATGCTTAAAGGGTATCAACAGATTTATGAAGAATTCCTCTCGAAAAATCTCTAAGATGAAATTGCTTTATTTGGCATGGGCGCCCTACAATCGGCGGGCAGAATCCTTTGCTCAGGCCCTTCAGGCAGAGCTCTGCTTTGTCCATTATTTCCAGTATCAAAAAAAGAAATGGGCCATTCTCAAATATCCCTTGATGACAGTTCGCACATTATGGATTCTGTGTAAGAAAAAACCCCATGTGATTTTCACCATGAGTCCTCCTCTTTTTTGTCCTTTGGTCGTGTATGTGTATCATATTCTTTCCAGAAAACCCTTTATTATCGATGCCCATACAGGTTCTTTAATTTCTACTCCATGGACTTATTTTCGTGGATTGCATCAATTTCTTTGTCAGAAAGCCTTGTGCACCATTGTGACCAATGAAACCTTGGCCCAACTGGTCCGGAGTTGGGGAGGAAAAGCGCTTGTCATGAGTCCTCCTGTGGTGATCCCTAAATTTTCCAGATCCCGTCGAGCATCTCGACCTTGGATCACAGTGGTGAATTCTTTTTCTTTTGATGAACCGCTGTTGGAAATTTTAGAAGCGATTTCTCGTTTTCCAGAAGTGGATTTTTACATCACAGGGGATAAGACCAAGGCAGATCCAGAAATTTTGGAGAAAAAGCCTCCCAATGCGCATTTTACTGGATTTTTGTCATATTCTGATTATCTTGAACTTCTTTCCAAATCGCATGGCATCATTTGTATGACCACTCGGGATTATACTTTTCAATCTGGAGGAGAGGAGGCCATGGCATTAGGAAAGCCCCTTTTAACTTCGGATTTTTCATTTTTACGTTCTATTTTTCGTTTAGGAACTGTTTTTGCAAAACCAGAAGCCAATTCGATTACCAAAGGAATTCACGATCTCCTAGACCGAGGAAAAACGCTTGAAAAAGAAATGCGTACGCTTTTTCAAGAATATCAACAGGATTGGAAATTTAAAAAAAATGAATTAATGCACATTTTACGTCAAAGGATGTAAATCAATGAAACTTTCGATTTTACGATATTTAACCCTTCCTTTTTGGGTTATTCGAAATGCCTCTTTTTCAGCAAAGCCCGGCGCGGATTTTAAAGTGGCGCTTCAATGGGCCATGAATTGGCTCTGTATGGCCCAGGATGTTGCAAAAGAAGGGGGCGTTTCTTTGGGTTATGATCTTCGAAAAGGATGGGAAATTGCTTTTCCAGAAACCACTGGATATATCGTATCTACGTTTTTTAACTATTTTTACTTCACAAAAGATTCAACATATCAAAACAGAGCAATTCGTATGTTGGAATATCTTGCCCATATACAGCTAAAAGACGGCTCTGTTTGCGGAATCACGAGAGGGGCACAAAGTCCTCTTGTTTTTGATACGGGTCAAGTGCTTTTTGGATTTTTGCGAGGTTTTCATGAAACACGAGACGAAAAATATCTTCAAAATGCCATTCGAGCTGGAAATTGGCTCGTTTCTGTGCAAGATCCAGATGGAAAATGGTCACAATACGAATTTTTGAATCAAATCCATACGTACAATACACGAGTGGCCTGGGCCCTCATGGAACTTGCTTTGCTCACCGGAATGAAACAGTACAAAAAGGCAGGAGAGAAAAACATCCAATGGACACTTACACAACAAGGCAAACACGGCTTTTATGAACACAATGCATTTTCCTCAGAACAACCCGTATTCACTCACACGATTGCGTATGCCACCCGGGGCATCCTGGAGTGCGGATTATTAAATCAAAATCAAGAATGGATTGAACGAGCTCGCATTTCTGCAGATGCACTACTTTCCCGTCAACGAAAAAACGGAAGTTTGGCAGGAAGTTACGATGCCGGATGGAGACCGACTTCCTCTTCTTCTTGTCTCACAGGAAATGCCCAAATGGCGATTATTTGGCTTCGGCTTTTCCAGCATACGCAAGAAAAAAAATATCTTTTGGGAGCACAAAGAGCCCTCTCGTTTTTGGTTCAAAGTCAAGAAAAGAGTCGACTGTTTCCATGGATTCATGGAGCAATAGCAGGTTCCAGACCGATTCACGGAACTTATCTTCCGTTTGTTTATCCCAATTGGGCAAGTAAATTTTTTGTAGATGCCATTTTGCTCTATTTTCACGTCACGCAAAATGCATTGGGGCATGGACAACATTTAAAATTTTACTGAGTATGAAAAAAATTCTTTTTATTTCTCGGGCAAAGTCGGGCGATCGATCGGCTTACACCCATCGCCTTGAAAAATTACGATCGGGTTTGGAGAAATTCGGCTTTTTGACAGATACACTTTACTTGGGTGATACCTCTCGGACTGCCCATACATTGATTCCGATATACATTCCGGAATTGGCCAGAGTGTTTAAACAATACGATTTTCTTCATGCAGGTGGCACCCCATGTGCTTGGGTAGCCGATCTCTGTAAATCTTTTCATCATCGCAAAGTCATTTATGACATTCACGGGGATCGAATTGGAGAGATTCTTCAGGAAGGAGGAATGGTTCCTTTACTTAAAACATTTCTTCATGAAATGGTCGCCACGTGCTTTTCGGATCTCTATATCACGGTATGTAATCCATTAAAACAATTGTACATCAGAAGAGGCATTCCCCCGCAGCGTATTGCCATTGTCCGAAACGGAGTGGATCTTTCCCAATTTCGACCTGCTCCTTCTGTGAGGCATAAACAAAATCGGATTTTCGCGTATGCCGGAAAATTCCAATGGTACCAGGCAGTGGAGGATTTGGTGGAGGCGATGCTTTCGATCCGTTCTTCCCATGTGCAATGCGAGATCATTGGATTCTCAGAAGAAGATCGTGAAATAAAAACTCGCATCCAAAAAATAGCCGGCCACAAAATCCTTCTCATCGATCAATTGAACCGGGAAGCACTGATTCGTCGACTTCAGAATGCAGATGTGTTGGTGATTCCTCGGCGCTCGACTCGAGCCACAGTATATGCTTTTCCTACCAAATTTGCAGAATACATTGCTTTAGCAAAACCTGTGTTGGTGAGTCACGTGGATGAGACGGCCCAATTTGTCCAACGATTTTCTTGTGGAATGGTATATGGGGAAGGCCCTGAGGCACTTCGAAATGCCATGGAAGAAATGAGCAATGCTTCAGACGAGACCCTTCATGTCATGGGCCAACAGGGAAGGAAATTGGCAGAGGCGGTTTTTGATTGGGATATTATTTGTAAACAATATGCAAATTTTTTAATGCAATGGTAAAAAAACTGAATGGGCTCCAATTGGTCCAACGGTACCGAAAATTGCTTCGGCTCTCTGAGACCTGTCCTCTCAACGAGGCCATGGTATGGAAGCATTGGCATGTAGAGCGAGCCCTGGCTCAAAAAATTTTACATTCCAGTCCAAATGATCGGCCCCGAATCACTCAATGGGCCTATCGACAGTTTTATAAAGAATTGCCCTGGTTAAAGGATCCAAAATTCATGGCAGTGCAAGACCCCATTCAAAAAAGGGAATCTCCAATAATTCAACTCATTGGATCAAAACCGCAACGGATTTTGGAAATTGGTTCTGGCACTGGAGAACTGATCCAATTTCTCAGCCAGCATGGCCATTGGTGCATAGGCACTGATCTCATAAAGGATCGCTTTTTCAAAAAATTTAGAACTCCACACCTCTCATTTATGGAAATCGATGGCGTGCGTCTTCCAATGAAAAAACTTTCTCCTCTTGTGGATGTGGTGATTTCATCCAATGTCATCGAACATTTCCATCCGGAGGATTTGGACATCCATTTCCAGGCAGTGTATCAAGTGCTTCGCCCCGGAGGTCAATATATTTTAAAAACCCCTCATGGTCTTTTTGGACCTCACGGAATTGAAAAGGTCTTTGGCGTCCGATTCTCCTGCGGACTCCATTTGCACGAATATTCCTTTCTTGAAATTCAAAAAGCAGGCGAAAAAAATGGATTCAAGTCGATTTCTGCAGTCTTTGTTTGGCCCAGGCCTTTGCAGAAAATATTGGGGAAATGGGGGAGAGGTGTGAAAACCAGCACGTTTTACTTTAAATACCTTTGTGGGTGGGAAAAGATTGTTCGTTTAATTAATGATCGGATTTTTAAAGACTACTTTCTTTTCTTTCTTCGTTTTGCTTTTTTCCCAAGACAAATTTTCGTGATTCTTTCCAAATAAAGAGTCTTTTACCGAATGCGAAGTGTGAGGGGAGGTCTAGGCGGGGTTTTATCAATCACGAGAGTATTTTTCCCTTGAATTCCGCAACCGATCTTTCCGTTTGCATCGAGCAATGCCTCATTGGGAAGATAGAATCTGCCTTCGCCGTCTGCAATTGTCGCATCAATGACCAATTCGCCCCGAAACGTTTGTCCCGGAATGACACCTTCTAATCCAATTTCTGTCTGGGTTTGATCTGCTTCGATGAAAATCAGTGGGCTGGGAATTTTCACTACTTCCCGGGACGTGGTAAGTTGAATTTTGAATGATTTTTTTCGGATTGAAGTGAATTTTTCTAAATTTAACGTGGCAAAAAGTGAACTATCTGGTAGAGGAGGAGAGGGGGTGGAACTGCTTGAATCCATAGAATCCGATGGTGCAGACGGAGTGTCAGTTGATCCCTCTTCTCCATCGGGCGGGGGATTTTGTGGAGGCAGTGGGGAGGTATCTGAAGTATCTGGGATTGCAGGAGGTGGTAAGAATTCAAAAGCACCAATCTCAGGGGCTTGGCCCGAATAGGGTAAGTCCACCCATGCGCCTTTGTCGATTAAGGGACTTGTACTTTTCAGTCGGTAATCGTCTTGGTCTCGATTTTCAAATTCTGGATCCACATTCCAGGATTTTGAATTGGCTCCAAAGCTAGCATCCAATTCTGTCAGATCGACACATTCTTTGCTCCGAAAATACATTAATTTTCCGGTTTGCGTGAACCAATCATTGGAGTCGAGAACCAAACCCACTGTGCCATATTCTGTGGCATAGAGTTGGTATTCTCCATTGAACGCGATAATATTGTTTTTTAAAATGGTACCGCGACTGTCTTGATTGGCATCTCCGTAGAGATACATTCCCCAATTTCCGTTGTCCACAATGGTGTTGTTTAAAATAACATTGTCGTCTCCCGAGTCTTTGTAATTGTTCCATAGGGATTCGTATCCTGTAACGAGAATGCCATAGCTTTTATTTTTGTAAATATAGTTTCGGGTAATTCGGTTGTGATTGCCCTGAACAAAAATTCCGTAATTGATGTTATGATCAATGGCATTGCTATCGATTTCTGTGTGTTCATACACAATGATCCCTGCGGAATACTCCCCACCATTGCAGTCGTGAATATGATTGCCAATTACCCGATTGAATCGAGAACCCGTTTTGATGTCAATGCCGTCCACACAACGATAAATTTCATTGCCCCGAATGAGATTGAAATTGCACGGAGAACCGTCTGGCGGAAGGCTGTGGGCATCATTTCCAATGTAAATCCCCTCACCGTAGCAATCATAGATGATGTTATTTTCAACAATATTATGTGTGGAGCTGTCTGGCTTTCCGGGAGTCCCTGAAACATAAATTCCCACCGCAGTACCAGAAGAAGGACCAATGCCATGCACAACACAGTTTGAGATTTTGCAGTAATGATAATTGGTTCCATTAAAACCCGACCACACTGCATTGGTAATTTCTAAACCGTGGAAGTGATAGTATTTTCGATTCTTAAATTCAATGACTGTCCATTGGCCATTGCCATTGAGAATGGGCTTTTCGTTCGGATAATTTCGAATGGTGATCCATTTATTGGGTTCGCCGTCTCTTACAAAATTATTGACAAGTTCAAAATACGTTCCTTCACGGAGATAAATAGTGTCTCCAGGGAAAATTTTGCCTAATGCGTAGTTAATGGACTGCCAAGGTTTGCCTATTGAACCATCATTGCTGTTGTTGCCATTGGGCGAGACAAAATACGCTTTCTGGCCTAAAAGAGGAAATGCTAAGGTTATGATTAACAGTAAGTTAAAATACCTAAATTTTGAATGCATTGGGCAAATTCTCATAACAATCTCTGCATACTTGATTCTTTTCTACTTATACATTAGTCAAACCACATACCAAAAATCGTTGTACTTCGAAAAGAATTTTTGTATATTATTTTGCCAGTGCCCCCGTAGCTCAGTTGGATAGAGCAACTGCCTTCTAAGCAGTGGGTCGCAGGTTCGAGTCCTGCCGGGGGTACTTTTTGTTTGGATGAGGGGGTGTAATGGATAGAATCAAAAAGGTTGTTGAGTGTATCAAGCGATACAATCCAGAAAAGATTATTCTCTTCGGATCTTATGCGCGGGGAGAAATGGATGAATATAGCGACCTTGATTTTGTGGTGATTAAAAAAACCCAAAAACGATTTATCCGCAGATTAATCGACGTGGCTCAATTAATTGATTCTGAGCTTGGAAAAGTGGATGTTTTTGTGTATACGCCTCAAGAATTTAAAAGAATGATCGAAGGGAAAAGTGCCTTTATTGAGCAGATATTAAAAGAGGGAAAAGTTTTATATGAAAAAAAATAGAGAAGAGGCTTTAAGGTGGTTAGATCAAGCTGAGTACGATTTAGAATCTGCAAAACGGAATTATGAAAATGAAATTTATGCTTATGCCTGTTTTATGTGTGAACAGTCTGCTCAAAAAACATTGAATTGAGTAGGGGAGAGAAAACAAAATGGGGGAGGGCTCAAATTATTTTATCCTAAATGTCTTTCCGAACAAAATACTTATGACGAATTGAATGAAAACTCATTTTTATATCACTTTGATAATATGGGTGATCCTGACCACCAACGAAGCTTTTGCCCAAAGCCACATTACAGTTTTACCTGGTACAACAGTCGAAGTGGGTGAGGAAGTCTATTTTGACGCTGTATATTACAGTAATCGTATTTCAGATACCCTTCAATTTGAATGGGATTTTGGTGATGGATACTTTTTAGGAGCTGGGAAGCCGGCGTTATACACTTTTGAAACAGGACTTTGCGCAATCCACTATTTTATGAGACCAGGCATATTCAAGGTTAAGATGACTGCTTCAAGCTTTGACATGAGCACAGAGATACCTGCACGTAAGAATATTTTAGCGGTAGATTCTGTTTTAATCACAGTCACTGGTGATACTCCCCTAGCGGGCTTTGAATTGTGGCATGCTCCATTCCATGCTCGAACCGCACAATATCTTTATGCCATAGTGCCAGATGGTTATTCACCTTCTCAAGTTCTTGCACGCGTCGAAAGAGTAGGCGGAGGATATTCGCAGGAATTAACCGGAACAACAGTGGACAATAAACAGAGATTTTTACTTAACAATGCTTCCCTTTCTGCAGGAGATTATGTTGTGATTGCAGAACTAAAGAACGGTGAAACAGTTGTTAGCATAATACGAGAGAAATTTTCAAAACCTTACGATGGGGCTCCAGCAGTTGGTATAAATGAAAACAATGCTTTTGTACTTAATGGTTCAACTCTATTTTTCCCGATAGCACCTTATATGCTTGATGGGGATTATACTCCTTTATGGCAAAGATTTTCCAATGCACTCCATACAGAAGGTTACTATGATGAACATACCAAAGAAACATGGGTGGATTATATTGGTGTTGCGAATGCACATGATATGATGGCAATAGGTCCAGGTCGTTGGAAAGGATTTATAGAAGAGCCGTATACACGAAACTCAAATCCTAGAGTGGTAATGGTTTTGTAAGCATGAAAAAAAAGATTTTATTAAGGTAAAATGTGGTTGATTCAATTGGGGAGAATAAAAGAGGGAAGGCATGGTGGAGTCACAGAGAAGGAATGAAAGTGAATCATCAGCGTTTTTTATTGCGTGTGCGATTAGGATTTGCTTTGTTTGGTATACATAATATATCTTATACGAAGTCGATTTTTTATTTAAATACAAATCCACTTTAAAGGCTTTCCAACAGCCTTTTAGATTTTTCTTTTATCGGTGCATAGTATTCCATACTATTGATTTTTGAAAGGAGCTCAGCGGCCTTTTTTTTCTGATTGGTCTGAATCAATAGTCGTGCATAGTGATACATCGCTAAAGGATTATTGGGATTTCTTTTTAATGTCTGTTTAAAAAGTAAAGCCGCTTCATCCTGTTTTTGCAATTGCGCAAGACAATTGGCCAGAAGCGTGACAGTTAAAGGATCGTTTTTTTCAATCTCAGTGGCCTTTTTTAAATATTCAGAGGCTTCTTGATATTGGCTTTCAATATACAATGCGACCCCTAAAGATTTGAGATAAAGTGCTTTTTGGGGATTCAAACGCAATGCCCGCCGAAAACAATCAATGGCTTCAGGAATCCGATGGCACCGGAGTTGTGCTTCGCCTAACCAATACCACACATAGTCATCCGAAGGTTTTGCCTTTAAATATTCTTTAAACAAATCACAAGAAAGCGAGACTTGACCTAAAAGGAAAAAACCAATGGCCTTGACAATTTGTTCTATTCGTTTTTCAGGTGTAAAGTAATCACCTTGGGTTTCAGCTCGGATCGGTTTTATTGAATTTCGGGCCAACTTGGCCAGTGGCGTATTGGGCGCCAAATCGATTACCTTTTGATAATAACCATTGGCTGCTTCTGGGTCGTTGAGTTCTTCATAAATTTTTGCAAGTCCAAAATAGGCACGGATTTCAGAAGGATTCAATTGCAAAGTTTTATTAAACGTTTCAATCGCATGATTATATCGTTTTTGCGCAATATAAATCATACCAAGATTCAGATGGGCTTTGCTGTTTTGTTTATTCAGTCGCAAACTTTCAAATACATGGCGTTCTGCTTCTGCGTATTTCTTGAGTTTCAAATAGCAAATCCCCAATGCCAAATGGGCTTTGAAATGGATTGGTGCAATTTGAACGGTTTGTTCAAGGAATTGGGCAGAGGTGGTGTAATCCTTCAAGGTATAATACAAAAGACCGAGATGGTAATGGTATTCAGGATCATAGGCATTGATTGTAATGGCTTGCTTCCATTTCAAAATGGCCTCATTCCATTGGCGTGCTTTGGCCAGTTGAAATGCACTTCGGTGTAAGGCTTCTGCACTCTCATCGATATAATCAGAATGCCATCGAAGGACAACCATCTCTCCTTGTATACTGATTTCAAGTTTTCCTTTGGAGGTATGATAATGTTGTAAAAGACGTTTTTTGATTTCTCCAGGCGAAGGCGATTCTCCTGGAATTGGAAATAATTGGGGATCGTTTAATAAGTCCTGAATCTGGACCTGAACCACAATTTCCTTGGCCGGTCTGGAATCCATTGATTTATCCCCCTCCCCTATTTTCTATCTTCGTAAAATTTCTGGATCGCCTGGATAATCGCTTCTTCAGAAAGCATTTCGACTTTACCAGTAGCTCTCTCCTTTAACTCTACCTGATGATTTTTTAACCAGGTTTCTCCTACAATGAGTTGCAAAGGAATACCCAATAAATCTGCATCCTTAAATTTAAATCCTGGGGAAACATCGCGATCATCAAAAATACATTCGATATTGGCTTTGAGGAGTTTTTCGTACAATTCATGAGCAAATTGGACCAATTCTGAATTGTCTTTCTTTAAAAGGAGAAGATGCACGTGATATGGAGTCAATGCCCGATTCCACACAATTCCACGTTCATCATGGTCTTGCTCAATGGCACAAGCCAAAATTCGTTCAATCCCAATACCGTAGCTTCCCATGACAATAGGTTGTTGTTTTCCATTTTTGTCTAAAAAATATGCCTCCATAGAAGAAGCATACTTGGTCCCCAATTTGAAAATATGGCCCAGTTCGATCGCATTGGTCACCCGAATGGGAGATTCGCACTTGGGGCATTTCTCATTTGATACTGCGCGGTGTAAATCCACAAACGCATGGGGAGAAAAATTTCTTCCGATTTCTACTCCCAGAAGATGCGCATCTGGCTTATTGGCACCTGTAATCATGCCATGTTGACTTTGAATGGCCACGTCAGCAAGAATTTGAATTTTTGGATCTACGTTGACAGGGCCAATAAATCCAGGTTCCACGCCAAAGCACGCTTTGACTTCATCCGGATGGGCAGGTCGGACCGGAACACCCAGATAAGCCTGTAATTTGGTTTCATTGAGTTCATGGTCCCCTCGGATAAGCACCAAGACAAATTTTCCATCCGCGACGTATAAAAGCGACTTCACAAATTGTTGCACAGGTCGATTCAAGAATGCAGACACTTCCTCGATCGTTTTTTTCCCAGGGGTAGAGACTTCCTCCATTTCTCGCATTTCTCCTTGAAACGGAATCGGGAGTGAAACCGCAATTTCAATATTGGCAGAGTATCCGCAATTCGAACAAAGTACCAACGTATCTTCTCCAGAAGGAGATTCCATCATAAATTCCTGAGACACTTTTCCACCCATCAATCCACTGGATGCATCCACCACATGAAATTTCAGTCCACATCGAGAGAAAATCCTTCGGTACGCCTGAGCATGGAGTTGATAGGAAGTCTCTAATCCTGCCTCATCCGCGTCGAGACTATACGAATCTTTCATAATAAATTGCCGGGCCCGGATCACTCCGGATCTGGGTCTTGGCTCATCCCGAAATTTGGTTTGAATTTGATACCAAATCTGAGGAAGGTCTTTGTACGAACGCACAAACCGGCGGGCCAGATCACATATGATTTCCTCGTGCGTAGGTGCCAAAACCAAGTTCCGATCTTTTCTGTCTTTTAATCGGAACATCTCTTCTCCAAAACTGGTGCTTCGTCCGGTTTCGTCCCATATTTCCACTGGGTTTAAGGCAGGCAAATGGAGTTCCTGACCTCCAATCCGGTCCATTTCCTCCCGTACAATGTTCATGATTTTTTTAAGGATTTTCCAACCTAAGGGAAGATAGGAATACACACCGGCCGCGAGAGGACGAATAAGACCGGCTCGAAGCATTAATTGATGACTTGGAATGACTGCATCACTTGGGATTTCCTTGAGTGTCGGAATGTATGCGGTCGAAAGTCGCACGCTTTTTACTCCTTCTTTTGTAAAACAAATGCTTTGACTGTATTTTTCAATAACATTGCAATGGTCATGGGGCCAACACCGCCAGGAACAGGCGTAATGGCAGAGGCCACTTCTGAAACCCCTGCAAAATCCACGTCACCCACCAACCGGGAACCCGACGGTTTTGAAGGATCTGGGATTCGGTTGGTTCCTACATCGATTACTACCACGCCTGGTTTTACCATGGATTTTGTCAATGTATTGGGCGAACCCACTGCCACGATCACAATATCAGCGTCACGAGTAGAAATTGAAAGGTCTTGCGTTTTGGAATGACAAATAGTGACAGTGGCATCTCCGGCCTTTCCTTTTCTTAACAATAAAAGACCCAAAGGCATTCCAACCAAATGGCTCCTTCCAATAATTGTGACCCTTTTTTCTGCAGGTGCATGCCCGGAACGCATTAACAATTCAAGAACGCCTGCCGGTGTACATGGCACAAAGCCAGAGGGGTCCCCCACCACCAGTTTTCCAAAATTCATTGGGTGCAATCCGTCTACATCCTTTTCGGGTGCAATTGTTGCAAGCACCCGAGCTTCAGAAATATGCGCTGGAAGAGGAAGTTGGACAAGAATAGCATGGACTTTTGGATTGGTATTGAGTTCTCGAATCACCGAAAAAAGCTTTTCTTCCGAAACATTCTCTGGAAGAGAAATGGTTTCTGAGGACATTCCCACTGCTTCGCATGCTTTTGTTTTGTTTCTCACATAAATGACAGAGGCAGGGTTCTCCCCTACCAGGACAACAGAAAGATGCGGAATTTCTTGATATTTCAGTTTCAATTGCAGAACTTCTTCTGCCAATTCTTGTTGAATTTGTTGCGCAATTTTTTTTCCATCAATAATTTCAGCCATTGGAGATTCCTTTACATTTCATGAAAACGCTGGATTTGAATTGCTTTTCCTGTTTTGGGGTCAATATCGACCATGACTGCATCAAATTGGGCAGGATTTTCAGCAATCCGATACGGCACAGGAAGTTGGGTTGTAAACCGCAAAATGGCACTTTGGGGATCCATTCCAATCACAGAATCTGGAGGACCGGTCATTCCTACGTCCGTGATATAGGCAGTCCCTTTTGGGAAAATTCTTTCATCCGCAGTCTGGACATGGGTATGTGTACCAAAGATTGCGCTTACCCGACCATCCAGATACCAGGCCAATGCCAATTTTTCTGCAGTGGCCTCTGCGTGAAAATCGAGAATTGTAATATTGACTCCTTTTTCGCGAAAATTTTCGAGCGCTTCGTCTGCCATTCGAAAAGGACAATCAATCGGGTAGAGAAAACTTCTTCCCTGAAGATTGATGACCCCAATGGAATGTCCTGTCGCCGTTTTGAAGATACAGGATCCGTGGCCAGGACATCCGGGAGGATAATTCAATGGACGGAGTAAATAAGGATGATTCTCTAAAAGCGGGACAATTTTTTCCCGATTCCATATATGATTTCCACTGGTGAGTACATCAATCCCTAAATCGAATAACATTTGGGCAATGTGCGGGGTCAAGCCTTTTCCGCTGGCTGCATTTTCTGCATTGGCAATGGTCAAATGGACCCCATATTTTTTCTGAAACAAAGAAAGCATGGAATGAAGCTTTTCGATGCCCGGGTTCCCGATGACATCTGCAATAAACAGGACACGGATATAATCCGAATGCATCATAAAATTATATTATTTTGCATATTGGGTGGCCCGATATTCCCGAATCACAGTCACTTTGATTTGACCAGGATATTCCATTTCAGAATGAATTTTTTCTGCAATGTCATTGGCCAACTGTTCCGCCATGGCATCGCTGATTTTTTCTGGTTCCACCAGTACCCGGATTTCACGGCCTGCCTGAATCGCGTAGGTTTTAGTGACTCCAGGAAATGACTCTGCAATTTCTTCTAATTTTTCGAGTCGTTTGATATACCCTTCCAAAGTTTCTCGACGCGCACCAGGACGAGATCCCGAGACAGCATCTGCAGCCTGAACCAACGCAGCAATTGGCGAAATAATTTCTTCATCTCCGTGATGGGCTAAAATGGCGTTTTGCACAATTGGGCCTTCTCCGTACTTTTTGGCCAATTCTGCGCCAATTTGATAATGTGTGCCTTCTGTTTCTTTGTCAATCGCTTTTCCAATGTCATGAAGAAGAGCCGCCCTTTTGGCCAAGATGGGATCCAGACCCAATTCTGCAGCCATCAACCCAGCCAGATGGGCCATTTCAATGCTATGTTGGAGCACATTTTGCCCATAACTGGTTCTAAAATGCAGTTTTCCAAGAAGTTTGACCAGCTCAGGATGCAAGCCATGAACTCCGGTTTCTAACATGGCTTGTTCACCCAACTGCACAATCACTTCTTCCATTTCTTTTTTTGTTTTCTCGACCACTTCTTCAATTCGTCCGGGATGGATCCGTCCGTCTGCAATGAGTTTCTCGAGCGCGCGTTTTGCGATTTCGCGCCGCAAGGGATCAAATCCGGATAAAATCACGGCTTCGGGGGTATCATCCACAATCATATCAATACCGGTGGCATTCTCGAACGCACGAATATTTCTACCCTCCCGACCAATGATTCTTCCTTTCATTTCGTCATTGGGCAGATGAACTACTGAGACCGTGGCCTCTACCGAATGATCTGCTGCAGTGCGTTGAATTGCTGAAATGACGATTTCTTTGGCCTCTCGATTGGCATTAAGACGGGCTTGATCCTTCATTTCCTTGATTTCTTGGGCAATTTCTTGCTTGGCTTTGTTTAAAAGGTTTGCTTTGAGTTCTTTAAGCGCTTCTTCCGGACTCATTCCAGAGATTTTAATCAATCGTTCATTTTGTTCCGCAATCAGTCGCTCCAATTCCTCGGTTTTTCGCGTGAGGTATTCATTCTTTTCCTTTAGGCTTTGTTCTGATTTTTTGAGTTCTGATTCTTTTTGAGATAGATGACTGAATCGACGATCCAACTCCACCTCTCGAGATTCTAACTTTCGCTTCAACTTCTCGAGTTCTTGTCGCTGATAGCGAAACTCCCGTTCTAAATTTTCACGAGTTTTAAATGCTTCTTCCTTGGCCTCCACCAATTTTTGATTTTTTAGCGCTTCTGCTTCTTTTTCTGCTTCAGAAATAATTTTTGCTGCAAGTTTTTCTGCGTTGGCTACTTTTCCTTGACTAAAACGGGTATTTAAAAACCAGCCCAGAAAAAACATAAAGAGGCAGGCCAGTATGAAACCAAACATAATCCATCCAGTAATTGTCATATTCCCTCCATACAATATCCAGTTTTCGTTTTCCTGCCGAGTTTTGGGCCATTCCACTTTGCGAAGACCAATACGGCCTTCGTTCATTTATAAAGGATGAAAAAAGCGGGAAAAAATTACACCGAATTGGATCCCATCGAAAGAGGACGATCTAACAATTCGTTCAACCGTTGAATTTTTTGTTCGAGTTCCATCTTCAGACGTTCTTTTTCGGCACGTTCACGAAACAATTCATCGGTAATATTCAGAGTGGCAAGAATAGCGACTTTCAAAGAAGAATCGATATCAATCGTTTTGTTCACTTCAAGCATTTTTTTGTCCACATATTCTGCCACTGTTTTGATGTACTCTGCATCCGCTTGTCCTCGAATCATATATTCGGTGCCATAAATTCGGACTTTAAGTATATTTTTTTCCGAATGCATGGAATAAATCCCGCAGGATACGATTGTATCCTTTATCCTTTTTGAAAATAAATGGATTGGCCCATGACACTCCTTTACGGAATGTCCTCAAAAGCTTTTAATTTTTGAAGCAAATTTTCTACTTTGATCCGAATTTGATCCTGATTTTTTTTGTATGTTTCAATTTCATTTTGAACGGTTTTTGACTTCTCAATTTCTACCCTTAAGGCATATAAAGTGCGTTCTCTTTCCTCGAGAAGTGCCTGTAATTCCTGAATCCGCATTCGCAATTCATGATTTTCGGTTTTTAAATTTTCCACAAGACGCACCACCCGATTGATCTTTTCTTCCAGCACATTGAATATTTGTAACTCCATACATCCATTCCAGATTAACGTCGTAACGAAGCAGAAAATGCGTTTTCCAATGTTTTTAAAATTTTTTCAAAAATGGGTTCTATTTCATTCTCAGTCAGGGTACGCTCTGAAGAAAGAAAAGTCAAAGAAAAAGTGAGACTTTTCTTTCCTTCTGGGAGCTGTGGCCCTTTATACATATCAAATACTTCCACAGTATAAAGATAGTTTCCACTATTTTTCCGGATTGTATCCAAAAGAGCCCCTGCAGGAACTTCCTCGTCTACCACCACGCAGAGGTCGCGTCGCACAGGAGGAAAACGAGGAATAGGCACATACCGAGGCACTTGAAAAGCCCATTCCATCAATGAATGGATATTTATTTCAAAGGCAAAGACTTTTTCTTGAATCTCAAAACTTTGCAAAATTTCTTCTTCGATTTCGCCAAACCATCCGATCTGTTGTCCATTTTTTTGTATTGCAACAGTATTTTCCGAAGCAAACCCTTTTCGTTGAAAAGCGGAAAGGTCAACAGGCACACAATGCATGCGTTCGAGAAATCCCAAGACCATGCCTTTTAATGCATAAAAATCAACTGCTGGCATGGCATTTTTCCATAATTTTTTTATCTTTTCTGAAGTTGAAAGAACTCCTGCAACGTACACCCGTTCTTCAGGTAGCTCGTTCTCTCCCCCATGCTTAAAAAATACACGGCCTACTTCAAAAAAACGGATGTCATAATTCAATCGACGATGGTTCCATTGAGTGACTTCGAGAAGACCAGGAAGTAAATCGGTGCGAAGCCATGCGGTTTCTGGACTCAATGGATTTTTTATTTCAACCGGTTGAATTTCAGGAGTGAATACATGGGTATACTGCTTTGGAACCAAACTGCTACAGAGGGCTTCACGAAAACCGAATCCAGTGAATACGTCACGGACAAGTTCAATACACTCTTGTTCGAGGTTGCGCGGAACCGCCAAAGGATGCGTGGAAATGTGTTTGGGTTCAATCCGATCGTATCCGTAATGCCGTATGACTTCTTCAATCAAATCAATCTCGCGTTTGAGATCCGGCCGAAAAGTGGGCACAGAAACAGAAAGTTGATTTTTATTTTCTTCCACTTTCATCCCGAGTCCTGTGAGTATTCGAATGGTCTCGTGTTTCGGGACTTCGATGCCCACTACCTGAGAGAGTCTTTCCAATCGTAAAGGAATTTTTGCTTCGTGGATCGGCGCAGGATAGACATCCACCACAGGACTTTTCACTTCTCCCCCAGCGCATTCGAGAATCAAAGCCACTGCCCTTTCCAGGGCCCTGACCGTGCCATTGGGGTCTACTCCTCTTTCAAAGCGCTGAGACGCTTCAGAACTGATGCCAAGCCGTTTGGCGGTCTTTCGAATGGTCACGGGATGAAAATAGGCACTTTCCAAAAGAATCGCTTTGGTCCTCTCTGAAACTTCGGAATTGGCCCCTCCCATGATTCCGGCCAAAGCCACAGGTTTTTTTTGATCGCAGATTAAAAGATCTCCCGGTTCGAGTTGTCGGGTTTCTCCATCCAAAGTCACAAATTGAAAAGGACCATTGACTTTTTGCACCACAATCCCTCCCCCTTCCAAAAGATCATAATCAAATGCATGAAGGGGTTGTCCGGTTTCCCACATGACATAATTGGTCACATCCACCACGTTATTAATGGAATGCAAACCAACCGATTCCAGTCTCTCTTTGAGCCATTGAGGGGATGGACCAATTCGAACATTTTGAATGACTTGGGTACTATACCTGGGACAATCTTCCATGGCCAAGATTTGAACAGGAGGAGAAATCATTTCGGAGGTCTCTGGAGAAAAGTGAGGAATTTCTGGATAGTGAACTGGAACGCCATAAATCACGCTCAGTTCTCTCGCAATGCCCCACACACTTAAGCAATCTGCACGGTTGGAAGGCACATTGATGGTTAGCACACTGTCTGCATTTTTGGGAATCAAGGGTTCTCCCACGCGATAGGTGGAATCCAATTCCAGAATGCCAGAATGATCGTTTCCCAGTCCCAATTCTTTTTCTGAACAGATCATGCCTTCGGAAAGTACCCCCCGAATGGTCACAGCACGGATTTCTCCCAATTCAGAAAGAACAGCGCCAGGAAGCGCGACCGCCACGCGGAGACCGGATTTCACATTGGGCGCGCCGCATACAATGGATTTGACGCTTTCTCCCACATTGACTTTACACAGCAAGAGTTTGCTTGCGTTCGGAATTTTTTCTACTGTTTCTATTTCACCAACCACCACCCCGGAAAATGGCGCTCCCCACGTCTCGATTTCTTCCACTTCCAAGCCAATCATGGTTAGGCGGTCTGCAATTTCTTTTGCACTTGGAGAAATCTTCAACAAGGTTTTAAGCCAAGAAAGCGTGACTTTCATTTGTCTATCCTATTAAAACTGATCCAGAAATCGAGAGTCGTTTTCGTAAAACAGACGAATGTCGGGTACATTATAGAGAAGCATGGCAATGCGCTCCACGCCCATGCCGAAAGCAAATCCAGTATACCGCTCGCTGTCATAGCCTACAAAACCGAACACTGCAGGATGCACCATTCCGGCACCAGAGATTTCTACCCATCCGGATTGCTTACACACGCGACACCCTTTTCCACGGCAGAACATGCAAGTGAAATCATATTCCACACTGGGTTCTGTAAATGGGAAAAAACTCGGTCTGAATCGAATGCCAATTTCTGAACCAAACATGGATTGGGCAAACGTCAAAATAACACCCTTGAGATCGGCAAAAGAGATACCCTCATCCACACAAAGCCCTTCCACTTGATGAAATACCGGAGAATGTGTGGCATCTGGGGTATCTCTTCGGTAACACCGGCCAGGCGCAATGATTCGAATGGGTGGTTTTTGATTTTCCATGACTCGAATTTGAACCGGTGAAGTGTGGGTGCGAAGTACAATATTTTCAGAAACATACAATGTATCTTGCATGTCCCGTGCAGGATGATTTTTCGGAATGTTCAAAGCTTCGAAATTGTAATAATCCGTTTCCACTTCAGGACCTTGAGCTACAGAGAATCCCATGCTTTGAAAACAGGATTTAATTTGCCGAAGTACCTGTGTAATAGGATGGAGTTTCCCTATGGGAACCGGATATCCGGGAAGGGTAAAATCGACTCTTTTGACTGCTTGACGTTTCTGGGAAAAAGAGACCGATTTTTCTTGAATGCAGTGAGTAATTTTCTCTTTTAACGCATTTAAAGCCTGACCACAAATTCTTTTTTCTTCAGGAGAAAGTGTGGCCAAGCGTGAAAAAAGAGTGGCAATTTTCCCTTTCCGACCGAGAAAACGAACCCGAATCTTTTCCAGTTCTCCCAGTTCTGCGACTTTTTGAATGGTAGAGTCAAATTCCGATTCTAAATTCTTAATTTCATCGATCAATGAACGATCCAGCATGGGATCACTCGCCAACCGGCTTTTTCACATTTTCCACGAGCCTTGCAAAGCCTTGCGGATCCCGAACCGCCATGTCCGCCAATAGTTTCCGATTAATTTCAACATTGTGCTTTTGGAGAAGATCCATGAATCGGGAATACGTTAATCCATACATGCGGACCCCGGCATTGATTCGAGCAATCCAAAGGCCGCGGAACTCTCGCTTTTTAACCCGACGATCCCGATATGCGTAACGAAGGGACCGCTGCACTGCTTCTTTGGCAGTTTTGAGGAGTTTACTTTTTGCACCCCAATATCCTCGGGCCGCTTTGAGAATCTTTTTTCGTTTTGCTCTGGAAGCTACAATATTTCTTGCTCTTGGCATATTTTTAACCCTTTATTTTTGTACAAAATTAAATGCAAAGCATTCGCTTGACGCGACGGTATTCCGTAGGAAAAACATACCCTGGTTTACGGAGATTTCGTTTTCGTTTGGTATTCTTTTTTGTCAAAAGATGGCTGGCATAGGCCTTGCTTCTTTTGATTTTTTTATTTGCAGTCACCGCAAACCGTTTTGCAGCAGATTTTCGTGTACGCATTTTTGGCATACAAAATATACTCCTTTTTTATTTCATTTCTTTACAAAAGTCACAACAAGACTTTTATCCTCGGTCGTGGTGTTTTTTTCAATTTTGGCCACATCCCCAAGTTCTTTTTGAACCCGATCCAGAATCTCCTGACCGAGTTCAGGATGAATGAGTTGCCGGCCTCGAAAAAGAATTCGAATGCGGACATGATCCCCTTGTTCGATAAATTTTCTTGCTTGTTTCATTTTGATTTGGATATCATGTTCATCGATTGTCGGTCGAATCCGGATTTCTTTAATATGAATCCAGTGCTGCTTCTTTTTACTGAGTTTTTCTTTTTTAGTCAGTTGATATTTGTACTTTCCAAAATCCATGATCCTGCATACCGGAGGAGAAACATTGGGCACAATCTCTACAAGATCCAAATTGGCTTCTTCGGCCATTTGTAAGGCTTTATCCACTGTAAATATGCCGAGTTGCTTTCCCTCCGGATTAATCACTCGAACCACTTTTGCAGTGATCTCCTCGTTCAAGCGAATATGATCTTTTTTAATGGTTTTCCCTCCTTTTGATTTCGTCTACTAATTGTTGAAGAAATGCCTCCAAGGATTGGGTTCCCATATCGCCGATTCGGTGACGGCGCACAGAAACCGTCCGTTGAGTCATTTCCTTCTCTCCCACAACAATCATATAGGGCACTTTGAGATGTTCTGCTTCTCGAATTTTATATCCCATTTTTTCATTTCGATCATCCACGCGAGACCGCACTCCCATTTCCATCAATTGTTTTTGGATCTCGAATGCGTATTCATGGTGCTTTTCGCTGATCGGAATAATAACACATTGAACAGGCGCAAGCCAAACTGGAAAAGCGCCTCCATAATGTTCAATCAAAATTCCAATAAACCGCTCCACAGAACCCAAAATGGCACGGTGTACCATGACAGGGCGATGGGCTAATCCATCTGGGCCAACATATTCCAACCCAAAACGCTCTGGCATTGAAAAATCCACTTGAATGGTTCCACATTGCCACAGTCTTCCTAAGGAGTCTTGAATGTGATAATCAATCTTTGGTCCGTAAAATGCCCCTTCTCCCGGATTGATTTTATAAGGCACGTTTTTGATTTCAAGGGCATGCACCAAAGCTTGTTCTGCCAGTTCCCACATGGCATCACTGCCAATGGACTTTGCTGGTCTTGTAGAGACTTCAATCGTGTATTGTTCAAATCCAAATAATCCATATACTTCTGCGATCAAATCAATCAATTCAACAATTTCAGACTCCAACTGCTCTGGTGTACAAAAAATATGGGCATCGTCCTGAGTGAACTGACGAACCCGAAACAATCCATGGAGCACACCCGATTTTTCGTGGCGGTGCACAAGCCCCATTTCCGAAAGTTTCAAGGGGAGATCTCGATAGGAACGCGGGGTACTCCGATACACCAGTACGCCTCCCGGACAATTCATGGGTTTCACTGCATAGGTCTGTTCTTCAATTTTTGTAAAATACATATTTTCACGATAATGATCCCAATGCCCACTGGTATGCCAAAGGGATTCATGTAAAAGCATGGGGGTTTTGATTTCTTGATATCCCCGTCGGACCAGAATGCCACGCAAGGCATCCGTGATCATGTTATATAAGACCATCCCATTGGGATGCCAGAACGGAAATCCCACCCCTTCTGGTTGAAAGCTAAATAAATCGAGTTCTTTACCCAACCGCCGATGATCTCGTTTTTTGGCTTCCTCCAGATTGGCAAGATAGGCCTCCAACTGTTTTTCATCTGGGAATGAAATCCCATAAATCCGTTGCATGACTGGATTTCGTTCATCGCCATGCCAATAAGCCCCTGCCACACTGAGGAGTTTGATGTGACGAATCATGCCCGTTGAAGGCACGTGGGGACCTCGGCAGAGATCAATAAATGGACCGCTCTTATAAATGGAAATGGTGCCATCCGGAATCTCTTGAACCAGTTCCACCTTAAAAGGTTGATTTTTTTCTTGAAATAAGGCCACTGCTTCTTCTCGACTGAGGATTTGCCGTTCAAATGGATAATTTGCAGAAATAATTTCTTGGATCTTGGCTTCGATGAGAGGAAAATCTTCAATGGTCAACGGCCGATTCAAGTAAAAATCGTAGTAAAATCCATTCGCAATGGCTGGACCAATTCCCAACTGGGCTTCTGGAAAAAGTTCCAAAACCGCATGGGCCATAATGTGGGATGAACTATGCCAAAAGACTCCTCTCCCCTCCTCATCCTCAAACGTGAGAAGACGAAGTTCCGCATCCGTGTCAAGCACTTCAGAAAGATCCGTCACTCGGCCATTGACGATTGCAGCAATGACACTGGGAATCTTCGCAGGAAAGGTTTCTTGAATTATTTGAAAAATAGAAATCGGCGGTGTAAACTGTTTTTTTATTTCATCCCCAAATTTGACCGTAATCCGATGCAACTATATTCCTTATCCTTCCTTTCTCTTCGATTCATTCCTTATCGGTGGGCAATACTGGACTCGAACCAGTGACCTCTTGCATGTCAAGCAAGCGCTCTAACCACCTGAGCTAATTGCCCGAAAAGTGATAAAAATTTAGTTTATTTTTTATAAAATGTCAAGCAAATTTTAAAGTTACAATACCTTATGTTGGGTTGTCAATTTTATTATATTTGCTCAAAAAGTGTTCCAATGCCCAAAAGTCCAAGAGGATCAAGCATTTTCTTTAATTGTTTCATTTCTGTTAAGGCATTGTCATCGTACATCAATCGAAGGAGGTGGGTTTTTAATTTTCCAATGCCATGTTCTCCGCTAATGGTTCCGTTGTATTGTACCGCCAATTGGGCCAGGGTCCAATACGCTTTTTTAGCAATATGAAGTTCCTCTTCGTTTTTGGGAAGCATATTGACATGGACATGATTTTCGCCAATATGACCAAATATGGTATATTCCAAATTGGCTTTGTCTAATATCTCTCGATAGGCTTGGAACATGGCATCAAAAGCACTTTCCGGGACAACAAAATCGGTACTCACTTTATGAAGATGAGGGCACATTTGTTTTCGATTCGCAATAAGACGATTGATGATTTCAGGAAGCGCATGTCGAAATTCATAAAAGATATGTAATTCGGATGGGTCCATCCCTCCCCAGGCATTATCGAGAGAAGAACCAAAGGCCTTGAGATGCGTTTCAAAATTGCTCACAAGAGAATCCAAAGCATGTTTCGTGGTATTCCATTCCACATACACTGCAGAATTGGCATGGTCAGGAATGGAAGAAGAATACTGGGGAGAGCGAACATTTCCAGAACTTCCCAGTTGACGAATCAGAGAAAGGCCGTACGCATCAAAAAATTCCACTGCAGTGAGTTGCCCAAACTCGCTTTTTGCTTCCTGTTTTACTTTTTTTACAAATCCCAGCGCTTCTGATTCTGAAGAAAAAAATGCCACTGCGCCAAAAACACATTCTGGCTTTGGGAGGAATAGCATTTCGACTTCAGAAATGATGCCCAATGTACCCTCTGATCCAATAAACAGATCAATCAGATCGTAGGGGCGATTCGACCAGTACCCTGCTGCATTTTTTATTGAAGGAAAACGGTAGGTGGGAAGAGGAATTTTTTTGGTTTTATTTCCGGTTCGAATTTCAAACGCAGGGTCTGTAGTGGCCACGTATTCTCCTCGAGGAATTTCCAATAGGGTGGCATCGGAAAGGACCACGCGTAAACCACAAATATAATTTCGAGTAGGACCATAGAAAAATGAACGGGCTCCAGAGGCATTGGTTGCTACATTTCCACCAATGTGGGCCGATTTTTCCGTCGGATCTGGAGGATAAAAAAAGCGTTCTAATTCCGAAAATGCCCCATTTTGGGGCAACAATTCATGAATTCTCGCAATTTTTTCCAACGAAAGCCCCGATTGCACTCGAACACGCCAAAACCCAGTCGAAGGCTCTCGCCGGACATCCAGAATTTGATTGTAATTTTCCATTGAAATAAGCAATCCGCCCATGGGAACTCCCCCGCCCACGATCCCGGTCCGGCCTGAAGAAATCGTGATTGGAATACGCTTTTCCTGGGCAAAATGCACTGCTTCACAAAGTTGCGCTTCTGAATGAGGAAAGGCAAGGTAATCCGCTTTTCCACCGGATAAATTGGACTCGTCAGAAAGGTAGCTAGAATACGCTTCTTGAATCGTATGAGAAGGATAAATCCATTTTAAAGAAGGAGTGCCTTGCACTTCCGGACGTGGAAGAACTGTTTCAATCCATGTGCGCATTTTGATCAAAACAAAAATTCTGTATTGTCGTTGGAAGGAACCGATTTGAGTTGTTCATTTTTGAGCTCGAGAAGGCGATTCACAATATAGCCGGTTTCACCATGTCCATCTGCACGTTTCTCTACCAAATCCATCACCATTTCGACAGCTAAGGTGAGCGAATCTAACAAAGGAGTGTTTAACTGAATTTCTTTAGAATATACACTGGTCAAAATGGTGTACACTGCATTTAACAATTGGGCAATTTCGTCAAAACCGAACATTTGGGCAGAAGCATGAAGAAATTTGGAAGCACGAATGGCCTGTTCGAGGGCCAGGTGGTTCTCAGGATGCATTTTGAGTTCTTGCACCGCTTGATTGAACTGGCGAAGATCCGAGGCGGCTTCTTCTTCAAATATTTTGTAAAAAACAAGCGAGGTTTGGGCATTGCCTTTTCTGGGCTTGTTTGATGTTGGAATTTCATCTGAAGAAAGAATAGTCTCCTTGATGTCAAAAATACTTTTTCCATTGTCCGGAACAGGCCGAGGCCCAGCGGGTGAAAGGAGCGAGGCCAATGGTTCTGTGTATTCAGGCACATGTTCTGGCGCCTGAACATGATGAATGAATGGAATTTCGGGTTCTTGTTTTAATCCAGAAGCAATCAACATGACCCGAATATTCTTTTTCATTGCCTTTTCAATCGTCACACCCCAAATAATTTTGGCATTGGGATCCAGTTTTTGTGCAATCGTTTGAATAATTTGACGGGCCTCTTTTAAAGTGAGGTCCGTTCCTCCTGTCACATGCACCAATGCGCTTTGTGCTCCACTGATATCCATTTCCATCATGGGATGAGTCATGGCTTTGCGAATGGCTTCTTCGATCCGGTTTTCCGAACTGCTCTCTCCCAATCCAATCACAGCCCCGGGACCTGCAGTCATCACCGAACGAATATCGGCAAAATCCAAATTGATCACTCCTCGGTTCAACACCATTTCTGAAAGACCCGTCAGGGCATGAATCAACACCTCATCACCCTTTTGAAAAGCCTCGAGCAATGGCATATCCGGATACAAAGAAAATAATTTGTCATTTCGTAACACAATGACCGTATCGACTGCTTTTTTGATTCGTTGAAGTCCTACCTTGGCATTTTCCCATCGGACAATGCCTTCTTCAGAGAAGGGCATGGTGACGACTGCCACTGTGAGTGTTCCCTGTTCACGAGCCAGTTTGCCAATGACAGGAATGGCACCAGTCCCTGTGCCTCCTCCAAGTCCTCCAGTAAGGAAAAGTAAATCTGTCCCTTCCAGTATGGTCGATAAAGTATTTTTGCTCTCTTCCGCGGCTTTCTCCCCAATTTGTGGATCCCCTCCTGTACCCAGACCGGCTGTGAGATTTTTCCCAATAAGAATTTTACGATGGGCCTGGACAGAAAGGAGATGTTGCGCATCGGTATTGACTGCCACTGTTTCTACGTTAAGTAATCCCCGTTTATACAATCGATCGATCGTATTGTTGCCAGCCCCCCCTACTCCAAGTACTCGAATGGTGGTTGGATAAAGATCAATTTTATCTAAATCAAAAGAGGAAGGATTCACCAATTCTGCCATTTAAACATTCTCCCTTTTTGACATTGAAGAAGCTTTCCCGGACATCGAAGGAAATAAACAGAGCTCGATCATCTTTCGAAGTTCGTTGATTTCAAAAGGTTTTTCAATATATCCGTAAACACGAAATTGACTCATAAATTCATGAAGCTCAGGATAAGAAAATGCTGTGATCAGAATCACTTTGATGTTTGAATTGAACGTACGGACAAATTGAACCAATTCCTGGCCGCTGATGTCTGGCATGCGAAGATCCGTCACCAACAGATCGATCTCTTGGGTCTTCAATAATTCTAATGCAGAATATCCCGAATTGGCATAATACACTTCAAATTGGTTTGAACCTCGACTAAGACCACGCACAATGCTCCACGTCAGATCTTCTTCGTCGTCTACAATAAGAATCTTTTTCTTTGTTCCATCCGTTTGCATAGAAAGATTCCTTGTTGAAATCCTTTTTGACTTACGCAAATTGTGTACCAATTATTCCTTCAGAGGAGAGATCAAAAGTATTTAATTATCCTCTTAATAAACAAAAAGTTATCGACTTTCAAGAAACGAGTCAAAAAAAATACCGTTAGCAACTGGTCGAATTTAGTCCACTAGGAAATCTGGTAAAGTTTTAATTTCTCCCGAAGTGTAGAACGGGAAATGTCAAGAATCTTGGCAGCCTGGGATTTATTCCCATTCACAGAACGAAGGACTTCTGCAATATGCCATTTTTCTATTTCGGCAAGGGTCATTCCGGAGGGTTTCATTACCGGTGCAGAAGACGTCGTTTGCTCATGGAGTTCTACGGGAAGATGCTCCGGTAAGATGGTATCTCCTTGCGCAAGGATGACACTTCGTTCAATGACATTTTTTAATTCCCGCACATTTCCAGGCCAGGAATAATCGAGGAGTAATTTTTCTGTCTCCGGATGAAACTTTTGTACTTTCCGATTGAATTCTTTTTTAAATTCCTGGAGGAACAATTTTGCCAAAAGCAGAATATCTTCTTTCCGCTCTCGTAACGGCGGCAAATGAATTTCCATCACCTTGAGTCGATAGTACAAATCGTCTCGAAATTCTTTATTTTTGACCAATTCCCCCAAATCGGTATTGGTGGCTGCAATGACACGAACGTCAATTTTTATGTCCGTAATCCCCCCAATTCGACGAAACGTTTGCGTTTCAAGAACGCGTAGCAGTTTGGGTTGAAGACTTAATTTCATACTCGAAATTTCATCCAAAAAAACCGTGCCAGTATGGGCAAGTTCAAAAAGCCCTTTTTTCATGGCCTTGGCATCGGTAAATGCCCCTTTTTCATGGCCGAACAATTCGCTCTCTAATAGATTATCAGGAATTGCACTGCAGTTGATTTTGATATACGGTTTATTTGCTCTTTTGCTGGCATAATGAATTGCGTTGGCGACCAATTCTTTTCCTGTGCCACTTTCTCCTTGAATTAATACCGAAGTTCGTGGAGTTTGCGCCACAATGTGAATCATGTTGCGAATTTCCCGAATTTGTGGACTTTCGCCGTACAGGGTATCTGCTGGATACATTTTGGCATGACTGCGCTTCAGCCGATTGACTTCCACTTTCAATTGATGCATTTCCAGCGCCTTTTGGACCACAAGCTTTAATTCTTCCAATTCAAAAGGTTTAAGAAGATAATCCAAGGCGCCTTTTTTCATGGCTTCAATGGCAGATTTTACATCGGTGGAAGCGGTCATCATGATCACTGCGGTATCGGGATCCATTTCCTTGAGGGTGTGAAGCACAGCCAGCCCGTCCATCTTGGGCAATTTGAGATCCAATAATACCAAATCGATCAGTTCTTTCTGGAATATGTCCAATCCCTCTTCCCCCGTTTGACTGACAAATACACTGTGTCCCTCTTTTTTAAGGACTTTGGCAATGGAAAAAGAAAGATCCTCGTTGTCTTCAATCACGAGAATTTTGGTATTACTCATTTTTCTGCTCCTGTTGGTAATACAATATAAAATGCGGTTCCTTGACCGGGATAACTTTTCACCCAAATGTCACCACAATGGGCCTCGATGATTCGATAGACAATGGAAAGCCCCAATCCAAGCCCATTCGGTTTTGTGGTAAAAAAGGGATCAAAAATGATTTCCAATTTGTCCGGAGAAATCCCAATCCCTGTATCTGCCACTGAAACTTCGACAAACGAATGAAAAGAGGAACCTTGGGGTGGACTGAGTTTTCGAATTATTCCGGACATGGACGATGAAACTTTTCGGGCTGAAATCGTGAGGGTTCCTCCAGAAGGCATGGCATCAATGGCATTTAAAATGAGATTTAAAAATACTTGCTGCATTTGTTGAGGATCTACATGAACAGAGGGAAGATCTCTCTCAATTTGTTGAACATACTGAATTTTATTCATTTCCATTCGCTTCGAAACGAGATTATATACTTCCCTCAGAATATCGGTCAGACGATGCGGTTTCATGTCCGGTGGTTTTGGCTTTGCAAAAGCAAAAAATGTTCGGAGCAATTCATCCAGGCGATTAACCTGCCGAATAATCCGAGCCAGATATTCTCTTCGGGGATCTGTATTCTCAAACTCTTCATCGCAGGCCTGGGCCAGCGATTTGATGCCCGCCAGCGGATTTTTGATTTCATGTGCAATGCCTGAAGCCAATACCCCCAGCGAAGCCAGCCGATCCATTCGAATCAACTGGGCTTCCATTTGTTTGATTTCTGTAATATCGCGAAAAGAAATGATGGTTCCGACTTTGTTTCTCTGATTATCAAACCGATCCGTGACTGTAAAACCAATGGACACCTTTTTTCCGGATTTTAATGACAATTGCATCTCTCGTTTACGAAACGGGTTATTGCTTTTATTCGAAAGCAATTCCTCCACTTCAGAAGGCTGAAGCACCGAGGTCAGAGGTTTCCCTATGACTTCGTCTATTTTCAGGCCTAGAATATTTTGGCCTCCACGATTCAGGGAAGTAATACGACCTTCGAGATCAATGGTCAAAAGACCGGCTTCCATACTTTCAATGATGCTCTCATTAAAATTTTTAAGCTCAACAATCTCTTTTTCCATGCGCTTTTGTTCTGTAATGTCCCGACCAATTCCAATGACTCCAATCACTGCATCCTTTTCGACAATGGGAGTTAAACTAATGGAAAGAAATACAGGTTCTCCCTGTTTGGTTTGAATTTTGGCTTCAAAAATGCGAGCCCGGCCATGGTGAACCATTTCAAGAGATTCCAGCGCAAGCTCCCGGTCCGAAATGTCCACAAGGTCTGCCCAGCGCTTTTCGATCCATGCGTCCTTGTCAAAACCTGTAAGGGATTGAAATCGATTGTTCAAATAGACAAAATTTCCCATCTCGTCCAATATGAACACCACATCATTGGCATTTTCCAGAAGATCTCTAAATCGGTATTCAGACTTTTTGACTTCTTGTTGTAAAGTACTGCTTTGACGATAGAGCCCTTCAGTCAAAAAAAGATTGATCAAGAGTTCGCGAAGCACATCCGGCTTTAAGGGAGTACTCATCCAAAACCGTAACCCAAGGTCAAAAAGCAGTTTTCCGTATTGATTTCGCTCCTTTTCTTCTGAGACCAACCCCATGGGAATATGTCGATACGCTTTCAAGGTACGCTCTTTGACCAGCGCCAGAAACACGTCTTTTCCTGTGATATCCTCAGTCGCATACGTGGAAAGAATAAAATCAGGATGAATGTGATCCAACTGGGCAAGGGCAGAACGACCTGAAGTGAAAGCAAAAATTTTGGGTCTTTCGAGTTCTGGAAAAGCCAAACTCAAACTCTGCTCAATTTCGTGTTCCGGATTGATGATGAGAATGTGCTTTTTACTTAAAAGATCTTTCATACCGCACTCATTACAATATTTGCTTTTCGTAATGAAAAAGTAAATACAGAACCTACGCCCAGTTTACTTTTGACTTTGATTTCACTGCCATGTTTTTCCAAAATTTCTTTGACCAAGGCCAAACCCAATCCAGAACCTTCGATTTCTTCGTCGTTCCGAATTTCGCTCACCCGATAAAACTTTTCAAAAATTCGCGGAAGGGCCTCTTTGGGAATTCCATATCCATTGTCAATCACGTGAACTGTCAACTCATTTTCTCCAGAATCAATTTCAATTCCCACTTTGGATTGTTTTGGACTGTATTTGATGGCATTGCTCAACAAATTTAAAAATACCTGTTCAATCAGCTCAGGATCTCCCACCACAAAAGGCATGGATTCGGGAAGTTTAAGACTCAACACGATATGTTTTTTATCCGCTGCAGGTTTGGAAAGACGGATCGCTTTTTCGATGACTGCGGACAAATCAAATGGATCCATGCGAACTCGGATTTTCCCGGATTCAAGCCGAGAAAGGCTCAAAAATTTATTCACAAAATCTGTGAGACGGATCACTTCAGACTGAATCACCCGAATGTATTCCCTTGCTTTTGCCTCTGGAAGCGGATTTTCTAAAAGGAGTTCCGTAAACCCATACATCGAAGTAAGCGGAGATTTTATTTCATGTGCCACCATGGAAACCAGTTCTGTTTTAATTCGATCGGCTTCTTTTTCTTTTGTAACATCTCGTATAATCAGTACAACGCCAATCAATCGGCCATCCGAGCCCATAATGGGAGAACCCATGGCCAAAAGAATGCGTTTCTGTGGTACCTCTTCACCCGATCGGATCCAAAATTCTGCAGAAGCAATCCGTTTCTCCGAAATGAGAGAGCGAACCAATTGGAGAAATGTCGCATTCTTACTGAACACCTGGATGGGCTGGTGCAAAACCTGATTTTCTTTTTTCCCAAACCATTTTTCTGCAGTGGTATTGACAAGTGTCACATTGCCCTGAGAATCCACCACCACCACTCCATCCGGAATGTTTCGTAACGTTTGTTCTGTTTTATTCTTTTCGTTGATAATGGCACTGACATTGATCCGCTGAAGATGATCCATTTCTTCGACCATGTAATTGATTAACCGGGCAAGGCGTTGGATCCCCGGATTCTTTTGGACAGGAAGCCGGATGGAAAAGTCTCCTCTCCCAATTTGGATCGCAGAATCCATGAGTTTGGAAATTGGCCGGTCAATCCATCGTGCAAATACAAAAGCCAACCCGAAAAGAATCGGGATACAGAACAAAATCCAATAGGCAGGCAACCCTTTCCCTTTTCCTATTCCCAAAAAAATTCCGATCAGGCACAGAATTCCAAATAAAAGTACTTTTAAAAAGGTGCTTTCATTTACTGGAAGGAAAAAACCTTGCTTTTTCATTTTCCATCTCATGCCAAAATGGTTCGGTTACGACCTTCTCGCTTGGCACGATACAAAGCCTGATCTGCCAACTGGATCAAACGCTCATCCTCTTTTGCATCCTGAGGCACATTGGCCACTCCAATACTGATGGTCACCCGGCCAAATGGCAATTTTTCGCATAAAGGAAATCTTGCATTCTCCACCAATTTTCTCAATTTCTCTCCGACAATGAGGGCAGAATTTTTATCCGTAGAAGGAAGAATCAGAGCAAATTCCTCTCCCCCATACCGGGCCAAAAAGTCGGTTTGACGAATGTTCTTACACAAAAGCAATGCAAATTGTCGCAATATTTGATCTCCTTGAGGATGCCCAAATTGATCATTATACATTTTAAAAAAATCAATGTCCATCATCAAGAGGGAAACCGGTTGTCCGTATCGCAAAGACCGTAGAACTTCCTGTCGCAAAATTTTTCGAAAATAAGGATAATTGTACAATCCAGTGAGTCCATCCGTAATGGCCATTTGTTGCAGCTGAATATTTTTTTGCTGCAATTCCTCGTGGAGCCGTTTGATTCGAAGTAAGGATTTTACCCGAGTCAACAATTCAAGTTTGTGAATAGGCCGGCTAATAAAGTCGTCTGCTCCGGATTCAATGCCTTTTAATCTCTCTTCTTCTTCCTCCACTGCAGTGATTAAAATCACCGGGATAAAACCCAATTGGTCAGAAGTTTTAATTCGGCGACAGACCTCATACCCATTTAAACCCGGAAGACGAATATCCAATAACACAAGACTGGGAGGTCTTGTTTCGATCAGTGCAAGGGCTTCCTCTCCTGTTCTTGCCATCTGAACAGTATAGCCAGCTGAAGTTAAATACGTATTCAATAAAAGCCGATTATTGGCCTTGTCATCCACAATCAAAAGATATTCAGTGCGATTTCGAGAGGGTGTGTCATTGAATGGTTCGATTCTCAACTTTTCATCCCGTCATTCGATTTATTTTCTGTATAGCGAATATTCAATTCTCTGGCTGCAAGTCCTTCGTCCAATCGCGAGACCGGAGTATGATGTGGCGCTTTTGACACCAATTCTGGATTTGTTTCAAGTTCTTTTAAAATCAAAAGCATGGCATTCACAAATTGATCCAAAGTCTCTTTGGATTCTGTCTCTGTGGGTTCGATCATCAATGCTTCATGGACAATGAGAGGAAAATAAATAGTCGGTGCATGAAATCCATAATCGAGAAGCCGTTTTGCAATGTCTAATGTTTTTATGCCTTTGGACTTTTGCCGATCTCCAGAAAGAACAAATTCGTGCATGTGATGTTGAGAATGAGGTAAATCAAAATACGGTTCTAATTTTCGCATGAGATAATTGGCATTCAGAATGGCATTTTCTGACACTGCTTTTAAACCGGAAGCACCCAACATCCGAATATAGGCATATGCTTTGACCATGACTACAAAATGGCCATAAAATGCAGTGATTTTTCCAATAGACTGGGGTGCCTCTTCAGACCAAATGAATTGATTTTCTTTCTGAATTAAGTGTGGAATGGGGAGAAAAGGAAGCAATGGAGATTTCACAGCCACAGGACCACTTCCAGGCCCTCCCCCTCCATGCGGGGTAGAGAAAGTTTTGTGAAGATTAAAATGAATCACATCCACCCCCATGTCTCCAGGTCGCACAAGCCCCAAAAGGGCATTGAGATTGGCTCCATCCATGTACAGAAGGGCCCCCACATCGTGCACTCTTTTGGCAATTTCAAGAATCTGGGATTCAAACAACCCCAACGTATTTGGAATGGTGAGCATCAACGCGGCAGTGTCTTCGTTCAGGCAGGGGCTGAGCGCATCCAGATCCACCAGACCATTCGCACCCGAATGAATCTGAACACATTGATATCCAGAAATGGTCGCGCTTGCAGGATTGGTCCCATGAGAAGAATCGGGAAGAATGATGATTTTCCGCGGTCCTCCCCCTGTGGCTTCGTGATAGGCTCGAATGAGCTTTATTCCTGTAATTTCACCTTGCGCACCTGCCGCGGGTTGAAACGTAATGCCCTGCATTCCAGAAATTTCGCATAAGTACTGTCCCAATTCATGAATCAATCGAAGTGCGCCTTGCACTCCTTCTGGCTCTTGGAAAGGATGGAGTGCAGAAAATCCGGACAAACTGGCCACTTTTTCATTGATTTTGGGATTGTATTTCATGGTGCAAGAGCCGAGAGGATAAAAATTTTTGTCCACGTGGTGATTTAAAACGGACAATCGGACAAAATGCCGGACCACATCCATTTCGCTGAGTTCAGGAAGAAGGGGCGGTTCTTCCCGCAAAAAATGCTTTGGAATCAGCGTATGGGATGGCTTTTCAGGCACATCCAATTCAGGAAGGGAATATGCTTCTCTTCCTTCTGCACTCATTTCAAATAGAAGAGGTTCTGTCATAAAAAATTCCTTCTATAAAATTTCTACAATTTCAATCGCAATCTCGTACCGGCCGAAAGGCGCACTGATTTGCACCCCTTGTACTCGAGAGCGCACTTTTTCTAACATCTCTTTAGCAATTTCAATGCCGATTTTTAATTGATCCTCTTTGGATTCAAAACGAGCCATGCGTTCCATAATCGCATCTGGAATCACTACCCCGGGTACTTCGTTCCGCATAAATTCTGCATTTCGATAACTTACCAAAGGCCAGATTCCTGCAATGACAGGAATGGGTTTTTTCTGGATTTTTTCTAGAAATGCGTCCAATGGGCCAATATCAAACACGGGCTGGGTAATGGCAAATTCTGCTCCCGCATCCACTTTTTGAAAATACCGCTCAAGTTCCCTTTTGGGATTTACACTGTTTGGATCAATTCCCACCCCGACAAAGAATGCAGTAGGTTCTCCAATGGGTTTATTGCCCACATCCACTCCCCGATTGAGCTTTCGAACCACATGCACAAGACCAATGGAATCAATATCAAATACTGCAGTCGATTGAGGATAATCCCCCAACATGGGTGGATCGCCAGTAATGGCAAGAATATTTTTAATCCCCAAAACCGAAGCACCCAAAAGGAAGGATTGTAACCCAAGTAAGCTATGGTCTCGACACGCAATGTGAAGCACTGCTTCAATTCCCACTTTGGATTGAAGCATGGTGGCCAAAACCATTCCATTGAGCCTTGCAGAAGCCCGAGGGCCATCTGGAATATTAATGGCATGGATTCCACTGGCTTTGAGTTTTTCTGCACTGGATAACTGTTTTGAAATGTCCCTCCCTCTCGGCGGAACCATTTCCACAATACGTACAAATTCATTCTGTACAATTTTTTTAGCCAATTCGGATTTCTTCTCGACCGGAATTTCTTCTTTGAGTTCAAGTTGAACTGAAGGCATTTCATGAACTTGAATTCGAAGACCCTGTCTGGTTTCTTTTTGGGCAATGGCTTCTGCCATTTTTCGAATATGGTCCGGGGTGGTTCCGCAACATCCTCCCACAATTCGTGCGCCGGTCTCGATGAACCGCTTGGTGTACACACAAAAATATTCCGGGGTGGACATATAAAACATGCGCCCATCGACCAATTGAGGACGGCCCGCATTGGGCATAATGGAAATTGGCTTGTCCGTGCACTTGATCATCCGTTCCAAAAAATCCAACATGGGTTTAGGACCTACTGTACAGTTCAATCCAATGGCAGTGACAGGCAATTGAGAAAGCCGAGTTGCAATTTCCTCTACATCCAACCCGTACTTGGTTTTTCCATCTTCCTGGACGGTCATGGACGCAATGATCGGTTTTTCGAATCCTGAAATGGCTTTGACTGCTTGTTCGATTTCTCGAATATCGTGAAAAGTTTCTAAGATAAAAAGATCCACTCCGCCTTCCAAAAGGGCCTTGGCCTGTTCAAAAAAAATTTCACCCACCTGTTCCAAGGCCAGTTCTCCCCACGGTGCAATACCGACCCCCAATGGTCCAATTGATCCTGCCACATATCCATTTTCCCCTATGATTTCTCTGGCCAAACGCGCGCCTTGTCGATTGATCTCTTCCAATCGGTCTGCAAGATTATGGCGTTGCAGTTTGATTCGATTTGCACCATAGGTATTGGTTTCAATCACCATGGCACCTGCGTTTCGATATTCCCGATGGATCTTTCGAATGAGGTCTGGATTGGAAAGATTCAATTCATCGTAGCATTTGTCAATAAACACCCCTTGCTGATAAATATAGGTGCCCATGGCTCCATCAAAGAGCACGCAATGGTCCTGTAAATAGCTTTCAAAAGGAATCTTCATGAAATCCGTTATTCCTCCATCCACACATTTTCTTTTCCTAAAACATTTTGGAGATCTGAAATAAGCTCCGGAATCGGATTGGCTTTGACGGTTTTAGATGCCAAACGCAACGATTTCCCATTTGGGGTGGGAACGTGAAAAATAAGAGGCACGTTTCCAGGATACTTCTCCACAATGGCTTTAATGGCCGGGATTTCTCCATTTTGGATCGTTTTTTCTTCGACTTGGACGACCAATTTTTGCACAAAACGTTTTCTCGCTTCTTCTAAAGAGAAAATATCGCATACAATGAGGGTGATGTTTTCAGTTTCTTCTTTTTTGTCTATTTTTCCCACCACCACTGCAATATGGTCTTCATAAATGAGATTTCGATATTTTTCAAATACATCGGAAAAGGCAACGGCTCTCACAGAAGAGGTAAAATCTTCGATCCGGAAAAAAGCATAAGGTCTTTTATTCCGGTCGATTCGCGTGGCGATTTGATACAAACGCCCGCATATCCGGACCGTATCTCCATGATGACATTTGGAAAAATATTCCACAGGAGGACGCGAAAAGAAACGCACTTCGTTCTCGTATTTCAACAAAGGATGACCTGAAATATAAATGCCTAGCAATTCTCGTTCGTACTTTAATGTTTCAGAGAGAGGACGAGAAGGCACTGCAGGCAGAGGAGGATATAGATTGGCGCCAAAGATTTCCTCATCAAACATACTGGTTTGCTTTGTGTGTACCTGGGTTAAATTCCCCGCGATGTTTAACGCATAGGGCAATGCAGCCATCTTTTGCTCGCGGGTTCCTTCGAGCGAATCCATGGCCCCGCATTGAATCAGGCTTTCGATCACCTTTTTATTGACTGTTCGAGAATTCACCCGAGCCACAAAATCGTACAAGGTTTTAAATGGGCCGTACTTTGTTCTTGCCTCCACAATCGATTCAATGGCCTGAAGCCCTACATTTTTTACAGCGCCCAATCCAAATCGAATCCCCTCCCCTTCTACGGTAAAAGCAGCTTCACTTTTATTGACGTCGGGCGGATAGATCGGAATTTTCATTCTTCGGCATTCTTCATACAAAACCACAATGCGATCGGTATTTCCCATTTCACTGGTGAGATTGGCTGCCATAAATTCCACGGGAAAATGGGCCTTGAGATATGCCGTTTGATAAGCCACAATGGAATAGCATACCGCATGGGATTTATTAAATCCATATCCTGCAAATTTATCCATCAAATCAAAAATGTCATGCGCGATTTTTTCTGGAATGTTCTTCTTTTTTGCTCCTTCGACAAAACGGATACGCTGTTCTTGCATAAGATCGAAAAGTTTTTTCCCCATGGCGCGACGGAGTAAATCCGCTTCCCCCAAGGAGAATCCGCCCAAACGAGAGGCGATTTCCATTACCTGTTCTTGATACAAAATGATACCGTAGGTTTCCTTCAAAATGGGTTCCAAAGCGGGATGGAGATACTGGACTTTCGTAGGATTATGTTTTCGTTCAATAAAATCATTGATCATTTCCATCGGACCGGGCCGATACAATGCATTCATGGCCGTGAGATCTTCTATGGATTCCGGCTTGAGCTTTTTCAGACATTCTCGCATGCCAGCGGATTCGAACTGGAAAATTCCAATGGTTTCTCCATTCTGAAAAATTCGGAATGTTTCGGGATCATTGTAAGGAATTTTTTTGATATCCAGATCAATGCCACGTTTGTTTAGCATAGAAACAACGTGATCAATTACGGTCAACGTCCGGAGACCGAGCAAATCCATTTTTAAAAGTCCAACTGCTTCCAAGGCTTTCATGTCGTACTGGGTGGTGACATCTCCTTGGGCAGATTTGTACAGAGGAAGATACTCCGTGAGATTGCCAGGGGCAATGACAATCCCTGCCGCATGCGTAGAAGCATGTCTGGCCAGGCCTTCCAAAACAAGGGCAATGTCGAATAATTTTTTATATACTGGATTGGCTTCTATTTTTTCCTTGAATCCGGTGACTTTTTCCATGGTTTCCTGTAAGGAGTAATGAAATGGGATCATCTTGGCAATTTGATCCACTTCGCCATACGGAATTTTGAGAACCCGGCCAACATCCCGAACCACTGCTCTGGCATTCATGCTCCCAAAAGTGATAATCTGAGTCACATTCTTATTATCAGGTCCGCCATATTTCTTTTTTACATATTGGATCACTTCTTCCCTGCGTTCAAAGCAAAAATCAATATCAATATCCGGCATTGTCACCCGCTCTGGATTCAAAAACCGCTCAAATAAGAGCCCGTATTGGATAGGATCGACATCCGTGATGCCTAAAGCATATGCCACAATACTTCCAGCCGCAGACCCCCGGCCAGGACCTACTGGAATTTTTTTGCTTTTTGCATATTGAATGATGTCCGACACAATAAGAAAATATCCAGCAAATCCCATTTGTTTAATGAGTTGAATTTCATAGGCACATCGATTTCGCAATTCAGGTGTGATTGAAGAATACTTTTGATGCAAGCCTTCCCAGACTTTTTTCTCAAAATAGGATTCCAGAGTATGATCTTGCTCTTCTGGAGGCACCTCAAAATGAGGCAAATGGGTGGTGTTGAAATCCAAAACGAGATGACACTGTTCTGCAATTTCCAAGGTATTTTGGAGGGCTTTTGGAATGTCATGAAACAGGGCGTTCATTTCCTGAGGGGATTTGAAATACAGTTGATCTGTGTTAAAGCGCAAGCGATTCGGATCCGAAAGCTCTTTATTTGTCTGAATGCAGAGCAATACGTCATGGGCTTCCGCATGTTCTCGTTTTAAATAATGGGTATCGTTGGTTGCCACCACAGGAAGGTCTAACTGTTTTTGGAGTTCCAAAAGACCCGCAATGGCTTTTTGTTCTTCTGGCAAGCCATGATTTTGGAGTTCGAGATAAAAACGATTTCCAAAGACTTCTTTAAAAAATTCTGCAGTCTCTCTGGCACCCTTTTCGTCTCCGTGAATCAATTTGTATGGAATTTCTCCTTGGGCGCAACTGGAAAGCACAATGAGACCCTCATGATGCTGGGCAAGCAGTTCGCGGTCAATCCGGGGTTTATAATAAAATCCTTCGAGATATCCTTTAGAACTCAGTTGAATGAGATTCTTATAACCCGCCATGTTCATGGCAAGTAAAATCAAATGGAATGCATTCTCTCCCCCTTTATTGGGCGCAGTGCGGTCGAGGCGTGATTTGGGAGCCACGTAGGCTTCCATTCCAATAATGGGTTTAATGCCTGCTTTCATCGCAGTCTGATAAAAATGAATGGCGCCAAATAAATTGCCGTGATCCGTAATGGCAATGGCTGGACATCGATATCGAACCGCCATTTCAACCAATTCGTCAATTCGACACGCACCGTCTAACAGACTATAATGCGTATGGTTATGTAAATGCACAAAGGACATTAGCCAATTTCCAAAGTATCTTTTTCTCTCCTGATATTTGCGCCTACTTGTTGAAGTTTGATTTCAATGGCTTCATAACCCCGATCGAGATGATAAATACGGGAAATTTCTGTAGTGCCTCTGGCCACAAGCCCGGCCAAAACCAAGGATGCACTGGCGCGAAGATCTGTGGACATGACCCGGGTTCCAGAAAGATGATCGACCCCGCGCACAATGCACACATTGTGATCAATGGTCAAATTGGCACCCAACCGCTGGAGTTCAGGCACATGGGTAAATCGATCGTGAAAAACAGTATCCGTCACCAAACTCGTTCCAGAGGCAATAGACATGAGAGTAATCCATTGTGCCTGCATGTCTGTAGGAAAACCAGGATAAGGCGACGTGACCACATCGGTTGGTTTAATTTTCCCATCCGAAGCAATCGAAATCCAATTTTCTCCTTCCTCAATGTGGGCGCCACTTTCTCTTAATTTGTCAATAACGGCCACCAAAAGCGTAGGATCTGTATTCTCTAAACGCAAAGAACCCCCTGTGATATGACCCGCCACCAAATAAGTTCCAGTTTCAATACGATCCGGAATGATGCGTTCGTCCGCAGGATGAAGCGCATCTACCCCTTCGATTTCCAAATGGGGAGTGCCTATGCCATTGATTTTGGCGCCCATTTTGACCAAAAAACGAGCCAGAGCAGTGATTTCGGGTTCCAGGGCTGCATTTTCAATGACCGTGATTCCTTTGGCCAATACACTGGCCAAAAGCAAATTTCCTGTGGCACCTACACTGGTTTTTTCAAATGTGATTCGAGCACCTTTCAATCGTTTTGTTTTAGCAATAATATAGCCTTGGTCGATTTCCATTTGCGCTCCGAGTTTTCGCAAACCTTCGATGTGAAGATTCACGGGTCGAGGTCCCCATGCACAGCCGCCAGGAAGAGAAACTTTGGCCTTTCCAAAGCGTCCTAAGAGAGGGCCTAAAACATAAATCGATGCCCTCATGGTTTTGACAAGTTCGTAGGGAGCCTCAAAGTGTCGAAAAGCGCCGGTTTCCATTTCAAGCACATGAGAACCTATATGGACTTTCACTCCAATGCCTTCCAAGAGCTTTGCCATTGTGTACACGTCTCTCAGCATCGGCACATTTTCAAAACGGTATTTACCATCTGCCAGAAGGGCCGCTGCCATCATAGGCAATACAGCATTCTTGGAACCTCCAATGGAAATGGTTCCTCGGAGCGTTTTTCCTCCTTGAATGACGAGTTTATCCATGAGACGTCATGAGTAATTCTTTTGCACTGGTTAAAGTGGACTCTGTAATATGTTCACCGCCAATTAATTTTGCAATCTCCATCACACGTTCTTCTCCTTCAACGGGTTGAATCGAAGTATACGTTCGATTTTCCCTGACCTCCTTGATCACTCGAAAATGCACATCCCCCATGGAAGCAATTTGAGGCAAGTGGGTAATACAAACCACTTGATGACTTTTGCCCAATTTTTTAAGATACTGTCCAACAACAAAAGCGACACGGCCAGAAATCCCAGTGTCAATTTCATCAAAAATGAGTACAGGCACTGCATCCGCTTTGGCAAGCACGGATTTCATGGCCAACATGAGCCGTGAAATCTCTCCTCCAGAAGCCACTTGCACAAGAGGTTTTGGGGACTCTCCTGGATTTAGCGAGACAAAAAATTCTGCAGAATCAATCCCCTGAGGGGACACGGCATACCGAATTCCATCGATTTCGATAGGACCCTCAGGATCTTCTTTTTGTTTGACTACGACCCGAAATATCCCATTGGAAAGTCCCAGATCCATCATGACTTGTTCAATTTCTTGTTCTAAGTTCTTGGCAATATTTTGCCGTTCTTGAGAAAGCGCCTTGCAGGCATGAGCCAGGGCATCCAATGTCTCTTGGATTTTTGTCGAAAGCATTTCAATTTGTTCGGAAAAAGATTCCATCTGTTCTAAATTGCTTTTCACTTCTGCTTTGTATTGAAGGACTTGCGCTAGGGTCCCTCCATACTTTTTCTTTAGACGACTTAAATGGACAAGCCGTTCTCGTATTTCTTCCAAACGTTGAGGATTATATTCAATTTTACTCACATAAGAGGAAATGGACCGTACCATCTCTTCCAATGCAACTCGGGCTTCTTCTGTGGTTTTGAGCCAAGCGTCAAATTGTGGATCTATACTCAAAAGTTCAGATAAAATGGCATGCGTGGAAGTCAATTTTTCTAAAACAGAGCCTTCTCCTTCGTAAAGAAGTTCATTGATCCGTTTTGTTGTTTCAAAAAGTTTTTCTGCATTTTGGAGAATCCGTTCTTCTTGTTCTAATATGATATCCTCGTCCGGTTTTGGGTCGATCTTTTCGATTTCTTGAAGTTGAAATTCAAAAAGATCTTTTTGTGTTTTTAAAAGTTTTTCCTTTTCCACAACCTCCCGGAATTGCGTTTCTAATGCACGCCATTGTTTGTAAAATTCTGCCACTTGAGTTCTGAGGTGGCGATCCACTCCAAAATTGTCCAGGTATTCGAGATGTTTTTCCACCTTCAATAAAGCCTGATGTTCATGTTGGCCATGAAGATCCACCAAACGGTCGCCCAGCTGGATCAATTTACTTAACGGCACTGGAACATCGTTGACAAAGCAACGACTTTTTCCGGCCCGATGGACTTCCCGACGGATCAAAAGCCCTTCCGAATCAGACTCGAGAATTTCTTCCTCTTCAAACAAATCAGAATACACTGCTTTGGGAACCTGGAGCAATGCCTCCACAATGGCACTGGACGCATTCTGACGAATCATGTCAGGATTGGCCTTTTCTCCCAAGACCAAACCTATCGCGCCCAAAATAATGGATTTTCCAGCTCCCGTTTCTCCTGTAAGAATATTGAGACCTGGAGAAAACGTAATTTCCATGTGCTCAATCAATGCATAATTTTCGATGTGAAGTATTTTTAACATCACTTCCCGCTTTCATTTATCGAATCACAGCAATCTTGGCCAATGCATGTTCTCCTCTGTCATTCCAAACCACCACCAAATAGATGCCAGAAGAAACCGGCTTTCCTTGCGCATCTTTACCATCCCAGAGAATGGAACGGCCGTATGTGGATTGTAACGGATATTGTCGAAGCCGATATCCACTCGAAGAAAAAATAGTGACCCCTACGGGCGAAGAAAGGCCATCGATCGTGACACTGGAATGCCGATCAGGGAAAAAAGGATTTGGATAGACACGCAGGGTGCTTAATTGGGTATAAGGTTTCGAAAAAGGCGTTTCAATGCAAGACAAGCCCTGAGACGTTCCAATGTAGACCTTGCCGGTGATTAGATCACAGGCTAAAGAAGAAATGGCATTGCTGATCAAGGGGCTATTTTCTGTGGTAAAATGGGTTTGGGTATATGTTGCATTGGAAAAATAACCCACGCCAATATTGGTGCCTACCCAAATATTGTTTACTCCATCCACCATAAGCGCTGTAATGGGTTCTGCATAATAGAATGGCGGTTGTCCTATGACACCATAGGAATAATAGTAAAGTCCGTCCGAAGTGCCAATCCATACAGTGCCATCCCGGTCCACTGCCAAAGCAGTAATGGTATTCGAACCCAATCCATCTGCGGTGGTGAGATGTAAAATGGGTGGATCATCACTTTTGTCGTGGGGAGTCCCTGCATCATCGAGCACAAAAATACCCGCATCTCGGGTACCAATCCATTTCTTTCCCTCCAAATCTATTGCAATCACATCCATCACCAAACTGGAAAATCCATCTGAAATTCCATAATATGTCCATTGCGTTTCGTCAGTAATGGCAATCACTGGTTCTCCCGTCACAGACTGAAAATTGAGAAGCCAAACCGTGCCTGAAGAATCCACTGCAATGTCAGAAACCACAGCATACGTCAATGCATTGGGAATCCCATGGAGATATCCATTTTCTGTTGTATAGCGTCGAAAAGTCGAATCGTTTTCAACTATGAGAAGTCCATCCCCCCAAGCCCCAAACCATTTTCGATTGTGTTTGTCTATTGCGACACATCCAAAATTGTCTGAACCAATCCAAGGAGTCTCTGTCAAAGAAAAATTTTCCCAAGAATGGCCATCAAAAGCATAAAATCCAGTTCCTAGAAAAAATTCTGAAGCGCACCAGAGCACGCCGTTCTGATCCACTTCCATATCCGCAAATCGACTCCCTCCTGGCGAATTTACAACAAAATGGGCAAAAGTATTCGTTCTGGAATCGTACCGATACAATCCCTTTTCAGTTCCAATCCATAAAAAAGGAAAATCAGGAAAAAGGCCAAGGCACGGAGGCAGATCTTCTCCCATTTTGACCCATTTCTCTTCTTCCTCTCGGTATAAGCCTTCCCCAGTGGCGACGTACAAGGTCGAATCATAGACGGTACACTCTTGCACGTTGGGTAGCGTCTCTGCTTTTAGCTGCCATGTATTGAAAAGCAATTGATACACCCCTTTGGAAGTCCCAGCATAGATTCCCCCTTCCCATTCGAATAGGGCTTGTATTTTGCCAGAAGGCAAACCGTCCGCAGAAGTCCAATTTTCCCAATTTTCAGGATCCATCAAATTGACGTTGCGAAGAAAAGCCCTGGCAATTCCTTCTTCTGTAGCGGCCCAAATGGCATCGGGCATAATCAAAATGTCGTATACAGGAATTTCTGTATGAAACAGGGGGCCCAACTGGCGATACGTTTCTTTGATTTCATTCCGGGAAACACGGAACAAGCTAATTCCGATTTCGAGACCGATAAATAAAGAATCTCCTTGAATGGCCAGAGCAAAGATCGTGTGCTTTTTTAAATCCTCAAACGTTTTGAATTGGTTTGTTTTTGGATCAAAACATTGCAAAAATCCATTGGAAAATCCAATCCAAAGTTTTCCTGAAGGATCTCCCACCATTGCAGTAATTTCATTGGAGGCCAAGCCTTCGGTGTTTGTCCATGTGCGAAACGTGGATTCCTGGAGAGAAAAAGCCACCAATCCTCCTTCTGTCCCGGCCCACAACATCGAATCGGTTTTCCAGAGAGTCCGAAATTGGTTTTTGGAAGTATACGATTTCCAGGTCCATAATTCTGCTTCAACAGAAGAGATGGAAATTCCGAAAAAAAGAAGAATGTGGACCCATCGAAACTTCAAGAAGTCAACCTCCCCAAAAGATCGGCCATTTCAATCCCTGACATGGCTGCATCCCATCCTTTGTTCCCTTGTTTGGTTCCAGCCCGTTCCATGGCTTCTTCAATGGTTTCGCAAGTGAGGACACCGAAAATGACAGGAATACCGGTCTGTAACCCTACTTGAGCGATTCCTTTGGCAACTTCCGATGCGATGTAATGATAATGTTCTGTGCCTCCGCGAATCACCGCGGCCAAACACAGAACCGCATGATACTTCTTACTCCCGGCCAATTTTTGGGCGACCAGAGGAATTTCGAATGCCCCCGGAACCCACACAACCGTAATGTCTTCTTCCTTGGCATTGTGCCGGATCAAACAATCCAATGCCCCTTCTAACAATCGATGGGTAATCATTTCATTGAATCGACTCACGACAATGGCAAATTTTTTTCCTGTGGCAGTCAATTGCCCCTGAATACTTTGTGGCATGATCAACCTCCCTTATTTAAGTGGATGATTTGGGGTCGTTAAGAATCCAATTTTGAGAAATGAGATGCCCCAATTTATCTCTTTTCGTCTGAAGGTAGCGCGCATTAATCGGGTTTGGGACCACCTCAATCGGTACTCTTTCTACGATCTCAAGGCCGTATCCTTGAAGCCCCACAATTTTTTTGGGATTATTGGTTAAAAGACGCAATTTTCGTGCACCCAAATCGACCAAAATTTGAGCACCAATTCCATAATCTCGTAAATCCGGAGGAAAACCGAGGGCCTCATTGGCTTCTACAGTATCCTTTCCCTGATCTTGCAATTGATACGCGCGAATTTTATTGCTCAAGCCAATGCCCCTCCCCTCTTGTCGCATATAGAGAAAAATCCCTTTTCCTTCTTTTTCGATTTGCGTTAAAGCGTGTGCAAGTTGCTCTCCACAGTCGCATCTCAAAGAACCAAAAACATCCCCTGTAAGGCATTCCGAATGCACTCGAACCAATACAGGCTCATCGGGATGAATTTCTCCTTTGACGAGAGCAAGATGGTGATGGACATCAATGTCACTTTCATAGAGATGGAGAACAAATTCTCCGTATCGGGTCGGGAAACGGGTACTGACGATGCGTCGGACCAATTTGTCGTGAATACTCCGATAGGCAATCAGGTCCCGAATGGTCATGATCGCAAGTCCAAATTGCTCAGCGATTTTCTCCAGTTGAGGAAGTCTGGCCATGGTACCATCATCCGCCATGATTTCGCACAATACTCCGGCAGGCGTACAACCGGCCAAGCGAGCCAGATCCACCACTGCTTCCGTATGGCCTGCCCTGGCCAGCACCCCTCCTTCTGTGGCTTGAAGGGGAAAAACATGTCCTGGCCTTGCCAGGTCTTCCGGTTTTGTGTCAGGATGAATGAGGACTCGAACCGTTTCTGCTCGGTCGTGCGCAGAGATCCCGGTCGTGGTATTTCGAATGGCATCCACAGAGACAGTAAATGCAGTGCCTCGAATGGCAGTATTGACGTCCACCATGGGTTCTAACTTCAACTGATCCAAGCGTTCCTTTGTTAAAGCCACGCAGATCAATCCACGACCGTATTTGGCCATAAAATTGATCTTTTCTGGAGTAATCAAATCCGCACTGGTGACAAAATCGCCTTCGTTTTCGCGATCTTCGTCATCTACGACAATTAAAATTTCTCCCTTTTTGAATTTTTCAATGGCTTCAGGGATTGAAACAAATCTTCCCATTCTTTTCTTATCCATTCAATTTATACTTTTTTTAGAAATTTTTCAATGTATTTTCCCAAAATATCGACTTCGACATTCATCGAATCGCCCGGTTTCTTGTACTGAAATATCGTGGACTGGAACGTATATGGAATCAAAAATATCATAATTGTATTATTGCGAATTTCTGCGATCGTGAGACTGACTCCGTCCACTGCAATTGATCCTTTTTCTACTGTATACCGAACAAGCGTTTTCGGAAGTTCCAGTTGAAATTGATAGGCATTTCCGGATTTGATCAAACGCCGACAAATCCCAATGCCATCCACATGGCCTTGAACCCAATGCCCTCCAAGAGAATCCCCCATGCGAAGCGCAGGTTCCAGATTGACGAAATCACCTGGATGGAGTTTAGCCAAAGTACTTCGTTTTAAAGTCTCTTCCATGGCAGTGCATGCAAAAATATCGGAATCCACTTGGGTCACGGTAAGGCATACGCCATTGACAGCGACAGAATCTCCCGGTTTAAGAGAAGAGGAAATGCGATGCGAATATAAAGAAAAAGTGCGTCCATTTCCCTCCGGAACAATTTTTTTGACTTTTCCAATGTCTTTTATGATTCCGGTAAACACAATTTTTCACCCATAAAGAGAAGTTCATTTCCAAGTTTTCGCCAGTGAACAGTTTCCCATTTCCAAGCATGTTCAGGTTGATGGATCGTGATTTCAGAAAATGGAGAAAGCCCTTTCCCAAATATTTTGGGGGCAATCACCACCACGATTCGATCCACTTCACCGGATCGCAGAAAAGCACTCCAGATTTTAGATCCTCCTTCGACAAGCACAGAACAGATCCCCTTTTCTCCCATCAAGGAAAGCAATGCTCGAAGATCGATTTTTCCCTCTCCATCTGCATTAAGGGTCCATACTTGGATGCCTTTGTTTTGTAAGCGTTGGATTTTTTTCTTCGAGGCTCTGGTAGTCACTACAACCACTGTATTTTCGGGATCCTCTAAGGAAAGGAGATTGGCAGTTTCAGGGATACGCAGTGTACTGTCTAAGACAATGCGCTTGATTTTCAAATGCGGAATCCGTTTTCCTTGACGTGTTCTGACCGTGAGTTGAGGATTGTCTTGAAGCACGGTCCCAATCCCGACAAGAATGGCATCGTGTTCTTTTCTGAGTTGATGGACCCATACCCTGGCTTGTTCACTGGTAATCCATTGAGAGGTCCCATTGGGAAGCGCAATTTTTCCGTCCAAAGTTTGAGCAATTTTCAATGTGACAAACGGCTTTTTGGTTTGAATCCACTTGGTATAGGCTTCGATCAGAGACTGGCATTTTTTTTCCAAGACCCCCACTTCGACTTGGATTCCCGCGTTTTGGAGACGGCGAATGCCTTTTCCATTGACAAGAGGATTTGGATCTTTGGTTCCAACCACCACATGCCGGATTCCAGAACGAAGAATGGCTTCGGTGCAAGGCGGTGTTTTTCCCACATGATCACAAGGCTCCAGTGTGACGAATAGAGAAGCCCCTGCACATGCTTCTGGACTCAGGTTTGCCAATGCCATTTGTTCTGCATGAGGTCCGCCCCAAAACGGATGATATCCTGAACTGATGACTTGACCATTTTTGACCACCACGCAGCCAACTCTGGGGTTTGGACTGACCTTGCCTGTGCCTTTCCGGGCAAGACGCAGAGCCATTTGCATGTATTTCTCGTTGTGCATAGAAAAAAGGCCCGAAAAATCTTTTTCAGGGCCTGTAGAAATCCTCCTCTTTCATCCGGACTATGACCGTCGGCACCAGAATCACACTGGTTCAGCATCCCTTGTTTGCAAAAGCAATTCAAGATGCGCGTGGGCTATGACCACCGGTCAGGAATTGCACCTTGCCCCGAAGAAGATTAAATGAATATAGCGAAACTTTTTTATGCAGTCAAGCATTTTAATCCCGGGTGAACACTATGTATAGTTCTAAATCAAAAATTTTTACTACATATTGTATTTTTTTCTTGACTTTTCCAGCACCAATTTTTATGTTAGGAAAGGGACACAAAAGAGAGGGGAAAAGCAATGGCTTCTTTTTCAAAAAATATTCAAAAACCCACAGGGTCTCTCTTTGAGGAAGAAATGTTTTCTTCTGAAGAAGATAATGGGAAGACCCAGAAAACGCAAATTTCAGAGAACGAGACAACCGAAGCGATTGAACCTGAGGAGATCGTGAACATACCAGAAAAAATTCCTCTCACTGAAAATGCACGGATTGTCTTAGAAAAACGGTATCTCAAAAAAGACGAAAATGGGAATATAATTGAGACTCCGGAAGAATTATTCTGGCGGGTTGCAAGAAACATTGCTTCTGCAGATCTCCTCTACGATCCAAAAGCGGATGTGGAAAAAACCGCTCGTATATTTTATTCGGTCATGGCCAATTTAGAGTTTCTTCCCAACTCCCCTACCTTAATGAATGCAGGAGGTGAACTTCAGCAACTTTCTGCGTGTTTCGTCCTTCCAGTGGAAGATTCCATGGCTTCTATTTTTGAAGCAGTCAAAAACACTGCACTAATCCATAAATCAGGGGGAGGAACTGGTTTCTCCTTTTCCCGGATTCGGCCCAAAAATGACATTGTCCGGTCTACCAAGGGGATTGCTTCAGGGCCCATCTCCTTTATGAGGGTGTTTGATTCTGCGACAGAAACCGTGAAGCAAGGAGGAACACGACGGGGAGCCAATATGGCCATTCTCCGGGTAGATCATCCTGATATTCTGGATTTCATTCATGCCAAAGAGGACGAAACCCAGCTGACCAACTTTAATATTTCTGTCGCAATAACCGAAACGTTTTGGAAAGCCCTTGAAAATGACACCGAGTACGATCTGATCAATCCTCACACTCGAAAAAAAGTGGGTTCTCTCCGGGCCAAAATGGTTTTTGACGAAATCCTTCAGCATGCTTGGGCCAATGGGGAACCCGGTGTGATTTTTATTGATCGAATCAATCGGGACAATCCTACCCCTCAGTTGGGTGAAATTGAATCAACCAATCCCTGCGGGGAACAACCCTTGCTTCCTTTTGAGTCCTGTAATTTAGGTTCTATTCATTTGGGGAAGATGACAAAAACTGTCGATGGAAAAACAGAAGTTGATTACGAAAGGTTAAGAAAAACAGTCCGCACTGCTGTCCATTTTCTTGACAATGTCATTGACATGAATCGATTTCCCCTTCCCGAAATCGAAAAACTCACCAAAACCACGCGAAAAATTGGACTGGGGGTCATGGGATTTGCAGACTTATTGATCCAGTTGGATATTCCTTATGACTCGAATGAAGCCATTGATATGGCTTTACAAATAATGCGTTTTATTAGCACCGAGGCCAAAAAAATGTCTCAGGAATTGGCGGTCAAACGAGGCCCTTTCCCTGCTTTTCCAGAAAGTGTTTATGCACAACGGGGTGAGCCCCCTATTCGAAATGCTACCCGAACCACCATCGCACCGACAGGGACCATTAGTATCATTGCAGGAGCCTCGAGCGGAATTGAACCTCTTTTTGCCCTTTCTTTCACTCGAAACGTGTTAGACAATAAAGCCCTTCCAGAATTGTATCCTCCATTTCTTGAGAGATTGAAAAAAGAAAATCTCTACAGTGAAGCGCTTGTTCGAAAAGTGGCTGAAAAAGGATCGATTCGGGACATGGAAGAGATTCCAGAAAAAATACGAAGAGTTTTTGTCACAGCGCACGAAGTCACTCCGGAATGGCACATTCGGATGCAGGCCGCATTTCAAAGTTATACGGATAACGCAGTTTCCAAAACAGTCAATTTCCCGAATCATGCGACCGTGGAAGATGTGGCCAAAGTGTATCGCATGGCACACGATTTGGGATGCAAAGGGGTGACCATCTACCGAGATGGAAGTCGGACCAAACAGGTATTAAAAAAGGGAACTGCAAAAAACACAGAATCCCCATCGCTCATGAAGGTTCGGCCGAGAATGCTCCGCGGGTTTACGGTAAAACTCAACACAGGACAAGGGTCCCTTTACGTGACAATTAATACGGACAATTCGGGGGCTCCGATTGAAGTATTTGCCAACATTGGAAAAAGCGGCGGAGATGTCGCCGCATTGGCAGAAGCCATTGGCAGATTGATTTCCATTGCATTACAAAAGGGAGTTCCTGTGGAGGAAATTGCCCAAACCTTGATTGGCATTACAGGTTCTCGTCCTGTATGGAACGATGGCATCTTGGTCAAATCTGTGCCTGACGGAATCGGTCAACTTCTTCTTCAAGAATTTGGAAAGAAAAAAGAGGAGAAATCTTCCTCTTCCGTGACTCAGAATCCCAAAGAATCCCATTCTTCTTTGTTAGCCGATGCCATTCAGTCCGCAACCGAATGCCCAGAATGTGGAGGTACTCTCCTAGCAGATGGGGGGTGTAATGTCTGTTGGTCCTGCGGATATTCGCAATGTAGCGGATGATACAATGCAAAAATCTCAGTGACTGTTGCACTTAGTCCAAATTAGTCGGGATGGAGAATCGAATCTCGTGCTCGCTGATTTGAGCATCGAAATTCAGAAATGACTCAACCAGATTGTATCGAACACATAGACCAAGTAGAAAAGAATGCAATGAACCGGCAGTCTTCTAAATTCTTTTCCACGGGGATTGCCCCAGGAATAAGTAATGCTAGTAGATATCGGACTCTTGAATCAGGCCGTCTAGTGGTAAAGTAAGGGTGAGTTGACAAGAGCACCTTGGCCATGGACTTAGCCTTACAACCACTCAAATTTCTCGATGAACGCATCGGCAAATTGTACTGCACGTGCGCAAAAAAACACCGACGTTCCTTTTATTGGTATATAATAAGTTGTGGCTCCATTTTGCTCCACAAATTAAATGGATCACTTACGACAGCTTGCTTGAGAGCGATGTTTTACCAACTGTTTTACGAACTGCCCCAGTGTATTTCCTTTCAAGCCCTTTTTGATGGTTCAATATGATTCCATTTTTCCCAGATCAAAGTGACCATTGCTCCGACCAAAGTGCCTCCCAAAAGAGAAATGAGAAAAAACCAGGGCAAAATGGACCAAATCTGTAAATGGCGCACGTAGAAAAGCCAAGCCAAACCCAGTTGCACCGCATTTTTTATCCATGCGCCCACAATGCTAATGCCAATGAGACTGAAGGCCTTGGGATAAAAGGGCAACACAATGGCCATGGCAAAAGTGGAAAATATTCCTCCGCATAAAGCAAAATAAAAACCAGGCGATAAGAAACTCCCAATCCATAGGGTACCCGCACACACCCGAATAAACACCACAACCAAGGCTTCTTTCCATCCATACCATAAAAGCACGAGAAGGGTGATGCTATTGGCAATCCCTATTTTAAAAATTGGAATTGTTGGAGAAATCCATTCCTCAATGACAAAGAGAATTGTGCCAAGGCTAGCCAGAAGCGCAAGATGGATGAGTTTTCGGTTCATTGCATTTACATTGTAATGGCATCTAAATGGTTTTCAATATTCCCTTCAATCCGCACATATACTTGATTGGGAATACAAAGAATCATTTCTCCAGGTTTCGAAATCCATCCTTGGTGTTGACAAATTTTGAGCGGACAATTGCTTTTCTCCATTCGAATTTTTCCATTTTGAATACGAAGCACGCAGAGCCCTCGCTTTCCCTGGAGAGTAAACATTTTGTTTTCTTGGAGAGAAAAATGTCGGATGAAGCGATTTTGTACGTAGACTGTCGCAATTTGGCCAGAATGGTTTTTCTGATGTGAGACAGTCCATGAAAAAAAAGTGGTGCTGGAAAGAATAGCAATTAGAACAAAATCTCCTGGTTTCAGATGTCGGAATAACCACATAGGGAATCAAGAAAGAAGCTCTTGGATTTTTTCAAAAACCATTTCAGGTGAAATCAATTCCATACAGGGATCGGAGCATTCATTTTTGTAGCATCCCCTGCAAGGGACGGGGGGTTCAATAATGGTCCCACGGTTGTACAATTCAAATTCGTGGGGATTAAAAATATTGTTAAAAAGCACCACTTTCTTTTTCAATCCAATAGCAATATGAAGCGCCATGGTCACCGCAGTCACGACCAACTCACACTGATCGACCAAATCAATAAACGTGGTTAATGGGAAATGCCCCAGGTAGTGCACACCGGCTTTCTGAGCCAGGATTTTATTTTTTTCGTGTTCTTGCTCTCCCCCAAGAAATAGCACGGTATAGTTTTCTTTTTTTAATTTTTTTGCAAGTGCAATCCAATGAGTGTCTGGCCAAAGTCTTGTTTTCCATCGAACCCCACAACCGGTATTTAAACCAATAATGGGTTTGTTTTTGGGTAAAGCCCATTTTTTTGGGCCCCGGTTTTCAAGCACATATTCTTCTCCATTAAAACGATAACCGCAAATTTCAAAAATTTCTTCTGGATAGCTTTTTGTATTCTGTCGGTTGATGTCATCAAAAAGTCCAGTCAACCATTTGTGGTATGCGTGCGCATTGATAGGATAACAATGACCATATTTTAACCGGAATCCTTTTTTCTTTTTTGCAGAAATTTGTTCTGTTAATGCACAAACTTCTCTGTCTTTATCCAAATTCAATAGCAAATCATAATGCGTGGCCTTGAGCACTTCAATATCTTCTGGGACAAATCGAAACGTCCGATCCACCATAGAAGGGAGCACTTCGGGGGTATGGGTCAGCCAATGAATCAATGCGTGAGGATACAGGGCTTTCAGTTTTCGTAGGATAGGTGTTGTCCGGATGACATCGCCAATGGCTCCCAATTTGATAATTAAAATCCGTTTTTGAATGGGGTCGTAAAACGGACAATTTTTGCAATGCACTCCATGGGTTTTGTGCGGTCCACAAGGAATGTCTCCTCGAAAATGTCTGCAATCCAGATGGATCTTTTCTCTTTGGCCCACTTTACCTCCATGAATTATTTTAGCCGGCCGGCATTGTCGACAATACGACGCAAAGTCCGGGTGGATTCGTAAATGTTTTCAGAACAGAGAATTGCAGAGATCACGGCAATCCCGTTACAACCTGCACGAATCACTTCTGCTGCATTCTGGGCTTGAATGCCTCCAATGCCGATTAAAGGCAAGAAAGTACGAAGCCGAAGGGAACGAATCAAATCGAGCCCGATGACAGTGGCATTGGATTTGGTTTTTGTTGGGAAAATGGCTCCAATGCCGTAATAATCGGCGTCTGGGCATTGATCGAATTCTGCAGCAGAAGAAATAGAAACGCCGATAAGCATGGCCTTTGGGACAAGTTTTCGTACAATTTCAAAAGGGAGATCCCGCTGACCAATATGCACGCCGTCTGCCTCTAATGCAAGTGCAATATCCACTCTGTCATTTACGATAAAAGGAATATGATGTTCTTTACAAACTTCTTGCACAATTTTCGCATTGTCGTAAAATAAACGGGTATCAGAAACCTTATCCCGATACTGGATTAGCGTGGCACCGCCCAGAATCATTTGGTAAGCCACGTCACGAATATTCCTTTGGCCCAAAAACTTTACGTCAATAATGCCATACAACGACCAATTCATATAACTTACGTAAATACGAAAAATAATCCAATTTAGAATTCAATGCCCAATCTTGCTTTTATCCCTCGTTGATACGGATGTTTTATCTCTTTGATTTCACTCACCAAATCTGCAAGTTCATAGAGCGATTCTGGGGCATTTCTGCCTGTAAGGACCAGTTCTGTATGTTTTGATTTCCTCTCAATGCAGTGTTTAAGCTTCTCAAAAGGGATAAGTCCAAACTCGATTGCAGGAAAAATCTCGTCTAAAATCACACAGTCCCAATTTCCACTTTGGATCTCTTTTTCTGCAATCTCTATTCCCTTTTCTGCAAGATCTTTATCTTCAACACTCCCCTTGCCTTTTTGGATGAAACCGCGCTTCCCAAATGACAAAATTTCACACCCTGGAATTTGGCTCAGAATTTTTTCTTCTCCACTTTGCAATTGGGATTTCATAAAACGAATAATCAATACCTTCCACCCTCTCCCCAGTGCACGAACAGCAAGTCCTATAGCAGAACAAGTTTTGCCTTTTCCAGAACCTGTATAAATATGAACGAGACGTTTTCGCATTTAACTATCAGAAAAAAGTTGGCTTTTCATTAATCTGTGCGAAGCCATGCGTGCTGCCATGACAATGGAATAAAATTTGGTTTCGTCGTTGTCTGCTCTTGAAGTGAGTACCACAGGAGCCTTTGTTCCCACAGTGACAGAAGCGCTTTTTCCGCTTGCCAAAATAGTCACGCTTTTATAAAATGTATTGGCCGTTTCGATATTGGGGAAAATTAAGATGTCTGCCTCTCCACCAATGGGGCTATCCAGACCTTTGATTCGACAATGTTCAGGAGAAAGAGCCACATCCAAAGCCAGTGGACCATCCACAATAGCTCCTTGAATTTGCTTCCGTTCTGCCATGGCTTTAATTACGGCGGCATCAATCGAAGACTGGAGTTTAAAATTGATCTTTTCCACTGCAGAAACAAGGGCAACTTTTGGCATTTCAATACCCAAACTGTGTGCCACTTCGATGGCATAATTTAAAATTTTCACTTTTTCGTCCATCGTGGGATTGGGAATGACAGCGGCATCAGAAATTAAAAGCAATTTGGAGTACGAGGGAATCTCCATCACTGCCACATGACTTAAAAGTCCTCCTTTGGGTAAAAGCCCTGTTTCTTTGTCCAGAACTGCTTTCATAAAAATTTCAGTCGAAACAAGACCTTTCATGACAAAATCTGCCTTTTTGTTATGAACCAACTGGACTGCCATTTGAGCCGCTTCCGTTTCGTTTTCCACATGGACAATTTCTACCAGCCGGGCAAATTCAGGATGATGTTCAAAGGCCAACTCTTCGATTTTCTCTTTTGAACCCACCATAATGACTTTAATCAATCCCTCCATTACCCCACGGGCAATGGCATGAATACTGGCAGGATCTTCGCCTGCAGCCACTGCCATGGTCCTCCTGGGTTCTCCCTTCACTGCCTCTTCTAACATGGCGAGTTTTCGAATAGGTTCCATGAAATCTCCTTTTACGAATAGGGTTTTACTTTTTCTTCTCCTCGGAGGACACGAAGCCCGGCCAAAGCCAATGCTTCCATTTCAAAATTCCCAGGATATAAGAAAATAGGTCCAAGAAACGAGATCCGTTCTTGAATCCATTCCATGAGCATTTTGGAACGAGCGAGTTCGCCTGTAAATATAATACCGTCGATTCGGCCAGCCAAGACCGTCGCCATACTTCCAACTTCTTTGGCAATTTGATAAGCCATTGCACGATAAATCAATTCCGCTTTTGGGTCTCCTGTTTCAATCCGTTTTTCCACTTCTCTGGCATCATTGGTCCCTAGATGGGCAACCAAACCACCTTGTCCCACAATTTTTTTAGAAAGCACTTGATAAGTATATTTCCCAGAATAACATAACCGAACAAGAGAACTCACAGGTAAACTTCCTGCCCGCTCTGGAGAAAATGGACCTCCCTCCAAGGCATTGTTTACGTCAATAATGCGACCGTTTTGAATCGCACAAATGGAAATTCCTCCTCCAAGATGTCCCACAATAAAATGAAGCTGAGAAAGGTCTTTCTGAAGTTGCGAAGCCACCTTTCTGGCCACTGCTTTGATGTTTAACGCATGAAGAAGGCTTTTCCTCTCGAGTTCAGGAAGACCAGAAATTCTGGCCTCTGGAATCATTTCATCCACACATACCGGATCTGCAAAGTAAGCAGGAATTGCATTTCCTTCACTTAACCGATATGCCAGAAGAACGCCGAGATTTGAAGCATGATGGGCAATTACTTTTCCATTTTTTACATCCTCGACCAATTGGGAAGAGATTTCGTACGTTCCACTTTCCAATGGCTTAAACGCACCTCCCCTGCTCACCACAGCAGAAAGTGATGAGAGATTTACCTTATGTTTTTCCAGCACTTTTTGAATATCCTGCATCCGCATTTCGTATTGAGACAATACATCAGGAAACGAAGCAAGCTGCTCAGAAGAATACGTCGAAACTTCCTCCCATAACAATTGTTCATCTTCGTACAAAGCAAGCTTTGTCGAAGTCGATCCTGGATTGATTACAAAAATAGTATACATGATTTTTATTTGACTGGGTAACCAATGGTTTGTGCAAGGACAATTCTTTGCGTCTCTTTGAGTTTTAATTTTTGAGACAATGCATCTCGAGGAATAGCACCTCGAACCACAGTAGCCAGGCCTTCAGAGGCACAGAATAGATACACATTTTGGGAAATCGCACCGGCTTCTGCACCCACATACATCCACTGATCCTCCCCCATTTGCCGCATCTTGGAGAGATCTGCGACATACACCAAATTCACAGGCGCAATTTTGACAAAGGGTTGAAAACCTGTGGATTCTCGAATGTCCTCAGATAAAATAGGTTCTAGTGCATGGGCTTCTGGATCATAAAGAAAAGTCCCTTCTTCAAGACACACGTAGATTTCGATCATTTGCAAATTCATGGCACTGGGAGCAGTCCGCTTTTTCGTTTCAGGACGATTGATTCCATAGGCGCACCAAAGCAAATTGGAAAGCATTTCTCGTGAGAGTTTTCGATCACTAAATTCCCGAATACTTTTCCGATTTTTCAATGCCTCAAAAAGTGGCATCCCCCCTTTCATTTCAGGAGAAGGAAGTGTTATCGATTCAGATTTCTGGGCAAAAGAAAAGCTGGCTATGTAAGTGAGCATGAAAAGAACGATTCTGTATTTCATTTCGGTTTTCCTTTATTTTGGTTCTTTCTTCTCATTCTGTTTACCAAAAACCTGTTCAAGTTTTAATAGTCGTTCCCAATTTTTATCCACTTGTGCTTGAATGAATTGGACTTCTTCTTCTGTAAGATGGTGAAATCTGCCTTGAAGTTTGAGATATTCGACAACAGGTTTCGGATGGGAAAATTTCCGATTGATCGTATAGATTCCATTTTCCACTTCGTACAATGGAAATACATTGGTTTCTGTGGCCAAACGGGCCACTTTGATAGTAATATCCGGAGGATGTTTCCAGCCTGTGGGACAAGGGGCATAGAGATGAATAAACTTGGGGCCGGGAATCGATTTGGCCTTTTGGAGTTTTCGAATGAGATCTTCCGGATAGGCAATATTCGCAGTGGCCGCATATGGGATGGAATGTGCAACCATGATTTCCATGATGTTCTTTTTAGGGCCTTTTTTGTAATGTTTTACGGGCGTGGTCGTAGTCCATGCCCCGTGAGGAGTCGCAGAGGAACGCTGAATACCGGTATTCATGTAGGCTTCATTGTCATACACAATATAAATGAAGTGATCTCCCCTTTCCACTGCACCCGAAAGGGCTTGAAGACCAATATCAAAGGTTCCTCCATCTCCTGCCCAAGCCACAGGAACTACATCGGTTTTTCCAAGCCGAGAAAGTCCATGGCTAATGCCAGAAATGGTAGACGCAGCAGTTTCAAATGCACACTGGAATAAAGGAACGCCAAGAGCAGAATAAGGGAAAGGCCCATCAATGACCGCCCAACAGCAGGCAGGAATGGCAAAAATGGTGCGCCGTCCTAGCGCTTTTAATGCATATCGCATGGCCAATGCTGCGCCGCATCCCTGACAGGCCAAATGGCCAGGAGAAAGAATCTCCTCTTCAGGAATGGTAAGGCGAATTTTTCTCTCATTCATGGTTTTAATCCTATCCAAATATGATCCAAAGGTTTTTCTTTTTGCATATAGTAAAACATAGACTCAATATCTGCGACAGAGACATCCCGCCCCCCTAAGCCTGCAATAAATCCAAATAAAGGAATTTGAAGCCCATACATGGCCGACTTTGTTTCAGAATAAAATGGGCCAGCACTTCCATAGGAAATGGCCCGATCCACCACACCCACTGCTTTTGCATTTCGGCATAGGCTTACAATCCGTTCCCCAGGAAATGGTCTGAGATACCGGACTTTTAAAATTCCTGCTTTTATATTTTTGGCCCGAAGCCTTTGCGCCGTCTCTTTTGCGGTCCCCGAAATTGTACCATACGTAACCAAAATCCATTCTGCATCTTCACAAAGATAAGGTTCCACTACATCGTACGTCTTTCCGAAAATGGTGCCAAATTCCTTTCCCACTTCCGTGATGGCTTGAAGCGCACGTTCGTGGGCCATTTGTATTTTATATGAAAACTCATAATAAAAGTCTGGAGAAACCAAACCACCAAAAGCGTGAGGGTCCTCTACATCCAATTTCAGTTTTGGACGATACGGCGGAAGAAAAGCATCAATGCGTTCTGGATCGTAGAGATCCACCACTTGAGAAGTATGAGAGAGGAAAAATGCATCCAGATTGATCAAAGTCGGCAGAAGCACATCCTCTCTTTCTCCGATTTTATAAGACATTAAAATCGAATCAAACACTTCTTGATTGTCTTCACAATACAATTGAATCCATCCAGTGTCTCTTTCTGAAATGGCATCGGTGACATCCGCCCAAATGGACCATCCAGGGGCCATGGCCCGATTGACATTGGCAATCACAATGGGCAGACGGGCCCGGGCAGCCCAATGGATCAATTCATGCATTAATGCCAGGCCTTGCGCAGAAGTGGCAGTAAAAGTCCGTGCGCCTGTGGCCTGAGCGCCAATGCAGGCTGCAAGTGCAGAATGTTCGGATTCCACTTTGATGAAATCTGCCTTCAGTTCTCCATTGGCTACGATTTCGGAAAGAATTTCCACAATCGTGGTTTGTGGGGTTATGGGATAGGCTGCAATAACATCCACTCGAGCCGCACTGGCTGCATACGCTGCTGCAAAATTTCCAGTAAGGACTTTTTTCATTATTTCCCTTCCTTTTCTGCTGTGATTGCACCCACAGGACATTCCACAATACAAATTCCACATCCTTTGCAATATTCATAATCAATGGTCGGTGGATTCGTAGGAGAAATGGCAGGTTCAGGACAAAATTTCCAACAAAGCATGCATCGGGTACATTTTTCTTCGTGCAAAATGGGACGAATGGAACGCCAAGAGGCGGTTTTATTGACCCGCATGGAACCCATGGAAACCGGTAATTCTGGCAAATCCGCTTTGGTTTCTATTTTCACAGGTGAGTCTGAAACTTTTTTATTCATATCAGTTCCCCTTTACTTGATCATACGCTTCTTTGGCAGCCAATGCATTCTTTTCAGGTTTGGAAGGAATGCGCTCCCGAATGGCTTCCATAATGGAATCGATGGATACAATTCCAGTGACTTTTGCAACAGCGCCCAAAATCGTGGTGTTCACAATGGGTGCTTCCTTTGTTCCCAGACCATATTTCAATGCAATGGAAGAACAATCGACTGTATAAATTTTGGCATGATTGATTTGTAACATCGGAAAAGCATCTGGCGTCTGCACGGTATTGACAATCACAATTCCATTGGTTTTCAATCCATCCAACAGAGGCACTGCACCAATCAGACTTGAATCCAGAATCACCACCACATCCGGCTCATAAATATATGAATGAATCTGGATTTTCTCTGTGGAAATGCGTGTATACGCAGTCACAGGCGCACCCCTTCGCTCTACCCCGAAAAAAGGAAAGGATTGAACCTCTTTCCCCTCTTTAAATGCAGCAATGGCCAACACATCGGATCCTTTCACAGCCCCCTGGCCTCCCCTCCCATGAAACCGTATTTCAATCATTGGATCTCCTTATTTTCTTGCAATAAAAATTGAGCATTTTATTTGGATTTTTTTCCGGTCAGGATTGACACCAGTTCCCAATCCGGATGACGGTTTTCATCCACAATGGGAAAATCGCCTTTGTAACACCAATGGCAATAGGCAATATTATTTTTATTGAAAATTTCGCACATATCCTTGTACCACTGTAAACGGATTTCTTTAGGGATATATTTTGGATAAACACCGAATTCACCGCAAAACAAGGGCAGATTCATTTGTTTGGCTACGCGAATTGCTGGTTCAATCATTTTTTCCAGAGTGTCTTTGGTAAAAAAACCGTTGAACTGTTTTACTGCAGAAAGCGTTTTCGGGGGTAATCCAACCAAATGTTCTGGTGAAACACTCTGACCGGGATAATTCACTGGACCTTCATATTCAGCAAAGCCAACCCATGGAGCACGATAGTGCGTGACAAGTAGTGGCGTATAAAAATGAAAACTGAGAATGATGTTGGGATCGTTTGCCGGAACCCGCAAATACGGGAAAGTATCTGGAATTTGCCAACGATTGGAACCAATGACAATTTTCCGTTCTGGTTCTACAGCACGAATGGCCGCAACCACCTTGTTCAGCAATTTATTCCAGTCTTCGTGGTTTTCAGCAACAGCTTCATTTAAAATTTCATATGCCACCATCTCAGTGGGATATTGTTTTAATTCACCTGAAAGTTCCTGCCACAGATGGACCAGTTTTTCTTGCTCTGCCGGATCAGACCATAGTAAATTGGATTCCGCAATGAAATGATGTGAACGGAGAATATGTAAATCGACCACGACGCGCAATTGGGCATGGATAGCCCACTGAACGGCATTGTGCAACAACTGAAATGCTTCTGTATCTTTTGTCCCCAATGAATCCCACAACTGTTCTTCATCCACAGGAATACGAACAAAATCAAAGCCCATATACGCGATGGTATCGAAATCCGCTTGCGTGATATCGTTTTTTCGTTCTTCGCCCCGTTTATCACTTTGTGATAACCAGTGACTGACATTGACGCCTACTTTTAATGGAAAGCCAGCCTTAAATGAAGTCACTTCTGCCCGTGTTATAGAGAATATCCCAAGCAAAAGGACTACCGCAAGTTTAAAACTTCTTTTCATTTGCATGTACCTCCCAAAGAACTCGTTTCATTATTTCAGTGAATTTCTTGCCATCGTTTCAATTCAAAAAATATCCCAGGCGTTTCTTCAATTCTTTTTTCCAATCGGTTCAATTCTAAAAGAAATGTCCAGGGCAGGTGCAGAATGTGTCAATGCGCCGATGGAAATATAATCCACGCCCGTTTTGGCTATCGTACGGACATTTTTTAAACTGACATTTCCAGAAGCCTCAAGTTGACACCGGCCTTGGACCAAGCGCACGGCTTTTCGAAGCATTTGAGGCGTCATGTTATCCAAAAGAATTCGCCGGATGGGATATTGCATGGCGCACGTCACTTCTTCAAGCGTTCTTGCTTCGACCACAATCGGTATTTTCTTTTTTTTTCGATGGAGATACTGCAACGTTTTTTCAATGGCCTGAGACAACCCACCTGCACCTGCAATGTGATTGTTTTTAATCAAAATCATATCGTATAAACCCAGTCTGTGATTTTCTCCTCCTCCCATCCGGACTGCATATTTTTCTAAAGGACGCCAAAGGGGTGTGGTCTTTCGGGTATCAAGAATCCGAGCTTTTGTTCCTTTTGTTCTCTGGACATATTCAGAAGTAAAAGTAGCAATTCCGCAAAGTCGCTGCAAAAAATTCAGCGCAGTGCGTTCTCCCTGTAATAATACCGAAACAGGCCCTTTGACAGTTCCCAAAATCATTCCATTTTTAATACGCGCTCCTTCTTGGACTTTGCGCGTGACAGAAATTTTCGGATCTAATACTATAAAAACCCGAAAAAAAATATCCAATCCTGCCAGAATGCCAGACTCTTTGGCAATGACCTCTCCTTCCCCCATGACATGGGAAGGAATGCAGGCTCGTGTTGTCCAGTCTCCAGGTCCAATATCTTCCCGAAGCGCTTGTCGAATCAGGGGATCGAGTTTTTTCCAATCCCAATTTTTTGTTTGCATCATAACAAGGAGTCATTCTTTTTTGATTCCAATTCCAAAATTTTCTGCTGGGCAATACGGCCCAAATCACTGGTGGCACCTTCGGTTTGGACAATTTTTTGAAATAACAGTTTGGCCAATTCAAATTTTTGAAGACGAAGGTACCCTATTCCAGCCTCGTACAGTGCAGTGGCCGCCCAAGGAAGTTTGGTCGCCGCGCATTGGTATTTTACTTTTAAAAATTCATATGCGGCTTCTTGGTATTGTCCCATCTCAAAATAGGACTTCCCAATCCAGTATTGAATTTCTGCTTCTGTTTCAGAATCTGCCAATGGAAGGATTTTCTGAAAATGGGCTATTGCCCTCGGATATTCTTTTAATTCAAAATAAAATAAACCAATTTGAATTAATTTCTGAAATCGATCCTCTGCATAAGGAAATTTTGAAATATACCATTTGGCCAATGCAATTCCAGCGTCATACATTTGAAGCGCGTCGTATATTTTTATTAAATATCGAGCAGAAATGGCAGAAACCTCGGGATCTACAGAATCCGAAAGCGCTTTCTTTAAAGCGGGAATCGCGTTTTCAGGCTGGTTTATCTGAATGTAATAATCTCCCAGGGTTAAATAAACACGGGACAAAATGGGATGATTTGCATATTTTTTTATCATCTCGGAAAGGATTTCCATGGCCTTTTCTGTTTTGTTGGTAATGACATACAGTCGAGCCAATTCGAGTTCTGCGTCCGCTTCCAATGTCGAATATCGATTCATGACATTTCGAAAACATTCCTCAGCCAGGGGAAAAGTCTTGTCCCGCAAAAAAGCCCTACCCCGCTCCAGTTCAATTTTCCCTTTTAAAAGTTTATAATTTTCCAATTTTTTGTATTCCGCATCAAAGGCCTTTATCTGAGATTCTGCTTCGCTTATTTGATCCGCACCCAAAAAAGCGCAGATCAGTTCCGCATGCGCTTTTGCCTTTTGATCCAATGAGGAGGCCATTTTTAAGGCATCAGAAAGAATTGGAATGGCCTCTTTGTATTTTTTTTGCTTGAGATACCATTGCCCAAGCACTGTGTAACTCGTATCTGAAGGAAATTCACGTACCAATTGTTCGAGAAAAAACGTGGTCTGCTCTTCATTGCCATTGGCTTGGGCAATTTGGGAAAGAAGCCTCCATGCCCACAGTCTATCCGAGGCATTTGCATTTTCTTCTAAGTAACGAAACACTGTCCTTTTCGCCTTTTGGATTTCTCCTTTTTCTAAGTACAATTGAGCCCATTTTCGTAAAATGGCCTTTCGCTGAGAGCGATACGATTCTCCCAATTCCATTTCGTACACCAAAGTACGAAGGCTATCCAGGAAAAAACTGTTTTGCAGAACTTCCAATGCCTTCTCAAACTGGTGATTTTGAATATAAAGATCCGTGAGAAGCGACCTTGCAGAATCTGCAATGGAAGCAAAAGGAAAACGAGACTGGATTTCTTCAAGAAAAGCCGTGGCGTTTTGGGTGGCATTTTGATTCAATTTGGCCCTGTACCATAAAACATCAGGTCGATAAATCCCATTAGAATAATGCTTCAGATACAAAGCAAAGAGGGAATCCGCTTTGTTCCATTCGTTTAAATAATAATGACACCGAGCTTTTCGGAAGAGCGCACTTTCGGAAAAAGGAGAATTCGAAAATTCTTTTTGAATGCGATCAAAACACAAAATTGCATAAGAAAAGGCTTTCTTTTTTTCCGCGCGTAAGCCAATAAAAAACAAAAAAGAGGGATCCATTCCTTCGGGGATTTGAGAAGGGAAGAAACTCGAATCCCTTTTCATCTGATGCAAAATGTGCAAATTTTCTCCTAATGCAATCAGCGGACTTTGGGGAAATTGCGATTTGAGAAGAGCGAGATACACATCGCTCGAATCGATAAAATGCAATTGATTTTCAGATTCACTGAGAAAAGCATACGTTTTGGCCAAAGTCCAATAGAGAGAGTCTGTTTGAAATCCTCTATTTTTTGCTTCGGATAGATAATACAGCGCTTCTCGAGCACATTTTGCGTGCTCCAGTGCAAAGCGCCCCAATTCCCAGTACAAACGCGCCTGAAGAGAATCGGCTACTCCTTGCGCAATCCAAGGTAAAAGCACATTGAAAAATTGAGAGGAGCCCCCCGGATTAAAAAACGCCAATTTTCTTAACTGTTCCTGTGCAGAATCAGCCCAAACGGTTCCTCCAAATTTTTGGACAATGCGATTGTACCAGGGTTTTGCTTCTTCAACCCGTTCCATTTTTTCTAAAAAACGGGCATATCGATATTGGGCTTCTGCGGTTTGAACCCTTTCAGGAAACTTTTGCCAAAATCGTTCTAATATTACAAGCCCTTGTTCCCCGTATCCCAATTTTTCTAAAGCCAATCTCAGGTTGGTCAGTAAAATCCACGCATTCACAGGATCTTCAGGAAATCGGTTTAAATATGTATTGTATTCCTCATAGGCAGAGGAAAATGCCTGTTTTTTTCTGTATACTCTTGCCAAAGAAAGAATGGCCTGCTTTTGAACCGGCACCGGATTGGAGTCAGAACATGCTTTCGTATACATGGCAATCGCGTTGGAATCTGCTCCAAGCTTTTCAAAGCATTTTCCCATTTCAATCCAAAAGTCACCTTGGCGAAAATCTGGTGGCAAGGCTTCAAGAAGACGAAGACTTGAAGCATAGTCTCCTCTTTCTTGTTCTATATTGGCCCAGAAACGCCTTGCCTGATGCGCCCAAACCGAATTGGCTTGAATCTGAATACATTCGCGAAATGCTTCAATGGCCTTTTGAAAATCCCCAAATCGCTGATGCATTCGACCGAGATGGAATAACGCTTCCTGCTTCTCTTCAGGAGCTTTCGCGCGAGTGGATGCCTGGAGATAGTGGCCCCTACTTTTTTCCCAATCCCCCATTTTTTCCAGAATTTTCCCAAGTTTCAAAAGGGCCTTGATTTCTTCACCTTGAAATGATCCAGAAGCAATGGTGCTCAACAGAGCAATGGCTTTTTCATCGTGTTGGGATTTTTCATACACGTCCGAAAGAAGAATCGTGGCTTTGGCGCGAAGAGGAGAAGGGGGATTATTTGCCAGAAGCAACTGCAATGTCGATTCAGCAATTTCAAGACTGTCTACTTTCAGAGCAAGAAAAGCTTGCATATACAATCCATTCCAGGCAAGGGGGCTTTTTGGATACAACACATACACCATGCGATAGGCGTGCATGGCAGAAGTAAGTTGGCCTGTTTTTTCAAAACATTCTCCAATGCGAAATTGGGCAAGATCGAGATCCGGAGCCGTGGGATAACTCAACACATACCGAAGATATTCTCCTTTTGCTTCTTCATATTGATGATTTTGGAAAAGGGCCTGCGCCAACTGCCATTGCGCTTGTGCACTTTGGGGACTGGTAGGATAGTCCTGAAGAAATTTCCGAAAATGAATCACCGCCAGGTCGTAAAAGCCTTCCTGGATCAGTTTTTCTCCATATTCAAAATCAAATTTGGCTTTTGATTCTTCAGCAGGAATACAGATGGAAACGAAAGAGAAAAAAATCCATAGAAAAATGATTCCAGGATATTTGAACATCCCATGGTGTGTATTTTTCATTGGGCAATGAATGTATCGGTCAATTTAGAAATTCTACTCTTTTTTCTTTTGGCGTTCCGTGTCTAATAATCTTCTCAACCGTTCCAATTCTTCTTCAATCTTCTTTCGCTCTGCCTGAATTCGGGCAAGTTCATCCTCTGCACTCTTCACATCGGTTTCACTCTTCAACATTTGCTCAAGCACTGCCTGACGATCTTTTACTTTTTGCTTCAGTTGATCCGCTTCGGAAACCCAGAGAGAACGAGGTAAAATCCCAATTTTTATTCCCAATACTCCCCGCCAACTGGGATAATTGGGAAAATTGGGAACCTTGGGAGGTACATATCGATAATCCGTGAGATCTTCACCCACCAAAAGACTTTTATCAAACCCCATTTCAAGGGTGAGCCATGGATAGGCTTTGTAATATACGCCAAGCGTAAAATAGGAGACGTATTCCCGACTGTACGCAGGCACTGGAGGTCTGGAAAGAAAATGACGTGCAGTGATCTCTGCTGAAAAATCAAAGGATCCAGCAGGATACAAAACACCAGCCCCTGCAAGAATTTCTGAACTCATGGTTTGAGGTGTGGGTGCCTCTGGAACCGAAGAAAGCTTTTTGCCCACATCATTGTGATTCCAATATCCGATATTGCCGTGCAAAGACCATCCTGCATCTGGGAATTTAGGATTAAAAAAATAGGAACCAATTGCCAAAACACCGGCAGAGACTCTTCCAGCAGAATAGGGTTCATAAATGATGTTATGATTTTGGGCAGTGGGAATTCGAACAGAAACCATTCCTCCAAATACCCAAGGACTTTCTAAACCTGAAAAGGACCCGATTTTCACACTGAAGAACATGTCATCTGGTAAATTGGCTTTCCCCTGCCAGAAATTGCCTCCTGAACGATTAATGTCTTGATATAAAATGGGAGAAAATGCAATCTCTAAATGCCTGCTCAAACCGTAATTAAAAGACAATGGAATTTGCACATCCCATAAGGTATAAGCCACCCCTGTAGTAACAAAATTGGCCACCTTTCCGAAATAGCGGGTGCCGAAATAAGACTCAAGAAATCCTTTTGGTAAAGTCATTGCCGAGTGAACATAGACCAATCCTCTACCCCCCTGACTTGGAGTACTCCATAAAACCCTTCCATCTCCTGCACAAAGTCCAATTAACAAAAGAAAAATGATCCGAGCGTTTTTGGATAAAACTCGTTTTTTTCGGATCATGAACATATTCATCCCTTTCCTTGTCCAAATTTTTGGGCTACCAAACAATTGGCACGAAATAGCGATTCAAATGTTCCTGCATCAGTCCACCACCCTTTCAGAAACTCAAACGTCATTTCGTTTCTCGAAATGTACACATTATTTACGTCTGTAATTTCAAGCTCTCCTCGAGCCGAGGGTTTTAATGTACGGATAATATCAAACACTTGATTATCATACATGTAAATGCCTGTCACAGCAAAACGGGTTTTTGGCACTTTGGGCTTTTCTTCGATCCGCACGATGCGATCCCCTTCAAGTTCAGCCACCCCAAATCGTTCTGGATCATCTACTTCTTTTAATAAAATCTTTGCTCCTTTTTCTTGTCGGGCAAATTTCTCCACTGCAAAAGAGATTTCATCTTCGATAATATTATCACCCAAAATCACCACGATCCGATCTTTATCCGAAAAAGGTTCTGCAAGAGAAAGTGCCTGGGCAATTCCCCCTTCTCCTTCTTGATACGCATAGTGGAGATCTTTTAAGCCAAATTCTTTCCCGTTCCCCAACAGTCGAAGAAAATCGCCTGCATTATTACCGCCTGTGACAATCAAAATTTCAGTAATTCCTGCACGGACAAGCGTTTCAATGGGATAATAAATCATTGGCTTATTGTAAATGGGCAACAAATGTTTATTAGTGACCTTGGTCAAAGGCCACAATCGGGTACCTAAACCTCCTGCAAGGACAACACCTTTCAAGGAAATCACCTCACTGGAATAGATAAACTATCTTCGTTTGTATTGTTCAGCCAAAGCCACTAAATAGTAAATCTGGGCCAAAATGGCAATTCGAGAAACAAAATCAAATGCCTTTGTCACCCAATGAAAAGTCGTTCCTCCTACGATGATTGTGTCTCCGGGACGAAGCGTAGGAATCAGCCGGGCATCTGCAGTTTCAAGATACCGTTTGACATCGATCCGATATACCACATGACCGCCCTTAATGTCATTTCGAACAATTTTCACGTGACTGAGTTTGGCATTTTCTGTAGGTCCGCCTGCATAAGAAAGTAAAGCGATCAAATCCGTGTTATCCGGAACCATGTATTGACCTGGCTTTTGAACAAACCCCCACACATTGACCGGAATGAGCAACTCATCACTGGTTCCTAAAAAATATTGCGCTGCGCGGTCCACTGAAAAATTGGTCCCTGTTCGTTGCGCAAAGAGCCCTCCACAAAGCCATAACATACCAATCAAAATCAACGGATATTGGACAGTTTTTTTCATGGTATTCCTCACTGAATACGAATGATCGTCCAAGGACTTTCTGAGCCACAATTCGGTTCATTCCCCACAATATCCACTCGCCATTCATACGTTTTCCCAGAAATCAAAGAATCAAGCCGTGCACGTTGATCTGAATTATACAGTGTGGTGACCTCGACATTGTATTGTGATTCTACATACGAAATCCAGACGAATCGTTTGGTGTCACCTTCTCGTACTCGAATAATATACAGATGCGCTGGAGGGTTATTGGGATCTCGCCATCGGAAACGAGGGATTGGTGTTGTTTCTCCAATAGGGGACAATCCTTCAGGTTTATAAAGAAGTTTATAACTTAAAGTGTCAGACGGTTCACTCTTTACGTCTTCATCGTTCACTGCAAGCACATAGTAATAATATCGAGTCAATAGCCCCACAGGATCTTCATAGGTAGTATCTGGAAAAGACACAGTAGCGACCTTGGTAAAAGGTCCTATTTCTGTTGAACTTCGATATATTTCATAAAACATATGACCTTGTGGGTCCCTTATTGCCCATTCAATTCGAATTTTATCCCCATCAGGGATTGCGTCTATTCCAATTTCGACTTGACTCGTATCTGGCCCGCCAGGAATTAACGACACTGGAGCAGGCCTTTCAAGTTGAACCGAGCTTTGATTTTCACAATATAATGTAGCCAAAATTAGGCTGAATAGCAAGAAAAAACCTCTCTTTGAGGAAACCATGTTGCCCTCCTTTAGAATGTCACCGCGCACCCAATCCTATGGAGCGTGTCCAATGAATGGGTTAGAATAGCATAATGAATCTCAAACGGACCCATGGTCAATCCCATTCCACCAGAAAATCGTCCATTATCCAGCCCTCCCCGGAGGGACAATTTTCGATACAGCTGATATTCCACTCCAAAATGCGTTCTTCCACTATATCTCGTATCTTGATCGAATGCAATGAGAAACCATTGTTTCTGAAATGGAAGCGGAATCCCATAGGAAATCCCCCATTTCAGATTCATGGGAACTGCATCGTTGTGTCGGGTATTCCAACGCATGGTGGTTCTGGTCATGTCTTGAAAATGCATTCCAATGCCAAAGATGCCCCATTTTTCGGATTCTGCCACATCGCCTACATGCATTCGAACCATGAAACCAAGATCCACCCCAAGTCCAGTGGCAGAATAATCACCCAACCGTTGTCGAATCCATTTGATATTCACCCCAAAAGGAAAGTCCATTCGGATGCGGCCATACGCCCATCCTAAATCCACTTCCTGGGTGTTTCTCTTGGCAAACGAAAAGAAATACGCGTCTTCCACATCATTCAAATATCCTTCTGATTCTCCTGTCGGACGCAATTCAGGATGGATGAGACGATCGAGAAATGACTTTCCTTCCAATTCTGAATATATTGCAATTTTATCCACTGTCAAACGAATCCATTGGATTCCAACCACCACATCTCCAGGCATGGGCTGAACATACCCAATAAAATGATAGTTGGCCAATGGGTTGTCAATATGCCCAAACTGGGGTGCATACATTGCAGAAATCCGGGACCGATTCAACAATGCCATGCCTGCCGGATTCCAGTAAAACGCATGCCCATCATCTGCAACAGCACAGAATGCCCCGCCCATCGCAAGGGCTCGGGGTCCAATGCCAATCTCTAAGAATGCATTGGCATATTTCCCTGCAAATAGAGAATGGACCTGCATCCACAAAAATACAGTGAGTACATCAATACGTCTTGTTTTCATGTCATTTATCGTATTTTGGCAATTTTATCTGTCAATTCTTTTTGGAAATTCCCTTTTTTGACTCGCAATTGGAAAAAATACACCCCATTGGCCACTTCATCTCCATGTGCATCAGTTCCATCCCATTCTACCTCGTGGTAATCCGGATCTGCCATACTTGCCTCTTCAATTGTTCGAATACATTTTCCAGAAACGGTATAAATTTTAATTGAAACACGATCCGCTCGGTCTGTCAGTTCATACACAAAAACCGTTTTCTTCCGAAATGGATTGGGATGATTTCCGAGGTAATGGAGTTCAAAATCCTCAGCCACTTGAAACCGAATGGTATTGGTCTTGGCCACATTGCCATGGACATCCGAAGCTTCGACTGAAATAGAATGAAACCCAGGGGAAAGATGCGGTTTAAAGAGAATATTCACATTGGAAAGGGTTTCGGTCGAATCCGGAATGGTCAAAAGCGAAGAAGGTTGAACCATCTCATCAAGTTGCACAACAATATGTTCAGGACGAATATCCACTCCAGAAGCATCCTGAAGGACGATAGAAAAAATGGGGTCTTTCGGTACATAACTTCCTTCCACAAAAGGTTGTTGATTCACCTGAATTTCAATCTGAGGAGGCTCTTTATCCTCATTTTTTCGGAATGCAAATTTACCTAAAGATCGGGTCCGTACAATCATACAAGAATCCTGTATCACAAAAGAACCAACCAACCAGCTTTTCAATGCGGAATGCCATTGATAGGGTTTGACTTGGAAAAGTTCTTCTGGATTCCGGAACATAAACACAAGTGGAATTTCCACATTGAATGTTGGATTCGAAATGTTCAATAAATTGAACAAATAACGCACTTCAAGATACTCAGAGGTATCGGGTTTAGATTCATCAGTATAAAATTCTTGACTGATTTCTAAGACCGTATTTTGAGGCACAATTCCAGGAGGAATTTGACAGGAAACCCATTTGACAGGACCCAGGGTTTCTACGCGAATTTCAGAAGAAGGATTTCCAGAAAGAGAGCCGGCATCCGGGGTTACATTAAATCGATTCATCAACACCATTTTTTCGCAAGCGTTGTTTTCTGTAGAGGATTCTGGAAAAATATGCTCTGGATTGACTTCTACACGAAAAAGAAACTTCCCAGATGAAGATGTCAAAGGCACTCGAGCCACTGTGGAACTTGCCCCTGGCACGTCAATGGTGTCTTCTGCCAAAAAGTCCAATTCTTTGCATTCAAATCGCACTCGAACCGAAGAGACATTTTCTTCTCCTTGGTTGTACACTGTGGATTCCAAAGAGACTGCGTCTTTTCCTCCCAAGCGAATTTCATAGACTGCCAAATCCGCAAGCCGTGGGATTTGAATAGAAAAAGAATCGCTTTGAGAAATTTGGCCCGATTCAGATTCTGCAAAAAATGTGTACAACACCGTGGCCCCAGGAGCAAATGGCCCTATAGGCTGAGCCGTTTCGTACCACCTTGGATGTAGTGGTTTCAGTTCGACAATGTGAGAATACGGTTGAAGAAAATGGCAAGTCACTTTACGAATGGGATTTGGATCTTGAACAAAAATCCGAATTTTGATACTGTCTCGACACGTGGGTTGAGCCGGCATGACCGTCATGGAATCGAAATGGGTTTTTTCAATGGAAAACCAGAGGAATTGTCTTCCGTGTATATCTTGCGATTCATCCCATGCATACGTTCTTAAACCCAATTTTTTCCCTTTCCAGAAGGAAGGAATAGAGAGGTCTAAAATCGAATGCGGATTGGTGGTTTCGTACATTGCTTGCATATGATACAAAGAATCGGTCAGTTCGAACTGGAAATTGGAAAACCGGTTCGGATTTAATAACGAGACTCGAATGGAATCTGAATAAGAAAGAGAGCGGTTCTCTGCGTGCACAAGGGGAATCTCTTTTGGAAAGGGAAATCGAATGGCAGGATCACCCAGCAAGGTGTACTGATGGATTTCGGACAAACCATACGTATTGGGATTTTCAAGGTAATAACCCTTTTTTGCATTTTGGATGATCTCTCCCAACGTCAGATCCGGATTCGAATGATACACATTGAGCATATGCTGTAAAAGGAAAAAATCATTGGAAAGCCATCCCAATCCCGTGGCACCAAAGAACGCTACAGCACCATTTTCTTTTTGACAGAGTAAAGCTTCACCCAAACAGTTTCCTGTAAATGCTGCAGTAAAACAGGTGAGACTCGTAATAATCGGGAGTTTTCCTTTGTTCTCAATGGATTTCACATCTTCAAAATCCAAAAGACCTGCGTCAGCCCAAATGGCCCCGCCTCCGTGGCCTCGGAAATTGATCCACCCGACTCCTTCATGAAAATAGGCCAAGAGCCGTTCTTTTCCTCCAATTTCGGGATCATTGGGATTTCCGTATGGGAATAGAAGGTCAGAATGCAAGCTGGGGGATAAAAATTCTTTTACCACGGTTCGAGATTGGATGGCAAAAACATCGTTCTTCGTTCCTCCCCCAATGAGCAAATACCGATTTTTCCAAACGCCAGGTGGACTCGTCTCATACTCTACAATTTTTTTAAGCACTTCTTTTAACTCTTCTTGAGTATGGACAGGCAATCTTCCAATGGCAAGATCCGGAAAGGGATCTTCATCTAAAAGCGTATACCAAAAATCAGAAGCAGTGGAGCCAAATTTCATGGCGTGATGAAAATACACAGGAATGAGATGGCCTTTTCCGTTGGTTTTCCGATTGTCCAGTTCGCCATCTCCAACCAACAGCACAAATCGAGGCGAAGGATGCCAATTTCTTTTGGCATACGCCAGAAAATCGCGGATGGCTTTGGGGTTGGGAATTCCTCCATTGAATTCATTGTAAATAGAATCCAATAAAACAAACGCCACAGAAAGTCCTTGACTTTCCCGCAACCGCGTCCACTCTTCAAACGCTATTTTCCCCAAAGAATCAGAAGGGGCGATTACAATGTAATCTGCCCCTCGATTTTTTCGCAAGGAAAAAGCCCTTACAAAAGCGACACTATCAGGCAATAATTTCGCATTAGAACGGACCGCCACGTATTGTGTATTTTCGTTGACAATTTCATCCTGAAATAAAACAGTATAGGAGCGATTTTCCAAAGAATCTAAAACGGGTTCTACTCTGAGCCCGGTCATCTTACTGACACCTATCTTAAATACTTCCACATCGGGACTTGTAAAACCTTGAATCCGAAATGTGCATGACTTTCCAATTTGATCTTTTGGCGGAGAAAAACGGAGATAGTCTTTCTTTGTTTCAAATTTTCGGGGATATACAATTTCAAACCAGTCTACGTACAATGCGGCTTGCTCTTCATGGACAGACCGATTGATTACTGTAATGGTATTTGTCCCTTCTCTGAGAAATAGAGGACTAAACTCGCTACTTTCAAAAATAAAAGCAGTGTTCTCGAACCAAGATTCTGAAAGCACGAGCCGATGATTCACCAGAACGTCAAAAGGCTGACGATCTCGAAGCTGGGTCTGGCCTCGGATCTTGAGTCGTATTTTAGCCAACTCAGTCGCGTAAAGATCCGGAGAGTCCAAATAAAATTGCCATGTGGCACTTTGGCCTCCAGAGACTCCACCATACACAAAATATTCTGCATTATCAATATCGAAAATATCAGAATAGGAAAGGTTGATTCTCCAAAAATCCTTTTCTTCGTGCTGGGAATACATGTAAAATTGGGAAAATTCTTTCCGCTTGGACTCATCGATTCTTCCATCTTCTTGACCTAACCGTAAACCAGGCCGATCTCCCAATTCCAGCCAATACACATTGGCACTGGAAAATACATCGAGACGTTTTTCTCCAGGCCGATTCAAATCCCAGAGCGGTTCTCCATAAAATTCCACTGCATCTGTGAAATCAAAAGAGCCATCTTCCTCTCCAATGACTCGAATGGGAATTTCTCCTCTTGAGTTCAACAAGCGCAATTTTCGTGGATCAATCCGGGATACATCCCATCCCGCTTTTACGAACATTGAATACGGTATAAAATACCATCCTTCATTTCGAACCCAAATTTTGAGTGCAGGGACATGCCAGCGAGCCTCCTCCAGCAAAGAAATTTTCTGTAAATTTTTGGGAAATGCCCGTGAGATAAATAAATTCACCGAATCCAAAGAAATGACTTGAATCTCTTTACCAACACATATCAATGAAAGTGTATGAAGCCACTGATGCTGAAATCGGGGAGGCACTCGAATAAGAAATAATTTTTGGAACCGGACTTCCCCTACATATTCAAATTGAATTTCCTCTGAGGTCGTATTTTCAGGGAAAAGTGGCGTTTGACCGTCGTTCGAAAGATCGCATATCGGAGGAGAGTCAAAATTCTTTTGAAATTCAGGTAAGACAGATGCAATTTTTATTTCGTCGTGACTTGTCACATAAAAGCAGACAGGCGAAAAGAGAGAAAACGCTTGAGCACGTTGGGGCATTTGAATGGGATCCGGAATAAACTGGATCCGAACAAGAAGCGAGTCGGGTCCCGATGCGCTGTAGTGAACCTCATTTTTCCCGTAGCCAATGGTAGTAAAATTGAAGAGAAAAAAGAGAATCCAAATCGATCTTCCAATTTTCTCTAAGAACCGACTCTTAAGCATTGACACTCTCTACTTTTTGAAGAATCCCTGCATTTAGAATCTCGAGCAACTCCTTATGCGTTTTTATTTCCTTTACTTCCCCTTCTTGAAACACAGTAATAATTCCTGTGACTTCTGAGACCGTAATAATCAATGCATCCGATTCTTCCGAAAGGCCCAGCGCGGCCCGATGGCGTGTTCCCCAGCGTTCTTCTGCTTGAGGATTTTTACTCAAAGGCAATATGCATTTGGCCGCTTCAATCATGTCGTTCTGGATGATAATGGCGCCATCGTGCAAAGGAGAGCGTGGATTAAAAATGGAAACAATGAGCGACGCATTGACTAGAGCCTCCAACCGAATCCCTGTTTCTACAATGGTGCGGAGCCCTGTTCTTCGGACAAGCACAATCAGCGCGCCATGGCCACGTCTCGAAAGTTCGAACACTGCTTTGACAATTTCCTCTGTCGCCAAACTGGGTTGGGTTTTTGAAAAAATTCGTACAAATCGGTTCTGGCCCATGATTGTCAAAATCCTCCGAAGTTCAGGTTGAAAAATAATAATAAACGCGACCAACCACACTGTACTTAAGTTCCGGAAAATCCAGCTCAACTCCTGCATATTCAAGGCCTGAGCCAAAAAGGAAACCAAAAATATCACCATGAGTCCAATAAACATTTGGACTGCTCGGGTTTTTCGCATGAGAAGATAAAGATAATAAAATACATAGGTCACTGCCAAAATATCAATGATATCCAATAGACTTATTGTGAGAAAGCCAATCTGAAATTTTGGAAACACGTTATGCATTGGTTTCGACCGCGTTTCGTATTGCTTCCGCCATTCGAACCACATGGACCATGGGTTTGACATCATGGACTCGAACCACCTGAGCCCCGTAAATAACAGAAAGGGCTACAGCAGATGCTGTGCCAAAAATGCGATCCTCGTCCGGTTGAAGATCCAAGATTTTTTGAATAAAAGATTTTCGAGAAACGCCGACGAGAAGGGGACGACCTAAATCCGAAAACCGATGGAGCTGGCGAATTAATACCAAATTGTGTTCTGGCTTTTTTCCAAAACCAATTCCAGGGTCAAGAATAATCCGCTCTTTCGAAATACCGTGTTGTTCTGCAAAGCGAAGCAGATTTTCAAAAAATCCATGGATTTCGCCGATCAGGTCAGAATACTCGGTATTCAATTGCATGGTTTTAGGACTTCCCCGTTTGTGCATTAAAATCACAGGAACTGGATATTTTTTTGCCACATTGACCATTTTCGGATCATCTTGAAATCCCCCCACATCATTGATGATTTTTGCTCCTGCCTGGAGCGCCATTTCAGCCACCTTGGCATGTCGTGTATCAATAGAAATTGGAATGGAAACCCGTCCTTGAAGTGCTTCAATCACAGGAATGACCCGACGGATTTCTTCTTCTTCAGAAACAGGTTCTGCGCCAGGACGGGTTGACTCTCCGCCAATATCAATAATGTCTGCACCTTCTTTCTCGATTTGAACTGCCCGGTTCACTGCGTCTTCAAATCGAAAATATTTTCCGCCGTCATAGAATGAATCTGGGGTAACGTTGAGAATTCCCATAATATAAGTTCTTCGTGAGAAATATAACACTTGATTTCCGCACTGGACATCCATTGAAAAAACTCCATCTTCGTTTTAAGTGGATTCCCGCTGGGTTAAGAGACTTTGCAATCGAACCCTGGCTTGTTCTGCATATCGATCCGACCTCGATTGACGAACTGCAATGCGTTTCCGATAAGCTTGAATTGCTTTTTCAGGTTGATGGAAGTGCTCATAAATTAATCCAAGATAATAATATGCATCTGGATTTCCTTTTCTTTCTAAAGCCTGTAGAAAAAAGGCCTCTGCTTCTGAAAATCGATGCGATTGAAAATAAAGGACCCCTAAGTTGTAATACACTTCCGGTTGTTGAGGATACCATTCAATTAATTGCTGATAGATTTCTGCAAGTCGCAAAAAATCATTTCGAAGCGCAAACACTTTTGCCAAAGTGAACCATGCATCCAGAGATCGAGGAAAAATGGAAAGCCATTTCTTACACGCATCCTCCACTGCTTCCAATCTCCCTTGATGCAGAAAGGCTTCAGTTAAAGAAATCCAGGCTTCTTCATGGGTGGGTACCATTTTTAAAACCTTTTGATAAATCGAAATCCGATCCGAAAAGCCCAATTTCCGGAACCGGGAAGGATGAAGACGGGAAATATCCATCCACAACAAAGGCTCCTGAGGACATTGGTGATATGCAGAAATAAGAGAAATTTCTGCAGCATGCCAGCGTTCTTGTTGGAGATACCATTTCCCGCGGAACCATGGAACTCTGTAATCTGAATATTGTTTTGTTTCCAAAGCATGAAGCAATGTGTCTGCTTCAGCATAAAAATATGCTTCCGGGAAAACCGAAGCGTGTTTTGCCAGTTGCAAAAGGACTTCGATGCGAGCAAGAGCTGGTTTTTCCCACTGTGGCTCAATGGCTAACACTTTTTGAAATGCGCTGTCTGCCACATCCCACTTTTCTTGCCAATGGCCGATGACTGCTTTCCCATAAGTTTCCCAAAAAGAAACACCCTGTTTCGGAATTTGAAAAGCACAAGAATGGGGCCATTTCTCATATTTTGCCAATGTATCAATCACGCTGGAAACCGCTCCTTGCCATACGCCAATGGGCGTATTCACATGAAAAGAAAATTTTTCTCTCCCATCCCGATCAAAGTGATAGCCTCTCCATGCAATGCAGGACGAAAACGAATCGAAAGAAACCGTAATTAACCAATCCAAATGCAATTGTCTGGCATATCGAACACGGTAGGAAAAAAAAGAAATAGAATCTAATTCAATGGTATTCCATAATTGTTTGGTTGGATAAACAAAAATGTGTGAAGAAAAACACGACTTGAGATGCTCGGATAAAATATCCGTACTGGTACCCACTGCCCATAGAGGAGTCACAGAGGCAGATTTTTGAAACACCGGGACGCATCCAATTCTTTCCAATGGACTATGGAATTTCGAGCATCCAAGCCATAAAAATAAAAAAATCCCTACAGAGTATCTTTTAAACCATTTTGCTCTTCCCCATCCCATGCGTTTTCCAGAAATTAAGAAGAAACTGAAGAAGTGGTTTGTTTTTTACGGGTTTTGGGTTTTGATTTAAGTTTGGGTAAAGGCTTTCCTGCCAAAATGAGATCGATTTCTTCTGAGTCTAACGTCTCTCGTTCCAATAATGCATTGGCCAAACGATGAAGGGCATCTTCATGCTCTCGAATCAACGCTTCTGCTCTGTCCGAGACTTCCTGAATAATCCGTTTGATTTCCTGATCGATTAAAATCGCGGTCTGTTCACTATAGTCGCGATGTTGGGCAATTTCTCGACCCAAGAAAATTTCTTCCGTTTTTTTGCCAAAACTCACAGGGCCCAGTTTTTCACTCATTCCCCATTCGCACACCATCTTTCTTGCCAATTCAGTCGCCCGCTCAATGTCATTTCCTGCGCCTGTACTGAATTCGCCAGTGACCAATTTCTCTGCAATTCTTCCGCCCATAATGTAGGCCAGAAGGGCTTCACAATAACTTTTGGTATACGTATGACGTTCATCCATGGGGAGAAAAGAGGTCACGCCAAGGCTTCTTCCTCTCGGAATAATGGACACCTTATGCACAGGATCCGCGCCGGGAATCAATTTTGACACGAGCACATGACCGGATTCATGATATGCAGTGACCCGTTTTTCTTCCTCTGAAATGAATAAGCTTTTTCTGGCCACCCCCATGAGGATTTTATCTTTTGCCTCTTCAAAATCGGCCATTTCCACTTGCTTTTTATTTTTACGAGCAGCCAAAAGCGCTGCTTCGTTGACCATATTGGCCAAATCAGCCCCAGAAAAGCCAGGGGTCCCTTTGGCTAACACTGTCAAATTGACATCGGGTGCCAGAGGGATTTTTCGGGTATGCACTTTGAGAATGCCTTCTCGGCCACGGACATCTGGGCGATCAATCACTACTTGACGGTCAAAACGTCCCGGACGGAGAAGTGCAGTATCCAACACATCCGGTCGATTGGTCGCAGCAAGCAAAATCACCCCTTCGTTGGTATCGAAACCGTCCATTTCCACCAGAAGCTGATTTAATGTTTGTTCCCGTTCATCATGGCCTCCCCCCAACCCAGCTCCACGTTGTCGACCCACTGCGTCAATTTCGTCTATAAAAATAATACAGGGGGCATTCCGTTTCCCCTGTTCAAAAAGATCCCGAACCCGAGAAGCCCCCACACCCACAAACATTTCTACAAAATCAGCTCCAGAAATACTAAAAAATGGAACCCCTGCTTCACCTGCCACTGCTTTTGCAAGTAAGGTCTTTCCTGTCCCTGGAGGACCCAGCAAAAGCACTCCTTTGGGGATGCGACCACCGAGTGCCTGGAACTTCCTTGGATCTTTCAAAAATTCAATAATTTCTTGTAATTCCTGTTTGGCTTCGTCTGCACCTGCGACGTCTTCAAATGTAATTCTGGGCCGATTTTCATTGAGGAGTTTGGCACGGCTTTTTCCAAAAGCAAAAATATTTTTCGGACCTCCTCCCTGCATTCGTCGGATGATAAAAAAATACCATGCAAAGATCAAAATGACCCAAGGAAGAATCGGATACACAATGGTTCCCCACCAGCCTGGAGATTTTTCCCGCACATCAAAATAAATCCCTGCTTTTTTCCATTCTTCAATCATGGTCCGATCCACTTCAAAGGGGAGAAACGTGCGGAACCTTTTAAAACGTTCTTCTTTGTTGTCCCGGATGACCGTATCTTCGTATTTGAGTGTGCCGTGAAATACGCGATCTTCGACAATCGCTTTTTCGATGGCACGCATTTCTAAAAGACGTTCATATTCAGGATAACCCAATACAACCTCACGGGATTTTTTTTGATTGAATAAACCAGCAAGATAAATTGTAAATAACAGAAGGAAAATCCAGAAAAGGACCGTCTTGGCCATGCGTTTTCCTACACCAGAAGCATCTTTGTTAAACTTTTTATTTTGATTCGACATTGTTTTTTCCCTCTAGTACACAATGAAATTTATGAAAAAAATTGAAGTTGGACCTTTAAAATAGACCGAGTCTGGTCTTTTATTTTCACGGAATCGGCCATGCGATATCCTGCCACCCAGAGAATCCGCTTTCCTTCTGTATCGGTAAGAAGAGGAATTCTTGGCCGAAGATAATTGGAAATCTTCTCGTCGATAAAAAATGCCTTCAACCGTTTTGGCTTGGACATCCCCAAGGGGATAAAAACATCTCCCCTTTTCCATCGCCGAATTTTTAGTGGGAAATGAACTTGCTCCATATCGAAATATTCGGTATTCGGATCTTTCTCTGAAAAACGAATCGAATCCCCTGAATATGGACTCGCCAGAAATTTCATGCCATTCCATAACTCCACCCATTGCCCCATTTTTACATCGATTTCTTGTGGCAATTCTCCATCTTCCCTTAAAAATGCCAAATTCGAACCAGTTTTGAACACGTGGATTTTATTTTTTAGAATCGTTTTCTGTCCGCTCCTGCCATGAAATGCAAGGCACAGGACTCGATCGTACTCTGTACTTTTCAGTGAAATTCCATCCGGAAAAAATTGAAGCACAATTCGATCCAACACAGCCTTTTGTACAATGCTAAAATACTGCAAAAATTGGGAAAGGTCAAGGAGTATTTCTCCTATTGGACCGCGACGAACGACTTTCACAAAAGCCAGATCCGCCTCTCGTTCAATCAGCGGGATGATCTCTGCACTGGCCGAGGCAATTCGACATATCGTACGGACAACCCCTTCTCCAAAACGGGATTTGAGCGGATTCAATACTTCCCATCGGATAAAATTTCGGGCATACCTTCGATCCATGTTGGTTTCATCCACACAAAAAGGAATTTCCCGATCATTTGCATAGGCTTCGATCTCATTTCGGGTGGCAAATAAAAGAGGCCGAATCACCACTCCTTGAATGGGCTTCATTCCAGAAATTCCACGAAGTCCAGCTCCCCGAATGAGATGGAAAAGCACCGTTTCGGCCTGATCGTCCGCATGATGGCCCAACGCGATCTTTTGATAACTGTTGCCGTACATGATCTCATGGAGAAATCGATATCGAAAGATGCGCGCCATTTCTTCAAGAGAACGCTTCTCTTTTTGAGCCCATTCTGCTACATTCCCCCTAGAGGAATAAAATGGAATACCATGCTTTGTACAATAGTCTTTTACAAATTGTTCGTCTGAATCGGCTTGGGTTCCCCGCAATCCATGGTTGAAGTGGCCCACTCCCAGATCCAGAGGCATTTCCTTTTTTAATCGAAGGAAAAGATCCAATAACACCATCGAATCCACCCCTCCAGACACGCCCAAAAGGATCTTTTCTCCTTCTTGAATCAGTTGAAGATTGCAGACAAACTGTCGGAATCGAGGAAATAAATCCATTTTTGAAAAACAAAAATGACCTTTCATCCCTGAAAGGTCATTTCTCTGTTTATTAAAACAAGTAGCGGTGCAGGGATTCGAACCCCGGACACGCGGATTATGATTCCGCTGCTCTGCCAACTGAGCTACACCGCCTTTTTTAAAATTTATCATCTTTTTTCATAGAAATCAAGTGGGTTCGGTTTTTTTGAAAGAACCACACTCTCCTCTAAAATAAAAGAGCGATCGGTCGTTTCCAAATAGGGAATCGCTTGACGCTGATTGACCTCATCATGAAATTGTAAAATCCTCCGATTTATTTCCTCTGTAGAATCCATGTGTAACACTTCTTCGGCCAAACGCTCACATTCTGGAATAGTCAATGCCCGGATTCTTTCTTTCACTTCAAGAAGCATGGTGGGACTCATGCTGAGTTCCCGAAGGCCAAGTCCTATCAAGAGAGGAGTAAAAATAGGGCTCCCTGCCATCTCTCCGCACAGCGATACGGATTTATTGGCAAATCGAGCGGATTGAATCGTGTTATGAATCAGCCGCAAAATGGCAGGATTTAATGGCTGATAAAATTTGGCCACTTTTTCATTATTTCGATCAACCGCAAGGGTATACTGGATGAGATCATTGGTTCCAATGCTAAAGAAATCCACATGCCGAATGAGGGTTTCAGCCATAATGGCTGCAGAAGGGACTTCGATCATGATACCGGTAGGAATATTTTTATCAAAAGGAATATTCTTGGCTTGCAATTCCTGCTTACATTGTTCTAATATTTTGTGAATTTCTATGACTTCTTCCAAACTCGAAATCATGGGATATAAAATGCGCACTTTTCCATAATGGCTGGCCCGAAGAATGGCGAGAAGTTGATCTTTGAACACATCCTGTTCTTGGAGCGAAATCCGAATGGATCTCCACCCCAAAAATGGATTGAGTTCTTTTTCTACACCTTGGAACGGAAGAAATTTATCCCCTCCTAAATCCAACGTCCGAATGGTCACTGGCTTCCCCTTCATGGCCTGGACCACAGTCCGATAGATCTGAAATTGCTCCTCTTCGGTTAAAAGTCTTCCAGAAATTAAAAATGGGAGTTCAGTTCGAAATAATCCAATGCCATCGCTTCGCTGACGCACCGCCATACTCACATCCGCGGTCATGGCCACATTGGCCTGAAGGGAAATAAAAACACCGTCCTTTGTTTTGGAAACTCGATCTCTTTCCCGAGACAATCTCCGAATATAAATTTTGAATTGCGATTGAAGTTTTTGATATCCTTTTAACACCCGAGGAGGAGGGTTGAGATAGACAATCCCTGCATTCCCATCTACAATAATCGCATCGCCCGTTTTGGCTTCCCTCATGAGACGCTCCACTCCCACCACAGCCGGAAGCCCCATGGATCTGGCCAAAATGGACACGTGGGAAGTTTCTCCACCAAATTCAGTGACAAAACCCAAAATTTTCTTCCGATCAATCCGTGCTGCATCCGATGGTGTGAGATTATATGCCACCCAAACCACGGGTTCTTCAGGTGAAAATAAGTGCGCCTCATCGTTTTGCAAAAGACTTCTCAGAATACGAACAGCAACATCCTGAATGTCATCAATCCGATGTCGAAAGAATTCATTTTCCATTTTTGAAAAAGAAGATCGAAAATGCTCAAAACCTTCTTTTAAAAGGAACTCTGCATTCCGTCTCCGCTTTTGTATGGCTTCCGGCAACTCGGTTTGAAAAAAGGGATCCTTTAAAATGGAAAGATGGGCTTCGAAAATTTTCGATTCTTCTGGCCCCAAATCTTTATAAATACGGGCCTTACATTCATTTAATTGCTGTTCCACTTTTTGCAGTGCAGATTGATAGCGTTGGATTTCATGGCATACCTTTTTTGCATCCAGGGGAATTTCAGAGACTTCGTCCCAAGGACTTTTCAATGTCCAAATTTTTCCTATGGCAATGCCCTCAGATACGGGAATTCCCTTGAGAAGTCCTTTGAACACACTCTCAGATCCAGAATGGAGCGCCAGATTTGTAGAATTCGAATCAGCCACGGTTATCTTCTTTCCAACGCTTTCAATTTTGATTTTAAAAGCACTTTTTCTGCCATAGAAGCACGATCAATAATCAGAATGCCTTTGAGATGATCCATCTCGTGTTGAAATACCCGGGCCAAAAGTCCTTCTGCATTATATGTGACCTCCTCCCCTTCTGGAGTCATGCCCCGAACCCGAATCCATTTTGGTCTTGCCACATGCACCCGGATCTCTGGCAAACTTAAACAGCCTTCCTCTGCAGTTTCCTCTTCTCCACTCGATTCTACCACACTGGGATTCAAAAGAACCACCGGCCCTTCTCCAATGTCTGCCACAAAAATCTGCTTGGCAACACCTGCCTGGGGTCCTGCCAGGCCAACCCCATCTGCTTGATACATCAGGTCAAGCATCCGGTCTATCAATTCAGGAATTTCCTGTTTCAATTCCGGAGGCTCTACAGGAAAAGCAGGACGACGCAAAATAGATGCGGGATACACCGTTATGCCAGACATGATCGAGACGTCCTCTTTTCTACTTTTTTTTCTTGATCTGTTTGTTTTCCTTGAAACAGATTTTGCATCCACCGAATGGCACAAAATTCTCCGCACATGGTACATACCTTTTCTTCTTTTAAACCTGCTTTTTCCCTTAATGCTTTGGCATATTGCGGATCAATGGCGTGGCGAAATTGGGTATTCCAATCCAAATTTCGTCTTGCAGTCGAAAGTAAACGATCTTGCATCTCTGCACGAGCCACCCCTTTGGCAATGTCTCCTGCGTGGGCTGCAATTCGGGAGGCAATTACCCCCTGTCTGACTTCTTCTAAATCCGGAAGTTTAAGATGTTCTCCTGGAGTCACATAACAAAGGAAATCCGCTCCTGCCGCGCTGGCCACCGCACCTCCAATGGCAGAAGTAATATGATCGTACCCCGGGGCAATATCAGTCACAAGAGGGCCAAGAACATAAAACGGCGCGTTGTGACAAAGCCTTTTTGCCAAATACACATTGGTTTCGATCTGGTGTAAAGGAATATGTCCTGGGCCTTCAATCATCACTTGCACATTTTTTCCCCAGGCCCTTTGCGTCAATTCTCCCAATTGGATCAATTCTTGGATTTGTACTCCATCAGTGGCATCTGCAATGGCCCCCGGTCGCATGCCGTCTCCCAAACTTAACGTAATATCGTACGTTTGTGCAATTTCGAGAACATCATCGAAAAACTCAAATAGAGGATTTTCTTTTCCAGTCGCCAGCATCCACGCGGCCAAAAACGTACCTCCACGACTCACCATGGGGATAAGCCTGCCTTGCTTCTGGAGAACTTCCAAGCTTTTTCGCGTCACTCCGCAATGGACAGTAAAAAAGTCCACGCCCTCTTTGGCTTGTTCTTCTAATACCTGAAAAATATCTCCCGCAGTCATGCAAGTAAGACTTCCTTTTTTCCGGATGGTACGAATTGCAGCTTCGTACACTGGCACTGTGCCAATGATCGCAGGCACTTCTGCCATGATGCGGCGTCGAATTTCGGCCAAATCCCCTCCAATGGAAAGGTCCATTAAAGTATCTGCACCATATTGAATCGCAATTTTAGCCTTTTCAATTTCTTCGGAAATGTTGACATTTTCCGGTGAAGTTCCAATATTGGCATTGACTTTGGTCCTCAACCCCTTTCCAATGCCTACAGGGTTTACTCCACGATGGACTTTATTCTTGAGAATAACAATTTCTCCTTTGGCCACTCCATCGCAAAGCCATTGGACATCCACAGATTCCTCTTTAGCCACATGTTTCATTTCAGAGGAGATAATGCCACGTTTGGCACATTCCATTTGTTGCATAAATATTCCTACCTTTTTCATTTTCTAAAATATACAAAAACAAAGAAAAAAAGTCCACTCTATGACAACGGCTTTCCACGAAAGAGGATATCTTCTCCATACTTCCGTTTCAGTTTGTCCACTGCTTCATGGGCCCGTTTGCGTTTTAAATATTCCTTTTCAGTAAATAAATTCAACTGACACTCATTTCGGTGCCACAATCCGCTTAATCCAATGCCAATCAACCGAATCGGCCTTGGATCAGAAGCAAATTCTCTGAGCAATTCGCACGCAGTTCGATAAATCACCTCGGTTAAATCCGTTCCTTCCTTCAATCGACGGTGTCGGATATGAGTTTGAAAATCATAAAATCGAATTTTAAGCGTGACCACATGACCTATTGCCCCCATCTGGCGAACCCGAAATCCAACTTTTTCCGCCAATGCTAATACTGTTTCTTGGATGGATTGTGGATCTGAAACATCCGTATCAAATGTCGTTTCATGACTCACTGATTTTGCTTCTCGATAAGGAATGACTGGACTTGGATCTCTTCCGTTGGCCCTTTCCCAAAGCAAAGCGCCCATGACCCCAAAAACACCCATCAAATGCGTTTTCGGAAATTGTCGAAGTCTTCCTATTGTATTCAATTCCATGCGTTCAAGTTCCCGAGCAATATTTTCTCCCACCCCATAGAGCTTTCGCACAGGAAGAGGATCTAAAAAATCTTGCACCTGCTTTTTATTTATCACAACCAACCCATCCGGTTTTCCATAGTCACAGGCCATTTTGGCAATACACTTGTTAGGCCCTATTCCAATGGAAGCAGGCAGTTGCTCCTGGACTCGAATTTTTTCTTTGATTTCACGGGCCACCTTCTCTTTGTTTCCCCAAAGCCGTTCCGTTCCAGTAAGATCGAGAAAGGCTTCGTCGAGACTGACTGGCTCGACAAAAGGTGTATATTGCTCTAAAATATGCATAATGCGAGCACTGACTTCTGCGTATCGATGGATTCGAACCGGTAAAAAATGGGCATGTGGACAAAGGCGAAACGCCTGCGAAATGGGTTGGCCAGAGTGAATCCCAAAAGCCCTGGCTTCGTACGAGGCAGTAGCAACCACCCCCCGTCCAAATCCCCCTTTAGGGTCTGCACCGACCACCACAGGTTTCCCTTTTAATTCTGGATGATCCCTTTGCTCTACAGAAGCAAAAAAGGCATCCATATCGACCAGAAGAATCGTGCGCTCCATGTTCTCTTATATCACCACGTTATTTATGGTATTTTTCCCCTCGTAAAATGGTAAAAGCCCGATAGAGTTGTTCAAATAAAAGAAGACGTACCAACTCATGGGGAAAAGTCATTTTTGAAAGAGAAAGAACAAGATCTGCCTCTTTGAACGCAGTCTCCCCTAAACCAAAAGGCCCCCCAATGGCAAAGAACACCTTTGAAATTCCTTGAGATTGCCATTTCTGGAGAAGTTCTGCAAACTCTTCAGAACTATACCCACGGCCTTTCACATCTAACACCACGCACCACTTTCGCTCTGGCATGGCATTTTTTAAAATTTCCCAATCCTTCTTTTGGACGAGAGAAGGAGACATTGAAGAAACCATTTTTGTCCCTGGCACACAGACCAAATGTACTTTGCAGTAACGAGAAAGCCGGGAAAGATAATCTACCTCTCCTTCCCGAAGGTAAGGAATTTTATTTTCTCCAATACAAAAGATTTCAATGTGCATCATTTTAGTTGCCTTTGAACAGAAATTCAAATAAATTTATACAGTTTTCGAATTGAGGACTTTTTATGAAAACAGTCGCATTTCAAGGAGAGCGAGGCGCATTCAGTGAAGACGCTGCATTCCGATTCTGGAATCAGCCCATTATTCCATCTCCACAAAAAACGTTTAAAGAAGTATTTCAAGCAGTGGCTGAAGGCCGATGTGATCATGGCATTGTTCCCATTGAAAATTCCCAAACCGGAAGCATTCATCAAAACATGGACTTGTTTCTGGAATTCAACCTCTCCGTGGTGGGTGAAATGATTCTTCGGATTCGCCATTGTCTTTTGGCCCTTCCAGGCGTTCGACTTTCTCAAATCAAACGCATTCTTTCTCATCCTCAGGCCCTTGAACAATGTACAAAATTTCTCGAAAATCTCAAAAATGTAGAAATTGTCCCAATGTACGATACCGCAGGGTCTGCCCGCTGGATCGTAGAAAAAAACCTTCGAGACAGCGCAGCCATTGCAAGTGCGCGCGCTGGCAGAGATTACGGACTCCATGTGCTTGCAAAGGATATTGAAGACAATTCTCAAAACTACACTCGGTTTCTGGTCATTGGCAGAGAACCTCTGGCCCAGGCCCACCATGCGAAAACTTCGATTATTTTTAGTACAAAAGACATTCCAGGAGCTTTGTTTAAAGCGTTAAGTGTATTTGCTTTAAGAGATATCAATCTCTTAAAAATTGAATCCCGTCCATTAAGAAAAGGACCTTGGGAATATTGGTTTTATCTCGATTTTGAAGGATCCATATCCGATCCCCCCTGTGCTCGCGCCCTGGAACATTTGTCTGAAATCACCACATTTCTGAAAATTTTGGGATCTTATCCGATAGGAAAACAGATGGATTAGTGCGATGAAGGTGGATTAAGCAATTCGAGAATTTCTTCTAATGTTTTTCGAATTTCCAAAAAGATTTCTGTCTTGGATTTTGTTCTTTGGACCTTTGAAGACGATCCTTCCTGGGAACTCAACCGAGATTCAATTTCTTCATCGGACAGACCCTGGCGCTTCCACTCCGCAATTTGAAGAATCCAGTGAAGGTCATCAGGACGAAATAGTCGTTTTCCGGTTTTGGTCCGGGTGGGCTTCACAAGGGGAAATCTCTTTTCCCAAGAACGGAGCATGTACGGCGTCACTTGGGCCAATTTGCAGACTTCCTGCATTGAATAATACAACCGCCGAATCTCCGGTCCGGACATAAGACCCTATCCTCACCATGTTTGGTCCATGGAAGATTTCACCAATGCGGTTCCGTGAGAAAAGAAATTAATCACCCGAAGTTTGACATCTTCCCATTCTGTCCAAAATGTCCGAGTCAATTTGGCCTTGATGTTCCAAAGCCCATCAAAAAGATACACTGCCCTCCGCTCAAAAACAAGCGCTTTTTCATCGTCGGAATGCGTCCAGAATCCCACTCCCCGCTCGTATCCACATTTTTGGGCCATTGCAAGAACCTGAGTATTGTATCGTCCGAATGGGAAAGAAATAAAACGTACTTTTCTGCTCAATTGATCTTCTAACATTTTTTTGGAATCGGATAACTCCTTTTCAACGAGAGGAAGAGGAATCCGAGTAAGATCGGGATGATGCACTGTGTGAGAACCTATCTCGAAAGAAGCATTAGAAAGAAAGCGCAGTTGTTCCCAAGAGAGATGGGAAAAAGTAATTCCGCCAAGGTTGACATCCCACGCATTTTTTTTGCCGACATACCCTGTAATCACAAAGATCGTTCCTGTAAATCCATATTTTGCCATAATAGGGAATGCGTACGAATAGACACTTTCATAGGAATCATCAAAAGTAATGACAACGGGTTTTTCAGGAAGAAGCACGGAAGAATGGCACACCTGTTCAAGAGAAACCGTCCGATAACCTTCTTCATAAAGAAATTGCATCACCCGTTGAAATCGCTTTGGCGAAATACGCGTAAGTCCCCATTCGAATCGAGAATCGATTTTGTGAAAAACCAAAATCGGAATTGGAGAATTCATGGGAACAAGCTAAGAATGAATTTGGAAGAAAGAATTTTCATTTATTACATCCGGCGTTAAAATCAAACGATACCGTTTTTGTTTTTGAAGAATGTCTTCCGCCACTTCGCTCATTTGATCTTTCGATACCGCGGTGATGCGTTCGATTACCTCACTTAAAGAAACATACGATTGGGTGTAGGCTTCCATTTTTGCAAGACGTGTCATTCGACTTGTAGGGTCTTCAAACGTTAATGTCAAATGACCTATGACTTGGGATTTTGTTCGTTCCAAATCTTCTTTAGAAATGCCTTCCTGGACAAGGCGTTTGTATTCTTTTTCCAAGACTTCCATGGCCTGCTCTGCAAATTGAGGCGAAGTACAGGCATACACACCAAAAATGCCAGTATCAGACCAAAAATCTAAAAAAGAATATACGGTGTAGGCCAATCCTAAATTTTCTCGAAGGGTTTGAAACAACCGAGAACTCATTCCTCCACCCAAATATGTATCTAACAAAATCAACGGAAATTTCCGTTCATCACAATATGAATAGACTCGCATGCCAGTGCAAAAATGGGTTTGCGAAAGAGAAGAACGCCTGCGTGGACGTCGAATATTCTTTTTTGAGACCAGTAAAGGTTTTTCTTCAATATAATGGGGATTGAGCGCTGTAAATGCATTCGCCACATATTGAACCAATTTCTCATGATCCACTTTTCCTGCTGCAGCAATGACCGTATTTTGAAACGCATAATGTCTGGCCCGATGGGAAATTAAATCGGATTGACGAATTGCCTTGACCGAGCTGAGCGTTCCTAAGATGGGATTCCCAATTGGATGATCTTGAAAAACCATCCGAAGAAAATATTCGTGGAGAAGATCTTCTGGCATGTCTTCCAGATTGCGAATTTCTTCGAGAATGATTCGTTTTTCATTTTTGAGATCCGATTCAGAAAGCAAAGCCGATTGCACAATATCGGCAAGCACATCCACTGCTTCTTTGAGATCCCGATCCAATACCAGTGCCCAATAACAGGTAAATTCTTTTTCAGTAAACGCATTGAGATGGCCTCCAAGGGCCTCGAGGCTTACAGCAATTTCATACGCAGTGCGATGGACCGTTCCTTTAAATGTCATGTGCTCTAAAAGGTGGGCCAATCCAGATTGGTTTACAGGATCATGTCTGGATCCGACGCCAATCCATACTCCTATGGAAACCGATTGTACCCCTTCCATCTGTTCGGAAAGAATCCGTAAGCCATTTTCCAGCTGTGTCTTACGGAAAATTCCGTTCATTTTCGATGAGGCCGGGACTTGGGATCTTGAGGACGATGATCGTCAGAACCGTGCTTGGTCAAAAGCACTTTTCGACTCAATTCGTATCTTCCTTCTGCAGTCACTCCCATTAATTTGACTTCGGTTTCATCCCCCACTTTGAGCACATCCTCTACCCGAGCAATTCGACGGGGCTCGATTTCAGAAATATGGAGCAACCCTTCTTTTCCTGGAAGAAATTCAACAAATGCCCCGAAATTGGTCGTCCGAGTGACTCGGCCTTTATATACTTTTCCCAATTCCGGTTTTTGAATCATGAATTCGATGCTCTGTTTGGCGAGTTGACAGGCCTTTTCTTCGGGTGCAGCAATTTGAACAGTGCCATCATCCTCAATGAAAATTTCAGCCCCAGATTTTTCGCAAATTTCTCGGATGGTTTTCCCTCCAGGTCCAATAATGGTACCAATGACATCCACATCCACTTTCATGGTAAAAATACGAGGTGCATAAGGAGAAAGCTCTTTTTTGGGAGCTGAAATGGTTTGATCCATAATGTCCAAAATTTTCATTCGAGCAATTCTGGCCTTTTCGAGTGCTTCTCGAAGGAGAGAAGAGGAAATTCCCTGAATTTTGATATCCATTTGAAGCGCAGTAATGCCTTTTCGAGTCCCTGCCACTTTGAAGTCCATATCGCCAAGGTGGTCTTCATCGCCTAAAATATCGGTCAGGATGGCCGTTTTTTCCCCTTCTTTGACCAATCCCATCGCGACCCCTGCCACAGCCGATTTGATAGGAACTCCTGCATCCATGAGAGAAAGAGAACCCGCACACACCGTGGCCATGGAAGAAGATCCGTTGGATTCCAAAATATCAGAAACGATACGAATTGTGTACGGGAATATTCCTTCACTGGGGATGACGGGTTTTAATGCCCTTTCTGCAAGGTTTCCGTGGCCAATTTCTCTTCTCGAAGGACTTCGAAACGGTTTCACTTCTCCCACACTGAATGGAGGGAAATTGTAATGAAGCATGTAACTCTTCCAGGATTCTCCCTCAAGCCCTTCGATTTTCTGTTCATCGACTTTGGTACCCAAGGTGGTCACAGTCAAACTCTGCGTTTCCCCCCGGGTAAACAGAGCAGAACCATGGGTCCGAGGCAATACAGAAATTTCACAAGTAATTTCTCGTAAATCATCGTATCCCCGGCCATCAATCCGTCTGCCTTGCTGGAGAATCATTTCCCGCATGTATTGGCGTTGGATTTGATTGAAATAGTCTCGAATGATCCTTTCCTGCTCTGGATATTTTTCTGCCAAGGTCGTTTGAATTTCTTTGAGAAGATCATCCAGGGCCTGACGTCGAAGCTTTTTCTCTGAATGGGCAAGTGCTCCTGGCAATTTCTCCAAGGTCATCTGACGCACAGTGTCAAGAAGTTCAGGATTTTCTTCAGGAGGTTCCACAGGCCGTTTGGCTTTTCCGACCTCTTGCATCAGTTCTTTTTGAAGCTGAACTAACTTTCGATTGGCCTCATGGGCAAACTCCAATGCAGAAAGAAAATCCTCTTCTGAAATTTCTTTTGCTTCGCCTTCCACCATGAGAATGGCATCTTCTGAACCTGCGACCACAATGTTCAAATCGCTCAATTCAAGTTCGGAAAACGAAGGATTCAAAACCATTTTCCCATTGACTCTCCCTAACCGGACTCCACTGATTGGCCCATTAAAAGGAATATCCGAAATGCATAAAGCAGCGGAAGCACCCATAATACCTAATACATCGGCATCCTGTTCCTTATCCGAAGAAAGCACAGTGACAACGACCTGAACTTCGTAGGGAAAATGTTGAGGAAAAAGAGGCCGTAACGGCCGATCGATAAGCCGGGCACTCAATACCTCTTTTTCTTGCGGTTTCCCTTCCCTTTTGAAAAAACCTCCTGGAATTTTTCCTGCAGCATAGGCTTTTTCTCGATACTCCACAGAAAGAGGGAAAAAATCTTCTAATACTTCCATCGGTTCTCGGGAAGCCACTGCAGTGGCCAACACCACGGTGCCTCCACATCGGACCACCACTGCCCCATCCGCCTGTCGAGCAAGTTTTCCTGTTTCGAAAACAATGGTTTTTCCATCGATCTCAATTTCTTTTTTTACTACCATGTTCACTCCTACAATCCCATGAGGGATTGGAATTTATATTTTTATTATTTTTTGGATACTTGGGTTGTTTGTTTTTCTTTTTCGATCCAGTCCTCCAAATTCGGACTCAAGTCAGTCAAAATTCGATCTTTTGTTTTGTAGATCCATCCAGTGAGCTGGTTCATGACAAAGACCATGTCTTTTCCTGTACGATTCCCCACACATACATGGGCAATTACGGTCTGATTTCGTGTTTTTAGAATCGCCTCTTTTTGAGGAGAATCCAATCCGTATCGAGAAAGACCTGAAGTCATTTTCCCAATAAATTCCTCAGCTTGGAGACCTGAAATATCATAAAAAAGACCAGTGACTTTCCAACTTTTTGCCTTTTCTTCTATGGGTTTCTTGATTCGCCATTGTCCAAGGGTATCTTTTTCACAAATGAGAGATTCCTTCCCTTTGGATCGAATTTCGAGAGAATACACAGACTGCTCGTCAAAATCACAGATCTTTTTGTCCCGCAACTCCATGGGATCTTTTTTGAATCCTGCGACAAAAGAAGAATCCACAGTAAACACAGGCAATCGAGACGCATCCTTTGCGTAAAAGGTATTTTTCCCTTGAACTTTTTTTCCAATGAGAAGACGTTTTTGAATCTGGCCAGGACCCGTCACAAGCAAAATGCTCATGCGCGGGGGATCTAATCCGTACAAATCCAATCGCTTTGGACTTTCATCCATAAAAGCTTTGGCCTCGGCCCATTTCAGCTTGTTGAGTAATTCGTCCAGTTTGTATTTATCTGCCTTGGCTCGGAAAGGAGAAATCAATTCCCACATGTCTTTGATTTTGTCTAAAATAATCGATTTTCCTTCGTATTGAATTTCAACCCGACGCACTGCTTCTTTTTCAAAGGAAAGCACACTCCGATCTCTAAAATCGTACAAGGATTTGGAAAGATATGTCCCAATGGGCGTGGGCGTACAAAGCACAGCCATTTTCCCTGGTTTTCGAACGTAGCGATACGTATACGTGGGACTTTGATCCCCAATGTACAGGGTATCCATTTCTCCGGATTTGGATTGGACCCATAACGTAAATGGAGGATTTTTTAAACCATATTGCGACCAATCGTTAACTCCACCAATTTCTCGTTCGGATTTGGCTCTGGCCAATTCGCTGACCAAATTTTTAACCGCATATCGATCTGCCTGCGATTGAATGGGAGCAGAAATTTTCCAATTTTCTCCATCCCGTTCAAAGGCCAAGGTGTCTTGAGAACGGCAAAGAGTCAATGATTGAATTTCCTCTTCTGAAAATCGTAGAATTTTTTGAGATTGTTCTTTTATTTTTTCTCTTTTGGCCTTTCCCTTGATTTCAACGAAGTAAACAAACGAAGAAAGGAGAACCAAAATTCCCAAAAAGATCAATGTGGTCCGACCTTTCATGCTACTTTCGCTCCCTTTGAATATACATCCATACCCCGCCTGCCATGGCCAAAAGGGGCATAAAAATCACTGTAATATACATGACCATTTTGGCTTGTTTGGCAGTCATAAACACCCGTCTGTCTTCAGGCTGTTTGGGTCGAATGGAAATGAGATCCTCTTCCTCTGCCAGCCAAGAAATCACATTCATAAACAAATCCCCATTGCCCTGTACTCGGAAATACGAATTATTGGCAAAATCCGAATCTCCAAACACCACAAGGCGAGTCTTTTTGCCGCTGGATTCTTTTGTCACCACCACACCAATCGTCACAGGCCCAGGCACATCTTTCCCTTTGTTAAATTGGGCTCTGGGATTTTGAAGATCCGTTTCTCCCCAGCTGGAAGCACTTGTTTTTAGCAACGCTTGGACAGAAATCCCATTTCCAGGACTCTCTTTGGGAGTCACCGAGCGAACATACGGAAAGAAAGTCATCACCCGGAATTTTTGAGTAATTGGGTGAGAAGGATACGAAGTCACAAGAGGAACCCATGGCCCCATGCCAAACAATTGCCCCATTCCACTGGCATCGAGCACAATGTCATTACCAATTTTTAATCCCCATTTGTCGAAAAATTCCACAAATCCTTCTGCAGGAGGAGGATCTATCAGGAAAAAGGCTTTTCCCCCACGTTCAAGAAAAGCATGAATGGTGTCCAACTCAGAAGAAAACGGCAACTTTTGTGCTCCACAAACCACCAAAATGCTACAATCCGAAGGAATGCTTTTTTCTGTAGCCAAATTGAGCTTTTTGACTTTATAATTTTCTCCTTCAATGGCTTTTTTGGCCATGGAATAACCAAGCCGTTCATTGGAATCAATATCTACTTCTCCATGGCCTTCCAGGAAATAAACCACTTTGTCTTCTTCCCGGGTGACTTTGATTAAGGCATTGGTCAGCGCCTGTTCGTCTTTTTCTGTGATCTTTTCTGTTTTTGTCCCACATTCAAATACCAGGGTCTCGTACGCAGTGATCCCATATTGCTTGGCCACGCCCGGCTTTTTATCTGGGTCCACAAATTCATAATGAAATTTGGAAGAATAAAATCGATAGGCCTTTAATAAATCTTCTATTGTCCGTTGCGTATCCGATTTATAAAAGGCAGTGACCCTGACTTCTTTGTTTAAATTTTTTAATACTTTTTTGGTTTGTTCGGATAAACTAAATTGACCCCCTTTGGTTAAATCGAACCGCACACTGTGCCGATTGACTAAAAAATTGAGAAGACCCAAAATGAGAAGAAACATGAGGGAAATGGCGAGTGCATTTCCGCCATAGCGAAAAGAACGTAACTGAACCGTCCTTTTGACTTTTTGAACAATTTCCTGAAATCGCAACACAAAAAATCCCAGAATGCCGATTCCACCCAGAATCAGAGTGACCCAACAAAACCAATTCCAGACCTTTCCGGTTTCGTAATAAATCAATCCCATGGCCAAAAGCAAAACACCGACAAGACCTCCATATCCTGCATATTTCTTCATTTTGTCCTCCATCGCTTGGATTCAAGAGAAACATGGGTAAGAAAAAGGAAAAACACAATGTAACTGAGATAGAGGAAAATGTCTTTTAAATCAATCACTCCTTTTGCAAACTCATCAAAATGCGTCAGGAGTGAAATATAACCCAGAACTGAACCCAGCTTGGGGCCTGCAAATTCATCTGCCCATCCTACAACCCAGAAGAAAAGCAAAAAAATGATGCTTAGAAACCCTGCCACAATTTGATTGTCCGTGAGCGTCGACACAAATAGGCCTACTGCAATAAAAGCGCCTCCCAAGAGCAGCAATCCCAAGTAACTGGAAAGAATTTGGCCTAATTCAGGATTTCCGTGGAGGAAAAGAATAATTTGATAAATGAGTGTACCACCGATTAATGCACAGTAAAGAACCAACGCGGCAAAATATTTACCCAGAAACGTTTCCCCATGCCGGAGAGGAGAAGTAAAAAGGAGCTCGATGGTTCCGGTACGAAATTCTTCTGCATAAAGACGCATGGTAATCAAAGGCACAGCAAACATCATGACAATCGCAATATTATGGAAAAATGGCCTCAAGGCCAAAAGATTGATGTTCATGGGAGGCGGGGCCATGCGATAATATTGGGCCTGGAGTTCGGATCGCATGGCATAATTCAGAAAGCTGGATAAAATGGCATAAAAGAAAAAACCTGCGATAAGAAAAAATCCAAACATAATGGCATACGCAATGGGAGAAGAGAAATAGGCACGTAATTCCCGATGAAAAACTGCAAGTGCATTTTTCATACTTCTGCAACCTCCTCTTCTTTGGTGGTAAGACGAAGGAATACTTCCTCAAGACTCATCCCAACAGGTCGCATTTCCAAAAGTCCCCACCCTTGCTGAACAATACACCCAGCAAGTTCTTTTCGAATATCGGTTTCGAGTTCAGTCTCCACATGAAAAGAGCAGATATGATCGCTTTCGATTTTTTGGGGTGTGACGCGAGTCACTCCTTTCAACGATTTGATTTTGGATTCCACCTGACTCCGAGGACCTTCTACTTGAACGTACAGGGTTTCAGACCCTCGAAGACGGCGAGTGAGATTCTCCGTGGTATCCGAAGCCACAATTCTTCCTTCGTTGATAATGATCACCCGTTGACACGTCATGCTCACTTCCGGAAGAATATGGGTGGAAAGAATAATCGTGTGATCCCCGCCAAGACTTTTGATCAGCTCACGCACTTCGATGATTTGTTTTGGATCTAATCCAATGGTGGGCTCATCCAAAACGAGGACAGGTGGACGGTGAATCAAGGCTTGGGCAATGCCTACCCGCTGTTTGTACCCTTTGGACAAATGTTTGATAAGCCGTCGGGCTTCCTTGGCAATGCCAGTGCGCTCCATCACCTCACCCATCCGCTGTTTTAGTTCCCGGTGGGAAATGCCTTTGATCTTCCCTACAAATTCAAGATATTTCTCCACAGTCATGTCCGCATATAAAGGGGGATTCTCTGGTAAATACCCAATGCGTCGCCGGACTTCCAATGATTGTTCTTGCACATCAAAGCCTGCCACTTTTGCAGTTCCACTGGTAGGAGGCATGTAGCAGGTCAGAATGCGCATGGTTGTGGTCTTCCCTGCTGCATTGGGTCCCAAAAAGCCGAGAATTTCCCCTTTTTCCACAGTGAACGAAACATCTTGAATCGCTGGTTTTGTACCGTAATATTTTGTCAAATGGGCAATCTCGATCAATGGAATCCCTCCTTATTTGATTTTATAATAGATTATCGACGAATACCCAAAGTTTGAATGAGACTTTGATAGGTCTTCAGATCCTTTTTCATGAGATAATCCAGTAACCGACGGCGTTGCCCCACCATTTTCAACAACCCCCGGCGAGAAGCAAAATCCTTTGGATGATGCTGAAAATGCTCGGTCAATTGATTGATCCGTTCCGTCAGTAGAGCAATTTGAACCGCAGAATGTCCTGTGTCTTTTTCATGCTTTCCAAATTTTTGGATCAGTTCTTTTTTCTTTTCAACAGTGAATGGCATACATTTCCTCCTCACTTCATCTAGTTTATGTGTTTGTCAACTGAGAAAGTAATTCGGCACTTCGTTCTGTATCCTCACGGATTTGAACCACCAACGCATTGAGATCATCAAATTGTTTTTCATCCCGAATCCGTTCAATAAATTCCAATTTGACCATCTCTCCATAAATCTCTTCGTTAAAATGATGGATATACGCCTCAATACGATGCTGCGTTCCCCCCAATGTGGGTCTAAATCCGATATCGGCAGTCCCTTCATATTTTTTCCCTTGCACATAGACAAATACCGCATAAATTCCATTTTGAGGGACAAGTTTTCTCGAATCCGGAAGAGAAAGATTCACAGTGGGAAATCCCAACTGCCTCCCCACGCCCTCTCCTGGGACCACTTTTCCCTGAAGTGCATACGGCCTTCCCAACAATCGGGTTGCCTGAAGTACATCTCCTGCGAGAAGTAAATTCCGAATCCGTGTACTACTCACCGGATCTCCATTTTCAAAATGAAGCGGTTGGATCTGCAATGAAAAATTCAAACGGAGACTCAATTTTTGAAGAAGCGCCACATTTCCCGTGCGGTTTTTCCCAAATATATAATTTTCTCCCACAATCAACCCGCGCATTCCAATCTGTTGGAGAAGCCACTGTTCAACAAATACATGAGGTTCAATTTTTGCGAACTCAGGCGTAAAAGGCACCACCACAACCGCATCCAAACCCAATTGCTCTAAAAGTTCGAGTTTTTCCTCTAAAAGGGTCAAAAGATTGATTTTTTTCTTCTTTAAAAAAAATTCTTGGGGATGAGGGTCAAAAGTAATCAACCAGCTTTTCCCGTGATGGGCTTTTGCTTGAGAGACCAACTTCTGAATGATTTTTTGATGACCAACATGAACCCCATCAAATATGCCCAACGTAACCCAGGCATTTCCTGACGAATGTATTTCTTCTAGACTTCGGTAAACTTCCATACATTTATCAACTCATCATCATCGAAAAATCCTGAGAAGGGACAAAAAAACGGGCCAACACATTCAAAATTTTTTGCTTGACTTCCTCTTCAGTCCCTTCAATATAACAACCAGAGGCCCGAATATGACCTCCGCCTCCAAACATTTTAGCCACTTCATTCACATCCACGTATCGCTTGGACCGGAAACTGATTTTAAACAAACGAGGTTTTACTTTTAACATAAAAAATTCGACTTCAGTTCCCTCCACGGTCAATAAAAAATCAATGAATCCTTCTGTATCTGTACGTTCGTTTCCAAAAGACACGTGATGATTGAGATGCATGCAAGCCACAGCTCCCCCAAAATGAAATTCGAGTGTGGAAAGCGCCTCTGCCAGCGCTTTAAGGCTTTCTGGAGAATTTCTAAAATATATACGCTCTGCGATTTCCCCAGGTTTTGCTCCACGCTTGACCATCTCGGCACAAATTTCAAGAGAACGATACGTGGTATTTGGAAAAAGAAATCTTCCAGTATCGCACAAAATGCCAGTATAGACCAAAGTAGCAACTTCTGGGGTAATGGGAAGATGAAAAAATTGATGGAGCAAATAGACCAATTCGACTGTACTACTTTCTTCAGAATCGTGTAAAGTAAAAATATGTTCCCCTGAAATTTCGGTTTCAGGATGATGGTCAATGTGAATTATTTGAGAAGAAGCACCCCACAACCCATTCACGCGACCAAGTCGGTCGAAGCTCGAGGCATCCAAAATCACGACCACATCGGGTGCGTTCTCGAGTCGAAATTGTTCCGCTGTCCGAATACGTTCCACTTTTGGAAGAAAATCAAATTTTTTAGGCACCGGATCATCGAGTACCATGACGTAAGGTTTTTGATGCGCATCGAGGATCATTGAAAATAATAAAATCGAAGCAATACAATCTCCATCGGGATGCACATGGGTGGTAAGAAGAAAATGATTGCCCTTTTCAATGCAAGAAGCAATTTTGGAAAGTTGTGCTTTATGAAATTCGATTTTCGTTTTCATGTTCTTCAGAAAAACCTGACCTTTCTATCTCCTATGATTTATTTTGTTTCGAGATGTAATTTCTGAATAAGCGATTCGATCCGCGCCCCTCGTTCCCCGCTTTCATCGAGATAAAAATGCAAAATGGGCATGAATCGAAGCCGTATACGAGTTCCCAGTTGATTCTGAATATAAGGCCGTGCATGGTGTAACGCTTCCATCGTTTCTTTTTTCACCAATGCATCTCCCAATATGCTGACAAACACTTTGGCAGAGCGCATATCTTTGGTCACTTCTACCCCGGTCACTGTGACAAATCCAATACGAGGATCTCGAAGCCCTTTGAGAAGAATTTCCCCAATTTCTTTTTGTAAAAGCGTTGACACCCGCTCACATCGTATCGAAGCCATTTTTATCTTTCCTTACTTGACTTTGGCAAATTTCGTAAATGAAAGTCATGCTGAACTTGTTTCAGCATCTGTCTTCCCTAAATTTGCCAAAGTCCTCTTCCTTAAAAAAAATCAACCGCCTGATCAATAATTTCAACTCGGCTTTCATTCGAAATCGTATTGAGAACTTTTGAAAAGACTGAATCAATATATTTTCGGTCCGTGGAAACGCAAGTGACTGCCACACAAGACCGTTGCCACTTGTCTTGAAAATCGACTTCTGCGACCGAAACATTAAATGCATTTCGGAGTTTATTTTTCAAGCTTTGAAGCACAAACCGTTTCTCTTTTAGGGATCCAGATTCTGGTAAAAACAATTCCACACGCAAAGCACCAATGAGCATGTTTACAATGTCCTCGCAGTTTCGATCACCACAAATGCTTCCAGAGTATCCCCTACTTCAAAATTATCAAAATTTTCTAAAGTGATTCCACATTCATAACCTGCAAGCACTTCCTTAACGTCCTCTTTAAATCGTTTCAATGTGGCAATTTTCCCTGTATAGATTACTTGACCATTCCGTTTGACGCGAACCATGGCATTTCGAGTGACTTTTCCATTCACGACATAGCATCCTGCAATCATGCCAATCCGAGAGGCTCTAAAAACCTGTCGAATCTCGAGAGAACCAATGACCTCTTCTTTGCGTTCCGGTTCAAGCATTCCTTGAAGAGCCAATTTTACATCATTCACCAAGTCGTAAATGATTTGATAGACCCGAATGTCGACTTCTTCTTTTTGGGCCAACTCTTGGGCCTTTGGCGTGGGTTCCACGTGAAATCCCAATATCACTGCTTCTGAAGCTTCTGCAAGAAGCACGTCTGATTCTGTAATTGGACCGACCCCTTTATGAATGATTCGTACAGCAACATCCTCTGTTTTCATTTCCATCAGCGTATCACTCAACGCTTGTAGAGATCCATCCACATCTGCCTTGAGAATCACTGAGAGTTCTTTGACCGCACCCTCTGCAATCCGTTTTGAGATTTGGTCCAATGTCAAACGCCGAACTTGGCGAAAACTCTGTTCTCTACGAAGATGCTGGCGTTTTAATGCAATTTCTCGTGCTTCTTGTTCAGAATCCATGACAACAAATTTATCCCCTGCTTGAGGCATGCCAGTTAATCCGAGAACTTGAACAGGGGTAGAAGGAGGCGCCTCCTTTTGAGGATGATTTCTTTCGTCAAACAATGCCCGGACTCGGCCCCAATATTGTCCCACAATAAATGGATCCCCGATCTTTAATGTCCCATTCTGAATCAATACGGTGATTACAATCCCTTTCCCCTTATCCATCTTGGCCTCAATGACCACGCCTTTGGCCTTTGCCTCTGGATTTGCCTTCAGTTCCAGTAATTCCGCTTCCAAAAGAATGAGCTCCAACAGATGTTCGACCCCTTGTCCCGTTTTTGCAGAGATTTCTGCACACTGGACTTTTCCACCCCATTGTTCCACCAGAACATGATGATCCGCCAATTGCTTTCGAATTAAATCAGGGTTCGCATTGGGCTTGTCAATTTTGTTAATCGCCACAATCATGGGGACTCCTGCTGCCCGTGCGTGGTTGATGGCTTCGACCGTTTGGGGCATCACACTATCATCTGCGGCAACCACCAATACCACGATATCCGTAATTTGAGCCCCACGGGCCCTCATGGCAGTAAAGGCTTCATGCCCAGGCGTATCTAAGAAAGTAATTTTTTTGTCTCGAAATGTGACTTCATACGCACCAATGTGTTGGGTAATCCCACCTGCTTCTCCAGCAATAATATTGCTCTTACGAATATAATCAAGAAGTGAAGTTTTTCCATGATCGACATGGCCCATAATGGTCACCACCGGAGGTCTAGGCTTCAGTAAACTCGGATCCACTTCCTCTTCTTTTTCTTCTAAAAGATCCTCCCCAAATGCAGTGAGAAATTCCACATCATACCCGAATTCATCCGCTACCATAATGATGGTATCTCGATCAAGCCGTTGATTAATGGTGACCAAAAGTCCTAACGAAAGGCATGCCTTAATGACTTCGCTGGGTTCGACTTTGAGAAGATTGGCCAATTCTCCTACCGTGATAAACTCTGTCGTTTGAATGACTGGGCCCTCTAACACTTCGACTTCCTCTACTTCCCCTTCCTTTTCCCGACGCCGCTTTCGACGTCGACTCGTATCACTCATCTTGGCCAAAGTTTCTTTGATCGAAGCTTCGATTTCTTTTTCGTCTATTTTCGAGACCGTTTTTTTCTTCTTTTTTTTCTTCTTTCGTCGCTTCCGATATTCTGTATCGATGGTTGTTAATTCTTCCTCAAAGAAACGGGCTTTGCTTTTTCTTCTTTCCCGTTCTTCCTCTTCCATCATATATTTTCGATCGACTTCAATTTCCTCTTCAACAGGGGGACGACGCCTGAGATGTCGTTTCGGTTTGGGCGCAATCTCCTCGATTTTCTTTTCCTTTGGAGGAGGCGCTTCCAAAACCTCGCTTTGAACTGGAGGACCTTCTTTTTCTTCAGTCGATGGGACCTTTTTGTCCTGAGGGACAGGAGCTTCTTCAATACTTTTCTTCTCTGGAATCACAACTTCTTCGGTTTCTACTGGGGGGAGAGAAGTGGATACAGAAGGAGACTCGGTTTGGGGCTGCTCCTGCAAATCAGAAATCACAGAACTCTTGGCGTATTCGAGAATCTCTTGAATTTCTTCTCGAATCACCTTTTTTCTTTCTTCTTCTTCTTTCTTTTTTTCTTCAATTTTTTTGCGGAAATTGGTTTCTTTTTGTGTTTCGACTTCTTCTTTTTGAAAATGCTGACAGAGAAGCGCATACATTTCATCGGTCAATGCAGCCATGGGATTGCTGACTTTGTAATGATGCTGGGAAAGAAATTCGATGATCTCTTCATTGGAGACATGAAGTTCCTTCGCTGCTTGATAGACTCGCCTTTTCTTGGTAGAGTCTATTTGTTTTTCACTATTGCTCAATGTGCTTCTCCAGTTGGTGTATCCATGGAAATGGGGGACTCAGAAGTCTCTTCTGAGGATTCTGGATTTTCCACCCGATTTTCTTTTGGCTCATCTTCATAATAGGAACTTAAAATTTCAAGAATTCGAGTCACCGTTTTTTCGCCAATGCCTTTCAGTTGCAGTAAATTTTCTTTTCCAGCATCGAGGATTTCATCCGCATACTCATATCCTGCTGCAGCCAGTTTCTCCACAATTGTTTTAGAAAGTTCAGGAACTTGAGAAAGAGGAAGTCGATCTTCTTTTTGTTGAGACCTCTCCCACTCCGACTGCTTCAGAATCTCAATGGCATATCCAGTGAGCATGCACGCCAATTGACGGTTCTGTCCGCCCTTTCCTATGGCCAAAGAGATTTGATCATCCGGAATAATGGCGATGGCAGATTTTTCTGCTTCATTGACAATCACCCGAACCGGCTTGGCAGGACTGATGGCTCTGGCAATAAAAATTTCCGGTTCTCTACTCCAGTTAATGACATCGATCTTTTCATTGTTCAATTCTTTGACAATAGCCTGAATCCGGACCCCTTTGAGTCCCACGCATGCGCCCACAGCATCAATCCGCCGGTCATTTGAATAGACTGCGACTTTCGCGCGGTCCCCTGGGAACCGAGCCACTCCTTTAATTTCAATAATTCCATCATAAATTTCAGGCACTTCCATTTCGAGAAGTCTTACAAGAAACTTTGGATCCGTTCGAGAGACAATGACCTGAGGCCCACGATTGGTTTGTGCCACTTCTTTCACAATGGCTCGAATGGTATCTCCACGCCGGTAATGTTCATTGTAAATTTGCTCGGATCGGGGTAAAGAGACTTCCATATGATCCACAGCAATTAATACTTCGTCTCGGGTGTTTTGTCGAATGTCACCAATAATAATCTCACCGACCCGATCCTTAAATTCATTGAACAGGACCTCTTTTTCAGCTTCTCGAACCTTCTGGGTAAGGCTTTGCTTTGCAGAAGTGATCAAACGCCTTCCAAAACTTGCCGGATCAATCATTTCAATAAATTCATCACCCAATTCGAGATCCGGTTGAACCTCTCTGGCTTTTTCCAAACTGATTTCGTTCAAGGGATCAACCACTTGTTCCACGATTTTCTTGATATGGTAAATCTCCACTTCCCCTTTGTCCATATTCACGAAAACATTGAAATTTTCCGTGGTTCCATATTTTCGTTTTATCATGGAAAGAAAAATATTTTCAATAATCCCACTGAGCGCCTCTCGTTTGATGTTGCGCTCTTTTGCGATTTGTGTCACCGCTTCCACGATGTCAACATTCATGGAAGATCACTCCTTTTTTACTACACTGACCATTTTAATTTAATTTTTGCATTCATGATGGACGAAATGGGAATGGTCTCTTTTTGCATTTCTGATTCAATTTGTAGAATTCCATTTTCCACATGACAAAGCTTCCCTATGATTTTCTTAAGCCCTTGCGAAGACCGATATTCCACAACCAACTCTCGATGCAGATTCCGTCGAAAATCTTGCTCTGTTTTTAAAAGTCGATCCACGCCAGGAGAAGAGACTTCAAGCCTGTAAGAAGGAATGTCCGGATAAGTCCGATCCAGCCATTCCTGCAACACCCGGCTGAGCTGGGCACATTCGTTCACGGTAATCCCGCCTGCATGATCCACAAAAAATTGAAAGAGCAAAAAGGGACGAACAGAGCACTTTAACTCTACAAGCTCATAACCTGCATTCGTAATAATGCGTTCCGCATTCTGGCGAAACTCTTCTGTCAAAAAATTCATTTCTGCCATCCACCATGAAAAAAGTGGGTTTTACACCCACTTTTCATTTGTAAATATATACAATCCGAATACAATTTGCAAGAAAAATATGCAGTAAAACAATGTGTTACAACGTTTCACGTAACCATTGGATTTCTTGCATTCCAGGATTTTCTGGAAACTTTTTGATCCATTCATCCGAAAGCATTTTGGCTTTTTCAATATTTTGGATTCTCAGATAACATCGAATGGCTTCTTTCAGATAAAATGGCGCAGTAAACAATGTGGAATACTTTCGGCCCGCTTTTTCGTAAAGTTTTGCCGCAGTCTTAAAATCTCCTTTACTTTCTGCAATCGCTGCAAGCCCAGCCAAACTGGAGGCAGAAAAAAGAGGCATGTGGGGAGAATGGTCCACCACCATCCGAAAATACTTTTCCGCTTCTGCATATCGATTCTGGGCATAATATGCACTGCCCAAATAATACGCTGCAATTCCTGCAGACCGGGTACCGGAATACGTCTTTACAATGGGTTCCATTTCCTGAATGACCCTGGAATAATCTCCCATGAGATAATACGTTTCCGCAATGCCAATTTTCCCCGATGCTTTTGCCTCTGCCTCTCTTTTACTTCTTGCCATGAGCACCGCAATCACGCAGAGTGCGACAAGAATTCCCAATCCAATCTGGATTTGCCGATGGTATTGGGTGTACCATTTTTGGAAACGGAAATAAAACGTGACGAGCGCGTCTTCTTTGATCTCCTTCTTCCGAAGTTTCTTATGAGGGCGTAACATCCGGACTCCTATGTTAAAAAATTATTCTGGTTTATACGTTCCTTCCAATACTTCTTTTACAATTTTTGCCAGTGTGGTTTGAAGATCCGCGGGCTTTGTAAAAAACGGAAATCCATGTTGTTTTTGCTGTTCCAAAAGTTCAGCTTCTTCTGCATAGCCAGTCATCAAAATGACTTTCTGCGATGGATTCCGCTTCCGCAATTCGTGCGCCAATTCAAAACCGTTCATTTTGGGCATCCGAATATCACTGATCACCAAATCCGGCTTGAACTGTTCCCAGACATCCAGTGCCTCTTCCCCGTTAAAAGCAACCCGAACCTCGTAGCCTTCTCGATCCAAAAATCGCGTGTAGACCCGCGCAATCGTATCCACATCATCCACCACCAAAATCTTTGCTTTCATAAAACCTCCCTAACCTCGGTTCGGTTTTTTAATGAAAAACAACTTTCCCCTGCTCGTACCCCAGGCAGGAATTGAACCTGCGGCCAACGGTTTAGGAAACCGCTGCTCTATCCGCTGAGCTACTGGGGCAAATTTTTTTAATCAAAAAATTTAATGAAATCTTTTTGAAAAATCAAGCTTTTTTCAGTTATAAATGAACAAAATACTTGCCAAAATCCAATTTCCCATGTAACTTTTTCAGAATCACCCTAGAATAATTTAAAACAATTCTCGAGGACCTTATAATGAAAAAATCCAATTGGGAAAAACTGTTTGACAGGGAAATGGATTGGCAAATCTTCCAAACCCGACATGCCTTGCTTCAAGCGATTCGTACGTTTTTTATCCAAAAAGGCTATATGGAAATCGATGCACCGCTTTTGACTCCTTTCCCGACTTTAGACCCGAATATTCGGTCCATTCCTGTTCGAGTCACCTTAGAGAATGAAAAATCGCTTTCTCTTTTTTTACATACTTCTCCAGAACACGCCATGAAAAAACTATTGGCCGCAGGAGCCCCTCATTGTTTTTTTCTGGGCAAAGTCTTTAGAGATGGCGAAAGAACTCGACTTCACAATCCTGAATTCACTCTTTTGGAATGGTACACCCTTGGCGCAAATTTTACTGACTTAATCAGTGAAACAGAAAACTTGGTTTACGAAATGATCCTTCACTTTTGTTCCAACCCCTTTTTAGAATACCAGGGTCAATCTGTCGATTTAACTCGACCCTGGCCTCGAATTTCTATTCAGGAACTGTTCACCCAAAAATTAGGAATTCCTTTTGATCCTCAAATCGATTTGGAAGGATTGAAAAAACTCGCTTCTCAATTGGACGTGTATTTCTCTCCGGAAGACAATTGGGAGATCGTATTTTTCCGAATTTTTCTCGAAAGAGTAGAACCTGGCCTTGGCTTTCCAAAACCTGTTTTTCTCACCGAATATCCCGTCCAACTCGGACTCATGGCCAAACGAAAAAAAGAAAACCCGCATGTCGTAGAACGTGCTGAACTTTACATTGCAGGCATTGAATTGGCCAATGGATATTGCGAATTAACCGATCCAGAAGAACAAGAGGCCAGATTGAAAAATGAACAAAACAAAAAAATGGGAGAATATGGGGGGCATTGGCCCATCGACGAAGAACTCATTGATGCATTAAGAAAAGGTCTCCCTCCCTGTTCCGGCATGGCTTTGGGAGTGGATCGATTGCTCATGCTTGTCACCAATGCCCCTTCGATTCGGGATGTGCTTTGGTTCCCCATGCACGAATGGAGTGAGTAAATTTCATGGAGCATTTTGCACTCGTTCTTCAAGAGTGAGAGAAAGGCAAAGGAAATCCTAGATCATTGGAGAGTTAAAAAACAAAACCCTATTAAAACTTGTGATTATGAACAAAGGGAAGAATCTTGCTCCACTGGTTATTTCCTTTTTCTCCACAGACTTCTTTGAAACAAGATCAAAATTGAAAAACGACCATTTCCAATTTCTTTCCAACATCCCAAATGGTGCCCTACGTAAAAAGGAGATCTCAAAATGATTTTACAATTGCAAAATGGGTTATTTTTTCCTATATTTTTGTGTATACTTTTATGTATTCCTAAACGTAGGCCAGTAAAATGGAAAGCGAAAAGCTCCTTGAATACTTGGAATCTCGCCTGAAAGAAAACCCGCATTCTTTACTCTTTGCTCGGCTTGCGGACTTGTATATTGAACTTGGACGAACAGACGAAGCCATCAGGCTCTGCACCGAAGGGATAAAAGATCATCCTTCGTACAGTACAGGATACTTTATTCTGGCAAAAGCCTATATACAAAAAAAAGAATATGATAAAGCAGAATCTGCGCTCAAAAATGCCCTCTCTTATGATCAGCAGTATCTTTCTGCCCATAAACTTTTAGGAGACATGTTACTCAAAGCCGGATGGGAAAATCTTGCAATGGATCATTACAATACCATTCTGGAAGTGGATCCATTTGAAGAAAAAGTCAAAGAAATTGTAAAAAAGATCACACCCAAAACGATAGAGAAAACCCCTCTCTTGGAGAAAGAAGAGGAACCCATTTCAGAAGAACCATTCGAAGAACCCACCTCCGAACCGCTTGCTTCTGACTCTGAATTGGAGTGGATGGATCAAATTCGAGAATTTTCTCCTTTGGAAGAAGAATCTCCAATCCCTCCTCCAGAAATCTCCCCAATATCAACTGAAGCGACACCCCAGGAAACTCTGGTCCAGGAAGAAAAACCGACTGAACCTTTCATCCCGGAGAAAAAAGAAGACGAATCGCTTCTCTTTGAACCGGACCTAGAGCCAATCTCTCCCCCTCCGCCTCCTCCTCAAGAAATTCCAGAACAACCCTTGGTTCCAATGGAGGAAGAAAAACCTGTCCTTGAAAAAGAACCCATGGAGTTTTTGCCAGCAGAAGAAACTGCGGAATCTTATCAAGAATCCATTCCAGTTTCTCCTGAAAAGAGGCCTTCTGAACCTCCCCCATTGATTTCTTCTCAAGAAACAGAACAACCCCCTCCACCGGTATCCGAGCCAAAAAACGTATCCCAAATTCCAAAGACCTTTGTTACTCCTACCTTGGGTGAAATTTATATCGCCCAAGGCCAATACGAAAAAGCCCTTCAGATTTACCAGGCCCTTTTAGAGAAAAATCCAAACGAGAAGCGATACAAAGAAAAAATTGAAGAAATCCAACGAAAACTCCGCGAATCTTCTGGAAAATAGAACATTCAATAAGTTTCAATGGAAAAAATCTCTGTCATCATTGTGACGTATAACAATCAAAATCACATTCAGCAATGCCTTTCTTCACTCCCTTGGGATCAATTTGAATTGGAAACTGTGATTGTAGACAATCATTCCCGAGATCATACCCGAAATGCCATCTTGGCTTTTGAAAATCCATTTCTCCAATCTCGAATTTTGCCAATTTGGAATGACACAAATGTTGGATACGCCCGAGCAGTAAATCAGGCGTTGGCCCTGTGCCATACTCCATGGATTCTTTTGCTCGGTCCAGATACCGTGCTTCTTCCGAATACCATTTCGATCCTTTTGGCGATTCTCAAAAAAAATCCAAATGTGGGAATGGTCGCTCCCCAATTGCTCACTCAGGAAGGGAAAATTCACCCTTCTTGCAGACGGTTTCCCAATGTCTCTGACCTTTTACTCGAACTTATAGGACTTCCTCGCCTATTTCCCAAAAAATGGAAGCCCCGATGGAAATTCCCTGAATTTGATCACCAGACGCAACAGGAAGTGGAACAGCCAGAGGCCACGTGTCTATTGATTCGAAAAGAAGCCATCGATTCCATTGGGAACATGGATGAACAATTTTTTTTATTTTTCAACGATGTGGATTGGTGCAGACGATTTTGGCAAAAAGGATGGAAAATTCTATTTATTCCTGAAGCCAAAGTATACCACATTCGAGGTGCCAGTGTCAACCAAAATCAGTACGTAAAAATTTGGAAAAGCCATCAAGGATTTTATCGCTATTTTCAAAAGTATCGCAAAAACAGGTGGGAATGGTATCGCAATCAATTGCTTGGCGTGTTATTAATCATCACAGCGGTATTGCGGATTCTGTTTTCTGATATTCTAGAACGAGGCAGGGAAAAGGGGAAAGCATGAAAAAAATCATAAAAGCCAGAGTGTGGAAATTGGGGGATAAAATCGATACAGATCGGATTTATCCGGGCCGATATCTGCCCATTTTAGATCCACAAGAAATGGCCCAGCATGCATTGGAAGGTGTGGATCCTGAGCTCCACAAAAAAATTCAGCCTGGGGATATTCTCGTGGCAGGAATTCATTTTGGATGTGGATCTTCAAGAGAACAAGCAGTGCACTGTCTCAAAGCGTTGGGCATTGCCTGTATTGTGGCAAAATCTTTTGCCCGGATATTCTTCCGGAATGCCATTCACTTGGGTTTGCCGGTCATTGAATGCAAAGCGGCAGTGGATCCCATTCAACAAGGAGAAGAAGTGACCATCGATTTTGAAAAGGGGATTCTTGAAAGTGCTCATGGAATCTTTCAATTCCATCCTTTTCATCCTATGATTCAAGAAATATTAGACGCAGGAGGGCTTGTCCCTTATATCAAACAAAAATCAAAAGGGGGAGAATGATGAAAAACAAAGCCATTGCAGAGTTATTTGACCGCATGGCTGACGTATTGGAGTTTCAAGGTGAAAATGTATTTAAAGTCAATGCGTATCGAAAAGCAGCACGGGTATTAAAGGACATGCAAGAGGATGTCGCCCAGCTCCTTCAAGAAAATCGGTTGAAAGATATTCCCGGCATTGGCGAAGCCTTGGCGAAAAAGATTGAAGAATATTTAACCACGGGACACATTGCAAAAATTGACGAGACGATAAGTACGGTGCCCAGTGCCTTGATCGAACTCCTCCGTATTCCCAATTTGGGTCCCAAAACACTTGCCCTTGCCCACAAATCCTTGGGCGTCCAAAATTTAGAGGATCTCAAGGCAGTCATTGCAGACGGAAGACTTGCCAAACTGCCGGGCATGGGTGAAAAGAAAGTAGAGAATATTCGAAAAGGCATTGAATGGATTGAACAACACACGGGAAGAATTCCTCTTGGCGAAGCCTTGCCTATTGCAGAAGGTATAATTGAAGAATTAAAAAAGCGTGCCAAAGGAATTGATCTGGGAAGAATCACACCCGCAGGGTCTCTCCGTCGGATGTCAGAAACCATTGGAGACATTGATCTTCTTGCAGAAACCCATCAAGGAAAAAAGTTAATTGAGATCTTTTGCCACTTGCCCATGGTCACGCAAATCCTTGCCCAAGGTGAAACCAAGGGAAGCGTGATCGTCGAAGGAGGAAGACAAGTGGATCTCCGGGCAATTCCCAAAGAATCGTTTGGCGCAGCGCTTCAATATTTTACTGGTTCCAAAGCCCATAATGTCCGAATCCGGGAAATCGCAAAAAACTTAGGACTTAAAGTCAATGAATACGGAGTGTTCCGAGAAGAAGAAAAATTGGCTGGAGAAAACGAAGAAGAAATTTATACCCTTCTGGGCTTACCGTGGATTCCTCCTGAATTGAGAGAAGATCGAGGCGAAATCGAATCCGCCCTGGCCCACACACTGCCCGAATTGGTGAAACCAGAGGACATTTTGGGTGACATTCACGTGCACACCAATTGGAGCGATGGCTCTGCTTCGATCGAGGAAATGGCCATAGCAGGAGAACGGCTTGGCTATCGCTATCTTGCAATCTGCGATCATTCGCAATCTGCAGGATATGCAGGCGGACTCTCACCTGAAAAATTGCTTGTGCAAATTCAAGAAATTCGAAAATGGAATCAAACACATCCCACTTTCACACTCCTCGCCGGTTCAGAGGTCGACATCCGAACCGATGGCATGCTCGATTATCCTGACGAAATATTGTCGCAATTGGATTTTGTCATTGCCTCAGTCCATTCCGGCTTTTCCCAGCGGGTCACTGAAAGGCTCATGACTGCAGCCAAGCATCCTCTGGTCACTCTCCTCGCCCATCCCACAGGGAGACTCATTGGAAAAAGAGAAGGGTATGACGTGGATATCGATCAAGTCATGAAAGCCTGCGCTGAAACTGGCACTGCACTCGAAATCAATGCCTATTTTGAACGGTTGGATTTAAACGATCTCCTTGCCAGAAAGGCCAAAGAACTTGGAATTGTGTTCGCCATTGGGACCGACGCCCATCACCCGGATCAATTGGGAATGATGCGTTTTGGCCTGGGGGTAGCCAGGCGGGCATGGTTGCAAAAAAACCACATTCTCAATTGTATGGATCTAACGAAAATCAAAGTCAGAAAATTTTTGAGAAATCCGTAATGCCCGTAGGCGCTTGATTTTTCTTTTGATTTTCATTATGTTGTAATTGTTTGAAAGGAACTTTATGCGAGAACGAGTCCTTCGATACCGAGGAGAAAATATTATTGTCACCTTTCATGTGGACCGGTGTACGCATGTCGCAGAATGCATTTTGGGTCTTCCCGAAGTGTTTGATGTCCGCCGAAGGCCCTGGGTTGATCCAAATGCGGCTTCTCCAAATCGCATTGCAGAAGTCATTCACCGATGTCCCACAGGAGCGCTCCATTATGAACGATTAGACGGAGGCCCTCCTGAGCCCATCCCGAAAAAAAACCAAGTCACGATTGTGAAAAATGGTCCGCTCTATTTTCGAGGCCATTTGATTGTAAAAGCCTCTGATCAACAGGTCCTTTTTACCGATACCCGGCTTGCATTGTGCCGATGTGGTGCCTCCAAAAACAAACCTTTCTGCGATAATTGGCATGAATTGATCGATTTTGTCGAGCGCGGTGAAATCACTGCCATTCAGACGAAAGCACTCGAAAATTCGGCTCCCCTGGAAATCACTTGCATGAAAAATGGACCCTTGCTTCTCTCCGGTCCAGTGGAAATCATTGGCTCCAATGGGATGGTGGGGTTTCGGGGCGATCATACCGCTTTGTGCCGATGTGGTGCAACCAAAAATCCACCTTTCTGTGACGGAACCCATACAAAAATTCATTTCCAGACAGAATGACCGTGCAGTTACGACGATTGATTCGAGGATATATCCAAATCATTCGACCTCTCAATTTGGGAATTCTTTTTGTGGCCGTGTTTTTGGGAGGATTCGTCTCAGGAAAAATTTCTCCACTACAAAAATTACTTTTGGCCTGCCTCTCTGCCACGCTCATTGGAGCAGGAGGCAATGCGATCAATGATGTATTTGACGTGGAAATTGATAAAATCAACAAACCTTCTCGACCTCTTCCCCAAGGCCTGTTGAGTCTCCCACAGGCCATTGCTTATAGTATTTTTCTTTTTCTTTTGGGATTTTTTTTGAGTGTATGGATTCATGTGTATGCCATGGGCATCGCTTGGCTTTGTTCATGTTTACTTTTTCTCTATAGTTGGAAATTGAAACAGACTGTGCTCTGGGGAAATTTGACTGTGGCTTTCTTAGGGGGCATGGCTTTTCTCTACGGAGGATTGGCGGTTGGAAACATCCGAACCTCGTTGTGGATTGCTCTATTTGCTTTTCTCTTTCATTGGGCAAGAGAAATTATGAAAGACATTGAAGACATCCCAGGCGATAAGGCCTTGGATGTTCACACCCTTCCCATTCGGTACGGTATCCTCACTGCGATTGTCTGGATTACAGGGATCCTTGTTGTATTGATTGGATGTACCCTTCTCCCCTATTTTCTGGGAGATTTTTCGTTGGCATATTTGGTGAGCGTTCTCTTGAGTGTGGATTTGGTTTTAATCGCAATACTTATTTCCATGTGGAAAAATCCAACGCCTTCCCATTTAGGCAAATTGGCTGTTTTCATGAAATGGGACATGTTTGCTGGCCTTCTTTCTGCATTTTTGGGGAGATTTGCATGAGAACGGTCATTCAACGGGTGAAACGTGCAGGGGTGTGGGTCAATCAAAGCGAAGTGGCCAAAATCGGCCATGGACTTTTGATTCTGGCTGGAATAGAAAATACAGACACAGAAAACGACGTGGAATGGATGGCGGAAAAATGCGTCTATCTTCGAATCTTTGAAAACGAAAATGGCAAAATGGATTATTCGGTGTTGGATGTAGGTGGGGAAATTCTCATTGTTTCTCAATTTACCTTGTTGGGAGATTGCCGAAGAGGAAGAAGGCCCGATTTTACGCAAGCCGCTCCTGTAGAAAAAGCCAAATCACTGTACGAGAAATTTATCGACGAAATCCAAAAAAGGGGTGTTCACACAGAAACCGGAATCTTTCAAGCGCAAATGGAAGTGCATCTCGTTAATGATGGCCCTGTGACTTTGATCCTCGATTCGAAAAAGGAACTCTGACCATGAAATTACCCAGAATCTATTTGGCCTCCCAATCTCCGCGTCGGAAAGAATTGCTCCAACGCATGGGATTCTCTGTCACTGTAATTCCGCAAGAAATTTCAGAAGAATTGTACTTTACCCCCAATCCTGTTGAAACCGTTCTTTCTCTTTCCCAGAAGAAAGCAGAAAAAGCCATTCCATTGGCAAAAGAAGGGCTTATCGTGTCTGCAGACACCGTGGTCGTATTAAAAAAAGAAATTCTGGGAAAACCAAAAACTTCAGAAGAAGCCATCTCCATGCTCAAACGCCTTTCTGGAAAAACACACGAAGTATTTACTGGATTTACGATTCTGGATAATCGCGTTGAAAAGAAAACAGATTTGCCACGCGTTTCCGATGTAGAACGCACTCGAGTGAAGTTTCGAGAATTGGAACAATGGGAAATTGAAGCCTATGTGGCCTCTGGAAGCCCCATGGACAAAGCCGGAGGTTATGGAATTCAAGACCCGAGTGGCTTTTTTGTACAATGGATTGAGGGATGCTATTATAATGTGGTGGGTTTTCCCCTTCCTCTTTTTTATCAGGCACTAAAACAATTTTTGGATACAAAAATGCTTCAACAGATTTTACGAGGGCCTTATGCGCTTTAATGAAAAAATGATCCACATTCCGGAAAATACCATTTTTTTTACCAAAATGGCAGGAACCGGAAATGATTTTATCGTATTGGACAATCGGGAGCAAAAATTGACCGGAGAAGAAGCGGATCTCTTCGCAAGTCTTTGTCGACGACGCACTGCAATTGGTGCAGATGGCGTGGTTCTGGTTGAAAAAGGAGAGAAAGCGCCTGTGCGGATGCGATATTTCAACCGGGATGGAAGTGAAGCACCCATGTGTGCCAACAGTGCCCGGTGTACCGCGTATTATGCCATTCACCGTGGAATGGTTGAAAATCCAAAATTCCTATTAGAAACACAGGATGGCGTGCATGAAGTGTGGGTTCAAGACTCGCTGGTAAAACTTCGGATGGCTCCCCCAAAAGATCTTCGCACCAATTTGGGCATTGTGTGTCACGAAGGGCTTACCGAAGTGGGATTTTTAAACACAGGGGTTCCCCATTTTGTCCTTCTCACTGCTCCGGAAGCGGATTTGAATGACATTGATATTGGCACTCTTGGGCCTTACTATCGGTTTCATCCGATCTTTGAAAAGGGAACCAATGTGAACTTTGTCCAAGTGGTCAAACCAGATCGAATCCGAGTGCGGACATTTGAACGCGGTGTGGAAGAAGAAACACTCTCCTGCGGAACAGGATGTGTGGCTTCGAGTCTTTTATTATCTCGGCAATTGCATTCCTCTTCCCCTATGCTTGTGGAAACCCGCGGAGGCGATTTGACTGTCGAATTTGATCCACAATGGCAAGAAGTGTATCTGATTGGGGAAGTGACATTGGTATTCGAGGGATGGGTTTATTTGGACTTCATAAAAATATAATCTTGAAAACTACAATGGCTCGCGAATTTTTCATCGATGGATATAACGTCATGCATCAATTCCCAGAATGGCGAAAACTCATGGAAATTGATTTGACGAATGCCCGGAATCAACTGCTGATGAAATTGCGTCACTTTGCCAAAACACACCGGGTCCAGATCACCGTGGTGTTCGATGGTCAAGAAAATCCAGCTTCAAATTTTCATGAAAGTGGAATCCACGTGATATTTTCAAAAGCCCCTCAAAAAGCAGACGATATTCTCAAAAAGTACATTGCTCAAAAACAAAAGGGAAAAGAATGCGTTGTGGTCAGTTCTGACCAAGACATTGTTCATTATGCCAAAATCTGCGGAGTTCAAGTGGAATCTTCCCAACACTTTGTGACCCGTTTAAGGCAAAGGGGAAAAAACGAAATCGATCCCACATATTCCGCCCTGTTGCCTTTAACAGAAAAAGAACTGGCAGAATGGATAAAACTTTTTGAAAAAGGAAAACCGCTTTCAGAAAAATAGCCGCGATGGGAGTTTTTAAAAATTATTTTCCAAGGAAAAGTTTCCTTTTTGCACTTAGTCCTTGTGGTTTCTCCGATTCGAACAGTTGGCCTTTACGGACCATCACGGAAACACGTTTCCACTCTTCGGTCAAGTGGATTGGGCCATATTCTTCATCATACTCTTCAAACACAAAGGTGAGATTGATTCGATCAAAATGGTATTTTACTTGATATTGAGATATGCCACCACTGAATGTCATGACAGAATCATTGTGAATTTTCACAATTTTATCATAATAATTTTCTACCTCTTCGTTCATGGTGATGGTTTGTCGAACCGTACTATCCTGACTGATCCACATGGTACCAGAAATGGAGAAACCTTGAGTTTGTTCCGTAATGATTAAGTCGCTGTATTCAAGTTTAAAATGCATCAATTGATAGGTTCCAACAAGATCTTTGACTTGAGGCGTAAATGGTTCTTGAGTTTTTGTGGGACTTTTTTCTTCGCACCCGAATACAATGGGCAAAAAAACGATCCACAAACGGGGACGAAAGAATCGCATATTTTCTCCTTTCTAAATTTTAAGTTTTGATAAAAATATTTTTATTGATAAAAAATGATACAAAAAAAATTTCTCATTGTCAACTGTTTTTTCTGGGTGATTTGCGGATTTACCCAAGAATCGTTTCAAATTCGGTATTCGATTGAACCTAAGAAAATATTCCTCTATCTTTGGGAACAACAAGATAGTCTTCAATGGGAATCCCAGAATCCCTCAGGGCTTTTTTCCCGGATGAAATATGCGATTCAAATTGATTTTCCAAAATCCAAAAATAAAATTTGGGCCTCTTTTTCACTCGATTCGCTGTGGACTTTTCCCGATCCAACTGATGATCCAATTGCAAAAGAGGAAAAAGCGTGGAGAAAAAAATTTCAATCCATCTCTTTTTCTTCTGAAATCACAGAAAAAGGCCAAATTCTCTCTAAAAATGCCCCTTTTTACTTTTTTTGGCTTCCTTTACCAGATACTACCATGACTTTAAACATGACATGGCCTTTTCATTCAGTATTTCAAAATCGAGAAACAGATGGGCTTCGAAGCGAATGGGAAGGAACAATCCAGGCCTTTGACCTGATCCAAGATAGTGTGGCGATTTTCCATTTCGAAATCTCACGCAGAGAATGGGGTAAAACCGTGATTCCCGAACCTTTCCGAAAAATGATTACAATTTATGAAGCAGAAGACCAAGGAAATGGAATGGCTTATTTCAATCTCAAGCTGGGGAAAATTGAAAGAGTCTTTGTAAGCCTAAAAGGAAATGTGCACATCAAAAAGGAGGAAATGACTCAAAAATATTCCAGAATCACCCGGATTTTTATTAAAGCCCTTTAAAAAAATTCTATTGCTTCTCAAATTTCGATCGTTCACATAGTGTATCTTTGGTATTTTTGATTCTAAATTTCAATAATTCATCATACTCAAGAGAGTCTTCCAAAAGAAGGAAAAGTGGATGAAATTGTCTTATTGAAAGATAATACTCTTTAATCCATGCGGGTTAAGTAATTTTTACTGAATCAAAATCGTAGCTTCTCAACTCATCGATTCAACACAAATTTCTCTAAAAAATATTGATGGATGCGTGTATCCTGGGTCAGTTCAGGATGGAATGTGAGGGCCAAAATCCGTTCATTTCTCACCATCACAGGTTCCTCTCCGAGAAATCCGATGGCCTCGGTATTTTTGCCTATCTTGAGAATTTTGGGCGCTCGGATAAATACGCCTTCAAATTCTGAATTTTCTTGAAATACAGGAATATACACATTCTGAACAAAAGAATGAATTTGCCGACCGTATGCATTGCGTTCCACAGTGACATCAATCAGTTGAAGCGTTTCCATGGCATCATTGTGAATGGAAGTGGCCAATGCAATAAGTCCTGCACAGGTGCCCATGATGGGATGACTTTTGGCAAATGTACGAATGGCTTCAAAAAGTCCGGTTTCCTTTAACAATTTGACAAAGGTCGTGGATTCACCACCCGGTACAATCAATCCATCGCATTCTTCTAACTCCTCAGGCTTACGAACCCGAACCGAAGGCACTTCGATTTTTTCAAGACATTGTTGATGGAGAGAAAAATCGCCTTGAAGCGCAAGCACACCAATGGTTCTTCCCATTTACCAACCTCTTTCTGCCATTCGTTCAGGTTCAGGAATTTTCGAGATTTCGATTCCTCGCATGGGCTCGCCGAGCTCCTCGCTGGCCTTGGCCACAATATCGGGATTATCGTAATACGTGGTCGCCAAAACAATGGCCCTGGCCCGGGCAGAAGGATCTTCAGATTTAAAAATCCCGGATCCGACAAAAATGGATTCTGCACCCAATTGCATCATGAGGGAAGCATCCGCAGGCGTGGCCACCCCACCTGCTGCAAAATTGGGCACAGGAAGTCGACCATGGATGCGTACGTATTCGACCAATTCCACAGGGACACCCATTTCCTTGGCGTGAATGACCAATTCTTCATCGCTCAATGTGGTGATGGTGCGAATGGCAGACATCACATTCCGCATGTGTCGAACTGCTTCGACAATATTTCCAGTGCCTGCTTCGCCCTTGGTGCGGATCATGGCCGCACCTTCTGCAATTCGACGGAGCGCTTCGCCCAGATCCCTGCATCCACAAACAAAGGGTACTTTAAACTTCCACTTGTCCACATGATACCGCTCATCTGCAGGCGTGAGCACTTCACTTTCGTCAATAAAATCAATGCCAATGGCTTCCAACACTTGCGCTTCTGCAAAATGACCAATTCGGCACTTGGCCATCACAGGAATGGTCACGGCATTCATAATTTCACGAATGATCTTGATGCTGGACATTCTCGCCACACCCCCTTGGGCACGAATGTCTGCAGGGATACGTTCCAATGCCATGACTGCGACCGCGCCTGCATCTTCTGCAATTTTGGCCTGCTCCGCATTGGTGACGTCCATGATGACTCCACCTTTGAGCATTTCGGCCAAACCCACTTTTAAGCGGTACAAAGGATCATTTCGATAAAATTCCATCCGCACACACCTCCTTTAAAAGCTAAATGAATTTACAAAACTTTTCCCTTGGATTCAAGATTTTGCTTGCATTTTTCAAAAAACTCCTTTAATTATCAAAGCAAAAAGGAATTGCCATGTGGGTCAATCCAAGCATACTGCGAATCTTTTTTCCATGGATTCTTTGGAAAGGAGATCCTAAAAAAAAGACCGTTTTTCTCACGTTTGACGATGGACCTCATCCCCAACATACCCTCAAATTGCTCGATATTTTAAAAACTGAAAAAATCCTTGCGACTTTTTTTCTTACTGGGAAAAACGCATTGCAATATCCCGGCCTGGTCGAATCCATTGCACGAGAAGGCCATGACATTGGGAATCACGGATTTTCTCATGCCCGCATGGATTTCCGAAACATGCAATGGATCCGTTCTGAGATTGAAAAAACAAATCACATTATTTTTTCCATTACTGGGAAGCCTCCCCTTTTTTTCCGACCTCCTTATGGTCGATTTGATCTTCGATTTCATAAACTCATGAAAGAAACAAACCAAACGCTTGTGCTCTGGAGCCTCTTGACCGGCGATTTTGAAGAATCGCTAAGCCAATGTCTGATCGAGCGCGTGCAAAAGCATCTTCATCCCGGAGCAATTCTGGTATTTCACGATGGCCATCCCAATGCTCCGGTGATGTTAGAGGCCTTTGAAAAAATTGTGACTTTAATCCGAAAATTGGATTTTTCTTTTCAAAAATTAAGTGAAATCGTCCACTGAAACGCAAAGGGAAAATACAATGAAAATGATTCTCCCCCTCTTTCCTCTATTATATGCAGAAACGCATTATACTTTCAAGGGATTCAGTCTGATCTACAGGCCGTGGCCCGAGATTGTAACCGATGCCCCTTATCGGGTGGAACCCGGTACTCCCATTCCCATTCTCGTCCTGTTTCGAGATGCGCATCGTTTTCCTGTGAGACTGCATTCGATCACGGCAATCCTTCATTTCCCAGATGGAAATTCACAAGAAATATGTCTTCACAACCAATCGATTCTGATTCATCAGCCCTCCTGGTATACAATTTTCCCATTGGAAATCCCAAAAGGCGTTGATGGCCTGGTAAAAATCGATGTACGGATCGAAATTGAAAAATCGAACAAAAAACGCATTGTCCAAAACCACAATTATCCTTTTCGAAAGCCTTCGCCCCTGGAAGTTTTTATAGCAAAAGAACCGTTTCCTCAGTTGGAAGGATGGAAGTACTTTGATTTGCACCATCATTCGGAATTTACTTCGGATCAAGTGGAATTTGGGGCGCCTTTACACGCAAGCGCTGTGCTCGGGATGGCCATGGGTCTTTCCGGGGCTGGGATCACCGACCATTCGTACGATCTGGATGATCGAGAGGATCGATTTGACCAAAAAGATCCCGAGTTGACCCGGTGGAAAAACCTGTGGCGCATGTGCGAAGCGTTCGAAAAAGAATTGGGATTCGTTTTTGTTCCCGGAGAAGAATTGTCCTGTGGAAACCATCAAGGGAAAAATATCCATCTTTTGGTATTCAACAGTTCTCAATTTTATGCTGGAACCGGAGACAGTGCAGAAATTTGGTTCCACACAAAACCAGAATTTCTTCTTCCCAATGTATTGGATACCCTTGCGGAAAACGGATTGGCCTTTGCAGCCCATCCAGAATTTCGGTTTCACTGGTTGCAAAGACTCCTTCTTTCAAGAGGCCATTGGCAAGAAGAAGATTACACGCATCCTCGACTCAATGGACTTGAAATATTAAATGGCCCAGCGGATGCTTCGTTCTGGGAAGGACTGAAAGTGTGGATCCGATTTTTGTTACAAGGAAGAAAATGGTTTATCATTGCAGGCAATGACGCACACGGCGCATTCAATCGGACTTTTCAATTGGGGCTTCCTTTTCTGTATGTGAAAGAAAAACGAAGATATATATTTGGTCAATCCAAAACAGGACTCTATGTCAATAAGAAACCTAGCCGAGACAAAGTGTTGGAAGCATTAGGAAAAGGGCATTGTTTTATCACCACAGGTCCTGCATGCATCATCGAAGCAGAAACTGCCTCAGGTCAAAAGACAAAAATTGGAGAAGAAATGATAGGATCCAAAATGGCACTGACGATCCGCGGTAAAACCTCACTGGAATATGGGAATTTTGAATCCATCCGAGTTCTTCTCGGAGATTTGGACCAAAGAAAAGAAATCCTTTTGAAGGAATTTAAGGAAATAAAAGAAAAAGAATTTTTTCATACGCTTTGCCTTGAAGATCTCTTGCCTTCCCATGGCTATGTGAGAGCCGAAGCAACCACATGCCTTTTGGATGGCCAAAGATTCTTTTCCTTCACCAATCCAATCTGGTTTTCTAAAAAACCATAAATTTTCTATTTTTTCGCTTTTGGGAATTCCTGTTTTTTCAGATTCTCAAAAATTGTCTGAAGCAAGGGAAGTCCTGTCTCACACTTTTCTATATCTTGGACACCTCCAATATATCGAGCGTAGCGAAAAGCCATCAAAATCCCATGATACGGTGTGCGAATGGCGAAACTGGCTTCTCCTGGAAATCCCTCGGTGGGAAGGGCATTTCCGCTGGTGAGCGTATAAAATGTCTTAAATTCATCAAAACCTCGAACCGCTTGTTGGAGAGAATCAAAAATTACCACAAAAGCCAGGGCTTCTCCTTCTGAAGTGAAATAACGGGCTTCCACCCCTCCAGGCAAAAAGCCATGATTGAGCATCTCATTTTTCACATACCGAAGCGTCTTTGGCTTTTGTTGATCCAAAGGAAGCAACTCGAGCTCTTTGGGAAGATGCTCAGGTGATTTAATCCGGCGGGCAATTTCGGTCGCGATCACCAAACCTGCTCTCTGACATCGCTCGGAAAAATTCCCAAGTTTGATATCGACAAAATATTGACTTTTGGCAAACTTCAATCCGTATTCAGAAACAAAGGCTTCTACCCCAATGTTTTGAAAATTGTATTCAGGATGCCGAAAATTGGAATAAATGCCAAATGCATTTAAAGGCGTTCCCATGTCATAAATATCGACCACCACAAAGGTATCTTCAGGAGAGTGCCAGTAATAAAGCAAAGTGGACAATGCTTGAAAACCGTACGAAAGGTAGAGATCCGCCTCTCCGTCGATATATTGATACAGTGTTTCAGGAGAGTAATGTTTTGGCTTCCCATCCCACTTCCATCCTTTTTCAAATCCAGGGGAAGGGAATAAAGTATCCAGTTTACTTGTAGGGCGAAAACAGAACGAAAATAAAGTGATTGTCCCTAAAATAATCCATCCTATCCATTTTTTCATAATGAAACTCCTATGAATGAATACGTTGTCTTACACGAAAAATCAGCGCTCGAAATTTTGGAATCCACACGCGACGAAGGATTTTTTCTCTCTCAATCAGCGTCTCCATTTTCTCCAATTGATGAATGGCGATTTCCAATTTCCACATATTGTCACGTAATTCTCGAGGTAATGTGCGTTTTCTTCCAGGAGGAACGTGCTCTCCCCTTTTCTCAATGCGAATGAAATCTGTAAAAATTTGATGGTATGCCATCAATGCGTGGACAAAAATACTATTAAAAGCGCTTGAAAATTTTGGAGGTTTTTCCCATATCGAATGCAATGTTTCCAATTCGTTCAAAGCTTCATCCAATCGATTTTCAGTATAAGCCAATTCAACTCGATGAATTCGATTTTCGTATTTCGAAAGCATCACGGGGAAATTGGCCGTGTCTTTTTCTGCGCGGATGGTATTGGAAAGAACTTCGTGAGAAGGCATTGAAGTTCTTTCTTTGAGAAGTTTCTCCACTTCTTGGGGGTCAACCTCTCCTTCTATGGTCATGGTAATGGTCCGATTTTCTTCCTTTTGATCCACAATTTTGAGATTTTTTACCACTTGTGCAGTCAGTGCATTGATGATATCCTGTTTTATCACATTATTTTCCACAGTGGTCGTGGATTCGACAAAAATATAATACGATTCAATCGCATCTCGAATAGACAATTTTTTACAAGTTTCACGTGCTTCGACCAAACTTTCATTGTCTCCGTAGGTATATGTATAAGTTCCACGAATAATATCTTGTGCATAAACTAACATACCAAAATAAAGCCATAGAAAACTCCAACGAAAAACCAAGTGACGCTTTAATCTCATACTACATCTCCTCTTCTAATCCATTGCATTGCCCCATCGTTCCCAAAACGCAATTTCTTCTAAAGGCTTCCGTATTCGAGGGGCTTTTTCTTTCGCAAGAATCCTTTCGTCCACATCCTTTTCAGAACCCGGATATCCTACAATCAACAATACATGCACTCGATATTCTTTGGGGATCTTTAAAACCGCTTTGACTTTCTCTTCATTAAATCCTGCAATGGGATGTCCAATCAGGCCAAGATGCACAGCCTGCAGGAGAAAATTTTCAATCGCAAGTCCCAGTCCTAAGAGATAGTATTCTCTTCCAGCAATGAGACAATCCAAATCAGCCTTGGATGTCACTGTCACAATTAAGGGCGCTCTTTTGGCCCATTCATTTCCTGGGTGAAGACATGCTTTGACTCCTTCAAGGGAAATCCCTCTTGAAACCACAAACCGCCAGGGTTGATTATTGGAACAAGAAGGAGCCCATCGGCCTGCTTCTAAAAGACTGAGAATTTTTTCGGATTCAATTGTTCGATTTGGATCAATAATTCGACCGCTCTTCCGAGCCCGTAAAAGTGAATGCAAAGGATACAATTCAATCCCGTTGGACATAATAAAATTTGAATTAAATAAATATCGTATAGTTGCTTTCCAGCGTTTCTTTTACATACATTCCCACAGCCCCATACTCATCAATGAGAGAGGCATCGAGATCTTTTCGGGAAATGCCCATGACTTCCATGGTCATTTCGCACGCAATGATCCGGCCACCCAAGGTCTTAAAATCTGCAATCAATCGCTCCGGAGTGGCGATATTGGCTTTTCGCATTTTTTTCTTCATCATCCAAGCCCCCAAACCCAAAAAATTCCATTTGGAAAGAGGCGCCTTGGAAAGTTTTCCTTTAATCAACCGGCGAAGTCCCCAAAACGTAAAGTACATGGTGACTCCAATCCCCATGGAAAGAAATCCATTCCCAATAATGAGTGCACTCATGAATTTGTCTAAATCTCCACTGTGCACAATGATGGTCACTTTCTTTTTCTCGTTCTCAGGCATAACGTCTCCCTATTTTCGAATCAAAATATGCCAAACGCCATTTTCATCTTCACTGACGGAGACCAATTCCAAACCCAAAGAATGTACAGCCATTGGGATTTCTTTTTTGGAGGCTTCATGAGTCCCTTGAATTTCAATGACATCGCCTTTCTGGGCCTTCATCACGGCTTTTCGCATTTCCACAAGCGGAATGGGACAGGTTTCACCAATGACGTTGACGACAATATTGGGTGAAAAGGAATTCATGTTTCCTCCTGGAAAATCACTTTAACGGATTTTACATCCCACAACGGCTGAATCCGTTCGATGATTTCGTTCTGAATATTCCCGGCAAATTGATGATCCTCTGGAAGATTCACCCAGACGGTCACATTCCCATCGTGGACTTCCACTTTTTGAACCAATTTCGTGTGCACCACATCCAAACCCGTTAATGGATTGATCACCCGGGAAAGCCTTTTTAAAACCATCTTTTCATCCGTAGGAATTTTTTCTTTTAAAAGTCCGTGCTGATGTTCATAATTTTCAATGGCGGTTCTCAATGCATCCACAGCCAAAACTGCACAATGCACTTTGACTGGTGGAAGTCCTCCCAGCTCTTCACTGGCCATTTTCCAGGTGATTTTTTTGGCTTCTTCCAGCGTTTTTCCTTTCGCCATGTCCGTGATAATGGAGCCTGTTGCAATATTGGAAGCACATCCGTACGATTCAAACCGAATGTCTTGGATCGTTTTGGCCTCCGGATCGACTTTCAGGTAGAGCTTGACCATGTCCCCGCAAGCTGGACTTCCTTCGGTTGCCATGGCATCAGGATTTTCCAATTTCCCCACATTGTGGGGATGCATAAAATGCTCTAATACTTTTTTTGAATATGGAAAAGACATAGTTTACTCCCTTTTTCCCAATGGGCTAATCTGACGCAATGTGTTTACCACCTCTTTACAGGCATCTACCACCGTGTCAATTTCTTCCATTGTATTGAATTTACTCAAGGTAAATCGGATGGAACCGTGGGCCCTTTCGTGAGAAAATCCCATGGCCATCATGACATAACTGGGTTCCAAAGACCGCGAAAAACAGGCAGAACCGGTAATGACTGAAATTCCCTTCATATCGAGATGCAATACCACGGATTCTCCTTCGACATATTTAAAAGACACATTGACATTTCCAGGAAGCCGTCGAGAAAAATCTTTTGGCCCATTGATTTCTACATCCGAAATGGAATTCTGTAATTTATAAAAGAATTGCTTTTGTAACTCTCTTAATTTGAAAGCGATTTCTGGATTGGCCAATTCCACAGCCTTGCCAAATCCTACAATCCCCGGAATGTTTTCTGTCCCCGCGCGTAAGTCGTTTTCCATGTATCCGCCGTGCAAAAGTTTCACAATCGGTGTGCCTTTTCGAATAAAAAGGGCACCGACTCCTTTGGGGCCATGAATTTTGTGCGCACTGAGTGTTAACAAATCAACGGGAATTTTTTTTAGATCCAAATCAAAATAGGGAAATGTGAGGACTGCATCCGTATGGAAAAGGACATTTTTCTTTTTACAAATTTCAGCAATCACCTCAATCGGTTGAACCGTACCGACTTCCTGATTTCCGTGCTGAATGCTAACCAAAAAAGTGTGGTCGGTAATGCTCGATTCCAGTTGATTTAAATCAACAAAACCTTCCGCATCCACAGGAAGATACGTCACGCGTATCCCCTGCTTTTCAAGCCACTGCGCAGTGTGAAGAACAGAAGTATGTTCCACAGAAGAGCAAATGAGATGATCTTTTTTCCCTTTGAAAGCCCACGCAGTGCCTTTGAGAGCGAAATTGTTGGCCTCTGTCCCTCCCGAAGTAAATACAATTTCTTCTGGACTCGCACCTAAACGGGTTGCAATCGTTTCTCGCGCACGATCCAATGCTTCTTTGGCTTCTATTCCTGGGGTATGACTGAACTGAGAAGAAGCCACTGCATACGTCTCAGTAAAAAAAGGAAGCATGGCCTTGAGCACTTCTGGATCCGTTTGGGTGCTAGCCGCATTATCTAAATAAATTCGTTGAACGGCCATGGTTTCTCCAAACGTAAAATTTAATTTTCTCTATTGTACTTTATCCACCTCCTTAAAGTTTCCAAAAATTCAAAAAAATCCTTACGGCCCAATATGCACCATATCGTATTGAAATTCTTCTCTGGCATAATATTGCTCATCCCGAAGGCAGAGATCGTATTCGCCCTTGAGCAAAAAATAATGCCCATGTTCGATACTGGCCAAATATTGGAGAATTTCTTGAAGCCCTCTCTCCTCGACATTTTGAGAAAGCGTATCGTAAAATTCTTCTGAGGTCTTTTCTGCATCCATGGCCAATTCCAAAAGATCGATCACACTCGGATTTTCTTGTAATGTCAGCGAAACCCGGGGCGTAATGGATCGCTCGGGAAGCACCAATTCTTTTTCCGGGAATAATTTTTTGAATAATTCACGAAGCAAACGCTCGTGGCGCTTTTCTTCTTCTGACAAAAATCGAACCTTATCTTTGAGAATAAAATTCTTGACTGTTTTCTCCAAACGCAGATACACTTCTTCCGCTTCCAATTCAGCTTTCACTGCCATGGCAATAGCTTTTTCAGTCGAAAGAGAAGAAAAGTCGATGTTCATACTTTTTCTCCTTAAAAATTAACCTGTGACTCGAATTTCTTTGGCAGATTGCCACAAACCGTGGATATTACAAAAAGAAAGAGCATATAATGTGCCGGACTTGGTAATTTTGAGCGAGGCGGTCACTTCATGATGTGTATACACAGGCCCTTGATTGGCGCCTTGAACAGATTCTCCATGGGCAGTAAATTCGAAATGCCCCACTTGATAACTGAACTTTTCACCCTCGGGATGGAAATAAAGCGAAATCCACCGAATGTGGTGTTCTGTGGTATTGGGATGAGCAATTTCTTTTCCAATAGAGGCTTTCACAGTAAATATTTCTCCCGATTTCACTTCCTCTGGTGCTTCAATCACAGGCACATGTTTCTCTTGTTTCCAATCCGCCTCTTGGATTCTTTCTGAAAATTGAATCATAAAGCCCTCCATTGAGTTTATTTATTCCATTTCCAGGAGCCAAGGACTTTCATGTAATTGGCCCTTTCAAAAGCAGAGGGATTGGCCACAGAACGATGACTCATCAAGCCCTGAATTTGGCCAATGGAGTCATATCCATGGGTTTCTAACCATTCTTTCATGTCATCCAAAAGCGTGGCTAAATACGAAATCCCGTTCTTCAGAAGGACAGAAGCCATCATCACCACTTTGGCGCCAACCAACATGGCTTTAATGACATCTTCCCCAGTATGCACGCCTCCAGTAATCGCCAAATCTGCCTGAATCTTTCCAAAGAGAATCGCAGCCCATCGCAATCGACGACGTAACGTGCTTGCATTGCTTAAATTGAGATCCGGAACGACCTCGAGAGATTCCAAATCAATATCCGGCTGATAAAATCGATTGAACAAGACCAATGCATTGGCTCCTGCCTGTTCGAATTGTTTTGCCATATGAGGAAGAGAGCTAAAAAATGGGTTTATTTTCACCGCGACAGGAATCTTCACTGTGCTTTTCACTTCCCGAACCAGATCAATGTATTTTTTTTCGACTTGTTCTCCTGTGACTTCAGGATCTGTGGGAATGTAATAAATATTCAGTTCCAATGCATCGGCACCGTTTTCTTCCATGGCTTTTGCGTACCGAAGCCATCCTCCAGAAGAAATTCCGTTTAAGCTCCCAATGACTGGAATGTGAAGCGCTTTTTTCGCTTTGCGAAGAAGTTCCAGGTATTCTTCTGAACCCAAACGAAATTCAGGCAATTCAGGAAAATACGACAATGCTTCTGGAAAACTTTCCGTACCCTGGAGGAGACTCCGATCCAATCCCAATTCTTCTGCAATGAGTTGCTCTTCAAAGAGCGAATGAACGACCACAGCCCCAGCTCCTGCCTCCTCCATCTGTTTCATCCAATCCAAACTTTCAGAAAGAGGACAAGGAGCGACCACCAATGGATTCCGAAGCGGAATCCCCATGTATGTGGTTCTTAAATCGACTGACATTGGCTTTACTCCGCTTGAGGTTTTCCTGGCATTTTGGCCAAATGCTCATAAAGTGCCCAACGAGAAAGAACGTCTTCTTGGGCCTGTTTGAGCAAAACTTTGGCATGTTCTGGCTTGCTCTTGAGAAGCATGCTATACCGGGTTTCATTGTACGCATATTCCTCAAGAGAAATGGCAGGTGGTTTTGAATCCAGTTGAAGCGGGTTTTTGCCTTCTTTGGCCAGTTCAGGATTGTAACGGAGAAGAGGCCAGTATCCCGAATCCACGGCTGCTTTCTGCTGTTTTAGTCCATGAATTAAATTGTACCCGTGCGAAATGCAATGGCAATAGGCAATAATGAGCGAGGGTCCTTCATAGGCTTCTGCTTCGAGGAACGCTTTGATGGTATGGGCATCATTGGCACCAAGTGCGACCCGGGCCACATACACATTGGTATACGCAATTGCCATCAGGGCCAAGTCTTTTTTCGGGGCAGGCTTTCCTCCTGCAGCAAATTTTGCCACTGCACCTCGAGGCGTGGCCTTGGACATTTGACCGCCTGTATTGGAATACACTTCTGTATCCAAAACCAAAAGATTGACGTTCCTCCCAGAAGCAATGACATGATCCAGCCCCCCGTATCCAATATCATAAGCCCAACCATCTCCTCCCACAATCCAAACACTCCGTCTCACCAGAGAATCCGCCACATTCAGAAGATAAAAAGCTTCTGGTTTCTTGATTCCACTTAATTTTTTCTTTAATTCTGCCACCCGTTCTCTCTGGGCCTCAATGCCTGCTTCAGTCTTTTGATCTGCGTGAATCAATGCATCCACCAATTGCTCTCCAATTTCATTGGAAAGCTTCTTGAGGAGCTCTACAGCAAATTCATATTTCTTATCTTCTGCCAGTCGGATACCCAGACCAAATTCTGCATTGTCTTCGAAAAGGGAATTGCACCAGGCAGGACCTCGACCTTCTTTATTTACGCAATACGGTGTGGTGGGCAAATTCCCCCCGTAAATGGAAGAACAGCCCGTGGCGTTGGCAATAATCAATCGATCTCCAAACAATTGGGAAAGCAATTGAATGTAAGGGGTTTCTCCACATCCTGCACAAGCACCGGAAAATTCAAAAAGGGGCTGAAGCAGTTGGAGATCTTTTACCATGTGAATCTTTAGCTGTTTTCTATCCATGACCGGAAGATTGAGGAAAAATGCCCAATTGGCCTTTTCGGATTCACGAAGCGGAACTTGCGGCATCATAAACAAGGCTTTTTTGGAAGGATCCTTCTTGTTCTTGGCAGGACAGACCTGAACACACAAACTACATCCAGTACAATCTTCAGGAGAAACTTGAAGGGTATACTTGAAATTCTCGAATTCTTTCCATTTTGCAGGCGCAGACTTAAACGTAGACGGGGCATTTTTGAGATGTTCAGCAGGATACACTTTTGCTCGAATCACCGCATGAGGACATACGGTCGTACATTTTCCGCATTGAATGCACGTTTCTGGATCCCAAACCGGGATTTCCAGTGCAATGTTCCGTTTTTCCCATTGAGAAGTCGCAGTGGGATAGGTCCCGTCTACTGGAAAAGCACTGACCGGCAAATCATCGCCTTCGCCTGCAATCATTTTGGCCGTCACTTTTTGCACAAATTCTGGAGCTTCTTTGGCAACAGCAGGCCGAAATTCCATCTGACTGGTGATTTTTTCTGGAACCTTCACTTCATGTAAATTGGCCAAAGTCTGATCCACAGCCTGATAATTCATTTGCAGAATGGACTCTCCCCTTTTTCCGTAAGTTTTTTTGATATATTCTTTGATCAGCTCAATGGCCTTTTCTTTTGGCAAAATATTGGAAATCGCAAAAAAGCACGTCTGCATGATGGTATTGATACGCACCCCTAGGCCCACTTCTTTGGCAATCCGATACGCATCAATGACAAAGAAACGCAATTTCTTTTGAATAATGCCTTCTTGAATTGGCCGTGGCAGCTTGTCCCAGACTTCTTCAGGACCATACGGACTATTTAATAAAAAGACAGCACCAGGCTCAGCCAGTTTTAACACATCCATTTTTTCGAGAAAGGAAAACTGATGGCAAGCGACAAAATTGGCTTTGTTAATTAAATAAGAAGAATGAATAGGATCCTGACCAAATCGAAGATGTGAAATGGTCATCGATCCTGCTTTTTTTGAATCATACACAAAATAGCCCTGGACATTGAAATCGGTTTCTTCGCCAATGATTTTAATGGAGCTCTTATTGGCACTCACTGTGCCGTCAGAGCCCAGTCCAAAAAATACTGCCCTTGTGCGATTGGAAGGCTCAGTGAAAAATGCCGGGTTGTACTCAAGAGAGGAATGGGTCACATCATCCCGAATCCCCACGGTGAAATGCAATTTGGGCTCTTTTTTCTGGAGTTCATCAAAGACTGCCTTTACCATGGCAGGAGTAAATTCTTTAGAAGAAAGTCCATACCGTCCACCAATCACGACTGGATTAAAATCTGAAGAAAACAAACCTTGCCTTTTGGCTTCTTCAATTCCAGAAACGACATCGGTATACAAAGGTTCTCCCACCGCCCCTGGCTCTTTGGTCCGATCCAACACTGCGATCTGTTTTACGGATTTTGGCAAAGCCTTTGCAAAATGTTTTAATGAAAACGGCCGATACAAACGCACTTTGATAAGCCCAACGGGCTCTCCTTTGGCATTCAAATATTCCACGGTTTCATGAACGACTTCTGCGCCAGAACCCATGATCACAATAATCCGTTCGGGTTCTGGAACACCCACATATTGAAACAGGCCATACTTTCTTCCGGTGACCGAGGCAAATTGATTCATGACCTTTTCTACAATATCCGGACAGGCTTGATAAAACGGATTAATCCGTTCTCGAGATTGGAAAAACACATCTGGATTTTGCGCAGTCCCTCGAATGACGGGCTTGTCGGGAGAAAGCGCACGCTCCCGATGCAATCGAACCAATTCATCGGAAATCATGGCCCGCATCTGCTCCACAGTCAATTGTTCCACTTTGGCCACTTCGTGCGACGTCCGGAATCCATCAAAAAAGTGAAGGAAAGGAACTCTGGCTTCTAAAGTGGCAGCCTGGGCAATCACTGCAAAATCCCCTACCTCCTGGACAGAATTGGAGGCCAACAATGCCCATCCCGTGGAACGGGTGCTCATCACATCGCTATGATCCCCAAAAATGGAAAGCGCATGGGTGGCCACAGTGCGTGCCGCGACATGAAATACAGTGGAGGTCAACTCGCCTGCAATCTTGAACATGTTGGGAATCATTAGTAAAAGCCCTTGAGAAGAAGTAAACGTCGTGGTCAGCGCCCCCCCTTGAAGTGCCCCATGCACTGCCCCTGACGCGCCTCCTTCACTTTGCATCTCAATGACATGCGGTACTGTATTCCAAATGTTGGGCTTTCCCTCAGAAGCCCATTGATCGGATAATTCTCCCATCGGAGAAGAAGGCGTAATAGGATAAATTGCAATCACTTCGTTTACATGATATGCAGAATAGGCAGCCGCTTCGTTTCCATCAATCGTGACAATTTGCTTTTTCATTTTATTTTATCTCCTTTCTTGACTTTTTATATTTTCTCAAATTGAGATTTCGGTGCCCCACATTCAGGACAAATCCAGTCCTCTGGAAGTAATTCAAAGGAAGTTCCAGGAGGGATTCCATTTTCTGGATCTCCTTTTTCCGGATCATACACATACCCACAAATTTGACATTTCCATTTTTCCATAACATCCTCATCCTTTAATTATTTTTGAGTTTTTTTAAAAAGAACTTATTGAAATAGTCTAGCACCATTCCTCCGTGGTTTAAACTTTCGTTGATATTGCATTTATATCAATAGCTGAAGCGTACATGTATAATGGGTGTGATGAAGCTAAATATTAGTGATAATTGATGCGTCAATTCTCCGTGATTTTCATAAATCGATTTATTTTAACCATTTCTCTTTAAAAAGTCAAGTCATTTCAGAAATATTTTTACGAACCCACAAAAACCGCAGATACATAGCCGACAGTGTAAGTTCCCGGATAGATATCTTTATATTCATCCTTTGAATTGGATCGGTAAAGGACAACACACCGTTTCGCGCCCATGCGTTTTACGACATCCGTGACAATGGAAACAGGAACTTTACCACACACGGTACAGGTTTCGGGCGCCAAGATGTTTCGAATTCGATTTAAGTCCATCGAGGCAATGGCATCCACCACCAAAGCATCTCTGGAAACCACTTCGTGATAGGAATGAAGATGATGAAGATCTGTACTTGCCACAATCAATGGATTTTTGTCCAAAAGCACAGAATTAATTGCAGACACCATATCTTCTACATCCTCCACATCCCGATGGCCGACCATAATAGGCACAATGGAAAAATTTTTCAACGCCACTTGAAGAAAAGGCAATTGAATTTCAATAGAATGCTCTTCTTCTGTATCGATAAAAGTGAGATCCACCCTCTGCTGAAGGGCCTCCACTATCTCTTTGTGAACAGGGACGGTTCCCAAAGGGGTTTCGTACGCATCTGCCGTGTTGATCATGTATCTGCCGATGGGGTATCCGTGGAAAGGAGAAAAAATCACCACCACATCGTAATGTCGACCGATCAGTTGCTTGTATCCATGGGCTGCAGTAAAACCAGAATAGACATATCCTGCATGGGGACTGACAAGGCCAAGAATGGAATCGAGAGACTTTTGAGGAGAAACACGATCCATGTAAGAGCGAATCATTTTTTCAAGGGTATGAGGATCTCTTGGATACCATTCTCCTGCCAAGACCGAGGAACGAATGATGGATTTCATTTTTTCCCCCCATTAACAAAATACTTGAAGTGCAGAAGGGACAATTTCAACATGCAAAGGCAATGTCCCAAGCAAATCTCCATCGACCTGTACTAAAGTGGGTTTTGTGCTATACAGTGTGGCTTTTCGAATTCTGTAATACCTCACATTTTTGAGTTTCAGATGTTGCTTAAACAAAACATGAAAAGCAAATCGAGCCAGTCCAAATTGTCTTTTGCCTTTATAAATCAAAATATCCAAAAACCCATCATCGATTTCTGCAAAAGGGGTTATTTGATGAGAGCCCCCATAAAAATGGGAATTTCCTACAACGACAAATGTCCCTTTTTCAATGACTTTTCCATCGTCGAGACTCAACGTAATCTCACTGGGTTTGTATCCTAAAAAATCCTTGATCCCCGCCCATACATACGCATACCGATGAATGATTTTTTTTATTCTTCGGCTGGTTCGACTGACCGCATAGGCATCATATCCACAGCTGGCCATCATGGCAAAATATCGGCCATTGGCTACCCCCAAATCAATGGTCCGCAATCTCTTCTGCGCAATGACTTCTGCAGCCCGAACCGGATGCATGGGAATCTGAAGCTCGCGAGCAAGCACATTACTCCCTCCAAAAGGAAGGATGCCCAACGGGACTTTACTTTTCACAATGGCATTGATCGCCTCATTGGCAGTCCCATCTCCACCCGCCACCACAATGGTTTCAAATCCTTGTTGAATGGCCTCCTGGGTGACTGAAAAAACCTCCCCTTCCCCTCTTGTAAAATAGACAGAAAGACGAAACCCATTTCGCCGCAGCACCCGAAGCGCAGAAGAAAGGTACCGTTTCACCTTTCGCGGCTTGGAATCTCGATTCACAATGACTTTCGTTCGAATCGGTGAAACAAGCATTCGACATTAACGCATTAACTGCGGAACACTTTCAAAACACTGAATCTGATTGGTATATCGATTGTACACAAATACAAAGAGTTTGGTTCCGGTTCCGCGTACCGCAAGAGTACTGAAGGCCCCTTTTTCTGAAGAAGAAAATACAGGCGTTCCTAAATAAATTCCTTGTTCGTCAATAAAATGGACTCCATTCCGATCCGAAACAAAAAGCCGGATAGGTCCATACACAGTCTCATTTTGTTCAAATTCTTGATTTTCTTCTTGCACCACAGTCATTCGAGTAGGATACATCAGGAATACAGACTTACCTATATTGGAAGAAGCATTTTCTCCAAATGAACCCAGCGTCCGTAAGAATTGCCCATCCGGACCAAATACCAAAATACGATGTCCACTCCAATCTGTGATATAGATCGTGCCATGTGGATCCACCGCAATGCCTTCAGGATTCATTTTTGTTTTGAGTGAATCCGGAATCGGAATTTCCTCTTGTTGAGTAAAATTGGATTCACTCGAAAAACGTAATACCCTTGTGGGATTGATACAGACAACAAGAATCCCTCGATGGAATGAAGAGTACGCAAAATCTCTGTAGTTCAGATCCGAGAGGAACGTTTTATACAAATAGGTACCTGAAATGGGTATGCTGACAGTCTCAAAAAAGATGGCGTTGTTGTCCAGTCGACCAGGGAACTGGATAAGAGAAGGCGGTGGAACTTCTGCCTTTCGAAAACCCAGACGGGGTGTCATGGAAATTTTCACAGCAAACCGTCCTGGCCGATCCAAGATCATCCGTTTTACCACAGGATAATATCCTTCGCCTTTGATCTGAAGGTGAATGGTATCTCCAATGGCAAATTCTCTGGAAAATGTTCCTTCCGGTGAGAGATCAATAGGAATGCCATTCAAAATCGTAGAAACTCCTTTGGATCCGCCCTCAGGAAAAAGCACAGAGAGCATCAAAATCGAAGTGACGTTTTCCAATTTTTCTCGAATTCCCCCAGTCAAAGTCCCCAAATCGCTTATTTTAAATCGGGACTCATTGGGCGCATACACCGAGGGATATGGAGTTCTCTTGAATATCCCAAACTTTACAAAAAACTCCCATTCCGACTGGAGATAATGAAATTTAAAATAGGCAGGATCCACCCATTGATCCATGTCCGGAATGCCTTTTTGAATCCAACGCTCGGGGAATTCAGTTTCTTGAATACGAATCTGATTCAACGCCTCTCGAGTTCCCCCTTGCGCTTGCTGAATTGTCCGCAATGCAACCTGGGCATTATTATACCAAATTTCTTCACCTTCCCTTCGATTGCTTGTTTTGTTCATGACGGTTTGATAGCAAGCTCGGGCAGCCTCATAATTTTGGGTCATTCGAAAAACTTCTCCCAAAAAATACACTGCCCGCAGGCTTTTCGCTTCATTGATGAGTTGGATAAATATCCGTTTGGCATTATCGTAATCTTCGGCGGACAACAAACTCCGCGCTTGCACATATCTAGCCTCCCACTCAAATTCCCCTTTCACCTCCCGGCTCACTTCTTCTGCTCGCTGATACCCTGCTTTTTTTGCTTTTTGTAATACTTGGATTTCTGCATCCAGATAATGATAAAGGCCCCGGTAAAACTGGGTTTCAGCAGGCCGGCGATGTTGTGTAAAATTCAACAATACTTGAATTGCATTGAGAATGCGTCTTCTATCTTGACCTACGCATTGATTGGCTCGAACCAATAAATTCCGAATTAAATAGAACATTTCGTTCAACCGAGTTTCTGTAGATCCTACTGCGGTTTCCCATGCCCGCTGGGGATTCAGAATGACCTGTACAAGTCTGAGCAAAAGATCACGTTTTTCTCGCACAAGCTGAGTTTCTGGTTTGAAATTTTGAAGTTGTGTTTGCAGTTGGGTTAACTGGACACCCTTTCCACCCATGGCCTGCTCAAATTGGATTAGAAAAATATGATATTTTGCGCTTTCCCTTAAAATCTTCCAACGAATATCTCCATGCAAAAATTCTGTTTGCTGAAGAAATCGATTAAAACTGTCTTGGCTCTCTGAAAAACGAAGCACATACTGGAGACAACCCATCCAATACAATGCTTCTAATCTCTGGTTCGAAATGGGTTCTAAATCGTTTAATACTGCATTCATTTTATTTAAGAAAGTCTGACTTTCCCATGGTGTAAATTCATCTAAAATGGATCGAGTTTGAATGAGCGCGGATAAAAGCGCTACATCCTTGGCAAAACCACCCAATTCCGTAGTTCCCCCAACCTGTTTCCAGCTCTCTTCATTTCCAAAATATCCCCGATAAAAGTGGGCCATTTGGCGAGAATACAAAACAGCAGGCCTTGCTCCCCAAACCGGAATATTCTCCAATTCACTGAACAGATCCGCATTGATTTGACGTTCCCAAAGCCCTTGCTCCAGACGGACATCTTCTGCACAAATGGAGGCGACTGCTTTAAGCAAAGAAGACGTACTCCCAGAGGTCTGCACATGTTGAAATCGCTCTTTTGCCTCATGAAGGATCTGAATCGCCCTAGAACTTGACTCTGTAACGCCGGAAGCGTGTCGAGAGAGCCGATCATACATGGCCCAACGAAGTGCTGTTTCTCCGATCATGTATTCTGCTTGCATACGAAGAGAATCGTCTTCGGTCGTCAATGCCTTTTCAAATGCTTCTTTTGCCCTCTGGAGAAATTCTAAAGGCGGATCTTGAAGCTCTGCCAATCGAAAACAAGCCCATCCTTTTTTGTACAGCATATCATCGTACAAGTCTGAATGGACCGAACCCGAAGAAACAAATTGAAGGGCCTCATCAAAATGCTGAATGGCCTTTTGAAAATGGGAAATCGCCAGGTTCTTTTCCTTTGCTTCCAAGCCCAAGTTATAATGGCATTCTCCCAAAAAATAATGGGCCACTTCTTGATCTGCGGTGGCAGTAGCAAGCCAGGCTTCTATGCTGGCACGTACTTTTTCGTACTGCCCGGATTTGAATTGCTGAAGAATGCCAGAACGATAAAATTCTTGGGAATAAGCGGAAAGCACCAACCCCCCAAGGTATATTGCAATGAAAAATTTTCGCACACTCATGGACAACTCCTACTTATTCTCTCAGTAAAACCAAACGAGACTCTATCCCTTCAACGTGATATAGCCGAGCCTCAAGAATGGGCAATTTCCTATCCACATTTGGATTCCGGTAAAGACCACTGGTATACACAATCAATTTGGCCCCTTCAGAGGGGAGGTTAAAATGAAATGTAATTTCTCCTGTCTTCAACGGAGTGTATCTCCATGTACTTAAAATACTTCTTAAATATTCTCCTGCGCCGGCATGGGTCACATCGATCACATTTTGAATGATCAATCTCCCATTCAAATCAATCCATCCCCGGATCCGTACATCGGTTCGAGGGTCCAGCCGGTGAAGGTAATCCCAATCCACAGGCTCGGATTGAAGGACATCAATGCCAAAAAACATCGGATTTTCCTGAGGAAGATCAATGACCACCCCTCTGGTTCCTGGCCTTAAAGGAATTATCAAACGATCAGAATCCCCAGAAAAAAATCGAATGTCTAGTGCATTATAATAACGAGAATGAAAATAAGTCCACCCGCAAATGAAACCCATGAGGGAAAAAAGGGAGAGCGCTCCGATTATCCATTTAATATTTCGCTTCATGACCCTTCACCCAAAAAATCGATTTGAATGACCTCCCGAATGTTTCCCTGTGGATCTACAGATTCCACAAGGCGAACCCGGATGTCATCAAAAGAGCCGCCAATGGTACCATATTCAATATTTCCGTATTGGGCAGTGGAAAGAATCGAAACTGCATCCATGACATGAAAATATTCCAATTCATTTGGGCATCGCAACACCACAAAATATTTTTTCCTGGGATCGCGATTGGCCTGTTCCACCAGAGCATAAAGGCGACTTTGAAACGCTCTCGAATCCAGTACATTGTGAGCTCGGAGTGCTTCGGTCACTCTTCGCATTTGTTCATCCGAGGAAAGATAAGAGTAATTGTCAAGCAAACGCTGAACCGTTTCCGCACTTCTCTGGTCAATCCAAAAGATTTGATCAGGGTGAATCCATTGAATAAAAATTTCTGCCCTTCCCAATTCATAGCGGGGTGTAGGAAAGAAAAATTTCTTTTCTTTGAACTTGGCCTGCGCCACATAGCTCGTGACAAGATAAAAAATGAGCAGAATAAAAATCATGTCCATAAAGGACACAAGCTGAATATCCCTTTTTGGCCTTTTGGAACGTTTAAATGCCATTGTCTGAATCCTTCATTCCATTTCACTCAATGTTCGAACTGCAATCGAAGGAACCAGATCCCCATACTCACTGCACTGTCTCAGAATAAAATTGAGAAGTCGAAACTCTGTATTTCGCACTGCTCGAATTTCAATTTTACTGGTCCAATGGGCACCATTTCCATGAATTGCCACATATTTTCGAATTTCATCTTGAATCAATCGGCATACTTTGGATGCACGAAATTGTGAATCCGACAGGATTCGAATGGAATCAGAGGAAAGAGAAGCATACCGATTGGCTTGCAAAGCCAGTTTTCTTGCTTCCTCGATGGTACAAAACGGTTGAGAAGGAAGAAGAATATACACCACTCTCGGACTTCGGGGATCCTCTGGTCGTTCATTTTCAATTTGAATCACCAAATTCTTTACTACTCCTTCTGCATCTTGAGTCTTGGGACTCTGAATATGAGGAAGAGGAAATTCTTCCGAAGGCCCCCCACGTTCCATTGGAATCGTGACAAGGGAATAAATCAAAAGCAAAAACACCACATCGATCAAGCTCGGCAGTGTTAACGATTTTTGATCATATTTTTTGATAAACGGCATATTACAACTTCTCAATCACTTTGACGTAATCTTCTTCCCACTTAGAATATACCCAGTCTAATTTCTTTTGGTAATAATAATACATGAGCATGAAAACAATACCGAAAATAAGCCCTTCGATGGTCGTCCAAAGGGCCTCATGGATCCCTCCGGCAAGTTGATGGATCAATTCTTTTTGAGTCGCAATATCCGAAATGCCTGTGAGATCATCAAAAGATTTGGAAATCCCAGTGACTGTTCCCAATAACCCGAGCAACGGAGTGAGTGTACTGAGATTCCAGAGAAAATCAAAAAAGGATTCCCGTTTTAAAATTTCAAGTTCAGAGGAAGCCTGATTTTCAATGGCTCGCTCCACTTCTCGGGAGGCATCCATCCATCGAAATCCGGCCATTTCATGAACCTCCAATCCAGCTTTAAGTACCCGAATGGCAGGATGATATTCAAACTTTCCCATCTTTTCGAGTAACATCCGTACTCTTTGACTTCCAGTTTCAACCCAGTATTTTACACTGGCTGCTCCCAATTCAGGAACTTGATTCATATCTTGCTTTTTAATAAATTCTTTAATCTGCTTGTTTGTATCTTCAATAATTTGTTTCCATTCATAAAGAAAATTTTTATATTCCGGAGCGATTCTTTTATTGTAATTGGCATTAAATCCAAAAAGAATCCATTTTTTACTCATTGGAAAAATACGCGAAAACTGGAGTTTTCGATAACATCGCCATCCCAGATACAGACCAAAAATAAAGCACCACCATAGAAGCCAAAACACAATCCGTCCCACTGGAGAAGACGCATCGTAAATTGAAGGTCTCCAAAAATAGGCCCACCGTCCACTGAGGGGAAGATATTTCTCAAACCAATACACTGGAGCGGAATTTCTCTGTTGAGAAGGAAGGAGAACTGATTCTCTTTTTCGACCGACCTGATCTTCCACAGGAACCGAAGTAGCCATCAACCGCCCATCGCTAAACATGGAAACGGTAAAACGATACATGATACCCACTGGAAGTGGCTTAAACCGATAATTGGACTCGCCTCGAATCATGTTCGAGACAATCGATTCCCCTTGTTCCTGTTCACACCGTACTTGAAATTGAAATGGACTGATATCCTGAATCACTTGATTTTGGGTTACATCTAAAACCTCCCACCGAACCGTGTATTCTACCTTAGAAGGAATAAACAGCCATTTTTTATGAATTGCACTCCGCTCAATGGCTGAAATCCGTACTTGATAATTGGGTTGAAGGCTCTGGGCCTCACAAAAACCAATCAACCAAACCGCTATGAGAAAAACCAGCCCTCGATTTCGTTGAACATCCATGAAAAAATCCTCCATTTTTTATATTAAAACTGATATTCAATCCCAATCCGCCGAAATGAAAAATGGGTTCCAGAATGCGCATCGTGGAGATAGCCCATGATAAATACAATGGGAATCCGCTGAAAATCGAGCTCAGTACCAAAAATTTTTGGATCAGGAAGAATGGCTCTTGGGATTCTACATCGTACCCCCATTTCATAACCCGTGGCAGAAACACTTTGAATTTTGCCATTTTTTAATCCGTAGCGAACATAATATTGAGGGATCCATCCTCCTAAAAATACAAGATACCCCCCTGGCATCACTGAGAACTCAGACCCCACCGTGAGTTCTGCTCGAGTACTGGCATATTGCTTCAATCCTGTAGAAACCCAAGAAAAGCAAATCCTGCTCCATGGAGAAATCGCAAAATAGGGAGTATGAACCAATTGCACTTTGGGTTGCCATTCTGCCCCCAGCCCTCCACGCGAGAGAATAAAAAAGCGTTCCATACTCTCAAACACATGCCTGGTATGTCGAAATCCAAATCCCACATCCCAAAAACTTTGAAAGTGTGCTCGGGGATAAAGTTTTTCCATAAATGTTTTATATTCTGGATATTCCATCCAATGAATGTATTGCCAGCCTATTGTATAGGGGTAAGAAAAAAAAGAGCGCTTTTTTTCTATTCGGCGAGAATAAACTAAAAATCGCGAAGTGGCAGAAACAATTTCGCGGTCTACACTGTCCCATCCCACAACCCTCCAAAAATATCGGCCATGCCTTCGAAATACGGTTCGAACCGAGGTCATGGTATACACCGTATCTTCTGGAGGCACGGAAAGATGGTATTTAAACCGCTTCTTTTCATTCCAGAATTGGAGCTGCACTCGTTTGAAATATTCATTTTGGGGCAGATTCATTGCTTTCCATTGAAAGCGAAGGGTATCCTTCTCTATTTTCGCATTCCATTTTGGCCATACACATTGAATACTCGGAAACATCCCCCACTGAGAAATTGAAGTTTGAGTTCTACCCCATCCCACAAAACCCATAAAAAGAAAAAGTCCCACCCCACCGATAATACGGTTCTCTTTCATAGTAGCTCCCTAGTCCACCATCAAACCGTGGGTTTTGCTATAAACTTCCAGCAAATTCTGCACCAGCCTATTTAAACTTTCAATATCGTTTGTTTTTAAATACCCAATGAATTGTTCTGAAATACCACGCACCATCTGACCATATTCCAAGTTTGGATAAAAACGATCGACTTCAAGGAGAGTCGAGATTCCTTCTTCAATTTTTCCATTTAGAATTTTACAAAGACCCATCAAAAACTGGGCATCATCTACATAGCGTTCGTCTTTAAAAATAGGGAAGCGGGGATAGTCGGATTCCAAACGTGCTTGGCGATTTTCCACCAATCGATTTAAAATTTTGATCGCGGAAGCATATTGATTCTTTTTCATCCAGCATTCGGCAAGTCCTAAAGAGGCAAGACATTCCATGCTTTGGAGCATGGGCGCTTCCCGCTTGGAAACACTCAGCACGCTATCAAAATGCGTGATGGCAAGGTCCCATTGTCCCAATCCTTTGTAGACCATTCCTGATAGATAATAGAACCGAATCGAAGGTTTTTCAACTTCCATCAGAACCTGGGAAGCAGCCTTATTTTCATTCAGAAGAAGCAACATTTCTGCATAATGACCCAACTCCAGATCCCCCAAAGGATTTTCCGTTTGACCAAATAAAGGCCCATATTCCCGAATCGCTTCTGAAGCCTTGCGCTTGGCTTTTTCTGGTTCATTCTGGTATAACCATTCAATGGCATTCCGGTAAAGCCATTCTGCTCGATCCAAACCTCCCAAAAGATGATGATACCGCTCTGAATTTTTTGGATCCAGTTCAGCCAGTATTTTCACTGTGCCATTGATTTCCTCATGAGGATATTGGGAAATCATGTTGAGTAAAGGTTCTACGCCCAATTCGGGTTGACGATCAAACAGTGTTTTAAAAAATGAAACCCCTCGGCTCGCGCCGGTTCGAAAAGAGACCATAAAACTCGCATCATTGGGAAGATCCGGATGCACAGTATACGCATATTCCACTCTTAAAGCAGAGGTATGGGCAAAAGGGACGTGGATCCCTGTCCCCAAGGCAAACCGATCCGTCCGGTTGTTTATCCCAAAACGAGGAAACCAGTATACCCGATGACCCGCTAAAGGAAATATTCCTTCCATTCCAAAAAATATTCCCGTGTTTGCGGAATGATAATATTCCCAATCCACAGAAGTCAGAATTTGACTATCCTTTAAAATTGATCTGACTTTTTGCCAGGTCGCAGGAATCCAATCCTGAAGCACCCACTGGTAACTCATTCCCCATCGCAACACCCTTGGAAATGCCTTTTGGGTTCCATTGTTTGCTTCCCAAGCAGGAGAAAGGCAGTTTTGAATCGTCAAAGCCAAACGCAGAGGAAGAATGTAACGAAGCGAAAAAGCCTTAAAAATGGGGGCATGAATGGGTTGGAATAGGATCCCCACATCCAGTCCTCCGGTCCAATCTTCTCCATTTTTTTCTATTTCAGGAGTACTGGCCATTCCTGAAAAATTCTGAGAGATCAATTTCCCAGTAAGTCCCCATTGGAATATTCCCCATCTTCCCACTTCCTCTCTTGCCCAGGACAAAAGAAACGCATTTTCCTGAAATCCAAAATGGCCTAAAAATTCTCCAGTGGGTGTCCGTTGCTCAAATCCAACCATCCCCAAACCAATCCAACCCATACCCAAACCGCTATGCGGTCCAAGGAAAAATCGCATTGTTTTGTTATGGACCTTTGAAAAAGGCCGAGGAACCACAAACCCCATATACGTAAATTGGCTATCAAAATAAAGATTGGAATACATGGTGGCCATTTCCATCTGAGGCACACTGACCACGCCTGCAGGATTCCAATACACGGCACTGGCGTCATTGGAAACCGCAATAAAAGACCTCCCCATACCCAAGGCACGACTCCCCACCCCATATCGTAAAAAAGCGCCTGCCTGCCCCCCTTCTTCATCTGCATGAAGTCCAACCACAAGGCCTCCACCCAGTAAAACCAATATCCAATTGAAATACCATTGACGGATCTTCATAGATGCACTCGCTTTTTTATGTTATCTTATCACAGCAATTTTACAGTATACTTTGGGTCGATCGGAAAGAATACAAAGATATCCCCCTGTAGAAACAGACTCGTGATGCCCATTTTTCCCATCCCACTCAAAAAATGTATCTGAGGGATTTTTCTTATGGAGTACCCGCACCAATTGTCCAAAGGGATCATAAATTCGAACCTCTTGAGTGCTTGCATCATCCACTTTGATGATGACAGGATTTTCTTGAGTTGGATTGCATGGATTGGGAAAACACACAAGCCCTCGGTCTTCCGGAGGCCACCAAAAAACCTGGATAGTGTCTGGTACAGATTCTTGGCCGGAGATATCGACTGCACTGGCCAAAAGCCATACATTTTCCCTGGCGTTTGCAGAAAATGTATAAGGATAAACAAACTCCACACACACATCCGGAACAAGACCCACCTGTTCCACAGGGATCTCAAGAGCTGTCTCCTGCGTCTCAGATTTTTCTTTGAGAATGATTTTCTTGATTTTTCCAGACATTGAATCGCAAGCCATAAAATAGAGATTCACGGTTTGTCCCACTACCCAATTGATTCTTTTGGCATCCTGAAGTCCTTCTATTTTAAAGGCAAGAAGAGTGGGAGGTCGAAAATCTTGAATGGATGACACTGGAGAAGACCAATGGCTCACTGCATATTTTCCACTGAGATCTTGGGCATAATACCGAAGCCGATATTCAATGACAATGCCTTCCGGAAGGTCGGAAAATATAGCAGAATCCACTCCGGCATTCACATATCCCCATAAAATCATCCCATCATAATGCGCCTGAACTTCATAAAAAAGTAAAGTATACCCCTTCTCTCGGCAACTGGATTCTATACTATCTGCAGACCAATACACGGTGTTGGATTCTCCCCACGTATAAAGAGGTTCAGGAAAAAGCGCAGGAGGATCTAAACTGGGCACAAGATCAGTCGGGATTTTTGAAATGATATCGGAAATATAAAAAGGGATAGACCAATGCATCTTGGTTTGCAATTCAGCCCCACTCGTATGCAAACAGAACAGCCCAAGAAGGCCAAATATTTGCCATTTTACACGGATTAAAAATAAGGATTTCGATAATTTCATCTTACATATTCTCCAAGAAATTTTTTATCGCATGAATATCATTTTCACCCGTCGATGAAGCACTTCGCCTTTTTCTGTCTCGATTCTTAATATCCCGAAATAGATCCCTGAAGCGATTGGAATGCCGTTCTCGTCTGTGGCATCCCAGGTTTCATGATATTCCCCGGGTTCCTTTTCTCCATCCACAAGAACTCGCACCCGGGCCCCTAAGACATTGTAAACCGAAAGAGTCACTCGGCTTCGTTCAGCCAATTGATACGGGATTGTCGTGTTCGGATTAAATGGATTGGGATAATTGGGCCCCAATTCGCACAAAGGTTTTCCACTTGCCTTTGGTGAAGAATTGGGATGGTTTGAAACAACGTAGGGAACAGGCTCAGACCATCCACTTTCTACGTTGTCATTCACTCTCGCCTTGACCCTGAACCATGTCGTATCTCGTACAATCCTTCCCCATCCTGTGCGGCACTCAAATTGTAAATTCTTTGTCCATCCACTCTGGCAAAGAAGAGAATCCAATAAACCATCCGGATCCATCTCATAAGCCAATCGAAAATGGTCTTTCATGCAAGCCATTTCTACAAAATATTCAACATCAGAGAGATTTTCGAGAGGAACAATTTGACATTGCTTTGAAGAAAAAGGCACAGGAGGAGAAGGTGTGCTCAAGAAAGGAGAAAGCGCACCCCATCTTCCTTCAGTACGGTTTCCTGCGCTGTCCACAGAAACCACTTTCCATCTGTACTTCCCGTTCACTGTGGTGTCCAGCACTGTATACCCTTCCCGAAGATGATGCACAGGAATCATTCTCACAAAAGTGGATGCCCCTGTTTCTGGCATTCGCCACAATTCATAAAACGCCACATTGGTATCCAGCTTATCCCATATTTTTCCTTGATCAGTATTTTCTGGCCATTCAACCCCTTCTCCTGACCAACTGAGTGTATGCACCACTGTATTCGAAAGTCCTGGATACGCATGCACAGCGTTGTGGAGAACCTCCTGAACCGCCTTGGGAGGCACTGGATCAAATACAGTGATTCGAACAGGGTAAAAATCCGTAGACCAAATCGGTTCTCTTGGATTGCCCCATGGATCTTTTGCAGTCATTCGACAATAAATATTGGCATTCTCTCGATTGCCCAATCTTGGAATTCGAACCCACCGCGTTCGGTTCAAAGGATCAGCAGGAAAAGGACCCACGGTCCGGGTCTGCAGTGTATCTTCAGGGAAAAATTGACTCACACTGACCTGAATGATGAGGGACTCTGCTCCCCGGGTATCGTTTTCGAGCTTTTTGCCTTGAACATCTCGCCAGCACCACTTTACACAAATGGAATCCGAGTTGAAATATTTCATTTTAAATTCTTCCACATCCGGAATATACGCAGCACCTTGATCGCATACCACTTCAGCCTGATTGGCAGCCACCACTTGATCTAAGCTGTCCAGCGCCATGACATAATAACGATAAAGCATTCCGTGGATTAAGTGCGCATCTGTGTCCATGTAAGAAGCACTCCGTGGAGAAAGACGAATTTCAAAAGAACTGTTGGAAGATTTTCGAGTTAAAAGAAATGTATTCACTTTAAAACTGTCCACAAGGGAAGTGTCCCAATGAAGAAAAATTTTTCCTTTGGGTTGTGCCAATACAGCCATTGGCAATGATTTTAGTGAAACCGTAAAAGGAGAAGACCAACTAGACCGACGACCTTGAGGGTCCCTATTGGGAATTTCTTGAATCTGGAAAATGAAATTATGACCAAATTCTACTGCCCTGAAAGTATAGAGCGAATCATCATCTGCAATGGTGTCATACGCAATCAAATGATCAAGACTATCCCGATACACCTTCACGCCAATGGTAAAATCAGAAGGAATCGTAGTGGGAAGCGCTCTACGCCAACGTATTCGAATGACGGGTCTTCCATTTTCGATGCCAATATCATATTTTTTCTGAATGGTGGGTGGCTTATTACACCAAGCAGACACAGTGTCTGAATAAGGACCAACTTCATCAAATATATTGATTTTTCGGATCGCATAAAAGTAGTTCTGATAAGCCCACAATGTATCCCCCGGTTTTCCAGTGCGTTCGTCCAACTCATAAAAATCCGTCCATTGCACAGCCTCTCCATCGGATTCTAACAAGCCAACCACCTTCGGGGATTCTGTGTGAGACCATCGCCAGATTTCATAAGACTTGGTGTCTAGAGAAGGCCTTCTCCATCGAAGATAAATATGGCCTCCCCAATACGAAGTATCAATCCAGGCCGAAACCTCTTTCACTGGAAGTGGTAAAGTTCGAATCACCACTTTTGAATTGGACCATACACTGGAACGATCTCCTGGATAGACCCCTCGAACCCGAATTTCAATTTTTTCCTCAAAAGGAAGGACGATGGATAAGGTATCCGCAGAAGGTTTTGGATATCTCGTTTCTTTATTGTTTAGAGAAACAACCACATGATCTACGTCAGAAAAATCAAAACGCTTCAGTTGAAACACGACATTGTCTTTTCGTGTATACAAAGTATCTGATCCTTTAAGCCGGACATCTGAAGAATGGCTCTCTGCAAAATCTAAAACAGGAGCACCCAGGGCTCGATCACTCACTTCCCACTGGGCTTGGCCAATCTCTCTGCAGTTCCCCACGCGATCTTCTCCCACAACCCGATAAAAAACCAAAGGATTATTTAAGGTCAAAGAAACGGTTTCCAATGTGTCGATGAAATGGGTTTCCAGAAATCCACTGGGAAGAGGAAGCTCAGTAAAAGGGGCATCTCCTATTTTCCTGAAAATGTGGTATTGTTTTAACCCGCTCACAGGATCATGAGAAGGTTCCCATGTAAGGAGAAAGTGCCAATTTGTATAAGCGGATTGAGAACCAGCCAAAACCGCCTGAAGTTTTACATTTCGAATGTCCTCGGGTGGAAATGCATCTGAAATTTTTTCGTCCAATAGAACCGTATCGGTAGAAACCAAATATTGACGGATGACTCTGCGAATATACCGATGGCCATTCACAAAAGAGAGAGGAATGACGCCTGCCTGGGTATAATCAAAAGTATAATATTTTGTCTCAGGGAATTTTGTATCCTCGGGCACCTGGGCCATCGGAATCCATCCACTATCAAAAAATCGACCTCCCACAGGAGGGGGGGAATCAAAAAATCCAACGCTGTCCCTGACAGCTTGAAATCGTAATGCTTTTTCCAAACCTGTCACACGAACGCGAAGCGTATCTAAAACGCCTTTAAAGAATAAAGCCGTGGGAGTTTGATCCTCTGAAGGTCCATTTTCAAACCCACCGACAAAAGTGGAGTCCATTTCGCTGAAGTTTGAAAATACAGGATTGGTTCGAACCCCATCTCCTTCATTGCCTACCCGATCTACTGGCCTGATCCGATAATGGGCACCTGCTCTAAAAGGAACCCAATGAAAATACGTAAGAAACTTTGGCTGGGGTGAAGGAGCCATTACAGAGTCCACCAACACCTCAGGTCCTGTATCCAAACTCTGGTAGATCCGATAAAGAGCAGTTCCGCTTCCTCCATCTTCCACAGTTTCCCAAGAAATTTGAACCGTACGACTTCCCTGAACCACTGCCTGAGCTTGAAGAACAGGAGGGGGAGGAGAATGATCCTGAGTGGAATAGGTGAAATCAGAATAAAGCGTCAACGCATTGGGCCCAGTTCCAAATACTGCTTTTGCAAAATACCCATACCGATGCCCATCTTGAAGCCCTTCAAACTGGGCAGTGAGAGTGTCCCGGGTAGAAGCACGATACAACCGTTTAATGGATTTGTACAAATTGAGACTGTCCAATGTGTCAAAGCAATACACGTCTTGAGTACTTGCATTTAGAGAAGGAATCCACCGAATGATATTCTGTGTCCCTGGAGTAAACGGAGGTTCTGAAACAAGAGAAGGGGGTGAGAAAGGAGGGTCTTTAAGACGGATGATCACCGTGAGATAACCTGCCATTTTTTCGTCCCAAGGCGAAAGTCCATGCCGGATGCCAGCTTCAATCCGAAAAGAATCCACTGTCGTGGTATCTTTTCCCAAAGGACGAATGACAAATGTATTTTCAAGACTGTCTACAGACGCATACAAGGTATCGAATTGATCATGCCAATTTTCAATAAATGAAGGGAGTTCATAATGGGGCTTATCGGTATATTGTTTTATCCAAATCAAATTGGCCGGATTGTTCCGTTTAAAAAATATAGCTCGAAATGCAAATGCGCGAATTTCGTATCGATACATTTCGATCTCGATTCTTCCTGATGTGGGCACATTCCTTCGGGTTCCGGTCGAAACATCAAAGACTTTATAAGTAATACCCGCCCAACCTATTTCCACATTGATAAGGCAAAATAAGAAAAATCGGGTCTTCCACCCTTTTATCATGATACAAACCTCCGTTTCCGATTCTTCGATTTAGTTGAGTTTAAAATATCAAATCCACACATTTGTGTCAAGCAAAAACTTCAAATTTGACATTTTCAATGAAATTCTGTATGTTATTTTCATGAAAGAGAAAATGACCCATTTTCTTTATTCAAAAATTTATCCCCTTTTGCTTTACGGGTTTATCAAAGCCCTTACTGCCACGTTGAAAATCAAAACCATTGGGAAAGAGCAGTATGACCATTTACGACAGGCGAATCAACGAATACTTTTTGTGTTCTGGCATGGCCGGCTTTTTCTCATGATTTCCATGCTCCATGCTCAAAACCACGCAGTGGTGGTCTCTAGCAGTCGGGATGGAATGCTCATTGCCCGTGTGCTGGAAAAATTTCGGTATCACCTCATTCTGGGATCCAGTGATCGCTCTCCGGTGAAAGTGCTTCTCTCTGGATTGAAATACATTAAAAATGGTTTTAACATTGGATTTACGATTGATGGTCCCAAAGGCCCAATTCACAAGGTCAAACCGGGAGCCCTGTATCTTGCGCAGAAATCAAATGCATGGATTTTCCCTGTCTCATTTTCTTCTAAACCGGCGTTCATTTTTCATTCCTGGGACCGTTTCTTACTCCCTTTTCCATTTGCAAAAACCGTTTTGGTTTTTGGTAAACCATACAAACTATCACCTAATGATGATATAGGACAAGAATCTCTTAAATTAGAACAAATTCTCAATCAACTGACAAAAAAAGCAGACCAAATTGTCGGCTTGGAGCAACCCAATTAAATTATTCTATCCAGTATAAGATTCTTCCGCATTGTTCACAGGTATAAATACTCTGATCGCGCCTTCCTTTTTCTCCATAGGAGGTCGGTAACTTGGCAAAACATCCAAGGCACACTTCATTCTGCACAGGGACAATAGGCCGTTTATACCGAGTCCGAAGCCGTTCATAGACCCGAAGAAATTTTGGATCAATATTTTTTGCGATTTCGTCGCGTGCTTTCTGAAGTTGATCCTTTCCCTCCATTGGGAAACCCATGGTCTTTTCTTCCTCCAAGGCCTCTTGAAGCATTAAATCAATATCCTGGTATACCACCAACAGCTCAAGTTGATTCCGTATCATCCAATTTTACCCCCGTTCAAGTAGTTTAATAAACGAATCAAAGGAATCCGCCTTCATCATGGCTTGGCGTAATTTGCTATTCCGCACAAGTTCGACAATTTTACCCAAAATGGGCAAATACACATTGGCTTGATCGACAGGAGGGGCCACAATAAGGAAAAAAAGATGAACAGGTTTTCCATCCCTGGCATCAAACTCAACCCCCTGTTTGGACAATCCCACTACGATATGAACATTTGAAACTGCCAAAGTTCGGCAATGCGGAATCGCCACGCCCATTCCAATCCCTGTACTTCCCAAAGTCTCTCGCTTGCTTAATGTTTCGAGGATAATTCCTTTACTTTTGACAAATCCGTGGGTAACCAAAGGTTCAACCAGTTCTTCCATGACTTCAAGCTTTTTATCGCTTTTGAGTTCACCCAAAAAAAGTTCGGGTTTAAAATATCGACCCAATTCAGAAATTTTCATTTTTCATTCCTTCTTAAAAATATTCAGGTTCTATAAATATTTCTCCAGTTTTCTCCGGGCGATTCGATCCACCACTTGCTTGACATCTTCGGTTCGATCCATCTTACAAACGAGTGTCACGTCACCCTCATGCACCACCACGACATTTTCCAATCCAACAACCGCCACCAATCCCTCTGAAGAGGCAACATAGGAATTTTCCGTATCGAGCAAAATCACCTCCCCTTCTGTCCGATTGCCCTGTGCATCTTTTGGACTGATTCGATAGAGTTGTTCCCAGCTTCCCAAATCATTCCATCGGAATTGTCCGCGGATGGTAAACACGTTCGAGGCTTTTTCCATAATTCCGAAATCAATAGAAACCCGCCGAATCTGACGATAGACCCGAGTGACCACCTCTTCAAACTCTGGATGCCCAAAATATTTTTCGATCTCCATGAGACCATCATAGAGATCTGGCAAAAATTCTTCTACCGCTTTTAAAAATACAGGAATCCGAAATACAAAAATCCCGCTATTCCACAAAAAATCTCCAGTTTCTAGAAATCGTTTCGCAGTTTCAAGCGTCGGCTTTTCTGCAAACGTTTTTACACGGAAGGCTTCGATTCCTCGATACTCTCCGACTTTCTCATCGAGTTGAATATATCCGTAGCCTGTGGCAGGTCGATCTGGCACGATGCCAATGGTCACAAACCCATCTTTTGCTTTGGCCAAGGCTTCAGCAGATCGTACGGTTTTTTTAAAGATGGAAAAATCACCGATGAGATGATCGGAAGGAGAAACCAAAACCACTCCTTCTGGATCTTTTTTCTGAAGGTAAAGGACAGAAAGCCCAATACAAGGGGCAGTGTCTTTTCCTTCTGGCTCAAAAATGAATTGCGAGGAAGGAATTTGCGGAACAGTTTCGTGAAGAAGAGAAGCTTGATCTTTTTTGGCAATAATATAAACATTGGAAAATCCGGCAATATTTCCGAATCGGTGAATTGTTTGAGAAATGAGAGTTTTCCGACCCAAAATAGGGAGGAATTGTTTGGATTTATGTTGACGACTTCGAGGCCAAAACCGGGTGCCTGAACCACCCGACATGATTACACAATACAAAGGAAACTCCTCTTTTGGTCACTTCATGTTGAAGCCAAAATGGAGCAACATTTTGTCTAAAGAATAATAAAAAAAATTAAAACAAAAATCAAGAAAAAACAAAGCAAAATGAAAAATATAAGTGGACTCTTTTTCACTTACAACTTTAGAACATTTCTCTCGCTAAAGAACAATAATGACTCGACTTTGGCAAATTTCATAAATGCAAGTCATGCTGAACTTGTTTCAGCATCTATCTTCCCTTGGATGAGACTCTGAAACAAGTTTAGGGTGACCATTTTTGGAGAATTTGCCAAAGTCCTCTAATAAGTTTAGAAGTTCAGAAATACGAGAGATCTACACACCTTTTTTTCGAAATTGACCACCCTCGTCGTAGTTGTGTACATCCAAATTATGGTCCTAATTATTCGGTTTTACTGCAAACTAAATCCTTCTTTCCCCATTGGTAAATCCAGCTGATTTTTAAAACCGTCCGTGTTCGAATCAAATTCCGAAGACTAAATTCACCTTCCAGGCCATTCCAAAAAAACTCTTCTTTTATCTTTCTATCCGTGCACTTCCTCCTGCAACCAGTTTTTGTACCTCGGAGAGACGAGCCATACTGGTATCCCCTGGTGTGGTCATGGCCAATGCCCCATGTGCAGCCCCGTAAGCCACAGCCAAAGCAGGATCTCCCAGTTCCATCAATCCATAAATAAAACCAGAGGCAAAGCCATCTCCCCCTCCAACCCGATCGAAAATCTCCAAGGAGGTGCGGAAAGGCGCTTCATAAAAGTTCCCTTCTACCCAGGCAATAGCCCCCCAATCATTCACTGTGGCGGTTTTCACGACCCGCAAAGTGGTTGCCACTGCTTTCAATTGAGGATATTGCTGAGTGACTTTTTGAATCATTTTCTTGAAGCTCTCAATTTCAAGGCGGGTGAGATGGGCATCTATCCCCTCTACTTCGAATCCCAAACAAGCAGTAAAATCTTCCTCGTTTCCGAGCATGACGTCCACGTATTGGGCAATTTCTCGATTCACTTCGATTGCTTTCTTCTGACCTCCAATGGCTTTCCACAGGGAAGGACGATAATTAAGGTCATAACTGATAATCGTCCCATATTTTTTGGCCGTTTGCATTGCTTCGATCACCACCGCAGGCGTAGTGTCAGAAAGTGAGGCAAAAATTCCGCCCGTGTGAAACCAGCGAACCCCGACTTCCCGAAAAATATATTCCCAGTCAATTTCTCCGGGTTTAAGCTGGCTTGCTGCCGTATGCCCCCGATCCATACATCCCAATGCGCCCCGGAGCCCAAAGCCCCGTTCTGTAAAATTAAGCCCATTCCGTACCGTCCGGCCCACCCCATCATATTCTACCCATCGAATAAAACGGGTATCGACACCGCCTTGCAAAATGAGATCTTCGAGAAGATCCCCCACAGGATTCCGCGCAAATGCAGTCACCACCGCAGTCCTCAACCCAAAACACCTTCGAAGGGCTCGAGCCACGTTGTATTCTCCCCCACCTTCCCACACTCGAAAATGCCGAGTGGTGTGAATCCGTCCTTCTCCAGGATCCAACCGCAACATCACTTCCCCCAGAGCAATTGCATCAAACTGGCATGATTCTTTTGGTTTGATTCCAAGGCTCATGGCAAAAGCTCCTATCGTTCTAAATTGCCTGCTTTTTGATTAATCGATATAACATTTCCCCCGCTTTGGGAACGTATAAAATGCCTTTTTCTTCCTGATCCATCCATTCTTCGGGGCGAATCGTCCGAGGATCCATGTAATCCAAATTGATCTGTCGGCACACAGCTTCTGGAATTCCAGTGGCCAAAACCACCCGAATTCGAGGTGATTCGATCCCATTTTCATATGTACCAATCCCTTTTACATGGGTCGAGTGGGCCATGACTCCCAAAGGCACGTCTTTAAAGCGTTCCATTTGGCTTGTAAAATAATCCCGCACATGATAACCGATCCGCTTCAAAATGTCCCCATGGGTGACTGAAATTTCGTTTAAATGCGGTGCATAAATCACCAACTCCCCACCATCTGCCACCACGGGTTCTAATTTGTACATACATTTCCCTGCTGTCCACAACTCATCGTACATGGCCGGTGCACACGAAAGCACCTTTTGAAACGGTTTTTCTTTATAAATTATGTGAATTTGACTAGAAAGATCCGCTGCTTTGGAAAAAGCCTCTTCCGGACTCCCGAAAAAAAATCCATACACGCTTTCTCCTTGCACGACCAAACTCATGGCATATTTTTCCACTTGAATAAAGGAACTGGCTCGATCGATCACCCGACGCACAGGCGTGTCTTTCACCCCATTGATCACTGGATTGGTAATCAATGCGCCCAGCCAATGAAAAATGTCAATGATTTCTTTTCCTGCAACTCCCGGAAAAAAATATTTATTTCCTCCAGAAAAACCCACCACTTCATGTGGAAAAGTGGGTCCTAAAAGAATCACCCGGTCGTATTCCAAAACCTTTTGATTGATTGTAATAGGCACTGCTTGAGAAATCCGGCCTTCGGAAAGAAGCGCCATTTCACTTGGAGAAATGGTGCCGATCTCTCGTAATTGGGATGGATCATTCCATGCATGATTAAAAAATTGGGCTTTTGGAAATGCCGATTTTTTTTCTTCAGAGGAAATCCCAAAATGCCGACAAATGGCGGTTTCAGACATGGGAGGATGGGTTCCTAAAGCAATGAGAAAATCAAGGGCTTTCACCCGAGGGGCAAGCAATGCATACAAGATTCGAAATAAAACAGGCATGGGGCAAGAGCGGGTGCTGTCTGGAACAATCACCAAGAGCCGCTTTCCATCTGGCCTGATTTGTTCAGAAGCCTCTGCACACAGTTCCCGGATTTGATTCTCTGTGAGCGCGGTGTGAGAAAATCCATATCCTATCACTGCCATTTTACCACTCCGTATGGAAAAATTGTCCTCTCGGCTTGTCTACCCGTTCGTAGGTATGGGCGCCAAAGAAATCACGCTGTGCCTGAAGCAAATTGGCAGGCAAGACATCGGAACGATACCCGTCGTAATACGCCAACGCAGAGGAAAAACAAGGCACTGCAATACCATTTTGAATGGCAATCGAAACCACTTCTCGCCACGCCTTTTGATATTGAACCAATGCAGACTGAAAATAGGGAGCCAATAACAAATTGGGAAGATCAGAATTTGCATCATACGCTTCTTTGATTTTACTTAAAAATTGTGCCCGAATAATACATCCAGCTCTCCATAAAAGGGCAATATCACCAAAACGAAGATGCCATTGATATTCCTGATCCGCAGCGCGGAGAAGCTGAAATCCTTGTGCATACGAACAAATTTTAGAAGCATACAATGCCTGGCGTACCGAGTCAATAAAACTCTCCCGATCCCCTTGGAATTTGGGAGTAGGTCCAGAAAGAATTTTTGAGGCTTGTACCCTTTCTTCTTTCAAAGCACTCATACATCGAGCAAACACTGCTTCTGCAATGGTTTGCGCAGGAATCCCCAAATCCAAAGCCACTTGACTGGTCCACTTGCCTGTGCCTTTTTGACCCGCTGCATCCAAAATCACGTGGACCATGGGCTTTCCGGTTTCAGGATCTTTTTTAGCCAGAATTTTGGAAGTAATTTCGATCAAATAACTATTCAATTCGCCTTGATTCCATTTTGCAAAAATCTCTGAAAGGACATCCGGAGAAAGGCCTAAAAGTTTTTCTAAAAGAAAATACGCCTCTCCGATCATTTGCATATCGCCATATTCAATCCCGTTGTGAACCATTTTGACAAAATGGCCCGCACCGCCATTTCCAACCCATTCACAACAGGGACTCCCGTCTTCGACTTTGGCTGCAATGGCTTGGAAAATCGGTTTAATAATCGGCCATGCTTCTGGATTTCCTCCCGGCATAATGGAAGGCCCTTTCAATGCGCCTTCCTCGCCTCCACTGATGCCTGTACCAATGTAAAGAATTCCTGTATTTTCCAATTCTTTCAATCGACGCACAGTATCGAGAAAATACGAATTGCCTCCATCAATCAACACATCCCCAGGAGAAAGCAAAGGCCGAAGCGTGCCAATCACTGCATCCACTGGTTTTCCAGCAGGAACCATCATGAGAATTTTTCTTGGAGAAGCCAAGGCATCCAAAAACTGTTGAATGTCCTCATACGCAGAAATGGAGGAATGCGAAGTGCGTTTTTTAAATTGTTCCACTTTTGTAGAATCGATATCGTATCCTGTCACAACAAAACCTTTATCGGCCATATTCAAGGCGAGATTCCCGCCCATGACACCCAAGCCAATAATCCCAATGTCTGCTTTTTTCATAATTCCCTCTTTCGTTTGATCATATGCCTTGGTTTAAAACTAAATAGTCACTGCAGAGAATCCCCCATCGACCCGAATCAGAGAACCAGTCACAAAAGAAGAGGCTTTCTCCGAAGCGAGCCAAATCACCACTCCCACCAATTCTTCCGGTTCTCCAAATCTTCCCATGGGTGTATGATTGAAAATGGCTTGCGTTCGTTCGGGAGTGAGCAATTTCCGATTCTGTTCAGCAGGGAAGAAACCGGGAAGAATGGCATTGACCCGGATACGATGAGGTGCCCATTCCCGTGCCAGAAATTGGGTAAGATTGTTCACCCCTGCTTTCGAAATCCCGTAGGTAAACACCTTGGACAAAGGAGGGCCAGAAGAAGCAGAAGAAATGTTGATAATACTTCCGCCTTCCTTTTGGTCAATCATCCGTTTGCCAAAAACCTGACAAGCAAAAAACATGCTTTTGAGATTCACATTGAGAATCTTATCCCATTCCTCTTCTGTAATTTCAAAAAACGGCGTTCCAGAATTGATCCCAGGCGCATTGATCAAAATGTGGACTTTCCCAAAGCGATCCACAATTTCCTTTTCAGCCTTTTCTAGATCCGATTTTACAGAAGCATCTGCGTACACTCCAATCGATTGGGCCCCCAATGCTTCGAGTGCCTGAGCCCTTTTTTTTGCATTTTCAAGATGAATGTCCACAATGGCAACACTCGCGCCTGCCTTGGCCAATCCTTCCGCCATCACGCCTCCAAGCACTCCTCCACCTCCAATGACCACAGCCACTTTTCCTTCGAGTCCGAATAATTCTTGTAAAAACATAACACCCTCGCTATTTTTATGTTTTTTAATATGTTTTTGGTGAAGCACAAGACTTTCTCTGCACCAATTCTGCTTTTAACACAATCGATTCTGGTGAAGACAATTCTGGATCTTGAATCTGGCGAAAAAGCAACCGAGCTGCTTGTTTTCCCATTTCGTAAGTTGGAACACGAACCGAAGTCAATGGAACCCGAGCAAAATCACAAAATGCAATATTATCAAATCCAATGACTGAGACATCTTCTGGCACAGAAAGGCCTTGCTCAAAAATGGCGTTCATTGCGCCAATGGCCACCAGGTCGTTAAAGCAAAAGAATGCAGTAAAAGAACGGCCAAATTGAGAAAACAATGCTTTTCCTGCTTTATATCCATCTTCAATATAAACGCCTGCAGGATAAATGGCATGAGAAGGAATGGGAAGTCCATGGCTTTCCATGGCCTGGCGAAATCCCTCGAGCCGTTCTCGATTGTGCATGGAATACGAAGGCCCTGAAAGATACACGATCTCTCGATGGCCCAATTCAATGAGATACGAAACCGCCTCCTTCGCCGCCTGGGTATTTTGAATGTCCACGGTTGAAGCAGAAAAATTGGGTACTTTTTCCAAAAATACCACTGGAGGGCCATTTTGCAAAAGAAGCCCCAAATAACTTAAATCTGCATCTTCTCCCTGAAGGGGCGAAATGACCAAGCCATCCACCCATTGTTGTAAAAGGGCATCCACGCTGGACTTTTCTTTTTCTGGAGAAAGTTCAGAGCTTCCCAAAAGCACAATGTATCCGTGAGTACTCGCTTCATCATACACGCCCCGCATAATTTGAGCAAAATAGGGATTGTCAATTTGCTTCACCACCAAGCCAATACTGTGTGTTCGTTGGGCAGATAAAGAACGGGCAATCCGATTGGGACGGTATTGGAGTTTCTGAATCACCTCCAGCACCCGAGTCCGAGTTTCTGGGGCAATAAACGGTTTATTGTTGAGAACAGAAGAAACCGTGGCCTTTGAAACCCCTGCCAGCCGAGCCACATCTTCGATTGTGACTTTTTGTTTAAAACGGTTCATTTATATAAAATTCATTGATTTCATTTTACTTAGAGAAAAAAATATTTCCTAATTTGAACCGTTTCAATTTACAAAGCAAAACAATGCATGTCAAGGATTTTTTTAAACTTTTGGGAGGCTAATCTTAAAAGTGTTTCACATGCTGTGCAGCCAAATCGACAGGCTGTATCTCACAGATTCAGCACAGGTGGGAGAACTTTTTCCCTGACCTCTCCAAGTCTATACAATTTTTCTTGACTTTTAGAAATAATTTTTTTTAAATTTTTTATGTAAAAGTCAATTTTAGACATAAGAATCTTTTGTGAACTAAATGCTACCGCTTTAAGAACCATAAAAGGGGGAGCTTTGCAAAAAGCGGTAAAAAGTTTTGATCATTTTTCTCCTTTTACTCTTTTGGATCAGCTCAAGACCTGCCTCCGCACGAAACATTACAGTGATCAGAGCGAGAAAAACTATGTTTATTGGGTGAATCATTTTCTTTAGTTCGATCCGGAAAAAATCTGATCGAAAGAAATAGACATGGAATTTTTTTTACGAAAAAGTTCGAGAGATGGTTTTAGAAAATGAATGTTTTTAAAAAATAGCAATAATAGGAATTTTTAAGAATGAAAGCAATGATCAGAAATGGCCATTATTGGAAATTTTTTGATTCCTATTATTAGGAAATAATTGCCAATGGTAGAGAGTTATGGCTAATATTAGCTATAAAAATGGGTGGAACAGGTGGGAGATAATACTATGGTAGCCTAAACTGGCAAATCGAGGTTTTTTTGACATTTTAAAATTTGGGGGGTATCGAAAATGAGCCAGATTAAAATTAAAAAAGTGTTGGAAACTCTAAGTTTTCAGTTATTTCTTTTTTCGGCAAGCTTATTTGCCTGGGGGCCTGACATCCCGATCTGGACCGAGGGGAAGGTGAATTGTTTTGATGTAGACTATGCTCTGGATGGGACAATTTTCGTAGCTTTCCAACCTGAGGGAACCCATCTGATGTATGTTTATGAATCCAGAGATCGGGGCTACACCTGGGACTATTTGTGGGTTACAGACGCTCCTAGCGGCGTGGGACGAGTTAGAATCATTGCTGACAATAATAAGAAAAGAATCTATCTTTTTTTCAAGGAACGCACTCAACCCGGACATTATGTTACTCCTGATAATCGCCTCTGGATGAAATGGGTGGAATGGGAATATGCCCGGGCAAGTACGCTTCCACCGGGGCCAAAAATCAGTGTCGTGAGCGATGGCCCAATAATCGAAACAAGCTTTGATGTCGCTTTTGACGGGAATATGTTTTATGTGGTGTGGCTGGAAGATTACCAGACCAACATGAAAAAATTAAAGATTTTTCGTGGTTACGAGTGGCACCCAGATTTGTTCAACTGGGTGGAATCTTACAATCAGGCTTTTGACTGGACAGAGGGAGAAGGTACAAGAGCGACTATCACTTATGGGCCGCCAACAAACCTCTATGTTGCTTACTGCTGTCACTCTTCAAGTGGTAGTGGAAAATGTTTTCTCAAATCTACGGACAGAGGTATCACCTGGTTAACACCCGAATGTTTCCACCACCCTACAGTCCGGTATTATGATCCACGAGTTGCAGCAGCCAATGTTGACGAGCCTGGTGTCTGGATAGCATATAATTCAGACCGAGGCGGGCATGAAATAGATCTATATGTTCTATACATTCGTAGTCATGGGCTTCCCAATGATGTTCAGATTTCTGGTTTGGGGGGAGTTGATGAGTATATAGCGGACATTAAATTTTACAAAATTTATTCCTGTGAATACATCAATATGGTTTATATACATGATGAAGAAGGGCAATATCGAAAGGCTTACTGGATGTGGACATCTCAGTCCGATCCATTAAACTGGTATGATAAGGTCCAGGTAAATGATCAGGACATCACCTCCTGGCCTGAGGATGTGGCGCCCCGCCTTGTATATTCGCCAGGTAATTGGGCATCCGGTAGCGGAGTCGTTTTTTCCTATTTCTGGAAGCATGGTCTTTATTTCGATGCTCCTTGGAATACTATTTCCGGCGGGCTGCTTATTATTACCGCTAATGAATTTACCAGCGCCTTACAGCGGCTGGTGGACTGGAAAAATAACACCGGAATTCCCACCTATATGGTCAATTGGGAAACCCTTCCTACTCAGGGTCGGGATAAATCAGAGAGAATTAAGTACACGATTGACTTTTATTATCGACAGCATGGTGTTAGATATGTCATGCTGGTCGGGGATTCGGAAAAGCTTCCGGTAAGATATGTAGTTAGGGCCTATGAAAAGGGTAAAGCTTTCGCCGCCAATATGCTAAATCGACACTGGAGCTGGGACGACGAATCTGGCCACCATGAAGAAACCTGGAGCTGGTGTAGTGGAGGCCAGTGGTACCGAGACATGGCTCCTTTTGTGCCTGCTTTCTTTTGTTCAGAGCTTTATTACGCCGACCTCTACGACAATAGCGGCGTATTCGATACGTGGGATGCCAATAGGAATGGGTATTTTGGTGAAGTATATCGCAATGATTTCAATTCTGAGGGGATTAATCTTCTACCGGATGTGGCTGTTGGCAGAGTGCCTGCCTCCAACGTTTCAGAAGTCAATAACTATGTAACTAAGGTCATTAATTACGAAAGCCATGCATGGAATAGCGATTGGTTCAGAAGGGCACTTATTTTTGCTAATGATGAGGATGCAAATTGGACAGCCTGTGGTCAAAGTGTGGCCTCTACTATGGGTGCAGCTGGTTTTGATACGTTATACTACGAACTTAAGAACAGTCTCGGTGAGGTAGCAGATGAACATATTCAACGTGAGCTTCAAAAAGGCTTGGGCTTTTTGCTCTATATCGGCCATGGCCCCTGGGGAATGGGAGCATACCAGCATTGGGTAGAAACTGGCTATATGTTGCCAATCGTTTGCCATACAGGCTGCCATCCTGGCGATTTTGGACCCAACGTTTTGTGCTTTAGCCGATATCGCTCAATCGATGGCACCATTTACAACAGGTATGAAGATGGACAACACTACCCATGTGATCAATTTCCTCCACCTCCTGATCCTTTGCAACCGGCCGAGATAGAGGGATCCTATCCAGAATTCCTGCTTTGTGCAGATTCAAATCGTGGCGCCGTCGCTTTTTATGGAGCGACTTACGCCACTCAGAATCCATCTTCTGACTTGGGGAAGTTCTTTTTTGAGGGATATCCGAAGGGATATAAATTGCTTGGTGACATATGGATTGAAACGATCAAACGCTATTACCATACGCACATGACCAGTCTGGCACCCGGCAAGGAGTCCTTTAGAGGTACCGAGATATGGCATTGGTATCCATCGGATGCATATTTTATGATCCAAAAATTTGTTCTATTTGGCGATCCATCCCTTCGTGTTGGAGGGGTACCTTCAACTTACACCGGAGTTGCAGATAGACATACTCCTCCACTACGACAATTTAAATTAGTACAAAATTATCCAAATCCATTTAATTCTGAAACAATTATTAAATATGAATTAGCTAAAGAGACAGATGTTTCTCTGAAAATATACAATATTCTGGGACAACTTGTGATCAGCCTGGTAGACAAAAAGCAAATACCTGGTACTTACACAGTCCGATGGGATGGAAGAGATGAAAATGGAAGACAAATGCCAACAGGTATTTACTTTGTTACTATGCGAACAATTGATTTTTCAAAGAGTTGTAAGATGATGCTAATCCGATAATGTCATTTAGCCTAAATTTGACATTAGGCAAGCGTACGAGTGAAAGTACGGAGGCGAGAAAAGTTCGTGCCAGTGTCGCGAATGATAGTTCCTGCACGAACGTCTTTTATTTCATCTATTATAAAAGCAATAAGCATATTTTTATAGACAGAAAAAAAATCTAAAAATCGCCAATCTTGATTATTTACCCAAACCCATCAAAGATGGGCTTGGACAAATCAAGATTTGGTTGTTGAAAAATATCGACCTGAAATGATTATCCCATTCGGATCGCTCACAACGAAGGATTAGACTTGAAAGAGCGATATCGATTTGTTGATTATTGCGGATACGAACCACCACATTTGAAACTGGACATAAAAAGGCCATATCAGAATTAGGTATCAAGGTCAAATGGGTAGATTTTCTTTTACTGCAATGAGAAGGATTCAGCCGGAAGAATACTTTGCAATTGTCCAATATAACTTTGATTACTGACGAAAAAAAAAGTAAAAGAAGTTTATATTTGTATGAATTCTATTTACAATAAAATACTATGGCTAGGTTGCTTTTCAAGCTTCATCAAGTCGTTGAGTTATACTCTTAAGCATCTTTCGCTACAGCATAGTTTCTAAACTGTTCGATGTTTTTTCGTCTTACGTTTTGATAGCCCAAGTGAGGTCTTCTTTCTCTAAAAGACAATTATAATATTTTATATTATTCGATCCGATTAAGTAGTATCATATTATCTAAAAGTGAACAGGTACCTTAATTCTGTGTGAGCGGAAAAATAGACTGACTGTGTGGCATGCTCTTTGTGCAATGCCACAATAATAATAACCTCACCTGCTGGGAATTCTATCTTTATCCCTCATCCAACAACCGCTTCTCCCCTGTTAACTTCTGGATCTCAGTAATATTTTGCGTCACTTCCAAACAGCCCAAATACTTTCCATTTTTATCCCGAAGCGCATAATATTCAATCAGAAGTTTTTGGTCTTTCTGGGGGCCGAAATCAATCCAGAATCTGGCTTTATTTCGGGTGCCTGCTTTCATTTCGTTTAAAATCTGTTCCACTTTGGAAAGACTGTGAGAAGGGTGACAATTTCTCACGTCCCTGCCTAAAACGGCCTCAGGACGCTTGAAGACACGCGTCTCGTGTTTGTTCCACGCCACCACTTTATCATTGGCATCCACAACAGAAAATTCCACAGGAAGTGTTTCTAAAAGGGCTTCAAGCATTTCAGGGTCCAATTTTCCAATCATAAGATTCCTCCTTGATTTTTATATCGAATTAAAAATTTTTCCACAAGTCTCACAGGATGATACGAAAGTTTAGATTGCCGTAATCCCGGTTCACCCAAATCCTGTTCTCGATTGATCCATGGAATAGGACTCCATGCATTTTGACAAAACCGCTGATTGATCACAGTAAAAAGTTCAGGAATGCTTGGGTCTGCTTTTTCTGCATGAATCACCGCCATTTCGGGATTGAGCAATTCTCCAAAACTGAATGCAGACACCTTCCCTTCGACAAGCACAATTCCCCCTTGGAGAGCCAAATGTTCCCAATGGGACAACACTTCTTGAACTGCCTTGGTCTCAGCCAAAAGAAGCGGATGTTGAACACAATCCCGCACAATACACCATTGCTCAAGGACCTTCAAACATTCGGGAAGCCACTGAGAAGAAATGGGTTCGTAAGAATGACGATAGGTTTTCTCAAATCGATTGAGATAATTTTTCTTGGCGTGGTATTTTCTTCCCGAAAGAGAAATCAAATCCTTACTGGAATACACATAATCAAAATGGTCCCGCATGGGCTGTATTTCAAAAAGATCATTGGAACCCAATTCTTCCACACAGCGCCGATCCGCTTTTTGAATCGAGGGCTGTTTGCACTGGAACTTCTCTCGCAAAAATGCCAAAAGCATCTTGACGGGTTCCATGCGGGATGCAGGCCCAATGGGTTGAAGCGCATACGGTTCCTTGTTAGAAGGTTGACAGATAAACAAGAACCAATCTTTGTAGACAGACCATTGAAAAGAATAAAAATGTTTCCACATAAAAAAATTGGTAAAAGTCCATTCCGAGGTTTCTGGTTTATAGGACGTGAAGATAGGATGAAGCACGTCTCGATCTTCCAATTCGATTGGCTTAAATTCAGGAAAATTGGGGATCATAGAATTCCTTGGCTATACGCTTTTCTGATTTTGGGAGCATATTTCGCACAGGCCAGAATGGCTTCCACCATGCTGGTTTCATCCGCAATGCCTTTTCCTGCAATGTCAAATGCGGTTCCGTGATCCACTGAAGTGCGAAGGAAAGGAAGTCCCATGGTCAAACTCACTGTGCGATGAAAATCCAGCGTCTTGGCAGCAATATGCCCCTGGTCATGATACAGGGAAAGCACGCCATCAAACTTTCCTTTTCGGGCAAGATAAAACACACTATCCGCAGGAATTGGGCCTTTTACAGAATATCCTTCCTTTTGTGCCTGAGTAATGGCAGGAAGTATCACTTCCATTTCTTCTGTGCCAAAAAGGCCTCCTTCTCCCCCATGGGGATTGAGCGCAGCCACAGCAAGAGAAGGATTCCGAATTCCCAATTGTCGGAGGTATTGTAAACATCGAGGAATCGTCTTGGACAAAAGTTCTGGAGTAATGGCCAAAGGAACTTCTGCCAGAGACATATGACGGGTCAAGAAAAAAATGCGAAGCGTCCGAGTCAAAAATAAAGTCATCACGTTTTCCATAGAACTTCCATATATTCGGGAGACTTCGGCCTTAAGGATCTCGGTGTGATCAATTTGAGGACATCCTCCTAAACGGAGAGACTCTTTATGAATGGGTGCAGTGGCAATGCCATCAATCCATCCCTGGAAAGCCCAATGGATTGCATTCAGAATCGCCTGATACGCACTTTGGCCACACAGACCGCTGATTTTTCCAAATGCAAAAGAAGAATTCTTTAGAACTTTAGAATCCACAAGATACACACCATCCGAAGGAAATGGGTATTCTGAAGGATGAGAAATGGTTTCCACACGGATTTTCTTTTTTAATATTGGGAAGACTGATTCAAGAGCAGAAACATCTCCAAAAAGCACAATCGGAATGCGTTGCCAAATTTTTTGATGAGACAATGCTTTGACGACAATCTCTGGCCCAATGCCCGCTGGATCCCCCAAAGTCACCCCGATCCGGGCAGAAAAAGAATGTTGTTTTCTCGAAACCATCCAAGTGCATAAAGTTTAGCATTTTCTCGATTAAAATGCAAGTATTTTAAGCCTAAAAAGGATTCTACCCATCCCCGGGAGGAATTTTTTAGACAACAAATTCCTTGACATTCCGATTTTCGGATTCTACATTATTTTAATAAATATTCATTGAGGCCTTCCCATGGGTTTTAAATGTGGATTGGTTGGATTACCCAATGCAGGAAAATCCACCGTATTTAATGCACTGACAAAATTGAGTGTCCCTGCTTCTGCGTATCCGTTCTGTACCATTGATCCGCATTTTGGCATTGTGCCTTTGGAAGACCCGCGATTGGATTTGGTGCAAGAGGTGGTAGGTTCTCTCAAAAAAACGCCCACTGTATTGGAATTTGTCGACATTGCAGGTCTGGTCAAAGGCGCAAGTCAAGGGGAAGGTCTTGGCAACCAATTCCTTTCTCACATTCAACGGGTCGATGCCATTGTGCATGTGGTCCGTTGTTTTGACGATCCCAATGTATCGCACCCGTACGAAACCTTGGATCCTGCCCGGGATGCGGAAATTGTCGAAACTGAACTCCTTCTCAAAGACATGGAAATTTTGGATCGAAATATTGGAAAGGTGCGTGCAGTGGCCAAAAGCGGAAATCCCGAGATGAAAAAAAAGCTTTCTGCTTACGAAGCAATTGTCGCAGCCATGAACCGCCCTCCGGTAAAGGCCACGGGTCTCCCCCAAGAAGCATTAGAAGCAATTCGAGAGTTGAATTTACTTTCATTTAAACCGGTCATTTACCTGGCCAATTTGGGTGAAAAAGAAACACCCGAAGGTGACCTGTTTAAGTCTTTATGTGCATTTGCCCGTTCTCGGAATACCCTTTGTATTCCTTTTTTTGGAAAAATTCAAGCAGAAATTTCAGAGTTAAAACCCGATGAACAAACAGAATTTTTAAACGCCATGGGCGTGTCTGAAAATGGCGTCCAGTTATTGATTCAGGCTGGGTATGCAGTCCTTCATCTGATCACCTTTTTTACTGCCAATGAAAATGAAGCGCATGCCTGGACTGTGAAAAAAGGAACCCCTGTCATTCACGCAGCTGGCTTGGTCCATTCGGACTTCGAGGAACATTTTATCCGGGCAGAAGTCATTTCTTTTCTGGATCTGGAACGCTATCGTTCTCTTCATACTTTACACGAGCATGGCCTTGTTCAAATCCATGGAAGAGAGTATGAAGTGAAAGATGGGGATTTGATTTATTTTCGGATAAAAAAATAAAGAGCCTGAAGCATGGTTCAGGCTCTGTAGTACCAATTGAATCGTCTTTTCTTTAGCTCATTTTTTAAGGATTTCTTTAAACCGCTTTGTCAATTCCGGTACAATTTCGAATAAATCGCCCACCAATCCATAATCTGCCACGTTAAAGATCGGAGCATCTGGATTTTTGTTAATGGCAATAATCACGTCCGATGAGGACATTCCCACGAGATGTTGAATGGCTCCCGAAATCCCGCAGGCAATGTAAATTTTAGGCTTTACAGTCTTTCCGGTTTGCCCCACTTGATGGGAATACGGAATCCATCCGGCATCCACTGCAGCTCTGGAAGCACCTACAGCACCTCCCAATACTTGGGCCAATTCCCTTAATAGCTCAAAATTTTCAGGCCCTTTCAATCCTCGCCCTCCAGAGACAATGATGTCTGCCTCTGCAATGTTGATCGTCTCTTCAACTTCTTTGACAATTTCTAAGATAGAAGTCCGAGAAGCCACATCCACATTGGAAATGGGCACTCTGACCAATTCACCCGAATTTCGATTCGGATCCATGGGAGCTTCTTCCATGACTTTATGACGCACCGTGGCCATCTGGGGGCGATACCTTTCGCAAAGAATGGTCGCCATAATGTTTCCACCAAATGCAGGCCGTGTCTGAAGCAAATGGCCAGTTTCTGGATCGATGTCCAAACCAGTACAATCTGCAGTCAGACCAGTGTAAATTTCGACTGCAATTCGGGGGATCAAGGAGCGTCCCATGCTGGTGGCTCCTGCAAGCACAATCTCGGGCTTGTACTCGCGAATGAGCCGCGTAAAAATGCGGGAATAAGGTTCGTCTAAATAATTGGCAAGAGAAGGATGATCCACCACATACACTTTATCCGCGCCGCGCTGGAACAACAGTTTTGCTTTTTCTTCCACGCGATATCCCATGAGGACACAGGCCAGTTCAGTTCCCCGGGCTTGGGCCAATTTTTTCCCCACACCCAATAGTTCGTATACCACAGAATGGACATGGCCATTGCGTTGTTCTGCAAATACCCAAATCCCTTTATACTGGTCTAAATTCACGGTCGGAGTGATTTGTTCTTTGATTAAAATAATTGCATCGACAGGACAGGCCTCTGGACAAGCACCACAATACGTGCATTTCGATAAATCAATGACTGCGAGTTTGCCCTCCATGGTAATCGCGCCAAAAGGACAAACCTTGACGCATTTCTTGCATCCAATGCATTTATCCTGAATGACCTCTATTGATGCCACTTCTTTCTCCTTTCTAAATTTTCAAGAATCACTTTGATAAGGATGAATCAGGTCGTAAACAACTGGTCTTCACGAATTGCTTGGAAAAACGCATCGACCACTTGCGTGGTATCCCCCTGGAATTTCTTCCCACCGGAACGAGGCGGGGGCATAAAAATTCGCTTCACGTACGTGGGAGAACCTTTCAATCCAATACATGCAGGATCCACATCCAAATCTTTGGAACCCCATACCGTGATTTGTGCTTTTTTCGCAGTCATGATCCCGCGAAGCGATGGCATTCGAGGCTCATTGATTCCTTTGACCACAGAGATAAGACATGGAAGAGAAGATTCCACCACTTCATATCCATCTTCTACCATGCGTTCTGCGACAATTCGACCCGGAGCAATCTCTCGAATGGCCCGAACAAAAATAATTTGAGGAATATCCAATTGTCCAGCGATACCAGGTCCAACCTGGGCTGTATCGCCATCAATGGCCTGTTTGCCACAGAAAATAATATCAAAGGCACCGATCTTCCGAATGGCATGCGTGAGCGTGTAGGAAGTGGCCCAGGTATCTGCGCCTGCAAAAGCACGATCCGTTAAAAGAATGGCTTCGTCTGCACCCACTGCAATGGCATCCCGAAGAATCTGTTCTGCTTGGGGAGGCCCCATGGTCAAAGCAATCACTTTTCCCCCATATTTTTCTTTGACCCGCACCGCTTCCTCGAGGGCGTACGCATCAAATGGATTCAGAATGCAACTGACGCCTTCCCGAATCAGCGTATTGGTTTTTGGATCAATCTTCACCTCATTGGTATCCGGAACTTGTTTAAGACACACAATTAAGTTCATATTGCATCCCTCTTTGTTGATGGTGTTATATGAAAAAGCAATAATAAACCAATGCCTGTCAATCCAATCCCCATGGCCATCCAAAAAGGCCGGATGGCGTTCTCGTGAACATACCACTCCATTGCCTTTGGAGAAAGATTATAAAGAATGGTCGCAATTCCATTGTGGGTCCCATGGAGCACAATACAAGGCAAAATGCTCTGGCACCTCCAAGAAACAATTCCAAGAACAAGTCCGATTGCAAAAATGGGCAAAATCCCCCAGGGGTTAAAATGGAAAATAGAAAATACAATTGCAGGGACCAAGATGGATTTTAGAATACCCCCAGAATGTTCTATGATTTCCTGTAAAAATCCACGAAATAACATTTCCTCAACCAATCCTGCCACAAGGACAACAGTAAAAAAAAGCAAAATCGCTTCTTCTATTGAATGAAAAATCATATATGCTTTTAACGAATGCACAATGGATTCAGGCATTGGAATCACAGATTGAATAAATCGGTCCATAAAATCGGCCAATAGACTCAATCCCATGCCAAGAACAGCTCCCACGAAGAGGAGAGAAAAAGGAACTTTTCGAAAGCGGAATATTTTCGAAAATGAGTACTTTCTTCTCCATCCAAATACCAACACGGGAACAATGAGAAGAATCTCCATTAAAAGTACATATAACTTATTTGTACTTCCTCCAAAAATGGCTATACAAACAAAATACAAAAACAGGGTAATCCCAAGAACGTAAAATGCTTCTCTCCCCGTAGGGAGCCGATCTTGTAAACTTTCTCTACTCATTGCACATCTTTTGAATTTTTGCAAGAAATTGGTCTGTGGGGATCGTTTCCTGAGTTCCATCAGAGAGTGATTTCAGCTGAACCACTCCTTGAGAAAGCTCAGATTCTCCCAAAACAACCGCAAATCTTGCACCCCGAGCATCCGCTTCTCGAAATTGTGCTTTTGCACTTCGGTTTCCAAAACCCATGACACTGGGAATGCTCCTTTCCCGCAATTGAGACACCAAACGGACTGCTTCTCGTTGGGCTTTTTCTCCGATATGGACAATGTACACCCAGGGCATCTGCTTTTTGGGAGGTACAAGTTTTTGATGCTGTAAAATGAGCACAATCCGTTCGATTCCAGAGGCAAACCCCACTCCAGGAGTCGGTGGGCCGCCTAAAGCTTCGGCCAGACCATCGTATCGGCCTCCTCCACAGACTGCATTCTGGGCCCCAATGCCTTCTGCCCACACTTCAAAAACAGTCTTTGTGTAATAATCCAAGCCACGGACCAGGCGATGATTCAACGTATAGGGTCTTTGGTGATCATCTAAGTACATTCTAAGCATTTTAAAGTGTTCCGCACACTCCTCACATAAAAACTCAATCATTGGAGGAGCCTGATCAATGACAATCTGACACATTTCGGATTTACAATCCAATACGCGAAGGGGATTTTTTGAAAGCCGTTTTTTGCATTCTTCGCAGATTTCATGAAGATGACCCTGATAATACTGGGTCAGGACTTTCAAATATTCAGGCCGACATTTCGGACATCCAATACTATTGAGTTGAAAACCAATTTGTCGAAAACCCAATTTTTCGTACAAATGATATGCAATGGACATGACTTCAAAATCCAGCGCAGGATCTGCCTCTCCAATGGCTTCCAAGTTAAACTGGGTATGTTGACGATAACGACCTGCTTGGGGGCGTTCGTATCGAAAAACAGGACCTAGGCTCCACACTTTGACCGGTTTGGGAAGGCTTGCCATTCCATTTTCCAGATAGCAACGCATCACCCCAGCGGTAAATTCAGGACGAAGCGTGAGTGAATTTCCGGCTTTATCTGTAAACGTATACATTTCTTTTTCGACAATGTCAGTCCCTTCCCCTACGCCACGTTCGTATAAACCTGTGTATTCAAAAATGGGAAGATCAAGACGTTCGTATCCGTACAAACGAACAATATGCCGAACGGTTTCTTCCACCCATTCCCAATACGGCTGTTCTTCAGGTAAAACGTCCTTGGTCCCTTTTGGACTTTGAAATTTCAAAATTTCCCTTTCTCTGGTTTGTTGAAAAAGGAATTAAAATTTAAAAAAAAAGAAAGGAAAATGCAAACAGAACAAAAGAAAGAACCGCGGACAAAGATCGTATCCCCCTAGCTCGGTTGAAAAAATAAAAAGCGGGGCAAAAGCCCCGCATTGCAAAAAAACAAACCTCAAATCCTTTACCTCACCAAAATCATCTTCTTTACATCGAGAAAACCCCCTGCTTCAAGCTTGTAAAAATACACCCCACTCGGCAATTCATTCGCAGTAAACTCAACCTCGTACCTCCCAGGGGCCTGCTCCCCATCCACCAAAACCCCAACCTCTCGCATGAGTACATCATACACAACCAACCGAACATGAGTTTTCTTAGGTACTTCATAACAAATCCGGGTCTTCGGATTAAATGGATTGGGATAATTTTGTAAAAGAACAAATGACTCTGGCTTCACTTTATTATTTTGTTTTTCAGCCACGCTCACAACTCCCCCTTCCCTATAGACTGCTAAGCCTCCTTTCTCAGTTCCAATCCATTTATTCCCTTGACCATCTATGGCAATAGCATTGATATCATCATCCGGCAAGCCAGAATTGGATGTGGTATACACAGTCCAATTCACCCCGTCAAACTTGGCTAAACCTCCAAAAGTCCCAATCCATTTGTTCCCTTGGCTGTCTATTGCTATAGCACAAACATCATTATCCGGCAAGCCGGAATTGGATGTGTTATACACAGTCCAATTCACCCCGTCAAACTTGGCTAAACCTCCTCCAGCAGTCCCAATCCATTTGTTCCCCTGGTCATCTATGACAATGGCGTAGACTCGATTACCTGGCAAACCTGAATTGGATGTATTATACACTGTCCAATTGAGACCGTCAAACTTGGCTAAACCTCCATACCTAGTACCAATCCATTTGGTCTCTTGTCTATCAATGGCGATGGCCAAGACGTAGTTAGAAGGTAAACCCGAATTGGATACGTCATACACTGTCCAATTCACCCCATCAAACTTGGCTAAACCTCCACCATAATATGTCCCAATCCATTTGTTCCCTTCGCCGTCGATTGCAATGGAAAAGATCACATTATCCGGCAAGCCAGAATTGGATGTGTTATACACTGTCCAACTGACCCCATCAAACTTGGCTAAACCTCCATCAGTCCCAATCCATTTGTTCCCTTCGCCATCAATAACTATTTCCTTAACCCAGTCACCTGGTATGCCTGAATTGATTGTCTCATACACGGTCCAAGTGACCCCGTCAAACTTGACTAAACCTCCACCTGTACCAATCCATTTGTTCCCTTCACCATCCAGGACGATTGCCTTGACCTCATCATCAGGTAAGCCTGAATTGAATGTTTTATACACGGTCCAAGCGGCTCCGTCAAATTTGACCATGCCTCCAGACCATGTCCCAATCCATTTGTTCCCTTCGCCATCGATGGCTATTGCGCTGATCTGGTCAGACCGTAAGCCTGAATTGATTGTCTCATATACGGTCCAATTGATTCCATCAAACTCGACTAAGCCTCTATCAGTCCCAATCCATTTGTTCCCTTCGCCATCGATGGCTATTGCATAGACATCATTATCCCGCAAGCCGGAATTGGATGTGTTATACACTGTCCAGCTCACCCCATCAAACTTAGCTAAGCCTCCTTGCCAAGCCCCAACCCATTTATTCCCTTGGCCATCGATGACAATAGTATAGACATAATTACTCCGCAACCCGGAAGTGGATTCGTTATACACAGTCCAATTGACCCCATCAAACTTCGCTAAACCTCCCCAATAAATCCCAATCCATTTGTTCCCTTCGTCATCAATCGCTATGGCATTGACACTGTTAAGCGGCAAGCCGGAATTGGATGTGTTATACACTGTCCAATTTACCCCATCGAACTTGGCTAAACCTCCTCCATGAGTCCCAATCCATTTGTTTCCTTCGTCATCGATGACAACGGCCCAAACATCATTATCCGGCAAACTGGAAGTGTATGCGTTATACACTGTCCAATTGACCCCGTCGAACTTGGTTAAACCCCCATAATAAGTTCCAATCCATTTGTTCCCTTCGCCATCAATGGCTATGGTATGGACCACATCATCCGGCAACCCGGAATTGGATGTGTTATACACTGTCCAATTCACCCCATCAAACTTAGCCAAACCTGCTCCCAAAGTCCCAATCCATTTGTTCCCCTTGCCATCGATGGCTATGGCACTAACATAATTATAAGGCAAGCCGGAATTGGATGTGTGATACACAATCCAGTTCACCCCATCAAACTTAGCTAAACCTCCTTCAGTCCCAATCCACTTGTCCCCCTCGCCATCAATGGCGATTGCATGGATAAAATTATCTGGCAAGCCTGGTGGTTTAGTATTCAATGTGTTAAAAACTATCCACTCAGGTGACTGTGAAAATAATATTTCAGTTGAAAAACAACTTATCAAGAAAGTAAACAACAAATAAGCTCGCCACTGCCATTTTTGTCTTGTGACTTTCACGGCAATTTTCTCCTTTTGTGTTTTAGCCTACCTACATTTTAAAAAATAAAACCTTAGAAAAAGTTTTTTATAGGCATTTTCGAATTCTAATGTAAAATTTATAGTAAATTTTTACAAAAAGTCAAGTAGTTTTTTGATTCAATTTCTGCTATAGGACAGGGTTTTACACCTGCCGAAAAGTGTTACACCACGCTCCAAAAAGGAAATGGACGTACATAAATTTCTTTGCCATCCGTATGGATAAAATCCAGTCTTCTCAAGGAACGTTTTGGGGGGTAAACTCTTAAATTTTTGTTCCTAATGCCAAAAATTTGAGTTTCGTATGGATCGTGTTCAGCAAGGTGGAAAAACTTTGTCCTTCAGTGAACTAGCAAAAAACATAATTTTTTTTAAATCTCTCTAGCCTCCATGAAAAGGATCTATTTTCAATGAGATTCAAAAGCAGACTTTAAGGCTTACTTTGAATAGTCCAATAAAGCAAAAAACCGAAAATGGCAATTGTGGCGACAAGAAGGAAAATCAAAATCATATTCAATATTTTTTCAGAACGTGTTTTTTCGTATACGCTTTCCCCATACGGTAACAAAAGCTTTTCAATATCCTTAATAAGTTCAGTCAAATGATCAAATAATGAAATCACATCAAGAGAAGCGCCCTCCTGAATAAAAACCACAGCGCCTCGGTCATGGAGCACAAAATAATTGGAAGAATAAAAAATCTGCGTGAAGATACTTTGCTTTTTTTCATAAAAACCAAGTAAATTAAAAATTTCATAAAGACAATTTTGAATAGAAGGTTCATCCAATATTCTTTTTGCCATCTCTTCCTTCTGAGCCCAACATTTCATGGGAGCAATACCACTTTGAATTTTTTTTGAAAATAGGGGCTTGTATTCTCCGCTAGGTCTCAATGGAAAAAGATTGACCCCACAAAAAAGCCCCAATTGAATGGGCCGTGAATAAAAAAATTGGATTTTTAACCCTTGAAATACATGGGGGCGAGAAAATACCTCTTCACAACGAAATCTTATCTGATGATATTCTCCCTCATATGTTTTTCCCATGGGACCCCGTTTTGAGGTGAGTAAAACCCCATGGGGTCGAAGCAATTCCGAGAGCATTTGAATATTCATCTGGACATCTTCTCCCAATTTTCTACAGATCCTGGAATCGCATAAAAAATTGGATGGGCCTGAATTTGCTGAACCTTACGGAATCGATTCCATTGTTTTCTATCTCTTTTGAAAAGTTTTTTCAATAAGTGGGCAAATTCAAATTCCAATTGGCCAGTGGTGACCCAAAGGAACTTCGATATTTGGATGGGTTGAATTTTGGAATGATCAAAATGATATCCTCGCTTTTGGGCCTCGAGATAAATTGGATACAAATACGCAAGAATGGCTTTTATCGGATCTTCCGCATTTCGAAAGCGAATCAACTGGGGATGATTCTTGTATCCTTTGGTTCTTCCTTCCAATACCTTTTTGGCCAAAAGCCCTTCCCGCCATACTGCCACCAACCCTTTGACATCCAGATATTGCGGATGAATAGACCACAATCTCATGGTTTATTTAAAACGTAAATAGAATAATTGAGCACGCCTGCAAAACTTACCCACAAAAGGTAAGGGAGGAAAAGGTAACCCGAAAGTTTTGTAATCCGATAAAATACAATCAAATTCACCCAGATCAAAATCCACAAGATACATAAATCCACAAAAGCCCAAAGAGGATTTTTCAATCCAAAGAATAAAATAGACCACAAAAAGTTGAATAAAAGCTGAACTGCAAAAATCGCAACACAGAGAAGGGGTTTCCCTCCAAAACGATGTCGCCAAACCAAATAAAATGAAATCCCCATGAGAATAAACAACAGTGTCCAGACAGGTCCGAAAATCCAATTGGGAGGATTAAACGCTGGTTTTTTAAGAAACGGATACCACGTATCCACAGACGTGGAGGTGAAAATAGAACCCAAAAATCCAATTACCAAGGGAATGGCAATGGAAACGACAAACTTTAAAATTTTCATATAAACCTCCTCCATTTTATCCACTCAATCGATTGATCAATCCTGCCAAATACCCTGCGCCAAAGCCATTGTCAATGTTGACCACACCAATCCCTGGTACACAACTGGTCAGCATGGTGAGTAATGCAGAAATTCCTCCCAAATTTGCGCCATAACCCACACTGGTCGGGACTGCGATGACAGGCTTATCCACAAGACCACCGACCACACTGGGTAAAGCCCCTTCCATTCCTGCCACCACGACAAGCACATTGGCAGAAGTCAAAATTTCTTTTTTATCCAACAATCGATGAAGACCTGCCACGCCCACATCGTACAAACGTTCTATTCGATTGCCCATCATTTCTGCAGTCAATGCAGCTTCTTCTGCCACAGGCAAATCTGCAGTGCCTGCAGACACAATACAAATGGTGCCTTTGTACTTCACTTTGGGTTTTTCGCCTATAAAAAATGCTCTGGCCAAAGGATTGTATTCTGCACGCTCTGCGATTTTTTTAACACCCTCAAAAACCTCAAGAGAAGCCCGCATACCTAAAATGAGTTCCCCATGAGAAAGCATTTTTTCCACAATGCCTTGGATCTGCTGAACCGTTTTCCCTTCACAAAAAATGACTTCAGGAAATCCCTTTCGCAAAGTACGATGGGTATCAATCTTGGCATATTCAATGTCTTCGTAAGGCAAATGCCGAAGTCGAGTGAGGGCTTCTTCGACAGAAATGCGTCCTTTTTGGACTTCTTCCAGTAATTGACGAAAAACGGTTTGATCCATACAGTTAAAAATATCAATTTTGATAAAAAAAGCAACGATTTTTTCAGTTGCATTCAATTAAAAGTTTCATAAATTTTTATCACACAAGGAGGTTTTCATGGGGAAAAATTTTGTTCTCTCAATATATTTTTTCATTTTGATTTTTTTCCACTGCATTTCCACAAAACCCGAGAAAAAAGACATTCTCCATCCCTTTGACCTTCGATGCGAAATGCTTTGCAATCCAATGGGCGTGGATGTACTTCAGCCTCGTTTGAGTTGGAAATTAAATTCTCAACAAAGAGATCAATTCCAAAGTGCATACCGCATTTTGGTAGCCAGTGATCCCGAAACGCTTGCACAAGATCATGGAGATTTATGGGACAGTGGAAAAATCCTCTCCTCTCAATCCGCATGGATTGCTTACAAAGGAGTCCCGCTAAAATCAGGCATGTTTTGTTATTGGAAAGTCAAAGTGTGGGACAAAAAAAACCGGGCCTCAGAATGGAGCGAACCTGCGTTTTGGAGCATGGGGCTTCTCCGTGCCTCGGACTGGAAAGCGCAATGGATTGGTTTGGATCAACCCGCTGGAAAAGACGATGTCAAAAGTCTCCGGACGCGACTTTCTGCCAGAATGCTGAGAAAAGAATTTGAGATTCCTGAAATCCCACAACGCGGGGTTGTCTACATGAGCGGTTTGGGTCTTTCTGAACTTTACATCAATGGACACAAAATTGGAGATCAGGTACTTTCTCCTGGGCTTACAGAATACAAAAAGCGCATTTTTTACGTAACCCATGATGTGACCTCTTTTCTTCAAAAAGGACGCAATGCCATTGGCGTGATGTTGGGAAATGGCCGATATTTCCCCCCTCGAAACGATGAACATGTGGAATCCATTTCATATCCAAAACTTCTCTTTCAAATGCATCTGGAATATAAAAACGGAAAAATCGATACCCTCCTTTCGGATACCACGTGGAAGATCACCACCCAGGGTCCCATTCTTGCAAATAATGAATACGATGGCGAAATCTACGATGCGCGAAAAGAAATGCGTGGATGGACACTTCCGCATTTTGACGATACCCAATGGGAACATGCCAGGGGGGTCCAACCGCCTGGGGGAAAACTGGTGAGCCAAATGATGAATCCGATCAAAATCACCCAAACACTTCAACCGGTGGATGTACGACCTCAACGCTCTGGGGTTTATATTGTCGATATGGGTCAAAACATGGTCGGATGGATCCAGATTCAAGTGCATCGACCTAAACCTGGTCAAATGATTCGCATGCGTTTTGGAGAAACACTCACCCCCCATGGCGAGCTTTTCACTGCCAATCTCAGAACGGCCCAGGCAGAAGACATTTATATCTGCCGAGGAGACAGCCTCGAGATTTACGAACCGCACTTTACGTATCACGGATTTCGATTTGTGGAAATAATTGGATATCCGGGTGATTTACAACCTGCGGACATCATTGGGAAAGTGGTTCACGACGCTGTGGAACCCACAGGCACATTTACCTGTTCGCACCCCATCCTTTCTCGAATTTATCACAATTGTGTGTGGGGCATTCGAGGCAATTACAGAAGCATCCCCACGGATTGCCCCCAGCGGGATGAACGCCAGGGCTGGTTAGGAGATCGAGCCATTGAAGCCAAGGGAGAAAGTTATGTATTTCACATTTATCCATTGTACAAAAAATGGCTAAACGACATTTCCGATGCCCAAACCGAAGAAGGGCAAATCCCCAATGTGGCTCCTACGTACTGGAAGGTGTATCGGGACAATGTCACCTGGCCCGGTGCTTTCCTTTTTCTTACAGACATGCTCTTTAGCCAGTACGGCGATACCGAAATGGTTCGAATCCATTATCCTGCCATGGCCAAGTGGATGCATTACATGAAGAAATATCTCAAAGACAGTCTCATGACCCAAGATGTGTACGGAGATTGGTGTGTTCCCCCTGAATCTCAAAATCTGATCCATACAAAAGACCTTCGAAGAAAAACACCTCCAGAACTCATTGGCACCGCGTATTTTTATCAAGAAGCCAAACTCATGGCGAAGTTTGCCAGGCTTTTGGGATTTTCAAAAGACGCCCAAGAATATAGCGCCCTGGCGGATCAACTCAAAAAAGCATTTCATGCGCATTGCTTTGACTCTGCGAAAAATCAATATGGAAATGGCTCAGTGACCAGTTTGCTTTTACCCCTGGCATTTCACATGGTCCCTGAATCCAATCTGGAAAAAGTGAAAGAAGCATTGTTTGAAAAAATTCTTGGAGAATACGAAGGGCACATTGCCACAGGTCTTTTGGGTACGCAATGGATTTTGCGAACCCTTTCAGATCTTGGCAGAATCGATGTGGCCTATCGATTGGCCACCCATACCTCCTATCCCAGTTGGGGATACATGGTTCAAAAAGGAGCCACCACAATTTGGGAATTGTGGAATGGCGATACTGCAGACCCTTCGATGAATTCTGGAAATCATGTCATGCTCATTGGGGATCTTGTCATTTGGTTGTACGAATACCTTGCAGGGATTCAACCCGATCCAGACCATCCTGGATTTGCTCGGTTTCAACTTCGGCCCAATCCCATTGATGACTTAACCGAAGTCCGAGCCTCTTTTCAATCCAATTACGGCCTGATTCACAGTCATTGGAAAATTGAAAAAGGCCGTTTTCTCTGGAATGTCACTATCCCGGCCAATACAAAAGCCAGGGTGTATGTGCCTTGTGCAAATGAAAAATGGGTAAAAGAAAGTGGAAAACCTGCCAAAAAAGCCAAAGGCGTTCGATTGATCCAAATGGAGTCGAATCGTGTGGTGTACGAAGTGGGTTCTGGGACGTACCAATTTGTGGTTGAGCCGTATGTGCCTATACACAAACCAATTTCCCAGGTGGAAACGCCCCAAATTTTTCCCAAAGACACTTCCTCTGCATTTCCTGCCAAAATCCATATTTCCATGAGTTCTTCCACTCCGGGTGCACAAATCCGATATACATTGGACGGAACCGAACCGGATACTACTTCCTTTTTATACATTGCTCCTTTTGAAACAGATCGTTTCGTCATTCTCACTGCTCGGGCCTTTAAAAAAGGCATGCAACCGAGCTACAAAAAAATCTCGGTCATTGATATTTTTCATCCAGACATCAATGGATTCCGATACCGGTATTACGAAGGAAAATGGAATGTACTTCCAGATTTCTCAAAACTCCGAGCCAAAAAAAATGGCACTGTGACGACACTGGATCTTTCCAAAATTAAAATGAGACAAGATAATTATGGAATACTCTTCGAGGCCAACCTCCGCATTCCGCTGGCTGGAGAATACACATTTTATCTCGCCTCAGACGACGGAAGCAGATTGTTTATAGATCACCAAAAAGTGGTAGAAAATGATTCACTCCATGCACTCACAGAAAAGAAGGGAAAAATATGGCTTTCTGAGGGAAAACATTCGATTCGTATTGAATACTTTGAAAATAGCCTGGAAGAGATGCTTCTCCTCGATATCGAAGGACCGCATCTTCCCAGAACCCATTTACCCATGGCCATGGTGTATTTAAAATGAAAAAACCCGCATATTCGAAAATTGGATTGGCCATTGGAACCATCTTTCTGGTCCCTGTGATGTTGTATACGGTCTTCCAATTTGTCCAGCGAAGTAAAGAGGAAGAACTCATCCGATCCATTTACAGTGCCCAATTGGAAAGCCTTCTTTTTTCAGTGAATCAACATTGCTGGGATGCTGTCCAGGCCATTTCCACAGAATTGCTTGGCTTTTTCCTCTCAGAAAGAAATACATTCCCCCATTTGGAAACCTCATTAAAAGGATTGCTTCAGAAATACCCATTTTTGGATGGAATTTTTATTGGTGGAATGACTCCCCAACCTCTTGTGATTTCCTCGGCTCGGGCGACCGCGCTTTCGAAAGCAATGCAAAAAGACCCGCATCAAATTTGCCGAATGCTCCAAAAAACCCAAGAAGAATTGGAAAAACGGATCCGAAGGGCATCAGAAGGATACCTTCAGCCCCATACCATTGCCTGGAGCGATTCCCAAACGCTTCTCATCTTTCCAGTATTTTCGAATCTAGAAAAAACCCAACTTCGAGGGTTTACTGGTTTTTTCATTCATGATGCCCTCTTTGTGAAAGAAGTGGTGGAACGCAAACTCAAATCCATGGATACTCCCAATCTGGCTTTTGCAGTAGAGCGACGTTCTGATAAAAAAGTATTTTATACAGAAGAGAATACACCCCGCCACGGATTTGAAAAAAAAGAAGCCCTCTGGATTCTCCCCCATCTTGATCTTTTGATAAAACTTCGAGGCACCACGTTAAATCAACTCAGTCGAGCAAGAGCGCAAAAAAATCTCATTCTCCTTCTTTTTTTGGATGGTATTTTAATTTTTGGATTTTATTGGCTCATCCGAAACGTCCATCGGGAAATGGCATTGGCCCAATTAAAAACAGACTTTGTGGCCAATGTCTCGCACGAACTGCGGACCCCCCTTTCTTTAATTCAGCTCTATGCAGAAACGCTCGAAATGGATCGGGTAAAAAGTGAAGAGAAAAGGCACCAATACTATCGCACCATTGTGGCAGAATGCAATCGCCTCAGCCGGCTGGTGAATAATATTTTGGATTTTTCAAAAATGGAACAAAAAAAGAAAAAATTTCAAAAAAGACGGATTGCTCTTGTTTCCATTATTGAATCGGTCCTTGAAATGTACCAGTTCCATCTTCGCCAAATGCATTTTGAAGTGGAAACCCATTACGATCCTGAGATTCCGGAAGTGGAAGCCGATCCAGACGCCATCGCACAAGCCCTGGTCAACCTCATGGACAATGCGATTAAATTTAGTCCTGAACGCAAGTGGATTCGCATTTCGCTTGTCCAAGAAAATCAATCTATTGTCCTTTCTGTACAAGACAAAGGCATTGGAATTCCTGAATCAGAACAGAAGAAAATCTTTGAAAAATTCTATCGTGCAGGAAGCAGTCTGGTGCATACCACCAAAGGAAGTGGCCTTGGTTTAAGTTTGGTAAAACAAATCATGCTCGCCCACGGCGGCACTGTCAGAGTCCAGAGTAAACCGGGCCGGGGAAGCACTTTTTCCATGGTCTTCCCCATCAAAAAGGAGGAAACATGACCCGGATTTTGATTATTGAAGACGAACCTCAAATGTGCATTGGCCTCAAAGACAATCTGGAGTTTGAAGGATATACGGTATTGACTGCTTTGGACGGAAAAACAGGACTTCAACTGGCCCTTTCTGAAAAACCCGACTTGATTTTATTGGATATCATGCTTCCTCTGGTTTCTGGATTGGATGTGTGTAAGGAATTGAGAAATCGAGGATTGAGTACTCCTGTCATTATGTTGACTGCCCGAGGAGAAGAAGGGGATAAAGTCCTTGGTTTGGAATTGGGCGCAGACGATTACATTACAAAACCATTTGGTATTCGAGAATTGCTTTCACGGATCAAAGCAGTGCTCCGAAGAGCCGGAAAATTCATTGCTTCTTCTAAACCGCTTCAGATTGGTAAATTGCATGTGGATTTTGAGCATTATTCTGCTTGGGAAAATGGAAAACCAGTGGAACTCTCCCATAGAGAATTTGAATTGCTAAAATATTTTGTCGACCACGCGGGAGAAACCGTGTCTCGCGAACAATTGCTGGAGAAAGTGTGGGGATACCACAATGGGTATCCTGATTCAAGAACCGTAGACAATTTTATTGTCCGGCTGAGAAAAAAAATCGAAACAGAGCCGAAAAAACCCAAACATTTGTTCACCGTGTATGGCTTTGGATATAAACTGATTTTATGATGGAGTCTTTATGCGAATTCGAAATCTTTGGATCATTGGATGCATTTTGAGTAGTTCTCTTTTCGCTATGGATTTACGCCTGGAAATCAATCTCCAAGGAGAATGGAAATTCGAGATTGGAGACAATCCAAACTATTCAAAAGTGGATTATGACGATCGCCATTGGGAAAAAATTCTCGTACCTGGGATGTGGGAAAATCAGGGCTTCCCGGGATATGATGGATATGCATGGTATCGAACCAAAATCAAAATCCCAAAGCATCTCAAAAACAAGGAGCTTTACCTTGGCCTTGGACGAATCGACGATGTGGATCGAACCTATTTCAATGGCCATTTTATTGGTGGAGAAGGAAGCTTTTTCCCCAATTACCAAAGTGCTTGGGAAAAAAAGCGGGCGTACAGAATACCCAAAGAAATCATCCGATTTGGAGAAGAAAATCTCATCGCAGTGCGGGTGTTTGATGTGTGGGGCGGTGGAGGCATTATTACAGGAGAAGTGGGCATTTATTCCAGATGGGATGTATTGGAATTGGACGTGGATTTGAGTGGAACATGGGAATTTCGTTTTGGCGATAATCTTCAGTGGGCTTCTACAAAAGATTCAAAAAATTGGCAGAAAATGAGGCTCCCGAGCTATTGGGAGAATCAGGGACATCTTTTGGATGGATTTGCCTGGTTCAAAAAAGAAGTACGAATTCCCAAATCCCTTTCGAACAAAAAATTGATTTTGCTTTTGGGAAAAATAGACGACACGGACGAAACCTATTTTAACGGAGTGTTGATTGGAAGAACAGGCCAAATGATGCCTCCTGAAATTTGGAATCAAAAATGGTATAAAGAAGAAAGAGCCTATCTCATTCCTCCAGGCTTGATTCGATGGAACGAACCGAATTGCATTGCCATTCGAATCCGGGATTTTGGAGGAAAAGGAGGCCTGTACGATGGCCCCATTGGCATTCTCACTCGAGAAAAATATCTCAAATATATTCGAACAAATAAATAATGCGTGCGTTTTTCCAAAAAATTCAGCACTCTCTGTTTAAAGAATATATCCACCCGGGTCCACACGAAGTCTTTGTTTTCACAGCAGAGTGGTGGGATGAAAAAAGAAAAAGGAAGATCCCGATAAAGTGTTATCTTCCTCAAACGACAGAAAAATGCCCCATCGTATTGTTTTCTCATGGTCTAGGGGCTTCGTGTCATCATTATGCCTATTTGGGGAATCATTGGGCAAGCCATGGATATGTGTCCATTCACGTCCAGCATCCAGGAACAGACTGGAGCATTTTTCAAGGAAAAAGAAATCGAGAAGAAGCCATGCGAGAAGCGTCTCAAAATGTGGATCAGGTATTACAAAGACCCTTCGATATCCATTTTGTTTTGAACATGCTCTTTCAGAATCCGTCTGCTCTCCCATTTTCCACGCTTTTGAATCTTGAACGCATCGGCATTGCAGGACACTCCATGGGCGCTGTGACCGCACTTTTGTGCGGAGGCGCTTTTTTCCAACATCCCAATGGGGATATGCTCTCCTTTCACGATTCTAGAATTCGTGCCTGTATTGCCATGAGTCCTTCTTCAAAAGATTTTGAAAGTTCAAAACATCTCTATTCTCGGTTTCAGATTCCCTCTTTGCATTTTACAGGCACCCAGGACTTCAGTCCCATTGGCCAGACACAACTTGCCCATCGACGGGTGCCTTTTGATGCCATTGCCCAGGCTGATGCCATTCTGATTGTTTTGAAAGAAATGACTCACATGGCTTTTTCCGATTCGCCCTGGCATTTCTCTTTTTCTATGATTCAAAAAAAGAAAAAAGAAAAACACTTTCACACATTGGTCATGTTTCTTTCGGTTTTATTTTTAGAAGCGTATCTGAAAGAAAATATTTCAATAAGAGACGGATTATTTTCTGAAGAGCTAAAAAGCGCTCTCGAGGCATTTGCAACCATTGAAACAAAGAGGAAAGAGAATCATGGATCTCCGAGTGCTTCTTACACAATATAAGCCATTGCTTATACTTCTGGCATGGTTTTTCATCAGCCACGGAATTGCTTGGCTCAGTGGGTGGAAAGCTTTGGCCAAACTCTATTCAGGCTATTTGGCTTATACTGAAAAGAAAATCTATTTTCAAAGTGCCCAATTTCGTTGGGGCGTCAATTACAATGGGATTCTGATTGTGGGGGCAAACACACAAGGTCTGTATCTTTCCGTATTATTTCTGTTAAGGCCTGGCCATTCTTCTCTGTTCATCCCTTGGACTGAAATTCGATCCGAGATTCGCCAGGGGATATTTCCCTCTGTGATTCTCCGATTTACCCGTCAGCCTAAAGTATTTATCATGATTCCCAAAAGATTGGGAGAAATGCTTCAAGAAATGAGCTTAGGACAATTTAAATTATAACTTGACTTTGACAAATTTCAAAAAAAGGTCACCCTGAACTTGTTTAAGGTCTCATCCAAGGGAAGAGAAACGTTGCAACAAGTTCTGCACGACTTTCATTTATGGAATTTACCAAAATCCCCAAAGCGTTAGCGTGCAGAAACCAATTTATCAAATTCTTCTACAGAAATTGCTGGATACGTGGTAAAGCCGATTCCGGTCAATTGACTCAATGCGACTGAAGTTTGAAACGCCTCGTTCATTCCAGGAAAATCCACAATCAAAGCCAAATCGAAATTGCCCAACAGAGCATACATGGTCTTGACCTGACCCCCGTATTTTTGAATCAATCGGGTGGCTTTTTCTGTGCGCTTGGCACTGATGCCTTTGAGGGCCTCTGAGGTATACTTGCCCAAAAGGATAAACGTACTCATCTTTCCTCCTCCTATTTTAAATTCGATTTAATTTATCATTTCGTTTTCAACAAATCAAGAGTGCAAAAAATTTTTGACAAAAATCACTTGAAAAAATGAGACTCAAATTGTATACTTGTAAAGGGTTTTCCAAAGAGAGGAGTGCCTCTATGCGATGGAAATGGGCTTTTATTGGAATATTTTTCATTGGCTCGAGTGGAGCACAGGACGCAGTAGAAAGAATCCGAGTGAATCAGATTGGATATTATCCCCATGGCCCTAAAATTGCAGTGATCGTCGAGCCTCCAACGACCCAATTTTCAGTAATCCGAGACACGACCATGGAAGTGGTATTGACTGGAATGCTTTCTGAACCCAAAGTATGGCCCTATTCTGAAGAGCGTGTAGCCCTTGCCGATTTCTCTGAACTCAATGCAAGTGGGACCTATCGAATTCAAGTGGAAGGAATTGGAGAAAGTTGGCCTTTTGAGATTCGACCTTTTGTGCACCAACGACTGGCCATGGCCTGCGCAAAAGGCTTTTATTATCAAAGAGCCTCCATGGCATTGGAAGAAAAATGGGCAGGCCCATGGAAACGGAATGGAGGACATCCTGATACGATGGTTTATATTCATCCCTCTGCAGCCACCATCGGCCGTCCTGCAGGAAGCGTGATTCGATCCCCCCGAGGCTGGTACGACGCAGGGGACTACAACAAGTATATTGTGAATTCTGGAATTACCATGTGGACGCTTTTGGCCACGTATGAACATTTCCCAGAATATGTCAAAAAACTAAAATTAAACATTCCTGAAAGTGAAAACAACCTTCCCGATCTTCTCGACGAAGTCTTATGGAATCTCCGTTGGATGCTGACCATGCAAGATCCAGACGATGGAGGAGTTTATCACAAGCTCACAAGTCCCAATTTCTGTGGATTCATCATGCCGGATCGAGACCGAGACAAACGGTACGTCGTTCAAAAAAGTGTGACTGCCACGCTGGATTTTGCTGCTGTCATGGCACAAGCAAGCCGGGTATTTCGAGAATTTGAAGAGACACTCCCAGGCCTTGCAGATTCCTGTCTTGCGTCTGCAGAATTGGCTTGGGAATGGGCATTGTCCAATTCCAATGTGTATTATATTCAAAGCGAACTCAATCGCCAATTTGATCCTGACATTTATACTGGAGAATACGGCGATCGCAATGCCACGGACGAATTTCGCTGGGCCGCCATGGAACTCTATCTGACCACAGGCGATCCTGTGTATTTTCAGACCGTAAATCCTCTCAATCAACTCACCATGGGTGTGCCTTCATGGCCCAATGTCTCCACCTGTGGAATAATTTCGCTTCTCACCCATCCGGAAAGGCTTGGTCCAGAAGTCAACTTCACGACGCTAAAAACAGCCTATCTCCAATTTGCAAATACTTTGGTCAATTCTTGGATGAATTCTGCGTATGGAGTCGTCATGGGAGTCTCTCAAAGTGATTTTGTCTGGGGCTCCAATGCAGTGGCTGCCAATCAAGCCCTCTGTCTTCTCGTGGCCTATGCATTGACCCAGGATGAAACGTATCTTCACGCAGCGCTTTCCAATCTGGATTATTGTTTAGGCCGGAACGCGACAGGCTATTCCTTTGTCACAGGCCACGGAGATAAAACCCCAATGCATATTCATCACCGCCCTTCTTCTGCAGATGGCGTGAAAGATCCAGTGCCTGGACTGATTGCAGGGGGACCCAATCCTGGCCAACAAGATGGAGTGAAATATCCATCCAAACTCCCTGCCAAATCCTATGTAGACAATGAAGGAAGCTATGCCTCAAATGAGATTGCAATTAATTGGAATGCGCCATTGGTTTACATGACATTTGCCATTGAGGCTTTCATGTCTGAAAACGGCCTTCCGCAAGAAGAAACCCGAGTGGCGCATTCTTTGGTGCATTCGCATAAAACATTTCAACTCATTGGAAATTATCCCAATCCGTTTAATGCACAAACCCGGATTCAATTTGCGCTGGATCAACCGAGTGATGTCACTCTCACGATTCTGGACACTCGGGGAAGAAAAATTGCCCATCTCATTGATGGAAAAACTTTTTCGCCTGGAATTCATGAAATTCTTTTTGATGCAGAGGGAATTGCTTCTGGAGTCTATTTTGCCAAGCTTGAGACCCAAGGAAGAAATGAAATTCAAAAAATGCTGCTTCTTAAATAAAGAACAACTAGGAAAGGAATGCGTATGAAAAAGCAATTTTTTATCCTCCTACTTGTATTCGGGATTGGACTTCTTGTGCAACAACCCGTGTGGGGATGTACCAATATTTTAATTTCCAAAGGAGCCACTCAGGATGGTTCCACCATGATCACGTATGTGGCAGATTCGCATACGCTGTACGGAGAGCTTGCCTATATTCCGGCCGCAGATCATCCCCCTGGATCATGGCGTGAAATTTACGAATGGGATACTGGAAAATATTTGGGAAAAATTCCTGAAGTGCCTCATACGTATGCTGTGGTCGGAAACATGAACGAGCATCAGGTTTCGATTGGAGAAACCACCTATGGCGGAAGACACGAATTGCGAGATTCCACAGCCATTTTAGATTATGGAAATCTCATCTACATTGCCCTGCAACGCGCACGGACTGCCCGAGAAGCCATCCAGGTCATGACCAGTCTGGTGGAAGAATACGGATATTACAGCGAAGGAGAATCCTTTTCCATTGCAGATCCGAATGAAGTGTGGATCATGGACATGATTGGCAAAGGAAAAGGCAATAAAGGAGCAGTATGGGTGGCCCGTCGAGTACCGGATGGATATATCACTGCCCATGCCAATTATCCCCGGATTCACCAGTTCCCATTGAATGATAAAGAAAATTGCCTTTACGCAAAAGACGTGATCTCCTTTGCAAGAGAAAAAGGGTTTTTCAAAGGAGAAGACAAAGACTTTAGTTTCGCAGATGCCTATGCGCCTCTTGATTTTTTTGCCCTTCGGTTTTGTGAAGCCCGGGTATGGAACATATTTCGGAGAGTGGCCCCTTCTCAAGCCATTCCTCTGGATTATATCAAAGGCCTCCCCAATGCCAAACCACTTCCGTTATGGATTAAACCAGATAAAAAACTGTCTATTCAAGATGTGATGAGCTTGATGCGAGACCATTTTGAAGGCACAGAATTGGACATGACACAAGATGTGGGCGCAGGACCTTTTCGCCTTCCTTATCGATGGCGCCCCTTGACATGGAAAGTAGACAGTGTAGAATATTTCAACGAAAGGGCCATTTCCACCCAACAAACCGGTTTTTCTTTTATCGCGCAAGCAAGAAACTCCCTTCCCAATCCAATTGGAGGGATCCTTTGGTTCGGTGTGGACGATACGTACAGCACGGTCTATGTGCCCATGTATTGTGGAATTCAAGAAGTGCCAAAGCCGTATGCAGTCGGTACTGGCTCTTTTCAAGATTTTTCATGGGAATCGGCATTTTGGATATTCAATTGGGTAGCCAATTTTGCATATTCGAGATATTGTGACATGATCAAAGACATTCAAAAAGTGCAACAAGAACTGGAAGGAAGCTTTTTGGCAAATCAAAAAGCCATTGAAGAAGCTGCCCTTGTTCTCTATCGTCAATCTCCCCAATTGGCAAAAGAATACCTTACCAATTATTCTGTCGCTCAAGGAGAAAAAGTAGTCACCCGATGGAAAAAATTGGGGGAATTTCTATTGTGGAAATATCTCGATGGGAATGTGAAAGACGAATTTGGAAAACCCACCCATCCCGGATATCCAGAACACTGGTTACGGGTGATTGCCAAAGAAACTGGGGATCGATTAAAAGTCACACCGATTCCATCTCAAGAAACCCATTAATAAAATCAAAATGCCTCCTGTTTTGGGAGGCATTTTTTTATTCTTCATCGACTTCATTAATGAGATATTTTGCCGCAACCGCATTCACACTACAATGGGCAGGTTGATCTTTATAAATTTTCTCCAAAGCCTCAAGATCCGAAGTCCAAACCGTATCCCCAGGAGCCAAAAGGCAAATCGCTCCAGGTATATGATGTTTCGAAAGACGGCCATTCAGAAAATAAAAGTGTTCTTCGCAGATTGTTGTGGGATATAAACGCATTCCAGGAGGAATGTCATTGGGTTTGAACCAAAGCTTGATTTCCCGTTCTGCCTCTGCAGGAGATGCAGAAGCATGAATGAGATTTTCCAAACGGTAGCCAACCACCTCACCCTGTTCATTTTTGATAGGAACCACAGTTCCCAAAGCCCGAATACATCCGGGTTTCTTTTCTCTCGCTTCATGGGGATCTGTTGGCCCGGCCACATCCCGAATTTTTTTGATCGCATTTGGACCTTGATACACCAGAGCAATCACCCTCCGCTTCCAAGGCGTATCTGGATAATGGAGTTTACCTGTTAAATAATCGACCAACTTAGGAAAAAATACCTTTCCGCGATGCTCTGCATAATGTTCTTCTGCCAGCATTCGGGTGACATGGACAATTTTTGCCGCGGAAAACCGTAAACCCGTGTGGAATTCAGAAAGCATGGAAAAAATATATCCTGTCAGAGAATTTTTTAATGCGTCCGGTTTGATTAAAACCAACGTTTGTTCGAGTTCTTTTGGATCAATACCCATACACATCACTCTTTCTTTGAAACTGCTTCTTTGACCAATGCCCTGGCAATGGTATTTCGCTGAATCTCGTTGGTCCCTTCGTAAATTTGGGTAATTTTAGCGTCGCGCATATATTTTTCAATGGGATATTCTTTCATGTATCCATATCCCCCAAACACTTGCACTGCTTCTGTCGTCACTTCCATGGCCACATCCGAAGCAAACAATTTACACATGGCTGCTTCTTTTGAAAAATCTTTTGCGCCCGCATCGATCATTCTGGCCACTGAATAAATGAGCGCCCTTGCTGCCTCGATTTGGGTCGCCATATCCGCAAGTTTGTGCTGAATGGCTTGAAATGCAGAAATTGGCTGGCCAAATTGAATCCGTTTTCTGGCATAATCCACCGCCAGATCCAATGCCCCTTGCGCAATGCCCAACGCTTGGGCAGCAACCCCAGGACGAGAACGATCCAATGTGCGAAGTGTAATGGGAAAACCCATTCCTTCTTTGCCTAATAAATTTTCTTTGGGAATTCGGCAATCTTCAAAAATCAGTTCACACGTGGCAGAAGCACGAATCCCCATTTTATCTTCCTTTTTTCCATAAGAAAATCCAGGAGTCCCTTCTTCCACAATAAATGCGGAAGCGCCCCTGGTTCCTTTTGAAGGATCTGTCATGGCAATCACGGTATAAATTTTAGCCACGCCCCCATTGGTAATAAAATGTTTGACTCCATTGAGAATATAAAAATCGCCCTCTTTTCTCGCTGTGGTTTTTAAATTGGTGGCATCAGAGCCTGCCTCAGGTTCTGTTAAAGCAAATGCTGTCAGTTTTTTCCCTGCTGCAATATCCGGGAGATATTTTCTCTTTTGTTCTTCTGAACCGGCCAGAAGAATCGGCATGGTTCCCAAGGCTGTGCCTGCAAGTCCCAGGGTAATCCCTCCGCATGCCTTTGAAAGTTCCTCAGTGACCAAAACCAGACCCATTGTGCCCAATCCCAATCCTCCGTATTCTGGATCAATGAATACTCGAAAGAAATCCGCAGCGGCCAGTTCTTCCATTATATCCCATGGGAATTCACCTGAAGCATCATACTTCAATGCCACGGGTCGGATTTTCTCTTCTGCGATTTTTCTTGCCAAATCCCGAACCATTATTTGTTCTTCTGTTAATAAATAATCCATTTATCCCTCCTCACGCTCAATTTTTCTTGATAATCCCAAACGTTCAATGGCCGTTTTAGCAGCCGCTTGTTCCGCCTTTTTCTTATTTTGCCCAGAGCCAATGCCCCACACTTCATTTTTGACCAGGACTTCGACAGTAAACTGTTTCCGATGATCAGGTCCTGTTTCTTTTTTTAGTCGATACACAGGAATTCCCCATCCTTTGGCCTGGACATATTCCAATAGCCAACTCTTATAATTTCCATTATAGGAAGAAGAAAAATAACGGGTGACATTCTGTAAAATGCTCTGACACACCATGCGACGCACTGCAGAATATCCCCCATCCAAATAAATGGCTCCCAGAAGTGCTTCATAAGCATCTGAGAGAATGGATGGCCGCGTTCGTCCCCCGGTTTGTTCTTCTCCTGGACTCAGAATGAGATACTCTCCTAAACCAATTTTCATTGCCTCTTCTGCCAACTTTTCACGACTCACCAGCAAGGATTTTACTCGGGTGAGATCTCCTTCACGGCCTTGAGGAAAACGCCGATACAATTCTTCAGTGACCACAAGACCAAGCACTGCATCCCCCAAAAATTCTAAACGTTCATTGGAATTGAGCATTCCAAAAGAACTGCCAATAGACGATCGATGTGTCAAAGCTTGAACAAATAGAGATTCATCTTTAAATCGATACCCAATACGATCATAGAAAGAATCTTGCTTTCCCCTCTTTGCAGTAAAAATTGTTGAAAGAAATTTAAAGATGTTCAGCCTAAAAATCGTTTTAAACAGAGACATACGTTATGTCCGCCGAATCCAAAAGAATTGGAAAGTGCCACTCGCACTTTCCGCTCTCTGGCAGTATTGGGAACATAATCTAAATCGCATTCAGGATCCGGGATCTCATAATTTATTGTCGGGGGAACAATTCCGTGGAAAATCGTCAAGGCAGTCGCCACACATTCCACACCTCCTGCCCCACCCAACAAATGGCCGATCATTGACTTATTGGAACTCACCCAAAGCGATTTGGCGTGTTCCCCAAATAAAGACTTTATCGCCAATGATTCAATTTTATCATTGTAAGGAGTTGAAGTGCCATGGGCATTGATATAATCGACACTGGAAATATCTTCTTCTGCATCTTTCAGTGCAAACCGCATGGCATTGAACGCACCTTGGCCTTTCTCATCTGGTGCAGTAATATGAAACGCATCGCCAGTAAAACCAAAACCTCCCAATTCGGCATAAATTTTTGCCCCTCTTTTCCGAGCATGAGACAATTCTTCTAAGATCAGAATTCCAGCGCCTTCTCCAATCACAAACCCATCCCGCTCTTTGTCAAAAGGACGACTCGCATGTTGCGGATCTTCATTTCGTTCAGACAATGCCTTCATGCTGGCAAAACCTGCAAAAGCCATGGGCGTGATCACGGCTTCGGTCCCTCCCACCACCATGATATCCGCATCCCCCCGTTCAATATGCATCAACGCCACTCCAATGGCATGGGCAGAGGAAGCACAGGCAGAAATCGTGGCATAATTGGGCCCTTTTAAACCGTGACGAATGGAAATGTGTCCAGCAGTAATGTCCGAAATCATCATGGGAATGAAAAAGGGGCTGATTCGACCGGGTCCCTTTTCTAGTAACTTTCGATGCTCTACATCGTAAATGATCATGCCACCAATCCCAGAACTGACGATGACTCCCACCCGGGTTGGATCTTCCTTTGAAAAGTCCAAGCCAGAATCTTGAATGGCCTCTTCTGCAGCCACAATACCGTAATGAGTAAACACATCCATTCGACGGGCTTCTTTGGGCTCAATCCAGGGAGTGGGATCAAAATTTTTTACTTCTGCGCAAAAACGCACAGGATATCCTTCTGCGTTAAATTTGGTAATCGGTCCTACTCCATTTTTCCCGTGGATTAAACCTTCCCAAAATGCAGGAGCAGAATTTCCAATCGGTGTAATCGCGCCCACTCCTGTGACGACAACACGGCGTTCACGCATAAACTCTCCTTAATCAGAAAAATAGACTGGGGATTCTGCAATTCGCAGAATCCCCCCGAATCTTTTCACCAGTTATTTGTTTTTCTCAGCCAATCGTTTTTCCAAATATTCCATCGCCTTTCCAACAGTATTGAGTTTCTCCGCATCCTCGTCCGGAATCTCGATATCAAATTCTTCTTCAAATGCCATGACAAGCTCCACCGTATCGAGCGAATCCGCACCCAGATCTTCTACAAAAGAAGCTTCCGGAGTGATTTGGTTAGGATCCACACCCAAACGATCCACAATAATTTCTTTAAACTTTTCCTTATCCAACATAGGCTTCCACCTCCTTTTTTAAGTGATATATATTTTAGTTTTTAGTTATACCATGACCATTCCACCATCGACCGGAATGACTTGCCCGGTGACATAATCCGCAGCAGAGGACACAAGAAATCCAACCACCCGGGCCACATCTTCTGGTTTTCCTGGCCGCTTCATCGGAATTTGAGAAAGAAAAGCCTCTTTGACTTCTTGAGGTAAATGCGCTGTCATTTCGGTTTCGATAAATCCAGGAGCCACTGCATTCACCTGAATATTTCGGCTGGCCAATTCCTTCGCCACACTTTTTGTAAATCCCAAAAGACCTGCCTTGGAAGCAGAATAATTGGCCTGGCCTGCATTTCCCATCAGTCCCACGACAGAAGAAATATTCACAATTTTCCCACTTCTCTGTTTCATCATATATCGGCTTACTGCCCGGGTACACAAAAAAGCGCCTTTTAAATTCACAGCAAGCACCATATCCCAATCTTTTTCGTCCATGCGCATGAGAAGGGTGTCTCGGGTGATTCCTGCATTATTGACGAGAATATCGATTTTCCCCATCACTTCAACCGCTTTTCCCACCATTGTCTCCACCTCACTGGCATTGGCCACATCTGCTTTCATCCCAATGGCACGAACTCCGTAAGAAGATTTCGCTTCTGTTGCCACCTGTTCTGCACTGGCAAGATCAATGTCTGAAATCACCACATCGGCACCTTGCGAAGCCAGTTCAAGCACAATGGCCTTCCCAATGCCTCTTCCGCCACCTGTCACCAAAGCCACTTTTCCTCCAAGTTCACCCATGAATTCCCCTTTCTTTACTTTGCTTCGATTGCTGTAATTTCTGCGACTGTCCCACATGGAACAACCGTCGCATTTTTATCAATCCGTTTGACCAAACCGGACAACACTTTTCCTGGGCCCACTTCATAAAAAAGGGAGATTCCATCCCGAATCATGTTTTGAATTGTTTCAACCCATTGGACAGAATGGGTCATTTGCTTTGCCACGAGTTCCTGAATTTCTCCCGGGTCTGTGCTCGCCTTTCCAGACGCATTCAAATAAAGGGATACCGTTGGCTTTTGAAATGCAGTTTTTTTAAGAATTTCATCAAACTGTTTTGAAGGTTCAGCCATGAGAGGAGAATGAAAAGCCCCTGAAACGGCCAAAGGCACAACCCGTTTGGCTCCTCTTTGTTGCGCCAAACCACAAGCCCTTTCCACTGCGTCTTTGGATCCTGAAATCACGGTCTGCTCTAAGGAATTGAAATTGGCAGGCTGAACCACTCCCACTGAAGCGGCTTCTTCACAAATTGATTGAATCTCTGCAGGAGAAAGACCGATCACTGCAGCCATGGTTCCGGGATATTTTGCGCCTGCTTCTGACATGAGACGAGCCCGTTCACGAACCAAGGTCAAGCCCGTTTCAAAGTCCAAGGCTCCAGAAGCAATGAGAGCGGAAAATTCCCCCAGGCTATGACCTGCCATGGCCTGAGGGACAATACCCTTGTCTTGTAAAAGCTTGTGTGCGATCACACTGTGCACCACAATCGCAGGTTGAGTATACCGGGTCTGTTTCAACTTTTCTTCTGGACCTTCAAAACACACTGAAGCCAAATCAAAACCCAAAATCGCATTGGCTTTTTCGAAAAATGCTTGGACCCAGGGAAAAGTTTCAAAAAAATCCTTCCCCATGCCGACGAATTGAGATCCCTGCCCGGGAAATAAAAATCCACACTGACTCATTGGAAAATCCATTGTTTCAGAATTGAATCACACTCGATGCCCAGGTAAATCCCCCTCCAAAACTTACCAGAAGCACTCGATGCCCTTCCCGAATACGGCCTGCTTTCCTGGCTTCATCCAAAGCGATCGGGATGGAAGCCGCAGAAGTATTGCCATATTCCTGCAGGTTTACAACAATTCGATCGCCAGGGATATGAATTCTTTCTCCAATGGCCTCAATAATCCGTAAATTGGCCTGATGGGGAATAAAAAAATCCAAATCAGTCATTTCCAATTTCGCCAATTGAACTGCATTTCGAGCCGCATCCAGCATGGCTCGCACCGCATGTTTAAACACTTCTCTCCCTTCCATCTGAATAAAATGAAGTCTTTTTTCGACAGTCTCATGACTGGCAGGCATGGCAGATCCTCCTGCAGGAAGACGTAACAAATCGCCTAGCCGGCCGTCACTTTTTAAATACGTGGAAAGAATGCCCCGTTTCCCATCCGAAGGGACAATCACTGCAGCACCTGCCCCATCCCCAAAAAGCACGCAAGTGCGACGGTCTTGCCAATCCGTAAATCGAGAAAGGGCTTCAGAACCGATGAGAAGGACATTTTTAAACATTTTACTCCGAATCATGGCATCTGCCACATGAAGTCCATAGATAAAACCGGAACAGGCTGCAGAGATGTCAAAAGCTGCCGCATGAATTGCACCCAACTTGGCCTGGACTTGACACGCTGTAGAAGGGAAAAAATAATCAGGAGTAATGGTAGCGACAATAATGCACTCTACTTGTTCTGGCGAAAGACCTGCTTCCGTTAAGGCCTTCTGGCCTGCTTCTGTCGCAAGATCCGAATTACATTGCCCATCCTCAAGAATATGCCGGCGTTCAATCCCAGACCGTTCCCGAATCCATTCATCCGAAGTCTCGACCATTTTTTCAAGATCGAAATTCGTCAAGACCTTTTGGGGAACTGCTGTTCCCATCCCTTTGATCATCGCTTCAGGCACTACACTCATTGAGCGTTTCCTTTCATTTGCTTCAATTGGGTCTCAATATATTCTGGAATCTTGGCCAAAGTCAGTCGATACGCCTCCTCAACGGCATTTTGAATCGCATACGGAGTAGAACTGCCATGGGAGATAATGACATTGCCATTCACCCCCAGAAGAGGCGCACCTCCATATTCTTGATAATCAAAAATCTTGGTGAGTTTTTTAAACTTGTGCTTCATTAAGAAATGGCCAATACTTCCGGCAATATTACTCCCAATTTTTCTTTTGAGCGTCGAAGAAAGCACATGAGACAATCCGCCCGCAAATTTAATCACGACATTTCCTACAAATCCGTCGCATACAATGACATCGGCTTTGTTTCGCATGATATCGCGACCTTCCACATTTCCGATAAAGTGAAGACGACTCTTTTCTAAAAGTTTATATGCTTCTAAAACCACCTCATTGCCTTTGGTCGCTTCCTCTCCGATATTCAAAAGAGCCACACGAGGACGTTCAATTTGAAAAAAACGATTCATGAGAATAGAACCCATGAGACCGAATTGAAACAAATGAATGGGCTTACAATCGACATTGGCACCTGCATCAATGAGAAAGGTAAAATTTCCATGACCGCACGGAATAAATGCTCCCACTGCAGGTCTAATGATCCCTTCGATGGGACGAAGCACAAAAAGACTGGCTACCAAAACAGCTCCAGTATTTCCTGCACTTACCATGGCCTCTGCCTTGCCTTCTTTCAACAGGCGAATGGCCACTGAAATAGAAGAATCCGATTTTTGTTTTACTGCCTGAGCAGGAGCTTCATCCATTTCGATTTTTTGAGAGGCATGAACAATCGAAATGGGAAGAGATTTGATGAAATGATACCGATGCAAAACTTCTTCCACAGTAGCTTTGTCCCCAACCAAAATGATCTCGTATCGGTCTTTGGCTCTTCGTGCAGCGTTAACAGCTCCAGCGACAATATCGTCAGGCGCTCGATCGCCGCCCATGGCATCTACTGCAATTCGAATCACAAAATTCTCCTTAAACGGTCTTCGGGACTACGACCATTTTTTTGTTATAGTAGCCGCAATTTGGGCAGGCCCGATGCATCAATTTGGGATGATGACAATGGGGACATTCCGCCAAAGGCGGAGGAGTTAACTTTTGGTGTGTACGGCGTTTATCGCGTCGCGATTTCGAATGTCGATGCTTTGGTAAAGGCACAACGTTCTCCTTCCATTTAATCCAATTTTAGATTCTTTAACGCATCCCATCTGGGATCAATCGATTCATCTGAACAAGAACAGGGCCCTTCATTAAGATTTTTCCCGCACTTGGGACAAAGTCCTGCACAGTTTTCAGAACATAAAATTTTTGTTGGAACCGCCAGCAACAAGGCATCGATTGCATCTTGAAATACATTGAGAAACTGTGCATTCGCTGGGAACATCCGAACATCGGCTTTTTCCCAGCCAGTATCCACGTTTTCATGCACAAAAAGCGTGCGCACTTCCCCACGAATTTTTCGAACAAAAGATTCGCCACACCGATCGCATATAAATTCACCTTCGTTTTCTGCCATTAGATGGACAAGATAATCCTGCCCCATCTGAGTGACATGCGCCTCAACTCGTGCTTCAAATAAATGAGCCCCTCTGATTCCGACCTGAAGATCTGAATGCACAATGGTAAATGTATAATCAAAAATTCCCTGCCTTATTGAAGCAATGGGAATTAACAATTCCTCTACATTCAGTGAACGCAAATTTAGTCAATTCTCCTAAAAGAAGCAAGTCAAAAATTCAAATCTACCATATTCCAGTTTTTAAATACTGATCCATTGCATAAGCCGCCTTTTTCCCTGCGCCCATGGCCAGAATGACCGTGGCGGAACCTGAAACCACATCCCCTCCTGCAAATACGCCTTTCTTCGAAGTTTTTCCGGTAACCTCATCTGCAATAATATGTCCTCTGCCATTTGCTTGAAGATCCGGAGTCGTCATAGGAACCAAAGGATTGGGGCCTTGTCCAATGGCAACAACCACGGTGTCTACATCCAGAGTAAAATTGGAGTCTGGAATGGGAACAGGTTTGGGTCTGCCTGAGGCGTCCGGTTCTCCGAGTTGCATGCGAATACAATGAAGACCAGAAACCCAACCCTGTGCATTTCCAAGAATTTCAATCGGCAATGTAAGATACAGTGGTTTTACACCTTCTTCCAACGCATTTTCTATTTCTTCTTCTCTTGCAGGGAGTTCTGCCCGGGTGCGCCGATACACCAAATAGACATTCTCCACCCCCATCCGTACAGCACATCGGGCTGCATCCATTGCGACATTTCCACCTCCAATGACCGCTACATTTTTCCCCACGTAAATTGGAGTATCATATTCTGGAAATCGATACGCTTTCATCAAATTAATTCGAGTGAGAAATTCATTGGAAGAATACACCCCGTTGAGATTTTCACCCGGTATATTTAAGAAATACGGAAGACCAGCCCCTGTGCCAAGAAATATTGCCTCAAAACCTTCTTGGAAAAGATCGTCCAGAGTGCCAGAACGGCCCACCACATAGTTATAATAGAATTCTACACCCAACTGTTGCACAAATTGGCTTTCGTATTCCACAATCCGTTTGGGCAGCCGAAATTCGGGAATTCCATACACCAAAACCCCTCCAGGCTTGTGCAATGCCTCAAATACAGTCACCCGGTATCCCAATTTGGCCAATTCTCCAGCAGCAGCAAGACCTGCAGGACCAGCCCCTACCACCGCGACTTTTCTTTTCAAATGGGCAGTAATCAAAGGCACATGAATGGATCCGACGGCTCTTTCCCAATCTGCCACAAAACGTTCCAACCTTCCGATCGCTACAGGTTGACCTTTTTTCCCAAGAATGCACCATTTTTCACATTGATCCTCTTGAGGACAAACCCGACCGCAAATGGCTGGAAGACTATTTTTCTCTTTGATCGTGCGAATCGCACCTGCAAAATCCTTGTTTGTAATTTGCGAAATAAAACGGGGAATATCAATGTCTACAGGGCAGCCGCGAACACACATTGGATTCTTGCATTGAATACAGCGAGAGGCCTCTTTCACCGCGTCTTCTTCTGTATATCCCAAGGCCACTTCGTCAAAATTCCGGATGCGCTCTTCCGGAGCCTGTTTTGGCATGGGAACGCGAGAAAGTGCTTGTGCTATTTTATGAACTGAAGTTTGCATGTATGCATCTCAAGTGCTTTTTTCTCATAAGGAATATACATCCGCGTTCGCTGATGTAATTCCTCAAATTTCACCAAATGGCCGTCAAATTCAGGGCCGTCAACACAAACGAATTTGGTTTCATTTCCCACAGTAATCCGACATCCTCCACACATTCCAGTGCCATCCACCATAATGGGATTTAAACTCACAATGGTAGGAATTCCAAAGGGCCGAGTGACACGACAGACAGCTTCCATCATTACCCCAGGCCCAATGGCCCATACACGATCTATTTTTTCTCCTGAATGAATCAATTCTGAAAGTTTCTCTGAGACAAATCCTTTGAACCCAAAAGAACCATCATCCGTACATACGTACAACTGATGGCTCATTGCCTCGATTTCAGACAAAAAAATGAGAAATTCTTTTGTTCTTGCCCCAATGATCGAAATCACTTCATTGCCCGCCTCTTTCAATGCCTTGAGAATGGGATACAATGGGGCAACCCCTACACCGCCTCCGACACAAGCCACTTTCCCAAAATACCGAATTTCAGAAGGATGTCCCAAAGGGCCTAACACATCTTCAAACCGTTCTCCTTCGGATAAAGCACAAATTTTTTTGGTGGACCAACCGACTTCTTGGACAATGAGAATCACGGTCCCTTTTTCTGGATTGTAATCCACAATGGTCAAAGGAATCCGTTCTGCATATTCATCTTTCCGGACTATAACAAATTGACCCGGCTTTGCCTTTTTGGAAATGATCGGATTGTAAATTTCAAAAAGAACAATAGAAGGTGCTAAAACATGTTTTTGGACAATTTCGTTCATACTTTGCTTCGGGTTCGTAACTTATTAAGCGCCTCTTGATATAAATCTCCCCCTAGGCAATCATTAATCACAATTACTGGGAAGTTTTCCACTTCCAAACGGTAAATGGCTTCTGGCCCCAGTTCTTCAAATGCAAGCACTTCGGCCTTTCGTACACGTTTCGAAAGCAATGCCCCGGCGCCTCCAGTGGCAGAAAAATAAACCGCTTTATATTTTTTTAAACCTTCGAGCACTGCACGCGACCTTTTCCCTTTTCCAATCATGCCTTTTAGACCTTTTTGCAAAAGAGGCAACGTATACATATCCATCCGATAACTGGATGTGGGCCCCACTGATCCAATCACCTGCCCCGGTGGAGCCGGTGTAGGACCTGCATAATAGAGCACCTGACCCTTTATCTCAAATGGTAGCGGTTTATTCTGTCGAATGAGTTCAACCAACCTTCGATGAGCCTCATCTCTGGCAGTGTAAATAGTACCCGATAATAACACCAAATCTCCACTCCGTAATAATTCCACCGTTTCTTCACGCAATGGAGTATGAATTTCAATAGGCTTCTGTTCCAATTCACATCACCATTTCCCGATGTCGTGCTGCATGGCATTGGAGATTCACAGCCACAGGAAGACTGGCAATATGACAGGGATACGTTTCAATATGCACGGCCAATGCAGTACAATATCCTCCATATCCCATAGGGCCAATTCCCAATGCATTGATTTTTTCCAGAAGTTCTGTCTCTTTTTCCATATAATAAGGATCAGGGTGGAAAGAACCAATGGGACGCAATAGAGCTTTTTTGGCCAACCACGCACATTTTTCGAATGTCCCCCCAATTCCTATTCCCACAATCAAGGGAGGACAAGCATTTGGCCCTGCCCGTTGCACCCGATTCAGAACAAATCTTTCAATGCCTTTCCAACCTGCAGAAGGAGGAAGCATTCGTACTTCGCTCATATTCTCGCTTCCGCCTCCCTTGGGAATGACAGTAACTTTGACCTTGTCTCCTGAAACAATTTCAGTGTAAACAATTGCAGGTGTATTGTCTCCTGTATTCTTTCTCTGCAATGGATCTTGCACAATGGATTTTCGTAAATAACCTTCCGTATAGCCTTCACGTATCCCTTGCTGAACTGCCTCGTTTAAATCTCCATCCACAAATCGAACTTCTTGTCCAATTTCCAAAAGGACCACAGCAAATCCGGTATCCTGACAAAGCGGGATTCTTTCTCTGTGTGCGATTTCTGCATTTTCAATGAGCTGAGAAAGCACTGTTCTGGCCAGAGGCGTCTTTTCTTTCTCCAAGCATTGCCTTAATGCTTGGAGCACATCCTTTCCAAGCGTCCAATTCGCCTCGATGGAAAGGTGTTTCACTGCTTCTTTTATTTGAAAAATCGAAATATCCCGCATCGCTTCTTACCTGTGTAACCAAGTCAATTGAAAGAGAAAAGTATAATAATTTTTTCAGTAAAAATCAAGTCTTATCCCCCATTTTTCAAGCACTTTAATATTATACGAAATGGATTGCGTTCTTGATCCCAAAAGCGATTTTTGGGCAAAATTTTTAAGATGAGAATTTATTTTTTCAAATGGATGATTTTTGAATCAGAGGTACTTTTCCTTTTAAAACCGTAAGCAAACATGGGGTAACTCTTTGGTATTTATTGAAATAAGCCTCCCGTTACTTTCTCTCTTCCAAAATGGACATGCACTCAATCTGAAAAATGTGAATGCCTAGAATAGCGCTTCAATGGGTCTCGTCATGCTTTTAAATGATACCATGCCATTGTTCTACTTATTGACGAAATTTGAAAAAGTCGAGGCAATGCGCACCACACAAATGCAGTAGTGCTTCATGTTCACACGCTTATTCTGATAGCGACAAGTGAGACGAATAGACCCATCCACTGGGCTTTGAGCCAGCTTCAATGGTTTTCTGTTTGCACAAATGCCAAAAATCACTTCTTTTTCATCTTCCACGGACTGCCTACAATAAAACCAATGAGAAATCCCAAAAGAAGTGAAAACCCAACCACGCCCATCAGGGGGAGAGTCAAATGCCAAAAAAGGAAAGTAATTGAAACAGGAGCCACATTCTGGAGAAGCCAGATTAATCCAATGACAACCAAAAGAAACACCAAAAATACTTTTATTCGAAACGTCATAGTTTTCCTCCTCAGTAATTATCGATACCCTTGAATATCCAAATTGGTGAGTCCATAATATTCTGCCCACTTTATTGCTTCAGCATATTCCGCATACGTAATGGGCCGAGCAATTTCAGGATATTCTTTTGCCCTATACACAGGCGTATATTGGGACATAATATTGAGATAAGTATCCTTTGGCAAATTTTCCGCAATCCATTGAATCACTTCCCTAGTTCCACTCACCCCATTGGGCATGACGAGATGTCGAATCATCAGCCCGTGTTCCATAATGCCCTCTCGATTGGGTTTGGCCACGCCAACTTGACGATGCATTTCCAGAAGCGCCTTTTTTGTCATCTCTGGGTAATTTTTCGCACCCGCAGAATATTTTGCAGACATCTCGCCATGGGCATATTTAAAATCTGGAAGATAAATATCCACGATACCATCTAAAAGTTGAAGAATTTCCAGTTTCTCCCATCCACAAGTATTATACACCAAAGGCAGAGAAAGTCCTTGTTTAACAGCCATATCCAAGGCCAATACAATATGCGGAGAAAAATGCGTGGGCGTGACAAGATTGATATTATGACATCCTATTTTTTGAAGCGAAAGCATCATCTCGGCCAATTGTTCGAGAGACACACTCTCTCCTCTTCCTTCGTGGCTGATGTCCCAATTGATACAAAAAACACACCGTAACCCACAATGGCTGAAGAAAATCGTTCCAGATCCACCTCGCCCTACCAAAGGCCGTTCTTCCCCAAAGTGGGGATGAAAGGAAGCGACTTGCAACTTGGCACCGGCTCGACAAACCCCTTTTTCCCCACGAAGCCGATTCACACCACATTCCCGAGGACAAAGCCGACAGGCCTTGAGGATTTCCCAAAGTTGTTCCCCGCGTTTTCGAAGCTCACCTGTTTTGTGAAGAAATGTATACTTTGGCACGTATTGGATGGACATCCCCTGCCGCTGTCTCCTTTTCTTGAATAATTTAAAAGAAAAATCAGGGAATAATCCAGGAATGAGAAAAGGAAATCCTAAGGATAAAAATTCACGTCGAGATAAATTCCTTTCTCGGTGAATCACATCCAGGCTCCATTAGCACAAAACCCATCACTGATTTCTCAGTGATGGGTTTTGGCAAAACGTGCATAACAGTTTACAGAATGTCTCTGAGGGCCTTCAAGATCTGGACAAATTTCTTGTCCAAGAGCTTGTAGTAAATCTGGGTCCCCTCTCGACGGCTGGCAAGATAACCGTGGAGTTTCAGATGCTTCAACTGCTGAGAAATATAAGACTGCTTTGCCCCCAGCATCTCTTGGATCTCGCCTACTCGAAATTCTCCTTCAGCGAGAATGCACAAAATTTTTAGACGAGTGGTATTGGACACCATTTTTAAGAATGGAACGAGTTTGTCACATTCTTTGACCCTCATCTTGACAGTCTGTTGTTCCATGAACCTTACCTCCATTGATTAAATTGTTGTAAGCCCTAAGTTGCAAACCCTGCTTTAAATATATTGCATTGTAAAGTTATTGTCAAGTAAAAAGTTTGAAAAATTTAAAAAAAATTTAAAATTTTTTCCACAATCTTCTGAGCAGATTTTCCATCCCCATACACCAGGCGGGGTTTAGAGGTAATTTTTATATGGGATAATGCATAAAGGATACGTTCAGTATTGGCTCCCGATAATATATTCCAACCCTCCTTCACAGTCTCAATCCATTCGGTCTCATTTCGAAGCGTAATACAGGGAATACCAAAAAAATAGGCTTCTTTTTGAACGCCCCCAGAATCTGTCAAGACCGCAAAGGCATTTTTTTCAAGCACCATCATGTCAAAGTATCCCACCGGATCTATGGCACGGACCCGAGCACAGTCTTTTAATCGGCTCCATAATCCATATTGAGAAAGGAATTTTCGAGTCCTAGGGTGCACAGGAAATACCACCGGATAACCACAGCGTACCAAAGCTTCGACAATTTCCCGAAGATTTTCTTCATGATCCGTATTCTCTGCACGATGAACAGTACACAATACATAGTCTTTTGGTTTCAGTGCCAATTTTTTTAATATTGTGGAACGCTTTTCTGCCAATTTGGCACATTGGAGAGCCACATCATACATCACATCGCCTGTAAGAAATACACCTTTAACAATTCCTTCAGATTTGAGATTTTTTACTGCAGTTTCAGTAGGACAAAATAATAAATCAGAACAATGATCTGCCACAATCCGATTCACTTCCTCTGGCATCTGTTTGTTAAAACTACGCAATCCTGCTTCGACGTGGCCCAAAGGAATGTGCAGTTTCACCGTGGCCAATGCACCTGCCAAAGTGGAATTGGTATCTCCGTAAATCAAAACAAAATCCGGTTTCTCCGTGAGAAGAACCTCTTCAATACGTTCCATCATTAAACCAGTCTGCCTGGCATGGGTGCCTGAACCCACACCCAACTCATATTCTGGTTTTGGAATCTTCAATTCACTAAAAAAGGTTTCAGACATGTTTTCGTCGTAATGCTGGCCCGTATGGACAAGAATTTCTTTGGCCTTTTTTCGGAGGAGTTGACTTACAGGCGCCGCTTTGATAAACTGAGGTCGAGCCCCTACAATAGAAACCACTTTGGGTATTTTTTTGCCCATTATTCCCATCCTTGATTTTTCAGAAGTTGTTCAAATGGGGTTTTACCAAATACCCGGGCAGGCACCCCCACCACCACAGTTTCATCCGGCACGTCTTTGGTGACTACAGAACCTGCTCCTACCACAGCATCTTTTCCAATCACCTTCCCAGGCAAAATCACTGCATTGGCCCCGATTCGACCCCCCAGTCGAACCGTGACGCCCTTGAAGTGCTTGAATCGTTCCTGGGTTCGACCAAGATAATTGTCATTGGTGGTGGTCACCATAGGCGCAATAAAACAAAAATCTTCAATTTCGGAATAGGCCGTAATATAACAGCCAGTTTCCAGTTTACATTTTTTCCCAATTTTTGTAATGTTCTCAATGGTCACCCCTCGACCCACAATGGTAAAATCGCCGATGGACACATTTTCTCGCACCGAAGCAGAATCTGCAATCAACACTTCTTTTCCCAATTTTGCCCCCCGATAAATCACCACATGGGTGCCAATGAGGCATCCTTCTCCAATGTCTGCAGGAGGAACCGTTTCTTCTTTAAAAATGGACCGTTTGGCCCGCATTGGTTTTTTCCCAATCACCGTATTGTCGTCAATCCGGACCCCATCTCCAATGGTGGTTCCTTCATGAATCACTACGTGGGAACCAATCGTACAATTTTTCCCAATGCGGACTTCTTTTTCAATCACGGTAAAATGTCCAATTTCTGTGCCTTCTCCCACTTCTGCAGAAGGATCAATAAATTGCATTTTATTCATGTTTCTTCCTCCTACCAATTCCATGACATTCCCAAAATCCATTCTATCCAGCGGCCATTCTTGCCTTTGATTCGATCCCAATTCTGTTTCCACACCCCGGCCAGTTCCATTCGAAATACCCAATCCCGCCTGGGTTCGTATTCAATCTGAGCCCACAATCGATGGGTGGTTTCGACAATCCCACCCAAAAAATGCTTTTTTTCTCCATCTTCTGGAAGATGCGGTCTCCGGCGATCTCCTTCCCCATGGCGAAGCATTTCCCATCCCAAAATCCCGCGCCAGAAAAGATTTTGCCATTTTTCCCATTGAATTGTCCATTGATCCGAATTGGGCTCTAGGGAAGATCCCAAACAGAAGTTGTAATGCTCAAACACATTGGCAGAATCCGTGTGAGTATAAACAAAAGGCTCCACCCGGGTATACTCAATGCGAAGACTGCTGTTGGAAATTCGTAAAGGATCTACCCAAAGCCCACCCATTGCAATTGCATATTTATTCCCCCAGTAGTCTGAAAAAATATCCCAAGGTGCCCAAAGATCATCAACAAAAATTTCACCATACCATCGGAAAGGAGGAAACCGATACACATTGACATCGCCTCCAAATACCACATTATCTCGATCTCCCAACGTGTGCTCCGCTACTTTAAAAGGAAGCACCGGATTGGCATAAGCAAGTTCAATCCCCCGTTTGGCATAAATCACTGCTTCCTGAAATCCAAGATCAATGCCTCGAGTCGGAGTGAATGCGAGTTTATGGGCAGAGACCCATTTGTGAGAATAATCACTTCGCAGTTCTCCATGAAACCAGATAAACTGGGTTGATCTGAGCCGAAATTCCAGTTTAAACAGATCCATGCCAGGCGCCAAACCAGAAAACATCAACCCAGAACGGACAAAAGTTCCCCATTGAATCGCATCTCTGCCGTATTGAAAATGAAACCCTTTGTAACGGAAAGTAAAATAACTATTGGAAACATCCCAAGTGGCCCTGCTCGAATCTTTTTCTGCATTCTTGGGATATCCTTTGGAAGCCCGATAATTTTGAATATATTTTCTCGTGCCCCATTCTGAAAAAATGCGTGTATCTGAAAAAAAGCCGATATTCCACAAATTCCCCCGGAAAATGCCACCATAATATGGTGCATATATTTTGCGCTCGGATTTTGGACTTTCAGGAGTCTTAAAAATTGTGTGGCCTCCGAGGATCACATCGGCATGAAAAATATCATGCTCCTTTTTCCAGGAATAAAAATGGGGTTCTTTTTCAGAAGAAGGAACCAACACTGGAGACAATGCCAATTCATCCCAAAATTCCCCTTTGAGCCGATCCAGATAGCGTTTTTCTACTTCTGAAAGAGAAGCCGGATTTTTCTGAAGGAGACTGTCCATGGAAACAATCCATTGGGCAATTTGATCCCGGGCAAAAGGTCGAACCCCAAAATGCATCCCAGAAACCATCCCTTTGGCTTGCATGCGTTCAAGAAATCGGTAAGCCCAATGGTCCAGAGGAAGATATTGGGACTGGGCCCAAAGCATGAGAGGAGAAAAAAACAAGATGATTTTAAAAGAGCGCATTTTCAAACACTTTTCTCCCTTGAAAAGGTTTCAGTTCTTTTTTGGCTTCCTCTAATGTGTAAATCTCAGTCCGAATGGGCATTCCGGCTTTTCGAAGGCTCTGCAAACATTGTGTGACCGAAGGCAATCGAAGACCCGCTTCTTTTACCTTCTGCGGAGAAGCAAAAAAATCGGCCGGAGTTCCATCAAAATAAATTCGACCTTGACAAAGGACCAAAATCCGCTTTGCCACGCGAGCCACAAAATCCATGTCATGCGACACAAACACAATGGTTTTCCCCCTCCGATGAAGTTCCAACATGATATTTTCGATTCTGCAACGGGATTCCCAATCCAATCCGACTGTGGGTTCATCCAAAACCAACACTTCCGGATCCATGGCAAGCACTCCTGCAATAGCCACCCTTCGCTTTTCTCCTCCACTCAATTGGAAAGGAGATCTGGCGTGGTATTGGTCAAAATCTAAACCCACCTGCTCAAGGGCCATTCGAATGGCCTGATCAGTTTCCTTTTCAGAAAAACCCAAGGCCCGTGGAGCAAATCCAATATCTCGATACACCGTTTCTTCAAAAAGCTGGCTTTCTGGAAATTGAAAAACCAGACCAATGGTTTTTCGAATGGAAAATAAATCCACGTGGGGATCTGCCAAATTTTTCCCACTCATCCAGATTTGACCACTGGAAGGCTTGAGCAAACCGTTGAAAAGTTGAATCAGCGTGGTTTTTCCTGTACCCGAAGCTCCCACAATGGCCACCCTTTCTCCAGAGGTGATAGAAAACGTAATATCAGACAACACATGCCGATTGCCCCAGACAAGGGAACGATACCCAAAATGCACATGTTCAAAAACAAGATGCAATCTCTTGCCCCTCTAGAAAAAGTTCCAACTCGATTGCCACAGGAATTCCAATTTTCGAGTTCCGACATTGGGAAAAATTCCGAAATCCTTCTTTCGGAGGTCCATCAAATACAATTTTGCCAGAATCCAAAAGGAGAAGACGGTCACATTGGAGCGCCTCTTCTGGATATTGTGTGACCAAAAGAAACCCTGTGTTTCTCTCTCGGATTTCTTTTTCCATAAATAAAAGCATTTCCTCTCGAGTGCACGGATCCAAAAGCGAAGTGGGCTCATCCAAAATAAAATATTGAGGTTCTAAAACCCATATCGAAGCCAAGGCCAAACGCTGTCTTTCTCCTCCAGAAAGAAGATGCGGAGGATGAAACCGATACGATTCAAGATGAAACCGTTTTAACGCACTTTCAACCCGCTCGACCATCTCTTCCCGAGACACACCCAAATTTTCCAAACCAAATGCAATTTCCCGTTCCACTGTGGTTGCGACAATCTGATCATCTGGATTTTGAAATACCATGCCCACTTTTCTTCGGATTTCGTACCGGGCATGTGGATTCTGAACAGAAAGGCCATCCACCTGAATTTCCCCTTTGGAAGGAAGAAAGAGTCCATTCAGGCAACGGACCAACGTGGTCTTGCCTGAACCATTGGCGCCCATCAGCGCCACAGATTCCCCACGTTCCAATTGAAAAGAAACATCCTGAAGTACAAAAGGACCGTCTTGCGAATAAGAAAAAAACACATGTTCTACCTTAATCATGGGCATTCAAAAACGTTTCGATGGCACTCACAATCCGTCCTGTCGCACCGGCATTCTCTTGAACCAAATCCAGGGCATTCTTTCCCATTCGTTTCCGCTCTTTTGGATGGGAAAGAAGAAATTCCAATGTGTGATACAAAGTCTCAGCATCTGAAATGCGTTTTCCTGCATTCCTTTTTTCCAATTGGAGTGCTTCCAAGGCATTTTTGCAATGGGGTCCAAAAAATACAGGAATTCCAAAAACCGCAGGTTCAAGCACGCTATGAACTCCCCGGCCAAAGCCTCCGCCTACCCATGCGACATCTGCCAGTGCATAAAGACCTGCCAAAATGCCAACTCGATCTACAATGCAAATTTGAGAAGCAGGGATGGTATTTTCAAAATCCCGAGAAAGTCGGGACGATGAAAGATTGGCTTTCCTGCATATTTTCTCGATTTGACGGAGATGCGATTCTGTGGGTTCATGCGGTGCCAAAATCACGCAAAGATTGGAATGGACAGAAAAAAGGCGTTTTAATGGAGGAAAAATGACCGCTTCGTCTTTTGCCCAAGTACTTCCAAAAATCAGGCAGACTCTTTTGTTTATCCACGATTTTAATGGGGTACCAACCGGGTCTCGGGCCTTGGCCCTTTGAATGACTTGATCGTATCGGGTATCTCCACAAACCATCCATTTTGTTGTCTTTTGAAAAGGCCATGGAAATGCCTCCACTTCAGGAGAAACCGTGAAGATCGCATTGAATTGGCCAAAAAGAGTGCGAATGGCCCCAGGAAACCATCGGAAATACCCTCGTGGACGCATGGAAAAATTAATGAGAATCGCTGGAATGCCTCTTTTCTTGAGCACTCGAAGATGATTGGGCCATATATCGTGTCGAATGACAATCAAAATATCGGGTTTTACAAGATCGACAAATCGTGAAGCATTCCGGATAGTATCCACAGGAAGATAGCAAATCACATCTGCATGAGAAAATGAGCCTGCGTGGTCAAATCCGGAAGGAGAAAAAAAGCTCACGATAATTGCACCATGGGGAAAACGTTTCTTGAGCTCCATGATGAGGGGTTTGGCCTGCTCAAATTCACCCAAAGAACTATTGTGGATCCAAATTCTTGGGGATTGGCCTGCAATCCGCTGGATGTCGGTTTCTAATTTCTGAAATAAATTTCTTCTTCCTTGGATTCCTTTTCTTATCTTTGGGAAAAACCACTGAAAACAAAAAGCACTCATTCGAAGCAATGGAAGAAAAAAAAGATTATAGAGCCCGTACCAAAATTTTTCTATCATTCTCTGACTCCACCAATTTTTGCACCGCGTGTATCACTTCTTGACTAGAGATTGCTTTCATACAACGGAAATGGCCTCGAATACAATGTTTTGTCCCGTGAAAAGAGCAAGGCCTGCATTTGAAAGGCTTCTCCACCACCACAAAGAATGAACGAAACGGGAAAAAACCTAACTCCCGAGTGGTAGGACCGAAAATAGCCACCCCCCTTTTTTGCAAAGCAGAGGCCATGTGCATGAGTCCAGTATCATTGGTCACCATCACAGAAGCGCGTGAAATAAAAGAAGCCGTTTCCAGAAGAGAAGTCCCACTCCAATCCCACGCATCTGGGCCTATTGCTTCTTTAATGAATTGACAGAGGGCTTTGTCCTGTTTCCCTCCAAGGAGAAAAATTGAAAAACCCTGGCGCTGGCAATATTTTCCCAATTCGATATAGTTTTCCTTGGGCCATCGCTTTGTATTTCTCCCAGCACCTGGCGCCAAGGCCAAAATCGGCTTTTTTTCTTCAACCCCACTGGTTTTGAGAAGATGCTCTACCCTTTGATGCATTTCTTGAGGAATATACAGTTCCAACCCTTTTCCATCGTCTTCCACGCCCAAGAGTTGAAGAGGAAGCAAGTATTTTAAAGGCACCGGCCTGCCATAGTCATTCAAGCGAATTCGAAAATAGACCCAGAGCCAACGTTTCCATCGTTCTGGATTCCAGACCAAACGTGAAGAAGTCCCGGAATAGGCGGAGAGAAAAACGCTATTGGCATTCCTCTGTAGATCGACAATCAGATCATATTTCTGGGTTCTCATCCATTTTCCCATCTGGAAAAGGCCCTTGAGTCCGGCCTTGGGATCAAAAGGCACCACGACATCCAAATGGGGATTCCCTCGCAAAAGAGGAGCATATTCTGACTTGACCAAAAAATCGATTTTCGCATGGGGAAATTTTCTTCGAAGACATCGAACCGCTGGGGTTGTCAAAAGCACATCTCCCATGGCTCCAAAACGGATCATGAGAATTTTCTTAGGTTGAAAATCCATGCCCTAATCCCAGTTTCTTTCGAAACCATTCAATGGTCTTTTTCAACCCCTCTTCCAATGAGACTTTTGGCTCCCACCCCAGACGGGTTCTTGCCAATGTAATATCCGGCTGACGAATTTTGGGATCATTTACTGGGAGGGGACGATACACGATCGGGCTTGAACTGCCAGTGAGACGGAGAATGCATTGCGCCAATTCCAATACAGTCCGTTCATCTGGATTTCCCAAATTGACCGGTTCTTGAATATCCGACATGAGCAAACGATAAATTCCTTCCATCAAATCAGAGACATAACAAAAACTCCGCGTTTGAGTGCCGTCCCCAAATAAGGTAATTGGCTCTCCCCGTAAAGCCTGAGGGATGAACGTGGGAATGGCCCTTCCATCTTCTGGTCGCATCCGGGGTCCATAGGTATTAAAAATGCGAGCAATGCGTATATTTAAATTATGATATCGGTGATACGCCATGGTAAGGGCTTCTGCAAATCGTTTGGCTTCATCATACACACCGCGAGGGCTCACTGGATCCACATTCCCCCAATACGTTTCTGGTTGCGGATGAATCAATGGGTCCCCGTACACTTCAGAAGTGGAAGCCAAAAGAAAAGTGGCTTTCTTCTCCAATGCAAGGCCCAATGCCTTGTGCGTGCCCAAAGAACCGACTTTTAGAGTTTGAATCGGATACTCCAGATAGTCTTTGGGACTTGCAGGAGAAGCAAAATGAAGCACATAATCCAATGGACCCTCGATATAAATGTAATTTGTTACATCATATTTAATAAAAGTAAAATGTTCGTTTCGTAAATGCGCGATATTGTCAATACTCCCGGTGAGCAAATTGTCCATGGCAATGACTTCGTGTCCTTTTTCCAATAAGAATTCGCAGAGATGGGAGCCTAAAAAACCTGCACCGCCCGTGATGAGCGTCCTTGGCATGTTCTCTCCTACTCTAAAGAATGGTACGCTTTTCTCAATCCCCTTGAAACCCGATAGACAATTTTGCCATTTTGTAAATAAAAAATCAAGCCCTCTGTTTCGGGTAATTGTTCGATCAATTGCATCCCTTTTTCAGGGCCCAATACAAAAACCGCAGTGGCCCATGCGTCCGCATGCATGGCATCTTTTGTAAGAATGGTCACACTGATAGACCCTGAAGCAGGATACCCCGTTTTGGGATCTAAAATATGATGATACCGTTTGCCTTGATGGATAAAATACCGTTCGTAATCGCCAGAAGTGGCAATGCCCACATCGCCTTTGGTCTCGATAAAGCCTATCACTTCTTTTTTGACCTCATGGTACCGAGGATGCCGAACTCCGATTCGCCAATACTTTTTCCCCGGCCGTTTCCCAAAAATAAAAAGATCTCCTCCGGCTTCGACAATGCCTGCCTTGACCCCTGCGTCTCGAAGGACTTTGACCGCTTGATCGACAATGTATCCCTTGGCAATTCCCCCAAAATCCAATTCCATGCCAGGTTGAGAAAGATACACTTGGGATTGAGCGTATTTCACTTTATTAAACCCCACTGTTTCCAAACACTGCACGATTGAATCCGCACAGGGCACATGAGGAGAAGTGTGATCGTCAAATCCCCATAATTTTTTTAAACTTCCCACGGTCACATCAAAAGCACCACCAGAAATCTGCCAAATATCGTGGACGACCGGAAATAAATCAAAGACCGTTTTAGAGACAAAAACCGGATTTTTGCCTGCAGATTGCGCAATGCGAGAAACTTCACTGGTGTCAATATGCGTTGAAAACGTTTGTTCTAATTCTGCCATTTTTCCAAAGCATCGATCCAGGATAGGATGGATCTCGGATTCTTTGAAAGAATCGTCCCACACCGAAACACGCACCACAGTATCCATCAAAAATCCGGTCCGCTCTTTTGGAATACTGGGAGTTCGGTGCTTGCATTCAAATAAGAGAATACAGAGAAAAAGAATCCCTATCTTTCGGTATTTCATCGCAATCCCATAAAGAAAGGGCGGTACATATCCGCCCCCTTTTCCCAGTGAAAATGTAGATAAATGTTAAGACTTAGAAAATGACTTCACTGCTTCATCGACACTATCGTATGTATCGAACAAAGTGATTAGCTTTGTAATAATAAATAGATTCTTTACTTTTTCTCCAATCCCACAAAGCTTCAATTCCCCACCCGCGGTCTTGATGGAAGTAAGGCATCCCATGAGCATGCCAATTCCAGTACTATTGATCCATGAAACATCGGAAAGATCGATCACAAAGCGCATTTTTTTCTCTTGTAAAAGTGCTTTCACTTTTTCATGGACCGAAAACGTTTCTGGTCCCCCAATTAAATTGCCTTTGACTCGAATGACTACCACCGAATCCTTTTCAAGGTATTCAATCTTCATTGGACCTCCAAATTATTTTTCCTTTAATACTTGTGAAGAATAAATATAAATCTCTGCGCCTTTTTTCCAAGCATCGCGTGGAAGACCTGCTTTTTCCACACAACAATGTTCAAGAAATTCTTCTCTGTTCCATCCCATTTCCACAGCCACCTCAGGCAAATACGTTCCACTTTGTCTTCCCCATCGAACCCATATTCCGTGCTTTCCAATCTCAATCTCGTCAATGGAATCGATTTTCTTTAAAGGGGACAAAATAGAAATTTTAATATCAATGTCATCCAATTCTTCTTTTGTGATTGGGTCATGGAAAAACCGAGCATCTTCCGTGGCAGACATCACTGCCATTTGCGCTACAATTTCATACAAAGGCAAATCGGGTTCAAAATGGCCAATACAACCTCTCAACCTCCCGTGATTGGTCAACGTAACAAACACTCCCCGTTTGAGAAGCAAATTCGGTTCAGTGACATGAAATTCTGGAGGTCTTTCGCCTGACAAGGCTGCCTGAATATGCGCTCGAGCAATCTGAAACAATTTCTTTTTTTCTTCTTCCGTAAAGGCGATCTCTTCCACAGTGCTCCCTCCTTTGTTGTTTGATCTGCCTACCTGTTCATGGTAAAACACTGCTGCCCCATACCCAACCACTCTGTCTCTCTCTCCTGTAATATCTCCAGAATTGGCATAAGGCAATACCTGTACCTTATTTCCACCCAAATGCTGGACAGCGCGTATCACCGTGACCACTGCACTCGCACCACAGAGTGCACATTCCAAATTGGGAATGCCCCTGTTGGGCAAATCTCTTTCCAAAGAAAAAATCTTTTTGGTATCCAACCCAGCCACTGCAGAAAGAACTTCTTTGTCTGCTTTACAGGCGGATTCGTAAGACGGATAATGGGACATATCCGAACTTGCCACCAAAAGCACGGATTTATTCTGTACCACTTGCGCAATGGCTTGCGCAATATGCTCACATTTTTCTAATGAAAGAGAACCGATGACCATCGGAACCACAGGAACCCCAGGAAGAGCAAATCGCAAAAAAGGAAACTGTACTTCGATAGAATGTTCCCCTTGATCTAAGCCTGGAGTAATGTCAATCTCTTCACTGGCAAGGTCCAAAGCCTGAACCAGTTTTCGATCCACAGGAATTGCACCCAAAGGCGTGGCACAAGAGTCCCAATCTCCGATCACTGCACCTTTCAGTGGATAATAATGACTCGGCCCAATCACAATGACCGCGTCGTACGATTTCCCTTGAATCAAACGATATGCATTCGCTGCCACCTGACCACTATACACATACCCTGCATGGGGCACCCAAATCCCCACGATGTTTCCTGGAATAGAAAGATTTTGGGCATTTTGGAAAAACCGAGAAAGCATTTCTTTTAACGTAATTTCTGAGGCAGGGTAAAATTGGCCTGCACGGCTTGCGGGTCGGATTTTTTTCTGCACCACTTCTTGGGACTTACAGCCCGTGACCCCAAAACTTCCCCATAGAAAAATGAACACCCATACCCACATTTTTCTTCTCATCATGGCCACCTCCAGCGATTAACTCCATACCCCAGGAATTCTCTGACCACAGAAACTGCACCTGCCATTTTGGAGAAAATTTTCCATCACGAGAAATCCTCTCCGTCGAATAAGAAGCTTATTGCAATTAGGACAATATGTATTCTCTGCAGGATGCCCAGGAATATTGCCCAGATACACATAATGAAGTCCTACTTCACGGGCAATGTTCCATGCACGCTCGAGCGTGGCAGTGGGTGTTGGAGGCAATTTTTGAAGTTTGTACTGAGGATAAAACCGAGAAAAATGCACAGGCACATCCGGACCCAATTCTTTCAAGACCCATTTGGCCATATTTCGAAAAGAAGCGTCCTGATCATTCAAAGTCGGCACCACCAGATACACAATCTCTGTCCACACATTCTGTGCTTTTAAAGTGATGAGCGTGTCCAGCACGGGTTGAAGCATGCCTTCGACAATGTCTCGATAAAAATTTTCTTCAAATGCTTTTAAATCCACTTTGTACCCATCGATCACTCGAGTTAAATCCAAAAGCGGCTTTTGCGAAATAAAACCATTGGAAATAATGACATTGCGAAGCCCCGCCTTTCTGGCTTCTACCGAGACATCGTAGACAAACTCAGTGAAAATCACAGGCTCTGTATACGTATATGCCACAGAATCACTTCCAGAGCGTTTGGCCAACCGGACGATTTCTTCAGGAGAAATGTAGGGAGTCTCCATTTCTTCAGGACGACGTTGGGCAATATCCCAATTTTGGCAATATTTGCAGTTGAAATTACAACCCACAGTGGCAATGGAAAACGCAGTAGAAGAAGGCAAAAAATGGAAAAAGGGTTTCTTTTCAATGGGATCAAGATGCTGTGCTACCACATGACCATACACCAATGAATAATAAATTCCTTTTCTGTTCTCTCTGACCTCACAGATCCCACGTTTTCCTTCTTCCACCATGCACTGCCAAGGACAGAGTTCACACCGGATCCTTTGCCCAGGGAGTTTCACATAATACCGGGCCTCTTTCAGAGAATCTTTTGCCACACTCGTGCCAGATCGGAAAAGCAAAGAACAGCCCGTAATGGCAATGGCAGTTTCTTTCAAAAATGTGCGTCGAGAAATCTCTCGCTTCATGGCTTTTTTCTTCCTACTGGGAAAATATACACAATTGGCTCTGAAATGCCAAGAAGAGATTGTACTTTTTCATCATCGAACGCACCCACTGCCACAGTGCCTAAACCCAGGGCCTCGGCTTGAAGATAAAGATTTTGACCTGCATGACCACATTCCATATGAACGTACTGAATTCCCCGTTTTCCATATCGGGAAGTAGTCCGTTCATAATTGACTGCAAAAAGAATCACTACAGGGGCCTCTTGAATAAAATACTGGTTCCAACAGGCTTTGGCAAGAGCCTCGGCGATGTTCTCTTTTCGCAGGAGTTCCAAGTCATGGGTACGGACTCGATAATGATAAATCCCGGGCGAGAGTCCCTCCACTTTTTTCACTGCGACATAAATTTCTAAAGGATACGTCGCACCTGCGGAAGGGACTGTTCGCCGACTCCCATTGGCCACAGAACCTTGCACTGCCCAGAGCAATTGAGACACCTCTTCCAATCGCAAAGGAATGTCTGCATATTCCCGAATCGATCGCCTTTGGGCAATGGCCTGTTCTACGGACATGGTTCCTGAAGTCCGAGCACGAGGCAAAGGAATGACTTTGGCTTCAACCATTCCAAAAATCCCCCATGCAATGAAACACAAAAAAATGGTTTTATTTTGCCTTTTCCAATGCATTGGAGACTGCCTGTTTTAAACTTTCACTGCTTAAGGTAGCCCCTGTCACTGCTTCCACATCCACTGTGTTCTGAGAAACCATTCGCGGAGGAAGCGTTTTTATAACTTTTTCATAATACGATACAGTCCCTTTGGCCTCAAGCACTTTCACCTGTTTGATTTTTCCTTTCGCAATTTTTACTTCGACTTTCATTCCCGTCCACCCAGGGCTTTCTCCATAATAGGTACCGTCTTTAAACGTAGGGTTTGTTTTCGAATTAGCCCATAGCCCAAAATAAAAACCAAACCCTATTCCAATTCCTAAAACGATTTTCAGGAGAGAGGGGAAAATTTTACTTTGGACTAGATTTCTTCGCATGTTCCAAATGCACCTCTTTTCTATCCACAAAAAATGCAATGAGAAACCCAATGACGACACCCATTCCAAATAACGGCCAATCCAATAGATTTCCCCAATCTCCGCCCCATTTGTGAAAACCCATGGCCAAAGGCCCATTGATTCCAATTCCGAATACCAGTCCACGAATCCACCATTGGACATTCCATCGTACAATGCCCACAAGAAATCCGACCCACACCTGAGCCAGGATAATGGCCCATACACCTTCTCGCGTAATGCGATTGGTCATTCCTGAAGCCAACACCCAATCGCATAGGCCAAGAAATAGCCCCCACCCCGTGGCAGACTTCACACGTTGAAAACGAGACATACCTTCTCCATGTTCAATGGATTACTTTTTCTTTTTTTCCACAGAGCCCGCGTATTTTTCCAAAAATGGTTTAAAAAACTCAATCGGAATAGGAAACAGAGTGGTGGAATTATTCTCGGCAGCGATCTCGACCAAAGTCTGGAGAAAACGGAGTTGAATTGCGGTTGGTTCTTTTCCCAATACAGAAGCAGCATTTGCCAATTTTTCAGCAGCTTGAAATTCACCCTCTGCATGAATGACCTTGGCCCGACGTTCTCTTTCGGCTTCTGCCTGACGTGCAATCGCACGCTTCATTTCGTCCGGTAGATCAATGTTTTTTACTTCCACAAGGGAAACTTTGATCCCCCAGGGACCTGTGTGCCGGTCAAGAATGTCCTGCAATTTTTCGTTAATGGTTTCCCTTTCGGAAAGCAATTGATCCAGCTCAAATTGTCCCAAAGTAGATCGTAACGTGGTTTGAGCCAGCTGACTGGTTGCATACAAGTAATCCTGTACTTCAGTGACTGCTTTATTCGCATCAATCACCCGAAAATACACCACTGCATTGACTTTAACAGAGACATTGTCTTTGGAAATGACATCTTGAGGCGGGACTTCCATGGGAATGGTACGAAGACTCACTTTCACCATCCGATCTACGAACGGGATGAGAAATACGATCCCAGGCCCTTTGGCACGAATCAATCGTCCAAGACGAAACACAACCCCTCTTTCGTATTCCCTTAAAATACGAACCGAATTGTACAGAAGATAAATCCCAAAAACGACGAGAATGACCGTTGTCATCATCATAATTAACCCTCCTTATTGTTTTTTACTATTTTTTCTGGAACCACGGTAACCACCAATCCATCCACGGCTTGAACAACCCCTTTCTCCCCTTTCCGAAGCGAATGCGAGCTTCGAGCAGTCCAAATCTCTCCGTGAACGGAAATTTTACCTTCTTTTTCAGGTGTAATGGCCTGAATGACAATGCCACTTTCTCCAATCAAGCCCTGTTCTCCTGTGGTCACTTTTCTTCGGTGGGCAGCCATGGCCATGCCCAAGGCAAACATGAAAAAGAGCACAGTACACACAATGACAGTCATAATAATTTGGAGCGAAACCCGCATCTCCGGAGATTTAAATAACATCAATGAACCCAAAAACATAGACACAATCCCTCCAATGAGAAGAAGCCCATGACTATTGACCTTGACTTCTGCAATAAAGAAAATCAATGCCAGTAAAATCAAAAGAATTCCAGAAGCATTCACAGAAAGCACCTGAAGAGCAAAAAAGGCAAGAATGAGAAAAATGCCCCCCACGACACCTGGCAAAATGGCACCTGGATTGGAGAGCTCAAAAAACAAGCCATAAATTCCTAGAATGAGAAGAATATAAGCAATATTAGGATCAGAAATTTTATCCAAAATTCGATAATGCCAAGGAATAGAAGCATAATGGACCACGGCTTCTTTGGTGTGTAAGGTTTTCTCCATGCCGATGTCAAGCACAATTTTTCTCCCATCCAATTGGGACAAGAGATCCGGAATGTCTTTGGCCACAACCTCGACCACATGTTTCTTGAGTGCTTCGGTCTCTGTAATCGAAACACTCTCCCGGACTGCGGATTCTGCCCATTGGACATTTCGTCCCCGTTTTTGCGCAAGCCCTTTGATGTGCGCTACCGCATCATTGGTCACCTTTTCCATCATGGTCTTGGAAGTGTCCTGACCTCCCATGGTCACCGGATGCGCAGCCCCAATATGGGTAGAAGGTGCCATGGCTGCCACATGCGAGGCATACGTAATAAACACGCCTGCAGAAGCAGCCCTTCCTCCACTGGGCGCAATATACACGATCACAGGAACTGCAGAACTCAAAATGGCCTTATCGATTCTCCAAGTGGATTCCATGAGCCCGCCTGGAGTATCCATTTTGAGAATCAGGCATTCCACATTGGCGAGTTCTGCGTGGCGAATGGCTTCACTCACCAATTTCGCAGTGACCGGCGTAATGGGTCCCTCAATGGTAAGAACGTGTACTTCCTCTGCAAATACAGAAATTCCGAGGAGAAAAAGAATCCCGAATAAAAATGGCTTGAAAATTTTTGTTCTTTTTTGTTTCATCTCTGCCCTACTCAATGTAATCATTTTTTATGAAAAATGTACCAAAAAAGTGTAAGTAAAATACTCAGTAAAAGAGAGGTGGTCAAGGGGAAATAAATCAACAGATTCTTTTTTTGAATTAAAATATCCCCTGGAAGTTTACCAAAAAACGGAATTTTCCATAGAAAGAGAATAAAAACGCCAAAAAGGAAAATGATAAGTCCCAATACAATGAGAAACTTAGCAAGGCTTTCCATCAAAGTTCCCTCTATCTTACCTTGGCTCTTTCACAGATTTTATGTATTAATTTAAAAAAATTACTTGACTTTTGAAACAAATTTTATGAAATTTTTTTGTCCCTGTGGGGCTGGCAGCTTACTCTATAAAGAGCCATCAATAAATAAAACAGGGAGCCCGTCTCTGAACGCGTATTACAGGCCACCTCGATGTGGAAGTAAAAAGCGCTTAGGAGGGCACCCACCGTGTGTAAACACGGTTCTTTATAGCTTTGCTGGCCTACAGGGATTTTCATATCATGTTTGCGACGTCTCTATCCAAACTCCGATATTGAATGGCTTCCGCAATATGTTCTGAGCCGATATTCTCCATGCCCACAAGATCTGCAATGGTTCTTGCCACTTTTAAAATCCGGTCATAGGCCCTGGCAGAAAGGCCCAGCTTGGTAATGGCATGGCCTAAAAGCGCCTCGCTTTTTTCATCTAAGACGCAATATTTACGAATATCTTTGGAACCCATGTGGGCATTGCAATAGACACCCTTTCTTCCAGAAAAACGGGCCAGTTGGATGACCCTTGCTCTTTTTACTCTTTCTCGAATAGTGCTTGAAGGCTCTCCTGTACTCTTTCCAGAAAGTTCCTTGTATTTCACCGCAGGGACTTCGATATGAATATCAATGCGATCCAGAAGCGGTCCAGAAATTCTGGAGCGATACTTTTGGATTTGGCCTAACGTACAAGAACAGGGATGGACTGGACTTGAAAAATACCCGCAAGGACAAGGATTCATGGCCGCCACGAGCATAAATTTTGCAGGGTACGTGATGGACAACGCGGCCCTGGAAATGGTCACTCTTCCATCTTCCATGGGCTGACGCATCACTTCCAGGACATTTTTTCTGAACTCGGGAAGTTCATCCAAAAACAAAACGCCATTGTGGGCCAGACTTACTTCCCCCGGCTTTGGGACATGCCCTCCGCCAATCAGTCCTGCGTCTGAAATGGTGTGATGGGGAGAACGAAATGGCCGGATTGCCACCAATGCGGTATCTGAAGGAAGCAATCCTGCCACAGAATGGATTTTGGTGGTTTCCAAGGCTTCTTCTAAAGTCAAATCAGGCAATATGGTGGGAAGCCGTCTTGCCAGCATGGTTTTTCCTGAACCCGGAGGTCCGATCATGAGGACATTATGTCCTCCTGCAGCAGCAACTTCCAAAGCCCGCTTCACATGTTCCTGGCCTTTCACATCTTGAAAATCCACAGGATACTGCGAAATCTGAGAAAACACTTCGTCTAAAGAAACAGCAAAAGAAGGGATTTCTTCATGATGATTGAGCACTTCCACCACTTGGGCAAGAGATTCCACCGGGAACACGCAAAGTTCCTGAACCATGGCCGCTTCTTTGGCATTTTCTTTTGGCACAATGATTTTTCGAATTCCTGCCTCTCGAACTGCCATGGCAATGGAAAGTCCGCCTCGAATGGCCCGAATCTGGCCGTCCAGTGCAAGCTCTCCCAAGATGACAACATCTTCCAGTTTTTCTTGATCGATTTGTCCACTCGCAGTAAGAATGCCAATGGCCATGGGAAGATCAAATGCTGAACCTTCTTTTCGAATGTCTGCAGGAGCCAAATTCACTGTAATCCGCTTTCTGGGTAAACGAAAACCTGCATTTTTGATCGCAGCACACACCCGGTCTTTGGATTCTTTGACTGCACTGTCCGGAAGTCCCACTGTGGCAAAAGCAGGCAATCCCTCTTCCAGGTGGGTTTCCACTTCCACAATGTATCCTTCAATGCCAAGAACACCTGCACTTAAGATCTTAGAAAACATGACGCAAATCCATTGGATTTCTGATAAACTTGCCTAAAGTTTTTGATAATGGCATAATCTACAAATTTGAAAAATTCTAATCAATATGAAAATGCAGAAAAATAATGTGCCATTTTTCAGATTTCCATAGAATAAATTTTGATCTTGTAGAAATAAACCGCATACTTTGTGGAAATCATATTCTCTGCTTCAGAGCTTTACGAGTTCAACGTTGCCGAATCTCAATCCACTAGATTTTTTCTTACTTTGTTTGTTATTCTTTGAGATAAAAGCAAGAATTTTTAACACAAGCCTAAACGGCTGGATTTCCGCTGCTTTTTGATGGAAGAAATGGATTGCTTTTACCCCTACTCCAAGATTCTTGCCTCCTTGGTAGATTTTTGAAAGGCATGCTTGCAAGTTTCTCTTTGAAGATATATTAGGCTTTACAATTTTAATCCAGGATTTCACAGCAGACCTTTAAATAGAATTTTGACCCTCTTTGGAAAAAATAGAGACCTTTCTGATGATGCATTTCATAAACTCCACAATCCCAACAAGACCCCAATCATATAAAGAACTCCTGCACGAACCGCGTGAGACACACCGACCCTTTTTCCTTCCCAAAGAACCGCTCTGGCCAAATCCGGTTTTTCCACTTTTTCTCGAAACAATCGAATCACACGAGGGTCTCGAAAAACCACAATAAGCTCTTGTTGACATCGATAACTGACAAAATCAAAATTTGAAGACCCCACAATGAGATACCGATCATCGACTCGGATGGCCTTGAGATGCGTCATTTGGGAGCTCAAAAGCCAAAGACGAATGGGAGATTTTTGCACTTCCCAAAACATGTAGGATTCCATCCAGGGTTTGTTGTTTTTTCCAGGTGCCAAGAGATTGACAGAAATTCCGGTTTTTGCCAATCTGTGAAACAATTTGAAAAATGGGAAGGAAAGATACGGCGTTTCGATAAAAATAGACTCCCTTGCTTGTTCAATATATGAAAAAAGGTGTTGGAATAACCGAGCATTGTTTTTCCCATCCAAAAAGAAAAATTCTACACTGTCTTCAGACCAGATGTTTCCTCTATTCTCTCCTCGCCACGAGAAAAGAAAATCCTCAGCCAAGCGTTCTGCAATTGGATTGGGTTTTTCTGAATGCAATCGAATCATCATATCGTGCCAAGAAAAGTTGTGATCGCTAAAATTAAGGCCTCCTACATAGACCGTATTGTCAATCACAATTATTTTTTTATGATTCCGAGGAGGATAATTCCACAGCATAAAACCCAACGGATTGGTGTACCGCATCCGGATGCCTTGCGCTTCTGCTTCTCGAAACAATGCGTGGGTTGCCTTTACTTCTGACCAAAATTTCGGATCTCTCCAATTCGATGGCGAGTAGACAAATCGGTCGCTTATCATTACCTTAGTATACGAGTCGACCAACATCCTTTTCTCTTTGGCACAGGCATTTCGAATCGCATTCCACACCTGCATTCCAGCGCTATCTGCCTCAAACGTCATGGCCTGAATATAGATTCGCTCTTTTGCAGAAAAGACATCCTGAAAAAAGACGCGGAGGAAGGCCTCCGAATCGACCAAAATGTCAATGCGCATGGAGCCCCTTTATTTTGATGGAGCCGGTTTCCAAGAAGACTCTTCTGAGGAAGGCATTGGCATTTCCACAGAGGCCCCTTGATCTTTGGCGTGAATCAATTTGTTTTTTCGAAGCGCAGAAAGAAGAATTTTTTGCGGTCGAGGTTGAACCGGTGCGATCAAAAATTCAGGCACATTGAACGTTTCAATTGTATATTCGTAATATTTTGGGTCCCGTTGTGGTAATACAAAAGGTTTACTGGCATTGCCCAAGGTGTCTACATAACTGAAATAAGGTCGAGCACAAAGTCCATCCTCCCGTTTGCTACTGAACACAATCCATCTGCCATTGCTTGACCAGGCATGATAACTCTCGGAACGATGGCTATTGACAGGAAGCGCCCGGACTTCCTTTGTCTTGAGATCCATCAAATACAAATCACTGGAAGGTTGATAAATAGAAAAATTGCCATAATTGCACATGCAAAAAAGAAGAAATCGGCCATCGGGTGAAATCCGGGGATGCGTGATGCTTGCTCCCATTTTTTCCGAAGAAAGAACCGTTTCGATCTGACCCAATGTGCCTGTCTCTGGGTCAAAAGGAACTCGCATGAGATCGTAGCGAATCTTTTTGTAAATCGCTTGGGTAAAAATCTGGGTGGTATCGTAGCCTGGCGCACTACAAAAATAAAGAAATTTCCCGTCCGGAGACCAATGTGGATACGTCTCCAATCGAGAAGGATCTGCAAGGGCAGGAAACACTTGTAAAGTATTTTTATCCACGTGATACAACACCAAATCCGAAACCAAATCAATGACATCCCGATTTTCGCCCGCAAGATGGAAAAACTGACGCACTTTATTCACTGAGAATGCAATGTATTTTCCACTGGGGTGCCACGCAGGATATACTGCAGGCGATTTCACCCGTTCTGTCCTAGGATCCACGAGCATGGGATTTCCTTCTTGAATGAGGAGAAAGCCTGTCCCTGGGCATTTTCGTAATTGAACAAGCCAGTGTTCAGGTCGATAATTCAAAAATGAATGACAATTCAAACAGCCCTCCCCCATGGGCTTATTCCAAAGGATGGTCCTTTCGTTAAAATTTTCCAGATTTCGCTCACAGATCCGGATTTTTTTCCATAAAATGTATAGTGGAGGAATTCGACGATACACCAAATAGGGATCAATTTCTTCTCTGGCCACATATTGGACAATAGGCTGAAATTCAAGTCGTGTGCGATGCGAATCAAGAACCGAAACAAAAAGTCTGATTTCTTTCCCTCGGTTTTGATCTAATAGCTTCTTCCAAGGCTTTATGGGAATGTGAACCTTTCCATTTCGAGAACGCACGTGAATAGGCTTGCCGTTTTCTCCTCGAATTTCCACAAAATATTTTAATCCTTTTTCTTGAATCGAAAAACAAAGCGGTGCAATATTGGGCGGAATGACAATCTCTGTATAATCTGGTAAAATGGTGGGCACCCGGGACACACTTTTTGTTTGCTTGATGGACTGGCACGAAATCCCAAAGGCGAATATAACAAAGAAAAATGGAATTGCTTTGATTTTCATTGGACTTTCCCTCCATACGTCGGCACTTCTGAACCCTTTGCCGATGGGCGATAAAAGAGCGCGTAATACCAATACGTATTCCCAAATTTTTCTTTTAATTCTGGTCTGGCCATTTTTTTATCGCCTCGATATTTTGCCAAAACCCGATGAAATTCAAAAAAACGCTGAATGGTTTCTTGATGTATCCCTCCAAATTCTTTAACCCAAGGGAATGAAGCTCTTGTTACTGCAGAAAGGAAAATAAGCGCCTCCTCCACGTGCCTGGGAAGAGACGTATACCCCACCTGCTTGAGAAGCTGGGCATGCTGGGGAAGTGCTCCAAGCCGACAGCTGAGAAGTTCTCGTGCAATTCGGTACTCAATCGCCATTCGATTTTTTGGATTTTGCCGGATCAAACTATCGAGTTCCGCAGGTGGATGATCGTTAAATTCGATAAAATCATTTTGACCGTACATTTGAAGCCCATGAGAAAGCACTGGATCTTCCTGCATGAGCGGGTAAGGATCGCGTGCGGAAAGGATTTTTCTCAATCGTCTGGCCTCTGCCTTAAGGAAAATGGCTCTTTCCAACCGATTGAGAAACCGTTTTGCTGTTTGATACTCGCCAATCACAAGGTTTACTTCTACCATGCGTTTTAAAATCCAAGGAGAATCTCCATCTGTGGAAAAGGCCTCATGGCCCCAATGCCGTGCCGCATTGATTAACCCCAGATCCCAACAAAAATCGCTTTCCTGTAAAGGTGCAGATTCGCGAAACTGTTGAGATAAGAGAAGTCCAGAAATTCCATATAGCTGGGGATAAGAAAACATGTCGTCTAAAAGACGATGCGTGTGGAAAAGAGCCCGATTGATCTGAAATGTGACAGAAAGCGGAGGCAAAGATTCTTTTTTTGCCTTTTCCAAAATTTCTTCCCATTTTCGATGTCTTGCCAGACGATCAATTTCGAGAAGGAATTTTTCATTCTTTCGAAATGAAATCCCTGCGACAAACCCAGCAAGGAGCAACAAAAGCCCTGTGGAGGCCAAAAATTGAAAAACAGGAGAAGCTTCTCTCCATTTTTTGAACAATGAAAAATTGAAAATCCGAGGATGAAAAAGAAAAAACAAAAGTATATAAACGATAAAAAATCCATAAGAAAGCCATTGGGGAATATAGGGCATGGTCACTGGAAGAAGAGAAAAATACGCACTCGACGCGTTGAGAAGGGCAAGAAAATGAAAAGCAAAATAAGGAAGCGCAATCCCCCAAAAAATTTCTGTCAGGCCCAAAATCCAATATTGAGAGTAAAAAAGTTCGTACAGGGCACAGAGACCTGAAAAAAGTAAAAAAGCCCCTCCGGCTAGCCAATACAAGAACGCACTTCCTGCCAGAAAAAACAAAATCCGAAGCGAAAGCTTTCGAATCCGAAGATAAATTACAATGAAGGCCATGGCCAATACCAAAGCCAAAGGAGAAGACAATGGATATTTATAATGGCTTTGTAGACCCAGAAGAAAAATGGCTGGAAGAAAATGAAAGAAATAGCTCTCGGCTTTGGGGTTCAGTTGGCGAATCAAAACTTTAGTAAGCCATGTCAAAAACCAGGCAAAGACAGTGATCAAAAATGCTCCAAGCACAGGAGAATACATGAACGAACCCAGCAATGCACCGACATATTCGGTAACGCCTCCCGGATGATCGAGAAAACGCTGGAAAAACTCCGCACCCCATAAAAAGGCAATCTCTTGCCGATGAAAATGAAGCGACGGATTAATAATGAACCAAAAATAGAAAAAATAAAGAAGAAAAAAAATACATTCTCGAACACGAAACAAGTCAATTTTTTTATTGAAAAAAGAGAAGCGTTTCATGGATTTCTCCTTAACTATAAATTCACCACACTGCCTCTTACTCCATTTTTTGAAATTTCTTTCACTTTCACATCCAAAATCTGATTCCTTAAAGACGGATGAGAAGGCACCTCCACCCGAAGATATTCCGGCGTGAGACCATACATCCAATGATTTTTTTCCTTTGCCTCAAAAAGGGCAGAAACCGTTTTGCCGAGAAACTGAGAAGCAAATGCTTTCTTTTTTTGAAGTCCCAGTTCGCGAAGCACCTTTGCTCTTTCCATTCGGATGGAAGGAGGCACTCCATTGGGTAATTTTTCCGCCAAGGTTCCCTTACGAACAGAGAATGGAAATACATGCAAATAGGTAAAAGGCAATTTTTCAACAAATCGAACCGTCTCTTCAAATAAAGTATCTGTTTCTCCTGGGAATCCCGTGATAAAATCCGCGCCCAAACCCAAAATTCCAAACCGAGTGACCAACTTTTCTATAAGGTTTTCCACTTCTTTGGTGGTATAGGACCGCTTCATGGCGTGTAAAATGGCATCGCTTCCAGACTGAAGTGAAAGATGAAAATGACGACAGATGCGTTCCTCTCTAGCAATCACATCGAGTAACTCATCCGTCACCTCATCCGGATCCAGTGAACTCAATCGAATTCTGCCAATTCCTTTTATCTTAAGGAGCTCTCGTAACAACTGGGCAAGAAGCGAAGTTTTTCCAAAGTCCTTCCCATAGTCCCCAATATGCGTGCCTGTAATGACCAGTTCTTTATATCCTTTTTGAACAAACAATTCTGCATTCTTGAGAATGCATTCCATGGGTTCGCTTCGACCAGGACCTCGCGCCATGGGCACAATGCAATACGCACATTGCCGATTGCATCCACTCTGGATTTTTAAAAAAGCACGGGTATGCGTTTCAAATGGGAAAACAGGCGAAGAAAATGCAAAATTTCCTTGGATGGGCGAAACCCGAATGAGAGGCTGGGAACGTTTTCCAGGGCCAGGGAAAAAATCAAAAAGGCGGAATTTGTCTTCTGTTCCGACAATATAATCTACACCTGGAATCTTGGCAATTTCCTCTGCTCCGATCTGGGCATAACATCCAGCCACAATGACAGTACACGAAGGATTTTCCTTAAGCACGCGATGAATGAATTGACGGCATTTTGCATCGGTCCGAGCAGTCACCGTACAAGTGTGAATCAACACAACATCTGGTGAGTCCTCTGCCGGAACCAATTCATATCCCTTCTGGACAAACATCCCAGCCAAAATCGCTGTTTCCGCCTGATTGAGTTTACAACCCAATGTACGGAATCCCACTGTCCGCATATCAAAAACTCAATCCAAGGATTTCCCCCGAGTTTCATCCACGGAACATGAGAAATTAGGATTCCTTGGGGACATCGGGAGAAGAAGAATCGGAAGAAGTTTCCTCTGCGGAAAGATTTTCAGAAGCATTTTCTTTGTCCGATTCACCTTCCTTTTTAGAAGAAGCTCCCGGTTTGGATCTTTTTTGTCTTCCACTGGGCTTCTCTTTTGAAGAATCCTTTTCCGTAATTTCTCCTAAAGTCGGTTCAGCTTTTTTCTCTCCCAAGAAAGGTTCAATTTCGGCCTTTTCCGCTTCTTCCTCCTTTTGTTTTTGAAGTTCTAAAAGCCGTTTTTTCGAAAGCACAATCCGCTTATTTTCTTTGTCAAATTCGATCACTGCCAGTTGAATCTCTTCTCCTTCTTTAATCGATTGACTGACTTTGGCCAAAGAACCTTCTGGAAATTGAGAAGTAGGCACAAATCCTTCACATCCCAAGGGAAGTTCCACAACGACCCCTTTTTCTGTGAACTTAAGCACTTTTGCAGGAGTGATGGTGTCCACTTTATAGGCTTCTTCAAATGCGATCCATGGATCTTCAGTCAATTGCTTATAGCCGAGTGAGAGGCGACGTTCTGTTTTATTTACCTCCAACACCACCACTTCCACTTCTTGGCCTTTCTTCAATACTTCACTGGGATGTTTGATCTTTTTCGTCCAGGAAAGATCCGAAACATGAATAAGCCCATCCACTCCATCTTCAATTTCCACAAACGCCCCAAAAGTGGTTAAATTGCGGACTCGGCCTTTACATTTGCTCCCCACAGGATAGCGACTTTCAATATTTTCCCAAGGATCCGGCGTGAGTTGTTTCAACCCCAATGAAATGCGTTTCCGATCCTTTTCAATTCCCAATACCTTCACCTCCACCTCATCTCCGACATTGAGCAATTTCGAAGGATGCACCACATTTCGACTCCACGACATTTCAGAAACATGGATCAATCCTTCCACGCCTTTTTCCAATTCCACAAACGCGCCATAATCTGCAATGGAAACCACTTTCCCTTTCACCACAGAACCCACAGGGAATTTTTCTTCAATTTTTTCCCATGGATGAGGTTGAAGCTGTTTCATTCCAAGAGAAATCCGATCCTTGGCGTCGTTAAAATCCAATACAACCACTTGAATTTTTTCGTCCAATTTAACCACTTCGGAAGGATGATTGACCCGTCCCCAGGAAATATCATTGATGTGAAGAAGTCCATCCACACCGCCCAGATCCACAAACACACCAAAATCTGTGATATTTTTCACTGTGCCTTCAAGCACCTGACCTTTTTGCAAATGATCTAAAATCTGTTTCCGCTTTTCTGCCATGTTTTCTTCCAAAATGGCTCGGCGAGAAACCACAATATTTTTGCGAAGGCGGTTGATTTTCACAATCTTGAAATCAAAAGTCTGACCGATGAGTGAATCAAAATCACGGACCGGTTTCACATCGATTTGAGAGCCAGGAAGAAATGCATCCACGCCCATGAGATCCACCACAATCCCTCCTTTGATTCGGCGGACACAACGGCCCTGAATGGTTCCTCCTTCGCTGTGTAACGCCACCACTTTTTCCCACGTCCTGGTAAAATCCGCTTTTCGCTTGGAAAGAATCAGTTGACCATCTGCATCCTCCATGGAATCCAGATACACTTCCACTTTGTCTCCCACCTTCACATTGGGGGGATCCCCAAATTCTTCCAGAGGAATGGTGCCTTCGGATTTAAAACCGATATCTACCACCACGTCTTTATCGGTAATGGCCAACACCCTTCCAGTGACAATTTGACCTTCCTCAATATTTTTGAGTGTCCGGCTATACAATTCAGAAAACCTTCGAAACTCTTCATCACTGTACTGATCAGAAGGCTGAAGATTTTCTTTGGCCTTTTGGGGACCCTCAGAATTCGGCAGAGAAAATTCTCCTTCTCCTCCGGTCGGCATCTCCTTTTCTTCGGTCATCCCATTTTGGGCCTGCTTTTCCGCATCCAACATAAAAATGATCCTCCTTTTCTATTTTTTAACCCTTTCGGGTTTTCTTTCACTAGGGTTTCAAGAAATCCGCGCATTTCCTCAAATTGCCAACGAGGAGTGGATGCGCCTCCAGAAATTCCTACCCGAACATTGTCTTTCAAAAAAGAAAGATCCAAATCCGACGTCCCTTCCACAAAAAAACTATTGGGATTCACAGATTTGGCAATCTCAAACAACAATCGTCCATTAGACGAACTCTTCCCTGCAATAAATATAACCACATCTTGTGCATTTGCAAATACTTTTATTTCCTGTTGACGGTACTGGAGAAATCGACAGGTGGTATCTACAATTTTTATTCCGGAAATTCGTCTGGATAAAATACGACGAACTTCAGAAAAAATGTGTGGATCCACTGTCGTTTGAGCCATGACCAAAGTCCGATTTTCAATGTCCACGGTCTCTGCTTCTTTGGACGAAGCAATGACCATTCCTGTATCCCCTGCTCGGGTTAAAAGGGCCACAACTTCAGGATGATTTGGATTTCCCACAATGACAATGCGCCATCCGTCTCGGACATGTTGATCCACAATTTCATGGGAATGTCGGACAATGGGACAAGTGGCATCAATGATTTTCATCCGGCAACTTTTGGCCAGGGAAACAATCTCCACCGGTTCTCCATGAGCACGGAGAATGAAACACTTCCCTGCACATTGGGCTCGAAATTCCTTCTCTTCCAAAGTCTTGGAAGAAATAATGCGAAGTCCCAGCCCTTCCAACCTCTCCACTTCCCGGCGATTATGAATCAAAGGCCCCACAGCATACACGGTTTCTCCTCGTCGAAGTGCGTCTTCAGCCAAAGCAATGGCATTTTCTACTCCCGGACAGGGCCTTGCCTTTGGATCAATGGTAATTTGCATTTTGAATCTCCCGAATACAGGCCATGGTGTCTTCTCCAATCTGCCGATAAAGATCTTTTACTGAGAGTTTTTTCCCTTTGTATTTCTCAACAAAAATGGGTTCTCCGAAATGCACAAAAACCCGATGTTGAAACAAACGCCGAAACATGTGAAACGATCCAGAAAGATACGCAGGGACAATCGGTACTCTGCATCGAACCGCCAGCATTCCGACGCCATGCCGTGCCCTTTGGAGTTTGCCAGTTTTTGTTCTTGTTCCTTCAGGGAAAACCAGAAGCGCTTTTTGTTCCTTTAATACCTCAATTGCTCTTTTTAAAGCCTGCGTATCTGCCGCACCCCGTCTGAGTGGAATGGCACCCAAATGTCGGAAACAAGTACCCAATAACGCATTCTTAAAAAGCTCTATCTTTGCCAAAAAGCACAATTGCCTTGGAGAAGCCAATCCCATAAGAATGGGATCGTAATTGGACGCATGATTGACAGCGACAATCACGCCCCCTGTTTTTGGCAAAAATTCTTGCCCTATTACGCGAAAGCCAAAAAAAACACGCATGAAAGGGAAAAAGAGATGATAAAGCAAGTTGTATAAAAAATTATTGGGATACCGTGCCATGAGAAAAATCCCTTTTTTGTCGAATGACAGTTAAAACATATTCCACCTGTTCCTCAATGCTCATATGAGTGGTATCCACCACAATGGCGTCTTCTGCAGGCCGTAGGGGACTGTGCTCCCGTTCACTATCACGTCGGTCCCTCTCTTTAATCCCACGAATCACTTCTTCCATGGAAAGGAAAATCCCCTTTCCCTCTTGATCTTTCTTCCTTCGTTTGGCTCTTTCTTCGAGAGAAGCAGTGAGATAAAATTTAACATCTGCATCTGGAAAAACCACCGTGCCCTGATCTCGACCATCCGTAACAAGATCTCCCTTTTCCCCAAACTTCCGCTGTAACCTAGCCAACACATCTCGAACTGCTTTAATTTCACACACAGGACTCACTGCGCGATCGACTTCAGGCGTTCGAATCTCCTTTGTCACTTCTTCTCCATCTAAAAAAACCTTTAATCCCTGCGGAGAAGGCACCAGTTCAATTTTGACTTCCTTGGCCAATTGACTAATCCGCTCTGCATCTTCAAGAGAAATCCCTTTTTTCAATACCTTTAAAGCCAACGCACGATACATGGCCCCTGTATCCAAATACAACCAACCCAGACGTTCCGCCACAAGCCTTGCGGTGGTACTCTTTCCAGATCCTGCAGGCCCATCAATGGTCACGACCATACTCTGTAAGCCCTGTCATTCGGTACAAGTTGCAAATTTCCTCAGAAGCCAATTCTCGATACGTTCCTCGAGGCACTCCTTCTGCTGTCAATCCGGCAAAACAGGTCCGGGTCAGAGAGAGTACAGGGAACCCGATGGCTTTACACATTCGTTTGACCTGTCGCTTCTTTCCTTGATGAATTCGAATCTCGATCAAAGTGTTTCCATTTTTATATCGGAGAATCTTGGCCTCTCCATTGACAATCACATTTTGGCCAATAGACACACCGCTACGAAGTTTTTCAATGTGCTTGGGTTTCATTTTTCCAGAGACCCAAGCTTCATACACTTTTTCTATTTTGTATTTAGGATGCGCCAGACGATATGCCAAATTTCCATCATTGGTAATGAGAAGCACCCCTTCTGTATCTTTGTCCAAACGACCCACAGGATAAAGGCCCTTGTGCACCGGGACAAGATCCATGACAGTCTTTCTGCCTCGAGAATCATATACCGTGGTCAAAACCCCGGCAGGTTTATTAAGTAAAAAATAATAAAATCGGTCTGGAGCGCGAAGAATATTTCCATCCAATGCAATGGAATCCGCCTCAGGATTGACTATGACCCCAAGCCTCTCCACTGGCTTTCCATTGACCCACACACGGCGTTGGAGAATCAATGCATTGGCCTTTCGTCTCGAAGCAATTCCGCAAAGGGCCAAATATTTATTGAGTTGCATCCATGGAGACATTGGGCTCCTGCAACTGCTCCTCTTTAAAAAGTTCTTCGATCTCTTTGGGTCTTGGAAGTTCAGAAATATCATTGATTCCAAAATATTGTAAAAACTCGGGCGTGGTTTTATATAAAAGAGGCCTCCCTGGACCCTGGGCTCTTCCCCCAATGGTAATGAGTTTTCGTTCCAACAAAGTGCGGATCACGCCATCGCAATTCACCCCCCGGATGGCTTCAATCTCTGTTTTTGAAACTGGCTGACGAAATGCAATCACAGAAAGGGTTTCCAGGGCAGCCTGAGAAAGCTTGGTCTTGAGTCTGCCTTGAAAAAGCTTTTTTACCCAAGGAGCAAAATTCTCGTGCGTCACGATCTGGAACCCTCCACCCATTCGCACAATCTGAAATGTCCTTTGGGTTTGCCGATATTCTTGGTTTAATATTTCAATCGCATTTTGAATTTCTTCAGACTTGGCCTCTTCCACCAAATTGCGAATCTGCTCCACAGTAATGGGAATGTCTGAAGCAAAAATCAACACTTCAACCACTTGTTTTAATTGTTCCATCTCCATGTCTTTTCGTTCACCGTTTTGAAATCCATATCTCTCCAAATACTGTAGCCTGGCGGACCAAAATCTGGTGGTTTTTAATCAATTCAAGAATGGCCAGAAAAGTGACCACCATTCGCACCCGTTCCCGAATTTCTCGAATCAGATCATGAAACAGTACGTATTCTTTTCCTTCTAATTGTTTCATGACAAAATCAATCTGTTCTTCAATGGTCACCGGAATAGGCGCCACCTCGTGATACGAAACTTTGGGCATGTGATCCAATACGGCCTTGAACGCAGCCAAAAGATCATACAGGCTCATGTCCTTGAGCACCCATTCTTTTTCTTGATACGGTTTTTCCCATTCATAATACGAACGCTGAAAAATACGACTTCGACGTTCTTCTAAGCCTGCAAGAGATTCAGCCACTTCTTTGTACCGTTGGTATTCCAATAATTTTTGAACCAACGCTGCTCTCGGATCTTCTTCCTCTTCTTCCTCTTCAGGCCCCCTGGGCAAAAGCATTTTGACCTTGATCTGAATGAGGGTCGCAGCCATCAAAATAAATTCACCTGCCACCTCTAAATTGAGCTCTTGCATGAGTTGAATGTATTCTAAATATTGTTTGGTGATGAGAGCGATCGGAATATCGTAGATGTTCAATTCCTGTTTTTTAATTAGAAAACATAATAAATCAAGGGGGCCTTCAAAATTGGGAAGCCGAACGCGGTAGGCATCTTTGGTTTCAATTTCTAACCCAAATTCTACTCCAGGCACATGGCCTCCCTCACCTCGTGCATGGTTTGTTGGGCCACTTTTCGTGCCCGTGCGTTTCCATCTGCAATGATGTCTTCCACCAATTTCCGATTGGCTTCGTAATACGCCCTTCTTTCTCGAAACGGCTCCAGAAAATGAATCAATATTTTGGCCATTTGTTTTTTATGTGCCACACAACCCAATCTTCCGCCACGGCAATCTGCTTCCACCTGCGCTAAATCTTCTGGAGAAAAACGTTTATGATAGGCGAACACCACACACCCTTCAGGATGACCAGGGTCTGTCACGCGAATTTTATTGGGATCGGTATACGCTTGTTTGATCTTTTGTTCTATGACTTCAGGAGGATCAGAAAGAAAAATGCTATTGTTGAGCGATTTGCTCATTTTCCTTCCCTCCAGTCCCGGCAATCGGGAGAACGAAGTAAGCAATGCCTCGGGTTCTGGAAACACAGGTCCGTATAATGCATTAAATCGCCTTGCAATTTCTCGAGTAATTTCCACATGAGGCACTTGATCCTCACCGACAGGAACCGCATCTGCTTTATAAATGAGAATATCTGCCGCCTGAAGCACAGGATAACCCAAATGTCCAAAAACCATGTTGTTTTCAAGACCCAAATCTCTTGCCTGTTCTTTCACTGTGGGGTTTCGTTGAAGACGAGGCACTGTAATCAGCATGCAAAAAAGCAAATACAACTCTGCATGCTCTTTGATCTGGGACTGAATAAACAATGGACTTTTTTGAGGATCCAGACCTGCAGAAAGCCAATCCATAAGAACCTCTCGGCTGTTCTCACGAATCTGGTGGGTATCCAATTCTGTGGTAAGCATGTGCCAGTCTGCAACCATGTGAAAACTTTCGTACTGAGGGTCATTCTGCAGTCGAATCCAGTTTTCAAGAGCTCCCACATAATTTCCCAAATGAAGACGGCCAGTGGGCCGCATGCCACTTAAAATGCGTTTTTTTGCCATTTTTTATTAACTCATAAATAGATAGGGCTTCCATCGTTCGTCGGGGATATTCCCAAAATTTTGAATAAAAAAGAGGTATCCAGGTTTTCTGGGAACGCGCAACAACTTCATCCCTGCTTCCTGAGGTGTCCGGTTGCGTTTTCGGGTATTACATTCCACACAAGCACAGACCAGATTTTCCCATGAATCCTCGCCTCCCCGATCTCTGGGAATGACATGATCAATGGTAAAAGGAGGTTTTGTCGTGCCACAGTACTGGCACTGGTAATTGTCCCGCTTCAAAATATTGGCCCGATTGAGAAGAATCCGCTTCCTTGGCACATGGGCCAATCGACCCAGACGAATCACACTGGGAAGGGGAAGTGCGGTATACACGGACCGCACCATTTCAGGCCTTCGCTCAATAATTTCTACCTTACCCAAGTACAACAACACAATCGCCTTTTTGGCACTACAAACCGTCAAAGGTTCATAATTTTGATTGAGAACAAGTACACGACTCTGTAACATATGCATACGAACGATACTTTTACTTACTTTTTTTAAATATAGGTTACAAATTTACACTATTTTATCGAAATTTGCAAGATTTTTCTCGTGATGAACTCATTTTTTCATCTGTATTCAGGGAATAGAAAAACCCCACCCGTTCTCTATTTTTTCAAAAAAATCTTGACTTTAATGAATAAGTTCAATAAAATTTTTCAAACCATTCGATACCTGAAAAAGCCTGCAAAAGAGGAGCCCTCCTGGCAAACAAGAGCTGTAAAGCACAAGAAAATGGGTTCAACGGATGATTCTATTTCTACGTATTTTTTGGAAAAATCCAAGTTTTATTCGTGTTGAAAAAATGGTTTGGGTTAACCTTTTTAAGGATGTATGGATTTGACAAAACCGTGTGCATTGGCCAAAGGAGCGTCTTTCTCTGGCATATTCAATTAAAATGGAGTAAATCATGAACATTGTCCCTGGTCGATTGTATGCTGTGCTCACAGGCGATATTATTCAATCGTCTCGGTTGACCGCTGTGGAGCGAAAAAGAATATGGGATTCGATCACTTCTGATTCTAAAAAGATGACAGAAATTTTCAGAAGCCTTGAACTCATGGGTCCTGAAGTCTATCGGGGAGATAGCTGGCAGATTTTGCTTTCAGAGCCTCATTTGGCCATGAGAACTGCATTCTATATCCGGGCAGGACTTAAGGCATGCCATCAAGCCGATACCCGAATTTCTATAGGCATCGGAACGATTGAGCATTTGCCCAAAAACGGCCTTGCCCAGGCGCATGGTGAAGCTTTTCGATTTTCAGGCACTGGTTTGGATAGGTTGGAGAAAAAAGAAAATATGGTGTGTTGGCTCATCGAACCAGTGCGTATGAATAAATTTCAAACGACCAACGAAACTGCGCTCCTGAATGCATACTTGAATACTGCCCTGTATTTTGCCAGCCAATTGGCCGATGCATGGAGTCAATCCGAAGCTTGGGCAGTATACAAAGCTTTGGAAGGCAAAACACAAAGCGAAATTGCTTTAGACTGGCTTTCACAGACTCGGACCAGTCAACAAAATGTGGCCAAAACGCTTTCTCGTGCAGGTTGGTCAGGAATCGAACGGTTCCTGTGGATTTTTGAATCCCATATTCGGCAATACAACTTAGATGGGTCATAATTCAAATTACAACCTATATGGATTGTAAAATAAAATACAATCCTATAGGGTTGTAAGAATCTATCCTTGGAGGAACAATGCGTTCAAACTTCTATTGGATGACCTGCCTCATTGTTTCCCACGTGCTTGCAGATTTTCTTCTACAACCTCGAAAACTCATCGTGCTGAAAAAATCCTTTTGGGGAAAATTCTTGCATGGCGCAATCCACGGAGTATTGGCTTACCTGATTTGCGGACAATGGAGTTTGTGGAGTCTTCCTGTATCCATTGCACTCTCCCACATGCTCATTGATTGGATTCCCAAAAAAGACTGGCAGTGGTTTATATTCGACCAGGCGTTCCATTTCTTGGTCTGTGCCCTACTTGTTTTCCTATTGCCTTTTCGAAACGTGATTTTTCTTTCTCCTTCTCGGATCGGATTGATGAAAATGTTGATAGTGACCGCTGGAATTGTGTGGACCACCACAACCACAGGCATTCTCATTGGAAAAATCATGTCAGAACATGCAAGGAGAAATCGAATCCAATTGGCAGGATTGATCAACGGTGGATTGTGGATCGGATATCTCGAACGGATGTTGATTCTGGTATTTGTTTTATTTAATATGACTTCAGGAATCGGATTTTTGATCACGGCAAAGTCCATTTTGAGATTTAGTGGAGTCAAGGACAAGCAGAAAATGGCCGAGTATGTCCTGATCGGTACCTTGTTAAGTTTTGGCTTGGCCATTGTATGGTCGTTATTGATTCAATTTGTTTTGAAAAACATTGAGATGCTTGGTTTGGATTAAACACAAAAAAATCGGCAGGGTATAAAACCCCGCCCTACAAAAATATACCGTAGGACGGCATTTTACATGCCACCGTTCTGTCTCAATCGCCTACACAAAAAAATCGGCGGGGTATAAAACCCTGCCCTACAAAACATACCGTAGGCCGGCATTTTATATGCCGCCGTTCCGTTTCAATTCACTACACAAAAAAATCGGCGGGGTATAAAACCCCGCCCTACAAAAATATACCGTAGGACGGCATTTTACACATTTTACATGCCACCGTTCTGTCTCAATCGCCTACACAAAAAAATCGGCGGGGTATAAAACCCCGCCCTACAAAACATATCGGTCGGCATTTTATATGCCGCCGTTCCGTTTCAATTCACTATACAAAAAAAACGGCGGGGTGTAAAACCCTGCCCTACAAAACATACCGTAGGACGGCATTTTACATGCCGCCGACTCGTTTCAATTCCCTACACAAAAAAAACGGCAGGGTGTAAAACCCTGCCCTACAAAAACATACCGTAGGGCGGCATTTTACATGCCGCCGACTCGTTTCAATCCCTGCGCAAAAAAATCGGCAGGGTGAAAAACCCTGCCCTACAGTATTAGCCGTTCTTTCTGGCAAATTCCTTCATAAATTCGGTTAAGGCTTTAATCCCCTCAGGTTCCAGTGCGTTATACATGGAAACACGAATGCCTCCGACAGAACGATGCCCTTTGAGCCCGCCAAATCCGAGTGCACTGGCTTCGGACAGAAATTTTGCCTCGAGTTCCTCTGTGGGCAACCGAAACGTCGCATTCATAAGCGATCGACTCTTAGGCTCTGCAGTACCTTTATAGAATTCGGACAATGCATCGATTGTTCCGTAGAGCATTTTTCCTTTTTCTTCATTTCTCTTTTCAATCGCAGAAAGTCCGCCCAATTGCTTCACCCACTCCAAAACCAATTTCATTATGTAAATCGCATAACATGGAGGTGTGTTGTAAAGCGAATTGTTTTCTGCATGAATGGCATATTTTAAAATCGTGGGAATGTCAGTCCGAGCTTGAGCAATCCATTCCTCTCGGAGAATCACCACAGTGACCCCTGCAGGGCCTAAATTTTTCTGTGCGCCTGCATAAATCATCGCAAAACGGGAGACATCCAATTTTCGAGAAAGAATATCACTCGACATATCTGCAACAAGGGGAACACTCCCAGTTTCCGGAAAAGTTTTCCATTGGGTGCCAAAGATAGTGTTATTTGAAGTAATATGACAATAAACCGCATTCGAATCTAATGAAAGTTCATTTTGTTCTGGAATGCGATTGAAATTCGATGCTTCTGTAGTTCCTGCCACACGGACATTCCCAATATTTTTGGCTTCTTTGTACGCCTTTTGAGACCAATATCCTGTAAGGATATAATCGGCGGATTTCCCAGATACTAAAAAATTCATGGGAAGCATGGCAAATTGAAGACTGGCCCCCCCTTGCAGAAACAAGACCTTGTAATTAGATGGAATCCCCAAAAGCTCGCAGAGCAAATTTCGGGCTTCGTCTTGAATTGCCTCATAGGCTTTGGACCGATGGGAAAGCTCCATCACAGACATTCCTGTACCTGCATAATTCAGCATCTCTTCTTTTGCCTTTTCAAGGACCGAGACAGGTAAAGTGGCAGGTCCTGGATTAAAATTCCATATGCGATTTAGATTATCCATGGTTGCTCCTTAGTTATTTATAATTTTATTTTTTATAGTTTTTCAAAATTTCTACAACCTCGTCGCCAATCCGAAGCAAATTTTCTTTTGTGGAAGCGCCCAAATGCGGCGTCATGATCACATTGGGGGCAGAGAGCAAGGGACAGGAAGGATCTGGCGGGTCAGAATACCATACATCCGTGGCATAGGCAGATACTTTCCCGCTTCGAAGCGCTTCTGCCAAATCTTCTTCGACCACGCATTTCCCGCGTCCCGTATTAATAATCACCACCCCATCTCGCATCTTCGCAATGGTCTGTTTGTTGATCATTCCTTTGGTTTCGTCTGTAAGGGGCGTATGCAAGGAAAGATAATGGGATTGAGCCAGCACCTCTTCAAATGACATCAATTCAACCACTTCAGATTTTGTCACATATTTGTCAAATCCAATGACACGCATTCCAAATGCAATGGCTCTTTTGGCCACTTCTGTCCCAATCCGGCCAACTCCAATTAATCCCAATGTTTTGCCATAAAGCTCAGTCCGCTTCAATTCATTTTTCAAAAATTTCCCTTGAAGCATGCCATTGTGCGCTTCAATGAGCCGATTTGGGACAGCGAGCATTAATGCGAAAGCCAGTTCTGCCACAGCAATACTAGAAGCATTGGGCGTATTTTTTACTTCAATCCCTTTGCTTTTCGCATATTCTTTATCAATATTGTCCGTTCCCACTCCTCCTCGAATAATGAGTTTCAAATTGGGTGCCTGGTCAATAAATTCTTTGGTACATTTTGTCTTACTACGGACCAATACCACTTCTGCTGTGGAAAGATCGGCCATGTTTGTAGTGACGTCACCAAATGTTTTCAAACGGTCTGGTAACGTGGCATCAAACGGATCTGCAATTAAAATTTTCATAATGTGACCCTTTCTTTGAAAAATGATGGTTATTCCAATAAATGCACCACCACTCCACTCCGCAGTTTGGGTTCAAACCACGTGGACTTTGGTGGCATGATTCCACCCGAATCCGCGACCCGTTTTAATTGATCAATGCTTGTCGGATACAATAGAAATGCAACCGCAAATCCATGATGATCCACCAGTTCTTCTAATTTTTGAGGTCCATGAATTCCGCCCACAAACTGAATTCGAGAATCCACCCGAGGATCTTGAATGTTGAGAATCGGCCCTAAAACGTAATTTTGAAGAATCGAAACATCCAACTCTGCAATTGGGTCTGCATTTGAAATGAGTTCTGGCTTTACGTGCAATGCATACCATTCTTTATCGAGATACATTCCAAACGAATGCTGGCTTTCTGGAATATAGGGCCCAGAATGAGAATTTGACCATGGCTCCACAATAAAACCATTGGCAAGACGAGAGAGAAACTCCGTTTTGGAAAGCCCATTGAGTTCTCGAACGACCCGATTGTAATTTAAAATTTTTACTTGAGAATCGGGGAATATCACTGCAGGGAAAAAATAATATTCTTCCTCTCCCGTAGAATTCGGATTCTCTTTTCTTCGAAGCTGTGCCACTTTGACTGCAGCAGAAGCCCTGTGATGCCCGTCTGCAATATAGAGATGAGGAACAAAAGCAAATGCTTTTTGCAATTGTTGAATGCGTACGGGATCACTCACCACCCACAAGGTATGTTCTACATGATAATCATGAACAAATTGGTAAACGGGAGAAGGCATTGTACACTGTTCAATCAAATTCTCAATTTCTCCATTGGAAGAATAAACGAGAAACACAAGACCCGTATGGGCATTCACGTACTGAATATGCCGGACTCGATCTAGTTCTTTCTCGATGCGTGTATTTTCATGCTTTTTGATTTTCCCTTCTTCGTACTCTTTAATAGAAACACAGCACAAAAGTCCTGTCTGTTCATGATCTTCCATTCGAAGACGATAAATATAAAAACAAGGTTCTGGATCCTGGATAAAAATTCCTTTTTGAATCCACTGCTGAAAATTTTCCAAAGCCTTTTGGTACACTCGAATATCGTAAGGATCGATTCCTGAATTCAAATCCACTTCGGAACGAATAATTCGTAGAAAAGAATAAGGATGTTTTTTGACCCGCTCTCGAACTTCCTCTAAATCAACCACATCATAAGGAGGCGAAGCCACTTCCTGTACTAATTCTGGAACAGGCCGTAAACCACGAAAAGGTCGCACCAAACTCATCTCTTTTTTGCCTTTTAGTAAGGTTTAAGTTGAAATATCCGCACATAATTTAACAAAACATAAAATGTATTTTCTTTTCCACGGATTCCAATCCCCATTTGTCCTTTTGTATAGACCGGGCCAAATCCACCTCGATCTTTTACATCATGAACCAATACCCCATCCACATACACACGAATCCGATTCCCTGTTTTGGCCACATCGATCACATATTTCCTGTTCTCTTGACACGGATCAAAAGAGGCACCCGATAATAGAATTCCTCCCGGGTTTCTTCGCAATTTACTTCCGCCGATAAACTGACCATTTTGATTCCAACAATGGAGTGCCACTTCGTATCCTTTTAGTTGATATCGGATAAAATAATTCCATATTTCTGTTGAAGGAAGCGTCTTTTGCGTAATGGATTTCCCATTGATTTCTTCTTGACAAAAATAGATCCAGTGGATTCCAAAAGAATTTGGGAAAAAAATTTCATATTCTATTTGAATATTATCTTCTAAACTCCGATCTAACCATAGGACAGTAGTCAACGTATCTTTTCCAGGATTCAATTGAAACGTAGAATCCGGAGTCCAATCCACCCGACCTTCTCCACTCAGAAACCAGTGTGAAAGTCCCAAGTGAAAATCATCTTTAAAAATCAACTCCGCTTTATATCCTGGAAGTTCCACTGCGGGAGAAATTCGCCGTTTTCCACAACCCCATACCCCCACCAAAAATGACAAAATGAAAAGAAGTTGAATTCCTCTTCCTATCCGTGTTTTATACAAATGCTTCTCCCTCCAAAAAACACTTTAAGAAGATACTGGAGAGTTGACTTCAGTGGAAGAAGAGGACGCATCTTCTTTTTCTTGGGAAAGAGCTTTTTTGGCTGTCTTCTTCGCGCCCTTGGGTACTGCTTCGCTTTCTGGCATTGGTTTTTGGGCCTCTTCTGTCACCTTTGCACCCAATAACCGTTTGCGAAGCTTTCTTTCCCGTTCTCTCCGTTTTCTGCGAATTTGGATTTTCCGTCTTTTTTGCTTACTTTTACTCCTTGCCATTATACTCTCCAAAATTTCCCATTTTTATTGTGAAAAAAAGTACAATTAATTTACACATTTCCTTTTAAAAAAGCAATACAAAAGTCAAATTTTTTTATAGAAGAGAAAAGAAGAAAGTAGAGTTTCTACTTGTAAAAAATAAAAACCTCCCTGGGGAGGTTTTTAATGCAGAATTTTAGACTTAAAAATCAATTGACCAAAGCATGCACTCTGGCACGGGGGTCTTCGACAGGCTGATAGTGCTTTTTGGACGCTTCTTTTTCCAGAAATTGGAGTCGTTCCTTATAAATCTGATTTTCCCTGATGAGTCTCAGTTTAGACCCGTATGCACACAAAGCCATGCCTAAAATTCCGACCATCCCACCTGCTAAAAAGGAAAGAAACATGTACATCCACATAATACCCTCGCTTTTTTTAATGGCCCTTTTTAAGAAAATTTCAATTTGAAATAATTCCTCACTTTTTATCGCTATTTATTTTATTTGCAAAAATTGGGCCTAAATTTCACCCATGGATTTGGCTTAAAATCCCAATGGATTCGCTCCCTTTTTTCCAGGTTTAGAAAAAAAGCAAAGCAATTTTTTCCCACCTTGACTTCATGATAAAACAAAATGTATATTTTCAATCATTATGTCAAGAAAAATTCTACTCATTTTTCGACGGACCCAGGCCAATCGATTCACACTTCCTGTCCTCCTTCACGCGTTGGAAGCTTCAGGGATCGCTTCCCAATTCGAAATCCATTTTGCAGATCGTTTCTCTTTCTTATTAAGATTCCAGCAGAAAGGGGAAAAATTCCTTGCGGTGTATTCGTTTATGACACCCCATCTTCCGCAAGTCATTCAAGAAGTCCAAATTCTCAGAAAAAATCCCAAGGCGTGCCTTATTGCAGGCGGGCCCCATCCCACAGGCGACCCACAAGGCACGCTAAAAATGGGTTTTGATGTGATCTTTGTGGGAGAAGGAGAAGATACTTTCCCTGGATTTTGTAAAGAATACATGGAGAATCCTGACGGAAATTGGAAAGGCCGTATTTTGAAACCCGACCGGGCTTTTCCTTTGGATGAAAGTTTCCCATTCAGCAGGATAGATCCTTTTATGCCTCCGCTTGAGATGATGCGCGGATGTTTTTATCATTGTCGATTCTGTGAAACAGGCATCAAAAAACCTCGGTTTCGCTCTCTTGACTCTGCCGAAACATTTATCAATGAAATGCTCAGACGAAATTATCGATTTCGAATTGGATTTATTTGCCCCAGTGGATTTGAGTACGGCGCTTCTGGGGCTGGGAAACCCAATCCAGAACGAATAGAAGCACTTTTGGCCATGGCCCGATCCAAAGGCATTCGTTACGTGGAATACGGCATTTTCCCTTCTGAAGTGAGGCCGAACACAGTCACCTCCCTCCTTCTCCGCATTGTGAAAAAGTATTGTTCGAATAAAAAAATCACCATTGGTGCCCAAACTGGTTCTCCGCCACTTCTGCAACGGATTGGAAGGGGACACAGCATGGAAGACATTGAATCCGCAGTGGCAAATATTACCGCACATGGATTTACTTGTCAAATTGACTTTATTTTGGGATTTCCAGAGGAAACGCTCGAAGATCAAATGGCTACAGTTGAACTCATTCAAAAATTTCACCGGAAATATCGCAGTCGAAGCCATGTGCATTATTTTCTTCCCCTGGCTGGCACGCCATGGTATTTAGAAAAACCTACGCCCATTTATCCTCAAGTCAAAGAAAAACTCAAGCAACTCACGCATGCAGGGGCTTGTACCAATTGGTGGGAAAAAGGCATTGAACAGTCTGAAAAAACCGTGGCTTTACTCCAAACACTTTATGAGCTGGCTGGTTCTATTCCGCAAAGACTTTCGTAGCTCTCCCAATGAGGTTCTGGAAATTCCAATTCCGGAAACCGACGATAAAGGCTTTGCGCAAACCAAAAATCCAGTTCTGCATTGGACCTGGGCACTTTTCCCATCACTTTTTCCCACACATCCGGCGATTCCATGCAAAAATAGACAAATACGTTCCGTGCCTGTTTCCAAATGGCCTGATAGACTGATTTGTATAATTCCAAACGGAGTGGCTTAATGTACCGCATCTTGCCATCCAAGCCTCGAATCATTTCTTCATAAAAAATCCGCGTGTGCGGAAACCGGGCCTCTGCCACTGATTTTAATGCAGGAGGAAACCGAAGGCTTCCCAAACTGATCCAAGCGATGCGAGAAGGTGGAATCCGATCAAAAATTTGGTTTACCAAATCGGAATACGCTTTTTCAAAATGAGGAATGGCAAGAATGGGATCAAAATGAAACCCAATCAAAAAGCCTGCTTTCACGCAGTCTTCGGCAGATCGAAGGCGAGCTTCTAAATCAGCAGTCCCATATTCTTCACTTTCAATCACGGGGGGAGGATTCACTGACCAAGAAATCACTGCCCGACGAAAAGAAGATTGTAAAATATTTTCTATGCAGTCTGTTTTGGTTTTCAGCTCGAGAAGCGCATTCTTTCGATTGGCAAAATTGGCCAGCAAATCCTGAGACAATGGAATGAGAGAATCCAGTGCAAGGCTGTCCGCAAGTTCACCTGTGCCAAAGCGAAAAATGCGAGAGGGAGATTTTTCTAACCAGGTGTCGAGCTCCTGAAAAATCAAACCGAAATTGACATGGAGGGTGAGGACAGGAAAATCCAAATAGTTTTGAAGAATGCAATACGTACAATCCATAGGGCATTGGATTTGGGGATTGAGGATCATGTAGCGACAGCAAAGATACGGTGACGATGTACCCGGACAGGGTTTTACCACATTCCCCTTGGCTTCAGTGAGATAAAGAATTTTTTTGCCTTGGGAAAGAGAAATTTCAGAAAGAATATTTTTCGCGACTTCAGGTTCGACTTGTTCCCACTTTTCCGGTGGGAAAATTTCTCTTAATCTTTGTGCCATGGGCCATTTCAAAGCGCCCGGTTCTGCATATATTTTTTCGATAAAGGGTTCCATTGGGAGAATTATTGTACGTTGTATTTTAGGAAAATGCAAGAAAAAACATTTTGTCGAGAAGAAGCTGTTTGGAATTCGCTAGCCCTTGACTTCTGTCATACGAATGCGTATGTAATACTGGCTTACACTTTTCCGCAATCTCACGTTCTATGTTGTCGTCGATTCTGTCTCGATTATAAATATTCTAATCCACTTCCTGGTATTCCCAATAGCCTTTATTCTTTTGGAATTTTTTCGATCCCAAGACCTTCTTCACCTCATTCTCCGGATTTCTCTTGGACAGCCCTGTAAAAATAAACCAATAGACTACATCCCCTGCATTAAAAACTTCAAATATTCCTATTAAATAATTACGAAATGGTTTGGCCCATCGTGTGGAACAGAAGGCATACACCAAATCCGACAATCACAAATAAAGTCAGGATGATCGTGACGTAAATATTTGGCTTCTTTACATGAGGTCTATTTACAACCTCAATGGTCTTAATCGTATCAGAAGCAATATCCACATGTTCTTGTTGAATGCGAAGAACCATTATTCCATTTTTTTTATTTTTCATAAAGACCCCTACAATATGCTGATTGTTCAACGTTTCTATTCGAATAGAATCTCCAGGAGATAAAGTCACTGGGGGAGTAGATACCTCTTTTATTAGAACTTTATTGGCACTACAAGATATTAAAAATAATATAATGAATATTATTCCAAAAGGTTCCCTAAATCTCATTTTTTCTCCTCCTCTTTTAATGAATCTCATTTAATCTCCTACTGCATCGTCATCAATCCAATCAATATCTATACCCGAATACCATAAAAAATGACCAGAATTACCAAATGTGGATGAGGTAGAAAAACCCCACCATTCATGCAATGATCCTTTTGCCGGCATAAAAGGAGGAGGCAGAATGAACAAAATCTCCTGTTTTGCATTTAAATGCAAGCCAGCGCTTCCTTTCAGGACCACTGGGATAGCTGTGGAATAAAAGGGAATATCCAGAGTCGGAACATTTGGCATGGGAATTCTTCTGCACCTCGGTCAAATTGACTAAATAATCATCAATGTGTTTCAATGTACAGCTCAAGTATACACAATGGACGCTCAATTCATTCCTTCTAAACCTTTGGCTGAAATGTAGTATACAATTAAAGCAGCAATACTAACAAAAAAAGTTGTGATTAATCCAATATGCCAGATCTTACCCACCGAAGTCATCGTCTGTTCTTCTGCAAAAGTGATATTGCTCAACGATTCTTTAAAGTAATTATTGTTCTCATCAATCCCAAAAAGAGAATCTTCTGTAACTTTAATTTTGCTTAAATAAATGGCTTGTCCAGTTTTTGTATGTATCATTATTTTCTTGTTAAAAGGGATATTGGTCTCCAATTTTACTTGACTTGTGGTATAACAGCCTGTCAACAACTCTATCAAAATAAAAGTGATAATAGAAAAAATTTTAATTCTCATTGCTAATCTCCTTCTGATGTGTCAGATACCCAGGAAGCCCCACTATTGCCAAATCCAGAAATATTCCCAGTGAAAGAAACCCATTCATCACTATGCGCCGGCATTAAAGGTGGCCTTCCTACTTGGATACCAATGGGATCTAACCACTCGCCAGTTCGGCCTACATACGCAAGCCAATGAGGAGTATTAATCATATTTGTAGCCATGATTGGGAAACTTACAGCTTGGACATTTCTCAATTTCACCTAGCCTAAATTATTCCTAAAAAACACTATTCTCTCTCACAAGAAATTGTGTTATATCTAGTTCTCAAAGCAATATAAAACAAACTTTGTGAGGAAACAATAATAAAAATACAAAACAAATCGTATTTAGTAAAGCCCTTTTCAGAAAATGTGTTGAAGTCGATTTTACAGAGTTGTACGTCACTCCGACAAAACCATTTACCAAACCCTTCCACGTCACACCGGTCGGTAAAGAACCATCATAGGCATATCTCAACGTGTCTAAAGTGGGAGAAATGATCTCTGAAAGCTGACCGGTTGTTTTCGAATACTTGAAAATCGTCTCCCCCCGATCGGTGATGATTTTTGCCGGGTTTGACCCACTACCGCAACCGCAACCTGCAGTGTCATATACTACCTGAATCGAGGACGAATCGGACAGGATGGTCTTAACCAATTGCCTGTCGAGATTGTAAAGATAAGAGGTATTCCCCGTACTGTCGGCCACAAGAGGCGGCAGATACAGGCTCGTCAGATTCACCGGCGTGTGGAAAAATGCATGCTCGGGCCTGCCCGGAGGGGCGAGGCTGGTCAAGTTGCCGTTGGCGTCCCTTCGCAAGCTCAGGGCAAGCTCCATCATACACAATCACCAGGCCATCAACCAGGTTTTGTTTGGTCTTGATCGTAACGATGTTCTGCCTCAGTGCATTATACTGGCAGGGCTAAACCCTCCCGGATTTTCCGCACCAGGGCACAGCCCAGGTGTGATCAAGTGTATGATAATTCGTGATCATCGGAAAATTTGCTTTCTACCAAGAACAAAGAGTGATAAAATCATTACAGAAGGTACAACAGTAAAAAGAAAAGTAATCAAAACAACAAAAATTGTTGCCGGTGAATCAAGAAAAGGTTCTCTACCTTGAAAGAAAAAAAGCAGGTTTTTTACTATCTTCGTACCAAAAACCAATAAAATCATAATTGGTGGGCAGATCGACAGCACCCAAGCGAAGCGATAGTTCTTATATATACCAGCAGTCATAATTATGTATGACATGGTAAATAAATCAAGAGCGATCACATTAAGAGATATATTATTTATAGAAACAATGACTGAATGAACAATTAGGATAACTACCCATATAGTTTGAACTTTTTTTATCGTTTTTTTATAATCCATATCTTCCCCCTTTTCAGAAAGACGTGGTCCCAGATAGTTTCTATTTCCAAGCAGCTATAATTGGATACACTGTACCACCAGCTTCTATACCGATATCTAATGGATCACTAAAAGAATCGATTATCCCAAAAGTAAGTTGAAAATTATATGAAAATGTTCGACTCCTGCAATCCACATTTATTGTTCCCCATGCATACCTTCTAAATTCACTATGTCCAACCGCAAATAAACCTGGCTCCGCTGTAACATTTGTTGTTGTTGGACTATATATATTAATATCTTTTAATTTCTGGTCATTGAACAGACACATAAAGAATTCGCCAGCACATAAGCGCGTTGTAATAGATTTTTAGAAAAATCACCAACTGCTTCTTTCACTGAGGTTGATCGCTTAAAATTATCCAATAAACCAACAAAACCGAGATCTATAGGTCGACCTCCACCAAAATAATAATGATAAACAAAATCAGCAGTGCCAAACCAACCATTAAAGTCATTGAAATTAATCGGATCATTATAGGCATAGATATAAAAATTAGTTTGATTACTCAGAAACCCAATCGGATCCTTCCCCGTCCATCTCCCAGTAAAGCAATCATAATCCCTCGCCCCAAACCTAACCAATCCCGTCTGCCCATCATACAACCCACCCGCATACCCAAACGGCTGAAAATCAGGATTGGTGTCGGTTAAAATATTCCCAAATTCATCATAAGAAATATACTGAACCACAGTACCAGAAGCAACATCCACCACAAACCGTACACTGCCCAGATGATCTGTAATGAACCGATATGTCACGCCGTCTTTCACCATGTAATCCGGCACATGGCCTTTGGTACCATACACAAACCGGCTTGAAACATTACCCACACTGTCCAGCTCAGCCACAATGTTCAACTGGTTCTGATAAAGCCAGCGCTTGACAATCTTTCCGTTGACAATCTTCCCAACTCTCCGGTTCTGACCGTCAATCAAATACTGAATCTGCGTTCCATTGGGCAAGGACACTGAAACAAGATTGCCCATCAGGTCGTAATTGTACCAGGAGGTATCTCCAAACAAGAAACACGGTTTAAAAAAACCAGACGCTTGTCTGTGCCTTATTCATAAGGTATAATACAAATGTCGGTACTATACACATTATTCAATCATATACTCACATAATTTTAATAGTTGCCAATTTTCATTCTCTTTAGCATAAGTAGCTTGCCATAATTCCCATCCGAATCTAAATAAAATCTTAGCATTATTGTATTCTTTATCAATTATTATTTTTTCTATAACTGGTGGACTTACAACATACAAATATTCACCCCAATGGCTAATTGAAACTTGTAAATATTTATTTAAAAAATTCATTTTACGAATAATTTCTGGATAATTTCGTCTATCAACTCTCAAATAACCAAGATAATTCATCTCGCTATTGAATAATTGATTAAAATGCTTTGAATATTCCTTTGTCAAAAATAAGGGGGTAAATTTAACATTTGATATTCTTGGTCTGAAATTTTCAATTTTTATCGTATTAGTAATAGTGTCTTGAGAAATATTATTTGCAATATCTACTTCAATATTATTTTGAATAATAACAAAACGACAACTTTCAAATAAATTATGACCCCACTCAGAATGAATTTTTTCACTAATTATTTTTGGATTATAAAATATATTAAACAATTTGTAAATATTCTGTTCAATCAATGGTTTTTTATTTAATTCATGAACAGATATTGATTGACTTTTTTTACCCCAATTGTCTAAAAAATCATGTAATCCTTCATATGAGTTTGACTTAACAATTATTTCCAGCGATTCATTACTTGAATTACTACAGCTCAAAAATGACAACAATAAAATGATTATATATTTCATTCTTTTATCCTTTATGGAGTAACAGTTATTGGAGAAAGTGTTGGAGTATAATCATAACTTGTACGGTTAAAACCTTCAATAGGTGCCATTATAGGATTTTCCCATTGATTAACATTATCCATTCTATTGGGCCCAGAATCCATTGTTCCGGTTAAATGCCCTAATTCATGCGCCAAAATTCTTGTCGTACTTGCATATTTGTCACCTTTGTCTGTAGCTATAAGTGGATGAAAAGATGGATCAACATAAACATCATTCGAGCAAGGATCCTTGTAAGCTCTTCCCTTTGGTCCAGGCCCCTTGTGAATGTAATAAACATTAGGATCGTCATGTAATCTCTTTAACAATTTTCTACCTATTGAAGACTTCATTATTGTAATAATATCATCCTTAAATTCATCTTCTGCAGCTTTATCCGCATACCATAATTTTAAACCAGAAGGATCAATACAATTTATTGGATTATCAAATATATATACATAAACATTTTCACCTCCATCAAACCCAATCGGATCCTTCGCCGTCCATCTCCCAGTAAAGCAATCATAATCTCTCGCCCCAAACCTAACCAATCCCGTCTGCCCATCATACAACCCACCCGCATACGCAAACGGCTGAAAACCAGGGTTGGTGTCGGTTAAAATATTCCCAAATTCATCATAAGAAATATACTGAACCACAGAACCAGAAGCAACATCCACCACAAACCGCACGCTGCCCAGATGATCTGTGATGAACTGATACGTCACGCCGTCTTTCACCATATAATCCGGCACATGGCCTTAAATCCACCTATGAAACCAGCTAAGAACGAAAGTCCAGCCGAACCCCAACGATGCTTTTTCGGTGAATATTAATTCTTTTTTTTAAATAATCCATCTTCATAAATAATATAACCATCTCTACCATTTTTTAATTTTATCGTATAAACTAAAAAATATTTATTATATTTATATTTTACTACTTCTACGGTATCTCCTTTCTCTAATGTTAATATTACTCTGTTTTCCAACGGTTTTGTACTAGGATAATTTAGAGGGTAAGGACGCTCAAGAACTTTTGTTTGTTTTTGTATGATTATTAATTTTTTTTTCTCTGTAGCAATTATAAAACATTACTAAAATTATAGTCGTGATAAAATTGAAAAGAAATATAAATATTCTGTTTATTTTGCCCATGGCGCACTACTCCCTTCCCTTGGTTGAGTTGCTTCATAAAAATGGTTGATTCTCTTTAATTAAGAAAACTTTCATTTTTAGTCTTAATGAGACCAATTTCCTTTATCCCCTAAAATCTAGTCTTCTATCCTTGGATCGGTGACCCAAGAAATCTCTGTCCAATATAACCATTCATTGGTACCTTCATTTCCAAATTCATGGATTCCTTCTAATCCCCAAAAGTAAAAAGAATCAGCCCACCAATAGTTGGTTTTGGATGGGCTTTCTTTACAATTTTTATGCTTTTCACAGAATCACTCTTGACGGTAATAAGTTCCCCTTTTGTAAGAACGAAAAGCATGCCTTTCTTCTCTTGTTTGAGTATTCCCGAAATCGATTTATTACTCCATGTTTCGATTCGCACAGAATCTCTCGGAGATAAAGAGAATAAATCGTAAGGTTCTTTTAATGCCTTATTCGAGATACACGATATAAAAAGTAATATGATAAAAGTAATGTTTTTTATTGATTTCATTTTGAGCCCTCATTCCCCAAAACGGCCAAAAACAAAATGCCTAACAAAAACCTGAAAGATTGATAGTGCTTCATGGTAAACCCCCAATTTTTGATAAAATTTGAAATAGAAGACTTTTTTCTCTGCAGTCTCTGCTGTGAATGCTAAGATGTAGGCCCTTTAGTAAACTGCATTCAAATTATACAAAAAAAAAATTTATATTGTCAAGTATTTTCTAGTAATTTTCTGAAAAAAGTCTCTGTGTTTAGTCTCAAAAACGCAACACAAAAGAAAGCCATCCCATACATGTTCATGCAATGGATATTTTGCTCTTTCTTCTTGACTTTGCTTTTTAAATTTCCGTTAATATAACAATGGCTTGTACACAAAATAAAATCCATCCTTCTCAGCCTCCCTGGCTTGTCGTCAGCGACGGCTGTGGTCGGCTTTTTGAAATCCCAGGACTTTTTGCCATCGGAAAACAAGGGAATACACCTGTTCTGCCTGAGCTGGAACAATGGATCCCTCTCCCAAAAGGGAGCCTTCTGATGGAACTCCCGGATCGCGTTCCCATTGGATATGATCCGAAAGAAAAAACCTTTATATCGATTCCGGAATATCGAGGGAAAAAAGTGTGGCCTGCTTCCGCATTTCTGGTCCCAGGGTACACCCAGCTTTATTACACTGCCTATGCCTCCTTGCCCCAAGCAGTGCGTTTGCCTTTGTATGCATACACGCCAATTGGATGGAGAAACGGCCAATTCTGGGTCACCGCAGTTCAGGTGGAACATGAACTCCGACACGATCCCTCCCAATTCCATGAACCCGAAGTTTTGGAAAAAGCCCATCAAATGCTTCTGCGGTATCCCACCAATCGGCTGGTCAAACATCTGGTCGAAAATTGTGTTCAAAAATATCATTGCCCCAATGCTCAAAATTTTGTTTTGGAAAGATGGGAATGCCCTGCCCCAGTGAGCCCTGGATGCAATGCCCAATGCGTGGGATGCATTTCTGAACAAGAAAATACAGGCATCTCGCCTGCCCAGTATCGAATTGCGTTTACACCCACAGTGGAAGAAATTTGCGAATACACGATTCCGCATCTCCAGTGTGCAGAAAGAGCCATGGTGAGTTTTGGACAAGGATGCGAAGGAGAACCCCTGTTGAAAGCCAAACTCATCGAAAAAGCCATCCGCCACATTCGAAAATACACCCGCCGAGGAACCCTTCATGTCAATACCAATGCGGGATACCCAGAGGAAATTGATCGGTTGGCCTCTGCAGGACTGGAGAGCATTCGAGTGAGCTTGAATAGTGCACAGGATTTATATTATCATCGATATTATCGGCCCAAAGATTATTCTTTTAAAGATGTTTTGGAGAGTCTAAAAAAAGCCAGGGCCAAAAACCTTTGGATTTCGCTGAATTATTTTATTTTTCCGGGATTTACCGAGGACACGACCGAAACCCAAGCCCTTCTGGAACTGATCCAGCGATTTCGAATCGATTGCATCCAAATGCGAAATTTAAACATCGATCCAGAATGGTATCTCCAAACCCTTCAATTTTCCCAAAATGCGCCCACCTCGACAACCATTCTCCAATGGATGGTTCACATTCGTAAAAAAGCTCCATGGATTCAGTTCCGGTATTATAATCCACCCAAAGAAGATTGGAAAAAAATGAATTTGGTACAATGGTTGCAAAAATAAGAGATAGGATTGAAAAACAAGCAAAGTCAACGAGAATTTTCATTTCAAAAATTTGCCAATAGGAAAAAATGGCCCTTCAGCGGAAAATTATGCCTGGAGAAAAATGCCCTATGTTCTCTTCTTTTGTTGGCCAGTGTCCATTTCGTGCGTTTTTAAAAATTTCTAAGTCCATAAAAAATAGCGTCTAACAAAAAAATTTGCTTTTCCGGTGGGTTTTGGCACAAAGGTTGTATGCATTATTTTAGTACACCAAAAAAATTCCTTTCCTCTTCCCCAAAAGCCGTTGTCTAAAAAGCAACGGCTTTCTTATTTTTAGATTTTGGCTTGATTTTCTTTTTTATTTTCTATAGGTTATTCCTTCCATGAATACACGAGAGAAATCTTTGTTCCGAAAGCGTTTGATTCAGTGGTATCAAGCCCATAAAAGACCCCTGCCCTGGCGAAATACAAAAGATCCCTATGCAATTTGGATTTCTGAAATCATGCTCCAGCAAACCCAGGTCACCACGGTGATTGATTATTATCATCGATTTCTCGAACGCTTTCCCACAGTGGAGGCTTTGGCCAATGCTTCCCTGGACCAGGTCATGAAAGCGTGGGAAGGTTTAGGATATTATGCCAGAGCTCGAAATCTTCACAAGGCAGCCCAGGAAATCATGCATCGTTTCCATGGGAAAATGCCGGACACATTGGAAGGTTTACTTTCTCTTCCTGGGATGGGAAAATCCACTGCAGGAGCGGTATTGAGCCTTGGGTACGAAAAGCCCGCGGCGATTTTGGATGGTAATGTCATTCGGGTATTTGCTCGAATTTTTCGCATTACAGAAAATGTCCAGCATGCCCATGTGGTAAAATTGTTATGGGAAATTGCAGAAAATCTTTTGCCTTCAAACAATGTTCGCATGTACAACGAAGCCCTCATGGAACTCGGGGCCACAGTGTGTAAACCCCAAAATCCCCTCTGTGACCAGTGCCCCGTTTCTTCTTTTTGCGAAGCGTTTCGGTATTCGGTACAACACGAACTTCCTGTAAAATCTCCAAGACGTCCCATCCCCCATTTTCATGTCACTGCCGGCATCATTTGGAAAGAGAATCGATTCCTGATTACGCAACGGCCTCCCAAAGGGCTTTTGGGAGGATTATGGGAATTTCCTGGCGGAAAACAAGAAAAAGGAGAAACGCTTTCCGAATGTCTACTCCGAGAGATTCGAGAAGAATTGAATTTGGAAATTGAAATCATTCGACATCTGGCCTCAGTCAATCACGCCTACACCCATTTTAAGATCACTTTGCACGTGTTTGAGTGTAAGTACAAATCAGGCAAACTCCGTCTGTGTGGTTGTGTGGACGCCAAATGGATCCAAGCAGAAGAGATTGAAAATTATGCATTTCCTGGGGCGGATCGAAAAATTATTGAAAAACTAAAGAATGGGCTCTTTTGTACGACGACCACGGATCAGATAAAAAAGAATTTCTATCGCAATAAAAAGAAAAATCCATAAAGGAACAAAAGGAATCACATCTCCTGCCCAAAACACATCAAAGCCAAAATCTTTCCAAGAAAAGGGGAAAAGCCAAAAATTGTTGCCCAAGATTTGTTTTTGAAAGGCATCGAGAAAAAAATGAAGAGCCCCACCCCCACACAGATTGAGAAAAGCAGACCTCCGAAAATGAGGTTCAAAAAAAGAAGCCAAAATGCCAAACGTGAGCAAAGCACCCATTGGCGTATGCATCGCAATGACCCAATCCTTTAGTGGAGGGAATAAAATATACCACGGTCGACTGAGTAAATCCGGCAACAGAGTGCCAATGTAAAAAACAATTCGGCCATGGATTGGGGAAGGCTTTGAAGAAAAAAACGCAGGCCCTCTTTTGATCAAATGCGCAGCAAACATGTGCGTACAAAGATCCGGCATGCGGGTTTATCCTCTGGATGGAGAAGATTCTTTGAGTTCAATCTGAAAAACACGAATTCGAAAATGGCGGAAAAATAAAATACCCACAAAAATCACTGGAATTACGGACACAGCCATTTTTTCTCTCCGCCGATACGCCACAGCAGCCCGAATGGCTGTGAGATGGCCTTCTTTATGAAATCTCGCGGTCAAGGCGACAAATTCCCCTGTCTTTAAACCTGAAGTATCTGCATACACATACAGTGGAGGACCTGCTTTGTGGATCAGCTCAAATCCATCCGCATGTATTTTCCCGATCACTGGCTCATCAAAACTTGAAACCACTTGTCCATCATATTTTTCCGGATCGTTTAAACAATCGGAAAGGGAAATCCATGGATGAAAATACCGGCCGTACACGCAAAGTCCAAAAAGTAAAAATGTAAGAAACGCAATTGTTATCCACTGATTTTTCATGGTCAAATTTTTTCTGTATGTCAAATTGACCTCAATATACCATTTTGAAAAACATTTATCAAGCCATGAATCAATTTCAATTGAGACACAGACCTGGCATCCATATAAAGCACCACTTCAAAAATCTCGGACCCTGCTTCCGCATCCTTTGCCGTGGGGAAACGATGCAGGCAATGGAAATGCTCTGCCGCCAATGCCTTACCCATTCAATAATTTGGACTATTGCATACGGCATTCGGTATTTCAGTCCCGGATACTTCTTATTTTTCCAGGTATGAGTAAAAAATTTCTTGACAAATTTTTTTTGTTTTTGTATAATTCCATGGAAGGGCTTCCAAAATAAAAAATGGAAATTCTATGCCCGTAACAATCTACGATGTCGCAAAACGTGCCGGTGTCGGTATTGGCACAGTTTCCCGAGTACTGAACGAAAGTCCTCAAATCTCCCCCAAAACCCGAGAAAAAGTCCTCAAAGCCATCCGCGAACTTCAATATCGTCCTCATGCACTGGCCAGAGGATTGGCCAGAAATAAAACAGGAATGATTGGCGTGGTGATGCCGTTTTTCATCGGCTATTTTTATTTTGAACTCCTCCGCACCATCCAGCACGAACTCACCCAAAAAGGGTATGATTTAATTCTTTATAATGTGGAAAATCCAAAGCAACTGGACACCATTTTTGAAAAATCACTCAGAGAACGCCGAGTCGATGGACTTCTGATCCTTTCTGTCCCCATTTCGGATGTCCATGCAAAAGAATTTCATCGACAGCGATTTCCCGTGGTTTTGGTGGATACAACACATCCGGATTTAGATTCTATCAAAGTAGAAAATACCCAAGGGGCATATACTGCAGTTTCGTATTTGATTTCGCTGGGACATCAACGAATTGGAATGATCACAGGAAAACTTTCCAGCCCTCCTGCCAGGGAACGAGTGGAAGGCTATAAAAAAGCCCTTACAGACCACGGCATTCCTTTTGAACCGCGCTATCTTTTGGTTCCAGAGATTCCTGAAGCAGACGGATTCAATCGATCTGCAGGATACCAGGGTTTCAAACAGCTCGTTTCTCTTGGCAAAGAACGGCCCACTGCAATATTTGCCTCAAGCGACATTCAAGCAGCAGGGGCTCTTCTGGCAGCGCAAGAACTCCATCTCCGGATTCCTGAAGAAATGGCCCTCATTGGATTTGACGACGTGGAATTGGCCAGTTATCTTGGACTTACCACCATGCGGCAGCCACTTGAAGACATGGGAAAATTGGCAGTAGAACGCCTCATCGAAAGAATTTCAAAAAAGGTCTATCAAGTCATTCAGCACCAAGTGGTTCCCCAATTGATCATTCGAAACACATCGGGTGTGTTGTCAATGGATAAAGTGGATTTCATCATGGAGAAAAAAACATGAGATCATGCAAAATCATTTGGAGTTTACTTTTGATTCCCATGCTCCTCTATGCCGGGAGCACAGGAAAACTCACAGGGAAAATCCGCAATGCAAAAACCCAAACGCCCATTCCTGGTGTGGTGGTCATGCTCGAAGGCACAGTGTACGGGACCACCACAGAAGCAGACGGCACTTATCTTTTGCTCAATATTCCTCCAGGCACGTACACAGTCCATACCCGAATGCTGGGTTATCGGGATTTGCGCATTGAAAATGTCCGCATCTCAGTGGACCTCACGAGAGAATTGGACATCGCGCTTGAAGAAACCGTGCTCGATCTTGGCGAAAGCGTCACTGTGACAGCGAAAAAGCCGATGATTGTCAAGGATCTTACTGCCTCCACTGCGGTCGTAGGCAGAGAAGAGCTCTCTAGTCTGCCTGTCACTGAAATTTCAGAAGCCATTGAACTTCAGGCAGGATTGATCAAAGACTCTGGAGGAAATCTTCACGTCCGAGGCGGGAGAAAGGGAGAGATCGGTTTCTGGATTGACGGAATGCCTGTCACTGACGTGTACGACGGAAGCACGGTGGTGGATGTCAATAAGGAAATGGTCCAGGAACTCCAGGTCATTAGCGGAGCATTCAATGCAGAATACGGCCAGGCCATGTCCGGTATTGTCAATATCACCACCAAAGAAGGAACCAATCGTTGGAATGGAGCAGTGACTTTGTATTCGGGAGATTATCTCAGCACCCACGACCGGATCTTCCCCCATATTCAATCGATCAATCCGATGGCAGTCCAAAATGGAGAAGCAAGCCTCCAAGGCCCGATCAAAAAGGATAAACTTTTCTTCTCTGGGAATATCCGATATTTTGCTTCAGAAGGATGGCTTTTTGGCCAAAGAAAATTCAATCCCAGTGCAGTGGTACGAGAGATGATTGTTTCAGAAGACGAGTTATCCACGTATGCACCCGAATATTACAAAAATTCTCGGGAATATACCCCAGGGTTTCGCATGATCCCTTACATCTTGGGGACAAATCCATGGTTAGACTCCCTTGTCACGGCCAAAGAATTGGGTTCGATGAGAGCCGCCAATCGCGATACATTTGCCTATTATTACAACAAGGTCCGGAATAATCACACCCATGGCAAAGGCGATGGAAAATATATTCCCATGGCCTGGAATCAAAAACTCTACGGCCAGATGAAACTCATCTGGCGAATCACTCCGGATTTCAAAATGACGTACAACGGAATTTACGATGGGACCCAATATGCGGATTTTGAAAGAGACTATTTTTTGAATCCAGAAGGCGCTTTAGATCGTTTTCGCACCGGGCACACCCATCTCCTTCAGATTTCTCATGCATTGTCTCGTCGCACTTTTTATAAATTGGGATTTTCTTATTTTTCAAAAGAATACAAACACTACGCATTTGAAGATCCCCACGATCCCCGTTACGTGCATCCCTATTTGGGATTACAACAGCCGTACAGTTTCAAAACAGGAGGCACTTCAGACAGCCGGTTCAAAAGAACCACCACCACTTTTCTCTCCAAATTGGATCTGGAAAGCCAAATCAATCCGACTCACTTGGTAAAAACAGGATTTGAATTTCGAAAACACCGCATGTTTCAGGAAAATATCCAATTGCGACCTGCAGAAAACCAGACCGATATCAATCTGGTATTTGACTCTCCTTTCATCCAAACCCGGATCCTGCCAGACAGCACCATTTACACCAGTCGATACACGCACGAGCCCATTGAATTTGCAAGCTACATCCAGGACAAAATCGAATTGAAACAGATGATTGTGAATATCGGTGTCCGTTTTGATCTCTTCGAACCAGACGGACATGTCTTGGCGGATCCCACAGATCCTTACATTTATAATCCCATCAAACCGCAAAACCGATACCACGATTGGGGCACAGACGGCATTGCCAATACGCACGATCCAGACGGGACAGAAGGCAACGGCATTCAAGATCCAGGAGAGCCTTTGGTGACTTTGGCAGAACGAAAGGCCTATTGGTTCAAAAAAGCTTCTCGAAAAATTCAGGTGAGCCCAAGGCTGGGCGTTTCTTTCCCAATTACAGAACGGGGCGTCATTCATTTTTCGTATGGTCACTTTTTCCAGATTCCTCGGTTTGAACGGTTGTACCAGAACCCAGATTTTGAATTGGGCGCAGGCACTGGCAATGTGGGCGTGATCGGAAATGCAGATCTCAAACCCGAGCAGACCGTGAGTGGAGAAATTGGACTTCAACAACAATTGTCCGAAGACATTTTTCTTGCTTTGACAGGATTTTTCCGGGATATTCGAAATTTGGCAGGAACCACTGCAGAAGAAATTGTCATCTTTGGAGGCTCTGCCAAGTACAGCAAATTTGTCAACAGTGATTTTGGATTTGTCCGAGGCATCATCTTGTCATTGAATAAACAATTTGGACAGGGTCTTTCAGCAAGTATGGATTACACGTTTCAAATTGCCAAAGGGACCAATTCAGATCCAGAACAGGCCCGAAATGCACTGGCAGGAGGCGCCCTTCCAGAAGTCCAATTGGTTCCATTGGATTGGGATCAGCGACATACAGTGAATCTCTCGCTTGCGTATTCTTCCGGCACCTGGGGCGGAAGCCTGATTGCCCAGTTGGGAAGTGGTCTGCCGTATACCCCGAGACGCACAGAAGACATCACCACCTTGTTGATCAATAATCAGAAAAAGCCAAGCACCTACAATGTGGATTTGCGATTTTTCCGTACATGGAAGACACGCTTTGGAAAGTGGACCGGTTTTATCAAAATATTGAATTTGTTCGATACTTTAAACGAAATCAATGTATACGACGACACCGGACGAGCCGGTTTTACCACGGATAAAGAAATCGCCCGGGCAACAAATCCCACGGAACTCATCAATACCCTGGATCAATGGTTTACCAATCCCACGCACTATTCTGAGCCGAGACGCATTGAACTCGGAATCACATGGGAATTTTAATCAGGAGAACCACCATGAAAAAACAATGGATCACCTTATTGATTTTTGGAATCCTCTTTTCCCCGCTTTTTTCTCAGTCTGGAAGAGAATACCGACGATCCAGCGTCATGCGAGGAAATCTTGTCAAAACCGTATTTGGAAACTGGGGCGTGATTGGACAGCCTGCAGAAAAAGGGGCAAGAGGCGCCTGGATCTATGAAAACAATGGCTACATCGGGGATGTGAGTCCCATGGTAGGGGTTGAACTCAAAGTAGGGGGAAAAACATTTCACTCTGTGGAAATTTGTCCTGTGTCTCGACCGACCCGTCAAGCAGAAATTTCACCCTCTGGAAAACCCTGGGGATTTGAACCAGTCGCAGGATATTTTAACGAAATGCAAGAGGGGATTGCGTTGTACAGTGATCCGCTTTCTTGGCCTTCCATGTGGCCAGACAAAAAAAATGATCCAGACGACCCAGGATGGTCAGGCTCTTGGAATGGATTTTTTGGGAAAACCACCACTGCCTCGGAAGAATGCTTTTTTGTCATGGATGATAACAACGACGAAGAATTTAATTATGCAGAGAACAATCAGTGGAAAGTTTCTTTTAAACCAGATTCCACAAATCCTTCGAGAAATGGACTTGGTCTGGAGGTCAAAGTCCGGGGCATGCAATGGTCTGACTTCCTGGCCCAGGATTGCATTTTCTGGCTTTACGAAATTACAAACAAGGGCACTACCGATTACGATAAAACCGTATTCGGAATGTTGGTAGGAACTTATGTGGGCGTGACTTCAACAGAAGATTACAGAGAATACGACGACGATTATTCCTTTTTCGATGTGGAAAAGGATCTCACGTACACTGCAGATTTTGATGATGACGCGAGCCGAAATCCGAGATGGAGAGGCTCGGTAGGGGTGGTAGGATATGCCTTTCTCGAAAGCCCAGGAAATCCGTATGATGGCATTGACAATGACGCGGATGCGCGCTTTGGTCCCGAATTTACAGAAGACGATTTTAAACTCCGAGTGTTAAAACCAGGGGACAAAGTGGTCCTCATCGATCGAAATTACAAACGGACTGTGGTTCAAGTCCCTTCCGATGAAACGGATTTTATCACCCGCGGAGATACCATTCATGTGATCCCAGGCGTGACTGAACTGGTGGAAGGAAACGTGGTGGTCATCGATAAAAAAGAAACCATTAACCCCAATGCCTACGATGGAATCGACAATGATCTGGATGGATTGATTGATGAAAACTATTATCTCCATTATTATCAGATTCGGAAGGATCAAGAAGGAAACATTTTGATTAATAAGTTAAATCCGGTGCGTCATAAAGATTTTATTACTGGCGCAGGATTAGCCGATCCCATGATTGATGAAGCCCGAGACGATGGCATTGACAATGACGGGGATTGGGACCCGTTATTTGACGATGTCGGAGGAGATGGGGTCCCCAACACCAATGACCGAGGGGAAGGCGATGGACGGCCTACTCCCGGCGAACCGAATTTTGATCAAACCGATGTGGATGAATCGGATCAAATTGGACTGACCAGTTTTGAATATTTTGTTCCTGCCAATGCGTTTTCCATGGCAGACGACGAAGATTTATGGCGGAGACTTTCCCCTGGATATTTTGAAGTGCCGAGTTCCATTGTCAATAACATGCCGCAACGGGGAGAAGATGGCGATTTTATCTATGGCTCTGGGTACTTTCCTCTGCGGGCTGGAGAAACCCAGCGCTTTTCTCTGGCCCTGGTGTATGGAGAGGGCGGAGGCCCTACAATGGAACTGGACGATTTGCTAAAGAATCGGGAAACCGTTCAAAAAATCTATAACAGTGATTATCGATTTCCACCTCCCCCAGAAAAACCCACGCTGGTGGCCATCCCAGGAGACCACAAAGTCACTTTGTACTGGGATCGAAAAGCAGAACAGTCGATTGATCCTGTGTTGAGAGTGAATGATTTTGAAGGATATAAAATTTACAAAGCCACGGATCAAAATTTCAACGAAGTATTTACCATTACCGATGCAGATGGAAGACCCATTGCATACAAGCCCATTGCCCAGTTTGATTTAAAGAATGGAGTGAAAGGATACTTCCGAAGCAGTCCAGAATTGTTTCAACAAACCCGGGGTGCCTCATTTTATCTGGGCGCAGATACCGGATTACAACATTCCTTTGTGGACACCGACGTGGAAAATGGAAAACGGTACTTTTATGCAGTAGTCGCATACGACCGAGGAGATGAAACCTTGGACATTTTCCCAAAAGAAAACGACAAGCGGATCGATGTGCTTCCCTCGGGCGAAATCCGAACTTTTCAGAATACCGCGGTCGTGATTCCCAATGGAGAAGTGGCAGGGTATGTCCCACCGGCCCAAAGCGTGAAACTCACCCCCATTTCTAGTATTGGCACAGGGGAAGTGTATTTAGAAACCGTGGATGAAACCGCATTGAACAGCCACACCTATCGATTGGAATTCTGGGATACTTCCAATGATGGAATGGACAACGATGAGGATGGCTACATTGACAGCCAGGATTCCTCAGAAACCATGATCCCCATCACCACAGCCTATTCAGTCTTGGATGTAACGGGCGTGACAGAATCATTTGTCTCTCGAGACACAGTCGCAGTCCGCTTAACTCACACCCACTTGGTGACAGAGTCAGTGAGCCTCACAGATGGACAAGGGAATTCTGTTTCTCCAGAAAAATACGTCCTGGATGCCACAAATGGGAGAATTCGAGGCAAAAAACCCGATGATCTTCCCAGAGGAGAAATGTACACCATTTCGTACCAGTATTATCCGATATATAAAAGCCCTTACATGCAACAAAGTCCTTATGTCATTGAAAATAAAGACACAGAAATTTTTGATGGACTCCGTCTCCATTTTGTGAATCATTGGACCCCAGTCATTGATACGCTGCGTTCGGGGTGGACAGATCCGGCGCGAGCGTACAGCTTTACCATGCGGGTCTTTGATACCTATTTGGATGAAATCCATCTGGTAGGACTCCCGCATCCCAGTGATTATCGGTTTGAATTTGCAGATGGGATTGTGGATACCTCCATGGAAATTCCTGAATTTTTCATTCCTGCCATTCCGGTGAATTTCAGAATTTATAATGTGACAGATGGACGATACGTGGATTTTATTTATAACAATACTGCACAAAATCGAAAGCTTTCTCCGTACGATGAAATTGTGCTAATGGAACCTGGTTTGAATCATCAACTTACTTATACCTGGGACTTTTTCTTTACACACCGGCGCGATTCGATTTATGATTTTCATTCGGGCGACACATTGAAAATCACCATGAAAAAACCTTTCCGCAAAGGGGACATCTTTGAATTTACGTCGACTTTACCTACTGTGGATCGTGGCTTAGCCTCTCAAGAACTGGAACGAATCAAGGTGGTGCCAAACCCGTATGTGGTGGCCACCACCCACGAATTGCCTCTGCCTCCTGCCATTACCAGTGGACGAGGAGAACGGAAAATCGATTTTATTCATCTCCCTGCAAATTCAAAAATTTACATATTTACTTCCCGAGGGGAACATGTGATCACGCTTCACCACGATGGAGATATCCATGACGGAACTGTATCTTGGAATCTCAAAACCAAAGAAAATCTGGATGTGGCCCCTGGGATTTATTTTTACGTGGTGGAATCAAAAGATGGCAGTAAGCGAGGGAAAATTGCAATTATCAAATAAAATGCATGGAGTATCACCATGAAAAAGAATTCCAAAAAATTCCTGCTCTCTTTTGGTATTTGGATGTTCGGGAATTCCCTATTGGGCCAATCCAAAGTCGGTACCACTGCAGTGCCATTCCTGGGTATTTCTCCAGGACCCAGAGCATTTGCCATGGGAAGTGCTTTTGTTGCGATGGCCGAAGATCCTCTGACTTTGTATTACAATCCAGGAGGCATGGGAAGGACAGAGCATTCTCGGTTTTTGGCTTCGCATACCCAATGGCTTTTGGGAACAGGCTATAGCTGGATGGGCGCCCTTCTTCGATTGAATTATGCCAATGTCCTCGGAATTTCTATCACGTATTTAAATTATGGAGAAGAGGAAGTGACCACGGTGTTGGATCAAGAGGGCACAGGAGAACGATGGGGGGCTTCCGATCTCGCAGTGGGATTGTCTTATTGTCGAAATTTAACAGATCGATTTTCTATTGGCGGGACAGCAAAATATATCCAACAACGCATCTGGAATGAAACTGGATCCGCCTTTGCGTTGGATATTGGATTGCTTTTCATTACTCCTTTACAGGACATTCGGCTCGGCATGAGTATTTCCAATTTTGGAACGGATGTGCGCATGGATGGTCGTGACCTCATCAAAAAAATTGATCTGGACCCCGAAAGCCAGGGCCACAATGAAGCCATTGTAGCAAAACTCAAAACCGATACCTGGCCCCTCCCCCTCTTTTTCCGTGTGGGGATTGCCAAAGAACTCTGGGAATCCAAATTTTCGAGACTCACTCTGGCCATTGATGCACTTCGGCCAAGCGACAATACGGAAACACTTCAGCTCGGAACTGAAATGGCGTTTTACGAAAAAATATTTTTAAGAGCAGGCTATAAATCGCTTTTCCGAAAAGACAGCGAAGAGGGCTTGACCTATGGATTTGGACTTCGCATTCCCATTCGAGGAACCCAGGGATGGAATGTAGATTATACGATTGCAGATTATGGAAGACTGGAAAATGTCCATTCTGCATCCATTGGGATCTCTTTTTAACAATGGAGGACTTTGGCAAATTTTAAAAAATGATCAAGTTCAGCCTGACTTTCATTTACGAAATTTGCCGAAGTAGAGAATGCAACTTATTAAATAATTTAAGGAGGTCAATATGAAGAAAAAAGAATGGATCGTGATTGGAATGATCCTAGGCTCTGCATTGACCCTATTTGCCCAGGGACAGCAGGGCCCGGTCACGTTTTTCCCTGCAGAACCGGATCCAGGAGATACGGTGACTATTATTTATGACCCTTCCAAAGGAACCCTCCCCACCACCTCTGAGCTGATCAAACTCCACTGGGGCATTAATCAAGATCGGCCTGGACACTGGAAACAACCCCCCGTGGAAGTGTGGCCACCCGAAACCACGCCGTGGCCAGACGGCCTCGCAGTCGAATCTCCCATGACCAAAATGTCGGACGGAACCTGGCAAATCACCATTGCCACTTTGGATACGTTCCGAACCATCCATTTTGTATTTACCAACGGCACCCTGTGGGACAACAACAATTCTGCAGACTATATTATCTGGCTTGGAGGCGCTCCTCCACCGCCTGTACATAATGACCGGGTCAAAGTCACTGTGCTCGTCAATTTGGCGCCTGCCATTCAGAACCGAGGATTTTCTTACGGAGATACTGTCGAAGCCCGATTTGGATATTATGGAACGGCCAATGAACTGGTCCCCATTCCTCTCAAACGGCAAGGAATTTCAAGCATTTATAAAGGCATCATGTACGTCACCACCACCATTGGAGACACCTTGGATTATGGGTATTTTGCAAAAAAATTCGGAAAAGACAACTGGGAAGTGTACTATAATTTCCAATACAGTGGGCCCACCCAATCCGAGGCCCAGTATCGTCAAGTCATTGTGGAATCTTCCAATATCACCATTGCAGATACGGTGACCACCAATGCCAGCCATCCGAGAAGACCGCCGTTTTTCAGAAACAAAAATGTGATTGCCCAACCGCACATGGTGGTCACTCTAACCTGCGACGTCAGACCCGCATATTATCATTTACTGCTGGGAGGTGCACCGCTCAAAGACATCCAAGGTCATCTCAATGTGGGCAATCCGGACAGTGTATTGATTTTAGGCGTTGCAGTCAATGGGCCGATTACAGGTTCGTGGAGCAATCCCATTGGACCCGATTGGGGAAGTCATTTAATGACATTGGAAAACAAACGCATGTACGATGACGGTACCCATGGCGATGAAGTCGCGGGCGATAGCATTTATTCCATCCAATTCCATTTTTACCGTGACAGCGGTGACGTGGTGGGCCAAGAATTTAAATTCGGCATCGGCGGTGGAGACAATGAAGGGGGATTCGGCAACAACCACGTGGCCAACATTGACGATTCTCAACCCACCTGCGTGATCGACGCCCAATTCGGAAGCATTGATCCCTATTTCTACGCGGAATGGGATTATGCCAAAAGGCGGGTCAAAACTGGAATTCCTTTTGCAGGTCGTAGGCCTTCCAGTTGTTTCCTGGGTCAGAACTATCCCAATCCCTTTAATCCAAGAACCCTCATTCCGTATGAATTGAGTCATCGGACTTTGGTCACCCTGTCCATTTATAATATCCTGGGGCAGAAAATCGCGGTGCTTTTGGACAGAATCACCCAAAATCCAGGCAGACACACAGTCGAATGGGACGGGAAAGACGCTGAGGGCCATCCTGTGGGAGGAGGCATTTACTTTGTGCGATTTGAAACAGAAAAAGAAGTTCAAGTCCGAAAAATGATCTTGATGAAGTAATTCGGTTGTGGATTGAACCGAAGGGAGAGGCCAAATTCAGTCTCTCCCTTCTTTATCTTGGGAGGAGAAAAAAATGGAGATCCTCAAAAAAGCGCCATGGGCCATTTTCCTTTTTGCGTTTTCTTTATTTGCACAAAGCGACAGTGTGGACGTCACATTTTATTACAAGCCAAAAACCAATCCCACCATTGTCTACTTGGCAGGAGAATTCAATCAATGGGCACACAATGTGGCGGGCCGAATTACAGATCCAAAATTTGCCATGACGTACGATCCGATCACAAAATGTTGGACAAAGACCGTGCGCCTCCGCGTGGGTGGCCCTTTTCCTTTACCCAATCCGGGGGGAAGTATTTTGGGAGCGTATCAATACAAATTTAACGAAAATGGATCCCCGACAGGCTGGAAATCAGATCCTTTGAATCCTCGGCAAAATTCAATGGACATGAACAATTCGTATGTATTTGCAACAGATCCCGTGCTCTTGTATCTTCTCCCCAATTCTGTCTCAGGATTGGTGACTTCTTCCAAACCTGAAATTTCTGTGTATATTTTCCCCGGCTTGTCTTCGATTGTAGATACCTCGAGTTTTCTGATTCAAATCGACGACCGTCAATATCGCCCTTCAGGAAAACACTATGACGAGGAAAGTCACTCTCTTCGATTCATTCCTCCTGATCCGCTTTCCAATGGAACCCATTCTCTCAAAATCACTGCCCGGTGTTTCTATTGTCAGCCAGTGTCAGACAGTACCACGTTTACAGTGCGAGCTGGAAAGGTCCGATTTCTCACCCGTTCCAATCCCAAATATGTACGACCCACCCTCGAAGTGCACGGTATTGTCGAAGATACTTCCCTCCATGAAGTGCAATTGCGTCATAACGGAAATACTTTTACGGTTCCGGTTTCCCAGGGAAGATTTACGCATCCAATTTCTCTTCAAGAAGGAGAAAATCGTCTCAAAGTGTTCTCGGGCAACGAGGCGGATTCCATCCAAGTCGTGTATTGGATCGATCACGCGCCCAAACCCACGATTCGGATGAGGCTTCAAGAGCCCTTTATTCGACTTTCTGGTCTGGGCAATGATCCGGATGGGGATGGGGTATCTTTTCAATGGCGTTCAGACGATGCTTGTAATCCTGTGTCTCTTCATCTTGAGGGAACAGATTCAGTTCTCATGGTGCCTATTCCTTCCATCCCTGGAGAATATTTCTTTGATCTCACAGTACAAGATCCACAAGGCCATACAGGAAAAACCCGGACCTTTTTCAAAATCCGTTCCCCCCACGAAGTCATTCTGACGGATATTCGATCCAATGCAGATTGGATTCGGGATGCAATCATTTACGAGATTTTTTTACCCGCTTTTACGCCTTCCGGAACCCTTGCGGAAGCCAAAGCGCAACTCCCACGGATTCGAGCATTGGGAGCCAATACCATCTGGCTCATGCCCATCTATCCCAATGGCGAAACAGTGAACACACTCAATGCAGGGTACAATGTGACTGATTTTTATAATGTGCATCCCCAATTTGGAACATTGGCAGATTTCCAGGATTTTGTCCAAACCGCCCATGAACTTTCACTCCGAGTGATTTTAGATTCAACGCCCAACCATGTAGGAGAAAAACATCCTTGGGTTCAAGAAATTTTACTTTATGGAGAGTATGCGAACGCACGCCCCATGATCGAAAACCGGATTTTGGGTGATCATCGCGGCATGGGCCAATATCCCTTCACGCAAGATGGCGATACCATCTATGTACATTACAATGGATGGACCTTGGCCAATTTGAATTACAGCGCGATCGAAACCCGAATGGAAATGTTGGAAATGTATCGATGGTGGCTCTTAGAACAAAATATCGATGGATTTCGCATGGATGTGTATTGGGGACCTGAAAATCGATACGGCACGCAAACCTGGTGGAGGCCATTTCGAGAAGAAATAAAGCGCGTGAAACCCGAGGCATTGATTTTAGGCGAAACCGATGCCACAGGCATTGGAGTTGAAAAAAACTATGCCGATGGAGGCGGAGCCTGCGATGTGGCGTATGATTGGAATTTTTATCATCAACTCAAGCAAACGCTTCAAAACGGGTCCATTGAGGCACTGGACAAACGCATGCGAAATTATAGCCCTTCGGATCAGTACAATTTTTACACAGGGCCCAATTCGTTTTATCTCCGTTTTCTCGAAAACCACGACGAAGATCGGATCGCGAGTCTTTTTTCTGCAGAAAAAATACGGCTTGGCGCTGTGTTGATCTATACTGGGCCTGGAATTCCTTTGGTGTATGCAGGCCAAGAAGTAGGAGAAACGCGAAAAAGAGATCCCATCCGTTGGAATCAAAGCCAAAGCGAACAATGGAGTGCGTTCTATCAAAAATTATTAGGAATTCGGAATCGATTCCCTGCATTTCGTTCGGACCGGATTCTTCGCATTCCGGTCAATCGCTCCACTGTGTATGCTTATGCACGACTCCATTCAGAAGAAAACGCCTTTGTCGTGATGAATTTTTCAAATACAAATGTCCAGGCCAATTTAAATCTTTCCCAAATTCCCTGGACCCTTCACCGCGATTCTTTACTTGCTAATCGAACCTATTTTCTTAATGAGGTGTGGAGCGACACTGCCTATCCCATTACAAAATCCCAGCTTTCATCGTTTCCCGTTTCCCTTTCTCCGTACGCATTTATGATTTTTGTATTGTCTGATACCCTACTCACGAATGTCTCAAAGGATGGATTAGAAACCGGAACAGAACAGAGTTTCCTCTATTTACAAAATTTCCCCAATCCGTTTAATTCCACCACCCACATTCGATTGCAATGGAAAGGCCATGCGATTTCTCCTCTCCGAATCGAAATTGTCAATCTCTTGGGTCAAACCATCAAACGCTTTGATTTTCCATGGTCCCAAGGAGAAATTCTTTTGGATTGGGATGGAAAAAATGAAAATGGAATTCCCGTACCCAGTGGAATTTATCTCTGCCTTGCCCAAATCAATCATTGGACAAAGATTCAGAAATTGGCTCTGATTCGGTAAGGAATCGAAATGATTGCAAAAACAAATCCGATTTCGTATATTTTTTAGGAGCTCACCTCAAACTGGAGAGAAAATACGAGGGAGCATTCATTGAGTCAGCCAATGACAAACTCTTTTTTAGGGTTTGTACGTGATTTTTTGATCTCAATCACCAATAGAAGCCCACCGCATCCAGATCTTTTCCATGTTTGACTTAACCTCAATTTAAGGAGGAAACAAAGATGAAAATGCTAAATCTTTGCGCAATGGGAAGATGGATAGTTTGCCTTTCCCTAGTGATGATATTCAGTGGCATTACATATGGACAGTTTACAGGCAGTACTGCACTGTTCATTGTGGCGGACGCCACCAATCCCAATACTGCAGAGCTCAACATCATCACAAGACTTGAAAACATGGGATTTGCAGTGACCGTGGTGGGCATGAACGAAACAAGTGACGCCGCAGCAGAAGGCATGTCCCTTGTTTTGATCTCGGCCACTGTATCTTCAGGCACAGTCGCCGCCAACATGCCGGGACTGAGAGATCTGCCCATTCCTATCGTCAACTGGGAGCCCGCCCTGTATGATGATCTGGGATTTCAACCCACTGGCACAGGGGAATTCAATACGTCGACCATTGAAATCATCAATGCAAATCACCCATTGGCAGGAGGCTTGGCTGAAGGAATCGTTCAAATCAGCAATTCAGAAAAGGCAGTGAGTTACGGCACACCCGAAGGAGATCCAATCATCATTGCGGTGAATCCCAATGATCCCAGCCAGATTGTGCATTTCGGTTATGAAAAAGGAGCTGCAATGTCCGTAGGAAATGCGCCGGCTCGACGGGTGGGTACTTTTTTATTGAATAATGTGGCAGACGACATGACGGATGACGGATGGGCACTTTTTGATTCCTCGGTCGTTTGGGCCATGGGCCTCTCCACATCCATCCAAGAGCGACCACACACCGTTCCCTCGAATTTTGTACTTTACGACAATTATCCAAACCCGTTCAATCCCGTCACTTATATCACATTTTCCGTCCCGATCCAGAGTCGAGTCCAATTGAGTGTTTGGAATACCCTTGGAGAAAAAGTGGCCACTTTGGTGGATGAAGTAAAACAAGCTGGGAAATACACCGTCCCATTTAACGCTTCTGAACTCTCAACTGGCGTGTTCTTCTACAAATTAGAAGCCGGCCCGTACGCAATGACAAAGAAAATGGTCTACTTAAAGTAGAATTTGACAAGACTTCCGATGTCTTAGCGACATCGGAAGTCTTATTCTATATTTTCCGCTAAACAAAATTTGCATTTTCTCAAAAAAATTTGTAAGTTTATTGTACTTTGAAAAAATCAAAGGAAACCGGTATTGTAATTCCTGCATTCAATGTCGCAGGAAAAATTGGATACGTTCTTTCTCAAGTGGTCAAGTATGTTCCTCCGGAAAATGTGATCGTGGTTGATGACGGTTCGATCGATGGGACTTTTGAAGTGGCTTCTGCCTATTCCGTACGAGTGATTCGGCACGAAAAAAATCTGGGAAAGGGAATGGCTCTCCAAAACGGATTTCAGTTTGCCCTTTCTCAAAATCTTCAAACCATATTTACTTTGGACGGAGATGGACAACATGATCCCAAAGAGATTCCTCATTTTCTTGAGATATTAGAGCAAGGACAGTATGACGTGGTCATTGGAAAACGTCCCTTCCGAATCGGAGAAATGCCTTTGGACCGAATTCTTTCGAATCGACTCAGCTCAACCATTGTCTCAATTTTCATCGGAAAATGGATTCCGGATTCTCAATGCGGATATCGGGTATATAGGCGAAAGGTATTGGAAAGTCTCAGACCCATCTCCCGCCGTTTTGAAATTGAAGCAGAAATGGTCATGCTCGCTCTTAAACACGGATTTCGAATTGGATGGTGTCCCATTGCGAACCGGTATGGTGGAACAAAGAGTCACATTCATCGCATTTCGGACACAGTTCGATTTCTTCGAATGTTGGGAAGAACCATAGTGAGAAAATCTATCGGGGCGTAGCGCAGCCTGGTAGCGCGCTTGTTTCGGGAGCAAGAGGTCGTGAGTTCAAATCTCACCGCCCCGACCAATGTGTTTTAGAATATCTCAAAAATTCATTTTGGGGTTCTTCATTTCTTTTCTTGCCTTTCCCCTTGTTGCGCAATCTCCCGATTCTTCCACAGTCGTAGAATATATAACCGGCCTGCGACTCGTAGACAAAGGATATCTTGACGGATTGGGAGAATTGACGATTCGAAACGAAATGGAAGATCGCGATGCAGTGGCAATTCTCACCCTTCCAGACACCTCTTGCATTTTGGCCCTGTACATCCAATCGGGCCATACCCATTGCATTGAAAAAATTCGAAATGGAACTTATTGCCTATGGTTTGCACTGGGTAAAAAGTGGGATCCCTCTACATTCCGGTTCAAAGAAAAAGCCTCATACGAACGATTTGAAGAGCTGTTTTCTTTTGTAACCATAGAGGAACCTGACGGCATTGTCTATTCTGCCTATGAAGTGACCCTGTATCCTGTACCGGAAGGAAATGCCACAACAGAAGAAATACCAGAGAAAAATTTCCCAAAACCAAAATGAAATTTATCCCTTCTTTTCTTCCCCTCTTGAAAATTTTCTGAATTGAAGCGGAGACATCCCCATTCTCTGCTTAAAAAATTTTGAAAAATAGAACTGGGATTCAAATCCCGTAAGCATGGCAATCTCTTTGACAGAAAGAGAAGTATTGACCAATAATTCTTTGGCTTTGTTTAACTTGAGATGTAAAAAATATTCACCAGGAGAAAGATTCGTATACTGCCGAAACATACGCCGAAACCAAGAATACCCCACGCCCAGTTCATAAGCCAATTTTTCCATACCGATCTGCTGGTCAATCCGATCTAGCATATACACTTTGGCTTTATGGATGATGGTTTCGATTTTTCGACCGCTGAATTTTTTGGACCGGTCAATGGCAAGGACCTGTGCGATGATTTGGTAGGTCAAAGCAGAAATGATTTCCTTAAATCCAATTTTTTCACTTTCCATGAGATCCAAAATCTGCTGGTATAAAGTGATAATTTCCTCATGAAGCCCAATATCCAACACCGGCCTCTCAGGAGAAATGATGCCAGCTTCCAAAAGTTTTAACGGTTGTGTTCCAGTAAAGGAAACCCAATGCTCTTTCCATCCCACCTCTTTTTCTGGCATGTACCGATGCCACACTCCAGGAAAAAGAAAAAATACATTGCCTTCCTCGATCCTTTTTACGCCCGTGGCTTCGGATTCAAAAATGCCTTTTCCCCGAGTAATGTAAAGCACCTGAAATTCAGGCAAAATTCGGCCATGTTGCCAATCAAACATGTACGTATCCGGATGCTTTGTGGGCGGATACGGGACGTAAGGAGGCACATCTGCATAGCCACTCCCTGTCACATAAAGACCCCAGAGTTTATCCACTTCGGCAATAGTCAAATAATTAAAAACTGAATAGTCTGTTCGAATCATATCCTGTGTCAAATTTTACAAAATAAAAGCCATAAAATCCATTTATTTTTTAAAATTTTTTCCCAATCTTTAATAAAAACTATAGACTAAACCATTCGCTTTTTTTAAAAAACTTTTGATCAAAATAGACATAAACCAAAAAGGAGGTGAGTGGTCATTCTTTTGTTTTTAATCCAAGAAGCATGTACTCAACCATTTTAAAAATTAAGGAGGTGTAAACCATGAGTAAAAGAAACCAATTCACTGGATGGATTTTTGTGATTCTCGCAATCATTTTATGCACCACTCTCGGAGAGGCTCAGGAACCCAAATTTCTCCAACAAAACGATGCCACAGGGCTTGTGGTAATGGAAGCAGAAAATTACACAGAAATAGTCACGCCGGTCAGTACCTATTGGGATACCACGTCTTTTCCTCCAGGATATTCTGGTACTGGCGCCATGCAGGCTTTTCCTGCAGGAGAAAACCGACACAAACAACTCAGCGATGCCCAGCTCAACGCCCCTTATATGACATATCCCGTATATTTCGTAAAAGCAGAACCGGTGTATGTATGGGCTCGAGCCTCTCATACGGATGGATATGACGATTCCGTTTGGTTTGGCCTGGACGACAGCATTGAAGGAGAAGCACCACTCCAGTTTACTACGGACGAACAACAATATCGAAATGAATGGTACTGGATTAGCCATTTAATGACTCCCAATAATGATCGGGCCATATTGGATGTCCCTTCTGTCGGGTTGCACATTTTTAAACTCTACATGAGAGAGCCCAGCTTTAAAGTGGATAAAATTTTACTGACCACAGATGAATCCTATACGCCAACTGATGTAGGCCCTGCAGAAACGCTTTACAGTTCAGGAGTAAAGAGCAAAGGGAAAAATCCAGAATCTTTTTCTCTGTTGGCCAATTATCCCAATCCATTTAATCCTGAAACGACCATTCAATATCGAATCACCCATTCTGAACCCGTCACACTTTCGATTTACACAATGAATGGAACTCTCATCCGACATTTGTTTTCTCGTGAAAATCATACCCCTGGCACATACACAGTCACCTGGGACGGAAAAACCGATAAAAGTGAAACGGCTGGAACGGGTGTTTATATTTGCAAATTGACAACTCCTTCTTCCACTGCCATGATCAAAATGATGATGTTAAAGTAATTTCCCTTCCATTGAGAAAAGGGGATTTATGGTCTGCATTTTAAGACATAAATCCCCTTTTATTGTAAATTTTTTCCATATAAATTAAGACCATGTGGCAAAAATACACTCTCTTCATTGTGCTATGCATTGGACTCTTTGATTCTAGGGAGAATGGATTTCCAATGCAACGAAAAGCGTTGGTGGGCCGTCATTTTCCTTTGATCACTGAAGCAGATCCCCTTTCTCCTCTCACTGTAGGAAATGGCGAATTTGCCTTTACCGTGGACGTGACTGGACTGCAAACATTTCCTGATTTTTATGCGAGCGGTATTCCTCTCTGTACCCTTTCAAACTGGGGTTGGCACACGATTCCCGATGGCCATTTGCATTCACTTGAAGAAACTTTTGTCTCCTACGAGACTTACGGTCGAAAAGTCATGCACGCCTCTTTGCAAGATTCAGAGGCAGGACAATGGCTCAGAGCCAATCCCCACAGGTTTCATCTTGGTCGAATTGGATTCCAACTTTTGAAATCAGACTCAACCCAGGCCACAATTGGCGATCTACGGCAGATCCACCAGGTTCTTCATTTATGGAAAGGCAAAATCCAAAGCACATTTTATTTAGAAAACGCACCGGTTTTGGTCGAAACGAGCTGTCATCCCTGGATGGATGCAATTGGAGTACGAATCAGGTCGCCTCTTCTTAAAAAAGGCCAAATTGGAATCCTTCTTGCGTTTCCTTACGGCTCGCTTTCCTGGGGACCTGATCCAGCAGATTGGAACCATCCAGAAAAACATCAGTCAACCCTTGTCTTCAAAAATCGTGAATTTGCAGTCATCCATCGTGCGATGGATTCCACTCGGTACGAAGTGCACGTAAAATGGCATGGAGATGCGCAACTGGTTCAAATCAAACCGCACACCTTTCTTCTCCAGATCCGCAATGGGGACCGTTTCGCGTGTGTCATTGGATTTTTCCCTTGTTCAAAACCCTCTCCACTTCCAGATGCCAAATCCGTATTTAAAGCGGCTCAAAACCATTGGGCCAGATTTTGGAACACTGGCGGAGCCATTGATTTTTCTCAATGCACTGATCCAAGGGCCAAAGAATTGGAAAGGCGAATTGTACTCTCCCAGTATTTAACTGCAATTCAATGCGCTGGGCACCTTCCTCCCCAGGAAACTGGCCTTACCTGTAACAGCTGGCACGGCAAATTCCATCACGAGATGCACTGGTGGCATGCAGTTCATTTCGTTCTCTGGGGACGTCCAGAAATTTTGGAAAAAAGCATGGCATGGTATCACACGCTTCTTCCATTGGCTCAAAAGGAAGCAGAACGCCAGGGCTATCGGGGTGCCCGATGGCCCAAGATGACTGGTCCAGACGGACGGGAAAGTCCTTCAAAGATCGGTGTTTTCCTCATCTGGCAACAGCCCCATCCCATCTATTTTGCTGAGCTTCTCTATCGAGCGAAAAAAGATCCTGCACTGCTTTTGATCCACCAGGATCTCGTGTTCACCACAGCCGATTTTCTTGCCTCGTATGCCCATTTTGATTCGACAAGTGGAAAGTACGTGCTGGGCCCACCCCTCATTCCTGCCCAGGAAATCTATGGGCCCGAAGGATGTCGGAATCCAAGCTTTGAACTTGCCTATTGGGCTTTTGGACTCCAGATTGCTCAGACCTGGAGGAAACGGCTCGGTCTTCCAGAAGATCCGATCTGGAACCGTGTGTTTCAAAACCTTTCCCCTTTGCCGGTCCGAAACGGGCTTTATCAAAACGGAGAAACCGCCATGGACACGTTTGACAATCCTTCCCATCAGAGGGACCATCCCACAGTTTTGGGGGCTTACGGTATGCTTCCAGGGCAAGGGGTAGATCCGCAACTCATGGAACGCACGTTGGAAAAGGTTCTCAAAACGTGGGATTGGGATTCCACCTGGGGATGGGATTATCCCTTGATTGCCATGGCAGCAGCCCGGCTCGGCCGAGCCGATCTGGCAATCGACGCGCTCCTCATGGGAGTCCCGAAAAATCGCTATTTGAAAAATGGTCACAATTATCAAAGTCCTTCGCTTCCTGTGTATTTACCTGGAAACGGGGGACTCCTCACTGCGGTTGCCATGATGGCAGCCGGGTGGGAAGGCGGACCCAATGAACCTGCGCCAGGTTTTCCCAAAAACGGCAAATGGAAGATTCAATACGAAGGGTTGATGCCATTGCCTTAACCATATTGATGTCATGGAGGAATCAATGCGATTTCGTATCTTTTTATGCTTTCTTTGGTTCGCGGGAATGCTCTATGCCCAAACTCCAGAATTGTCAATCTGGGAAAATGGGACAGACCAGATTGTACTCCGCAAGAAGACCCTTGTCCTTTTTCACAAAGGGAAACAACTGACCGAAATCCTTGGCTTCGGTTTTAATTACATTGAACCCGAAACATTGCATGTCGTATCCTCTTGTCCAGACACCTTGAGACTCAAACTTCTCTTTTCAGCGACCGATGGATACCATGCGGACTTTCCTACCGAACTTGTGCTCGTCATCACCCATCGCCCGAATACGTTCCATTTTAAAGCTGGACATCCGGCATTTCGGCATATCCTCATCCGGCTAAAAGATTTTGGTGAACATTATTATGGACTCATTGAAAAGCTCTATCCATACAATGCCAAAAATCCCGACCTCCGCGGACAGACCGTGGATGTGGACGTGTACGGCCTTGGCGAATCAGATTATGCAGAAAATTATGCCTCTGCGTATTCTGCCTTTTTCATGACCAGTGCGGGGTATGCGAGCTTTTTCGACACCTTTGCCAAGGGACGCTACCGTTTGGGAATCCATGGGGTTACGGAAATTGACCATCAGACCGATACCCTGGACTGGTATCTCTTTTACGGAAAAGATGGTATAGAAATCCATTCTGCATATTATCAGATCATTGGACAACCAAAGAAAATCCCGCTGTGGGCCTGTGGTCCCATCTTTTGGAGGGATGAAAACAAAGGCGGAAAGACAGAACTTCTCGAAGATATCCGACGATTCACCGAACTCCGGATCCCGCTTACCGCATGCTGGATCGACCGGCCTTATAGCCAAGGCGCGCACGGATGGTCCCATATGGACTTTGGCCAGGGATTCGAAGAACCCGAGGTCTGGATTTCAGAAGTCCGAAACCGATATGGACTCGAACTCATGACCTGGGTTGCCCCCATGACCTTTTCAGACCGCTCCTTTCCTGGGCTTTTTCCTGGCGAGCCAGGATACTTGGATCTCACCCATCCGGATGCGATTTCGGAATTTGGCGTTCGACTCAAGAGCAACCAGTACGCATTTGGTGTGAAAGGCCATAAGATGGACCGTGCAGATGAACAGTTCCCCTTGACTGCAAGGTGGTTTGCATCAGTACCCGAATCTGAAACACGGAACCGGTACGTGTTTCTCTACGCCAAGACCATAGATCAATTTTTGAAAGAAGCTTGGGGAAACGATCAATTCAACTTTGCCCGGACCGCTTTTCATCGGTGTCAGCCGTATTTGAGTGCGGTCTGGGGCGGGGACAGCCGATCCAATTGGGAGGGCATGGCAGGCAATCAGGCCAATGCCATCCGGTGTGCATTCATGGGCTTTCCAGTGTGGGGTCAAGACACGGGCGGGTATCTGGGACCCGGTCGGATTGACGAGACCCTCTACATTCGGTGGCTTCAATGGGGACTATGGAACGGCCTTTTTGAGATCAAAATGGATGGTGCAGGCGGAAGCGGAGAAGACCGACCGCCGTGGAAGTATTCTAAAACGCTTCAAACCATTTTTCGTCAAGTCTGTGAAAAACGAATTGCTCTCCTCCCCTACATTTATTCCTGTGCCAATACGTCGTATCGAAACGGGATTCTGATGAAACCCTTGGCCTATGTATTTCCCTCGGACACGAATACGTATGCCATTTGGGATGAGTACATTTTCGGCAATGCCTTTTTGATCGCACCGATTTTTTCTGAAGTTCCGACGCGGAGAGTGTATCTTCCCAAAGGCACATGGTATGATGAGGCTAACCCGAGAAAAACGTATCAAGGCCCGGGATGGATTACTCTCCCTGTGCCAATAGAAAAAATTCCTGTATTCATTCAAAAAAATTCTATTTATGTGACCGGCGAAATTTTTCAAGGCAATTCCAAAATATGGAAAGGCCTGGTACAAAAGCCAGAAATTACCATTCATGCTTTTCCGGGAGAGATTGGTGATTCAACAAAATTTGATTATGTGGATGCTTTTGATGAAAACCGAGAAAAAACGTTCCATCTTTCTTCCTACGCGGGCGCAATCATTTTCCAATCTGACGCTTTATCCACGCCTTCAACACTCATGATCCAGACTGACATCAAACCACAAGAAGCGCAACTTTCTGGGAAACGAATCCCATTTCATTTTGAGCCAAAATTGGGAATAACAAAAGTAAAAATCGAAAGAAACACTAAAATTAAAATCCGATTGAAATTTTAAATCAATCTCGAATTATTTACAGGATTCATATTTATGTAAATTAAAGCAAAGTACATAGGTCCTTGTAAAAAATTAAAAGAAATATAAAGCACTCACCCTTAGACAAAATCTTATTCCTGCCGAAAATAGTGAATAGTACCTTATACCCGATTTTTCAGAAAAAAAATATTGTATGGAATCTCACGGCGAAATCACCACATCAATTCTTCGATTTTTTCTCCTGCCTTCTTCTGTGTCATTCGAAGCAATGGGCTTGGTTTCTCCATACCCAACGGCTGTGATCCTGGCTCCATCGATCCCCCCTGTCGCCAATAAATATTCTCGAACTGCCTCAGCTCTCTCTGTAGAAAGCTTTTGATTTGTTTCCTCACTTCCCCGGGAATCAGTATGTCCCTCTACGGTCACATGGCTGTCTGGGTATTCTTTTAGGGCTTCGCAGACCTTGGCCAAAAGTCCAAAATATTTTGATTCAATCGTGGATTTTCCAGTCGGAAACGTAATCCGATACAACCGGAGAATGACTTTATCCCCACTGCGAAGAATTTGGGCTTCCTCAGGAGAAAACATTTTTTCCACTCGTTCGTATTTTTCTCGAGCCAACCTCTGCTGTTCAAGAAGACGATCCATGGCCTGGGTTAAATCCGCTTCTTTTACCTTGAGTTCCCCCAATTGAGACTCCATTTTCGCCAATTGCTGGTTGAGTGTGGCAATCTGCTCCTCTTTTTCTCGAAGGCTATTTTGTTGCATTTCTATTTCTTGATACAGTTTCCGAATTTCACCAAGAATGGCTTGCACTGGTCCTTCAGTACCTTTATCAAATTCCACATTGAGATTCAACGCATCTGCAATGCGTCGAACCGGCATCTCCGCATTGAGTAAAATCCGCTCCAGGCTGATTTTGGACTGTTGAAGAAATGCAATGGTGTCATTTAAATAAAGTGCATGACGGGCTTCGTATTGGGCTTCTTGAGCCAACTGACGGGGCTCATCTGTATCGTAACGATCTTCGGTGAGAAGAGATTCTGCTCGATCTGCCAATTCAATGGATCGAAGTAAAGTCTCTGGTGCACGCTTTTTCACTTCTCGAATTTCAGCTTGTTTCAAAAGCTGTCTTGTGCCATCCAAATAATTGGCCTTGATGGCTTCGAGTTCTGCTTGCCGATACATTCGCTCTGCTTTTCGGGCTTTTCCTTTGGCTCCTGGAAGATCGTTCTGTTCAAAAAGCCGGCTGGCCTGTTCCATGATGGATTCAGCCTCTTGCCAAAGTGTTTTTCTCAAAGAAGGGGCATCCACAAGCAATGCATCGTTTCTGGCTTTGATGCAATCTTTAAATGTGGCTTGGAGTTCTGAAGTTGTATGAATGGCTTTCTGAAAATAGGCATCAGCCACTTTGAGTTTTGTTTTTATATCTTCTAAATTTTTCCCTGCTTTGAAATCTTCTTCTGCTTTTTGATAGGCTTTTTGGGCTGTTTCAAAATGAGTGGGCGAGAAAAAATCAGCGTGAACAAGCTTGGCTTGTGTGAAAAGACTATCCACCCGGTGAAAAAGAAGATCCCGAGGCGTCTGACTGTAAATGGGAATCGCCACACATAGCAAAAAAGAATATAAAAATTTCATAGCCCCTCCTAATAATTTTATATAATCTCGTTTTTTTATCCCATACATCTTCCACAAAAAATCAAAAAGGCGTCTTGCAACGCCTCTTGAAGATTTATTTTTTTACTGCTCCGGAACGAATACATTCCGTGCACACCAAAAGCCGGGTTGGCTTCCCATCCACTTTTGCTCTTACTTTTTGGAGATTCGGCAACCACCGCCGTTTTCGAGCATTATGGGCATGGCTGATTACATGACCAACCCTTGGTCCTTTTCCACAGATTTGACATCGTTTCGCCATACTTTTCCTCTAAAAAATTTTTATCCCTGTTTGAAGTTGTATAATAATACAAAATTAAAACGAAAAAATCAACTGGAGAGCGCGTTCATTCACGTGCTCTACACCTTGAAGGTGGACACTGCTTACTTGAATGCCTTTTACTCTTTTCCCTCACCTAAATCCTCTCCCAAAGGGAGAGGACTTTTTCTTTTCCCCCATCTCTCGCAAGCGTGAGAGCACTCTCTTTTCCATTTCTCCCGCCTGCGGGAGAGAATTTTCTTTTCCCCTCTCCCACCGGGAGAGGGTCGGGGTGAGGGCTCGTCATTAGCCGACCTCACCTTGGAGGTGAAGACCGCTTGAATTCCAAATCAACCCCCTCGATCCCGCATACGCAGAATCGGTCCGCCTTGAAAAAAGGGGGACAAAAATAAACGTCATGCTTATGCACCTCGGTGAACTTCTATTCTCTTCGTTCACCTTTTGTTCTTTTTCCCTCACCTAAATCCTCTCCCAAAGGGAGAGGATTTTCTTCTTTTCCCCCATCTCTCGCAAGCGTGAGAGCACTTTCTTTTCCATTTCTCCCGCCTGCGGGAGAGAATTTTCTTTTTCCCTCTCCCACCGGGAGAGGGCCAGGGTGAGGGCTGTTATTAACTGGTCTCCACCTTGGAGGTGGACACCACTTACTTGAACGCCTTTTGCTCTATTCCCCTCACCTAAGTCCTCTCCCACGGGGAGAGGACTTTTTCTTTTCCCCCTCTCCCTTTGGGAGAGGGCCAGGGTGAGGGCGTGTATTCTGATTGGAAAAAATAAAAAAAAATTCTACCTGTACTTCTCAGGAAGAAATCCAATTATTCAAGTTTCTCTTTCTCCCATTCCCGAATCAATCCTTCCCGAGCAAAACTGTAATAATCCTTTCCAGCAATAATAATATGATCCAACACTGGAATCCCCATGCATCGCCCTGCCTCTACCATCTGCTGAGTCACTGCCCGATCTTCTGGAGAGGGAGCGATATTCCCGGAAGGATGATTGTGCACAAGAATCACTGCAGAAGCCAGTTCATCCACTGCAGGTTTGAACACCTCTCTGGGATGCACCACACTGGCATTGAGTGTACCTTCAGACACAGTATAATCTCGAATGATTCGATTGGCCCCATCGAGGAGAATGACTTTGAAAATCTCGTGACGGGCATCTCGTAAACAGGGGCTAAAAAATGTCACGATATCCTCTGGCGTGCGAATTTTTTCTTTTCGTTCTCGAGGCCTTTCTATGGTTCTTCGACCCACTTCAAACGCAGCCACAATGCGAGCCGCTCTCGCTCGTCCAATCCCTTTGATTCGAGAAAGTTCTAAAACTGTCTTATTACATAACACAGAAAATGAGCCGATTTCGGTAAGTAAAATTTTTGCCAGATCCACAGCACTGGCTCCTCCAGTGCCTGAGCCAATCAAAAGAGCAAGGAGTTCTGCATCACTCAATGACCCCGGACCCAATTGAATTAAACGTTCTCTTGGGCGTTCATGAACAGGCCAATCTTTGATCCGAATGCGATATGTGGTATTTTCATGAACCTGCTTTGCCATGACATTCTCCCAATCAAAATGAAAGAGAAGGGAACTGACCCCATCGTTTTTGATAAGCCCTCCGGATTTCATCTAAATAGGCATAGGGCACTTTATATCTACCAATAAAAAAAATGCCGTCTCGTCCTCCATGACAGTCTGAACCTCCAGACATGAGAAGATTGTATCGCTTGGCAATGTCTTTTAAAAATTTCTGCCGATCTTCGAATAAAAACGGATGAACCACTTCAATCCCATCCAACCCCAATTTTACAAAATGGAAAAGAGTGGATTCCGAAATTCCCACACCCGGATGCGCAAGGAATGAAAGGCCCTGCGCCTTGACGACGAGAGAAATGGCTTCTTCGGGTGAGATTTGATATTTTTCTTCATAGGCTTCTGATCCATATCCAATGTAGTGCTGAAATGCTTCTTGAATAGTGCGTACATAGCCTTTCTCCACCAATACTTCTGCCAGGTGCGGGCGTCCAATACATTGACCACGAGCTTTCTTTTCCACTTCTTCAATTGAAATGTGAATTCCAGATCGATTCAGATTTCGAATCATTTTTTCCGCACGGTGGTGCCTCTCTTTCCGAAATTTTTCAAGATATTCTGTAAGAGAAGGAGAAGAAATATCGATGAAATAACCCAAAATGTGTACATCTTTTCCATTAAATTGGGTGCTCAATTCCACTGCCGGAATGACTTCAATTTGAAGTGTTTTCCCTACAGCCACTGCCTCAAGAATTCCGTCGATGGTGTCATGATCCGCAATCCCGATGGCGGAAAGCCCCTCTCTTTTGGCCCTCTCTACCATTTGGCCTGGCGTGAGAAGTCCATCTGAATAACAGGTATGGACATGCAAGTCCACCCAAGATGGCAAAGAATTTTCTTGATTTTGATCTATCGTTTTCGTTTATTTATCCAATATGAAATTGTATGTCCATATTTTGATTTTATTCTCGATGGCGCTTTTTCTTCCGCACTGCCACAGACACACTTCGAACGTATCTCGTATGGCAAAACTCTATGCAGAACTGGTGTTACTAAAAGAACGCACAGGAGTCCATTCAGATTCTGTTTCTGCTGATTCTTCGTTGGCATTGCTTAAAAAATATCACTTCACACCAGAAGAATGTAAAAACACAATTCAGTATCTCAATCAAAATCCTGAAAAATGGATTTTATTCTACCGCGAAGTTTCTTCCTATTTAGAAAATGCTAACAAATCCGAGGAAGCGCCTCCCCGCTAATCCAATCCACAATTCGGTGCGTTCCCCATCTTGTCTGCAATACCACCCGAGGCGTGGATGTATTCTCTTTTACCCGGCCAATGATTCGAGCTTCTCGACCGTAAGGATGTTTTCTCATGGTCTCCACTGCCTGACTGGCCAGATGAGAAGGAAGGAAAATCACAATCACACCTTCATTCGCCACATAGAGAGGATCCAATCCCAAAAGTTCGCACACTGCCCTCACATCTTCAGAGATGGGTAGAGCAGATTCATCGATTTCAATCGTCACACCCGATTGCATTGCAATTTCATTGAGAACAATGCCTACCCCCCCACGGGTGGCATCCCGCATGGCATGAATTTCTTTACACTCATGAAATAGAGTTTCGATCAGTCCATTCAAGGGTGCCACATCCGATGTAATATGCGTGGTAAATCCAAGTTCTTCTCGAACTGTCAGGACTGCAAGTCCATGCCTACCAATGGGTCCATTGATGAGAACTTGATCCCCTGGCTTGGCACCCGCTCCTGTGACAGGTCTTCGACCTTCTGGGAAAACCCCAATTCCAGAAGTGTGGAGAAAAATCGCATCCCCCTTTCCTTTTTCCACCACTTTGGTATCGCCTGTGACAATCCGAACCTCTGCCTCTTCCGCGCTCGCTTTTATAGAATGCACTACCTGTTCAAGTGCGTCAAGAGAAAACCCTTCTTCCAAAATAAAGGCCACACTGAGGTACTGAGGAATCGCGCCCATGACCGCCAAATCGTTCACGGTACCACACACTGCCAAACGGCCAATATCCCCTCCAGGGAAAAACGGAGGCCGGACCACAAATGCATCGGTTGTAAATGCAATTGAACTGCTTTGAAGTTCCAGAATGGCGCTATCGTTTTGATGAAAGAGCTCTGGATCATTGAAAATCGGAAGAAAGAACTCCCGAATCAATTGATGCGAAATCCTTCCGCCGCCTCCATGGACAAGTCGAATAGGGTCTTTTGTGTTCATGAGAACAAATTAAACTCCATAACGAAAATATGCTGCACAAGTACCTTCGGAAGAAACCATACATGCCCCGATGGGATTTTCTGGCGTACATTGCGTTCCAAAAAGAGGACACTCTGAGGGACGGGTTTTTCCTTTGAGCACAGCCCCGCACAAACAGCCTTCGGGTTCTCTCGTTTCTTCCACTTCCACTGAAATTTGTTTTTCCGCATCGTACATTGAAAATTTTTCTCGAATTTTTAAACCGCTCTCAGGAATGAGTCCCAATCCCCGCCATTCAGAATCGCAAGGTTCAAACACTGTCCGAAGAATGTGTAAAGCAGTGGGATTGCCCTCTGGAAGAATCGCCCGTCGATATGCCACATCGACCTTTGGTGTAGAAGAGCGAATCTGTTTTACCAGCATCAAAATGCCTTCGAGAATATCCACAGGTTCAAACCCTGCCACTGCACAAGCGACACGGTATTCTTGAACCAATGCGTGATAAAAGGAAGTGCCGAGAATGGTGGTCACGTGCCCGGGCAATATATATCCATCGGGCTTTTCTGGGCCAGTACTTAAAGCTTTTAATGCAGGGGGCATGATTTTATGCGCAGAAAGCACAAAATAATTGGTTAATCCCAATCGATGTGCTTCAAGAATGGAAACCGCCACGGTCGGTGCAGTGGTTTCAAACCCGACGCCAACAAAAACCACTTTTTTGTCCGGATATTTTTGGGCGAGCCTTAGTGCATCTAGCGTAGAAGCCACGACCCGCACATCAGCGCCCTTACTCCGTTCTTTTTCCAAGCTGGAAGAAGACCCTGGCACTCTCAACATATCGCCAAATATGGCAAGAATCACGTCTTTTTTTCGACTTAGCTCGATTGCATGATCCATCGTTCGATTCGGAGTGACGCACACCGGACAACCGGGACCAGAAATCAGTCGAATGGATTTGGGAAGAAGCTCCCGAAGGCCAAATCGGGCAATATTCATGGTATGGGTTCCACAGACTTCCATCAAGACCATTTCCTGACCATTGGCCTCCTGATGAATGGCCTTGGCCAATCTTTGAATCATTTCTGGAGAACGAAATTCGTCAATATACTTCAAAAAAGATTCTCCATTTCTTTTAATAAGGCGAGTGTCTCTTGGGCTTCTTTTTCATCCACCTTTTGAATGGCAAAGCCTGCATGCACCAGGACATAATCGCCCACTTTCACATTTTGCAAAAGGTGAAGACCGATTTCGTGCTGAATGCCCCCTGCTTCCACAATGCCTCGATCTCCCAAAACCTCTACCACTTTCATTGGAATGGCCACACACATGTTCTATCCTCTATTTTACCAAATGATACAGTGTCACTTCATAAATAAGCAGTCCTTCGTAAAAAAGAATAATCCCTCCCGCTATTTCTTCTACGGTAAATACGCCCCCAAAAATCTTGCGTTCTCCGTAATGGAGAAGAAACAAAATTCCTCCTGCAGTAAGGAAATACTTAAAAACAAAAAAGAATTCATAACTTAATGAAAGAGCATATCGCATCACGGGATTGGCTTCCCAGGCTCCTTTTTCGACAAGACAAATGGTCAAGATACCGTCTAGAATGCAAAAAATTAAAATAACAAACAATGTAATGACATATTTATAAGATAAAGACCTTCGTTGAAAGAAATCCCATCGATTTTGTTTTCGCACTTTCAGGCCCTTTTTAAAATCTCACTGTTTAAAATAACAAAATAGAAAAACAAAATCAATCAAATCCACTATTCCGCTTCCAATTGATACGCCGCAGACACCGCTTGCCCTAAGGAAAGCCCTCCATCGTTGGGAGGCACTTGTTGATGATAGAGCACTGTAAACTCATATTTTTCCAAAGTCTGAAGGAAATTTTCAAAAAGAAAGCGATTCTGAAAGCATCCTCCGCTGAGCGCCACGGTGGAAATCCCGTATTCTCCACGTAACTGGATACAAATTTCTGAAAAAACACGAACCACGCTTCGATGAAATTTTAGGCTGACTTCTCCTTCCGGACGACCCTGAATCACATCATGATACACCTCGCCAATGAGGGGATCCGGATCAATGAGATACATTTCATTTTCTTTTTGTAAACCAAAAGTATACTCTCCAGAGGCAGTGGGATCCATCTCCATTTCCAATTCCATGGCTGCTTGGCCTTCAAAAGTATTTCGAATGCGAAGACCCACAAGGGCAGAAATCCCATCAAATAATCGGCCAAGACTGGAAGTTTCAGGAAAAGGAAAATGCAGAAGCATTCGAATGACCGATTGCCATTTTTCTTTTTCAAGAGATTGAACAAAGGGTAAAGGAGAAATCCACTCCCAAAATCCTTCTTCATGAGAGTCAGAACCCAATTGAGTTTGATACGCATGCCAAAGATACGCAATGGCCATGCGCCAGGGTTCACGAATGGCCATGCTTCCTCCAGGCATGGGCCGATACGAAAGATGCGCCACCCGCTTGAACGAGCGCACATCTGCCAAGAGGACTTCGCCGCCCCAAATTTTTCCATCGGTACCGTATCCTGTGCCGTCCAGAGCAATGCCGATCACCCGATCTTCTCTTTTGTTTTCTGCAAGACAAGACACAATGTGGGCATGATGATGTTGCACCCCTATTTTGGGGATTCCAGTCTGAGCAAGAGCCCATTGCGTGGAAAGATAATCGGGATGAAGATCGTATGCGATGGCTTGAGGGGAAATTTCCAAAACCCGAGAGAGATGCGCAATGGCCAATTCAAAAGAAGAAAGGGTTTCGCTATTTTCCAAATCTCCAATGTGATGGCTTAAAAACGCCTGATCCTTTTTGAGCAGACAGATTGTATTTTTCAATTCTCCACCGGCTCCAAGCACAGAGCGCATGGGCCGTTTTAGAAAAATTGGAATAGGCACATAACCCCGAGCCCTTCGAATGGGAATGGGGACATTTGCCATACATCGAACAACCGAATCATCTGTGCGGATATAAATTTCTCGATCATGAAAAAGAAACGCATCCGCAATGTTTTTTAATCGGGTCAGCGCTTCGTCATTTTGAAATACAATGGGTTCTTCAGAAATATTTCCACTGGTCATGACCAAGGCAGTGAACCCTTCTCGAAGTAAAAGATGGTGCAATGGAGTATAGGGAAGCATCACACCAAAATACGGATTTCGAGGAGCCACAGAGTCTGCCAAGGGATGGCCAGGTTTCTTGAGAAGAAGGACAATTGGCCTTTGGGACGAGAGAAGAAGAGCCCTTTCTCTTGGGGTGCATTGAGCAAATTGTTCAATGGCCTCAAGATCTGGAGCCATCACTGCCAGTGGTTTTTCCTCTCGGTTTTTTCTCTCGCGTAGTCGGCGAACTGCTTCTTCATGGGTTGCATCGCAGGCCAGGTGAAATCCGCCCAAGCCTTTAATGGCCAAAATTTTTCCTTGTTTTAAAAAATTTCCTGCCTCCCGAATCGGATCTTCGCAAGAAATTTCATTTCCTGAGGCATCCGTAAGCCATACCTTGGGCCCACACACGGGGCACGCATTGGGTTGTGCGTGAAACCTTCGATTCGAAGGATCGTGATACTCGTGCTCGCAGTCTGGACACATGCGAAAGCTGGCCATGGTCGTATTTTCCCGATCGTACGGAATTTCTTTGATAATCGTGTATCGAGGCCCACAATGGGTGCAATTGATAAATGGATACCGATACCGTCGATTCTGTGGATCAAACAGTTCTCGGAGGCATTCTTCGCACGTGGCGACATCCGGAGAAATTAACGTGGCAATCTCTTCATCCTGGATGGTTTTAAGAATAGAAAATGTCGTTTCATTTTGAATAGGGATTTCTTGAATTTTGAGTTCCAGGATGTGGGCAAGCAGAGGTGGACGATTTTTCAGAATTTCAATACATTGGTCAATCGTGTCTTCTTGCCCCTGAAGTTCAACAATCACCCCTTGCGGCGAATTTTGAACAAATCCTTTGAGACCCAATCGGGAGGCACTTTGATACACAAAAGGCCGGAATCCCACGCCTTGAACAATCCCCCGAATGAGAATGCGTTTCCGTACTTCTTCCATTGAAATTCTTAATAAAAAAGGCCGACAACCCCTTGCCGGCCTTTTATATTACTTTCTTTTATTCTTCATTTAATTTTGGTCATCTTGCGAATTTCGGATTTTTCTCCTGCATTGATGCGATAGAAATAAATTCCTGAAGGCGCTTCTTTACCCATGGCATCCTTTCCATCCCAACTCACTTGATAAATGCCAGCAGGTTTATCTTCATCGACCAACACTTTCACCTCTTTGCCTAACAAATTAAAGATAGTCAAACTCACATGTGCAGGTTCAGTAATCACATATTGAATTTCGGTAGAAGGATTAAATGGATTGGGATAATTCTGGGACAATTGGAATGCCACTGGCGCTTCTCCAGTCTTTACCACCAGTGGGCCGTAATACGTCTTGCTGGTATCCATAAATGTCGTTGAAATCTCATGGAGCATGTAATAATACGTTTTGTTCCACTCGACCTTGGAATCGACAAACTGGTATTCATGGAGTTGAGAAGTGGTTCCATGACCAGGAATTAAAGCAGAGCTCACCCGAGTAAAAGGCCCTTCTGGGGATTCGCCCCGCAATACGTGAAAACCTGCCAGATTCAATTCACTTTCTGTTCTCCAGCTCAAAATCACGCCCTGCTCATAACTGTATTTCCCTGCAATTTGACCCATCTGAACAGGAAGCGTCATATCCACAAGATCTGCAGGCATAGACATCCGATTCCCCGTGACGTCATAAGGAGCGCCCAAAAACACATTCCAGGATTCCACGGTCCAAGAGAAATAATTCGGATGGGAACTCCAAGAAAACGTATTGGTCACTCCATGAGTCACAGGATATTGAAATGTAAATCGAAGAATTTCTACCCAAAGTTTCTTATCAATAGTTTTCCCAGTTCCATCTGATTTCTCCGTAAATTGGAATTGGCAATACCCGTCTTGATAACCAATTGTTTTATCATACTGCGCAGTAGGAAAGTAGTTAGGATCAGTATAAGTCACCGTGGGACTTAAATCCCGCAATGCATCTCCTACATAAAACTGATTCTGGAAATTATAAATCTGCCAGGAATAAGTGGCATAGACCTCTACAGCAACCACAAGAGTCACTGTACCACCTGCCTCACTCTCGCTTATTTTGGTCAAGCGCACATCCACTAGAGAAAAGGCCGCTGAGGAGAGGAAGAAAATCATTAATCCTACAATTATCCAACGATGCATAACAGGCCCTCCTTATAATTTAATTTCTCTACAGGGTCCAGCCTATCTCCCTAATTTTATTCAAATCTAAAAATTATTTCTCAAAATGTCAAGAAAAAAATACATAAAAATTCAAAATCAATATTTTTATATAAAAAATTGCAAATTACATGCCGAAATTAAATTTTGTTTTAAGTTCAATTTTTACAAAGCATTAAATCGATTTTTTAACTCCGCTCTATTGGGTAAAAAATTACCATCACTTTCATTTTTCAAACAATTCGCTTTTGGATATTGCAATTTTAAATTTTTCTCACGGCCGGATTAAAACCCCAAATTTTACAGGAAGAAATACATGGGTTTCTTCCAAAAAACCTGTAGACAGCCCCACATCAAAAAAGAAATTGGAATGTTCATCGAGAAAAATGTCTAGGCCAATTCCGCCTCCAATCCCCAATCCGCTTTTTGAAATTTTCGGAACAGCGTATTCTCCATTGGGCAAAATCTCTCGTTGTTCGTATTCACTCGCTGTAATTGCATTCTTTTTTAACCAGAACCATCCTCCACCCAGGTAGACATAGAATCCGAGCCTGCGATCTTCTGGAGGGGGAAAAAACTTTTTAACATTCAAATAAAAATTCAATGCATAGGCCCCGCCTCCATCGACATTGAGATACGGTTCATCCTCTTCAGATTTTACAATCCCTTTTGTACGAAGCACATCAATAAACCCTGCCCGGTCAAAAGAAAAATTGTTGTAATGGAGTCCGATCTGGAATTCCATTTGAGAAGGGAGCCGATACCCATACATCCCTCCCACATTAAACCCTTGAACATACGTATCCTTAAAATCCGAAGGAGAAACCGCCTTGGAGGCACCGGTATGGACATACCACAGAGATTCTCCGCCAAACCCAAACGAAACAATTCCCATGGCCAAAGCCATGACCCCAAAAATCATTTTTTTTGTTTCCATTGAAAAACCCCTCGTTTTTAAGTGATCTGTTGACATTATAACCCGCTTGTTCTATCTTTAAAAGGGTTATTTTTCGTTTTGAAATATGCCAAAACACCATTCCAAAATAGTTGGACCTTTTCTCTCAGTACTTGGATACCTTCTCTCTCCATTTAGCTGGTGGAATGATATTTTTCTCAATATTCCTCTGGCGTATGGATTTGGAACATTGTGTGGTCTCTTTTGGGATCGGTTATTTCTTCCTGCCACTGTACTCGGATACTGGTTTACCAATTGGATTGGTCTTGTCTTGATGCATCGTGGCTTCACTTTGTATTTTAAAAAATCCTCTTCTCGGTCGAGTTCTTCAAAAAAAGAAATCATTTACCATCTATTGATTTCTGTTTTTTATACGATTCTTCTTGTGCTTTGCATTCACTTCAAAGTGCTTCGATTGCCTCAAAATTATTTTACATCAAAGAAGCCACTATAAAAATCTAACTTTTTTTCAAAAGCTGAACGAACCAGAGAAGAACCACTGCTCCCAAAAATGCCATAAGGAGATATCCCAAAAGCCCATAAGCAAACAGTCCTAACACGCGAAATAAAAATCCCCCTACAAGAGAACCGAGAATCCCAATGGCAATATTCCCCCAAAATCCAAATCCTTTCCCTTTGGTGACTTTGCCTGCAAGCCATCCTGCCACACCACCAATCAGAATAATCAATACAATCCGCATACACCCTCCTTGTTTAAAATGGCCTCACAAACCCAAGTGTTAAAATATAGCAAAAAATTCAAAATATTCCAATCAAAGAATTCCCAATTTTTTATGGTTTTCTGAAATCGCTTCAGCCAAATCGTCGATGGCCTGTAAATCTTTTTTTGTAGGATACCCTTTACACAACACCGGAGAAAGCATTTCCACATTCCAATGCACGAGAAGACCTTTGAGCATTTCCACTGCTTTGGTATTCCAACCGTACGACCCTACCATTCCTACATATCTGGCTTTGGGCCGAATAGCATTGGCAAGATATACTGCATACACCGCGTTGGGGTGAGGGCCCACATGCACCGTGGGTGTCCCAATCACGACTGTGGCCGCATCCACCAAGGCAATCGCCAATTTCCCCAAATCCGTTGCTGCCAAATCGAACCGATAGGCAGTAATGCCACGGTCAATCAAACAATCCACAAGATGATCCACCATTTTCTTTGTAGAGCCGTGCATGGAAACGTAAGGAATGACCACTTCGTTTTTCGGTGTGTCTGAAATCCAGTCTTCATAGGCTTTGATGATAAATTGGGGATTTTGATACACAGGCCCATGGCTTGGTGCAATTTGTTTTATTTCCAACGGCCGGATCTTTTCGAGATTTTTCTTAATCACATGCCGAAATGCCATCATGATCTCTGCATAGTACCGCTTGGCGGATTCGTACACCCTGGCCTCGTCTTCTGCATAAAGATCCGTACTCGCCAAATGGGAGCCAAAAAAATCACAGGTAAAAAGAATCTTGTCTTCTTCTGCATACGTGCACATGGTTTCAGGCCAATGCACCCACGGGGTATAAATAAAACGTAATGTTTTCTCACCCAATGAAAGCACTTCTCCATCCTGCACAATGCGAAGACGATTTTCAGGGATGGCAAGATGATCCATGAGCATGGATTTGGCTTTATCAGAGCACAGGACAATCGCTTCAGGAAATTTTTCTAATACGTTTGGAATGGCTCCCGAGTGGTCCTGTTCTGTGTGTTGGGAAATCACATAATCGATCCGATCCACTGCATTCAAACATTCCAATAATCCTTCTGCCATGGTGGGATCTGTCGCGTCAATCAGCGCTCTTTTCTCAGTGCCATAGACCAAATACGCATTGTAACTGGTTCCATCAGGAAGAGGAATGAGTGCATCAAATAATCTTCGATCCCAGTCAATGGAAGGAAGCATGAGAATGCCTTCTGTGAGTTTTCGTGTTTTCATGGTCACTCTCCTTGGTTTCACTATGTCATGGGAAAACGCTGTGAGTCCCTCATCAGTTCCGAGAAAAAAACAATGGTAAAATTATTTGCAAAAATAGAATGTGTAATTTGGTTGCAATTTTTTACGCAAGTTTGTTTCAAAATCTGCATTGGTAACCTCTCCCGTATTTTGCCTGCATCTGAACACATCACTGAAAATAGGGAGTGTGAGTCCATTTATTCAAAAAGATGTCTCGCTTCATCCGCTCTGATTTTCAACTTTTTGTACTTCTCCTCGTTTTTTCAATCGTTTATTAACGCATCCGAATCATCTTGATCACTTGAGAACAATTATCCGCTCGAACATAAAGAAAATACATTCCAGATGGAACAGGCCGGCCTTCGTAATCATTTCCGTCCCACAAAATTTTATATCGAATCCCTTTTTCTATCTTTAAAGAGGGATAAGTCCATACTTTTTGACCTAACACATTCAGAATTTGCATTTCGACCAATGCCTCTTCTTTTGCATAAATTTCCCATGTGGTAGACGCATTGAAAGGATTGGGATAATTGAAACTAACAGAAATGATTGATTTTTTTGAAACAAAGGAAGGCTCTTCGCATCGGAGGAAATCGTCAAGATCATACTCGGAAAAATTGGGGGTGGGAAATGGTGCCACATACCAATTCCCCAGCCTATCTCTTGCTCGAATACGAAATGTCGTATTTTTAGAAAAATCGTCATGAGAAAGAAAAGCCTTGCAATGAAGCAGTCCTTCTTCTGGGGTGCAAATTGCCTGAATGGGAATACGCATTTCGTGTGTCCCAGAGAAAGCATCCAGAAACACAGAATCGGGATGAAGAGGCCTTTTATAGAGAAGAGAAAAATCGACTTCATATTTTCCCAAATAGGGCAAATCCATTGCATGAAGATTGCGCACAATCATCCCGTGAAAGAAAAGCGCCTCATACGCATTTACAATGCCCCAACCCAACTCATTGTCCGGATGGTTGGCCTGACTGGCAGTCTGTTTGATTGCCCGAACCACTTCCATCGGAGGAAGTTCAGGATGAGCCTCTAGAACCAAAGCGCATACGCCTGCCACAAGGGGACAGGAAAACGAAGTCCCAGAAACAAACCAATACCCCTCTGGATCCGAAGCGCTGGCACAATACACCCCCACCCCCAGAGCCACCACATCCGGCTTTATCCGGCCATCAAACGTGGGGCCAATGGAGCTAAAACCCGCACGCCTGGCCTCTGGAGTCACAGCGCCCACAGCCACCACACTGTCTCCATCTGCTGGGGAAAGCACATATTTCCACTTTGTATCCCCTTCATTGCCTGCAGAATTCACCACCACCACCCCCTTTCCAACCGCAATGTCTGCAGCAATGGTGGTAACACAGGTATTGCCATCCAGATCTGAATAAGTATATCCCCAACCTTCATCGAAAGTATTGTATCCTAAAGAGCTCGACACAATGTCCACCCCCACCGAGTCCACAAGCCATTCGAGCCCTGCCACCCACTTGTCTTCTTCAATTCGGGATTCGGAAGGCAACCATTCTGTTTTTGCCAATGCGTAAGAAGCGTCAAATGCAGGCCCAATGAGCGCCCCTTGCAAAAAACCTCCGATCACGGACAAGGTCATTGTCCCATGATGATCTTGATACGGATCGTCATTGGGTCCATTGGCCGTGACTGTATCTTGATCATAAAAATCGTATTCTGCAATCACATCCAAATGGGAAAACACCCGATGATGTCGATTAAACCCTGTATCGAGTATGCCGATCCGGATTCCCTTTCCAGAAAATCCAAGTGCATGAACTTCTGGCACATGAAGCATGGCATTTTGCGCTTCACTGGGCCCATAGTTCCACTGGTAAAAATGAAAAGATTTTGGGAGAGGAAGATCGCCAACAAAAGGCTTTTCGATTTTCCACTTCCCAACAGGCTGGATTTTTCGAACAAAGGGTAAATTTTGCACTTTTTCCTTTAAATGATCCGGAAATTCTGCACTCACTGCATTCAACCATCGGGATTGGACACAAATTCGGACCCCCATCTGTTTTAATTGGAGAAGATATTGAGAATAGAGGGGGAAATCTGTTGCATCGATCCATTGATTTTCAGGTCTTGCTTTTTTTCGAATGGCAAGACTTTTTTCTGAAATGCCCAGGGCGTGTGGAGAATATTCACGAATTGCAAAAGGACCTTTATCTTTGAAAAATATCCAATACTTGGGAGCAGAAAAACCGATTTCTGCAAATAAAAGGAAAACAATAAACGCCTTTTGTTTGAACTTCATGGACTTTTCCTTATATGCTTTCTCAATGCCTATAGTATAATGCCATCATTCAACAAATCCAAATGCTATTTTAAATGGGGGGAAATTTTTATATATTATAGGCATCGCCATGTGTTTCTTCTTTGGGTTGACATTTTTATTCCTTTTTTACTATATTGTATTCCTGTGGTATTTTGGAAAAGGGTTTCGCCAATTAAAACCAGGGAACAATCCAAAAACCCCTGTTGTCTCGGTGATTGTTCCTGCTAGGAATGAATCCAAAAATCTCCCTTTTCTTTTTCATGCATTGGAACAACAAAATTATCCACGAGAAAAACTGGAAATCGTTTTGGTGGATGATCGATCAGAAGACGCCACGTATCTTCTGATGGACCATTTTGCCAAAAGGCATTCCCATGTCAAAGTGATTCGTATTACCCAAAAAACATCCACCATGTCGCCGAAAAAATATGCGCTCACCCAAGGAATCCAAAATGCCAAAGGGGAAATCATCGTGACCACGGATGCAGATGCACATCCGGGTTCGCATTGGGTAGCCACCCTAATGCAATATTACACCCCGGAAACAGGGATGGTGATTGGATATGCGCCGTATCGAACCGATGGGCCTTATGACACGCTTTTCCACAGGCTTCTCGCATTGGAATATTTTTCCCTGGCCGCGGTTGCCTGCGCCACGGCCAAAAGAAAATTTCCAACCACATGCAACGGTGCCAATCTTTCGTTTCGAAAAAAAGTATTCGAAGAAGTGGGGGGATATGGTGAAAAGGGAAAATGGCTTTCAGGAGACGATGACTTGTTCCTTCAAACGGTATTCCACCGTACTTCCTGGAAAATTGATTTTGCCATGGGTCCAGACGCTGCCGTTTTCAATAATCCGCCCAGAACCGTGGGAGAATGGATTCGCCAGCGCCTTCGTTTTTCATCAAAACATCTGGCTTATCCATGGCGTGTAAAATGGGTATTGGGCGGAATATATGCTTTTTACGTATTTTTACTGAGTGCCACCATTCTCGCCATATTCAGGCCAAATCTTTTTCCTCTGGTCCTTGGAATCTGGGGAATCAAGAGTCTGAGCGAAGTGATTTTTCTCAGAAAAGCCAAACAAAAACTAGAGCAAAGACCTTTACTTCGGTATTATCCATTGGCTTGTGTACTGCATGTGCTCTATGTAGTGTTTTTTCCACTTTTAGGGCAATGGATCAAACCCAAGTGGAAATAAAAAACCCTCTTTTGAGAGGGCTGGTACGCCTGTTGGGAGTCGAACCCAAAACCTTTGGCTCCGGAGGCCAACGCTCTATCCAGTTGAGCTACAGGCGCTTTTTTTAATTTTATAAAAATTCCAAGAGAAAGTCAATATCTTTCAAGTGCTTTTTTATTTTGATTTCAAAAAAAGAATTTTGTATCTTGTTAAATGATGGAAACATTAGAAATTTTACAAAACAATCTTTCGGAACCATCGGTATTTACTTCTGAATCTTTTATTGCGTATCGAAGAAAAAAGACAAAAAAGTTCAATGCCCTATTTCCTCGATATGCAATCCTGGGCTTTTTCCCTAAATTGTATCACTGGATTCGTAAAAATTATCCTGTGACAATTTATGACTTTGTCCACAAACCCCATCCATATTATATTTTCCAAGTGCAAGGCATTTCAGTGAGTTACGTATTCCCTGGAATTGGTGCGCCATTGGCTTCTGCCATCCTCGATGAAACATTTGCTTTGGGTGCTGAAATTTGTCTCTTTATCGGTCCTGCGGGTGTCCTGAATAAAGCCATTCCAAGAGGAAGTCTTCTTCTTCCCACACGCGCAGTAAGAGACGAGGGAACCTCTTTTCATTATGCCCCTCCGGCTCGATATGCAGAACCTGATGCGGATCTTTTGTATTACACTAAGACGCTCTTAGAGCAGAGCCAACATCCATATTTTGAAGGCATCACGTGGAGTACGGACGGCGTGTATCGAGAAACCGGAAGTAAAATTCAGCGCCTTCGAGAAGAAGGGTGCCAATTTGTCGACATGGAAGCGTCCGCGCTTTTTTCTGTGGCAAAATTTTATGGAAAAAAAATTGCAGGTCTATTTCTGGCCAGAGATGCAGTGCACGAAATGGGCTGGGATCCACTCCCAACCATAGCAAAAGCCACAACCCGTGTGGTGGATTTATTTCACATTGGAGTTCAAGTCTTTCTCCATTGGGAAAAACAGACAATAGAAAATCCACTAAAACAAAAGGGGTGCCCAAAATGAAACTGAAAAGTGTTGTTCTATGGATGTTATTTCTCGTTATCCATGCACATGCTGAGGAACTTTACATTGGCTTCCACGTAGCAAATAATCAATGGGGGAAAAAGTGGGTGTATACGCCTCTCCCAGAAATTGGTATTTCATTTCAATATCTGGCTTTGGGAATGGATGGTACCCTGGCTGGATATTCGGTGTACAATCCATTGACTCAAGGAGAATCCGATTACCTTTTTCGCACCCGAGTTTCATTGTATTCCATGCTCCAAATTCCAGTTCGGAATCTTTTTTTTCAACTGGGATATGGAGTGGCCTCTAACTTCCGAAGAGAAGAACGATACGGTGTCATTGAAAATGAAATCCCCCAGTACCACTTCACCTCTTTTGAAAATTTCCACGGCGAATGGAGAATGGCCGGGGGAGTCCGGATTCCGGTTTCTCCCCATTACGCCCTTCTTCTCAAAGGAGGAATGGTCCAGCAGGAAAAGCATTGTCGATTTTTCTTTGGCGGAATCGGCATTGCGATTCGACCCAGAAATGGATCCGCGCCTATTTCCATGCCTTCTGTCCCATTCTCTCCTCTTCCGGAGAAATCCCTTTCCACCCGATTGCATCGTATTGCGGTGATTGGAACTCGAGATCAAATCCAGGCGGAATTCAACACTGCAATTGAACTCGCATTACTCAAAGCAAATGTCGAAGTGGTGGCATGGGAAAAGCTCCGGCTTGCAGTAGAAGAAAAAATGCTTCAAGAAGCACGCAAGTGGGATCCCAAATATCCAAAATCTGCATTACCAATGGACTCTTTATCTGAAACGGAAATCGGCATTCGGGCAGCCCAAGAAATCCCTCTGGAAGGCCTGATTCAAACAGGCATTCGATATTTTTACAAAACATATGGAGGCGATGTGTTGGTCCAAAATGCCTGGGTGAGTATTGTGGATCCACAAACAGGCAAAATATTATGGATAAAGGATTACCAATTTGAAAATCTTGTGCTCGAGCGATGCAAAGAGCGCGTCATTTCGGACCTATTACATGCCATCGAACAAATTCAATAATTCAAAAGATGGCCTAACACGAACAAAAGGCAAAAAATGGAAATGGACCGACGTTCTTTTTTGAAAACCAGTGGCGTTGGACTATTTGGAATCATGATGGAGAATTGGATGCCAAAGATGAAACATACACACACTCCTCCATTCTTTTGGGAAACCCATTTCAAGGTAACCAAAGAACAAATGGAAAAAATTCTCCAAACTGCACTTTCCAAGGGAGGAGAATTTGCAGAACTCTTTTTCGAATACCGAATTGCCAATGCCATCCGAATGGAAGAAGAAATTATTAAGGAAACTTCCCAATCGGTCCAGATGGGATTGGGCATTCGGGTGATTTCCGGAGAACAAACGGGTTATGCATATACCAATGATCTCTCGTTTCAAAAAATGAAAGAAACGGCACTCACTGCAGGTGCAATTGCAAATTCTCTATCGAAAATAAAGATTGCAGATCTAAGAGAAAAAAAATGTGCCCATCAAGTGTACGATCTCTCCCAGGGTTTTGACCAATTGGACTTAAAAGAAAAAATAGGCCTCTTACAAAGGGCATATACGTCAGCCCAGCAGTACGATTCACGGATTGTAAAAATACAAGCATGGCTGACAGACGAAATGCAATATGTGACCATTGCCAATTCCGAGGGATTGCTCATTTCAGATGTCAGACCCCAAGTCCGGCTTTCTGTAAGAGCCACTGCAGAACAAGAGAGAGTCCGGAATACCGGGTTTTATTCCGGAGGAGGAAGAGTAGGCCTTGCCTATTTTGAAACCCAACGGACCCCAGAAACCATTGGACAAAAAGCAGCAGAAGAGGCAGTGATTCTCCTTTCTGCCATTGATCCCCCTGCAGGCGACCAGCCTGTGGTGTTGGCTTCAGGCGATTCTGGTGTCATGATTCATGAAGCAGTGGGCCATCCTCTTGAAGCAGATGCCAATCGAAAAAAAACATCCATTATGTGGGACAAATGGAACCAACAAGTGGCCAGTCCTCTCGTGACCATTTATGATGATCCTACCCTTTTGCACTTCCGAGGGAGCCTTAACATTGACGATGAAGGAACCATTCCACAAAAAACGCTTCTCATCGAAAAAGGCAAATTGGTAGGTTATTTACAAGATCGACTTTCTGCCAAACTCATGGGCATGACGCCCACAGGCCATGGCCGGCGAGAAAATTTCGAATGCATTCCCATTCCGAGAATGTGCAATACAGTACTCGAAAGAGGAGAGGCAAATCCAGAAGACATCATTCGCTCTGTAAAAAAGGGATTTTACGCAGTCTCCTATCAAGGCGGTCAAGTACAAGATTCAGGGAAATTTACTTTTTCAGTAAATCTCGGCTATTTAATTGAAGATGGTAAACTGACCTTTCCTGTCAAAAATGCCACCCTGATCGGAACCAATGTCCAAATTCTCAATGAAATTGAGATGATCGGCAATGACATGGGGTTTTTCCTTGGAACGTGCGGCAAAGAAGGGCAATCGGTTCCAGTCACTGCAGGAACACCGACCTTAAAAATTCGAAAGATGACAGTCGGAGGCCGTGTATGAAGATTCGAAAAGAGCTTCTGGAACTTGCAGAATCTTTGGTAAACTATGGACGAAAACAAGGGGCAGAAGAAATCCAAGTGGCTATTTCTGAAGGCACTGAGTTTTCTTTAGAGATCCGCAATGGAAATATTGAGAAACTCATAGAAGCAAATTCGCAATCGATTGGGATCAAAGTCATTCTCGACCATCGGGTGGCCCAGGTGAGCTCTTCAGATCTCTCTAAAGAGACTCTCCAGCACCTAATTCGTACCGCAATTGAAAGGGCCAAAATTTCAAGTCCAGATCCTTTCTCTGGATTACCCGAATTGAAACACGTGGAATTGGACGATACTAAACTTGAGATTTATGATCCCTCCCTTCTTGAACTTTCTCCAGAATTTAAAATTCAATATGCCAAGGAACTGGAATCCATTTGCTTGGCAGAACCAAAAATTAAAAAATCTTTTGGTGCAGGACTGAGTACATACGCAGGAGCCTATTATTTAGCCAATTCCAATAGATTTTTGGGCGCTTATCGAAGAACCTTCTTTTCCAGCGGGATCACTCTTCAGGCAGGAGAAGGAGACAATCTCATTGATGAAGGATGGGAAGAATCGTGTCTCTATCGGAAAGACATTCCACCGCCTGGAATCATTGCAAAAAAAGCCATCCACCGAGTGATCCGATTGATTGGGGCAAGAAAAATCGAAACGCAAAATGTGCCTGTGATTTTGGAAGCGCCTGTGGCATCGCATTTTCTCCGTTTTTTGTATCAGTGCATTAACGGAAATACGGTTTATCTAAAACAGAGTTTTTTGGCTGAACAACTTGGCCAACCAATTGCAAATTCCGATATCACTGTGATCGACGATGGTACCATTCCCCATCGTCCTGGTTCAAAACCTTTTGACGGGGAAGGAGTTCCAACGCAACGTACGCCTGTGATCGAGAATGGAATTCTCAAAAATTTTCTCCTGGATACCTATACTGGCAAAAAATTAGGTATGCCTTCTACGGGAAATGCCTCTGGGCCAAACAATTTCTTTCTCTCTCCGGGAAATGCGACGCCAGAAACGCTCATTCGCTCGGTTTCAAAAGGGATTTTGATCACCGGAACCATTGGATTTGGACTTGTACCGACCACGGGCGATATTTCTCAAGGCGCGTTTGGCATTTGGATTGAGAATGGAGAATTGGCATTTCCTGTTGCAGAAATCACGCTTTCAGGGAATTTAGGAACATTACTCAAAAGTATTGAAGGCATTGCCAATGATCTGGACTTGAACCGGATCATCAGTGCTCCTACCCTCAAAATTGCGGAAATGACCATCGGTGGGAAATAGCTTACTTAATTAAAGAGGACTTCGGCAAATCTTAAAAAATAGTCACCTGAACTTGTTTTTCAGAATCTCATACCAAGGGAAGAGAGATGTAAAAACAAGTTCAGCATGACTTTTATGTACGAATTTGACTATAAACTCTGACCTTGATACGTCTGATAGAGTTTCCGTACTGCAGGAATATATTCTCTGGTTTCACTCCACAAATATTTGGGATCTCGTCCATTGGCAAGCCACAATGAAGCTTGCTTTTCGCCTCCGTTATACGCGGCCAAACCACCTTCCAAACCGTATTGTTCGATCAAGGCAGAAAGCAACCGACACCCAATGCGTAAATTGTAAATGGGATTAAAAAGCACTTCTTCTGGAGTGGTCCACGTAATCCCTTCGTATTGAGCAATAAAACATCCCACCACAGGCATGACTTGCATGAGCCCCATGGCCCTGGCCTTGGAAACAACCCGAGGATTCCACGTGCCTGCACTTTCATGGGTAATCACTGCACAAAGCAAATCCACGTTGAGATTGGTATATTTTTGGGAAAGATCATAAATCTCGCTGGCAATTTCATACGCTTCCAGGGAAGTCATTTCTTTGTTATGTTTTTCGATGATTTTCATCACTTTTAGGATATGATATTGACGAATGCTATCAATGTTCATGGCTGATCGAAGATGGATCAGCTCCTGGCCAAATTTTTCCATACGGGAAACCCAAACCCGATAGAATACATACACACCACTTAAAAAAATCACCACAACCAGAACAAATGGCATTAAATTAAGAAATTGTTTTTTAGATTGATTTTGAAACAAGACTTTTTTGTCTTTGTTTTTCATCTTTCCTCCTCAATGCCGTGAGAATTGAATGTAAGTAATAGAAGCAATATGTATGCCAAAAAGGCTGTGGATCAAAAAGTATTTCTCAATCGCACATGAATTTTACCCTGTAAAATCCCATCTCCCTCTCCCAAGCCGTACTCAACCCCCAAAAGTCCAAGCCGAGTCTCAAGTGAAATGCCAAATCCATATCCCATCTTGAAGTGCTTGATCATTTGATTCGAGCGTTCTTTTCGTTGATAAAATCCATGATCCAAAAACAAAAACACACGAGAAGCGCCACCGAGCAAATACCGATATTCCAAATTGCTCCAGGCGACCAAGGTCCCATAAAATGCCTCTTCTCGATATCCCCGAAGCGTGGAAGCACCTCCCAATCGGATCTGATCTGCAAGAGAAGGATATGGATCTCCTGTTTTTACTTCCACGCCAGAAATTTTAAAGTCTAAAATCTGACGAAAGAAAAGGGGAATGGCCCACTCCACGTCCATCCGTGCCTGACGAGTCCACACCCGAGGCCTGAACTTTTCTTGACTGAGCAACCAATCCGGTCCAATATGACGCTTTGTACCCGAAGTGAGAGACGTAAAATACCGGATGCCTCTTTGGGGATTGAGGGGATCATCCAACGTATTGTATTCGAAATGGACTGTCAAAAAAGTGGTGGTACTTCTTGGAATCCGAAAAAATGCACTCCCCACAGAATCTGGAAGAATTTCTTTTTTACCGGTTTCTATTCCACATGAAAAAATGGGCCAAGGAGACCATTTAAATCCCAGCTCAAAAAATCGGTCCACGTACAGGGTATCCCGAATTTCTTGTCCCAAACGGAATCGTCCAAAAATCGGTTGACCAAAGAGCCACGGCTCTTCGTATCGGAACCGCAGGCTTTGGGTGCGCCTGTCCTTCTTTTCCCAGAATGCCTCCAAAAAACGACCCGTGCCAAACAGATTGGTAAATCCCAATTCGAGTTTTCCTGTAAAGTATCCTTTTTCCGAACGGGTGGTAGAAGGCACATATCCAATCACACCGTCTAAAGTGGTGGTATTTCCTTCTTGAATTGGGAAAATGACATGGGCCTTATTTTCAGAAAAGGTCATGCGAGGTTCAAGCACTTTTTGGAAAAATCCAAGCTGTTTGAGAGCCCGTAGAGCCGAGTCAATTTCTCGTTGAGAATAGGGCGCCCCCAGTTTTAACCGGGTTTCTCGGACAATCACTTGGGTGCGCGTAAAAGTGTTTCCTTCTGCGCCAATCGAACCCAACCGAATGAACGGTCCCTGGTCTACACGACATACAATGTGAATCCCCATTGATTTTTGCGAAACCGAGTCGTGCTCGATTTGAAGATTTTGGATTCCCACTTTGGCAAAAGGGTATCCACGGTTTTCATAATAAGAAAGAATTTGTTCAATGTCCTTTTGAAGCCAGAATTCAGAAAACGCCTTGCCAGGTCGAAGCCAAAGCACAGGGAAAAGGGCTTCCCGATAAGAAGCCTCTACGCCTTCCCATTCGATGGTACGGACAATCAAAGGAGGCCCTTCTGTGATCCACACTTCCAGTGTGGCTTCTTGAACAATTCGAGACTTTGGTTGAACCCGCGGTGGCTCAAAAGACGAGCGAAAAGAATCGATTCTTGCAAAATATCTTCCTTTTTCACGATATGCATTGAGAAGCGAATCAAAACGCTTGGCTGAAATGGGAGAAGAAAGTTTCTCTTTTTCTCGAATTTCTAAAATCTGCAAAACCTCCTGTCTGGGAAAAAGCCGAAGACCATGAAATTTCACCTGGGTGAGTACTGTATCGAGAGGCTGGGCATTTCCAATAGCCACCCAGAAAAAAATCCACCAAATCCCATGTCGGAGTGGAGACCTCAAAAGAAGGCTCGCATTTCCAATTGACCACTGTGGAAAAATTTTTCTCTCCACGGTTCTTTTCTCCCACGATACGAAAATGTGGCAAGAATATGGCTTGTGACCCGATAATTAAAAAGCACATTCAATCGAATCGTTCTCCCCGGTTGATCTCCTCCAAACATTTCATAGGGCAAGGTTCTCCCCCGGGGTTCTGAAAACACATGACCCCATTCCAATTCGGTCCGAAATTGACCCTTGGTATTGAACGCATACGAAAAACGGGGAAACCAAAAAAGCGCCATGCCTTTTGAATCCGGTTCAGGCTCTCGATCCAATGCTTGCCGAAATTTGGCTTTCAATGCCCATTCCATTCTCGTTTGAGGCCGAAAAGATGCTTCCAAGACCACGCCATACGCGTGAATATTTCGATCTGTACGAAATTGTGAAAAATATTCTTTTCTTTCAGTTTGCTTTTCCATTTCAGCCAAAATCCCCCATTGTGGAAAGGGATTTCCTTTGAGGCGAATGGCCCATTGCCGAAATTTCCGAAAAGTCCCTTCCTCCAGAAATTGATGAGATTCTGAATCGTCCCCTCGCCATCGCATCCGAAAGGAAAATCCTTTTTTGGTATCCGTATATTCCAAATCTTCCTGAAACGAAATCGCACCCGTGACCAAAGTGGAATCTTTTCCCCAATGGGGCTGGAATGCCCTGAGATTCACTTTTTGAAATTCTCGCGCTTTATCTCTTCGCTCTGTCCGAAAATAAGAATAAAACCGGAGGTTTTTAACAAAATCCATTTTCTTTGGCAATTCCGTTTTGAGTTGCATCCCTTCAATCTGTATTTGCATTTCCCCTTCGAGATCATTGACAGGTAAAAATCGGCCTGTCTGGAACATACGGAAAATGACATCTCCGTCTGGGTCCGGCACATATTCTCCCAAATTCGCATCATACCGATAATTTCCCAAGCCAGCTCCAATGCGAATGGTATCTCGGACCATTTCTGAAACCTGGGTGGAAGAATACCGATAGTTGACTTGCATGTCCAAAACTCGATCCCAGGGGGAAAGACCAAAATGCATTTCTGCAAGATCCGTTGCCTGATCCTGTTGGCTCGAGCGTGTATAATCCCGATTTCTCCGGGTCAATAACAGAGACCCTGTCCAGACTGGATCGGATTTTACATCAAACCGAAAAGTATGCGTCCGTGCCAAAGAATTTTTACAAAGACGAGCGGATCGATACACATCCTCGAGCCGGACTTTTTCTTCCATTTGAAAAGAAAATACCTTTGGATTGAATACAACCAACCCCGTCCATTCGTCAAAACGAAATCCTGTATACCCAGAATCCGGGTCTGCATTTTTCCGATGCTCAGACTCATAAAAGAAAGAAGGAGAAATCCATTTCCATTGCGGATTTATCTGACCGTATTGGCGAATCCAGGATCCTTTTAAAAAATTTTGTTGGGTCGAAATGCGTTCAATTCTGTATCGAAATTCAGGAATATATTTGAAAAACGTATTTTTGGACGCTTCGGAATGAGAAAATGCAGCCTCCCATTGCATCCGAGTAGAAGAAAATGCATGCTGCTGAAAAGTTCCCAATTCTCCTACAAATTCAAGTGGTGTCACCGGGGCATACTCAAAGGTCAATTCTGAAATGGACTCTCCCCAGTCCTTTCCCTCGGCCATGCCCCATTTTCTTCCATGTTCCACCTCACTCATCCGACTCAAAGGTCGAAACTTGGAATCAATGGACCTTGCCTTTCCTTTAAATCCCAGAACGCCCATTCGTTTTCCATGGAGATAAAAGGGACTTTTTGTTCTACCCAATTGCGCGGTATAGGCAAAGCCGGTATTGTCTTTGTCGTCCAAAGGAGAATAAAGATTTTGATCCAGCGTACTCATTCCAATTTCATTCTCAAAAAAGAAATCTTTCCCAGGATCCAATCGGACTGCAAAATTTCCAGTGTAGTGGCTTGTGGCAAGCGGTAAAAAAATCACAGGCAAATACGCACCTTTTCCTGGACCTTCGTATCGATAAATCCCATATCCTTGTAAGCTGTACGATCCTTTTCCCTGGCCCACATAAGAGCAATACAACCGATAATCCCCTTTCAAATTTCCCACATATTGATACACTGGCCCTTCTGGAGTTTCCACGCGGATGTAATTTCCTTGTCCCTCACCCACGTATCTCGCACCAGAAGTCACTGCAGAATCTGGATTGTCTCCCGCGCGAGCAAGGACCTCTTTTTCGTTCTGAGTGAGAGAAATGTCCAAAGGATGCTCTTTGTCGTCTGCTTCTCGAAAAAAAGATGCAAAAAGTGTAATGCGGTCATTGGCCAACCGGGTTTGTCCTGAAATTCCAGAAATTGTTTTTTGAAAATTTTGAGCAGAATATTCAAAATCCACTGTAATTCGTGAATCCGAAGTAATCAACCGGCGACGGGTAAAGGTGATTTGGCCAGTGCTATAATCAATCACATAATCTTGATCCTCCCCCCGAATCATGGGCTCTCCATTGATCCATACTCTTTCTGTCCCTGCCAGCACGATAATGTCGCGTTCCCCATTGGCTCCCACAAGCGCGTACGGTCCTTGATTGCCTTCCATGCCATTGAAATGATTGGTGGCAAATTGGCCTTTTGAAGTGGCAATCCACGCAGAAATCGAACCCCTTTCTCCTTCCACTTTTCCCAAAGCACCTTGAAGTTTCCGGCTGTACTTTCCAAATTCTGTCGTTGTATTTTCGTAATTGTAATCTCCCATGGTGATTCCAATTCCCGGAGCCCGCACCTGAACAAACACTTTGTCAATTTCTTGAAGGGTTTGCGTATTGCCTTCAGGCTGAATGGGGGTGTTTTGGTCGGTGAGAGAAGCCACCACCTCCACCTTGGGTGCAATCTGGCCTGAGACCTGGAGACGAAGCCCGGATTGGAGTTGCAATCCCTGATCTGTTCCAATTTGAATCCCTCTAAAAATAGATCCACTTTTTTGTAATTCATCCGAAAAAGAAATTCCAGAAGAACGAGTCATTTTTTGGGGTGTGGCTGCTTTTTGAGGCAGAGAAACTTGGGTCGAATCTGGAAAAGATCGATGGGTATATTCAGTAAAGAGTGCAAAGGGAAAAGATTGATAAAAAACAAAAATCCCTTTGCCTGAATCTGGGACATGAGAGAAATAGAGAATCCCATGAATGTAATCGATTCGATAATCAATTAAAGAAATCAAACGAGTCGAATCGACATAGACTTCTTCTTTTCCAGAAATTAAAAACGAATGGGGAAGGATAAGGACACTGTCTTTTCCAGAAGAAACAGTCGAATACGTATGCGAAATCAAATCATAAGAACTCCCAATGGCAGATTGGACAAAAACAAAAATCAAAAGGAAAAACATCCCCAAAGCGCGGCTCAATGGAGGTTTTCTCCAGGTCGCATGGTCCAACGAAAGACAAAAACTTCAGCCCGTTTCGCATCCAAAACGTACAATAAACCATTCCCCAATGCCACATCCACAGGGGCTCCAAATCGCATTCCGGGCAATTTTTCGTCTCCCAATGAATCCAAAAGCGTGCTGTTTCGAAAAACAAAAATTCTTCGCTTGGCAGAATCTGCCACAAAAATCAAAGGATGGATTTCTCCATCATCCATGCCCATGGGATGTTGAAGAATGCCTGAACCAAAAGAATAGAGAAAATTTCCGTACGTGTCATAGACAAAAATCTTCCCTGCTTCGATATCAGAAACGTAGAGCATGCCACCTGAAATCAACAATCGCTGGGGTCGAATCAATCTTCCCTGGCCTGATTCAATTCCGCCAAAGCTGAGTTGTGGATTGCCGTAAACATCCAATTTGAGAATCCGTTGATTCTCTCCATCCAAGCAAAAAAGTTCGGATTGCGAGGTAAACGCCACATCGAGAGGAAATCCAAAATGGAAAAATTCTGGCCAAGTATCCAATGATCTTAACGAACCGATATAATTTAAATCTTTATCGTATCGTTCCACGCGATGGTTGTTCCAATCTGCAATCAAGACATCCAATCCATTTTCTGCCCAGATGGAAACAGGGCTATTGAATTGCATGACCCCTTTCCCAAAACCTCCGACTGAAGCAAGAAACTTTCCTTTTGCGTCAAACTTTTGAATGCGATGATTTCCAGTATCCACAACATAAAGCATGCCCCGGGGATCAAGACTTAGAGCTTGAGGATTTCGGAATGCATCTTTTCCACCAAAACTCGCCAAAAATTGAATAGAAATGCCATTGGAAAGCGTATCCGCCTGAACTGGTTGTATGCACGTGTACGAAAAAAGGAAAAGAAAAAGCCAGATCATAGAAGATCCCTCTCCGATTATCCCAAAGCGACGTCCAAAGTCATCATGATAGCAAAACCCAAAATGGTGGCCACCGTGGCCACATCGGAATGGGCACTTGCCTGAGATTCGGGGATCAATTCTTCAACGACCACATACATCATGGCGCCTGCAGCAAAAGAAAGAGCATACGGTAACATGGGTTTGAAATGAAGCACTGCACTGGCTCCAATGAGTCCTGCAATTGGCTCCACCAAGCCTGAAAGCTGCCCTATGAAAAAACTTTTGAAAAGCGGTATTCCTTCTCCGTACAAGGGCACAGACACTGCCACTCCTTCGGGAAAATTTTGAAGCCCTATGCCCAAAGCCAGAGACACAGCCCCTGAAAGGGAACCCACACCCAAACCACTGGAACCAAAAGCCACCCCCACTGCAAGTCCTTCTGGAATATTGTGGAGGGTAATCGCAAGGACAAGCAACACCGTTTTTTTCCACCGAGTATGAAGTCCTTCTGCAGAAGAAAGAGGAAATCCAAAATGGAGATGGGGAATGAGCCGATCCACAATCCAAAGAAAACCGCTTCCTGCCAAGAAGCCCACAAGAGGCGGAACCCATTTAATCAAACCCGCTTCTACACTCATAGCAATCGAAGGGGCTAAAAGAGACCAAAAACTCGCCGCGATCATCACGCCAGATGCAAATCCAAGCATGCCTTCCAGTAGTTTCCTAGGGACTTGACGGAATAAAAAAACCACCAAAGCGCCCAAGGCAGTCATTCCCCAGGTGAAACCGGTGGCAATCAACGTCTGGATCAGAGGATGAAGCACTTGGAATTGGTCAACGAGAACCATTGCGTGCATTTCCCATTATTGATATGAATCTGACTCCATGACTTTGTTCTTTGTAAATACTGACCCAATCTTCTGAAAAATGGAATTCCATTTTTTCTTTTCTTCTCGATAGGTTTTTAATTCAAATTCATCTTCCTTTCGAGTTGCATCCGCATGGATTTTAATTAACACAAAATACTTGGCCATGAGGTGCTGAATGCGACTGGGAATCCCTTTTTTAAGATACATGGCAAAATGGGGATGCACATGCAATACAAACCGGCGCTCGCCCGTTTCCGATTTTAATTGACGAAGCCGGTTTTCGAGTCGGGTCATCAACAAACTTTTTGAAGGGACTCTACCCAATCCATCACAGCGAGGACAAGGTTCACTGTATCGGATAAATAAACTCGGCCTGACCCTTTCTCGAGTCAAAGCGACAAGACCAAATGCGTTCATGGGCAATACATCGCATACTGCCCGATCTTTCGAAAACGCCTTCTTCAGTTCTGCCACAAGACGGCGTTTATATTTTTCCGTTTTGAGATCAATGAAATCGATGACAATAATTCCTCCAATATCCCGAAGTCGGAGCTGTCGGGCAATTTCCCTGGCCGCTTCCAAATCTGTTTCATATGCATTCAACTCATGATCCCGGTGCCCCACCGATCTTCCGCTATTCACATCAATGACCGTCATGGCTTCCACTTGATCAAAGCAAATATATCCTCCTCGTTTCAACCAAATCTTTCTGCTGAGACTTCTTTCGATCTGCTCTTCGATTTTGTACCGATCAAATAAGGGGATATCGTCTCGATAGAGTTCGACACGGGATAAAAGTCCTGGAGCCACTTCGGCCAGATATTCTTTTATTTCTCCGTACAACCGTTTTGAATCCACCACAAGTCGGTCGATGTCTGGAGAAAAAAGATCCCGAATCACACTGGCCGTTAATCCCATTTCTTTATGAATTAATTTGGGAGCTTTCTCGGTTTGGGCCCGATGTTCGATTGTTCTCCAGGTTTCGAGTAAATTGTCCAAATCATTTTTTAGGGTCTCCATATCTTTTCCAGAAGCCACTGTGCGAATGATTAAGCCAAATCCTGGAGGACACAATGCTTCTGCCAGTTTACGCAAACGAAACCGCTCTTGTCGATTTTCGATCTTCCGAGAAATCCCGATGGTCTCGCTATTTGGCACAAGCACTAAAAAACGTCCGGGCAAAGAAATCGCGGTGGTAAGTCTGGCCCCTTTCGTTCCCATCGGTTCTTTGATGACTTGCACAAGGATTTCCTGGCCTGGTTTTAAGTAAATCCCTTCTTGACGATGACCATATTTTCGATTGGATTTCCTCTCGGATTCTAAGGTTTCAGCCAATGCACTGTATTCAATGACTTTTTCGCCAAGATCCGAGAAGGAAAGAAAGCCATTTTGTTTAAGACCAATATTCACAAAAGCCGCTTTTACAGCTTCTACCACATTTTCTACCCTGCCCTTGTAAATATCTCCTACCATCCGTTCTTCTTCAGGACTTTCAAAATACAATTCCACTAAATTTTCATCTTCCAGCAAGGCAATTCGAGTTTCGGTAGAAGAAACACTGATCATGATTTCTTTCTTCAGAGACGCCATTATTCGACCTCCATGGGTGTAAAACGCTTTCCCATTTTTTCAATGAACTGTTGGATTCGTTCAATCTGAACATCCATAGGAAAATCTTCATAGCTCGGAATAAGCACACGAAGCACTTCCTCCACTCGGGCCAAAGGACCACTTCCCAATCGAAATACAAAATATAGCCCGTCTTCCTTGGCATAAAGTTCTCCCACAGAAAGACGGATATCCACTTCCTTTTGTCCCCTTTGGATTTTACACGAATTTCTCGAAAGAAATTCAGAAATTGCAGGTTCCAGTGCGCGATAGGGAGGACCTTCTTTCCAGTATGCCCGATATTGAATCAATGTAATTGAGCCGTCAAGAGGAGGAATCTGAGGCGAAATAAATCGATGTTGAGAAACGGTGAATCCTTTGGGTAAACAAGGCATAATGATCCGCTCAAAAGCCATGGGAATGGTGTCCACAGATTCGACATCCATGTATTCTGCGCGGCTCGTGTATCCCAAGGGAAGAGGAGGCCCTGGGGAAATACGAGGATGGGCATGAAATCCTTCTGAAAAGGCCAAACGAATCCGGGCCTTGCGAAACGCGCGAATAAAGGCCCGAAGCACATCCAAATGCGAAATGAACCGTACCTCAGGCCCTTTTCTGTATGCAATTCTTACCCGGTGCACAGAAGGCTTGGCCACACGCAAAATGACTGGCGCGGAAACTCTGGGTTGAGATTTTTCTGAATCAGAAAAGTCACTTTTTTGGTGGATACAAATTCGTTTCAATAACCCACAATCTTCGCATCCTTTTTCTCGGCAATCCGGAGTGGGTGTACCAGAAAATGCCTTTTCTCTTTCACGGAGGAGAAACGCCTTACTGATCCCTTTGGACAAATGTTCCCATGGCATTGTCTGTTCGATGTTTTGTGCTTGGCAAGGGGTTTTCATCGAAAGGCCACTTTCTTCAAATGCCCGAACCCAACGCTCGTATACAAATTGATCTGTCCATGCATCGAACCGGGCACCCAATTGCCATGCCCGTTCAATTGCAGAAAAAAAGCGACGGTCCCCTCTGGCCAATACGGTTTCAATTTGTGAAACACGAGGGTCCCTCCACGAAAGGACAACTTCTTTCCAGCGGATGCGATCTTTGAGATATTGAATCTTTTGTTCAAATTCTTCAATCGAATTTTGTCTCTCCCATTGAAAAGGGGTATGCGGTTTTGGCGAAAAAGGGGAAATCGACACATGGACTTCCTTCCGTCCAAATCGCCTTCCCAGTTGAACCACTTTGTGCACAAGCTCTGCAATACCCAAAAGATCCGCTTCGGTTTCCGTGGGAAGACCGATCATGAAATACAATTTCACATGACGCCACCCTTTTTTAAAAGCAATCTCCACTGCACGAAGAAGATCTTCTTCTGTATTGTTTTTATTAATCACATCCCGTAGCCGTTGGGTGCCTGCTTCAGGAGCCAGCGTGAGTCCAGTCCGTCGAAGTTCTGTGGCAAAATCCGCCATTTCTGGGGTCAACGTCTCGGGTCGGAGAGAAGGAAAAGAAATGGCAATGGGATCGTCTCGAAACAAATGTCGGAGGGAAAACAGTAAATCCATCAGATGGGGATAATCCGAAGTGGAAAGAGAAACAAGAGAAATTTCGTCATATCCTGTACAAAGAATGGCTTCTCGGGCATATTGCACCAATTCAGAAATGGGTCGAATCCGAACTGGTCGATAAAAAATTCCTGCACTGCAAAACCGGCATCCACGGGTACATCCACGCATGATTTCAAGAGAAAGCCGATCGTGGGTGACTTCAATCAAAGGCACCAGAGGAGCCACCGGGTAATATTCTGGTTTGAGACGCGGAACAATATTGGAAAAAACGATGGATGGAAGATCAGGAGATTTTGGAACAATCCGTTGAAAAATCCCATTGGCATCATATTCGTCCTGATAGAAATTGGGAATATACACGCCCGGAAGTCGAGACAATGCAAAAAGTGTTTCTTGTCGAGACCATCGTTCCTGTTTTTTCTTTCGAATCACCCGCGCAATTTCTAAAATAATTTCCTCGCCATCTCCTAAAACAAGCGCATCGAAAAGAGGCGCCAAAGGTTCTGCATGAAATGCACAAGGTCCTCCCCCAATGACGATGGGATCTTCTTCTTTGCGATCTGTTGCTCGAATGGGAATTCCAGAAAGATCCAGTAAGTTAAGCACATTGGGGTAGTGGAGTTCATATTGAAGTGTAATTCCCAAGACATCCGCAAAACGCACCGGAGTCTTTGATTCCAAAGTAAAAAGAGGGATTGCCTGGGTTCGAAGCTCCTTTTCCATGTCCGGCCAAGGCGCATACACCCGTTCTGCAAAAGCCCATTTGCATTGATTGATTCGATGATAGAGAATGCCCAAACCCAAATGGCTCATCCCAATTTCGTAGACATCCGGGAAAGCCAAAACAAAACGAACTTCAACGTTCTCCCTTTTTTTCTTGATGACATGAATTTCATTTCCTACATATCTCCCCGGCTTCTGAACACGTGGCAAAATTTTTTCAAGTTTTTCAGAGAGTAAATCCATTTTCAAACTGCACATCTCAATAGAAAAGCAAGAAGATGCGTTTTAGGAAATTAATTCCCTTCTTGTTCTTCGCCCAACACAAGAGAAACTCGATCCACGCCTTTCAAAGAGGAAAGTTCCCGCACAAACGCTTGAGATTGAGTTGGATCCTTTAGTCGAACGAAAAAACACAATTCCAAAAATTCCCCAAGCCGGGCAGGTTGCACATTCAGCAAAGTATAAGACGTGAGAAATTTTTTGAATATCGGAAGATAAATAGGTGTTTCTTTTTCTGGAGTGGGGACTACCCAAAAACGGAGCATGAGTTCTTTATACGAGACAATGCCATACCGAAGTTGCATTAATATCCAAATCACAAAGCCAATTACAAGACTCCCGACGATGCCGATGCCATAATTCCCAGAACCAATGGCCAAACCCGAAGCCAATGCAAAAAACACAAAGGTAATGTCTTTTGTATCTTTCAAAGCCGTGCGGAACCGAATGATCGACATGGCACCCACCAACCCGAATGCACGGGCCAAATTACTTCCAATGACCATAATGACCATGGCAGTAATCATGGTAATGACAATTAACATATTCACAAAAGTTGCAGAATAGCCAAATCCTTTATAGGTTTTTCGATAAAGCCATGAAATCCAAAATCCAATGCAAAAAGAAACGAGGAATTGGAGTGCAACATCAAAAAGGAAAAAAGAGGAAGTTTCTGAAATCAAAGTCTCTAAAACAGTACCTGGCATTATTCACCTCGCTACAAGACATGCTTTTTCGATTCCCAAACAGTACTTGGAAATGGACTGTGGAAAAAGATTGTATTCCTGGACCAATTCCCGCATCCATTTGGGCATGAAATCGTTGAATTTTAATTCTAAAATTGCAAAAGGATGAGAAATGGAAAGTCCTTCGACTCCATCCAATAGATCCTCCAATCGAGGATAGGCATAGGCTCTGAGATCAAAATCAATGGTGATTCTCTGATTGGAGTCCAGAGGATGCACAAAAGGTTTCCGTTCATACACCACAAGGACAGTAGGACGGAGTTTTTCTTTTAGCATATTATAAAAAAATTTGTTAACAACATAGCCAGTAGAAGGAGAAGATTGAGAATTATCCAACTCTTGCATTTCACCAAACAATAAAATCATTTCTCTTTGAGGAAAAGGCACCCTTTCTTTCACGATGAGATTGATGTATCGTCTCTTAATCTCAATAAACACATTTTCCTTTTCTCTGTCGTATGTTCGAATTCTCAGCTTCTTGCGAACCTTTAGACCATCCAATTTTTCAAAATAATATTTTAAAGTAGCACTATCAAAGTAAATGCTTTTCACTGTGTATTGGTGTTTTTTTCTCTTCTCAGCAAAAGGATCTAAAACCGCGTGACGACGGATTTTCTTGAGTACCTCGGAAACAAGTTCAGGAGACAATGCGTATTTTAGTTCGTAACGTGCTTTCAATTCGGCCCTCTCAAAAACCCATATTCCCCCGATGGATCCTCCACCATCGATCTAGCCTTGCCCAAAACGACATGGACTTTCCCACAATCCAGCCCCGGCCAAGACTTCCTGCGCTGAGTCGCATATCCCGATTTGAGATGCACATGGTCGCAAGAAATACAGGTTGATTCCTCACCATCACACTTTTTTGATCAATTGCAAAAATTATTCCACGGTGCTTTTTCCCTGTCATTCGATCCAAGACGTACACTGGGCTATGAGGATGAATCAAGGAAAGACATTCCTGGCGAATGGGCATCACACAAACCATGGAATCCATCCGGATCACTCGACAGAGCACGCTGTCTGAGGAAAAAGAAAAGACTCCATCCAAAGGAGCGCGAATTTCACCCAATGCCACTTTGGATTGAAGCGCATTCACTTGACCCTGAAGCCGTTCGATCTCTGCTTCAATCAGCCGGATCATTTCAGCCTTTTCTCCAGAATGCACCACTTTGAGTCTTGCCTCCTGAAGGGCTACATTCTGGCGAAGAAGCGCTTCTGTGGCACACATCAATTCCCATTCTTCTTGGCTCACAAGATGTTGCTCGAATAATTTCCTTTTTCGCTCCAATTGAGGAAGAATCGCGGCATGTTGTGCCTTTGCATATTCGAGTGCCTCCGTGGCTTCTTCCTGAACTGCAGGCTTTTCTCCTGCCTGAAGCACTGCCAGATTGGCCTTTGCCTTTTTCAATTCCCCTTGAAGATTCGACAACAAAAGCTGGTTTTCTGAAGAAACGATTTTCCCAATAATTTGACCTCTTTCCACTTTCTGGCCACAACGAAGCGTAGAATCCGGTATGAATTGGACAAAGTCCTGGCGATCGAATTGTAATAATAGATATTGAGAAGTTTTAAAATGGGCATTTTGACGAATCCGAGAAAGGAGTTTATCCGGATTGACTTGAATCAATTCCCATTCTTCCATTGGCACAATGTAACAAGGAACCTTTATCCAATACGGCCATGGAAAAAAGCCAATGAGCAAAATCCCAAGGCCAATTCCAAATCCCTTCACATAGGATGACTTTATTTTCCTCATGTTTTTCTCTCTCTACAATCAATAGATTGTATTAAATTACACATTTTCCTTTATAAAATCAAATCCAATCCATCAGAAAACCATTGACGAAGCGATTGTTTCTTGTTAAATTCTTATTGAAAAAACAAACAAAAACATGAACCAAGAACCATATTTTTCTGAACTTGCCCGATTACGCAAAACCTTTCCTGAAGAGGTTCAGCAAACCCTTATTGTCCAACTCCTCCAACAATGGAGTGACTCGCGGGGAAAAAAGCAAGTTGTTTCTTGTACTTATTTGGATTCTCAGCCCGCCCCCCCCATCCAGATAGGATGGTTTGGCATTTTGACTCAAGACTGGCCTGGACTTTCCAATGCCTGCATTGGCGTATTTCACGAAATGGGTTGGAATATTGATTTTGTTGTGGCCTTTCAATTCCCACAGGACGAAATTTCATTGGGAATCGCTCTGATCGCTATAAAACTCCCCACAGAAAATGAATTACAAGCTTTCCAAGTGCAAAAAGACATTATTCAAAAAAAATTGGAGCATGCAGCCATTGGAACCGGTGCAAAAGTCTATCTATTACGAGAAGAAATACGAAAATTAGAAATTTACAGTGAAGTCATTGCTTGGATCGAGTCTCATTATCAAAAAGAAGATCTGGAAGCCATTACAGGCCCCAATGGAGAAGCGGTAAAATATTTTGCAGCCCGGTCCAGAGATTATATTGAAAATAGAAGCATCGAGGAAATTGCTCGACAGATTCTCAGAAATCATACATTTATTAAAACCGTGAGAGAAAGTGGGCCTCACATTCAACTCGATATCAGCAATATGCCCACAAAAACAGAAGGGATATTCACCACAGTGACTCTGGCCGGTCCTGCTCAGATGCTTCATTTAGAGGATTGTCTAAAAACAATCGAATTGACATTTCCGCATTTTATCTTAAAACACAATCGTGAATTCACCACCAAAGAAGGAATCTCTGTGTATCGAATTGAATTTGTGGATTCACGAGGAATGCCAATCCCAGAATCAGAGCATGAAAAACTCCGAAACGCATTTAAGACATTGGTATTAAATAAACAAAGAGAACGTGCCCAATGGATTGAAACCATTGGTGGTTTTGAACACTATGCCAGAGCCATTATTCCATTGCTTGTAAGGGAAGCTCAGCATTCCAATAAAATTCAAGTATACCAAAGTGTGTTTCAAACCACAGAACTCTTCATTGATTTCAAAGTCATTGTGGCGATTCCCAATCCTGTAGAACAGTGTCGAAGACTCATCACGCAATTGGTGAGAGCATTTGAAGCTGTAGAAGGCTTAAAAACATTCGGCTTGAGACCTCCCAAATCGTTTGAAAATACCGAAGTTTTTATTATTGATCTTCGGGCAGACCTTTCGGTTTTGGAAAATGTAGAGACAATTTACAAACATGTAAAAACTTCGATTCGAAAGATTTTAGGGGACTTTCGCGATTTTGATGAAGGGATGCGCACGCTGGATGCAGAAAAGTTTAGATCTGTATGTCGAATGATGAATGGAATCGACAAAAGTTTAATCCGAGAAATCTATTACAGTATCGAAGATTTTTTTAGAGTCAGTGCGTCCATTGAAGAAATCACTGCGCATATTCGACTTGCGGTAGACATGTTGCTCTGTTTGGAAAAATCCTCTCAACCATTGCAAGTCTTAACCCATCAAGTGTATTCTCGAACACTGAATGGAAAAGAAATCCCGAAGTCCAGTCTTCTCTGTATTGCATATTCTCTCAAAACCGGAATTTTAGAAAAAATCATCGAGCTTCTCGAAAATTATGAAATTGTCCTTAGTCGACTCGAACGGCCGTCAGCGAATATTTTAATTTGCAGAATTACCGATAAAGAAAAAGCCCTTCCTGATGAAAAACTTGAAGCATTGGCAAAACAAATTCAAAACCTCGCAAAACAAATTGCAGACGTCTACCCCTCTCAAAAGGAATAATCTCCATGCATTGGATCGTTGAATTTTTAAGCTGGATAAGTAAAATTGCAATTCATCTCATTTCGACATTCGGATATGGAGGGGTGTTCCTTCTCATGGCAGCGGAAAGTATGATCCTCCCTGTCCCTGCAGAATTGGTCATGCCATTTGCAGGTTTTTTGGTCGTGCAAGGCAACTTTAAAATGGAAGCTGTATTTCTCGCAAGCGCTTTGGGAAGTCTTTTCGGTTCTCTTCTTTCTTATGCCATGGGAAGAATGGGAGGACATCGTGTAATCCTTCGGTTTGGCAAATATTTATTGTTAGACCTTGCGGATCTAAAACGTACGGAAAGCTATTTTGAACGTCACGGCGAAAAGACCATTTTTATCGGACGGTTTATTCCTGTGGTGCGTCATTTGATTTCGATTCCTGCCGGCATCGGAAGAATGGATTTGAAAAAATTCTCTGTGTATACTGTGATTGGAGCTTCGATATGGAATATGACACTTGCCTATGGAGGATATTTTCTCGGAAAAAATTGGACTGCCATTCGTCACTATACTGAACCGGTTTCGGTCGGTGTGGTCATTCTATTAGTGGGAGGAGGGATTGGTTTTATTTACCATCATGTAAAAAATAAAAGGGAAAATAAATTACTCAAACAAGAATTGCTTCAAAAGAAATCTGGACTTCTTTAACTCAAGAGAAAAAATAAACGCGAGCCCTTCCCCATTCTCCCATAAGATTGGAATTAATGGTTCCCTTGAAAAAACGCATCTTGAAATCTTGAACTTTCTGTGTTTAAAATGGAATGAGTTTATTGTTTCAGCATCTATCTTCCATTGGAGGAGGCCTGAAACAAGTTCAGGAGGACCATTCTTTAAAATTTGCCAAAGTCCTCTGCAATATTGAATAATCACTCTTCTCTAAAGAATTTTTGGTAGTATTTGGAACGCCAAAATCCTACCTAGCAGAAAAAGTGGATTGAAATATTGGAATTAGCCCAATTTTCTATTTGAACCAGACATTTAGACAGTCGTTTTAGATAATATTATTTTAATCCTCTACTTCCAGGCTTGACAGGGATACTCCCTGCTTTGCATAAAGGACATTCCGTGGGTTGAAAATTTGAAATTTCGATCTTCAATAAAGAATAATAAGGAACCTCAAAATGAATATTCCCTCCACTCCGATCCACAATGCCTGCGATCCCCACTGGAATTCCTCCACTGGACTTCACAATTTCCATGACCTCCTGGACCGAACCTCCTGTCGTGGTCACGTCTTCTGCAATTAACACTTTTTCACCGGGAAAGATTTCAAAACCTCGGCGAAGCGTTAATTTTTCGTTTACCCGTTCTGCAAAGATTGCACGGACGTGTAACCATCGGGCAATCTCCTGGCCGACAAGAATGCCTCCAATTGCAGGCGACACAACGAGATCAATAGACACATTTGAAAAATGATCTGCAAGGGCCTTACACAAAGTTTCTGCATGCCAAGGATACTGTAAAATTTTTGCACATTGAAAATACCGATCGCTGTGAAGTCCTGAAGTGAGCACAAAATGGCCTTCCAAAAGTGCCCCGGTTTCCTTGAATAACGAAAGAATTTCCTCCGGTGTTAACGTCATCGGGTTCCTTTCCTTTTCCTTTCGCAAACTTTTTGAATCGACTCTCTGAGTTTTATTGTCTCCTCTCGAGCCTTTTGCGCAAAATTTTTGCCAGAAGACGCATACAAAATGGCCCGACTCGAATTAAAAATAGCCATTTCTCCTCTTTCATCTGTCCCTTCCATTACAGAAGCTTCCAATGCTCCGCCTTGAGCACCAATTCCAGGAATCAGAAATGGGAGATCACTCGCAATGGAACGCACCCGTGCGAGTTCTTCTGGATGCGTCGCACCCACAACCAATCCGCAATTATTGTTTTGATTCCATTGAATGGCTTTCTCAGCAATCCATTCGTAAAGGGGCTTCCCATCGGCTTTTAGATATTGGAAATCTTGAGATCCAGGATTGGAAGTAAGACAAAGTAAAAATGCTCCCCGGGTTTTGTCTTTTAAAAATGGAATGACACCGTCTTTCCCCAAAATGGGATTGACAGTGACCGCATCAAACCCAAGATCAAAAAGTGCCTGGGCATATTTTTCTGAGGAATTTCCAATATCTCCCCGTTTCCCATCTCCAATTTTAATTATTTCATTGGGAATATAGGCCAATGTTTTTTTGAGAATTTCCCATCCTTCGGTTCCCATGGCTTCATAAAACGCCAAATTGAATTTATAGGCCAATACAAGATCTGCAGTCGCCTCGATGATCGCTTTATTAAATTCCAGCACAGGATCAGTCTTTTGAAAAAGAAACGAAGGGATTTTTTGTGGATCGGTGTCCATCCCGACACAGACCAACGACTGGACTTCGCGAATTCTTTTTTGTACGCGAGAATTAAAATCCATTGTCATTGAAAATGGAATTTGGGTGATTCTACGGGAAGTTCAATTCGCACCAATGTCCCTTCCCCCACGGTACTTTCAATCTGTATTCTCCCGCGATGGGCTTCTACAATTTTTTGGACAACACTTAAGCCCAAGCCTGTCCCCCCTGGTTTTTTACTAAAAAAGGGGTCAAATACTTTTGGCAAATCTTCTTCAGGAATTCCCATGCCATTATCTATCGTCTCAATCCGACATATTCCGTCTTTTTCAATATACTGAGTCCGTAACTGAATTTCTCCTTTTTCGGGCATCACTGCATCTATTGCATTTTGAAGTAAATTGACCATGACCTGTAATAATCGTTCTGCATCGACCAGCACCAACGGCATACGCGAATCCCAGTCCTTTTTAAAATGAATTTTTTTCCCTTGAAACGCAGGTTTCATCCGTTCTACCACTTGATCTAAAACATCATGCAAATCCTGTGCGACCAAACGAATTTCCTGAGGTCTTGCAAAATCAAGAACATCTTTTAGCATGGCTTCAATTCGCTGACATTCTTGTACAGCCAACTCCATCACCCGACGCTCTTTTTCCAAAAATATCTCTTTTTTCTTTTGAAAAAGCGTGAGTGCCATTTTCATGGAAGACATGGGGCTCCGAATTTCATGAACCAAAGTCGCGGCCATTTGTCCTATGGCTGCCATTTTTTCAAGATGGAATCGCTTGCGTTCCAACTGGAGAATCTCGTCTGTCTTTTCTTGAACCAATTTCTCCAATCGGGTGGAATAATTCCACAATTCTTCCTCCAATACGACTTGATGTGTCACATCGTGGAAAATCCCTTCATAGAGGATTGGATTGCCATCCCCATGAACACGAGCATGAAGAGACAAACTTACATAAATGACTTCCCCATTCTTCTTCTTAATTTGAACAATATGATTTTTGAGTTCTCCATTTTTTTTCACGATTTGACAAAGTTGCTTTTTCTTATCAGGATCGACAAGAAAATGATACACTGTGATCGAATCATTTAAGATTTCTTGAGGATCTTCATAACCCAAACACCTTGCTCCACTCTGGTTCAAAATCGTAAAATGCCCCTCTTCATCGAATTGTAAAACTCCCTCGGTAGTGGCATTGACCAAATCTTGATATTTCTGGGCTTCTTTTTTGAGAAATTCACTTCGACGTAATTCCACTTGCAAACGATAAGCATAATAATACACTGCCAAAAGCGCCAATGCAAGAAAAAAGAAATTGATAACCTGAAGAATCTTTTCAAAATCAAACAACATAATGCCCTTATTTATTCTCGGTAATTCATTATCTCCTGAAAACCATATACTTTTCGCACCATCGTGACAATGATCATCAAAAGACCAAACATTGCGGGTAATTCAACCACCCCAAAATATCGATAAAGAAAAACAGGCATTGGATTCCAAAGTAGGATTAGAAGATTTCTAAATAAAATGGCAAAAAGGGTAAACAAGGGCCATCGGTAAGATTCTTTACGTTGCTTCATAATATATACCAATGTAAGAATTAACACGAAAAGACAAAAGAAAAGTTCTATCCATTGCATTTTTTCCACTAGACTTAAAAATTGGGCTTTCCTTACATTCCATTGGCTTGGACCCTGATGAAAATAAAGTATGAATTCTAAAATAATTCTCAATGAGGAAATGCATATCAAGTAAAAAATCCACACATAGGTAAAAAATCTATGCCATTCTTGGGGAAAATACTTTCTCTCTTTCCACAATATGAATGCAGTGAAATAACAAATTGCTGTTCTCACAAAAGAAACAGGAACCATTCCCAAAAAACGAAAACGGAAAAATAGAAGAATATCCAATGTAAAAAAGAATAAAAAACCAATGGCAAAAAACATTTTTTAACCCTTGGCAAAATTAAATAAAAACCCTGGCCTCTCTATTCCAAATATATGAAAAAGGGAAACCAGGGTTTTTCTCCTCTCATATTTAACAATAACTTACATACACACAATAAGGACAATACGGTTTACCGTCTCCGCTTCCAAGACATTTCGGAATGGGAAGCTTCGGTTTTGCTTTAAATTTTTTTTGGATTTCTGGTTTGAGTTTTTCTTTTGTCGTTGTCCCCACATGCTCTTCCACAAATTTCTGGAAAGTCGCTCCTGCCATCTCTTTCCATTTCTTTTCAAGATTTTTTGCTGCCATGACGCGCCCTCCTCTTTTATGGTTTACCATTTAACTGAATTCATCTTAACATATAAAAGAAATCCTTCAAAAACAAGAAAAAAAATTTAAAGAAGTCTTGATTTTGAATTCAAAAAAAATAACTTATAACAGTTTTTGGAAAGGAGAGATAATGCACATTCAATTTTTCGGTGCCATCCGACAAGTCACTGGTTCCATGCACGTACTTGCTGTCAATGGGAAACGTGTTTTATTGGAATGCGGGCTCTTTCAAGGGAAAAGACAAGAAACTTTTGAAAAAAATCTGCATCTTCCTTTTGACCCTGCCTCCATTTCTGCGATGATTCTTTCTCATGCGCACATCGATCATTCGGGAAATATTCCTCAATTGGTGAAGCAAGGATTTACTGGAAATATTTACTGTACCCACGCAACCCAGGACCTCGCCCGGATCATGCTCCGAGATTCAGCCCATATTCAGGAAAAAGACGCGGAATTTCTTAATAAAAAAGCAATCAAACAAGGAAAACCCTTGGTGACCCCTTTGTATACATGCCCGGATGTAGAACTGGCATTAAATCACTTTGTGGGCATTGGGTACCATCGCCCCTTTCCTGTAGTCAAAGGAGTGACAGCCACATTTTGGGATGCAGGCCATATTCTTGGTTCTGCGATTGTCCAACTGGACATTGAGGAAAATGGCCGTTCCGCTCGAATCGTGTTTACTGGAGATTTGGGCCGGCGAAATCTTCCTGTGATTCGAGATCCGGAACAAATTCCTTGGACCGATATTTTGATTACAGAATCTACGTATGGGAATCGCATCCACGAGCCCATTGAAGAAATGAAAACAAAACTTGAAGAAGTGGTAAGAAAAACAATCGCAAGAAAAGGAAAAATCATCATTCCCGCCTTTTCTGTGGGCCGGACACAAGAAATTGTTTATCTTTTACATGTATTATTTAACGAAGGGAAACTTCCAGAAATTCCCATTTTTGTGGATAGCCCTTTATCTGCCAATGCAACAGAAATCTTCCGAATGCACGCGGAATGCTTCGATGAAGAGACCAAACAGAAATTTCTTAGCCAAGCACAGGATCCTTTTGGTTTCTACCGACTGCAATACATTCGTGATGTGGAAGAATCCAAAAAACTAAATTCTTTCAAAGAACCATGTATTATCATTTCTGCTTCTGGGATGTGTGAGACAGGACGCATTTTGCATCACTTGGCCCATGCCATTATGTATCCTGAAAATACCATTCTCATCGTGAGTTTTATGGCGGCCAATACATTGGGTAGGCGTCTTGTAGAAAGAGAACCCTATGTCCGCATTTTGGGTGAAGAATATCCTGTTCGGGCAGAAATTGTGGTGATGAACGGATTCAGTGCCCATGCAGATCAAAAAGAACTTACAGCATATTGTGCCCAACTGGACCAGAAAAAACTCAAACAGGTCTTTGTGGTCCATGGAGAATCAGAACAATCCGAAGCTCTGGTGAGAAGTCTCCAAGAGGAGGGGATTTCTCACGTGTCAATCCCAGTCGAAGGAGAATCCATTCCATTGTAGCTTTATGCCAAAGAGAGCTTCTTTTTGGAAAAAGAATTGAACCATTTATCCGATTTTTATTTTTTTAGAGAAGAAAGAAATTGGCCAAAATCTCCTTCCCCACTTGAGTCAACACAGATTCAGGATGAAATTGAATCCCTTCAATGGGCAAAGTGGTATGTCGGATGCCCATGATCAACCCCTCTTCGGTCCACGCAGAAATTTCAAGACAAGGAGGAAGTGTCTCTTTTTCCACGATGAGAGAATGATACCGCGTGGCAGAAAATCCAGAAGGAATTTTTTTGAAAATGGTTTTCCCATCGTGAAAAATGCGAGAAAGTTTTCCATGAACAGGCTCCGGGGCCCGAACAACCTTTCCTCCAAATGCTTCTGCAATGGACTGATGCCCAAGACAGACTCCAAGAATAGGACAAATTCCCTGCAATTTCTGGATCAGTTCAATGGAAATTCCTGCTTCTTTGGGGGTACAGGGCCCTGGAGAGATCACAATATGATCGGGGGAAAACTTTTGGATTTCATCGACTGTGATTTGATCATTCCTTGCCACTTTGACCCGATACCCCAAATCGCCGATCATTTGGACCAAATTAAACGTAAACGAATCGTAATTGTCCAGTACAAATACAAGACCTTTCACAAAATGCCTCCTCCGCGAAGAGAAATGGCTTTAAAAAGGGCCTTGGCTTTATTGAGCGTTTCTTGATATTCCTTTTCTGGCGTAGAATCCGCCACAATGCCTGCTCCGGCTTGGATCACACCCATTCGGTTCTGAATCACCACCGTGCGAATGGCAATACAGGTATCCATATTGCCAGAGTAATCAAAATATCCAATGGCGCCCGCATAAATCCCCCTGCGATGGGGTTCCAATGCATCAATAATTTCCATGGCACGCACTTTAGGCGCTCCCGACACTGTGCCTGCAGGAAAACAAGCAGCAAAACAATCAAACGCATCATGGGCTGGGGAAAGCCGGCCCTGAACCGTAGAAGTAATGTGCATCACTTTGGAATATCGTTCCACAGTAAATAATTCCGTTGCACGGACTGTCCCATACGTACACACCCGACCAATATCGTTCCGCGCCAAATCCACAAGCATCAAATGTTCTGCCCTTTCTTTTTCGTCTTCGAGGAGTTCTTTTTCCAAAGCCAGATCTTCTTCAGGCGTGTGCCCTCGCGGCCGTGTGCCTGCCAAAGGCCGAATCGTCACTGTGTTGTCCAACACTTTGACCAAAATTTCTGGAGAGGAACCGTAGATGTACAATCCGTCTAAATTCAGCGCGTACATGTAGGGAGAAGGATTGGTGATGCGAAGCGCTTCGTATACAGAAAGCGGAGGAGAGAAAATGGGAAATGTAAATCGTTGAGAGAGTACCACCTGAAAAATATCCCCTGCCAAAATATATTCTTTTGCTCTTTTCACCATGTGATAAAATGCTTCTTTGGACATATTGGATTGAAATTTTTCGGTTCCTTCATCCATTGGATGAGAGAGAGGAAATGAATCCATATGTGGTAAATTTGAAATCTTTAAGAAAAGTTCACGGGCTTTTTCATTTGCATTTTTTTCACGGTACACAATAATGTCCATCTTTTTCTCTAAATGGTCAAATACCACCACTTCTTCTGGAAAAATAAAATAAAACTCTGGAACAGGCATGGGATCTGGATTTTGATCTGGGATTTGTTCAAAAAATCGGACTGCATCGTAAGAGACATATCCCACTGCACCGCCAGAAAAAGGCCTTACCGGAATGTACGTCTGAAAAGCATGGACACATTCCCGTAAAAAATGAAGTGGATTGGCTTCAACGCGAAAGTGTTCTCCACCAAAAATGAGTTCGATCGTATTCCCGCGACTTTTTAAAACCAAAAAGGGCTTTCCCCCTGTAAAAGAATATCTTCCCCTTTTTCCTGTACTTTCTAAGGATTCGTATAAAAATCCATAAGGTTCTTGAGCATAGAGTCCCTTGTAGACGCTCAATGGAGAAACGGAAGCAATCGTGTTGAGATGCCCCACTTCATATTTTGTGGCAGTAAAAGGAAGAGTAAGAATTTCCATCAACGCACCTCTTTGGCTTTTTTAGAAAAAATTCCATTGTGAATTGTGGCTTGTTTCAAGTTTTGAACCAGAAGATCAATCGGCTCTCCTTTTTGAATGGCATGAATCAGCCTGCTTCCTACAATGACCCCATCTGCAATACGAGCCAAAGTATTGACCTGCTCTGGAGTGGAAATACCAAATCCCACTGCCACAGGTTTTGGGCTCAATCGCTTGAGTTTACGTAAAAAGGGAATCACAGAAGAAGGAAGTCGATCCCTTGCGCCTGTGGTGCCTGTGAGGCTCACCGCATAAATAAATCCTGTGGAAGCCTGAGCAATGGATTGAAGCCGGGACTCAGAAGAAGTGGGAGCCGCCAAAAGGACAAGATCCATTCCATGGGCTTTGAGAATTTGTTGCCAAGAGCCGGCTTCTTCTACTGGAAGATCAGGAATAATAAAACCACTGAAGCCTGCCTGTTTTGCTTCTTTTACGGCCCGCTCCATGCCAAAAGCCAAAAGGGGATTGAGATACGACATCAAAAGAAGCGGAATAGACAGATGCAGTGCTCGAATGCCTTGAAACACTTTGGAAAGGGTAATTTTCTGTTCCAATGCCTTGGCTGATGCCCATTGAATGGCAGGACCATCTGCCACTGGATCGGAAAATGGAAACCCCACTTCGATCATGTCTGCGCCACAACGGGCCAAGGTTTGAATCATTTCGAGAGAACGTTCCAATGTTGGAAAGCCTGCCATGGTGTAGAGAATCAATGCAGACTCTGGGGGCGATTTTCTTTGAATTTCTTCCCATTTGGCTTGAATGGTCATGTTCTGCCTCCTACAATATCCAGATCCTTATCTCCCCGTCCGGAAAGATTCACGATAAAAATTTCTCCTTTCGCTTTTTTCCCGATTCGCATGGCATAGGCCAGAGCATGCGCACTTTCCAAAGCAGGCAGAATCCCTTCCATGCGGGAAAGAAGATGAAATGCTTCCAACGCAGAATCGTCTGAAACGGAAGTATAGACCACTCTGCCTGTGTCTTTTAAAAAAGCATGTTCGGGTCCTACCCCGGGATAATCCAATCCAGCAGAAATCGAATGGGTTGGAAAGATTTGACCATGGGCATCTTGCAACACATAGGTTCGCGCGCCATGAAGCACTCCGGGTTTGCCGTGGCATAATGTGGCAGAATGTTCTCCCAGTTTTCGATCTCGTCCTCCTGCTTCCACACCGATGAGTTGCACAGGATCTTGAAGAAATGAATAAAAAATCCCAATGGCATTGCTCCCTCCGCCAACGCACGCAATGATACGATGGGGCAAGCGTTTCTCTTTTTGCAGGATCTGTTTTTTTGTCTCTCGACCGATGATACTTTGAAAATCCCTCACCATCATGGGATACGGATGAGGGCCGACCACAGAGCCGATGCAATAATGGGTATCCCGAACTCGAGTCACCCAATCCCGCATGGCTTCATTGATCGCGTCTTTTAACGTTTTTGTGCCGGATCGAACTGGGATGACTTCTGCCCCCAACAATTCCATTCGATAGACATTCATGGCCTGTCGATGGACATCTTCTTCGCCCATGTACACCGTGCATTGGAGTTTCAGAAGCGCACAGGCAGTGGCAGTGGCCACCCCGTGCTGACCTGCGCCGGTTTCTGCAATAATGCGTTTTTTCCCCATGCGCTTGGCCAAAAGCACCTGGCCCAGGGTGTTATTGATCTTATGCGCGCCCGTATGGGCCAGATCTTCTCGTTTGAGATAAATCTTTGCGCCTTGATTGGAAAAATGCTCTGCATAAAACAAAGGGGTAGGCCTACCCACATACTCTTTGAGCAAATCGTTCAACGTGTTCCAAAAGGCTTTCTCTTTTCGAATGGAACAATATGCCTTTTCCAATTCTTCTAACGCACTCATCACGGTTTCAGGCACAAATTTCCCACCGTACGCACCAAAATACCCTCGACGATCCGGGTTTATTCCAGACATCGCACCTCCTGAATAAATCTTTCCATTTTTCCCCAATCTTTCTTGCCAAGCATGGATTCCACTCCAGAAGAAACATCCACAGCCCAAGGGTGAACAAGGGAAATTGCATTTTTCACATTTTCTGGCGTAAGCCCCCCTGCCAAAATAATGGGTTGTGGAAGTCCATAGGCAATTGACCAATCAAAGGAAATTCCACTTCCCCCTCCTGGATCCAGGAGATACCCAGACGCAGGAATCTGTCGAATCCGTGTTTCCAAATCTTTTTGGGTATCTCCTGGAGATACAGGAATTCTCCGAATCACTCTTCGAAGTTTTGACACCTGATGGACAAAATGGGGGTCAGAAGCTTCTTCTCCATGCAATTGAATAATATCTATACCAGAAATCCGAGTGATTTCTTCTACTGTCTCGAGAGGCTGGTTCATGAAAACCCCCACGGTGATGACAAAAGGAGAAAGGGTGGAAATGACTTCTCGAACCCATTGTGGATCCACTTTTCGCTTCGATTCTGCAAACACAAATCCAATTCCATCTGCACCCAACGCAATCGCTTTCTGGACATCTTCGATTTCCGTCATCCCGCAAATTTTTATCCTTGTTCTCATGGGGAGCTCAATAATGATCGAATTTGTTCCTGAACCTCTTTGGCCCTGAGAATCGATTCCCCCACCAACACTGCATCAAATCCGGCCTGTTGGAGCATCCGAAGATCTTGTGCAGTGCGAATTCCACTTTCGCTTACTTTGAGAATTGTATCCGGAATTTTTGAAACCAACCGGAGCGAGGTTTCGATATCAATGGATAACGTAGCCAGATCCCGATTGTTGATTCCAATAATGGAAGCGCCCAATTCGAGTGCCAAGTCCAATTCCTTTTCGTCATGCACTTCGACAAGACAAGCAAGACCCCATTCTTCTGCAGATTTCATACACTCCTGCATTTGTTTTTTGGAAAGAATGCGTACAATGAGAAGAATCGCATCTGCGGCCAAAACCCGAGATTCTGCAATTTGGTAAGGATCCAAAATAAATTCTTTTCGGAGAATCGGAAGCGCACATGCCTTTTTGGCTTCTAATAAATCCGATTCTTTCCCACCAAAATAGGCGCGATCGGTAAGCACTGAAATCGCACTGGCGCCTCCCTCTGCATACGCTTTGGCTTGTCGAGAAGGAATCAGATGGGGATTCAATGAACCTCCAGAAGGAGATTTTCTTTTCATTTCTGCAATGAGAGAAATCCCTGGTTTTCTTAAAGCAGAAGCAAAATCACGCAGTTCAGGAAATGGCCTCATAAAAAATGTTTCCATTGGGGCCAACCTTTTTTTGTGCTGAATTTCTCTTTTCTTTTCTGCCAGAAGGGCATCCAATTGGAATTTCATATTTTTAATTCTTCGTGATTTTTCGAAGCATTTCAAGTTTTTCCATGGCTTTCCCAGAATCAATGGATTCTTTCGCCATTTCAATTCCTTCTTGAATGGAGCTGGCCATTCCTGCCACGTAAATCACTGCGCCCGCATTCAGTACCACCACATCTCGGGTGGGCCCTGGTTTTCCTGAAAGCACATCCAATGCAATTTTGGCATTGGTTTTTGCATCGCCTCCCAGAAGGGCTTCTTTGTGTACCCGTTGAAAACCAAATTCCTCAGGCTCAATAGAAAAAGTCCGAATTGTCCCTTGTTTCAGTTCAGTCACTTTCGTAGGCCCTGTGGTCGTAATTTCATCCAGTCCATCTCCATGCACGACCCACACATGCTCTGATCCTAAATTTTTTAACACCTTGGCTAGCGATTCGGTAAGCGCTTCATCAAATACGCCCAGAAGTTGCCTCTTTGCACCTGCAGGGTTGGTCAAAGGTCCAAGCACGTTGAATATGGTACGAATCCCAATTTCTCTTCGGGGGCCAATGGCGTATTTCATGGCTTTATGCAAAAGAGGAGCAAACAAAAAACCCACTCCATTTTCGTCAATGCATCGAGCCATGACCTCTGGAGAAACTTCGAGATTGACCCCAAGTTCTAAAAGACAATCTGCACTCCCACATTGAGAAGAAACAGAACGATTCCCGTGTTTGGCAACCTTACAGCCAGCCCCTCCAGCAACCAATGCAGCCAATGTAGACACATTAAACGTGCGAGAGCGATCCCCTCCAGTGCCGCAGGTGTCTACCAACTCATTGGCACTACAAGGCACCTGGATTGCCTCTTCCCGCATTGCCCTGGCAAAACCCGTAATTTCGTCCACTGTTTCGCCTTTCAAACGAAGTGCAACCAGCAAACCGGCAATTTGAGCATCCGTGGCTTTCCCTTGCATTATTGTCTGGGCCACTGAAAATGCTTCCTCATGGCTGAGATCTTGTTTCTCCACCGTTTTTTGAATTGCTTCTTTCATTTCCATGGGTGCCTCCCTCTAAAAATTGAATAAAATGAAAAAGCCAAGACTTTCCTCCCGGGCCAATAAAAAACGGGCGGGATGTGTGAGGAGGTCCCGCCCGTAGAAATCGAAAAAAACTCTTTCTACAGAACGGGCCTCTTCTTTTGCCACCACCAACCCCACTTCCATGTCCATTTTGCTATCATCATAGTTTTTCCCGATTTGTTTCTATTTGTAGAAACAATATACAACAAAAAAATCCATTTGTCAAGTAAAAAATGAACAGAAATTGGAACAGAGATCGTATCCCCTAGCTCGATTGAAGATTTTCCAGGATAAAGCATCCCACTGTCTCTTGAACTTTTTGAGTCAGAAAGGAATCCACCAGACAAATACGTTCCAAGAGAATGGAGAGGCTGCCTATTCTCCTGATTATGAAATACACGCCTTCGAAAGATCGTTTTTTTCAACACGTCAAATGGAATGCGCCAAGCACTTTTTTCCCTGTCAGTAAAAGTCGGTTATAAATTCGAACCGCTTTATCTGTTGGTTCGGCATACAATTGAATTTTCCTTTTTTCTAATTCCTCTTTTACTCGCGCATCAATCCGCATGAAACCAAATTTCCCCTTTCCCACAACCAGAATTTCTGGAGTACACAAAGCCACCGCGTCTGCAATATCTTCCCATTGAAGCAAGTGGCCTTCTTTGCGCCACCAATTCCCCTGCACGTAGTCTGGGAAAATAAGGACATCTCCTGTATAGGCCTGTTTATCAATAACGATTTTACCAAAGGAATAGCCTTCAATCATGGGAATTTCTCCGACTGTATTGACATCCACAAAAGTTCTGTCTGTACAACCCCTCCTGTTTGCTCAACTCACAACTTTTTTTAAACCCATCCTTCTTCTTAAAATTTGCTGAATAAAAGGAAATGCCCTGTTGGGATGCAATGGCTTCTCCAATTGCATTGATTTGATCTGCATTTTTATGAGGACTGATCGAAAGGGTGGTTGTAAAATAGTCCATGTGGGACTCCTTTGCCTGGAATGCGGTTTTCTGTAACCGGAGTTGATAACAAAGGACACATCGAGCCCCCCCTTCTGGATCGTTTTCGTGCCCTCGAATTTGTTCCTCCCATATTGTGGATTCGTATGGACCCACGATCAATGGGAATTGCCACTGCTGGGATAATTTTTGAATTTCCAAAAGCCTGGCCAGGTATTCGGATTCAGGATAAATATTGGGGTTATAGAAAAATGCAGTCACATCAAAAATTTCAGACAAAATCCGGATCGGATAGGTGGCACACGGTGCACAACAGCAATGAAGAAGCAATTTGGGTTTCATACGCGCTCCAATGTAAAAGGATCAAGAAAATGATTCAAAACCAAGGCGCCATGGCCACAGGCAACCCCTGTCTCAATCGCCCGGGTCACATACAGTTTGGCCCAGGAGATGGCCTTTTCTATGGATTGGGCCCAAATGAGCCCTGAGAGAATGGCAGAAGACAAAGTACAACCTGTGCCATGCACAGGCTCCTTGCGCACTCGAATTCCCGGGAATCGGAGCGCGCGATTTCCATCAAAGAAAATATCGACAGGATCTCCTTTCAAATGTCCGCCTTTGATGAGCACCGCCTTGCATCCCAATTGATAAATCTTCTTTGCTGCCAACTCCATGTCCTTTTCAGAAGAGATGGGTTGATTTGCAATGCGCTCTGCCTCAAGCAGATTTGGAGTGACCAATGTGGCCAAAGAGAACAATTTTGAAATAAGCAGTCCAATCGCATTTTCCTGTAAAAGGAATGAACCGTCTTTCGCAACCATCACCGGATCAATGATGACAAGGGGAATTTTCCAAAATTTTAATCGATCCCACACGACTTCAACCATTTCGGATGAATAAAGCATGCCTATCTTGACGCCGTCTATTTTTATATCCTTGCACACTGCATCGATTTGTTTGGCTACAAAGGAAGGAGGAAGAGAATGAATCTCCTCCATCCCCTGGGTATTTTGTGCTGTCACTGCAGTGATGACCGAGGCGCTGTAAATGCGAAAAGCAGAAAACGTTTTCACATCTGCCTGAATTCCAGCACCCCCACTGGAATCAGAACCTGCAATGGTCAATGCCACACGCATGTCCATTTCCTTTTTAATAGAAAAGGCAGAGACTTGCTCTGCCTTTCCAAATTGACGAATGCATCGGTTTTTATGCAGGTTTAATCGCTTCCACAGGACAAACTTCCACACAGGCTCCACAGTCAGTGCATTTCTGAGGATCAATCACGTAAATCGGATCCCCTTCACTGATGGCCTCCGCAGGGCATTCTGTCACGCAAGCACCACAAGCAATGCATTCTTCTGTAATTTTGTGTGCCACTATTGCCTCCTGATGTATTGCCAAATATTTCAAAATAATTTAAAAAACTTTTGCATTTGTGTCAACTGGTTTCCTCTCTTGGAATACCCCATTTTTTAAAATTGATTGTAGGACACCATTTTATATGGTGCCGAAAAATTGAGGCAATCCTTTCTCGGTGGAGTATAAAACTCCGGGCTACAATATCCGGGACAACGAAAGAATCTCAAAACATCAGTGCTCATGAAATCAAATTCCTGCCTCTCCTCTCGCGGGTGCAGAATGACCGGTTAAAGGAATTCTCCGTATTCGGATGCGACTTAAATCGGAAAGGATTTTCAAAATATTATTCAATTCTTTCTTTTGTCAGTTTTTGGGTAGTCAAGATTTTATCCAAACATAGAGATATATTTGAAAACTATCCCTTAAACAAAAGAGAAGCAAATTCAGCAAGATATTTTCTCCAATTGATCCACGTGTGACCGCCGTCGGTTTCATGATACACCACATCAAATCCATGGCGACGAAGCACATCCACAGTGGCTCGGGAGGTTTCGAGCAAAAAATCCTCCTTTCCCGTGGCAAACCAAAATAAGCGAAGACCCTTTTTGAGAGAAGCATCATCCAACACTTTCTGGTGCCGAGATTCCCAGGTCGTCCCTTCTTCTCCAAATGCACCCTCTCCACCCGTGATTCCGAACACGCCTGAACTAAACACGCCAATATACCCAAACGCATCCAGATGCGCCATGGCAAGGGCCAACGTATGACCACCTCCCATGGAAAGACCCGCAATGGCACGATGAGAACGATCGCAAAGAACGCGATAATGCGTTTCAACGTATGGTTTAATGTCATTCCAAAAATCGACAAGAAAAGTATCCATTCTGGCTTGTCTCACCATATCGAATCGAAAAGGTCCAGTATGGCCAGCTGGCATCACAACCACCATAGGCACTGCCTTTTTTTCAGCAATGAGATTATCCAGAATAAACCCGGCCCGACCCACTGTGCTCCACGCATCGTCACAGTCAAAAGCGCCGTGCAAAAGATAAAAAACAGGATATTTCCCTTTGCCAGATTCATATCCAGGCGGCGTATACACATGCATTCGACGAAACCGATTGAGCGACTTGGAAAAATAAAACACTTCGGAGATTGTCCCGTGGGGCACGTCTCGTGTATCCATAAAAGATTCCCCTGGAATATAGACAAGACTCCACACGTTCATATTGGCTTCAGAGATAGCGGTATTTCGAGGATCTACAGTGGCAACTCCATCGACCAGATATAAATACCGATACGCGCCAGGCGCTACAGGTCCAACCACAGCCTCCCACACACCATCCTCTCTTTTCGTCATGGGCACACCAGGCCCAATTTGTGGCATATCTGTTCCCATCAAAGAAACCGTCTTTGCATTCGGCGCATAAATACGAAAGAGCACTTGATGATCCGGCAAAATCCGAACGGATTTCAACGTATCGTTGGGCGTGGGTTCTGGTCTGAAATTTTGGGCCAGAAGATTCCCATTCAAAGAAATCAACCCGAGTCCTAAAATCATCACACGATGGATTTTGAACATGGTATGTCCTCCTCTCAGTTAGGTTCACAGACAGTATACAAACCTAAAAATAAAAATCAACACTTATTTTTCAATGCCTGAATTGCTTTTTTAAAATTTTTATGCTATATTTTTTAGATGAGGAAGAAACTCTACATGGATATTTTGCCACAACCGGATGATACAACGTGTGGCCCTACGTGCCTCCATGCGGTATATCGTTACTATGGAGATGATATATCTCTTGACCAAGTAATTCGAGAAGTCCGTCACTTGGAAACAGGGGGAACGCTGGGTGTTTATTTGGCGCATCATGCGTTGCAAAGAGGATATCAAACAACGATTTATACCTATAATCTTCAAATTTTTGATCCCACATGGTTTGAATATCCTCCACAAAAGATACAAAACAAATTAGAGGAAAGTCTTCCATTTTGTAAAGACCCGAAACAGGGAGAAACGGTCCAGGCCTACATTGACTATATCAAAATGGGGGGAGAAATTCGATTTGAAGATCTCACCCCAATGCTCATCCGAAATTTTCTCAATCGAAATATCCCGATTCTCACCGGTCTCCTTTCTACATTCTTATATCGTTCTCCAAGAGAGATTTGGGTCAACCACGAGCAAAAATTCGATGATATCCGGGGAGAACCTACAGGTCATTTTGTGGTCCTGGCAGGATATGATAAAAAAGTCCAAAAGGTTTTGGTGGCAGATCCGTATAAGCAAAATCCGTATTCTTCCAATCACAAGTATGAAGTGAATATCCACCGATTGATTGGCGCCATCATGTTGGGAATCATCACGTATGATGCCAATCTTCTCATCATTTATTCAAAATCGTAAGGAGGGAATCCACCACTTCAAATGCCTATTCTTATTGTCGTGACCAATCCGAAGGAGTGGACCCTCCAAATCCCAGAAGTCGAAGTGGTCTCTGCAAAATCTTACCTCCTGGAAGATCAATACAGTGAACTGCGAGGGGCAAAAGTATTTAATCTCTGTAGATCGTACCGCTACCAGAGCCTTGGATATTATGTTTCCCTCCTTGCTGCAGCCCGAGGACACAATCCGATCCCCAACGTGATGACCATTCAAGACATGAAATCCCAACGGATTGTGCAATTCGTTTCAGAAGAATTGGACGAATTGATTCAAAAAAGTCTGGAAACCATCCAAACTCGAAAATTCACCTTAAGCATCTATTTTGGAAAAAATATTGCAAAGAAATACAGCCGACTGGCCCATCAACTTTTTTCCCTATTTCCCACTCCCCTCCTTCGAGCGCATTTTGCCTTTAACACCAAATGGTACTTGCAAAGTATTGAACCCATTTCTGCCAGTGAAATTCCCAAAGAACATCTCCCCTTTGTCATGGAAGTCGCGACTGAATACTTTTCGGCACGTCGATTTTCTGTTCCAAAACGATACCCCCCCAGATACGATCTGGCCATTTTATACAATCCAAATGAAATCAATCCCCCTTCAGACCCAAAAGCCATCCAGAAATTTATCAAAGCAGCAGAATCCTTAGACATGAGGGTGGAATTGATCACCAAGGAGGATGCAGGACGATTGCCTGAATACGATGCTTTATTCATTCGAGAAACCACTTCGGTGAACCATTACACGTATCGTATGGCGCGGAGAGGCGTGGCTGAAGGACTGGTCGTCATTGACGACCCGGTGTCCATTCTTCGTTGCTCCAATAAAGTCTATTTGGCAGAACTGCTTGAACGGCATAAAATTCCAACACCCAAAACCATGATTGTTCACCGGGATATTATCGAAGCAGTGCTCGAAGAACTGGGCCTGCCTTGTATTCTCAAACAACCGGACAGTTCTTTTTCCCAAGGCGTCATTAAAGTGGAAAGTCGAGAAGAGCTAAAAAAACAAGTCGATGCCCTCTTAGAAAAATCCGAATTGATCATTGCGCAAGAATACGTGCCCACAGAATTCGATTGGCGAGTGGGTATTTTGGACGGAAAACCTTTATATGTGTGCAAATATTATATGGTAGGCAGGCATTGGCAAATTGTCAAGAAGGCAAGTACTGGACGATTCCTCGAAGGAAAATGGGAAACTTTACCCGTAGAACTTGCGCCCAAAAAACTCATCCGGCTTGCCCTTCGAGCCACAGAACCCATTGGAGATGGACTCTACGGCGTGGATTTAAAAGAAATCAATGGAGATTTTACAGTCATCGAAGTCAATGACAATCCTTCTATTGAATATGGAGTTGAGGATGGCATTTTAAAAGACGAACTGTATGTTCGGATCATGGAAGTGTTTCTCAAACGCATCGAACAATTGAAAGAGAGGAATTACCGAGGATGAATGGCGCTCGCTTCCCTGGAATTGGAATTGAATTGGAATACATGATTGTCCACAAAGATACCCTTTCTGTTTATCCCGTGGCAGATCAAATCCTGAAAGCCTTTGGAGGGAAAATTGCCTCTGAAATCGACATGGGCGCCCTATTGTGGTCCAATGAATTGGTATTGCACGTGATTGAGTTGAAATCCAATGGCCCTGCTTCTTCTCTTCTTTCTTTAGTCCATTCATTTCAAAATGATATTTCGAAAATCAACCGTTTTCTGGATCCCATGAACGGATGCCTTCTTCCCACAGGCATGCATCCTTTGATGGATCCATTTGCGGAAACTGTTTTATGGCCTCACGAATACAATCCCATTTATGAAACGTTTAACCGAATCTTTGATTGCAGAGGCCATGGTTGGGCCAATCTTCAGAGCATGCACATCAATTTACCATTTTCTGATGAAGAAACATTTGGAAGACTTCATGCAGCCATTCGCCTCATTTTGCCCATTTTCCCTGGGCTTTCTGCGAGTTCTCCCATTGTCCAAGGAAAATACACAGGACGATTGGACAATCGACTCGAATTCTACCGAATCAATCAAAAGAAGATTCCTTCTCTTACTGGGGATGTGATCCCTGAACCGATTTTTACTCCAGCTGCGTATCAAAATCAAATTTTGAATCGACTCTATCAAGATTTATCCCCATATGACCCGGAAGAAATTCTCAAAGAAGAATGGGTCAATTCAAGAGGGGCCATTGCACGGTTTGAAAGAAATACCATTGAAATCCGGGTATTGGACATGCAAGAATGCCCCTTGGCGGATTTGGCCATTGCAGGAGGAATCATCGAAGTCATTCAATGGCTTATGAACGAAGGCCCATGCAATTTTGAAACACAAAAACAATTTCCCAGTGAACCTTTGATCGAAATCTTTCTCTCTGCCATCCAGAATGCAGAGCAAGCTTTCATTTCACACCAAGATTATCTTCGCGTATTGGGAATCCATTCCTCTGGTCCGATTTCGATAAAAAAAGTGTGGGAAAGACTTTTTGAATCTGTTTCTATATGGAATACAGAAAATCCCTGGAAAGAACCTCTCCAAATAATTTTGCAACATGGAAGTCTAGCCACCCGCATTGTGCAAGCCCTTGGGGAAAATCCAGATGAAAAAGCCATTCAAAAGGTCTATCGCAGCTTGGCCCAATCCCTGTCTCAAGGACAGCTCTTTGTACCTTAAACCCATTCAACTCCTTTTTACTTGTGAACACGGTGGATTTGAAATTCCCCCGGAATATGCATCCATTTTTTCTGGAGCTACGCAATGGCTCAAATCCCATCGGGGCTGGGACAAAGGAGCCCTGGATGTGGCCAACTCGTTGGCCCACCATTTTGAGGCTGAATTGGTTTATTCTCAAATCTCTCGTCTTGTGGTGGATCTCAATCGCTCGATTGGCCACCCGAGGCTTTTCTCTTCATGGACAAAACCGCTTCGGTCAGAAGAAAAACAAAAAATTTTAGAAGCCTATTATTTTCCCTATCGAGACCGTGTGTTTCAATCCATAAAACAAAAAATCGATTTGGGATTTTTGGTTCTTCACATTTCTGTGCACTCTTTTACTCCCGTATGGAAACAAAAAAGACGTACAACGGACATCGGTTTTTTGTACAATCCCCATCGAGAAAAAGAAAAAATTTTTTGTATCGAATGGAGAAAAATTTTTCACCACCATTTTCAAAAACTGACAATCCATCTGAATCGACCTTATCGAGGCAATACCGATGGCTTTACAGAGAGTTTACGCCAGAGCTTTTTAGAAAAAAATTATTTAGGCATTGAACTGGAAATCAATCAAAAACGATTACAAAGTGAAAGTAGACAAAAGATCCTCCAGAGCCTTATTCAAAGTTTAAAAAAATGTTTAGAAGAATTCAATTTACAAGAGAAATAGAAGCGTCCGAAGGCTTTCTCAACCGATCTAAAACCGATTGAAAATCTTGTGGAATCGGAGAATCAAATCGCATTCGTTCTTGAGTCACTGGATGAATGAATTCAAGAATTTTGGCATGAAGTGCCTGACGAGGCATGATCTCTAGTAAGGCAATGGCAAATACGGTTTGCGACCGATTCAATCCAGTAAGACCGCGGGTCCTTCCTCCATATTCTGGATCCCCAAACACTGGATGACCCAGATAGGCCATATGGGCACGAATTTGATGCGTTCTGCCGGTTCCCAGAGTAATATCCAACAGGCTAAGAAAGTCAAAAGTTTCTCGCACACGATAATGGGTAATTGCCAATTTTCCTTCTTCAGAGACCGCAATTTTCTTTCGATCCCGTTTACTCCTGGCCAAATACGTCTCAATGGTTCCTGACAATTTCGCAAATTTCCCCCAGACCAATGCGATATACTCTCGATGGGCCATTTTTTGTTCAAATTGTTTGGAAAGTATTTGATGGACTTTCTCATTCTTGGCCACCACGAGAAGACCAGAGGTGTCCTTATCCAACCGATGGACAATTCCGGGGCGATACGGATCGGAAGAAGGCGACAACGTTTTGGCATGCCCCAAAAGCGCATTGACCAAAGTGCCCCTGGGATGCCCACACGCAGGGTGAACAACCATTCCAGCAGGTTTGTTTACCACAAGGAGATATCCGTCTTCGTATATAATATCCAGAGGGATCGGTTCAGGAATTAATTCCACTGGAGTCGGTTTGGGAAGTTCAATACGAATTCTCTCATCAGGTTTTACCAAATGGTTCGGCTTCACCTTTTGACCATCCACTGTCACTGCACCATTTCGAATGAGTCGTTGAATTTTACTTCGCGAGATATCGGGTAATTCTCGAGTTAAAAATGTATCCAGCCGTTCTCGTTTCTTTTGCGGAGGAACCACCATGTCAATAAGCCTCGTATGAACGGCCTCAGACTGATTTTTCTCTTGAATTTTTTCCCCCATGACCATTAAAATATGAGGATAAAATAAGAGGAAAATTAAACTGCCTTCTCTTTGATTTCTTCTGGCGAACCAGGGGACGTCTCCTCGCGCATCATCCACAAAAGCAACATCCCCATCCCGATGACCACAGCAGAATCTGCCACGTTAAACACAGGCCAGCGATACGGTTTCATATTGACCCAAATCCCAATGTCAATAAAATCCACTACTTTTCCGAAAAGAATGCGATCCACGAGATTTCCCACTGCCCCACCCAGAATCCACATGATGCCGGTTTTAAACCAAGCGCTTTCATTCCAATGGGTCTTTCCATACCATGCAATCAAAAGGCATGCAAGGATCGAAAAAATGGTAAAGAGAACACCATGTCCCACGCGCAATCCGAACGCAATTCCCGGATTCTGCACATGGGTGATCCGGAGAAAATCCCCGAGGACAGGAATAGATTGCCCCGGAACCAGGGTCCAACGGATCCACCATTTTGTGAGCTGGTCTAGTGCCAATACGCCCAAAAACCAACCAAAAAATTTCAAATGAGCTCCTCTTCGATTTCTTCTGTGGGTGGAGAAGTCTTTTCCTCTAAGGCTTTGCATTCGATGCAAAGCCGAGCATGAGGCACTGCTTCCAGCCGCTCTTCGCTAATGGGTTTTCCACAAGATTGACAGAGACCGTAGGTTCCATTTTCGATTCGTTCCAACGCCATGTCAATATGATACAACAGCCGTCCATTCCGCTGGGCATACAAAAAGTTTTTTTCCCGCTCCATTGCATCCGTGCCTTGATCTGCCATATGAAATGAGTATGCAGAATGATCTCCTGTGGCTTCTTTCAGCGTGTTTTCCATTTCTGTGTCGCGTATAAAATTCATTTGATCCAAAAGCTCTTTCCGTTTTTGGAGGAGAAGTTTTTTATAAAATGTAAGTTTTTTCTCGTTCATTGCGAACTCCGATCTTTTCGACCAAGCATCTATCCCTTTTTGTCTACTTTACGAATCCCAATTCGAATCTTTTCGCCATCAATCTCCCATTGTTGTTCCAAGTCATTTTTCACCATAGGACTCGAAATCTCTTCTGCAAGCACGTCTTGACAAATATGGGCCTTTTGGGCTTGAATGACCTTTGCAAGGTTTTCAGAAGCCTCGTAATATACGTAAATTCGATCCGTGACTTTATACCCTGCTTCTTTTCTCATGTGCTGAATTCGATTGACCAATTCTCGAGCAAGTCCTTCTTGAATGAGTGTTTCGTTCATTCGAGTATCGATTCCCACAATGATCGGCTGTCCTTCTTCTATTACCAAATCCGGGGCAGGCTTTCGATGAATCTCCACATCAGAAGGAGAAAGCAACACCTTTTCTCCATCTTCAAGCGTCACAAGCACGTTTTCCCCTTTTTCTAAAGAGACAATGGCTTGGGTAGAAAGATTTCGAATGGCCTCTGCCACCTGATTGACCTTGCCTCCCCATTTAGGACCAAGGTTTTTGAATACCGGTTTGGCTTCCTTTGTGATAAGCACATCCGAATTTTCTACTATTTCTAAACGTCGAACGTTCACTTCTTCCAAAATCACATTCTGAAATTTTAAAATCGCTTCCCGATCCGATTCTCGAGGACTCCACACCAGCATTCTTTCCAACGGGCGACGCACCTTGATCCGGACGGTATTTCTCGCGGCCCGACAAAGCGCCACCACGTCTTTTGCAACGCTCATCTGCATCTCTAAAGTGGGGTCATAAAATTGATATTCTGGATCTTGAGGAGAAGGATATTTCGCGAAATGTACACTCTCGTAAGGTTCAAACCCGATGGAATTGAGATTCTGATACATCTCTTCGACGAAAAACGGAGCAAACGGCGCAATGAGCTTGGCAAGCGTCATCAACGTTTCGTACAGGGTTTGATATGCAGAAAGTTTATCCTCTCCCATTTCAGATTTCCAAAATCGCCTTCGGTTGCGCCGCACATACCAATTCGAAAGCTCATCAATGACAAAATGTTCAATGGCTTTCCCGGCTTTCGAAAGTTCGTATTGGTCAAGACATTGATTGACCGTTTTCACCAATGAATTGCGTGTTGAGAGTAACCATCGATCGATCTCGGGCCTTTTTTCCACTGGAATAGGAGCTTCTTTATATTCAAAGCCATCGATATTGGCATACAGAACAAAAAATCCATACACATTGACAAGGGTCCCAAAAAATTTCCGGATGGCTTCCCGAATTTCTTCTTCGTCAAATCGAATCGGAACCCAAGGCGGATTGACAGTCAATAAATACCACCGCAGGGGATCTGCACCATACTGATCCAAAATCACAAAAGGATCGACCGTATTCCCCCGAGATTTGGACATTTTTTGCCCTTCCTTGTCGAGAATCAATTCAATCGAAACGCAATTTTTATAAGAAGCCCGTCCAGAAATTAAAGTCGAAATGACCAGAAGGGAATAAAACCATCCTCGGGTTTGATCAATTCCTTCTGCAATAAAATCCGCGGGGAAATTTTTCTCGAATAATTCTTTGTTTGAGAACGGATAATGAAATTGGGCGTAGGGCATTGCGCCTGAATCAAACCAGCAATCAATCACTTCAGGCGTCCGGGTCATGGTATTTTTGCATTGAGGACAAGGAAAGGTAATTTCGTCAATATACGGTTTGTGAAGATCCGGAATCTCTTCCACGCCAGAAAGCGATTTGAGCATGGCCACACTTTCCACTGCAAGGGTATACCCACAAGAACCGCATTCCCAAATATTGAGTGGAGTGCCCCAGTACCGGTCTCGGGAAAGGGCCCAATCCACATTGTTCTCCAGCCATTGACCAAACCGTCCCTCTCCCACTTCTTTTGGAAACCACTGGATGGTTTTATTGTTTGCAATGAGTTGATCCTTCACTGCTGTGGTTTTGAGATACCAGGATTTTTTTGCATAATAAAGTAAAGGAGAATCGCACCGCCAGCAATGGGGATAAGCGTGAGTGTAATTTTCTTCTCGATACAATAAATTTTGAGACTGTAGGTAATCCACCAGTTCTTTTTCTAAGGCAGGATCCTTCACGTATCTGCCTTGCCATTTGGGCACGCGTTCATTAAATCTCCCTTTTTCGTCCACCGTGTGCTTGGCAGGCAATCCAATTTTAACACCCAATTGATAATCATCTTCACCGTACATCACCGCGGTATGAACAACGCCTGTGCCTTCTTCTGTATTGACAAATTCTGCAGGCGCTACATAATATGCCGGATGCTCAGGATCTTCTAAATTGACAAATTCAAATAAGGGACGATATTTCCACGACACCATGTCCGTGCCCTTCAATCGCCGGCGAATGGTATATTCGCCCTGAAGCATATTGAGGCGTTCTTCAGCAAGGTAATAAATTTCACTTTGACCGTCCCGATGTTGTTCTACTTCCACATACACGATTTCTGGACCCACTGCCAATGCAACATTCCCCGGCAGGGTCCACGGCGTGGTGGTCCATGCCAGGACGTATCGATCTTTGCCTTCGACAAGAGGAAATTTGACAGTTACCGCACGTTCAGTGACCTCTTGATACCCCAAGGATGTTTCATGGCTTGAAAGAGGCGTTTCACATCTTGGGCAATACGGGAGAATCTTAAATCCCCGATACAATAAGTTCTTTTTCCAAATCTGGGCAAGAAGCCACCATACACTTTCAATGTATTCATTGGTATATGTGATATAGGGATGCTCTAAGTCAAGCCAAAATCCAATCCGGCGAGTGAGTTCATTCCATTCGTTGAGATAACGAAACACGGATTCCCGGCATTTTTGGTTGAATTTTTCAACCCCGTAGATTTCAATTTGATCTTTGGACTGAATTTCCAGATCCTTTTCTACCTCAATTTCCACCGGAAGTCCATGCGTGTCCCACCCTGCTTTTCGATGAACCAAAAATCCTTGCATGGTTTTGTATCGGCACACCAAATCTTTAATGCTTCGAGAAATCACGTGGTGAATGCCAGGCCTTCCATTGGCAGTCGGCGGACCCTCATAAAACACAAAAGGGGGGGCAGAAGCCCGCTGTTCAAGCGAACGTTCGAAAATGCGATGAGCTTCCCAAAATTCGAGAATGGATTTCTCGAGTTTTGGAAAATCAATCATACTGGGTACTTCTCGAAACCGCACTGCAGTCTCCTCTCTCTATTCAGTCTCCAGTGAAATGTATTTTCCAATAATAAGTTCGAGTTTTTCAAAAGTGGTTCGAGGAATGGCATGAGGTTTTGTAAGAATCGCATTCTTTAATGCTTCTTGACAGGCACAAGTCCGTTCTTCAGGAATCAAGGGAATGGCACGACCAAGAATCCGTTTGACCACCTCAATATTTTTTCTGAAATTTTCCAATACCCGTTCTGTAGACACCCGATTCACATCGTCCTCATCCACCCAAGCATCGTAATCGGTGACCAAGGCCATAGTGGCATAACATATTTCTGCTTCTCGAGCCAGTCTGGCTTCTGGGAGATTCGTCATTCCCACCACGTCAAATCCAAAAGATTTGTGCAAAAGCGATTCTGCTTTTGTAGAAAAACAAGGTCCTTCGATATTGAGATACGTACCACCCCAATGGAGTCGGGACCCAACCCCTTCTTCTTGACCTGCCTCATAAAGCAATCGGCGGAGCTCATTACACACCGGATTATGAAAAGCCACATGGGCCACAATCCCTTCTCCAAAAAAGGTATTTTTCCGCTGACTGGTTCGATCAAAGAATTGATCCACCAAAACAATATCCGAAGGCTGAATTTCTTTTTTTAATGAACCGACTGCAGAAATGGAAATAATCCATTCCACACCCAATTTCTTCATTGCCCAAATATTGGCCCGGTAATTGATTTCGGAAGGGAGAAAAAAATGTCCATGTCCATGCCGAGGAAGAAAAATCACCTCTCGATTCCCTATGGAAAGCAAAACCAATGCATCCGAAGGTTCTCCAAACGGAGTGGAGATTCGAATTTTTTCTTTAAATCGAAAAATATCCAATCCGTAAAATCCACTTCCTCCAATGATTCCGACACGTTTTGAATTCATTCTTTGCTCTCCAAAGACTCAATTTTTCTGGGTTTTGGTCTCTTCCAATTCTTTGAGCAATTGCTCCCTCTGTTTTCGCATCTCTTCTCTTTTTTGTTTTTCGATTTCAATGAGTTCCAAAGGGCTTTTCTGGGGAGAGGTTTTTTCTTGAACAGGGAATTCTCTATTTTTTCGCTGAATCCGGATGACCTGAATCGCTTCATTCCTATCCTTGTTCCTGCCAGCGTGAAGAAAAAGCCAAGTGCCTAAACCTGTACCACCCACGGTAGTTGCTGCAAAAATCCGACTTCCTTGGTCCAAAGATTGTCCTACAAGAGATCCCATAAAAAAGCTGATCCCAAAACTCAACAGCCCCCCGCCAATTCCGTAAATGGTGGTATTTTTTTTTGACAAATGCATCCGAATTTCCTCTTCAGAGATTCCATTCCCAAAATCATCATACACGGGCGGTTTTCGATATAACGATCGGATGGCTCCTTTTGGAATCAGAGTATCCCCATGGGCCTGTGTTTTGAGTTCCAAATGATACGGTTCTTTTTTTACCACTGTACCTTCGATCTTTTGCCCTGTTTGCAATTTTATCCGCACTGTATTGGTGGGTTCCACCTGATCAAAAGGAACATAAGAAAACTGAGAACAGCCCAACAAGAGAAAAATCGCAATGAGTCCTGTTTGTTTTCTAAATTCCATGGTATTTTCTCAAGATTGCGGTTTAGAAGGGTTTTCTCCAGATTCAGGAGAAAAAGATCCCATTGTTTTGACAAATTCGGTTTCGTCCATTTCCAAGACTTTAATGAGCTCGACTTGAGATTCCAAAAGATGACGTAATCGTTTTGAAAATGACTCTTTCTGCGCCCGGAGAATGGCCAACTCATTCCGCATCCGCTCGAGTTTTTCTTTTGCCTCTTCAAGAATTTTTTCTGCCTTGATCTCTGCTTCCCGGAGAATGAGCTGAGCCTCCCGTTTTGACTGCTCTCGGGCCTGTGCCACATTCTCCTGAGCATTCATCAATGTCTCTTGAAGCGTCTTTTCCACCTGCTGATAATCCCTGAGCTGTACTTTGAGTTTATTCAGCTCTTCATGGATTTGATTCCGTTCGTTAAGCAGGGTTTCGTATTCTTCAGAAACCATTTCCAAAAACGCTTCGACTTCCGTAGGATCATACCCTCGAAATTTCAGCGAAAATCGCTGTTTTTTAATGTCCAAAGGAGTGAGTTTCACAACGTATCCTCTAAAATTGAATTAAGACAATAATTTAATCTATTGATGGTAAAAAAGCAATAGCTGTTCATGCAAGTTTTTGTCTGAAGGAAGATCCATAGTCACCACAGGATGCGAAGTCATGGATGCCACCATCCAAGAGAATGGGCGGTCAGTTGAAGACCGAGAAGAGACTTGCTTTTGATGCCCTGAGAAACTTTTAGCGATTCCTTCTGGGTAGAATGGAGTTTATGTCCCGCGGAAAAGTTTGATATGTTGAAATGCGTTGTAAATGATTACTATTCCAAAAGACCTCTTGACTTTTATATACTTCTTTTTTAAAATGATTGAAAATAAATTTTGGTTCTCTAATGACTCTGTTCTGTAATGCGTTTTTTTGCCATTCTTTGCTATCATTTTTTATTGAGAAAAGGCATCAAGAAACTGTTGTACCTCTTTTCAAAAGATTTCTACCGCCTATTTGGTTCAAACAAAAATATAATCAAAAAAAGGAGTATCAAAATGAGAATACAACTTGCCTTACTTGTCCTTGTTTTGGGCACCCTGGTGTTCATGAACTACGGATTCGCTCAAGAAATTCCGCTTGTTTACGATGTGGAAAACACATGCCCGGACTGTCCCCAACCCCCTTTACCGTCCATTGACGAACTTCCGATCATTGAACCATTGCCTGATCCGTTCGAGTGGTCTGATGGGAGTGGTCGTTCCACAAGGTTCGAAGATTGGTATCGCCGGCGGGCAGAAATTGGTGCAGAGCTCCAATATTATGAAATTGGCCCCAAGCCGTCTCGGCCAGACACCATCACTGCAAGTTACGAAAACGACACCCTCACCGTCCATATCACTGTCAAGGGCAATACGCTTGCGTTAAAGTCCGTGGTGAATCTTCCCCCTGGTCCTGGCCCTTTCCCTGCAGTAATTGGCATGGGTGGACCCACTGGGAGTCTTCCGGCTGAAATTTTTACCAGCCGTGGAATCGCCACCATCCCATTCAATTTTGCCCAAGTCATGGCCTGGCAACAAACCCGCGGAAAAGAACCCATCAATAAACTTTATCCAGAGCTGACTTACATGGGTGCTTACAGTGCATGGTCATGGGGAGTGAGCCGACTCATTGACGGATTAGAATTGGTTTCATCTAAACTCCCCATTGATCTGAAACGCTTGGCCGTCACGGGATGCTCTTTTGCCGGTAAAATGGCGCTTTTCGCTGGCGCATTTGACGAACGGATTGCATTGACCATTGCTCAAGAATCTGGAGGCGGTGGAGCAGCTGCGTGGAGAGTTTCAGAAACCTTAACAGGGGTAGAAACCCTGGGAGCCACCAGTACGGTGTGGTTTATGGAATCCATGAAAAAATTTTCGGATAAAAATGTGTCAAAACTTCCCCACGATCATCACGAGCTCATGGCCATGGTGGTTCCGCGGGCATTGCTCGTGCTCGGAAACCCGGATTACATCTGGCTGGCCGATACGTCGGGTTATGTGTCCTGTATGGCAGCCAAAAGGGTATGGGATACGTTTGGCATTTCAGATCGGTTTGGATTTGTAATCGAGGGAGGACATCCGCATTGTGTGGTCACTGAAAGACAACGCACAGCAATCGAAGCGTTTGTGGATAAATTTCTTCTGGGGGATAGCACGGCCAATACAAACATCACCTACTGCCCGTGGGAAAATATTGACTATTCTTACTGGACCGAATGGTGGGGAACTGGCAAACCAGAATTCCCAATACGCGATCGAAGCAATAGCGAAGACCATTGGTTTGAAGCAGAATGTGGAGTCGTGGGCTCGTCTTGGAATATAGAATTTGATAGTCTGGCTTCCAATGCATACTACGTGGTACCGAAAGAAGGGCTCAAAAGCCCTTCAAAACCTCCTACTGATATGAGCGCTTACATTACGTTTCCTTTTACAGTGTCCAAGGATACTACTTATTTCATTTATGTGCGCGTGAATAGTGTATGGACCAACAAAGATGCCTATTGGTTTAAAATTGACGATGGGACTTTTTTAGGAAATTTTAAACTGTACACTCAGGGGTGGCAATGGAGAAAATTATACCAATTGAAGCTCACCGCAGGGGAACATACCCTTACCATTGGCTATCGTTTAGGGAATGCCAAACTGGATAAGATCTGCATCTCTGATTTCAGTTATCCTCCAGGAGAAAAGGGCGGAGAAGCAGAAAATGTTTGTACAGTCGGCATCCAGGAAATGAAACGCTTGGAATCCTATCACCTAAGTCAAAATTATCCAAATCCTTTCAACCCATGCACTGAAATTTCGTATCATTTACCAAAACCCAGTTTTGTCACCTTAAAAGTGTATGATGTATTGGGCAGAGAAATGATGACACTCGTCAATGAAAAAAAACCAGCAGGAACTTACAAAATCAATTTGAATGCACTGGGACTTGAGAGTGGAATTTATTTCTATCAGTTGAAGACAGAAGACTTTACAGAAAAGAAGAAAATGATCTTACTTAAGTAAACCAATAGAAAAAGCCTTGTTTCTATTACACTGCACGGCTCATGGAACCGTGCATTTTATTTTGCAACAATCGATTTTTTATGAATCCAGGAAATATGGGAAATCAGGCCAGAATTCAACTCCTGCCATAAAAAAGAATAAAGAGATCCTTTCATCAGTCATCACTTTTTAAAATAATTCTTGACAACTATATACTCGCCTTTTTATATTTTATTCCAATTTTTTATTTATTAAGTCCATGCAAATAAAATTTAGACAAAATTTAATCATTTGCCTTTTTATTTTTGCCAAAGGAAATCACTACGCTGCTTTTGAGAATCTCGTTCCAGGAGCCAATTGCATCGGAATGGGGTCTGTCGAAACAGTAGGGACGCTTGGCCCCGAATGTCTGTTTTCCAATCCCAGTCGGATGGGAGAAATTTTTTCCGTGTTTTTCTCCACTGCCCGGCCCTTTGGGCTTTCTCCGTTGACTTACCACACCACAGGGGCAACTCTTCCTCTCAAGCCGATTTCCGTGGGAATTGGCCTTCTCACTTTTGGCGATGAAAAATATCACGAAAATACGTTTGCCATTGGATCTGCATACCAAGTCACTCAACGATTGATTGTCGGCTTTTCCATAAAAACGCTTCATCTTCACATTGACCGTTATGGAACATGGACCGGAATGGCCATGGACGGGGGTCTTTCCACAGATCTCATGGATCACTGGACATTGGGAGTTGCAGTGAATAATCTGTTTTACTCAAGGCTTTCCCCTGCTTCGAGTTCCATCGCCTCAAACACCCGAATGGGCATTCAATTTCAACCAAATCAAGAATTCCTATTTGCTTTAGAATTGGATAAAAATGTCCGATATCCTTTGGAACTCCGGGGCGGAATGGAATGGCATAGGATAAAATATTTCACATTCCGTTTTGGTTTTACTCGAAATCCGTCTTCGATTTCAGGGGGCATTGGATACACCCAACAAAAACTTCGAATGGACTATGCGTGTCACTTTCATCCTGCCCTGGGCATTTCCCATTATGGTTCAGTGACACTGATTTTCTTCAGAAAAGATGAAACATTGTAATCGAAAATGGACGCCCTTCCTTTTGTTCTGGATCTTGGCAGCGCCTTCTTTCCATTTTGCCCAAGTAGAATCCGACGCACTTTTTCTTGATCCAGAAAATGAAAATTCTATAGAATTTTTTGAATTCCTGGATGACTTGAAACGGCATCCTTTGGACATCAATACTGCAACAAGAGAACAATTGGAGGCCATTCCTTTTTTTACTCCCTCCATGGCGAGAAACATTTTTCAGGAGAAAACACGCGGAGGTCCATTCAAAAATTTACAGGATTTCAAAAACCGACTCAAAGTCAACGAAACCTGGATGGAATGGATTGCACCCTATATCCAATTTTCTCGTGTTTTGGAGCTGGAAATGGACAATCGGATGCATGTTGTCCAAGAACTCCCTTTCCCTGAAGGAATTCATTCGAGAAAATACAAAGGCCCTTGGTATCAATCCACAGTCCGGATGGAATGGAATTATGCAAATCGGATTACTTCTGGCGTGTTGATCCAAAAGGATCCTGGAGAACCTCAATGGAACGACCATACAGTGGGATTTCTCCAAGGAAATCTTCAAAAAACTCAGAATACTGAACTGACCCTGGTTCTTGGCCACTTTGCAGTTGAAGCAGGACAGGGGCTTGTGCTCTGGGGCCCTTATGGATGGTTTAAAGGCAGTGATCCGATCGGGTGTGTGAAAAAGCGTCACAGAGGGATCAAAGGCTATATTTCCTCTGACGAATCCAAAGCGCTTCAAGGAAGTGCATTCAGTTTCAAAACCAGAGTCATGGAGTTTACCGGCTTTTTCTCTTCAAGACACATGGACGCACGCATTCAACCGAATGGAAGTGTCACTGGAATTGAAACCTCAGGACTCCATAGAACAGAAAGCGAAATCAAGAACTCCAATACACTCCAAGAAATCCTTTTTGGATCCAGATGGGAATGGACATTCTCAAAAGTCCATTTTGGAATGACCTTCTGGCGAGGGAAATACAATCGGCCTTTTGTGACTCTGGATCAAGAAAAGAATCGCTTTGGATTTCAAGGAAAGACAAATCAAATCATTGGAATAGACTGGGATCTCTTTTTGGACAAATTCAATTGTTTTGGAGAGATAGCCCATTCTGTTTCTAAAGGTATGGCATGGATCGTCGGAATCATGGCTTCTTCTGAACCGCATGAATTTGCGCTTTTGCTTCGGCATTACGATCCCCATTTTCAAAATCCAAAAGCCAATGGGTTTGGCTCCAGCATTCCAGAAAATGAAACCGGCGGCTATTTGGGTTGGCGATTTTCTTTTGGAGAGAGAATGGATTTTCTTTTTTATTTTGATCTGTATCAACGGCCATGGAGGACCTATTTTTTCCCCCTTCCCACATCCGGTACAGAAACCTCTGCAGGAATTCAATCCCAATGGACAAAAAAGTGGAGCACTTATTGGGGACTCAAAATCCAGGAAAGAGAAATACGCAATTCAAAAAATAGTCCGCCTTTTGTTGTTTCTACCAAAACCCGATACCAATTCGAATTCCGTGTCAAACCCACTGAACATATTAAATTTCGCGCTGGCATCGAAGGAACCGCTCTAAAATATCCGAAATTTCTCAAAAAGACAACCCTCCAAAATGAACAAGGCCTCATGCTATTTCACGCTCTTCAATGGCAAATCAAATCCAAGTGCGAACTCGGTTTCCGATGGTCCACATTTGACACAGATTCGTACGAAACCCGCTTGTATCTCTTTGAATATGATTTTCCAGGGGCTTTTACTTTACTGCCGTGTTACAAAAAAGGGGAACGATTCTCTCTTCAATTGCAATGGAAAATCACGCGGCACTGGACCGCAAGTACAAAATATGCGGTCCTTACCCATTTTTTTGTAAATGCTTGGGGAACAGGAGAAGGCCGTATTCCCCAAAATGGAGAAAAGAAATGGGGCCTCCAATTGGAGTGGGAAAAATAAAACTATTCTGTTTCTCCCTTACGAAATTCTTTTAAAATTTTTCGGCCCAAGAAAATGGCCGCAATCGCCAACACAATGCCTATTAAAATTTTTAATAACCGCTTGGATGTGTCCGACATTTGTTCACTCACTCCTTTTTTTGATAAAATTAAGCAAAATTTAAGCCAAACACAATAAAAGGATTACTCTGGATTCCATAGCGTCTTTGTAGGACGTGGTTTTATACCCTGCCGAAAAATCTTAGCCAGCGTCGAAAAACTTGCCATTGTTCAAGAAAATGGTTATCTTAAATGCATTCCATTTTTAATCTTGTAAAGGAAAATTTCTGTGGCACGCGATGCATTTCAAAAACTGGTCCACATTGTGGAAAAACTCCGTGGCCCTCAAGGTTGCCCATGGGACAAAGAGCAAACCCACGAATCCATGAAACCTTATCTTTTGGAAGAGACGTACGAAGTCATTGAATCAATCCAGAAACAAGATCCAGAGAAATTAAAGGAAGAACTGGGGGACCTTCTTTTGCAAATTATTTTTCATGCCCGACTGGCTGAAGAAAAGGGAGAATTTACTTTAAAAGACGTCATTGACCATATCTCAGAAAAACTCATCCGACGGCATCCTCACGTATTTGGCACTGCCCATATCAAAACTTCCGAGGAGCAAAAAAAACATTGGGAAAAATTGAAAAAAGAAGAAGGAAAAACCTCGGTTCTGGAAGGAGTTCCGAAAACCGCACCTGCGCTATTTCGTGCATTTCGAGTTCAGCAAAAAGCCTCGGTGGTCGGGTTTGACTGGGGCTCCAAAGAGCCTGTATGGGAAAAAATAAAGGAAGAAATGCAAGAACTGGAAAAAGCAATAGCATCAAATGATATTGAAAAAATTCAAGAAGAATTTGGCGATCTCTTATTTGCATTGGTGAATTTTGCCCGATTCATCAAAGTCCATCCTGAAGAGGCGCTCCATCTGGCAATAGAAAAATTCATTGACCGGTTCCAAAAAGTCGAGGCAGTGTTTCGAGAAAAAGGAAAACGGATGGAAGAGAGTACATTGGAAGAAATGGATCTGGTTTGGAATGCAATCAAACAGGGAAAAAAGTAAACCGTGAACATGCGTATTGCCCTGGCACAATGCAATCCCACCATTGGAGATTTCGAGGGAAACATCCAAAAAATTAAAAATGCCATTCACCATCTCCAATCCAATCCACCGGATCTTCTGGTTTTTTCTGAAATGTTCCTTACTGGATATCCACCCAAGGATTATCTTGAACGAGCGGATTTTATCCAGGCTTCAGAAAAGGCGCTCCAAGAAGTCCTCCGTCTTTCCGCCCGTTTTCCTGACACTGGATTCTTAATCGGCACAATTCGGCCCACACGAGTTTCTACCGGAAATCCGCTGTACAATTCCGCGCTTCTCATTCAAAATGGAACACTCCTCTTTGAACAGCATAAAACCCTGCTTCCCACATACGACGTATTTGACGAATTTCGTTATTTTGCTCCTGCACAAGAAATCCGTCCTTTCCCCTTTAAATCAGAAAAGCTCGGAATTACGATTTGCGAAGACATGTGGACCGAACCCAATTTGTGGCCCCAAAAAACCTATTCCATAAATCCTGTGGAAACACTCGCCCAACAAGGAGCCACCCTTCTCATCAATCTTTCTGCTTCCCCATTTTACGTAGGAAAAGAAAATATCCGGTACCGATTGTTACAAAAACATGCCCAGAAATACCACCTGCCTTTTTTCATGGTAAATCAAGTGGGTGGAAACGACGAACTGATTTTTGATGGTGGCAGTATAGGAATCAATGCAAAGGGTGAACTCGTTCTCCATTTTCCATATTTTAAAGAACACATGGACCTCATTGACTTCAATGCGCTTCCAGAACCATTTGCCTTTGAGCCTATGGAAAACATTTCTGCCATGTATCAGGCATTGCTCCTTGGCCTTCAAGATTACATGCGAAAATGTGGATTTCAAAAAGTCGTTTTAGGCCTTTCGGGAGGCATTGATTCTTCCCTGGTGGCATGTCTGGCCTGTGAAGCCATTGGTCCTCAAAATGTGCTCGGTGTTTCCATGCCTTCAAAATTTTCATCCAAAGAAAGCATTGAAGATGCCGAATGTTTGGCAAAGAATTTGGGCATTGCCTTTCAAAAAATCCCAATTGATCCGATTGTCGAGTCGTATATGTACGCATTGACCCACGCTTTCGAGGGAACCTCGCCGGGCATTGCAGAAGAAAATATTCAAGCGCGCATTCGGGGAAATATCCTCATGGCCTTTTCCAATAAATTTGGCTATCTTCTTCTTTCCACTGGCAATAAAAGCGAACTTGCCATGGGATACTGTACATTGTATGGAGATTTAAGCGGAGGATTGAGTGTCATAGGGGATGTACCCAAAACCTGGGTTTACAAACTTGCCTCTTATGCCAATCGCCACAAAGAATACATTCCCAAACGGTGTTTTACCAAAGCCCCTTCTGCAGAACTCCGGCCCAATCAAACCGATCAGGACACTCTTCCCCCTTATGATATATTGGATGCCATTCTCGATTTTTATTTGGAACAAGAACTTTCCCGAAATGCAGTGATCGAAAAAGGATTTCCTCAAGACGTGGTGGATTTTGTCATTCATACCCTTCACAAAAACGAATACAAAAGAAGACAAGCCCCTCCTGTGCTCAAACTGTTTCCAAAATCCTTTGGCACTGGACGGAGAATGCCCATCGCAGCCCGATTTCCCATTTAATCACACTGGAGAAGGCCCGATCAATTGGGCCGCTTCTTTGGGATTGGCATAGCAGTAGACACATCCCCCAGGACAAGAAAAATACCAACCAATGTCCCAGCTTTCTGTACATCCACAAAGTTCCCGCTGCCCCTTTGCTTTTTGAATGGATGCAGGAAGTTTTTGAGGATGAAGTTCGGACAAAAGTTTTCCATCAATGCAACTAGAACGGGGAAGGCCGGGCACACAACATCCAGAAATTTCTATTCCCAGAGCATGGGCTTTGTCCAAAATATAGGCCGCCTCTCTCTCCCACTCCGTGGGACTGAGGGAAATCGCTTCGATGCCCAATCGGCGAAGCCGTGCCCTGACCTTGGGATATAAGGCCACCCAACTGATGATCACGCGAGAAATTCTGTGCGATTGTACCACGTGAAGAACTTCTTCAAAATGGGGAAGATTTGTATACATTTTCCCATTGGGCAAACGGAAGTGCACAATCGGATCGAATCGTACCGCAATCCGTCTTGGGTCCCCCACAATGTCAATGAGAGAAGGAAGAAGGCGAAAACTCTCTTCTGCACTCGGCGTGCCTGGCTCCAAAAACGAGGCTCCCATGCCAGTAATGGTAAAATGCAAAAAAAGCTGGTCGTATTGAGACAAAAATTTTCTTAACATGGGATGATGGAGCAACACACCGGGTTTCTTACTCCATAACACAATGGTATGGACTTTTTCTGGAGGACACCGGGCTTGAAGAAAATCCATTAGCTGATCCGGAAAATAGCCCAGAAGCTCAATCCTTCGACTCGCTGAAATCACTTTTTTTATTGAATTCTTTCTCATTCCTTATTAAAAACTACGACAAATCCACGTTCAAAGCAATAGGAAGAAAAGCGTTGATTTCCAGAGACTGGACATGTATTTTATTTTAGAAAAGCATACAACGAACGAGAAGGACTTTGAATTCAGTTGAATGATCAAATGTTACGTAACCTCCTCCTTGGATTTGCCCTATTCTTTTTCCAAGGGGTTCATCTTCTGGAAGGATACTCCATGAACAAAAAGAGGACAATTGAAATCATTCCATTGGATTCCATTGAATTCAATGTCCTTGCCTACTTAAAAGAGAACCTGACTGGCGTTTTCCATGCGGAGATAGACCTGGCACAGCCCCTCCCTGTACCAAAACATGCTTTGAATCCCGAACGAGAACAATATTCTTCTGAAATCATTCTGGATTTCTTATCAAAAATCAAAAAAGAGAAAAACAAAATCATTTTGGCTGTGATTGATAAAGACCTTTACGTGCCATGGCTCAATTTTGTTTTTGGAATGGCAGACCCTTCGCAAAAAGTCTGCATCATTTCGCTCGCAAGGCTCCGGCAATCTTACTGGCACTTACCAGAAGATAGAACGCTTTTTCTGGAACGTGCATTGAAAGAAGCAGTGCATGAAATAGGCCATGTGTTGGGTCTTGAACATTGCCCTAACCCAAAGTGCGTGATGCATTTTTCTAACTCGCTTCCGGATACAGATAGAAAAGAATGGCAATTTTGCCCTCAATGCAAAAAACGCTTGGAATAAAACAATGCCTATTTTGCACATCTTACTCACCGGGAAACCCAGAACTGGCAAGACAACACTCTTAAAAAGAATCGTCAAGGAACTCCCCTCTTGCGGAGGATTTTATACTGAAGAAATCACCGAGGGCGGACCACGCGTGGGGTTTAAAATAATTACATTGGACGGAAAAGAAGGCATTCTGGCAAAAAAGGGATTGAAAAGTCGATATACATTGGGCAGTTATGGAATAAATCTTGACGATTTGGATACCATTGGGGTCAAGGCCATTGAACAAGCCCTGGAGACTAAAGAAATCATCGTGATTGACGAGATTGGAAAAATGGAATTGTTTTCGAACCAATTCAAGGCAAGTGTGGTAAAGGCATTGGATTCAGGCAAAAGAGTCATCGGAACCATCCACATGGCCCAAATAGACTTTTTGAATACTCTACGAGAACGAAAGGACGTGGTTCTTTTTAACGTGAACCTAGAGAACCATGAAGAAATTTTTTATAAGGTATTGTGTTTAATAAAAAGGGAGGCATGATGAAATTGTATTTGGTCCAACACGGAGAATCCATCCCAGAAGAAATCGACCCCACTCGACCTCTCACAGCGCAAGGAAGAGCCGATGTTGAAAAAATGGCGTATTTTTTAAAAAAAGCAGGAGTTCATATTGAAGCCATTTGGCATAGTACCAAACTCAGGGCAAAACAAACAGCACAACTTCTGGGAGAAATTCTTCTTCCTTCTCAAGGCATACGAGAAAAACAGGGGCTTGCTCCCAATGATCCAGTACATCCAATGAAAGAGATCATTTTCAATGAAGGGTCAGAGAATCTCATGATTGTGGGACATCTTCCCTTTCTGAACAAACTGGTCTCCTTGTTGCTGACAGATTCTGAAACCCATCCGGTGGTGAATTTCCGTCAGGGTGGAGTCGTGTTGATGGAACAGAATGAAAAAGGAAATTGGGGAATTACCTGGATCTTCATCCCGGATTTATTGAAGGCCCAATAAAATCGAAAACAAAAAGACCCCGTGTGCAACGGGGTCTTTAAGTTCACGGTCTGGAAATTACTTATTCCACAGCCACTTTGGGAAGCGTTTCGAGTGCCTCTCGTACTTTCTCTTCAGGATATTCGTAATCTTCTAATTTTCCAGAAAAATAGAGATCATACGCACCCATATCAAAATGGCCATGGCCACTGGCATTAAACACAATGACCTTTTTCTCGCCGGATTCTCTGCATCGTATGGCTTCGTCCATGACCACACGAATGGCATGGGCAGTTTCTGGAGCAGGCACGTGGCCTTCTGCCCGGGCAAAACTCACAGCTGCCTCAAACACTGGCGTCTGATGCAAAGCCACTGCTTCGATGAATCCCAGATCGTAAAGATGGCAGACAATGGGTGCCATGCCGTGGTAGCGCAACCCACCTGCATGAATCGGTGGAGGCATAAAATTATGACCCAAAGTGAACATTTTGAGAAGGGGCGTGGTACACGCAGTATCTCCGAAATCATAACGATAAAGGCCCTTGGTCAACGAAGGACAGGCCAAAGGCTCCACTGCAATGATCCGTGTTTTCTTTTGATTGACAATTTTATCCCGGACAAAAGGCAAAGCCAATCCAGCAAAGTTTGAACCGCCCCCAACACATCCCACTACGATATCAGGATACTCTCCCAATTTTTCAAATTGCTTTTGGGTCTCTTCGCCAATAATGGTCTGATGGAGTAATACGTGATTCAGCACGCTTCCCAATGAATATTTCGTGTCTTCTCGTTTCACTGCATCTTCCACTGCTTCGCTAATGGCAATTCCCAAAGATCCTGGAGAATCTGGATTTTCTGACAGAATTTTCCGGCCTGCTTCTGTGTCTTGACTGGGACTGGCAACACACGTTGCACCCCAGGTTTGCATGAGTAAACGACGATATGGCTTTTGATTGTAACTCACTTTTACCATGTAGACTTTGCATTCCAGGCCAAAGAGATTGCAGGCAAAGGCCAGAGCACTTCCCCATTGTCCAGCGCCAGTTTCTGTGGTGATCCGTTTGACATTTTCTTTTTTGTTGTAATAGGCCTGTGCGACTGCAGTATTCGGCTTGTGGCTTCCCGGAGGACTGACACCTTCCCATTTATAGTAAATTTTGGCTGGGGTTTGAAGGGCTTTTTCCCACCGCTCTGCTCTGACCAGAGGGGTCGGTCTCCAGATTTTATACACCTCCAACACTTCATCCGGAATTTCAATATACCGCTCCTGACTCACTTCTTGAAGAATCAGCCCCATGGGAAATATCGGCGCAAGATCGTCTGGACCAATCGGTTTGCCAGTACCGGGATGAAGCACGGGAGGAAGTGGTTTGGGTAAATCTGCCTGGATGTTGTACCAGGATTTCGGAATTTCGTTTTCCGTGAGTAACACTTTTTTTTGTTTATTCATTGGACCTCCTCTTTGTAGTAATAGAAAGATATCGATGCGTCACTGCATTCGGATCTTTTAATACTTTGGATCCACGCGTGATTTTACATAAACTAATGCGCAACCGGGATGCAATTTTTCGTTGAGGAACCCCCTGCTTGAGCATTTTCATCAATTGCCAGCGGAGGGAGAAATCATGGATTTCTGCAGGAGTGAAAATCTCATGAAAAAAATTCCGCATGGTCTTTTCATCCGTAATCGCAGCAAATGCGCGGATTAATTCTTCATCTTCCAAATAGACTCTTTTTCTTTTGTTTCTATGCACAGTAAAGTATACTCAAAAAAAATGGAAAAAGCAAGGGTTTTTGTTAAAAAATTGGAACACGGAATAGAAATCGTACTCCGCCTAAGTCGGTTGGAGATTTTTCAGGAGTGAAAAATACCAATCCCTCCTGCAATGCCTTGCATGGGACGTAAAAAAACCATCACGCCACTTCTCTCCAAAAATGGAGAAAAAAACATTTGATTTTTAAAGAATTTTTTATTAATGTTATCTTTAAGAAAGTAATACCAGAGAAATCCATGCCTCGGCTTTATATTCAAAAAGGCAATTCGGGCCAAATCAAGGTTTCATTCTTGTACGATCCTTTTCTTGTAGAAAAGATAAAAACGATTCCAGGCTATTGCTGGCATCCTGAATGGAGAGACGGGAGTTTTCAAAATACTGATGGAATATTGAATTTGAAATATGTACAGGAATAGGACAGGCTCATCGCAAAACAGCCGAGATTTATACCCATGTGAGTACCCAAAGCATAGGGAAAATTAAGAGTCCTTTAGACACTTTAAACCTAAAAGAAAGGGGTGATAAGTGACAAAATTTGTTAATAGAAGGAGTTTTCTGACTGTTCAGCCAGAGTTGGGATATACGAAATACTTCGTCTATACCCCCAATTCGGGACAAAAAGCGAAGTACTTCATCTATGAACAAGTTATCTGCTCATTGCGGGTGAGGAAAGAGGTAACATATCTATTGGATAAGGAGGAAGATTCATCATGATAGAGAAAACCCTTATTGTTGTTGGTCCAGGGGGTGTGGGTAAGAGCCCCCTTGACGCTCTATTCAAGACCGATATCAAAATAGACCCGTATCGGTTACGCTCCAGTGGACCGAGGGATTCAAACGATATTTTCTATGCCCATCCAAAACTTCGCGACGAACTGCATTCAGTACTTAAAGACTTAGGCGATGAACAGGAAACCAAGGATGGCGTCGAATGGTTTCCGAAAAGCAAGGTGCTTTTTTTTAAGGTGCGAAAGGAATGGCAGTTTTTGATCTTCAAAGGACTTAAAGGTAAGTTTGCTAAAGCGGAGATATACGCTCCTGTTTTGCCAGCGATTCTATCCATTTCAGACATAAAGAGCTTACTTGGTGAAGTTCGGATTGTTGTATTGAATCCAGTAAGCCAGAGTGTGAAAGTCATGCAGGACTGGGTGGAGTTAAAGAAAAAAACAGAATATAATTGTAAACAACGAGGCGACGATCCCAAAACAGTGAAAAAACGTGTTGAATCTGTCGACGAGGAAGCACCAGCTTGGAAAGAATTAATCAAAAACCATGGAGCTGTGGAATATTGCAATTGGCAATTTCCTGAATACTTGTACAAAGAGCATGATTTAGTAGAGCACCAAAAACAGGTCCTTTTGCAAGCTCGTCAATATCTCCTAAAAGCCAACCTTGATTTGGAGGTATTCTTCAAGAGCGTGAACGAAATCGGCCAAATAAGAGAGCCATTCGTTAAATAATCTAGCAAAGGAGTGCGGCTGAGAGTGGAGAATATAAGAACAAGTTTGAAGTTTTTGCAACGGCAGATAACACGGGCTTTGCGGCTTCGTTTCACTTCGCCCAAACCGCCTTCGGCGGCTTCGCAAAGCCCGGGAACGTTAGATGAAATTGCCGACTCTAAACATGAGAACGGCGTATAAAACCACAAGAGAGGAGGTGTGAAAAAAATGGGAGACTCTAAAACTGGTGAAAGCCGTGAAAGTACTGACTTCTGGGGTAATCCCAAAGAGGATGTTTACAGAGAGGGTAAGAAGACAGGTGAAATCCGTCCGACTACCGATTTTTGGGGTAATCCCAAGGAAGAGGTGTATGAAGGTGGGAAAAAGGTGGGCGAAATCCGTCACACTACAGATTTTTGGGGTAACCCGAAGAAGGAAATATACGAGGGCGGCAAAAAAGTTGGCGAAATTCGACCTACCACTGACTTCTGGGGTAATCCAAAGGAGGAGGTTTATCGAGAAGGTAAGAAGACTGGCGAGCAGGTACCGTCAACTGATTTTTGGGGAAATCCTAAGAAGGATCATTACGGTAGCGGTCATCCTGGCTCTGGCGGAGGTGGGTCAGAAGGAGGGAAGTAACAGCTTATGGACGATCACCTGAATAGAGTTATGCCGCCGCCAACGCTAAGGGGAAAAGATTTTAGATTAGTCCCTCTTAGCCGGGAGCATTTGGGTATACTTCATGAGTGGGAGTCTGATACGTCATCACTTTACCTCTGGACAACCCGTAAGGATATACTTTCTGAAGGCGAGTTCAATGAAGCTCTCGCATCGAGGCTTAGAGGATATTACCATGTGTTCCTTATGGTCTTGGATTCCGAGAATAAACCTGTCGGTTTCATTTACTCCTACGACGCTAATTTCGTTGATGGCTTTGTGTTCGTTACTACATTCCTTGAGCCTTCAAGTCGGAACAGAGGCCTTGGTGCCAAAGTAGGATTGTTATTCTATGACTATCTCTTCGCGTACTATCCCGTGCGGAAGGTATATTGTGATGTTTTCGAATACAATGATGAGAGTCTGCTTGCTCTCAAGCACGCTGGCTTCGAGATAGAGGGCACGTTCAAAGAACATCGTTTTTTTAGAGGTAGATATTACACTTTGTATCGGTTAGCACTATATCGAGAAAAATTCTACGAGAAATTTGACTCTATGATTCGCAAAGTTGCGTCGGAGGATAGCCCGAGTTAAAAGATTAACTAAATTGTGTCAGCAACTTCATCTAACACAGCATAAAAGGTTCTCGCTTCGGGCTCACCCAAATTCTTCGCTATTGCTCAGGACTTCTTTTATGCTGGGAACGTTAGGCTCCTACTGAAGGCACTTCGCCTACTGGTTCACCGTAAAATGATACAGTGAAAAATCACCCTTCTAGACCCCATTCACCGGATCACCCCAAATTTCCCCATTCGAACCAATACATCCCCCCGAGTGATGGTATAAAGATAGATTCCTGTCGAGACAGGTTTACCTTCGGTGGTTCTCCCATCCCATTCATACAGTTGATTCCCAGAAGCAAATGTCCGGGTGTCCTCATAAATCAAATATCCAGAAGGAGTAAAAATCCGAATGCGGACATTTCCACTGGCTTCCAGAGAAAAAGGAAAATGCACTGACAGATGTTTTGACAAAACATACGGATTCGGAATGGCAAAAGGCACTTTTTTTTCATCCCACACAATGGTCGTGGTATCGAAAGAGGAAAGCCTCGTCTGACCATCGAGAAGTGTATTGGCCACATATTTTCTCCAATTGTGGGGATCCTCCGAAGAAAACCAGGCATAGAGATATTCACTGACAGAAATATAGGAAGCCAAAGGAAAAGAAGAGAGATACAACTGGAAAGTGGCAAAATTGGTCACAAGCGAAGTCCAGTTGACATTGGAAAGCACAAAAGTACAAGTTTGGCCTTCAGGTTCCCGAACAGCATAGTACCTGGCGCCTGTATTCACCACATCGGCCACAATGCACGTATCTTTTTGAAAGGTAAACTTTTCATCTGGAATCATCTCAGGATAGGCATTTCCTTCTGGATAATACAAGGCAGTATCTGCCCGTTCTCCAGTCATCCAATTCCAGGCATAAAAAAGGCCCAATGCCTCTGAAAACGTGGTGTGATAATTTCTGAGCGCCACATCCATTGCAGGGAAAACTTGTTGTTGACAGAGATTTTCCCAAATTTCCCTTAGGATATTCCGAGTCCCTAAATGTTTTTCGAGAAAATGGAACCACAGAGAAAGTCCATATTCTCTCCATCCATTGGCCACATCAAAACGCATGTTCGTTTGAGAAAACAAGCCATCCAGATAATTGTAATAATCGTTCACTTCATCATACACCACATCTTCCATGTAAGTACTCGAGGCTTCCATTAAAAAAAGATCATCAAACGAGCCATCATTGTCATCGTCTCTGGCATTGTATCCCAATTGAACCATATGAAAAAATTCATGGGCAATGGTGACCCGCAATCCGTTGATGCCCTTGGTGTAGGTGTGAAGATAATCATTGTCCACTTCCATGTACGAAGTCCATGTGGAAGGAGAAAATGAAACCCGCTTCTCAATATTGGTCCATCCGTACGCATCGGGAATATTGAGAATATACACGTCCCATTCGGGCCCATCGGTCCCATCAGAAGGGGGAGGTCGAAAACCCAAATCCAGAACAATGACCTGATACGCATTTTGGAGCGCTTTTTCTGCTTCTTCTACATAATCAGGAATGCCATTGCTATTTTCGTCTGCAGGAGAAACTTGATCTGTGCCGGAAAGCGTGTAATGAATCTTAAAAAGCCCATCGGAAGTGATATGGCTGTAAGGCAGAGCCGGCCTTTCCATAATTTTACTCAATGTCCTTTGTTGTGAGGCTGAAAATCGATCAAAATTCAATTGGACTTGATGGAAAAGCCCAAAGTGACATTTTACAGGAATTTTCTGAATTTCTCTGAGAGAATCTGGAACCTGTTCTGGAAAGCGTGTAGAAATGGCATTCCAATACAATCGATTCAATCTTTCAGTTTCAGAAAGCGCATTTTCCGAAGAATAAACCAGCGTCTGGATGGCCAAAAAATAAAAACAAATCCAGAAAAAAATCGTATCGGGTTTCTTCATTGTATTCTCCAATTATTTTTTCTTGCGGAAAGAAAAAGTCATGGGAACCCCTTGAAATCCAAATTGCTCTCTCAATTGTTTTTCAAGAAATCGCTGATAATTTTTTTGAACCCATTGGGGATAATTTGAAAAAAACACAAATACCGGCGGATTGGTACTGGCCTGAACTGCGTAACTTAACTGAATCCGTTTTCCCTGCACAGCAGGAGGCTGATATTGAGAAACAAGATTTTTTAGAAATCGATTGAGCAAAGCAGGGGCAATGCGTTTCTTTCTTTCCTGACTGACCTCGAGCACTTTGTCCAAAATAAGATGGATCCCTTTTTTGGTCTTACACGAAACAAAAAGCACAGGAACATATTCTAAACCACGAAATTTTTGTTCAATCCCTTCACGAATTTGCTTTTGCTTTTCCCAATTATTTTCCACCAAATCCCATTTATTCATTGCAAATACAATGCCTTTTTTGGCTTCTACGGCTCGTCGAATGATTTGGAGGTCCTGCTGGGTCACACCTTCTTGCGCATCGGCCAAAACACAAGCCACGTCGCATCGTTCTAAGGCCTGCTGGGTTCTTAAAACGCTGTAGTACTCTACCCCTGTTTCAATTCGACTTCTGCGACGCATTCCTGCAGTATCAATTAAAATCAAATGGTTTCCTTTGTATTCCAATTCTAGATCGATTGTATCGCGTGTCGTTCCTGGAATCTCAGTGACCAAAACCCGTTCCTTTCCCAATACCGTATTGACAAAAGTGGATTTTCCCACATTGGGCCTTCCCAAAATGGCGATATGGATTGCCTCCGTTTTTTCTATAATCGGCTTTTTTTCTACAGGTCCCAATATTTCTGAGATTTTGGCTAAAAGATCCCCAATTCCAAAACCCCCAATGGCAGAAATAGGAATGGGCTCCCCAAGTCCCAAGCGGATAAATTCACTACACAAGGGAAGCCGATTGGGACCATCGACTTTATTCACGCACACAAGACAGGGTTTTTGACCTTTGCGCAAAAACTTGGCAATTTCCCCATCCACATCGGAGATGCCTGTGAGTGCATCCACAACAAACAAGAGTAAATCCGCTTCTGCAATGGCCATCTGCACGTGCTTGGCAATCTCTACCTCAAACACATCCTGACCGTGCAAAGTATACCCTCCCGTATCCACCAGGTAAAAAAGGCTTTCTCCCCATTCGACCAGAGCTTGTTTCCGATCTCGAGTGACTCCCGGTTGATCATTCACAATGGCTTCGCGCTTTCCAATGAGGCGATTAAAAAGAGTGGATTTTCCCACATTGGTCCTTCCCACAATGACCACAGTAGGAATCTTTTTTTCGATTATATGTGCTTCCATAATTCACCAAACGATTCGAGCACAAGAAGCTTTTTACCCAATTTCTGAGAAAGAAAAGAAACAGGCCAATCGTCTAAAAAGCGGGTCTCGCCCTCAATGACAGAGACTGCATTGGCTGGAATCAGCCCAATCCAATCGCCAGGCATTTTATGCAAAGCACGCCAAATATCCTGGCCAGTCAAAAGCCCAGACACCGTAATGGACTCGCCATAAAAACGATTCGAAACCACGCAGAGATCCAATGTCATTCCTTGAATACGTCGAAACACAGGTTCCACAGAGGCTTTCAATATAGGTCCTGCCAGAACCCCGGTAACGACTTTCACGTGCAGAGGAGAAGACAATTTTCGAGGGAACTTTCGACTTTGCTTTTTAAATGTATCCAAAAAATGACGCACCATTCCCACCCCATTGTCAATTTGCCAAAATTCGCCATAATGAGAAGCAGGAGGAATGGGAAAATTGGCCAAGAGATAAAATTCGTCTGCCAGATAGACAAAAGATTCTCCCCATTGACGCTGAAAATTTTTTTGAAACGGTTGCACTGTTTCAATCACTTCCCGGGCTTTTTCTCTGGTCACAGGGTCGAGCCTGGGCAATCGCTGGCGATGCTTTGTAAGTCCCACCGGGACAATGGCCAAGGACCGAAACTCCGGAAAAAATTGAGACAAGCGGGTAATGGTTTCGGTGAGAATAGGTCCCTCATTGAATCCTGGGCAAAACACCACTTGACCATGGATTTGGATGTGATGCCGGGTGAGAAATTCAATTTTTTCTAAAATGCGATCCTCTTGAGAAATGCCAAGAAGGGTTTTTCGGATTTTGGAATCAATCGCATGAATCGAAATGTACAAAGGAGAAAGTCTCTGATTTACAATCCGGCTCAAATCTTCCTTGGTGACCCGAGTCAAAGTGACAAAATTCCCGTAGAGAAAAGACAACCGATAATCTTCATCTTTAAAGTACAGAGTCTTTCGCATGCCTTTTGGATTTTGATCCACAAAACAGAAAATACAATGGTTTCCACAAGCCCGGAACCGCATGGGTTCAAATTCAATTCCCAAATTGGCCCATTGGCTTTTGGGAATCCGAATGCGAAAAGAATCCGTATTTCGTACGAAAAGGCAATCGAGGTCCTTTTCTTCGGTATAAAATTGCAAATCAATCCAATCTCGGATGAAATGGCCATTCACAGCAAGAAGCCGATCATTTGGCTTTAATCCGAATTCACTTGCCAGACTTTTGGAAAGAACCGATTTAATTTTGAGTCCTTTGTATTTTGACTGCAAGTTGTTCTTTCCAATTTTGATGACGTTTCCATTCATCGAGTAGAAATTTGATTAATGCGGCGCAAGGCACAGCGAGGAGTAGGCCCCAAAATCCAAAAAAATGGGAAAAAATAAAAATTGAAAAAATCACGGCCACAGGATGTAACCCCACCCGGTCTCCCACAATTTTGGGAGAAATAATGTATGCTTCCACCCCTTGAACAATGGCAAACACAAGGAGAATTTTTAAAGCGGCAATATGCGGTGCAGGCGTGAAAAGACTCGAAAGCAAAGCCAAACCTAAACTCACGTATAACCCGAGAAATGGAATAATGTTGAGCAGTCCAGTCACAATTCCGATAAGAATGGAATATGGGATCGAAAAGAGAAACAATCCCAACCAGGTGAAGATCCCCACAAGAGTACAGACAATGAGCTGACCACGAATGTATCCTCCCACAATACGATTGGACCGCCATAAATAAAAACTGGCCAAGGCTTTGTACTTTTTCGGCACAAATCCCAAAAGCGTGCCTCTGACCCGGTGATAATCGAGTAAAAAATAAAAAGTGAGAACCGGGATGAGAATCAAATTGAGAAGTTGTCCAAGCCAAGTCCCCATTCCCAATATGGCTTTTACAATTTGGATAAAAAGTTTGCCCACATAGCTTGGATATTTTTCTTCCAAAAATTCTTTTTCTAATTTCAGATAGTCAATTTTGAAAAGCGCAAACAGTTTGGGGAGATGCTTATGGGCCAATGCAATAGCATTTTGAAGTATTCGGGGAAAGCGGATGAGCAATTCTTGAATCTCTTTGGCAAGATCGGGTAAAATAATGGCCAAAATCAATCCAATGATACCCAAAAGGAAGAGAAACACCAAAAGCACAGAAAAAATTCGAGGCACATGCCACTTTTCGAGTCTGTCCACCACTGGATGAATGAGATACGCAAGAAGAAAAGCAATCAAAAACGGAATGAGAATCCCCTGGGTATTGACCAATATCCAGGAAAAGAGGAGAATGGCGATCCCGATGCGAAGTCTCCGAATAAAGGGAAAATCCTTGAACTCTGAAAGAAGATAAATGAGAATGCCTCCCAGTAAAATGGGCGATAAAATCGTATGGGTAGACCAAAGAAAGGCCGTGATCAAAAGAAAAATCGCCACTCCTGGAAGAATGAGCCGTCGATCTTCTATCATATCGAATGAGACCAATGAAAGTGTTTATTTTGAAAATTCATTTGAAGCGCACAATGTCGCCTTTTTGAAACCCACTTCCCATCTTGATGATGGCCTTGGAAACCTTCCCTTCTGCAGTAAAACCCACCACTTGAATGGTGCCGATCTTTTCTTCTTCGCTCCCAAGAGAAAGCCCTGTATCCGGGTCAATCAATTCTTCGCCTTTGGTGTAAACCGTAAACGTATCCCCTTCTTTTACCCCGGCATCCATTCCGGGTTTAAAATACACCCCATTCTCTTTGACCAAAATAATTTTCCCACTCCAGGGCATGGCCTCTGCCTCTTGATCAATGAGGCCCACAATGGTTTCAATGGCAGACCGAGTGGCTTTTCCCACAATCGAATTGTCAAATTCTGCCTTGTCATGAAACCCAAATTCTGGAGTGGAAACCGCAAGCCCGCTGGAAACTTCCTCCTTCCGCACACTTTCTGCTTTGAGAATTTCTCCTGTGGTGGTATGAACCAATCGTACATCCACAGCCACCGTGGCCTTTTGCGTCTTCACCCCAAGTCCAAATCCTTTTACTCTGCCTCCGGTTTCCTTTTCTGAATATCCAAATTCGGTAATACTTCCAATTACGGCCAACTCCACACCCAACATTTTTCCAACTTGCGCAGCACTTTCCTGGGTCACGATCCCAGCTTGACCGAGCTTTTGCTCTGCAAGAATCTGATCGATTTCCTGACGCTCCACCACAATGTATTTTCCAGATTTCACCAATGCAGTGGTCAGCATATCGGCCATGCCTTCTCCCGGAGCCCTTCCATCCCACCAATGCCAGGTATGATCCGTTTTGTCTTCAAAGGAGAAAACTGCAACCCGCTTTTTTAATTGACCCAAACTGAGATCCCAGCCGATTCCCAAGCATAGCGCCGCAATCATCAAACGCTTGAACATTCTATTTCCCTCCATTTTATTTTCCGTTCTCCTTTTTCCTTTTGCCATTATTTTAGCACTTCTTTTAATTTCTCCACTACCACATCCAATTCGTCATACCCAATGGTCAATGGCGGAAGCAATCGAATGACATTGAGTCCTGAAGGAAGGGTGAGCACGCCTTTTTCGAGAAGAGAAACAATGTACGGCTTTGCCTTCTCCTTTAATTCAATGCCGATCATGAGGCCAATTCCCCGAATTTCCCGAATTCGATCCGAGTGCAATGCATTGAGTTTTTCCATAAGATAAGTGCCCTTTTCCTGGGCCTGTACTTCAAGATGATTTTCTTTCATGAACGTAATTGCGGCAATTCCAGCAGAACAAGAAAGGGGATTGGCCCCAAATGTAGAACCGTGCTTTCCAATACCCATCTGAATTTTTTCTGAACAGACCACTGCACCCATGGGCACCCCCCCTGCAATGCCCTTGGCAAGACAAAGGATATCCGGTTCAATTTCAAAGTGTTCGCAAGCAAACCATTTTCCAGTCCGACAAAAGCCAGATTGGACTTCATCCAGAATAAGCAAAATGCCTTTTTCGTCGCACAATTTACGCACTTTTTGAAAATATTCTTCTTTCCCCACATGAATCCCACCTTCTCCCTGCACAGGTTCCAAAAGAATGCCTGCGGTGTTTTCATTGACCTTTTCTGCAAGCGCCTCAAAATCATTAAAAGGCACATGATGAAATCCAGGGACCAAAGGTTCAAATTCTTCTCTGTATTTTGGATTGTATGTGGCACTTAATGCGCCCAAAGTTCTTCCGTGAAAAGCACGCACTGCACAAATGATTTCGGTCTTTTTTGTCGTATACCGAGCAAACTTAATCCCTGCTTCCACTGCCTCTGCGCCTGAATTACAAGCAAATACCCGTTTGAGCCCTCGCGGCACCACACTCATCAGCAGTTCAAAAAATTGGGCACGCACATCGTTGTAAAAAATACCAGAACACGTGATCAGTGTTTTGGCTTGACGCGCAATGGCTTCTGCCACTTTGGGATTGGCATGACCAATCAAAGCCACTCCATTGCCGGTCACACAATCGATGTACATCTTCCCTTTGTCGTCCCAGAGTTTGGCATTTTCGCCTCGCACGATACACACGTCCCGCTTGGGATAGACTTCCAACTCGTACTGTTGTTCCAATTGAATCCAATCTCTCATTGTATTCTCGTTCCTTTCCCTGCCAATGCATCCTTGAGTGGATGTTCTGTTCTACCATCTGCGATGTATACAGTGGTAGGTCCATGCTCAAACAATTTTCGAAGTGCCAGAAGTTTTCGTTTCATTCTTCCTTCCACCTGGGCTTCTCGTTGTGCCAATTCCTGAGCAGGTAAGAAAGAAACCAAAGAAGAAGGATCGTCTTTATTTTCCAAGAATCCAGGAGCTTCAATGAACTGGAAAATTTTTTCTGCATGAAATGTAGCATGAAGCACGTGAAGAATATCATCGTTTTCAGAATTAATGGCAAATCCATTTTCATCGAGAATGGGCACTGTCAGCACAGGTACATACTGGTGATCTAATAAAAAGCGAAGCAATTCCACATTCACCGACTGGGGTTTTCCTGAAAAGTCTTTGAGCAACAAATTTTTCCCGCCCTCTCGCACCCGAATGCCTGCATTTCTTTTGCCTTGAATACATTGACCGTCTATACCAGAAAGTCCAACTGCATTCAACCCGTATCGCTGACACAATTCGACAATCCGTTTATTCCGAAGTCCAGCATAGGCCATCATTTGGAGATCAATGATCGAGGGATCTGAAAGCACACTCGAATATCCCGAAATCGACTGGACCACCCGTTTCTGAATGCCCAACCGTTGGGCCAATTGATCCCGAATCGCATTGGCCCCATGAAGGATAATGGAGGTTTCCCGGGATTCTGCCAAATCCCGAATAATACCTTCCAGATGAATTTTTTCTCCGCCTCCAATTTTAATCAACCACATTTATACCTCACCAATAAATCCATTGGGAAGTTTCTCCCATCCTGTTTCTCCCGGATACGGCTCAGAACAGACAATAGAAAAAGCATCCGTCCTTTTGCGATGCAATGTAAAATACTCGGGGTCTTCATTAAAAAATGAAGCCACCCACATACCTTCTCCATTTGCAATCCCCATGTTCATGGCTTTCACGTATCGAGTGCGGGCTTTTATCAATTCCATTGTCTTCTGGAGTGTTTCTGGCCAATGGCCACGATGAAATCGTTTGAGCAGCGTAAAAATTTTTTCTGCACCAATTCGGCCCTCTGCCTTGAGTCGCACCCCGTGGAGTTCTCCATTAAACACATAGACCGTATGTCGATCTCCAAAAGGCATGTTATTTTCTATGATAATCCCCTCATTTCGAAATGCACTCCGCGCGTGAACCACCAATCGGGTTGTTTTTTCAAAACAGGGGAAATGATCTTCCCAAATGGGACAGATATTTTTGTACATTTTAAACCCATCTTCTGTCCATACTGCACATCCCCATCCATGGCCTTGATATTCTTTGCTATTTCTTGCAATTTCCGCAAATGCTTCCAGATGAGGAAGGGGATCCAATGGTTCTTTTGCCCGAATACACAAAAAACGACACATGGTTCTACAGTCAAATAATATAAGAAATATTTTTTCTCTTTTCCACTTTTTATTATGCCGGCAAAGACTTTACTTTAGAGGAAAAAAGGGAAAATCGAAAAATACCGAGTTGATGGAGAAGATATTTTGCCATGACCCAAAGGGTCTGAATTCCATATTTTAATGACCTCCGAAAATTGATAGAAGAAGAATCCGATGCGTATCGCACAGGAATGGGAATATCTCCAATCCGAAACCCAAATGCCACGGCCTGGGCGAGAAATTCGGTATCAAATACAAAATCATCCGAATTGACATGATAGGGAATTTTTTCGAGTACTTCCCGTTTATACACCCGAAATCCTGAATGAAAATCACCCAAATTCTGTCCCAATACGATATTTTCAATGGTCGTAAGAATCCGATTGGCAATGTACTTGTAAAGAGGCATTCCGCCTTCCAAAGTCTCCTTTCGGGTACGAATGCGACATCCAATGACAATATCACAAATTCCGGTTTGGATGAATCCAAGAGCAAACGGAATCACCCGGGGATCGTATTGGTAATCGGGATGAATCATCACCACAATATCTGCCCCCTGGCTCAAAGCATGATCATAACATGTTTTTTGATTGCCCCCATAGCCCCGATTTCTTTCATGTTGAATCACACAAATTCCCAACCGTTTGGCCACTTCGACCGTTCGATCTGTACTTCCATCATCGACCAAAAGGATTTCATCCACAGATCCAGGAGGAATGTCTCGAAACGTTTTTTCCACTGTCTGCTCAGCATTGTACGCAGGCATGACCACAATGACTTTGGGTTTTTGTTGACTTGAGCTCATTTGCCTTCCAACTTTTCCATCTCTGTTTTCCATTTTTTCACTTCCTTGCCCTTTTTTAAATACGCATTCCGTAATGCTTCGTACAGAGTGTCCATTTGACTGCCCAGACGTTTGAGTCTTTTGGGTTTTGTCTTTTGCAATACATAGGCCACCATAAGCGGAAAAGCCACAGTCACATCCACATACACAGTCACACTCTCTTCAATTTTTTCAGGATCGATTTTCCCCCAACTTGCGGCTTCTCGAGGGGGGGCACCCGAAAGACCGCCAGTATCAGGTCGTGCGTCTGTAATATTGATATCATAATCATGGCCTTTTTCCGGAAGCATCAAAATTTCCTGAAGTTGGGGTTCGGTCTGGAGCATAAAATTTTTGGGACTTCCTCCACCCAATAGAATCACCGCACTTTTCCCATCCCGACGGCTTTTTGCATTCCAGACAATGGCGGTGGACTCATTCACGTCCCGACTCGGATTGATTTTTAGCCGAAACTTCTGGGTTAATTTTGCTGCTTCTGCAAGAAGCTCTAAACTGGCAATGTTCATGCCTATGGTAGAATCTCCAGGGGCAGGGGTGAAAATGGGAATATCATTTCGATATGCCGCTGCAAGAATACTCACTTGTCCGAATCCATTTTTTTGCTCATATTCGTTAACAACTTTCCCAAGTAAATAATAAAACTCCCGGGTTCCCATTTCCTTTTGAAATTCAGGTCGAAGTAAAATATATTGCAACCGCTTGTCCGTTTCCAACAAAATGGACGCATGATCAAAAAGAATATCATAAATTCGTACCACACCTTTCTTCCGCAAATCCGCGTCATCCACATCCGGACTTCCCCGATGCAAAGGAAGATTAAAAGCAAAATGCAAATCATGGTACATATTGGCACCTGTGGCAGTGATCCAATCCACAAAACCATGATTCATCAGAGGAATAATGGCCGAAGGCCCCAATCCTGCAGGAGTCAATGCACCGGCGAGACTCAATCCAATGGTGACGTTTTCGTCCGCATATTTTTGCACCAATAATTCGCATGCGGCACGAAGCCTCCCGCCATTATAGGCATCTAAGTTCTCAATCAGGCTCACCACATCGGTGTGAGAAGAAATGGGTTTTGGGAGAATCCGCTTTCCAGATAAATATTTTTGTTTTCCTGAAAAATGACTTTTTATTCTCATCTCCCCTCCTTTCATGACAATCCATTTGCAAAAGACATCACCGGGTTCAAAAAAACATTTTGTCCATTAATTTTAATTTTTAAATTACAAAAGTCAATACAATTTTGAAAATAAAAAAGATGGACCTAAAAAATTTTCAGTGGATTTCAACCAATTTATGGATTGTCTAACAGGAGATGGGAAATGGTTAAAAAATTATTGTATTTTTTCTTACTTCCAGCGATTCTCAATGGAAAAGTTCCTTCATTCGACAAACACCATGCATTTATGTATCTCCAAACACAATGCGAATTTGGTCCACGAATTCCGGGGACCAAAGGACACAGCGCTTGTCTCAAATTTCTCGTGGAAGAACTGAGGAAAAAAACCCCCCATGTGGTTGAACAATCGTTTTTGGGTTCTGTGCCTTTGGAGAAAAAAACCGCTCGGCTGACCAATGTCATTGCCTCGTTTGAACCTTCCAAAAAACCTCGAATTCTTCTGTGCGCCCATTGGGATACCCGTGCCCATGCAGATTTCGATCCCAATCCTTTGAATCGAAAAAAACCTGTGCCTGGAGCCAATGACGGTGCTTCTGGGACTGCAGTCCTACTCGAATTGGCATGCATCTTTAAGAAAACCCCTCCTCCTGTGGGTGTGGATTTGGTCTTGTTTGATGGAGAAGACAATGGTGTAGAAGGCGATATTTCCACGTGGTGTTTGGGATCCAGACATTTTGCCACTACTTTTTATTCACAGAAACCCATTCCATTTCCGCAATACGCCATTCTCATCGACATGATTGGGGACCGGGAACTCATCATTCCAGTTGAAATTAATTCCAAACGCTACGCACCGGATTTGGTAGAGAAAATTTGGCAAAAAGCAAAGATGCTCAGTTTTTCTGCGTTTTCTTTTTCCCAAACGCACGAAGTGATCGATGACCATTTGGAACTTCTCAAAGTGGGTATCCCCGCAGCGGATCTCATCGATCTGGATTATCCTTATTGGCACACGACTGAAGATACGCCAGACAAATGCAGTCCGGAAAGTCTGTACGTGATTGGAACATTGCTATTACATCTCCTGTATGAATAAAGAACCATCCACATCCATGGGCCATTGGATCGAACTTGAAATTGTGATTCCTTTTGGAGAACTCCACGAACCCATTCTCTCTTTTCTTTTTGAGCTGGGGAGCATTGGATTGGAAGAAACAGAAAAAGGAGTCAAAGCGTATTTCCCTTCCCAATTTTCTCAGAAATTTTTGGAAAAACGTTTAAAAGAATTTTTTGCTTCTCACATGCTCTCTGAGCCTGTTTTTCAATTCCGTCTCCTTCCTTCTCAAAATTGGGCCGAGGGATGGAAAAGCCACTTTAAGCCAATTCGGATCGGGAAACGCATTGTGGTCAAACCGCCATGGGAAAACTGGGACCCTCTTCCCCATGAAATCGTCGTTAATATTATGCCCAAAATGGCTTTTGGCACAGGTACGCACGAAACCACCCAGCTTTGTCTCGAATTCCTAGAAAAATGGATTCAGCCTGGAATGGAAATTTTAGACATTGGAACAGGCTCAGGCATTTTGGCCATTACTGCGATCAAATTGGGTGCGAAAATAGCCAAGGCCATTGATATTGAAGAAGAAGCCATTGAAAACGCAAAAGAAAATGCCAAACAAAATCAAGTGGAAGACAAAGTAGAAATCGAGCAAGCCTGTTTGGAAAATATCCCTCCGAAATCGTATGACCTCATTCTGGCCAATCTGGATCGAAAAACGATTTTGCATTTGCTTCCTCAACTCTCTCTTTATGCAAAACCCTCTACCCTGCTCATTCTTTCTGGTATTCTCAAAGAAGAAAAAAAACTTTTATTGAATGAATTAAAATCAACCCCATTCCAACCCATTCAATCCAAAACAAAAAAGGAATGGAGTGCCATTGTGGCCCAATGGAGGAATCCGCATGATCAATCCAGTCGAAATAATTGAAAAAAAACGGGATGGTCATCCCCTTTCAGAAGAAGAAATTCGGTTTATGATTCATGGCTATGTGAAGGGCGAAATCCCCGATTATCAAATGAGCGCATTTCTCATGACAATCTATTTTCAAGGAATGAACGAAGAAGAAACCGTGGCCCTGACAAAAGCCTTTATCGATTCTGGAAAAACAATCGATCTCTCTGCCATTTCCCATTTTAAAGTGGACAAACATTCCACAGGAGGCGTGGGAGATAAAATTTCGCTTATTTTAGCTCCGCTGGTCGCTTCTGTCGGCATTCCAGTTCCAATGATGGCTGGAAGAGGCCTTGGCCATACGGGAGGCACATTGGACAAACTCGAATCCATTCCGGGATTTTCTACCCAGCTTTCTGAAAGAGCTTTTCGAGAACAAATCCAACGGATTGGCTGTGCCATCATGGGACAAACCGAAGAGATCGTCCCAGCAGATCGAAAAATCTATGCCTTGCGTGATGTCACCGGAACCGTGCCTTCTCTTCCTTTGATCTGTTCAAGTATTATCAGCAAGAAAAAAGCAGAAGGCACAGACGGATTGGTGCTGGACGTCAAAGCGGGAAAAGGGGCTTTTTTAAAAACAGAATCTCAAGCCCAAGCCTTGGCCAAAGCCTTGGTCTCTCTGGGAAACCAGATGGGCATTCAGACCACGGCCTTGCTGACAAGGATGGATCAGCCTTTGGGGCATCAAATTGGGAATTGGCTTGAAGTCAAAGAATCCATCCAAGCCCTTCAAAATCAGGGCCCAAAAGATGTCATGACCGTCACTTTGGCATTGGGCATTCTCATGGTCATGATGGCAAAAAAAGTAAAATCCGAAAAGGAAGCCCATGCACTGCTCAAAACGGCATTAGAAACTGGTTCTGCGTACCAGAAATTTCTCGAACTCGTCAAGGCCCAGGGGGGTGATATTTCCGTGATTGAAGAACCGGAAAAGTATCCCTCTCCCCCAAGAATAGAAATTGAATCTCCGAAAGAAGGATATATTGTGGAACTGGATGCGTATCAACTTGGGATGCTTTCGGTCTTCCTCGGGGCAGGACGATTTCGCAAAGAAGATTCCATTGATCCAGGAGCCGGGATTACCCTCTTCAAGAAAATGGGAGAGAAGGTCCAAAAAGGAGAGCTCCTCGCGTATTGTTATACCCGTCGTCCCATAGAGGAGAGGGAAATAAAACAGAGGTTCTGGAATGCATACCAGTTTTCAGAAACTCCAGGAAAAATTTTACCCCTCATCCATGCACAAGTGGATAAAAATGGGATTCACCCTTTTCTAATGGACATCGAGCACCTCTAAGGCCTTGTTGGCAGAGTCCAAAAGAGGCCGAGTCGAAATGGGTTCTCCCACTGCAGATTGCATCCATACATCCGGAGTAATGGAGCCCAACCGACACATGCGTTCCATCTCTATTCCCAGTTTTTTTCCTTTGAGATACGCTTCGATCTGAAATGCAATGATGTGTCCCAAAGGATAATCCGGCAAGTAAAGTCCAGAATTTACCATGTGAGAATAGATGGCCAAAAGAATCACATCCCTTTTCCCAAAAACATCGGCAAAATATTGGTTCCACACGTCTTTGGCAATTTGGATGACCGCTTCTTTAAATTCTGCTGGAGAAGCCTTGGGATGGTCATACAGCCAATGCCATGCCCTCATATCGACCAAAGAGACCCCGCCAATCTCGTACGTAGCCCAAAGCGCATCCAAAGCATCCCATAATTCTCGTTTTTTGTCTGGAGAAGAAAGGCCCAAAAGTTCCAAATCTCGCTTCTGGAAAATAAAGGCAAACGCCTCGGTAAACGCAGTATTGGGAACTCCCCGAAGCAAATAAGAATCGACATGATTCAAAGAAAGCACCTGTTCCACATTGTGACCCAATTCATGACAGGCAATATTATAGCCTTTATAATTCATGCCTTCAGAAGGCACCCGGGTTCGCAGATGGGCCTTGTCTTCCCTTCTGCCCGGTTCCATGGCATGCCCAGAGCCTCGGGCAGGATCCACTGCAATTTTGGAAGCAATAAACTGGGCCACATCTTTTGGAAAATCCAATTTGATCAGAATATTGGGAATGTCTTTTTGAAAAGCATGCACTGTGGGATATTTCTGAGTCACAATTCGATCCAGTTGGGATTCCGGGATCGAGGAAGCTTTAAATCCATTGTACCAAATGTCAAAGGGTTCCAAGGGCCTTCCCAGCCGTTTTTCAATGAGTTTGGCAGTTCGACGCACTTCTTGAGAAGAAAGAATTGACACCAACAACGTCTCGACTTTGGCCTCTGGGATTTCCCTGTCCCGTTCAAATCGGCGGGCAATTAAACTCGGCATGGTGGGATAGTAGGGATCTGCCTTCTTTTCTGCGTGAAAAATGGCCAACCATTTGGCGTAGCGACGATCTGCCTCAGGGGAAGGATTGAGAGAAGAAAGACTTTCTCCACTTTCTTTTTCTGATTCTGGGGCCATTTCCACAGTATTTTTCTCTACATCCCAATCCACAGCAGGATTGTTGATCACCCCCTTTGGAATTTCTTGAAGAACAATTCGTTCCATAATGCGTTGGATCAAACGTTGCCTCTTTAGCCCATCCGGATTGGCATACTGTGCTTTGAGTTCATCCCGCAATCCCCAATGGCTAATCAGCTTTAGTCCTTTTGGAAAAAGTCTTTCGTGATTTGCATCCAGCACGTGATGCATCCAAATATTATAATTGCTGATATAATCTTCTGCTTCCACATAGGCCTGGGTTTGCATCTGAATCACGTCAGAAGGAACCCGTGCAGAAAATGCCTCTGCCAACCTGGCCTGTGCCCATTGCTTTCGACTCCATGTCGGACCCAGTTGTAATCGCTCTTCAAGCGTATGGAATGGAAAATTGAGCAATGCCACAAACGCAATTTTGGTTTTAAACAAATCTTCACTCACATGGGCATCCGGTGCGTAATTGGCAAAAAGATAATCCACAGGCAGCATAGGCCCTATATCCACATGAAGGGGTTCAAGAAGCTCTCGGCTCATTTCAGCCATATGGCCGTAAATATTCTCAAATTGCTTTTCGTACCGAGCCAAAGTCTTTTCGAGAAGCGCAGAATCCGCAATGAAATGGGTTTTGACAAATTCGATGAATTCTTCCGGAGACCCATCCTCTTTTCTCCAAAACGCCTGAACCTGCTTGAGTCCCTTTTCGATCCGCGGAATCGCTTTGGGACCATGCATTTCGGTCAACCAATTTCCTGCTTTCTTCACAGTAGAATCCGAAATAAAATACATTTTTCTTTCTCCCCGCTGTATACTGCAACCTAAAATCAAGAGAAAAAGGAGATAGATTAAAAAATGGAATCTTTTCATTTGAGGACCCTCCTCCAATTTAATCCTTTTTCCAAATAAATCCAAACCCCACGAAATGTCCGCTCGTGTGGATCGGAAAGTCTTTTGCAAGGACATCGTGTTCTCTTTTTGGCATCCCAACGAGAGACATTTCCATCATCGCTAAGAATCAAAAGGGAATCCCTTTCTGGAAAAGCGATCAAAGCTTCTGGGGTGAAATCTTCCTTCTCCATCCAAGCAGTTTCCACGGGAAGAAAAGACGCTGGCTCATTTTCTTTTCCAGACCAGACATAAAACCGAAATAGGTGCTTTGTATCATGAGACCCAGCAAGAATCAAAATGGCATTCCGTTGGGGAACAAAGACCATGTCCCGAATCCCCAACCCTCCAAGATCTAGCAGAATAGGATTCCCAAATTGAGGCGCCGCGTTTTTTGAAACCACCGAGCTTGGATTCTTTAAAGGAATCACCAAGGCTTTTCCCTTTGGCCTGGGATTTCGAAGCCCAATGTAAAGAGAAGAATCATGGGGCATGGAACAAAGCCCTTCGATGTTGAACCCGTTTTTTTTCGGAGCCAGTTGAGAGATTTTTTCTACTCCCCATTGCACACTTTCTGAAATGTCGAATGCCTCGTATCGCGGATCCTGAAGGAGAAAAAAAACCAACCGAGAATAGGCATTCCCTATCCTTTCCAATGTCCAGAACTTTTCTGAAGGAGATGCCTGCACTGCAAAAAATTGATGTCGAGCTGGACTCCATTTGCCTTTTTGATTTCGGCCGTGTGAACCGATCCAAAATAGCCTATGGTCAAAAAGAGTGCCGGCTTCAATGTCTCCTTCTGCTGGAATGGAAAAACCCAATGCTTTTAACGAGAATACAGAGACTGGTTTTTCTTGGTCAATGCGGTACACGTACAATGCATTGGTCTCATCATCTGCAACCACAAAGGTATTCTGATCCAAAGCCACGGCTCCAGAGGCATCGCAAAGCCCGGAAAAGGTTAAAAGAGAAAACGATTGTCCAATGAGCGAGCCAATGAAGAGGGCAAAAACAAAAGTGAAAAAAAGAAGTCTCATTAAAAGATTCCCCATTGAGAAAGGACTGTTAATCCCACGGTCACCGTCACACTGGAAGCCAAAAGACTGAAAAGCACAATATTGCCTGCGAGTTTTTCATTGGCTCCCATGGCATGCGCCATAATAAAGCTCGAAAAAGCAGTTGGACTGCCAAAGAGAATAAAAATCACTCCCAAACCCATACCCCGAATTCCCACTGCATACGCAAAAAATGTAGCAAAAACAGGAATCACAATCAACTTCATTCCAACAGCCACAATCACCCATTTAAACCATTTTTTCCATTCCACTGCACTCAAAATACTTCCAATGCTTAATAAAGCCAAAGGAAGCGTTACTGAAGCCAAAAAATCACAGGTCTTGTAAAGCACCTGGGGAAGTGAAATCTTGAAAATTGAGAAAGGTAAACTAAAAACAGCACCCAAAAACAACGGATTGACCAATACGGTGCCCAAAAGCTTTTTCCATTGAAATATCCCCCATTGACGCACCGAAGCCGTGATCATACATATTGAAAGAAAATTATCCAGAGGAATGAGAAAGGCCAAAATGGCCGAGGTAAGTTCTACTCCTGGCTTTCCAAACACATTGGCAATGAGAGCCAGCCCCACAATGGCAGAATTTCCTTTTACAGAACCCTGCACAAACGCAGCCAAATCTTTTCCTTTTTGGATGCGGAGCCTGGCAAGCCACCAGAGGAGGGGATAAAAAATCAACGGCATTGCAATGGCCACTGCAATGATCAACGCATTCCGTGTAAAAGTAAAATGGGCAGAAATGAGATTAAGAAAAATCAAGAGAGGCAAAGTGATATTGAAGACAAGCTTGGTCGCACAACGCACAAAAGTTTCATCAAAAAAACGAAAGAATCTTAAAAAAATCCCTAAGAAAGCAATCAAAAACACAGGCGCCACAGCCTGAAGGATAAATAAAAAATGGGTCATCATATTTTCCAAATCTCTTTCCAAGTCTCTCGTTCTCGAAGGATTGAGAATGTATTCCCGTGGACAAAGACTTCAGGCGGACGAGGTCTCCCGTTGTAATTCGAAGAAAGTACAAAGCCGTAAGCCCCTGTGCCCATGATTACTAGAAAATCATTTCGTCGGAGAGGAGGCAATGGCCGGTCATAGGCAAAAAAATCTCCAGATTCACACAATGGACCCACCACATGCACAGGAGCAAAACGACCGCGCCGAATTCGAGCAGGAACAATTTGATGAAATGCATCGTAAAGTGTGGGCCGGATCAAGTCATTCATCCCTGCATCGACAATGACAAAATTTTGATCCGCACCCCATTTGCTAAAAAGCACACGCGTGACCAAAACGCCTGCGTCCGCGGTGAGGGATCGGCCAGGTTCTACAAGAATCCGACCCGGAAATTTTGAAAAAATAGGCAGTACACTGGACATCAATTCCTGGGGCGTAAGAAACATCGTCTTTTCCTGAGGACAAAGTGCTTTCGGGTCTGCAATCATGGACTGATAATCCACACCCAATCCGCCTCCCATGTCCAAAAAATCCAATGCAATGCCTTGCGAATATAATTTTTCAGAGAGATGCATTAAAATTTTCGCGGACTCTTGAAAAGGCGTTTTGTCCAAAATCATAGAGCCAATATGGCAATGCAAACCCACCAATTCAAGATGCGAAGAAGTACACACGGATCGACACGCTTTTTCGACATATTGTAAAGGAATACCGAATTTGCTTTCTCTTGTCCCAGTGGCAATGTAGGGATGGGTATTGGGATCCAACTGCGGATTGATCCGAATTGAAATCCGGACTTTTTTCCCAAAACGAGAGGCAATCTCCTCCACCACAGAAATTTCTTGCATGGATTCTACATTGAGTGCCAATATCTCCGCATGAATTGCCTGCGCAATTTCTTGATCGGTTTTCCCCACACCTGAATAGATAATGCGATTCGAAGGAATGCCCATTTTCTGAGCCAACCAGAGCTCTCCACCAGAAACCACATCCGCACCACATCCTTGTTCTCCAAACAATTTGACAATCAAAGGATTGCTGTTGGCCTTTAACGCATAGCAAATGAGATGGGGATGATTTCCAAATGCCTCTTTCCATGCTTGGAAATTGGCCAAAAGCTGATTTTGGCTGTACACATAGCAGGGCGTACCCACCTTCTCCGCGATTTGAATGATGGGAACACCTTCACAAAATAATTCATCATTTTGATAGTAAAACGCTTTCATCTTTATGAAACTTCAAAATTTAAAAAAAATTTCAATGAAATCAAAGCCTTAACTATCCTTGACATTCAACGCCTGAATAATTAAATTGCACATACAATGAAAAAATCGATTCTTCGAAAACGGATTTTTTTATTTCTCCTTTGTGGCCTCGTTTTCTTATTTCTCCTCAATGCTTTTCAATGGACTTCCAACAATCGTGCATTTTTTCTCAAACTCAGAGTATTTGGCCAAATTCTTGAACGCATTCAATCCGATTACATTGAATCCAAAGACCCGAATACCTTGATCGAAAGCGCCATCCAGGGAGTGATCTCCGAACTTGATCCTCATACGACCTATTTTACAAAAGAACAATTTGAAAAATGGAACCAAGAATTTGAAGGATATTCTGGCATTGGCATTTATTTCGATATCATTGATGGGAAAATTACGATCATTTCGGTGATTCAAGGAGGGCCGGCGGACAAAGCAGGATTGGAAGTGGGCGATCGAATCGTTGCCATTGACGGAGAATCTGCACTCCACATCAAACGAGACGACGTTCCTTTAAAACTCATGGGGCCTCAAGGAACCAAGGTCACGATCCTTGTCGAACGAAAGGGATGGAAAACGCCGCGGTCTTTTTCTCTTATTCGAGAGGAAGTGCATCTTAAAAGTGTGCCCAATGCGTTTTTTATCCGTCCGGGCATTGGATACATTCGGCTGTCCAGCTTTACTTCCACCACAGAAATTGAACTGGAAGAGGCATTCACTCGATTAGAAAACATGGGCATGCATTCTCTGATTCTCGACCTGAGACAAAATAGTGGGGGCTATCTTGAAACCGCAGTGAAAGTCGTGGACAAATTTCTGCCCGGAGGGAAAAAAATCGTTTACACCCAAGGAAGAATTCCGGATGTTTCTCGAGAGTATTTTTCTACGAATAGAACCACACATCGTCTTGTTCCCATGATTGTGCTCATTGATCGAGCATCCGCTTCTGCTTCGGAAATTGTGGCAGGCGCATTGCAAGATTGGGACCGTGCGCTGATCGTGGGAGAAATCAGTTTTGGCAAAGGGTTGGTCCAAAATCCGTATCGATTTGAAGATGGGTCTGCTCTGCTTTTAACTACTGCCCACTATTACACGCCGTCCGGCCGAATGATTCAACGATCTTACCGAGAGAAATCGCAAGCAGAGTATTATAATGAAATGGATACTCCCTATTGGAGAAAATGGACTCCAGGTCAAAAACCGGAACGTCCAGTGTTTCATACCCTTCTCTTGGGGAGAACCGTGTATGGAGGTGGAGGAATCGTGCCCGACGTATTCTTTCAATCACTTCCCGACACCCTTTCCCCCACAATTCGGAACATCCTGTATTCTCCCCAACGGCCTCTTTTTACCTTTGCAGAACAATTTGTGAATCGTCATCCAAACCTCAAGAGGATGCGGTTCAGTGAATTTGTAGAAAAATTCGAACTTCACCCCGATACTTTGCTTTCCCTGTATCGCCATCTTCATCAAACAGGGATAGAGATTTCTTTTCCAACATTTCAGCATATTTCAAATGAAATTTCCCTTTTTACGAAGCAAAGTCTTGCAGAAAAATTGTGGGGTTCTGAAGCGGGTTTTCAGATTCAAATTAAAAACGATCGGGCCCTTTTGGAATCTCTCCAATACCTTGCCGAAGCAGAATCGCTTCTTCAAAAGGCCTACGGTTTAAAAAAGTAACTCGACTTTGGCAAATTTCGTAAACGAAAAGTCCTCAAATAAAAGCCCTCTTTACAAAAAAGGGTTGAATTCATTTACCCCGCAAGGGCTTTTTTTACTGTTTGTAATAAATCAACCAAAGTAAAAGGCTTCTGCAGAAAAGGGAATTTCCACTTTTGAATCGCCTTCCATTGGGATTTGGTGTCTGTATATCCACTGGTGAGAAGCACTTTTAAGTCAGGTTTTATTTTGAGAAAATCTCCAATCATGGAGACCCCGGTTTCATCTGGCAACACCACATCAGTAAATACCAAATCAAACTGGCCTTTTTCCCGGCGAAATGCATTGAGTGCTTCTTTTACAGAATTTACCGCATGGACAGAGTATCCATATTTTTCTAATGCTCGGATGGTAAAATCACGGACTGCATCTTCATCTTCTACAACGAGAATACGTTCCCCATGGCCACTCAACTGATCGAGCCGAATAGAAACAGGAGAGATTGGCTTTGGTTGTTTTTCTACGGCAGGGAAATAAATTTTAAATTCTGTGCCCTGGCCCGGCTCGCTATAGACATGAATGAATCCATTGTGTTGTTTGACAATCCCATACACCACAGCAAGTCCAAGTCCTGTGCCTTTGCCTGGTTTTTTGGTACTATAAAAGGGTTCAAAAATCCGGGAAACCACTTCCTGGCTCATTCCAATGCCTGTATCGGTGACAGAAATTCGAACGTACCGCCCCGGCTTGGCTTCTGGAACCATCTTGCAATACAATTCATCCAACACAATGTTCTCGGTTTTGATGGTTAAAGTGCCCCCATGAGGCATGGCATCTCGGGCATTCACCGCAAGATTTAAGAGAACCTGTTCGATGGTTGAAGAATCCGCAAGAACAGACCAAAGATGAGGATCCAAAAATGTGGAAATTTCGATATTTTCACCAATGAGCCGATGAAGCATACTCAACAAATCACCGATAATCCGATTCAATAACACTGGTTCAAAACGAATGGGATGACGTCGACTGAACAAAAGCAATTGCTTGGTGAGTTGACTGGCCCGGTGTGCAGCCTTCTGGACTTCCAAAAGTTCTTTCTGTAATGAAGAACCTTCCTCTGTCTTCGTCAAAGCCAGATCCAAGCATCCCTGAATTGCAGTGAGCAAATTATTAAAATCATGGGCAATACCACCTGCCAATGTGCCAATGGCTTCCATTTTCTGAGCTTGAAACAGTTCCTGTTGCATTTTGGCTTTTTCTTCTTCTGCTTTTTTTCGCTCTGTAATATCGAGATGTACTTCCACAATGCCAATAATGTGGCCCTGGTCATTTCGTACCGGATACCCTCGACAGAACCAAAATCGACCATCTGGAGTCTGTTTCTCCGAGCGTTGCGGAAGGCCTGTTTCAAGAATCTGAGGCAAAGGACATCCTGGACAAGGTGTACTGGATTTTTCCCACAACTCATGGCAGTATCGGCCTTCGAGCTGAATTGGAGAAACTCCAAAAACTTCGCCCGCCAGTTGATTGGCCCAAATAATTCGCCGATTGAGATCTTGATAGGTCACCACTTCGAGGACGCTGCTCAAAATCAATGCCTTCTCTTGCTCCGATTTTCGAAGCGCTTCTTCAGCATATTTGCGCGCGGTGATATCTTCCACTACCCCCTCGTAATGGAGCAATTCCCCTGTGGCCTCGTCCTTGACCGCACGTGCATTCACCCGAATCCAGATGGACTGATTGTCAAATCGACGAAATGGAATCTCAAAATCTTTAAGAGCTCCTTCTTTTAAAAAAGTCTCCTGAATTTTGTCTAGTAGATTGGGAACTTCACAACGGGCCCAAAAGTGATCCTGCAAAAGTCGCTGTTTGTCAGGATAGCCCAAAATTTGAACCAAAGTCTGATTCACTTCCAAAATCGTTCCTGTTTTCGAAATACTGAAAAGCCCTACAGGAACCCGGTTGAACACATTCCGATACCTGGCTTCGCTCTGACGAAGGGCCTCTTCGGTCAGTTTTTGTTCAGTCACATCCTGAGAGACAATGATGGCCCCTTTGGGGAAAGGAGAAATGGTAATGCGAAGATATTTGTTGTGATATTTTAAAGCAGAAAAAGTTTTGGTCTTTTTGTTCTCGATACATTGCATGAGTTCTGCATACATATCAATTTCATGCTCTGCCGCATAATCGCGATACATCCGATCGCCGATTTTCGGTAACCTGCCTTTGGATTTCTGCTTGGCAATGTTGTATGCAGTGACCCTGCCTTCCAAGTCGACCACAATGGTTTCGAGAGGACTATAATGGAAAAACTCTACTGCCCAGGAAAGATCCAGTGGCAATTGAGGCAAAGTCGCTCTTTCTAAATTGGACTCTAATTCACGAATACGTTGACGTAATCTCTCGAGTTCCTCTTGATACTGATCCACAGATTTGCCCTACTCCTGTTTTACCCATGTTGCCTGCCCTTGATGTCAGGAAAAGGACATAGTTTACAAAAATTTTTCTACTCAAAGCAAGGCTTTTCGAATTGTGAAAAAAAATTCATCATTATGACGTTTTTGTCATAATTTAAGAGTTTTTCTCTTTTGTTTTTTGCAGTTGAAGACGACGAAATTCCAGGCCTTGCTCAATGAGTTCTCGCATCTGATCGACCTTGAGCGGTTTGGTCACATAGGTATAGGCCCCTTCTTCGATGGTCTCATGAATCGTCTCGTCAGAAGGAAATCCTGTGACCATAATGACGACTGCATACGGATCCACTTCTTTTGCCTTGCGGAGGAAAGTGACCCCATCCATCATTGGCATTTTGACATCGATGATACACAAATCCATGGGGATTTTTTGGAATTTTGCCCAGGCCACTTCTCCATTTTCGGCCTCAACCGGTGTATGGCCCAGATCTTCGACAATGCGTCGGAGAAACCGTCGGACCATGTCCACATCGTCTGCAATGAGTACGTTGGCCAAGATAACCTCCTTTCCTCTTCATTATTTATGGACTTTGCAAAAAAACCAATTGCTATAATTTAATAGAATATATATCCCTTGTCAATTCATTCTACATGCAAAAAATGATCCATTTTAAGCATACAATCCTCGAATTTCCGCTGCTTTCACTACCCGAGTGATGGCGACAATAAATGCAGCGGTTCGCATGGGAACTTGATACGTGTGGGACGCCTCCATCACATCGTGAAAGGCTTTCACCATAATGCGTTCCAGTTCCTCATTGACTCTTTCTTCACTCCAGTAATATCCGGACCGATTTTGGACCCATTCCAAATACGAGACCGTGACCCCTCCTGCATTGGCCAAAATATCCGGAAGCACATATACGCCTTTTTTGTAAAGAATTGCATCTGCTTCCGGAGTGGTCGGCCCATTGGCGCCCTCCGCAATGAGTTTGGCTTGGATCCGATCCGCATTTTCCTCTGTAATCTGGGCCTCCAACGCCGCAGGAATCAAAATATCACACGGCAATTCTAACACTTTTTGGGGATCTTCAAAATGTTGGACCTCGCAGGTTTTCTCAAACCCTTTCAATGTTTTGGAAGGCTGAGACTGAACGTAGGCCATGGCCTTTTTCATGGAAATCCCTTCAGGATGATAAAAAGTGCCATGAATATCCGAAATGCCCACAATTTTGGCTCCCATGGATTCAAGAATGTCTCCGGCATTGGCCCCGACATTGCCAAATCCCTGAATGGCCACCCGTGCCCCTTTTAATTCGAGCTGAATCTTTCCAGAACCCAGCATCTCTCGAATGCAAATCGCCAACCCCAATGAAGTGGCCCGATGTCTTCCTTCTGATCCGTACAATTCAATGGGCTTTCCTGTGATGCAATCTGGCAAAAATTGCTTAAAATGCATGCAATACGTATCCATCATCCATCCCATGATCTGAGCATTGGTATTCACATCCGGTGCAGGAACATCTTGCGTAGGGCCGAATAAATCTGCCATTTCTGCGATGTAGCGCCTGGCCAAACGTTCCAATTCATTCACACTCAGAGTGGAAGGATCTACCACCACGCCACCCTTCCCACCCCCAAACGGTATATTCACCACAGCACATTTATACGTCATCCAAAAAGCCAATGCCTTAATTTCTTCTGGAGTGACATCAGGATGAAACCGAATGCCTCCCTTGGCAGGACCGCGAATCGTGCTGTGTTGACACCGATACCCTTTAAAAATCCGAATGGACCCATCATCCATCCGCACGGGCAAATTCACTTCGGTCATTCGTCTGGGTTCTTTGATCATGGCCACTTGATCCGGTGTGAGTTTGAGAATTTTTGCCGCCTCATCGAATTGCCGCATGGCAATGGCAAAGGCGTTCATGTTCATGGTCATAACTCCCCCTTTCTTAAAATGATTCTGCTTCCTCAATGAGCATGATCGGAATATCTTCTTTAATGGGATATCGGAGTCGACAGGCATTACAAATTAAACGATCATTTTCCTGGTCGTACACCAAATCTCCTTTGCATTTTGGACATGCCAAAATGTCGAGCAATTGTTTATTTAACATGGCCATTCTCCTTTTTATTCTTTGAAAAATCCCATGCTTCCATATTTCACAAGCCGTTTTTGAATCAATTCCTCGGATTTCATTTTGCCAAGATCATTGAGATGATAAATCAAACGTTCCTTTAAAATCCGGGCTGCTTCATCGTACGCCCGATGTGCGCCTCCCAGAGGTTCAGGAACCACTTCATCGATCACGCCCAACTCAAGCAAATCTTTTGCGGTAGGTTTAAGAATTTCTGCAGCAAGATGGGCTTTTCCTGCATCTTTCCACAAAATCGCGGCGCATCCTTCGGGCGAAATGACCGAATACCATGCATTTTCCATCATGAGAATACGGTCTCCTACGCCAATGCCCAATGCCCCTCCAGAAGCCCCTTCACCAATGATTGCACAAATAATGGGCACAGGAAGATGAGACATTTCGAAAAGATTTCGAGCAATGGCCTCTCCCTGACCTCGCTCTTCTGCTCCAATCCCTGGATAAGCTCCAGGCGTATCGATCAACACAATCACTGGACGAGAAAATTTCGCTGCCAATTTCATCAACCGAATGGCTTTCCGATATCCTTCTGGATTCATCATGCCGAAATTTCTGTACAATTTCTCCTTGGTGGTACGACCCTTTTGTTGGCCCAATACCATCACAGGCTTTCCATCCAAATAGGCCAATCCTCCGACCAATGCAGGATCATCGGCAAAAAGTCGATCACCGTGGAGTTCGATAAAATCGGTAAAAATCCGCTCAATGTAATCCAGCGTATAAGGCCGATCTGGATGCCGAGAGAGAAGTACCCTTTGCCACCGGGTGAGTTTGGAATACGTCTCTTCCATCAATTTGTGAAGCCTTTTTTCCAATCGAGCAATCTCTTCATCGAGATTGATCTTTTGCTCACCCGCATAGGCTTTCATTTCTGCAATCTTTTTTTCCAATGCCACAATGGGCTTTTCAAAATCCAAAATAAAAGAAGATCCCATCCTTTTCACTCCTTTCCGAAAATCCGTCAAGGATTTTACAGGCGAAATACCGCCCGTAATAAAATTTCAAAGTCTAAAAGCAAAGAATAATTCTTTAAATAATATAAACGGTAATGTGTTTTTTCTGATTCCGAGAGAGAAACATTCCGTTGTACCTGAACCAGTCCGGTAAGGCCCGGTTTACACACCACGGACGTGGTTTGCATCGGAGAAACTTGATAATCCATGCCGACAATGCTAAATTTGCCCAAAAGCACTTGCCAAAACAAAGGCACAAGCCCTTTCCAGCCTTTGACAGGAGTCCCATCTTTTCGAAAAATCTGATGAATCCAAAATTTCTCTCCAGAAGGTGAATAAATTAGCATTTTTTTCCACTTATATTTTGGATTCAAAAAAAGAAAGAGAGCGGTCAGCCCCCACCCTGGAAACAACAAAAATGAAATCAAGAAATCCAGTGCTCTTTTTGCAATCCGATTGAAAGGACGATACAATCTGTACTCCAAATCCACCAAAGGAATTTCTTCCAATGTCACAATGGACGAGCTTCCGATCAACACATCTAAATCTCTCGGCGCCATTTTAAAATCCAGAAAAGTATTTTCCCGATTGGCAATGGTCGAAACAATACGATCGTAGTGGACTGACTCTGGAGAAAAAATCACGGTCTGAATCCGATGGGTTTTTGCAATCCGCGGAAGATCATCCAAAAGCCCCAGCACAGGAGGCATGGGATTGGATTCTTGGAGCAGTTCATGTTCTTGAATGGCAACCAACCCCACCATTTCAAATCCTGTGCCCAAACTGTGCAATAACCTGTTGTACAATTGGACTGCCTCTGGTCCTGTGCCTACGATCACGGCCCGGCGACGGAGCAATGTTTTTCCTACCCCGCCCAGAAAAGGGAAATGCGGAATCCAACTCGCCAACCGGACCAAAATTCGCCATCCTGCCAAGAAAACCGCATTGAGAAATCCTGCAATGACTACCACTTTTCTCGAAAACGCGTACTGAGGAAGAAAAAATGTCAAAGAAGCATTGAGAACAAGCCCCAAAAGGACTCCCTGAAGTGCCTTTGAAGAACTGAGGACCCCTTTTCGATAACATCCCAAGGCGTATAAAGACAAAAGCCATACCGTGGAATAGAGAAAATCAACAATCTGATAGGAATGCCAATGTTGAAGCGATCCAAACCGAATCCATAAAGCCAATCCCAGGGCGAGTTGCATGGCCACCACATCCACTGCAGGAATAATCCAGCGAGAAAGAAAACGGAGAAGCAGAGAGATTCCGGTGCGAATCCAAATGCCCATCCGAATGAACCAAAGAGGTACAAGAGACCATCTGTGAAAATGTTTTTTGACAAACAAATGCATGGCCTTGTAAAAAACAGGCAATGGATCAAAAGGCGCTTCCTGGGTGCTCCGACCTTTATAATGGACGATCTGAGTAGTGGGGAGATAGACAATTTTCCATCCTGCAGTATGAAATCGATAACACCAATCCAGATCCTCCCCATAGAGGAAAAAAGAGGTATCCAAAAACCCCACTTGCTCCATGGCCGAGCGCCGGACACACATGAAAGAACCCGAAATGGCTTCCACTTCGGTTTCGAGTTCAGGGTCAAGAAACGTGAGATTGTATTTCCCAAACAAGCGACTTTTTGGGAAAAGCGCACTCAACCCAGAAATTTTGGTAAACGCGACCCAGGGCGTAGGAAAACTCCTTCGACAGGCCAATTGTAAAGAACCATCCGGATTGAGGATCTTACATCCGACCATGCCCACTTGAGGATGCGTTCGAAGATACTCCACGCAAATGCGAAACGTATCTTCCCGAACCAAAGTATCCGGATTGATCAAGCACACCACTTCGCCTTTGGCTTCTCGCAACGCTTGATTATTGGCAAAAGCAAATCCTTTATTTTCTTGGTTGACAATCAATTTGACCGAAGGAAACCGGGTCCGGACCATGGCCGGACTCCCATCTGTAGATCCATTGTCCACCACAAAAATTTCAGAACGCAGGCCTTCCAATGCTTTTTCAATGGAACGCAATGCTTGTTCTAAATAGGCCTTGACATTGTAACTCACAATAATAATCGAAATGTCAATGGAGGAACGCATTTTTTTTATAATTTCCCAATGAGACTCAAAAAACGGAGTTTCCACACCATCCACACTGCCTCCCACACAATGTGAGAGCTCATTTTTGAAACGCCTGTATTCCGATCCACAAACACAATGGGAATTTCCTTAATCCGGAATCCCTTTTTCCACGCTTTAAACGTCATTTCGATCTGAAACGAATACCCATCCGATCGAATGGCATCAAGATCAATGGATTCGAGAACACACCGACGAAAACATTTATATCCACCCGTGGCGTCTTTGACAGGAAGACCGGTTATCCATCGGGTGTAGCGATTGGCAAACACCGAAAGAAGAAGCCGGGACAAAGGCCAATTCACCACATTGACTCCGGAAACATACCTTGACCCCAAAACCAGATCATATTCTTTGCTGGCCTCAATAAATCGAGGGAGTTCTTTGGGATCATGGGAAAAATCGGCATCCATTTCGAAAATAAGGGTATATCCTTTTTCCAGGGCAAATCGAAATCCAGTCACGTACGCGGTACCCAATCCCAATTTGGAAGGTCTCTCGATGAGAAAGATTCTGGGGTTGTTTGAGGAAAGCTTTTTTACACATTCTCCAGTCCCATCGGGAGAATTGTCGTCTACCACCAGGACATCGATTCGGGAATCTTGGGCTAAAATTTGGGGAATCAATTTGGTAATATTCCCCGCCTCATTGTACGTGGGCACAATGACCAAAAATCGCTCTTGTTCTCTGGATTTTTTGATATTCAAAATTTGGCTCCCATTTTCTTAAAATGTAACAATTTTTCTTTTAAAACGGGATACTTTAATGCAAGAATTTCTGCTGCCAGGACTGCCGCATTCTTCGCGCCCGGCTTTCCAATGGCCACCGTGGCCACAGGAATTCCAGGCGGCATTTGGACAATGGAATATAACGCATCTTTTCCTTGGAGAGAGGAACTTTCCAGTGGCACACCAATGACAGGAAGCGTGGTATAAGAAGCCAACACGCCCGGAAGGTGAGCCGCCATCCCAGCACCTGCAATGAGAAGATCAAACCCTTCTTCTTCTGCATTTTTCGCAAAATTTGCCACCCGTTCTGGTTCACGATGGGCAGACATCACAAACACTTCGTAGGGAATCCCAAAAAATTCCAATCCCTCGATGCAAGCCTTCATCACGGATTCATCTGAATGACTTCCCATAAGAACAGCCACTTTCATTTTTCTATTCCTTTTTTTAAATTTGTATTTTTTAAGTCTTGGATTGCAAAAAACACGCCGCCAGGTAAACTTGTCCCAATGGCAAGCAAATAGGAAAGAAATTCAATGGCCACTGCTTTCGCAGGCGTCACGCCCACAATGCCCAACAACACCACCCCGGTTTGTTCTCGAAGTCCAATGCCACCAATGGTAATGGGAAGACTCGCCATAATGGCAATGATCGGAATAAATAAAAAATAATAAATTGGAGAAATGGAAACACCCAAAGCCCGTCCAATGAGATAATGGGTCAAAATCCTTGCAGATTGAGTACAAATGGAAATCATCCCCACATGAAAGATCAAATGTTTCTGTCTTGCAAAACGGTATATTTTCCGATACACGTCTCGAAGTTTGACTTGAAACCGAGCCCGAAAAAACGGCTTTACCATCCACGTAAATAGTTTTGCAAATCGCTTGCTCAAAAAGAAAAAAAGAACCAAAATCCATCCAACACAAATCCATAAAAGAAGGGTCCAGAAAAAATGCCCCAACCCATGGGCATTAAAAAAAATGGCCAATACGGAAAGTCCCGACATCACAAAAAAACCCATCATCCGATCCAAAAACACTGTGGAGACCGCAGAAGTCCCTTTCTTTCCCTGTTGGCGAACATCCATCACGCGAAAAACGTCCCCTCCTACCCCTCCAATTAAAAAGTTATTAAAAAAAAGACCAATAAAATAAGAAACCAGAACCCGAGAATACGGGAACACCATCTGCTCAGATTTTAATAAAACCTGCCATTGGTAAGCGCCTATAAAATGGCTGAATAGAAAAAGAAAAAAACCAGCCAAAATCCAGACTCCATTGGCCTGGGTTAAAGTTGAAAGGATCTTTTCTCCCCCAATTCGATGGAATAGCCAAACCACCAGTCCCCCGCTCACTCCCCATTTCATCAAAGGAATTAAAACCTGTTTTATGGATTGCTTCCAACCCATTGCGCTCATACGTGTTTGATTAACTCGTGATATGTTTTCGTTCTGCAAAGGAAATAACGCAATACAATACTTCCCCTGTACATCCGATGAAACACTTGGCTTTCCGGTACCCGATTCGGAATGGCCCATGCTCTTTTTCGTGCTTGCAAAACTGAGGGCAATCGGATCATCCATTTCCAAAAAGCAACCAGGACTGCAACGGAACGTTTTGGCATTCCCATGGCCCAACCGACAAGAAAAGTGAGGACTTCAAAAAAAACCCGCAGTGGAAAAATCCACAAAAGCGAGGGGAAAGAAAGATTTTTCAAGAGCATGACCATACTATTGCAATGATTCAGCACCATTTTTCGAAAATGCGCTTCGTTCAACGTGCCGCCCCCTGCATGGTACACGATGGATTCTGGCACGACACAAATCCGATACCCTGCACGATGGAGTCGCCAGTTGAGATCGATTTCCTCCATGTGGGCAAAAAATGACTCGTCCAATAGGCCCACTTGTTCCAATGCAGAACGGCGGAGCACCGTAGCTGCGCCTGTGGCCCAAAATATGTCCGAGACAGTATCGTATTGGCCTTGGTCTTTTTCCACCGTATTGAAAATTCTCCCCCGGGCAAAAGGATATCCCAAAATGTCCATTTCTCCGCCACAAGCACCGGCATAATCAAACCGAGTGGGATCAGAAAGGGACAATAACTTGGGTTGCACTCCGGCAATGGTTTGATCTTTTTCGAGTACTTCAATCAAAGGCAAAAGCCAATTGGGCGTCACTTCGGTATCGTTATTTAAAAGCGCCACGTACGGAGTTGAAGAATGTTTTATCCCCAAATTGCATCCACCGGCATATCCCAAATTGACAGAGGAATGGAGAATTTCAACCCACGGAAATTTCTCCAAAACCATGGGAATGCTTCTGTCTGTGGAAGCATTATTCACCAATAAAGTATTGAAACGCACGTGCTTTGTCTTCTGGAGAGAAGAAAGGCAACGAAATAAAATCACTTCTCCATTGGAATGGGGAATGATGACAGTCACCCGGCTCACAAAAATCCTATTGTCGATTTCCAAGTGTTTTGACTGTGTCTGAAGATTGCAATTGACGCAATCTTTCCAATTCTGCCCTGGCACTCGAATCTTCGGGATGGCGCAATACCCAGTTTTCCAGGAGTGCTACTGCCTTTCCGTGCTGACGAGAGAGTGCATAAAGTCTTAACAATTCGTAATAGATTTCAATGTCATCGGGATTGTATTGGAGCAATTCTTGAAGTATTCGTTCAGCGCGATCCCATTCTTGCAAAGTAAACATGAGATAACTTGCCAGCAAGAGTTTGTCTTGACGATTTACCGGCTGATTCGGAAGCACATGACGAAGATGAAAATCCAAATCTTCTGGATGCCCTGCTCTTCGGTACATCTCATACACATACACTGCAGCCCTTTCATCGCTATACGGAATCACTTCCAGAGGCATGATTTGGTTCATTGCATCCAGAATACGAATTGCATCTTGATTGCGATTTTGATCTTGATAACTTTGAGCCAACTGGAGAAATGCAGAACGATAATTCTGAAGCAATTTAATGATGTTAATATCATTGTAAACTTTTGGATTGTTGAGATTCCGATATTGATATTTTTTCAAAAGGTTTTCCTCGAGGACTTGAGGGTCAATGTCTTTCACTTCAAATGGCATAATCCGAAAAGCCAAGCCATCCATTCGGAAATATTTTTGGAGACCAATCATGTTATCCGAAGAAACGGTCACTGCATAGTACAGAGGCTTCTCCCACTGATTGGCATAGAGAATGTGAATGACCATAAGATCCTGCACCCGGATTCCCTGTGCTCCTCCAGATCGAAAAGTGGGTTTTACGGTGAAAACAAACGTATCCGAAATAGAGATCTTGCTTCCATACCGGGCTCGCATGGCTTCCTGCACGTACTTGGGAATTGGAATCGCGATCTTCTTTTCTTCCCATTCCATGGGGGCCAGATTATCAATAGACTGGTCACTCAACGTAATAGGGACTCTGGGTTCTTGATCTCGAAGTTGTTTGATGTACCAGGGAGTATTGAGCAAAGAAAGATTTACAATCCGAACATCTTTTCGAATGCCTTCCACTTCTTGGAGAAACCAGAGAGGAAATGTGTCATTGTCTCCATTGGTAAAAATCACTGCATTGGGTTCACAGGTTTCCAAAATATTCTTCGAATAATCATAGGCCACATAATTTCCCTGTCTGTCATGGGAATGGAAATTAAAGGCAAAAAGATTCACTGGCACTGCAATGCACAACAAGAGGACTGCCACCCCCTGAGCTAGCTTTTTCAACAAAGGACGATGTTGCCATGCATTTGAAATGCTTTCTAGAATCCCTGCCATGCCAATTCCAATCCATAAAGCAAACGCAAAGAAAGAACCCACATAGGAATAGTCTCGTTCTCTGGGCTGAGGATCTGGTTGATTGAGATAAATAATAATGGCATATCCTGTCATAAAGAAGAGGATGAGCACAGCCAAGGCCCTTTTCCAATCTTTGGTAAAATGGTGGATCATGCCCCAAAGTCCAACCAGAAATGGAAGTCCGTAAAGTCCTTTGAGACTGATAATTTCCACAATGCGATCATTGGCATCCAGCGTCGTCCCTTTTCCAATAAACTGCCATCCAAAATACCGCGTATACATTAACTGAATCTGATAGCTCCAGAATGCTGCTTTGCGGTAAAACACAGTCAAGAAAAGGCTTTCATTTCCGTACTGTTTCCTGGCCAAATAATCCTTCATGGCAGAGAATGTGGAAGGATCATTTTCATTAATGGGAGGATGAAGTCCAGCGCGGATATAAATCACCAAATAGAGAGAATAGGCCAACACAATGGAAGCAGGTAAAATCCACCATATTTTAAAAACCTTTCTGTCTTTGGAATACATATAAATCAACGTTACAAACACCCACAATGCGCCAAAAATCAAAAGAAATCGGCCTGCTTTGTCCTGATGTTCGATGAGTTCCGTATATCCCATGGTATCCGGATTAAATTGGAATAATAGAATATACAAGGCCATGGGGACCACGATTTGAATCGTGACCAAAAGAAGAAAACGTCGAATTGTTTCATCATCATGAAAAAATGCAAGGCAGACCACAAAAGGAAATACTAAAAAATTGAGTAAATGGACACCAAACGCCATTGCAAATAAATAGAAAATCAAAAAAATGTACACAATGCTATGGGGATTTTGAGAACGCTCTTCCCAATAAAGCGCAAGCCACACGACCAATGCAGTAAAAAACATGGAAAAAGCATAGACTTCTGCTTCTACTGCATTGAACCAAAAACTATCCGTAAAAGCAAAGGCCAAAGCACCCAATGCGCCACTTCCATACACAATCAGGCGGCCTTCCCAATCCGCAGGCTCCCCCCGCCACCGTCGAATGAGCTGAACAATGATGAGATAGGTCAATGCCACAGTGCCCGCACTGACAAGAACAGAAAAGAAATTCACCCGCATCCCAATGTCTTTGAACAGAGGAAGCAGGGCCATGATGCGATTGATGAGAAGGTAGAGAGGGGCACCCGGAGGATGCATGACGCCCAGAATTTTGGAACACGCAATGAACTCACCACAATCCCAAAATGAAGTGGTGGAAGCCATGGTTCGAAGATACGTGAGAAGGGAAACCAAAAACACAAAAACGCCCCCCACAAAATGGATCTTCCGATTGATTGCACTTGGTTGTGTATTCATTCTAACGCATTCTCCCATGTAAGTTTTCTAAAATTAAACGAGTTAAGTTAATCTGATTTTAGAATAAAATCAAGTTTTTTTCCAAGACAATTTTATCCCGTCTTCCGTTTAAAGTGATAAGTAATTACAATATAAGCCATTTCAAGAAGATTTTCCACTCCCCAGAGCAATCTTTTGTCACTCCCCCAAAAGCGTTTCACGCATCCATTTTAATCTCCTCAACTCCACATCTCCCTGGATACCATGGACCTTCCTAGTTACACATTGCCAATTTTTCTATTGCTTTTTTAAATCAAAAATAGTATCTTTTTCACCTTCCAAAACAAAATTGGGGGTAAAAATGTGCTTCATTGCCTTCCTTTGTGTATTGGCCCTAGGGTTTTTCTCTGGAAATGGACTGGCCATGGAAGGCCGCCTCATGCGACAACCGGACATTTTTGAGAATCACATTGTTTTTGTTTTTGAAAACGACCTCTGGAAGGTTTCTCTCGATGACCTCCGGGCTGTCCGGCTCACTTCGCATCCTGGCATAGAAGCTTTTCCCAAGTTTTCGCCAGACGGGAATTGGATTGCATTTACTGGCGCTTATGACGGAGGAAAAGACATTTATATTCTCCCTACACAAGGGGGAGAACCGAAGCGATTGACCGTGCATCCAGAGCCGGATGAAGTGGTCGAATGGTTTCCAAGTGGAGAAAAAATTCTTTTTCGATCGCCACGCACTGTGGAATCTCAGGTTTACCAAGTATCCATTCGGGGAGGATTTCAACCTTCCTTACCGATTGACCGGATTCGACACGCGAGTTTCTCCCCAGACGGAACCCAATTGGTATTTACCCGAAGCGATGCAGATGCCATGCACTGGCGTGGATACAAAGGAGGCGCCCAATCCGATCTGTGGCTTGTGGATTTAAAAACATGGCATTTTGAAAAAATCACGGATTATCCAGGAAACGATACCCATCCCATGTGGTATGGAAATGAAATTTATTTCTTGTCTGATCGAAAAAATCTTCGGATGAATTTGTATGCGTATTCTCTACAGGATCATTCCGTGACGCAGAAAACTTTCCATGAAGATTGGGACGTGGAAGATCCTTCCCTGGGTGGAAATCGCATTGTCTATGTGTGCGAAGGGTCCCTGTGGATATACGATATTCCCACAGGGAAAAACGAACGCCTTGTCATTGACATTCCTTCGGACCGATGGCTTACTCGGAATTCTTTTATTGATCCATCAGAATATCTTCAAGAACTTCGCTTAAACCACGATGGGAAAAAGGCCATTGCAGTAGCCAGAGGAGATGTATATCTTCTCGATGATCAAAACGTGGTGAATTTGACCAAAACGCCCGCATTTTTTGAAACGGGCGCCACGATTTCGCCTGATGGGAAATGGGTTGCTTTCTTTTCTGATCGAAATGTTCCGTATACCTTATATCTTGTCTCTCTTGAAAAACCAGAAGCATGGATCCCATTGGCCGTGATCTCCGATGCATGGCCGTATCATCTCGAATGGTCTCCTGATTCGAAAAAACTCCTCTTCGGAGACAGTGCGTACCGTCTTTTCTGGATTGACATTAAAAAGAAAGAACTGGTGAAGATCGATAGTACCCAATTTCAAAAAGACAATGAATTCTACTGGGAAATTTCAGAATATGAGTGGTCTCCTGACTCCAGATGGATTGTTTATTCCAAATGCGAAGCCAACATGAACAGCTCGATTTTTTTGTATCATCTGGATTCGAAAACCATTACCCGACTGACCAACGACCGATACGATGATACCTCTCCTGTATTTTCGAAAGACGGGAAATATCTCTTTTTCCTTTCCCTTCGACATTTTGAACCGCTTTTGGATCCATTTTTGGACAATCACATCAACGGAAACATGTCTGAAATTTTGGGAATCCAATTGCAAAAAGGAAAGCCATTTCCGTTTCAAAAACCTCTTGAAAAGCAAGAAAAAGAGGAAGAGAAAAAAGAGCCTGCTCAGATTCACATTGACCTGGAAGGGATTTCAGATCGGATTTTCCGAGTGCCTGTGCCTCCCGGAACGTATAAACGACTCAAAACTGGGCAGAATGCCATTTTTTATCTTTCCAGAGAACAATTTGGTTTTCCAGGGTGGGAAGAATTTGTTCAGCCCAAATCCGTCACAGACTATGTGCTTTTCCGTTTTGATTTTGACACACAACGCACAGAAGAAGTGATTTCAGGAATTGGCCATTACGAAATTTCCTATGACCGCAACCACATTGCGTACATTTCAGGAAATCTCGCTGGGATTATTGAGGCCACGCATGAAAATGCACCCGGAGATGGACTTCTGGACTGGCATGGTTTTCGGCAGGCCATTGATTACCATCAAGAATATCTCCAAATTTTCCATACCGCATGGAATCAAATCCGGTGTTTTTTCTACGACCCCCAACTCCACGGCGTGAACTGGGAAAAGGTAAAAAAACAATACGAATCGCTGATTCCATACACTGCGACCCGCTCCGATTTAAATTATCTCATTGGGAAAATGATTGGAGAAGTGGGGGCATCGCACGAATACATTCTTTCAACCGGGGATGAAACCCGGCATCCCAAAGATCGGAAAATCTCAGTCGGCTTATTGGGTGCAGATGTGGAACCCGATTCGGTTTCTGGCGTATACTGTTTTCGACGGATTCTCAAAGGCCAAAGCTGGGATCCAGAGGCCAGAGGTCCCCTTGCAGGCCCAGAAGTGGAGATACGACCCGGAGATTTTCTTTTGTCCATTGACGGGAACCGGGTATCCAGTCAAGAGGATTATTTGATTCATCTCATAGACAAGGCAGGGAAAAAGGTGCGCATTGCAGTGAATTCGAAACCAGACACCAATGGTCAAAAGATAGTGGAGATCGAAACACTGCACTCGGAATGGCCACTTCGACAACTGGATTGGGTGGAACAAAATTACCAAAAAGTGCGTTCTGAAACCAATGGAAAAGTCGGGTATATTTATCTTTCCGACATGGACGAACAAGGATTTCAAGAATTTGAGCAAGGGTTCCGGGCAGAACGGTACCGAGATGCGCTCATTGTGGACGTGCGAGGCAATAGCGGTGGATTCATTTCCTGGTTTCTAGTAGACAAATTGGAGAGACGACCTGTGTTTTATACAAAAACCCGACATTTCGAGCCGATGACGTATCCGCATGGGGCCCATCCAGGTCCTTTGGTAGTCCTCTGTGACGAAAACACAGGATCCGATGGAGAGATATTTGTTCAGCACGTCCAAAAATTGGGATTAGGGCCTGTGGTGGGCGTAGAAACCTGGGGAGGGTTGATTGGGATTATTAATACCATCCCCACTGCGGATGGAGGTCTCATCACGCAATCCAACGTAGGATTTTTTGATCCTCTCACAGGTTGGATCGTAGAAAACAAAGGTGCGCATCCGGATGTTCGAGTCGAGAATGGACCAGGAGATGCACCCCGGGGAAAAGATCCTCAATTGGAACAAGCCATTGCGTTGGCACTGAAATTGCTTTCCGCTTCGAGTGTAAAAGAAAATGTGCCACCTTTTCCAAAAGTGAATCAATAAATTTTAAGGGAAGAACAATGGAGAAAAAGAAGAAAAAAGGAATAAATAACCCGAGTACAAAACAAAAACCAGAGAAGAAATCCAATGCTCCCAAGGAAAAGCATGGCTCCTCTCTGAAATCGAATAAGACATCCTCTTCTCGTTCAAACCCAGAAACGGTTTCCTCACGGCCAAAAGTGTTCTGTGAATTCTGCGGGGCAGAAATTCCGCCAGAGCGTCTGGAAATTTTGCCAGATACCACCACGTGTGTTCGGTGCAGTCAGACACAGCCGTATTCTGAGGCAGAAGTGATTGGATTGGCAGAGGGTGAAGAAGAAAATCGGATTAACTTTGAAGATTTAGAAGAAGATCAAGAGCCAGATTTTCCGGCCTCATACAACGATAACTGGTAAAACGAGGATGTACCATGATGGAATTTCAAACTGTATATTTTAAAAAGCCTGGCGCAGAAAATACCGAAGCGACGCTTCGACTCATTCAGGAATGGGCAGATCGTCTCAGCATCCGGACCGTGCTGATTTCCACCACGACAGGAGACACCGCAGTCAAAGCAGTGGAACTTCTCAAAGGGCATGAAGTCATTGCAGTGACCCATTCCACAGGATTTTCTCAGCCTGACGTGCAAGAGCTCCTTCCTGCCCATCGAGAGAAAATCGAATCTCTGGGTGGGAAAATTCTCACGTGCCAGCATGCATTTGCAGGCATCAGTAGGGCCATTCGATTTAAATTCGGCACTTACGAAATTGATGAAATTGTGGCCAATGCCCTTCGCATTTTTGGCCAGGGTCTCAAAGTGGCCATTGAAATTGCGCTCATGGCTGCAGATGCAGGATTGATCTCTACAGAAAAAGATGTGATTTCTGCAGGAGGCACAGAATCTGGGATTGACACTGCCATTGTGCTCAAACCGGCCAATGTGTGCCGATTTTTCGATCTCCGGATTCGAGGCTTTCTGTGCAAACCATGGGATTTTTAACCCATGAAAAAACATTTTTTAAAAGGAGTGTGTGGCATACTGTATGTTCTCACGCTCCTTTCGTGTTCAAATCCTCTTGAAACCCGGCATGTCATTCGCACATTGATTGACGAACCTCTCTCTCCCGGGCATTATTTACTCTATTGGAATGGACGAGACGAAAAAGGGAAAACTGTGGTTCCGGGAACCTATTTCTGCGTCCTGGAATGTGAGGAGTATGTTCAGCAAATCGAAATGACCGCCATTGAAGGAACCAAAGGACGTCCAGCAGACAGCACCGGCACACCCACTGGTCTTCGGTATATTGAATCCCAGCCTTTGCATTACATTTTAGAGCAAAATTTCCCAAATCCATTTTATGCCCAAGACGGAACCAATATCCCTTTCTCTATTCCTGCCTATACGTATGTCCGATTAATGATTCGTGAGAAATAATCTTCCATGAAACTAAAAAGGAAATTGCAACGCATGAGTGGACCGACTTTTATTTTAGGAATCCTGGCCATTGTATTCCTTGGCTTAGGATATTGGCATTCTGGGAAAAGTGCACTTTCCCATCTCCCGAATGTTTTTCGAATGCTTCTCAGCATTTTACCCATGATCTTTTTTGCCTTTCTCATTGCGGAAATGGTCTCCATTTTAATCCCTCAGGAAATTCTTTCCCGTTGGATTGGGAAAGAATCCGGATGGCGAGGCATTTGGATCGGCACGTTGGTGGGAGGCTTTATGCCAGGCGGGCCTTATGTGAGCATGCCTGTGGCAGCGGGTCTTCTTCAAGCAGGAGCCAGTATTGGAACCATGGTTGCTTTTCTTACCTCCTGGTCGCTTTGGGCCATTGCCAGACTCCCCTTGGAGGTGAGCATCATGGGCTGGCGCTTCACCCTGATCCGCCTTCTCAGTACCTTCTTCTTCCCACCGATTGCTGGCTTTATTGCCCAAGTCGTTTCAAAAGGAATGATAAAAACAGTTTAATTAAAAAAGTCATGTTATGAATCCTTCAAATTTCCCAAATAACCCACTGAACCCCTCCGCTCCAGAAAAGGAAAGGGGTCCAGGATTTGAATGGCGTTCTCCCCATACATTATACGGCTGGCCTCTGATTCACATTGCATTTGGAAAAGATGCAAAGGGCAAACTCCGCATTGCCAAAGGATGGATTGCCATAGGCCAATTTGCCATCGGCATGATCACCCTTGCACAATTCGGAGTAGGGATTCTATTCGGATTTGGACAATTTATCATTGGTCTCTCGGCCATTGCACAGTTTGCCTTTGCATTCTTTCTTGGCATAGGACAATTTGCCACAGGGTATTATGCCATAGGCCAACTCGTATTGGCCCATTACGGAATTGCGCAAACCGGGTTTGCCACTTATTTCTGGGGGCCACATCGGAAAGATCCAGAAGCACGAGAAGCCTTTCTCCATCTTGCCAAACAGTTCGGTCTCTCGATCGAGCCCTGGTTTCCGGTGAAAAGGTAAATATTTTTTTCATTGTAAAATTCTTTTTTCTGTCTTATATTTTATTAGCCAATACGTGGATGATCCGAATGGCAAAAAGCCATAGGAGAAGACATGGCAGAGGACACAAAACCCGTCATTTTAATCATTGAAGATTCACCCACCATGCGTTTATTCTATCGGAAGATTCTCGAATTGGGCGGATATTTTGTCATTGAAGCAGAAACCGGAAACGAAGGATGGGTCAAAACGTATGAACGTCTCCCCCATCTCGTTGTGCTGGATATGATTCTCCCAGACATGCACGGATTTGAAGTGCTCAAAAAAATTCGCTCTACTCCGACAACAAAGAATATTCCTGTTTTAGTGCTCACCACATTAAAAGAAATTCCAGATGTCCAGAAAGCCATTAACTTGGGCGCAAATTATTACAGTATTAAAGGAACCGATTCTCCTGAAAAACTCTTGGGCATGATCGAAAAATTACTCAAACGAGCATGGGGGGAAGGGGGAACTCCTACAGAGTCCTCGCCTCATTAGAGGGCATCTTCGATCTCCTCCCATGAGTTGGTCGATTCAGCTTTCTGAAAACGAATGAGAATGGTACTTCCTTTATTCCGTTGAATCTCGTAAGATCCTCCGAGTTGTTGTGTCAATACTTCTACCAGTTTGAGACCCAATGAAGTCCCTTCAGAAGAGAAAGCAGTTTCCGGAATTCCAATGCCATTATCTTGGACAACGAGTTCATAATACGACTCTGGCAAACTCTTAAAAGAAATGCGAATTTGGCCTTTAGTCCCTTGGGGGAATGCATGTTTAATCGCATTGGTGATCAATTCATTTAAGATCAATCCGCAAGGAATCGCGGTTTCAATGTCTAAATACACATTTTCAATGTCCAGTTCATATCGAACCCGATGACCCACTTCATACAAAAGAAATAATTCGGCAAGCAAAGACTCCACATATTCCTTAAAATCAATCCGCGTAAAAACGTCTGCATGGTACAAGCGTTCATGAATCATGGCCATGGAACGAATCCGTTGAATGGTAATTTCAAGCACACTCATGAGCGCAGGATCTTTGAGTTGATAAAGCTCAAGATTGAGTAAACTAATAATAATCTGAAGATTGTTTTTTACCCTGTGATGGACTTCTTTTAAAAGAATTTGCTTCTCTTCGAGTTCTTTTTTCATCCGGTTTTCCATTTGTTTTCGCTCGGTAATGTCTTCTCCAGAACAAAGCCATCCAATCACTTGCCCCATGGAATTGGTAAGCAATGTCACATAAAAAGCCAAAAGCCGTTCTTCGCCACTGGAAATAACCACTGGATTTTCAAAATACTCTACTGGAGGCCCAGACTTGGAAAAAAGGAATGAAAATTGTTTTCTGACTTTAGACCGCCATGCACGAGGGATAAATTCTTCGAACCAATTTTCCCCGAGAATCTCCCGTTCCTCTCGCCCTAAAATTTGACAGCCTTTTCTATTCATCATCTGAATTGTTCCATCCGGAGACAAGGCCATGAGCATCACCCCCGCCACATTGAGATATTTCTGTGCCAGATCCCGCTCTCTTTTCAATGCTTCTTCTGCCTGCCGGCGATCTGTAATGTCGATCAGGGTGACCTGGAATGCGGGTTTTTCTTCGTATTGAATTTCACTGTACATGAGGTCCAAATCGAGCACTTTCCCGTCTTTTCGAATGCCTTTACATTCGATGCGTGCGGTTCTGGGGATGCGATCTTCGGAGCTGGAGGGTTCACTCTCAAAAAGAGGAGGATATAAAAATCGGTGAATGGAGGCTCCCATGACTTCTGAAGCTTTCGTATATCCAAAAATCTGGAGAAACTGACGATTACAATATTGAATCTTTTGATTCTGAACAATCAAAACCCCTGCCAAGGAATTTTCCATGAGATTCCGGTATTTGAGTTCAGAGACCTCCAACGCTTCTTTCATCAGGGCACTTTCCACAACCGTATTGGACAAAGTGGAAGCCATCAAAATCACAATGGCCATATAGGCATATTCAATGAGATACACCGAATGAATCAGCCCCATATGAAACATCGCATCATTGACAAGCCCTGCACAATAAATTCCTGTGGAAAGGAAAATGGGAATGAACTTGTCTTTTTTGTTTCTAAATTGTTTGTAAGAAATCCAAAATATATACACATACACCAATAAACCCATGATTCCAAGAAAATCTGCATATATTCCAGGAACCACTTCATAATACCGGATGGTGTATTTCCAAGGAAGCACGACCATTTTCACTGAAGGCTGATCCGGATGCCAAAAAAGAGGATGGCGACTCACCATGACCAAAACTCCAGAAACCAAGAAAAAAGCCATCCCGATATTTCGAATCCGTTTGGATTTGCTTTGAACGTAATCTGTTCCAAACCAGAGATACATGGCTCCGGTAAGGGACAATGTCCCGACCTGGAGTCTTTGCCACCAAAACCCTTCCTCTAAGGAATGCACATTGTAAGCTCCTACACACAATCCGTCATAGAGGGCCATGGTAAGACACAGCAATGCAAAGGAAAGATCTTCGGGATGTGTTCTCTGTCTACGAAAATAAAGAAAAAAATGATAAGCTCCCACATAAAATACAATGGAAGCCATCACCAGGGGAGGAATCGAATGGAATGCCATTTTTTTTCCCTTTGTGAAAACGTTTATTTTCCCAAGGGGAATGAAATTCGGAATGTGGTGCCTTGTTTCCGCTCCACCCGAATTTTCCCCTCCAATTGTTTTGTCAAAATTTCCACAAGCTGAAGGCCCATTGACTTGGGGCCTTGCGATCGAGAAACACGCGGTAAACCAATCCCATTATCGCGAAACGTAAGGACATACCGATCTTTTTGTCGTTTGAAAACAATTTCGATCACCCCTCGCTTGTTTTCTGGAAATGCATGCTTCAATGCATTGGTCAATAATTCGTTCAAGATCAATCCACAAGGAACAGCAGTTTCAATGTTCAATGTGATGGCATCAATGTGGGTTTTGCAGGCAATCCGATCTCCTGTAGAATACATTCCAAACAGCTCAGAAATCAACGATTGAATGTAACTTCTGAAATCAATATGAGAAAGATCTTCTGAGTGATACAAGCGTTCGTGGATCATCGCAATGGACCGAATCCGCTCCCCGCATTCCTCTAGTTGTTGAAGCACTCGAGGGTCTTCTGACTGAGACGCACCTAAGTTCAATAAACTGATAATGACCTGGAGATTGTTTTTCACCCGATGGTGAATTTCTCGAAGAAGCGCCTCTTTTTCTTCCAGTGCTTTTTTGAGTGCTTGCTCGTTTGTTTTTTGTCGAGTAATATCTCGAAAAGAACCGATCACCCCGGTCGAGTCTCCATTTTTGTTCCAAATCACTTTGGCAGTGATCCCACACGGCACCAAAAGCGTCTCTTTTCCCAAAAGAGACATTTCAAAATCAGAAACAAAACCCACTTGCATCAAAGTCGTCCAAAACGCGTTGTAGATTTTTGGATCTTGCCATAATTGAGAAAATGGCTTTCCGATGAGCGCCTCACGGAAAAAACGAAATCGAGAGGTGTATTCAATACTTGGGCTGATTTCTTTGATTTTGCCATCCTGATCGGTTTCAAAATAGACGTCTTGAATGTGTTCAAAAATTCTTCGATATTTTTCTTCGCTGATTCGCAATGCGTCTTGTGCATACAGTCTCTGAATCCCCACGCCTGCCACATTCACAATCGATTCGATAAAAGAAGGATGTTCAGGGCCTGGTTTTGTTTTATAAAAAAACACCACCCCACCATAGAGTTTCCTCTCTACTGAAATCCCCATGAGATACGTAAAATGAATCCCCAACACCCGTTCCACCATTTCCCATTGTCGCTTTAAAAGCTTATCTGGAATGAGAGAAGAAAGACCCTTTTCCACAGGGAACAGGTTCCTGCTTTGCAGAAGTTCAAGATGTTCTGGACCAATAGAATGCAACGGAATGGAAATTTTCCATAATTCTCCGAATTTTTTAAAACCCATGCTCGTTCGAATCTGAAACGTTTCTGATTGAGGATGATATTCTGCAATGAGAATGGCATCTGCTTCAGATTCCCTTTTCAGAACCAAGGCAATGTAATCGTACAATTCTTCCACGGATCGAAATTCACCCAAAGACCACAGAAATTGCGAGAGTAAATTCTGTTGATGCATGCGGATTTTCAGAAGCGCTTCATTTTCTTTCCGTGAAGTCACATCCCTGAGAATGGCCAAAAGATAAGACCCATTTCCCACTGAAAAAGAACTGACCGTCCCCTCAGTATGGAAGAGAACCCCATCCTTTCTTTGGCATTGCCATTCGAATGTCTTCACCTCTCCTTTTTCTGCTTTACGAAAAATTCGGAGGGCTTTGGTTTTGGAAGCTTTCCCATCTGGTTGAAAAGACGGAGCCAAGTCCCAGAATGCCCGGCCGAGTAACGCACTTTCTTCCAATCCAAAAAATGCAAGCGCCTTTGGGTTGCACTGGACAATGAGGCCATCTTTGAGTACACAAACCGCATCCCCTGCGGACTCGAACAAGGCTCGGTACAGGGCCTCGCTTTCTTCAAGCACCTTTTGACTTAAAAGTCTTTCCGTAATGTCTCGAATGGTAGCAAAATGGACCCAACGTCCTTGCCATGGGAAATGCTTTGCTCTGATTTCTACAGGAAATACCGTACCATCTTTCTTTCGATGCCATCGCAAAGGAACAGCATGGAATTTGTCTCTTTTGCCTTTTTGAATCACTGCTCTGGTTTTTTTCGGTTCCGCAGAAATTTCGGTCACTTTCATCTGGAGCAATTCTTCCCGGGTGTATCCGTAAAGCTCTTCTGCAGAGGGATTGGCCTCCAAAATCTCAAGCGTTTCATCATCCACCACAAGGACCGCATCTGCTTCCATTTCAAACAATTCCTTGTAGCGGTTTTTGGAAAGGGTCGCGGTTTCTTTTTTTCTTCTTGGCATGGCTTAGAATACGCTCATTATAGTTATTAGGCTTTTTCTCCAAACATCGAATGGCGTTCGTTTTAGGGCAAAATAAAGGCCTGGATTGTAAACTCGGAATACAAGCGTAGCAATAGATTCTGAATTCGACATGGTACCCCCTTGAGTTTGATATAAATATACTTTTTATGAAATTTTATTTCAAGAAGTTTTTTTAAAAGAGGACTTTGGCAAATTTTAAAAAATGGTCACCCTGAACTTGTTTCAGGGTCTCATATAAGGGAAGGTAGATGCTGAAAACAAGTTCAGCATGACTTTCATTTATGGAATTTGCCAAAGTCGAGTTTAAAATAAAAGGAACCCCCATGGGGTTCCTTTGAATCGGCCTTTCTCCTTAGGAGAGAGGTGGGGCTTTAAATCGAATGACAAATCGAGTCCCCTGGTCTCTAAAAATTTTTACCTCGCCTTCTAACTGACCTTCTGCCAGCACATGAACGAGTTTCAGGCCCAAGGATTTGGGTTTTGCCATATCCATGCCTTCTGGAAGGCCAACGCCATTGTCTGCCACAGAAAGCTCAAAAAAGCCTGGCTCAACCTGTTTTAAAGAGACCCAGATTTTCCCTGGAGGTTTAAACGAAGGTGGAAACGCATGTTTTAGCGCATTGGAAACCAATTCGTTGAGGATTAACCCACAAGGCACAGCCAGATCAATCCCCAAAGAAATGGGTTCTATATCGGTATAGAGTTCCACATCAAAAAGATTTTTGGAATAGGTCTGAAAAAGAAAACTGGTCAAATCCAAAATATAATCACAGAAATTGATGGAACTGAAGCTTTCCGATTCGTAGAGTTTTTCGTGAACCAACGCCATGGACCGAATCCGGTTTTGACTTTCCTGGAAAATTTCCTGAAACCGGGGATCGGTAATTTGTTCTGTCTGAAGGCTCAAAAGACTTGAAATGATCTGGAGATTGTTTTTCACCCGGTGATGGATTTCTGCCAAAAGCAAGGATTTTTCTCGAAGGGATTCTTCTAACTGTTGATACGCCTTTTTTCGTTCTTCTTCCAGACGGAGTTTTTCAGTAATATCTTCTCCTGAACTCAAAGTACCGATCACTTTTCCTTCTTCATCTCGAAGGAGAACATCCCGCCAGGCAATCACGCGCTCTTCTCCAGCCCGGGTAATCACCGGGTGCTCAAAATACCCTGCATTGAGAGCTTCTCCCCGCATGACCCGGTTGAATTCTTCCTTATCCGCTTCTCGAAAACGCTCTGGAATGCAAAGATCAAACCAGTTTTGGCCAATGATTTCTTCCACCTTGTACCCTAAAATCTCACACCCTTTCTGATTGATCATGGCCACGGTTTGATCTGCACTTAAAATAAGGAAAATGAAAGGAGCCAAGTTTAAATAACTTTGCGCACGATCCTTTTCTTTTTTAAGATCCAGTTCGAGATGCTTGAGCCAGGTAATGTCTCTCGAAATCCCAAATGTGCCAATGATTTTTCCGTTTTCATCATAAAAAGGCATTTTGGTCGTACTGACCCAGGTTTCATGGCCATCCGGCCAAGTTTCTTTTTCTACAATGCCAATCAGGGGTTTACCGGTTCGAATAATTTCTTGTTCATCGTGATAAGCCTGACTCGCATGTTCCTCAGAAAAGAAATTAAAGTCGGTTTTTCCGATGAGCTCTTTGGGATCAGAAAAACCAAATTTTTTAGCATGGGCTCGAGTGGTCCGAATGAACCGGCTTTCTCTGTCTTTGAAATAAATAGCATCGGGAATATTTTCCATAAGGGTATTGAGAAAATTGGTTTCTCTTCGAAGTTCTTTTTCAATGGCTTTTTGTTTGGAAATATCCCGGACGCATATCACTTTAAAGGGCTTCCCGTTTTTAGAAAATTCTCTACATACACATTCTGCATCAAAACACGACCCGTCTTTTCGAATGGCCTGGGCTTCAAAAGGGATGTCTACTTTCTTATTGTCGAGACAGGCTTGAGCAACCGATTGGGAAAAGAGTTGATCTACGGTCATGCCAATCAATTCTGAAATCGAATAACCGAATAACGATTCACACGCAGGATTGGCATCGAGAATTCTATTGTGCTCAAAAAATAAAATCCCTTCCCGGGTCACTTCAAAAAATTGCCGGAGCCGTTCTTCACTCTTTTGGAGCGCCTGCGTCATCCGGTGTTTCATGAGATGATATTCTATGGTAAACAAAATCAAATCGTGTTGGAAAGGTTTGGTGAGATAGGCCAGAGGATGGGTGGCTTTCGCCCTTTCGAGGACTTTCTTGTCTGCATAGGCAGTCAGAAAAATCACAGGAATCTGAAATTGGGATTCAATGACTTTGGCAGTCTCAATGCCGTCCATTTCCCCCTTGAGTCGGATGTCCATAAACACAAGATCCGGAGACTCCGACTCTACCATGGTCAATGCCTCTTCGCCTGTGGGTACTATGCCGACGACTTTATACCCCTTTTTTTCCAGAACCAATCGGAGATCCGCGGCCGTAATTTGATCGTCTTCTACAATGAGGATTTTTGTGCGTTTATTTTTCATGAGATTCTACCTTAAACCGCTGCGACAGAGACTTTTGTTTTTCGATGGGTCCGATGGGACTTCTCCCGGCCCATCAGGGCTTTATAACAGTCCGGACAAATGCCATGGGTAAATTCCACATCCGCATGTTGAGAAATGTAAAGTTCCACTTGATGCCAATAATTTTGATCGTCCCGAATTTTTTTGCAATACGCACAAATGGGCAATAACCCATGAAGCCGTCTCACCCTGGCCAGGGCTTCTTCCAATTGGCTGACCGTATTTTTGAGTTGAGCCTGAAGTTCCAGAGTCCGAATGCCAACCCGAATCCGGGCACGGAGTTCGGTCAAATCAAAAGGTTTGGAGACATAATCGTCTGCACCTGCTTCCAGCCCCTGTGCCAGATCCTGTTTTGCATTTCTGGCTGTAACCAGAATAATATACGCAAAAATTCCGCTTTTTCGAACCCTTTGGATCACTTCAATTCCATCCAGCCCGGGCATCATCCAGTCCAATAGCACCAGCACCGGAGTTTTGCTTTCTGAAAGAAATGCCCATGCGGACTGTCCATCTCCCACCGCGTGGACTGAATATCCCCACCGGGTGAGATGATGACCCAATACCTTTTGGGCCACAGGGTTATCTTCTGCAATGAGAATAGGGATTTTCATGGCATTTCCTCCTCTTCTAAAGAGAGCACCTCTTCTTCCACAGGTTGTTTCCGTTTTAAATAGGTCACTTTCTGGCCATTCAGTTCAACCTCCTGGAGCTCGAAAAGTTTGGACCGCTCAAGAAGTTCAGAAATGACTTTCAAAATATAACTTGGCACCATGGTTTTGACGAGAAAGGCATCCGCATGGACCTGTTTGGCCAATTGGGCATCTTTTTCTGTGTCTCTGGACGTCAGAATTACAATGGGAATATGCCGTAAGGTTTTATCAAATTTTATAAACCGGCACACTTTATGGCCGTCCATGTTGGGAAGCATCAAATCCAAAACGATGAGATCCGGACGAAGCCGACGGGCCATGTCAAGTCCAGTAAGGCCATCGCCAGCAATAAACACTTCAAATCCTGCTTCGGTCATCTTTTTTTCCAGAATGCGCTGGAAAAACACATTGTCTTCAATGATTAAGATCCGAGGCGCATTGGATACTGTCATGGCATCCTCCTTTTTATACTCCTGCTTTTTCCATGATTTTTTCTACGTTCATTGAAATCAAAAAATTCTGAAGTCGATCCATTTCTTTTTTCAGCACTTGAAACGCTTCTGGAATTTTATTGGCTTTCTTTTCTCTGGCCCACATTTCCAATTGGTGCCCTGCCCGATACGCAGATTCTGCGCCCAAAAGACCCAGATTGCTTTTCAAGCTGTGAACCTTTTTTTCCACCTGGGCAATGGCATTTTGAGCAATCAAGGATTCAATCTCTTTCATCCGATCCGGGAATTGATCTCGACAATCCTGCATAATCACTTTCAGCAGTTCCACATCGCCATCCACATTGTCCAGTGCTTTTTGCATATTGATGGGAATAGAATTTTCAGAAACGCCATTTTCTCCATCAGCAGAAGTCTCTGAACGACCATTGAAAAGGGCTTGAATCGCCTGGTACAATTCTTCTGCCCGGACCGGTTTGGCCACATATCCATCCATGCCAGCTTCCAGGCATTTTTCTCGATCGCCTTTTAATGCATGGGCAGTCATGGCAAGAATGGCAATGTGACCGCCGGTCTTCTTTTCCTGCTCCCGGATTCGCCGGGTGGCTTCGTATCCATCGATTTCGGGCATCTGGACATCCATCAAGATCAAATCATAAGCATCCTTTCCAATGGCTTCAAGCACTTCTTGGCCATTCTCCACACAGGAAACCACCCATCCCTTCTTTTCCAGTAAGGTTTTGGCCACTTTTTGATTGATGGCATTATCTTCTGCCAAAAGAATACGAAGTGGTCGATCTTGTTTTTCAACATGGAGTGTGTTCTTGGGTTCTGGCATTTGTGTTTCCTCCTTGTATCCAAATGTGTTAATAATCACATTCCACAAATCCGAAGGTTTGATGGGTTTTACCAGATACGCCTCGATCCCCAATTCTTTGCATCGGGAAAGCGACTCGTCCCGATCCAGGGAAGAAAGCATCATGATGGTTGGGGGAATGATCCGGGTGTTTTTGCGAATTTGTTCTGCAGTCATAAATCCGTCCATCTCTGGCATGTGCGCATCGAGCAGCACCAGTTGATAGGGCTCTCCCATGGTAGAAGAACGGATCAGTTCTTTCAGTGCAGAAGGTCCATTTTCCACTGTCGTGGGATTCATCCCCCAATTTAAAAGCAATTCTTCAAGAATTCGACGATTGGTTTCATTGTCATCCACAACCAACACAGGAAGATTTTTGAGTTCCACAGATTTCCAGGGAACTTCGGGTTTGGTTTCCCATTTTTTCCCAAATACCGCGGTAAAATGGAACGCACTGCCTGGTCCCCCTTTTTTTATGCTCTTTGTAGGCCGTGGACTTTCCACCCAAATCTCTCCTTTCATCATCTCAACGAGTTTAGACGCAATGGCCAATCCCAGGCCCGTTCCTCCATATTTTCGGCTGGTGGAACTGTCTGCCTGGGTGAATTTGTCGAAAATCGTTTTTTGTTTTTCTGGAGGAATGCCAATCCCTGTGTCTTCGACAACAAAGTGAAGCGTGAGAGAATCTTCTGTCTCTTTTTCTTTTCGAACCTCCACCACGACCTCTCCTTCTTCCGTGAATTTGATTGCATTATTGACCAGATTGATGATCACTTGTCTGAGCCGATTGGGATCACCCACGATAAATTCCGGTACATCGGGCGGGAAGTGATATACCAGTTCAAGACCTTTTTCATCTGCACGGACTGCCATAATCCGCATGACATCCCCTAGGCAATCGTCAAGATGAAAGCCCACCGATTCGAGTTCCAATCTTCCTGCTTCAATTTTCGAAAAATCGAGAATATCATTGATCAATGAAAGGAGAGTTTCTGCAGACACTTTAATCGATTCCATGTATTCCTTTTGGGCAGGAGAAAGAGAGGTATCCAACATCAACTCTGTCATGCCAATAATGCCGTTCATGGGCGTGCGGATTTCGTGGCTCATATTGGCCAAAAATTCACTTTTGATCCTGGCTGCTTCTTCTGCTGCCTGTTTGGCTTCCTTAAGCTCTAGGGTATATTTTTCAAGTTTTTCTTGGGCCTGCTTTAATTCGGTAATGTCTCTCGAAATCCCCACCAAACCTACAATATTCCCTTGTGCATCTCGAATGGGCACTTTGGTCGCGGTGACCCATTCGGTATATCCATCTGGCCGAATGGTTTTTTCTACCTTGGAAATCTGAGGTTGACCTGTTTTGAAAATGCGCTGTTCGTCTTCGTAAGCAATTCGGGCAAATTCTGGACTGAAGAAATCAAAATCGGTTTTTCCTACTGCCTCTTCAGGAGAATTCACACCCAACAATTTTGCCTGGGCCTTATTGATCCGAATGAATCGAGATTCTCGATCTTTGAAATAAATATGGTCTGGGATATTGTCCATCAAATTTTGAAGGAGGCTTTTTTCGTAAACAAGCGCCTCTTCCATTTTCTTTTGTTCAGTCACGTCTTTCACCATCTGAACCAGTTCCCCTGAAGGAAGAGAATACAAAAAACTTTCGAGGTACAAAAGGGAACCATCTCTCCGAGGAAAAGTCATTTGAAATGTTTTGGATTTTTGGGTTTTCCACACTTCTCTGAGATTTTCCAAAACCACTCCAATTTCTTTTTTATTCTGAGCAATGGGACCCATGACCTTTCCGATTAATTCATTTCGCGTTCTTTGAGCAATCTCTTCTCCTGCCGGATTAATATCGGTAAGGACAAACTCTTCTCCATTGTGAATTGGCTTAAAAATCACAATACCATGATCGGTGTTGTTAAAAAGTTCACGGTATGTTGTTTCACTTTGTTTTAAATCGCCTTCCAATTTTTTCCGTCTGGTCACATCTTTAAAAGTAAACACAGCCCCAATGACTTCACCCGTTCCATTCTGAATGGGATTTCCACTGTATTCGACAGGAATTCTTTGTCCTTCCTTTCCGACCAATACCAGATGATTGGATTCAACCACAGACACGCGTTTCTCAATCACCGATTGAAAGAGTTCTGCTTTGGAATTTCCTGTTTCTTCATCTAACAAAGTCAAAATATTTTCAATCGGTTGCCCCATAAGGAAAGCGTGCTCTTTTCCAATCAGTGCCTCCGCAGTACTGTTGACAAATCGAATTTTGCCTTCATTGTCCGTGGTCACCACACCCACCGAAATGCCATCCAGGGTATTGTGAAGCCATTCTTCTTGTTCTCGCAATTGCTTTTCAATGCGAGAGCGGAAAAATACCATTTCAATTCGGTTCTGCACTTCTTTGATCTGGAAAGGTTTGACGATGTAGTCGAACGGCTCTGCAATCTGGGAACGCAAAAAGGTTTCTTTATCGGTATGGGCAGTAATGAAAATCACAGGAATCCGAAATTCTTCTTTAATCTTTTTGGCGGTTTCGATCCCATCCATTCTGCCTTTCAACTTGATGTCCATGAGCACCAGATCCGGATGAATCTCTGCCACCTTCTGAAACGCCTCTTCTCCAGTGGTCACTGTGCAAGGGACCTGGTATCCCATGCGCAGGAGGGCGGTCTGGATTTCCAGAGCCACCACCCGCTCATCTTCGACAACAAGGATTTTCTCTTTCATGGCCCACCTCTCTACATTTCCGCCATGGTGTAAAAAATAATGCTTGGGGTCTCTGGAGACTCAGTGGAAATCGCTTTGATTCTGCACATCCATTCGGTGTTCCCCAAAGAAGATTGGACAAACAGAATCTCCCTCTCATAATGTGGGGACAACGTCCATTTCATGCCCATTTCTTTGGCTCCCAGGAGAATGGGAAAAGAACCTTGGGCAATCGAGGCAGTGATCTTTTTCGGCTTTTTCCCTGCCTGCCATTCCATTTGGAATATCTCATTTCCGTATGTTGAGGAGTAAACCGATGGAGTTGGCTTGACATTCAATACAGTGGGACGGACAACCCGAATGGTCACCGTATGACTTGCGCTTTCTTGAGCATATAAAGACCATGTCCATATCATCCCCAGAGTGACCTTTAAAATCCAATGATTTTTTAAAATGTTTGTGAACATTGGAACCCCCTCACTAATTTTGCCAAAACGGCAATGCATTATCCTCTTTTTCGCTTTGGGACGAGGAATCAGGGATTTCCCAACCCACAGGGTTCTCATTCATGGCCAAAGGGAAGTACAGATGAAACGTGGTTCCCCGTCCAGGTTTTGTTTCCACTTCCACAAATCCATGAAAAGATTTCACAATGCCGTACACCACGGCCAAACCCAACCCATTTCCTCCTTGCTTTGTCGTGACAAAAGGCTGAAAGAGTTTCTCTTTCGCTTCCGGTGTCATTCCCGGACCCGAGTCGCTCACCGCAATATGACAGAACCATCCCGGAGAGACCTCTGGATGTCCTTTCAGCGCACTTTTTTGTAATTCGACTGTTCTCGAAGAAATAGAAATCATCCCCCCTTTGGGCATGGCATCCCGGGCATTTAGCACCAAATTGATAATGGCCTGTTCAAATTGGATTTGATCCGCTTCGATGAAAATGGGGCTCTCTGCCAATTCATACACCAATTGGATCCCCCCATTGAGAATCGAGCGAAGAATACTTTCAAGACCCTTGAGAATTCGATTGATTTCGAGATCTTGAATTTGGAGTTCTTTATTCCTACAAAAGAGGAGTAGACTCTCAGTGAATTGATGGGCTTTTTCTAAGACATAGAGAATGGCTTCAAGATGTTCTGCCTCTACGCCTGCATTGTAATTTTCCCGCATCTGGAGTTCTGCATGGCCTTCGATGACTGCCAGAAAATTATTGATATCATGAACCAATCCCCGAGAAAATCGGCCAATGGCTTCGAGTTTTTGGGCCTGGATGAGTTGAAATTCAACTGCTTTTTTCTCTTCTTCCATTTTTTGACGCAGACTCATATCCCGAACGACATACACTTCACCCACCCAGGCCCCATTTTCATCTTCCAGTGGAGTCAACTGGCATTCGACTGGAATCCGATTTCCATTTCGGTCTGTGAGAATTGGAGGATTTTCAGGATCATAAGGAATGGTTTGACTTATCGGGTCTCGAAATGAAAAGGGAATCGCTTTTTGATCTTTTTCATAAGAAAGAGAAAAAAGCGCATGAATCGGTTGACCTAAGGCCTCTTCTGACCTCCACCCCACCATGGCTTCTGCCCGTGAATTCATGTAGGTCACTTTACCTTCCCGATCGATACTCAACACTGCATCCCCAATGCTCCGAAGCACAGTGGAAACCCATTTTTCTCGCTCTCTCCGCTTTTTCTCCATTTGGTGCTTATAGAAACCCACTTCAATAGCAACTTGCAAATCTTTGGCATCGTATGGTTTAAGTAAATAGGCGGAAGGTTCGGTGATCTTGGCCCTTTCTGTGGTTTCTTCATCAGAATAGGCGGTGGTGTACACAATGGGAATGTCCAAGCTTTTTTGGATTTTTTGAGCAGCCTCAATGCCGTCCATTTTTCCATGGAGATGAATGTCCATGAGTACAATGTCCGGACGAAGCGCTTCTGCCTTTTCCACTGCCTCTTCCCCTGAAGTCGCAATCCCACAGGCATCGTATCCCATTCTATTCAAAAGCTTCTGGACATTTAACGCCAGAATGCCTTCATCTTCCACAATGAATACTTTTTTTGCCATTTTTCACTCCCCGCATATTCTTTATCCAAATCAGCTTATGTCAAAAAGGATGCCGAAATTGGAAGAATGTAGTAAACTATTGTTTTAAAAAGACTTATAAAAATCCGATCAATTCAAAAATTCTCAGTTTTGAGAAAGTGGAGTCTCAAAAATGAGAATGGCAAAAATTGTAAATGAAGAGAGAAAAAATAGAGCCCTGAATTTAGCCAAAGAGGATCACAATCACTCTGGCCAACCCAGAAACAAATAACGCGAGGGAAAAAGCAATGGCAATGACAAGCAGTGTATTCTTGAGTCGGAATTCTTTCCAAAGCATGCCAATGGTTCCCAAACAGGGAATGTAGAACATGGTGAACAACGCATAAATAAACACATCGGTTTTTGAAAGCACAGAAAGTACATTTTCTGTACCCAACGCCTGAAAAAGCATCAGAAGGGAAAGTTCCTTCCTTAAAACACCAAAAATAAGTGCCACTCCAACCTTTTCGGGCAATCCCAAAAACCACGAAATTGGGCGCAATATTTTATTCCATATCTCAGTCCAATGGAAAAAATCCATCATGCCGAGAATCGCACTCCCCAAAATCAACAATGGCCATGCATAAACAAAAAAATCCTTGAGCCGAAACCAAGTTTTAATCCACACTGTCTTGAAAGCTGGCCATCGGTACATTGGAATTTCGAGAATCATGCCAGGGGTAGATTCGGGCATCCACCGAGACAAAAGCCCAGTGACAAGAGCGATTACAATCATATTAATGAAATAGAGGGCCAATGCATATTTCCAACCTAAAAAATAGCCGACCAAGGCAAAAATCACGGTCATCCGGGCAGAACAAGGGACCAACACTGCAGGAATAGAAGCCAACAATCGATCTCGAGGAGAATATAAGATCCGTGTGGCCATCACGGCAGGCACAGAACATCCATATCCCAATACAATGGGAATCACTGCCATCCCATGAAGGCCCACTTTATGCATCACTCCGTCTAAAAGAAACGCAATGCGAGGAAGATAGCCCAAATCTTCAAAAAAGGAAAGCGCCACCAAAAATGGAAATAAATACGGAATGACCACAGCCAATCCTCCCCCAATGCCCAACATGAGATGAAAGAGCAATTGAGCCCAAACTGTATCCTTTCCTATCGCGTTTTCCAAACCCTGGCTCCATGAAGTCCATGCATGGAGCAGAGGTTTTTCAATCAATGCGCCCAAACGAAAAATCCCCATAAAAAGCAAAATAAAAAATCCAATGAGAAATACATATCCCCATATATTATGCATGAGCACATTATCCAACCGCTCTTTCCAATGGAAATGGGGTTTTTCCATGACAATGACTTGCTCTGCCATACTCATGGAAATGGCGTGACGCTCTGCAGAAATCACTTCATCCGAAGGGCGGCCATGTTCGGTTGCCAATCGATGACGTAACTTTTGCAAATCAGGGAAGATATGCGGATAATGTTGTTTTGCAATGGCTTCAAAATCAGGATCACATTCTAAAAGTTTAATGGCCAAAAGCCGCGGGGAGCAAGGCGCGGTATTTTTTTCTTTTTCGCTGAGTCGACGAACCAACTCGCAAATAATTCTTTCCACGTCTCGACTGGCCCGGACATGTTTTCCCAGGCGATGCGCTCGAGCCACCTGAAGCGTTTGCCAAAAAAGATCCCGAATGCCGCGGCCTTTCGACGCCACTGTAGGAATCACAGGAATTCCCAATTTTTCCTCGAGTTTTTCTGTGTGAATTCGGATTCCCTTTCTTTCTGCTTCGTCCATCATGTTGAGGCAAAGCACCATTGGAATATCCAGTTCGAGCAATTGCAAGGTGAGCTCCAAACTGCGATTCAAAACAGAGGCATCCACGACATTGACAATCACGTCGATTTTTTCATGGAGCAAATACCGAAGTGTCTCTCGACTCAGAATATCCAGTGAACTCAATGAATACACTCCGGGAAGATCTACGAGAGAAACTTTAAGGCCTAAAAAAAACACACTCCCTTCTGTGTATTCTACCGTCGCACCAGGAAAATTCGCCACCGCGGATTTGTAGCCCACCACTTCATTAAATAGAGTACTTTTCCCACTATTGGGTTGCCCAACCAGACACACCCGAATGGAGTTTTTTTTCTCAACCATTTTGTTCATGTCACTTTTTCTACCCAAATGCGTTTGGCCATGCCTCGGCCAAGTGCAATCTCGATCCCATGAACTTCCACTAAAATCGGCCCACCCAAAATGCCACTCCGTTTCACCATGAGCATTTCCCCTTCATGAATACCCAATTGAAAAAGCCGTTGCCGAAATCCCCACCCACCCTGGATCTCAGCCACACGCACAGTATCTCCTACCCGAGCCCGAGAGAGTGGAAAATTTTCTTGGGGTTTTGGGGTCGTATTATCCATAGGTCTCTCTTTCATGGTTATTCATCGATTTCATAAAAAGGACAAGCCGTTCTAAAGTCTGAGGACTCACTGCATGCTCCATTCCGCAGGCATCACTTTCTGCAATCTTGGGATCAATGCCCAATACATTCACGAGAAAACTTTTGAGCACAAAATGCCGTTGATACACTGCACGCGCCAGGCGATTCCCTTTGGAAGTTAAAAAGACCATGTCGTACCGGGGATGACTGACCAGTTTTAGCTGTTCTAAGGTCTTCAGCGCACCGGTCACGCTCGGCATGGTAATGGCCATTTCTTTGGCAATGTCTCGTACCCGCACGACTTTTCGTTTTTTGCCAAGGAGATAAATGGTCTCCAAATAATCTTCCATGGAACCCGAGAGTTTTTGAGTCATTGGCTTTTTCCTTTGTTATCCCAAATTAAGTTAGGTAAACCTAACTTTAAGATAAAAAAAAGAATCCCAAAAATCAAGAGATTCGATTCAAAAATTTGTTATGACTTGCAAAGAAAGTCTACGACTCAATAGAAATGTCAGTTAATTTGGATCCAAAAATCCGGATTCTTCTCCCCTTCCATTCCAAAATCCCTTCTCTTTCCAGTCTGCGAAGCATCCGGGAAAAGGCTTCGGGCGTAATCCCAATGACACTGGCCATGTCTTTTTTCGAAAAGGAAATTCGGATTTCGGATGGGTTTCCATACCGCTCTTTTAAAAACTGCAAAAATCTTTTTTCAGGGCTGAATGCACTGACACGATACAACTGCTCTGTCAAATACCGCAACTTTTTCATCAAATGGGCAATAAAATCTTTGCGAAAATGGGGATCTTCCAAAAGGCATTCGAATTGAAATTTGGGAAGCAGATACACCTCACTGGTTTCCAAAGCCATGGCACTGACTGGATACCGATCGGTTTCGAATAAAATGAGTTCACCAAAAAGTTCTCCAGGCTTTGCCACTTTGATCACAATTTCCTCACCTGAAGGTGCCATTTTGTACAATTGGATCGAACCCCATGCACAAAGATACACTGCATAACCCTTTTCCCCTTCTTGAAAAAGCATTTCATGCTTTTGGAGAGCCTTGGGGACACAAATTTCTGCCACTTTTTTTCGATGCTCCGGCTTCAAGGACCGAAAAAGATCGGATTGCGCTAAAATCCATTCGATTTTCACGCTCATGTCCAAAAAATACACATTTCTTGATTTGGATCAAGGATTTTTTTGAAATCAAAATTATTTTTGTAACAAAGTTGAAAAATACCACTGGAGGGTTTCAATGAAAGCAACAGAGGCACTAAAAGAAGAACACAAGGCCATCCAGCGGATGCTTGAGATATTGGATGCCATGTGCAAAAAGCTCAAGAAAAAGGAGCGTGTTCCAAATGTCCATTTGGAAAAAGCCATTGAATTTATCAAAATTTTTGCAGACAGGTGCCATCACGGAAAAGAAGAAGACCTTCTCTTTCCTGCAATGGAAAAGGCAGGAATCTCAAAAAACGGAGGCCCCATTGGAGTCATGTTACAGGAACACGATTTGGGAAGAGAATATGTCCAGGGGATGCAAAATGCGCTTTCCAATGGACAATGGGATCTATTTATCGAGAGTGCGCAAGGGTACATTGAACTTCTTGAAGCGCATATCGAAAAAGAAGATTATATTCTCTACATGATGGCAGACATGGCGCTCTCAGAAGAAACACAAAAAGAACTGCTCACACAATTTGAAAAAATTGAACAAGAGCGCATTGGGGTAGGAAAACATGAAGCGCTTCATCAAACTCTACATGAATTAGAAAAAATTTATTTATAATGGAGGCCAAGATGAAAAGACAAATCATCCACATTGATGAATCCAAATGCAATGGATGCGGACTTTGCATCCCCAATTGCCCGGAAGGTGCAATCCAGCTCATTGACGGAAAGGCAAGATTGATCAGTGATCTCTTTTGTGATGGCTTGGGTGCATGCATTGGAACCTGCCCAGAAGGGGCCATCACGATTGAAGAGAGAGAAGCAGAACCGTACGACGAAAGAAAAGTCATGGAAAATATCATTCGACACGGTCCCAATACCATTCGAGCCCATCTTCAGCATCTCAAAGAACACGGAGAAAAAGAATATCTCCAAATGGCGCTTTCTGTATTAAAAGAAAAAAATATCCCCATCGATACCCAATTTATTCCTTCTGAACCAATTCAAGGATGTCCGGGGAGCATGGCCATGCCTTTGTGCCAATCCGAACCCATGTCTCAAGCCGAAACACAAGAAATTCCTTCGGCACTCACCCATTGGCCCATTCAACTTCATCTCATTTCGCCCATGGCGCCATTTTTTGAAAATGCTGACCTGCTTTTGGTGGCAGATTGCTGTGCGTATGCTTCTGGTAATTTCCATCAGAAATTTCTCAAAGGAAGAAAAATCGCGATTGCCTGTCCCAAACTCGACGAGGGGCAGGAGATTTATTTAACCAAACTCACTGCCCTCATCGATTATGCCAAAATCAACACATTGACCGTGATTTTTATGGAAGTCCCGTGTTGCCGAGGCCTTTTGTACCTGGCTCAGCAGGCCATGGCCAATGCGCAGAGGAAACTTCCAATCAAAGGAATTATGCTCAATCGTACAGGAAAAATTCTTAAAGAAGAATATTTTGGAGGTGTCCATGAAAATTCATATTGACGAAACCCTTTGCATTGGGTGCGGGATTTGTGCCAACTTGTGCCCTGACATTTTTGAAATGGATGATTCTGGAAAAGCCAAAGCCCATTCTGAAATTGTACCGGAAGCTTCTCAAGAATGTACGGAAATGGCCATTGGACAATGTCCGGTAAGTGCCATCATTCAAGATGAATAACATGCGAATCCATTTTGCACAAACGAAGGCCTGTCCCCATCAAGGTTTTGTTTACAATTCTCATGGGCTGGCCATGCAATTTCACATGGAAACCGATCCCGATGGCCGTGGAATTGCTCATCGAGCATTGCGGACAATCCCTTTCTTCTGGAAAATATATCCAACCAAAAGACCAATTAAAAAAGAGAAGTAGAAGTTTCCCGGAATGGATGCATCCGCTTCTCTCGCTCCTTTTAACCCAATGGATAGAAACGGAGGAATCAGATGAAACCGAGTATTGCCTTCTTTGATGCAAAACCGTATGATCGCGAATTCTTTGATCGGGCCAATGAAGAATATCAATTTCCTATTAAATATTTTCAAAGTCATTTGACCCGAGATACGGTCTCGCTGGTCCAAGGCCATCAAGTGGTCTGCGTATTTGTCAATGACATTCTCGATGCACAAATCATTGAACAGTTGATAAAATTGGACATTCAACTGATTGCTTTACGATCTGCCGGATACAATAATGTCGATTTAAAAGCGGTGTACAGAAAAATCCACGTGGTGCGTGTACCTGCCTATTCTCCCCATGCAGTGGCTGAACATGCAGTGGCATTGATGCTGGCGTTAAATCGAAAGATTCACAAGGCCTATTATCGAGTCCGAGACAACAATTTTTCCATCCATGGGCTTTTGGGATTTGACATGTTCGGAAAAACAGCTGGCGTGATCGGCACGGGCCATATTGGCCGGGCAGTGATTCCTATCTTGAAAGGCTTTGGCATGCGGGTTCTGGCCTACGACGTATTTCCCAACCAAACTTTGGAAAAAGAAATGGGATTTCAATACGTGGATCTGGATACGCTGTATCGAGAATCCGATATTATCACTTTGCACTGTCCTCTCACGCCCCAAACCATATACATGATCAATCGCGAGGCCATTGAAAAAATGAAGCCCGGGGTGATGATTATCAATACTGGAAGAGGAAAACTCATCAATACCGTGGACTTAATTGAAGGGTTAAAAAGTGGGAAAATTGGCTCTGCGGGTCTGGACGTGTACGAAGAAGAAACGGAATATTTTTTTGAAGATTTCTCGCACTCTTTCATTGAGGACGATATCCTTGCCCGACTGCTCACTTTTCCCAATGTGTTGATCACATCGCATCAAGCCTTTTTCACTCAAGAAGCCATGGAAAACATTGCCAAAACCACGCTCGAAAATATCAAGCTCTTTTTTGAAAAAGACGCACTCCCCAATGAAATTTGCTATCATTGTGGACGAAAAGGCGTGTGTTGTCTGAAAAAACTCACAGGAAGGTGCTTTTGATATGTAAAAAATTCCAAACCGAGGACTGCTTTTCAACTGGACCTCGTGGCCATGCTCAAGTCAAGGGTGGAAACGGCTTGTTTTGAGCTTTCCGTTCCTCAGTGGATTCTTCCGTATACGGTCCAGTGAAACAAAAAACAAGGGGCATGTTTTACTTTAAGGAATCATGTAAAATGGGGATCTATTTGACCATTAGGATTTTCTGAGTATGGACCGTTTTTTCTGTCTTCAGCCGAACGAAATAAATTCCAGAAGCAATGCTCCCTTGTTCAGTCTCTCCATTCCACACCACGGTATGCTCTCCTTTTGGCTTTGGACCAGAAAACAAGGTCCTTACCCGCTCTCCTGTCAGTGTGTACACGGCCAAATCGACCATTGAAGCACGAGAAAGAGAAAAACGGATCGTGGTGGTTGTATTGAATGGATTGGGATAATTGGGATACAGGATCACTGCCTCTGGAACCATGGGCAACGCTTCCTTGACCTGCGCCAAAAGCCCCAGATGCGTATCGATCCACACCAAACGCTTGGCAATCCATTCCTTCATAAGACGAATTTCTTGATCGTACGAAAATTCGTCGTCCATTTCTGGCCATCGCTGGAGATTTCGGGTTCTGGCTTCGGATAAAGTATCCACGAGTCGATCGATCGTGGCATACATGGAATCTATGGAAAAAATCCCCTTTCGAAGTTCAGTCCATCTTTTCAAAGCCCGATCGACAAACTCGGATTGATGTACCAGCACGTTCCAGAAGAACGGGACCTGATAATCGTCCCAAGGATGGGTCTCGCCATAATCGACCTGCCATCCTTCAGTGACAAATCGATCCTGAGGAAACCAAGATCTTCCCAAGGTCAAATTAAAATCCCAAATGGGACCTGCATGAAGCTTCCCCTTCTTTTTGGAATCCCTGTCTTTAAAGAAAAAAGCGCTGATCCGATACGCGTCGACATTTTTGCACACTTCGTTTAAAATAAAATGATCCACAAAAGAATCCAGATCAATGTATTTGGGATACCCAGTGGAAAGATCAGAAGGATTGGCACTTTTCATGGCATTTTCGAATGCATTCATGAAATTCCGAATATAAGAAATTTGTTGATCTTGGATGTCATCTTTTTGAGGATAATGGTATTGATAAAAAATGCGAGAATTCGACCACCAACCTCCCACATTTTCGCCCTCCCATTTGTCGATTTTAATAATATACCCACCCGTGAGCGAATCGCCTGCAATATCGTCGGGATCGAGTTCTGAAACATCGATTCGATTTTTGTCCCGTTTGAGTTTTTCCATGAGCACATACACGCCCTGATAATTTCCGTTCAATACCAATTCGCAAAAACGGACCCGGCTGGCGTACCGTCCCATGGCCAAAGACCATCGATAGGCAAGAACGCTGCGGATCAAAGAAGGGTCATCCACATAGGGGCCGTACAGAATCCAATCGTTTTCTTCAGGCATGCCAAGCAGAGACGCATTGAGATTTTCCCCCTGCTCATCTTGGGTTTCAAACCGATAATTCCCTTTGGGATAATTCCCCGTGGCACTGCCTCTCCGTTCAATTGCAATCCATCCATCATAACCATTGTATGGATCTCCAATGGCATTCCGATGGCCTTTTCCGTTATCAATAATGCCCAAATGCGCAGAGATTCGGATTTCATCCACAATTTGCTTCCCTTGGGTATCAATGACCAAAATGGGAAGATTGGAAGAGGTCAATTGCACTGAAGAGTGGGAAAATGTTTGCGAGACACATATCCCTACGAAAAACAAAACGCAAAGACATTTTTTCATCATTTTTTCTCCATTTCGTTCAGCCCATGATGACCTGAACCTGGTTCTGTTCTTTGATCTTTTCAATCGGGATAAAATTGGAAGGGAGCACTTCCCCATTGATGGTGACTTGTACCACTCCTTTTTGGACACCTTTTTCATTTTTCACATGGATTTCGAGCCAACGGTTTCGAAATCTCCGTTTTACAGAAAACGATTTCCATTTTCTCGGAATGCAAGGATCAATGCGTAAACCGTGTATTTCAGGCTGAATGCCCAAAATGTATTGCGCAATGGCAAAGTACGTCCACGTGGCAGAACCCGAAAGCCAGGGAATCCGAGAAGCGCCGTGCTTTGGGCTCTGCTTCCCGTGTGTGGATTGACACACCACGTAAGGCTCAATCTCTCGAATTTCTGCTTTGTTGTTGTATGCTGCAGGCAAATAGGCCTTTAAATACTCGTATGCTTGATCCCCATGACCCAACAGGGCTTCTGCAATGACTGCCCAGCCCTGTGTGTGAATAAAAATCCCGGCATTTTCTTTGAGACCCGGGTTAAACAATGTGGCACGGACAATGTGGTAATCGGTTTCGCCAGTAAACGGAGGATCACAAAGGGCCAATCCATAGGAGGTAAAAAGACGTTCTCGAACTTTTTGCATGACCATTTCTGCCTGTTCCTTGGTCGCACATCCTGAAATCACGGCCCAGGATTGGGAATTGAGAAAAATCTGTCCTTCTTTGCACGATTTGGACCCGAATTTCATCCCATCCTCTCGATATCCTCTCAAAAACCATTCTCCATCCCAGGCATATTTTTGAATATTTTCATCCAATCGTTGGAGAATGGGCTCTGCCCACTGGACTTCTTCAGACTTTTTTAACAATTGAGCAACTTCAATAAAAACAGAAAGGGCAAGCCTCAATTGCATGGCCACAAAAACAGATTCTCCCCGATGCCCAAACCGAAGACAATCGTTCCAATCTGCTTTCAGTCCACAAGGAAGGCCGTGGTTGCCCAACCTGTCCAAACTGAATTGAATGGCCCTTTTCATGTGTCCAAAAACCGTATCTTCTCCTTTGTCCGCATAGGGAAGGACTTTGTTGTAAAATTCTATATCGCCAGTTTCTTTTACATACGCCGGAATGGCATTAAAAAGCCACAACGCATCATCCGAACGATACTCTTCTTCTTTTGGGGCGCTCTCATGCCCAGGCCGATGGCTTACAGGAATCACGCATGGCATGGCACCGCCTGTAGAAACTTGACCCGTAATCATGAGTTCAAGACGTTCCCGGGCTTCTTCTGGAATCGCGTGGAAAACCCCGAGAAGATCCTGCACTGTATCTCGATATCCCAATCCATCTCGATCAATGCCAGTATAAATGAGACTCGCCGCTCGAGACCAGGCAAAAGTGATCAAGCAATTGTAAATGCCCCATGTATTGACCGTGGCATTGAGTTCAGGATCCGGGGTTTTGGCTGAAAAACCTTCGAGACGCTGGTGCCAAAAATGCTTGAGTCTTTGAAATGCTTCCTCCACCTTGGATATGGAACTGAATTCTGCCACTGCCTTTTTCCCTTCCACTTCGGCTTTTCCAATGCCGACAATCACCACAAATTCTTTTGTCTCTTTTGGTTTTAAATTCAGCCGAACTTGGAGTGATCCGCAAGGATTGTCTCCGTAGGCAAGACTGCCAAAACATTTCCCCCTTTCCACAGCCAAAGGATTGGCATACGTCCGATACGGTCCGAGAAAAGTCTCCCGATCTGTATCGTATCCCACCACTTTGGCACCTGCAATTGCCTGGAACGTATGCCGTCCTTGATCTTTTTCTTTGAAATTCTCCGGCATTTCAGGAATATTCACATTGGTCCCATGATCAATAATGCCATCAATGACCCTCATCAAAGCAATGTATTGCACATATTGAATGTTTAACAAATCGTCAATGGCATTCCAATTGCCTGCATATTCTAAATAAGTAAATGCTGAAAGTTTACGCATTTTCCGTGAATGATTGGTTACCCGGACTTTCCAGAGTTCAAAAGTTTTTCCCAAAGGCACAAAGTACGTGACCTCGGATTCAATCCCGCGATAGGTGGATTGAATAATGGTGTATCCCGTCCCATGACGACAAATGCTTTTGTACTTGTCCAGAGGCTTCCCGACAGGTTGCCAAGAAGCAGACCAAAAATCTTTCAGATCATGATCGTGGAAATAAATGTAGCGTCCGGGCTGATCCATGGGAATGGAATTGAACCGAAATCGAATGAATCGTCCCATACCCCCGGATTTATAAAAACCATATCCCCCCGCATTGTTTGTAATAACCGCACCATATTCGGTTGAGCCAAGATAATTACTCCAGGATTTTGGTGTATCGGGTCGCTCGATCACATATTCTTTTGCTTCTTCATCAAAATATCCGAATCGCATAAACCTCCCTACTTTGAACGGATTTTACTCAATTTTCGATACAGGGTAGCCCGAGAAATACCCAAGGCTTCTGCCGCTTTCTTTGTGTCCCCATTAAATCGAGCCACTGTAGACTGAATGTACTGGGCTTCCACGAGATCCAAATCCACTTGTTCTGAAACAGAAGGACTAGGTCCAAGACCAGGAAAATGTTCTGTTCGAAAGGGGCTTCCTTTGGCCAAAAGCACAGCCCGTTCCAACACGTTCCGAAGCTCACGAATATTCCCTGGCCAAGAATAACTTTTCAAGTAAGCAATCACCTCAGGAGAAATCTCGATATTCTCTCCTCCTTGAAGTTTGAGAAAATACCGAATGAGGCCTTCCAAATCCTCCAGGCGTTCCCGAAGCGGAGGAAGCGAAATGGGGAATACATTAATTCGAAAGAATAAATCCTTTCGGAAATGGCCTTTTTCAATTTCTTCTGGGAGAGAACGATTGCTGGCACAAATCACTCGAAAATCACTTCTTCGGAGTTTGACTTCTCCAAGCCGTCGAAATTGTTTCTCTTCAATGACTTTGAGAAACTGGGCCTGAATGGGAAGGTCCATGTCGCCAATTTCGTCTAAAAAGAGGGTCCCCTGATCTGCCACTTCGATCAAACCCTGTTTATCCTGAATTGCAGAAGTGAATGCCCCTTTGGCATGGCCAAAAAGTTCACTGGCCAAAAGTTCGCCTTTGAGACTCGTACAATTGATTTCCACAAATTGGCCTCGGGCTCTGGCACTGTGTTCATGAATCCACCTGGCAAGAACGCCTTTGCCTGTCCCTGTCTCGCCTGTCAACAATACAGGAGAATCACTTTCTGCAGCAAGTTTGGCCAATTCGAGAACCTTTTGCATGGCTTTGGATTCTCCAAAATAAGGAGAAAATCCTGCCCGAAGTCGCTGGGCAGTTAAAGTCACCCGACGAAGAGAACCCAACTCTACACTTTTCCGCAAGAATACTTCTAATTCGGTCATATTGACAGGTTTGGTGAGAAAGTGATCTGCCCCTTTTTGCATGGCCTCTACAGCCAGGGGAATATCTCCATACGCGGTAATCACCACCAAGGCCACTTCTGGCATGGCTTCCCGAATCTCAGGAATCCATTCAATCCCATTTCCATCCGGAAGCTTAAGATCAAGGAGGATGACGTCAAAATGTTCTTTTTGGAGTTTTTCTTTGCCTTCCGACAAAGTAGAAGCAGTTTCGACAGTATAGCCCACATGGTGAAGGTACCGGGTAAATCCAAAAAGCGTGCCAGGATCATCATCGACCAACAAAATGTGTGCTTTTGGATTTGCCATGTCTTTTTTCCTTAAGTCAAACCATTTGGTTTATTTTTTAAATTAGCAATATTCTTTCAATAATGCAAACCTTTTCCTGTATCCCTTGGGCCTTATTCATTTTCCGCTTCCACTTCCAATCGCATCATTTGCACATGAATAACACCCTGTGCATCCGGAGGAAAATGGGCAATATATTCATTTGCGATCTCGTCAAGAAATCTCTCTCGCTCGGCTTCTGGCACTCTCTCGAGATAGGGAAACCAAGTGGTGCGAATCCATCCCAAAAGGGCTTCTTTCCCCTTGTGGAGCATCTCTTTCGGAAAAAGTTCAATGCGTTTCGCTTTCAGCCCAACTTCTTTTAACCAAACCGCATATTCGTCCTTGCCATAAAATCCCCAGGGAAAAACAAACTGAGAAAAATAACAAGCCCATTTCTTTTTCTGGATTATTTTTTCGATTGTCTTGACCATTGACTCTGCGTTTCCCTGACCTCCCATTTGAAGTAAAATCCGTCCTTTGGGTTTTAAGCTTCTTTTAATCCCGTGCAACACAGTCAAATGATCTTTTACCCAATGTAAAGTGGCATTGGAAAAGACCACATCAAATTCCCGATGAAATTGCAAATTCCTCGCATCCATCCATTCAAAAGTGAGATTCGGATACTGCGTGGAAGGAAAATGGGCTTTGGCAAACTGAACCATCTCTAAAGAATTATCAATTCCGAGTATGGAGCCATGAGGCAATTTCTGACTTATCTCTGCGGTGACTTTTCCGTCCCCGCAGCCAATATCCAAAACCCTTTCGTTTCCAGTGAGGCGGAGTTTCGAAATCAATTCTCGAGCCCATTTTTGCTGTTCAGAAGAATAATGATGATATTCTTCCGGATTCCATGGACACATCGTTCTGGCTCCTAAAAAATTTTCAAAGAGAATAATAATGAATAGAGAATGAAAAAGCAATGAAAAATGAACAAAGGCTCATAATAAGTGGTCTCCACCTTGAAGATGGAGACCACCTAATACCGAGCCCTCACCCTGGCCTTTTCCCGCAAGCAGTAGAGGGAGAAATACAGTCCTCTCCCTTTGGGAGAGGATTGAGGTGAGGGGAAAAAAGAGGGTTGGCAAAAATTGAAAGTTCACCGAGGTGTATCAGTCCCCAAAGAAACGAGCAAAAAGGAGTACATTGCCTTCATGGAATGCAGAAGCAGCGGTTGGAATGCATCGCCATGAAGGGGCAGACCCCCTATGGTCCCCCTTGGAGGGGGACAAAAAAGGAGTCAGTATTTAATTGGTCTTCACCGTGGAGGTGGAGACCAATTAATAACGAGCCCTCACCCCGACCTTCTCCCACTCAGGGAAGGGGGAGAAATAAAAAGTCCTCTCCCTCTGGGAGAGGATTTAGGTGAGGGAAAAGAAAGATGGTTGGCGAAATGGGTTTGAGTACTCAATCAGTTTCCCCTTGATTTTGATTCATTTTTTTGTATTTTAAATAAAACTTCAAAAGAAAGTGGTTTCCACTTCCAAGGTGTAAACCGCCTCACTTGCAAGGGTTGATAAAATCTGTCAATCATGACAGTGGATATTTCAAAACATATCCATCAATGGCGTCGTGGTGCTGAAGAGGATTTAGACGTAGCAGCAAAACTGATAGGGGACAAAAGAATTCGGCACGGACTTTTCTTTTTACATCTTGCTTTGGAGAAGTTATTAAAAGCTTTGGTATGTAAAAAGACATTGGATCTGGCTCCAAGAATCCATAATCTTGTGCGCCTCTCAGAGATCGCGTTGCTCGAACTGAACCAGGAACAACTGGATTTATTGGCCGATTTGAATTCGTTCAACATCGAAGGCAGATATCCAGAGTTGAATCTCCCTCAGCTCTCAATGGATGAAGCAATGCAATATTTAAAACGTGCCAAGGAACTTTTCCAATGGCTGATGCAACTATTGTAAAAATCGTCAAGACATATTTGGCAAGGCTAAATGAAGAGGGACTGACCGTTGTCTTCGGCGTATTGTTCGGATCTCATGCTTTGGGCTGTGCGGAAAAATGGAGCGATATCGACTTGCTGATTGTATCGCCGGAATTTGACAAGCCCTATTCACGGAAGGATCTTCTCAAATTATGGCGAGTGGCGGCACGAGTTGATTCGCGAATAGAGCCCGTGGCCTGTGGAGTGAAACAATGGGAGTCGGATAATTCCAGCGCAGTCATCGAAATCGCACGGCGAGAGGGAGAGAAAATTGCATGTATAGAATAGATTTATCTGGACTTGCAAGCGGGAAGAAGGAAATGAAATGTCCTCTCCCTTTGGGAGAGGATTGAGGTGAGGGGAAAAAAGAGGGTTGGCAAAAATTGAAAGTTCGCCGAGGTGTATCGCCTTGATGCGATGCCATGAAGGGGCAGACCCCCTACGGTCCCCCTTGGAGGGGGACAAAAAAGGAGTCAGTATTTAATTGGTCTTCACCATGGAGGTGGAGACCAATTAATAACGAGCCCTCACCCCGACCTTCTCCCACTCAGGGAAGGGGGAGAAATAAAAAGTCCTCTCCCTCTGGGAGAGGATTGAGGTGAGGGAAAGAAAGAGGGTTGGCGAAATGGGTTTAAGTACTCAATCAGTTTCCCCTTGATTTTGATTCATTTTTTTGGTATTTTAAATAAAACTTAAAAAACAAAGATGCAAAAAATTTCGTATAATGAACTGGTCATTGTGTGTGAAGCCTGTAAAAAGGTCCACCGAGTGCCAGTTCAAGAGTATGAAGAGTGTTTAAAAATTTTTGAAGAATACCGTTGTCCAAACGGGTGTGGGAAAAATTTGTATAGTTTTTTTACAGTAGGCCGATTGGAAAAATAGAGATTTTTACATTCAAGACTTGACTTTAAGTCGAGATTTTTTAAATTTATTACTCGTGAAGCGGGAATAGCTCAGTTGGTAGAGCGTCACGTTGCCAACGTGAATGTCGCGGGTTCGAGTCCCGTTTCCCGCTCTTTTATTTTAAGGCGGCGTAGCCAAGTGGCTAAGGCAGAGGTCTGCAAAACCTTTATTCAGCGGTTCGAATCCGCTCGCCGCCTCAAGCCGGGATGGCGGAATAGGTAGACGCAAGGGACTTAAAATCCCTTGTCCCGAATAGGGACGTGCCGGTTCGATTCCGGCTCCCGGTACATAAAAGGAAAAAATCGAAAACCAGTATTGATATTGTCCCCCCACCCTTGGTGGGTTTTTTTATATCGAAATATTACTGATGAACAATGCTTAAAGCCATTTTATTTGACATGGACGGAGTGATTGTGGATAGTGAACCTTTACACAAAAAGGTTCAGGAGACTATCCTAGCCCGATATCACATTGAACCCACAGAAGAAGAACTCCAAAGCTATGTGGGGCTTGGCGTAAAACCCCTTTTGGAAAAACACATTCAGAAATACCGCCTTCCTGTTTCATTAGAAGCACTCCACTTATTCTATTTGGAAACCCTTTTCCGGATTTTTTCCAATGGCGAATTAAAACCGATTCCGGGTGCAATCGAACTCATCCAACAAGCCAAAGCGTTTGGACTGAAGCTCGCGGTGGCCTCCAGTTCCCCTTTGAAACTCATCCAATTGATTCTTCACCGATTAAAAATTCTAAAATACTTTGATACTGTGGTCTCGGGAGACGAAGTCAAAAAAGGGAAGCCCGATCCAGAAATTTTTCTCGAAGCGGCAAGTCGAGTTGGCTGTGCGCCTGAAGAATGTATTGTAATCGAAGATTCGACCAATGGAGTCCTCGCCGCAAAAAAGGCAAAAATGAAATGTATTGCGTTTCAAAGTCCAAATACCAAAGGCCAGCAGTTTGATCTGGCAGATAGGGTCATTGATGATCTTTGTTCCCTTTCTGTTGGCCAATTGAAAAACTGGATGAACTCTGTTTCTTAAAATTAAGGAGAGAAACCATTGAATCCAATTCAACAATTTGAAAAAATGTATAGCAAAAAGCCTCTCCTTCAAGTCCAAGCTCCTGGGCGGGTGAATCTCATCGGAGAGCACACAGATTACAATGAAGGGTATGTGTTGCCGATTGCAATTCAATATCACATCACCGTTTTGGTAGCGCCTCGAACCGATGAGATGGTCAATATCCATTCTGTGGATTTTGGAAAAACCGTTTCGTTTTCTCTTCGAAAACCCTTGACCAAGGATCCTCATGCCCAATGGAGTGACTACGGCAAAGGCGTGATTTCAGAATTTCTTCAACTGGGTTATACTTTCCCTGGCATGGATTTCCTTTTTTTCGGAAATGTGCCCATTGCCTCTGGTCTCAGCTCTTCTGCAGCAGTCGAAGTCGCATTTGCGAGTGCCCTTCGTGCCCTTGATGGGAAAAACTCCATGTCAGATATTGAATTGATCCAACTCTGTCAAAGGGCAGAAAACGAATTTGTGGGCATGAAATGTGGTATTATGGATCAGTTTATTTCGTGTTTGGGAAGAGAGGGGCATGCGTTATTTCTGGATTGTAGAACTTTAGAATATCGGGTGGTCCCTTTTCCAGACAAGCAGTACGATGTGGTCATTCTCAACACAAAAAAGAAACGGGAACTTCATACTTCAGATTACAATGAACGGCGGAAACAATGTGAAGAAGGCGTTCGACTCTTTCAAAAATGGATGCCAAACGTGAAAGCGCTTCGGGATGTTTCTGTAAATGACTTCCAAAAGTACAAAGAGGCTCTTCCTGAAATGGTCCAAAAACGTGTGCAACATGTCGTAGAAGAAAACCAACGGGTTCTGGATTTTGTGGAGGCTTTGGAAAAAAACAATGAAACAATTCTCGGCGACTTACTTATCCAATCTCACGAAAGCCTTCGCGATTTGTACGAGGTGAGTTGCAAAGAACTCGATCTCATGGTGGACATCGCGCTAAACACCGAAGGCGTAATTGGTGCCCGGATGACTGGAGCTGGATTTGGAGGATGTGCTATTGCCATGGTAAAAAAGGGGTATGAGGACAAATTGAAACAAAACGTATTGAATCGGTATGTCAAAGAAACTGGCATTCAACCCGAAATCTATATCTCCACCCCATCCGAAGGTGCCAAAGTTCAATGGTTGGAGTAGAACATGAAAATCAGAGAAATTCCTTTAAAAGAAATCCTTCCGGATTTCTTTTTTTGTTTTTCAAATGTCTCAGACCGCCCCTCCCTTTGCGCATCGATTCAAACCATCGGGATTCGTTCTCCTCTGTGGGTTCTTCCAGCCCGATCCGGATTCCGAATTCTTTCCGGATTCCGACGCTTTCAATGTGCCTTTACCATGGACCTCAGCCCTCTCCCTTGTCTAGTGCTTTCTGAATCTGTCCCACTGGAAGAACATTTTTTTCATGTCCTCCTTGAACAAACGACCATTCGACCCCTTCATCTTTTGGAAAAAGCAAAAGCCATCCGCATTCTTCGCAGGATTGGACTTGATTCAGAAAGAATTGCAACCCAATTTTCTTCCATTTTGGAATTCCCGCCTAAAAGTGCGATCATTGATTCGGTGTACGGTCTTCTCACCTTTCATCCTCAGTTTCAGAGCTATCTTGCCAAATATCCAATCGCATTGAAACAACTGAGCCCCTTCCACCGATTCTCCGTGAATGAACAGGCCCATCTCGCGCATATTGGCGAAGCCTTGGCAATTCGCACTGTAGAACTTTCTGAAATTGCTTCTACTGTCTGGGAAATTGGAAGAAAAGAAAATATTCCTCCACAAGAGATAATGAAAGAATGCATTGAGCCTTATATCACAAGAGAAGAATGGTCTCGAGAAGAAAAAATTCAAAAAATAAAAACTGAACTCCAGAATCGTCGGTTTCCGAAACGCACTTTCTGGAATCTTCAGTTAAAAAAATTCCAGCAAGAACTCAAATTCCCTTCCAGCCTGACATTACGCTGGGATCCTTTGCTTGAAGAACCCGGATTTCAAATCCACATCCAAGTGACCCAGAAAAAGCACATTGACGAAGTATCTGAGTTTTTTGCTTCTGAACTCCATCGAGAAAAGTTGAAATCCATGTTAGAATGGCTATGATGGCAGTTTATCCTTTCGGATTTTCAAAAAGATCAATCCAAGGCAATGCATAAGTAAAGCGGATATATAAAAAAGCAGAAAAGAAAAACAGAATCAAAATCCAGATTTTCATTTGGGCATTCACATCCCGTTTTTCCAGAGACTGTTCCAAAGTCCCGGCCATCAAACCAGAAATCCACGTCACCACAATCGCCCATGTCAATTCAAGTTCCATCTGGTGGAGTCTTCCAAAAAGCCCAGGTACCATGTACCAAATGAGAAAAATAAACCAAGGAACAAGAGTGCTTGAAAACAATCGAGAATACCAGAAATTCGATTGAAAACGGTTTTTTCTTTTTAAAGCGAATTCAATGCCACTGGCCAAAAAATATGCCCAAAATCCCATTTTCAAATGTTGAAAGATCGATTCATTGATCCCACAGAATGGAACAAGAAAAGCAAAATGGGTAAACTCATATCCAAAATGTAACCCACTAAAGATCAGCAAGTACAGAAAAGATTTGAGATAAAGATTCATTGAATGCTTCCTCCTTTAGCGAGAAAATAGAAAGCCATAGTCCCGCCTCGTTTGAGCCAAACGCGCGGTATCTTTTTCCAGTGTCAAATACTGTTGGAGAAATTTCCGAGCCAGAAAAGTATCATGACGGGCATACCATAAAGAAATTCCCAAACCGAAATAGGGCTGGCTCTGGGTCGAATCCCATCGCATGGCAGTGTGAAAAGCATTGATTGCTTCAAAATATTTCTTCTGACGAAGATAAATATTTCCTAAACTTTCGTATCCTTTGGACATCCGGGTCGAATCAATTTTTCTTGCAGAACGCACAAATTGGTTCAAATAATAGACTGCAAGAGAATCCTTTCCTCCCTGTCCCTCAAGTGCCTGGCCATAAAGAAAATACAGATCTGCCAGTTCAATGGAGGGATAGACCCAGTGCCTCAAAAAGGAATTGAATTTTTGATAAAGAAAAAGGGCTTGCTCTATTTCATTGAGTGCCAACTGCCATTGTTTGGATTGAACGGAGAGATTGGCCAAATGAAAATGAGCTCCCAAATGTGCCCGATCCAATTCTAAAGTTTTGGAAAAATCTTTGACCGCTTCTTCTGGATTGTTTTTGGATTCAAAAATGCAGCCTCGGTAAAAATACGCACTGGCCAAACCCCATGCAAGAGAAGCAGAAGTCGCATGCTCGATACATCGATTCAGAACCCCAAAAGCCCTTTCCATTTCCCCCAATCGATACAACCGCATTCCAGCCGTCAACCCCACCAGATAAATACACTGTTCAGGAAGAGTATTTCGAATGTATTCTGCCAGATCCTTGGAGGAAAGTGGAAAATCTTCGAATGCCTTTCCATTTTGGATGAAGATTAGGCTATCTCCCGAGGTCTCCTCAATAAGCCCCAGTTCCCATGCGATGGCATGGTCATGACGAAAAGAAGGAAGGGTATCTAAAAGGCTGGTGCGAAAAGTCCGAGGTAGGATAAAATTGGGTCGAATACCGGCATCATCGTAAGACCCTTGAATCAAAGCAAATACGCCCAATCGCCATCCCAAATTTCCAATGGCATACGGATCGTCCTTGGGAATGGAATCAGGATAAAATTCGACCCGAATTTCTGGTACATCTTGAAATGCGGAACGGAGTTTCTCGATCAGTCGACCCGAAACATCAAATTTCAAACTTCCTTGACTCTCGAAAGGCGCTACCAAAACCAGAATGTCTTTCTCCGAAATGGAACGAAGAACCGCTTTTCTCAAATCTGGCTTTCGGACTTTGCTTTTAAGTTGGGGTGCACAAAACTGATAAAGCACAATCAGAGTGCCCAAAATTGTGGAAATCGAAGCCAAAATCGCAATGGCCCATTCGAGTTGATGCGAAGTCTTCTTTTTTTTCTTCATGGATATAAAATACAATAAAAAAGAAAAATCCTCAAGCGGTGTTTTTTAACTTGAAAAAATACCAATTGTTTTTTATTTTGAATGCGTTTAATGAATGGAATACCTATTATGGAAGTAATCCCTTACACTCCCCAGTGGAAAGAAAAATGGGACGAGTTTGTGCTAAGGTCCAATAATGGCACCATGTTCCATCTCCAGCAATTTTTGGAATATCACCCACCGGGCAAATTTGAATTTCATCATTTGATTTTTTGTGAAAAGAGTAAAATTCGTGCAGTGCTTCCGGGTGGATTAAAAAATGGAATATTCGAATCTCCTGCGGGTGCCAGTTACGGTTCCTTTGTCACAAAACACATCCGGTTTCAAGAGGCCCTGGAATTGGTCTCTGCCCTTCTGGAATATGGCGAGCGACAGGGTTTTCAAGAAATTCTATTGACCCCTCCGCCATACATTTACGAAACGGTGCCTAACCAGAGTTTGGACTTTGCCCTTCTCTGGAAGGGCTTTTTCTATGAAACCCATTACATTTCCAGCGCAGTGCCATTGGATCCGCATCGGGACATTCTTGCCAGGTTCCAAGATACTGCCAGACGGAACGTCAAAAAATCTTTAAAAAATCCAGAGATTCGAGTAGAACTCAACGAAGACTATGAAGCCTTTTATCCAATTCTTGTAAAAAACAAAGCCAAGCATGGCGTCAAACCTACCCATTCTTATGAAGACTTGATGAGGCTTAGAGAGTTATTGCCAGATCGATTGAAACTTTTTATGTTATACTACAAAAATATTCCTATTGCAGGTTCGCTTCTGTTTTTGACCAATGCCAATGTGGCCCTGTGTTTTTATATTATGCTCCTGTATGAATATGCGCATTTAAAACCGACAGATCGTTTGATGTACGAAACCATTCGATACGCGACAGAGAAAGGATTTCGTTACTTCGACATTGGTGTGTCTCAGGAGACCTCAGCAGAAAACCCCATGACCCCTCGGTTGAGTCTCATCGAATACAAAGAACATTTTGATGCCCGCACAGTCATGCGAAATACGTTTCGATACGTGTTTCAAAGGGACGCCTCTCCTACCACTTTCGCCAAAACCGATTGAGTCACTTTGATTGGATCATGCATTTTTTTGACCCACTCTTGACTTTTTCGCCCCCATGTTTTGCGTAATGTCTCAGACTGAATAAAAGGAATCAATTTCTCTGCCAAGGTATCTTTGGAAATGTTAATAAACGGATGATCTCCCAACACCTTTTCAAAATCCGGTAAAATCTCCACTGCAGTGGGAATGCCCATGGCCATGGCCTCCAGAGCACTGACCCCGTATCCCAATTCTCCAATACAATCCACAAAGAGATCGCATGTTTTTTTGAGGGCCAAAGCTTGAAGATACGGAAGATTCTCAATCAAAACAATTTCGATGGGATAATGGGCCTGGAGTTGAATCAATGCTTTCAAGATGATTTCTGTCCCTTTGATCCCTCGATGGGTGGGAGAATGCCCAATCCGAATCCGAGAATGAGAGAAAGGTTCTGGCTCAGGAAATTCGGGTAACTGAAAAGGAAAAAACACAAAATCAATGCCAGGATAAAGAAGGGTATGGTCGAATTCTACAGTAAATCGGTAATCTGCCAATTGGTCGATTTCAGGAATAATCCCACGAGTGCGGAGATCGCTTCCATAATAACCCACCACAATTTTAATTCCCTTTTCTTTAAGCTGGGGAATAAACGGATCGTATCGAAGAAATCCCATGCCTCCATCTAAAAAAAGGATGTCCACAGTATCCCATTGAAGCCGATGAAGCATGGGCTTTATTTTTCGTTTCCAAATCCAGTCTCGGAAGCGAAACGCCCATTGTGTGATGCGATGGGAAGGACTCCACACGGGAGGAACCTGATCGGGCATTCGTCTTTTTTCGGAAGGGACATACGTGGGTTTCCCTTTTAATTTTTGAACCCACGGCACACGGACAAAAGGGACGTTCAAACAGAGATCTTCTTCTCGATGCCGATGACGGGAAGGATACAACGTGACAAGCATACTTTCGTGGCCCAGGGCCCTCTCTGCCTTGACAAATTGGGAAGGGACTTGGGCAAAATTTTCCACCGCAAAGTGAATAATTTTCATAAAGAAGGAATAAAGAAAAGAACGCTAAAATCCTTTCATCAAATTGACCAAAAGTGCCTTTTGAACATGCAGTCGATTTTCCGCTTGATCAAACACAATGGAACGAGGCCCTTCTATTACTGAATCAGTGATCTCCTCCCCCCGATGGGCAGGTAGACAATGCATGACCACCACATGCGGTTTGGCCTTGGAAACCAGTGCATCATCCACACAATATTTTTTAAACGCCTTTTTTCGTTTGGCTTGTTCTTTTTCTTGTCCCATACTGGTCCATACATCCGTATAAATGACATCCGCCTCTTTGACTGCTTCAAAAGGGTCTCGAACCACTTTGATTTCGCTGAGTTTGGCTTTTTGAGCACGCTCCAAAATCTCTCGATTGGGTTCATATCCTGAAGGACATGCCAAGACCAATTCCATAGGAATACGACTGGCCATATTGATCCAGGAATTCGCCACATTGTTTCCATCCCCGATCCAGGCCACCTTGAGCCCGTCCAAACACCCCCGATATTCCCAAATCGTAAATACATCGCTCAAAACCTGGCAAGGATGCGTTAAATCAGAAAGTCCGTTAATGACAGGCACTGACGCATATTTTGCCAATTCGACCAAAATTTCATGACCAAAGACTCGGGCCATGATGGCATCCACGTATCGAGAAAGGACCCTGGCCACATCAGACACGGCCTCTCGTTTACCCAGTCCAATTTCATCAGGAGAAAGATAAATGGCATGACCTCCCAATTGGAACATCCCCACCTCAAAGGAAACTCGGGTTCGGGTCGAAGGCTTCTGAAAAACCATGGCCAACGTTTTCCCTCTTAAAGGCTGATACGATTTCCCCTTTTTTTGTTTTTTCTTAAGCGCTTTTGTAAACCGAAAAAGTTGCCATATCTCTTGAGAAGTCAAATCGACAATTTCAAGAAAATCTCTTTTCATTATCGCCTCCCTATGTTACAAAATGTATTTGGCCAAATCTTGATCTTCTACCACGTGTTTTAATCGTTTCTGAACTTCTTGCGCAGTAATTTTAATTACTTTTATTTTCGGATCCGGAAGCCGATAAAGGATATCTTCCAACAATAAACTCATAATGGTATGAAGCCTTCGCGCGCCAATATTCTCTGTCCGCTCATTCACTTCCATGGCAATCCGGGCAATCTCTTCAATGGCCCCTTGGGTAAAAGTAAGCTTCACCCCTTCGGTTTCCAAAAGGGCAGTATATTGTTTAATCAATGCATTTTCTGGTTCAGTGAGAATCCGCACAAAATCTTTTTGAGTTAAACTGTCCAATTCCACTCGGATTGGAAATCGGCCTTGGAGTTCAGGAATTAAATCAGAAGGCTTGGAAGAATGAAACGCACCCGAAGCAATAAATAGGATGTGATCGGTTTTTATCATCCCGTATTTGGTCACCACATTGGTTCCTTCCACCACAGGAAGAAGGTCTCTCTGCACTCCTTCACGGGAGACATCCGGACCGCTGGTTTCTCCCCCCTGGCTTGCAATTTTGTCAATCTCATCAATGAATACAATTCCGGATTCTTCTACTCGAGCAATGGCCTCTTCAATGACTTTTTCCATATCAATGAGCTTCTGCACTTCTTCCGCAATAAGGACTTCTCTGGCTTCTGCCACACTCATTTTCCGTTTTTTTCGTTTTTGAGGCGGAAGCCCTCCAAACAAATCTTGAATATTCAAGCCCATTTCTTCAATGCCAATGGGAGAAAATATTTGAAGCATGGGATATGCTTCATACGCCACATCCAGCTCAACCATGCGATCTTCAAATCGGCCCTCGGCCAATTGTGCTCGAAGTTTTTCTCGGGTGCGAAGGTATCTTTCTTCCTCTTCTTTTGCAGAAGAAAAAGAAGTGTCCTCGGCATCTTCTTCTTCTTTTTTAAGGGACTTGGGCATTGGGAATAAAATATCCAACAAACGTTCTTCTGCCTGTTGCCTTGCTTTTTCCTGGACTGCTTCTGTCCATTCTGCCTTGACCATGGAAACCGCAATGTCTGTCAGATCCCGAATAATGGACTCCACATCCCGGCCCACATATCCTACTTCGGTAAATTTGGTGGCTTCGACTTTAATAAAAGGTGCCTGGGCAAGACGTGCTAGCCTTCGGGCAATTTCGGTTTTTCCCACACCGGTGGGGCCAATGAGAATAATGTTATTGGGCATAATTTCTTCTCGAAGTTCTTCAGGCACCTGAATTCTCCTCCACCGGTTCCGAAGCGCAATGGCCACCATTTTTTTGGCCTTATCCTGACCAATCACGTATTTATTCAGTTCTGCAACAATTTCCTGAGGAGTAAGAAAAGAATTCGAATTCAGAGATTTGGATTTTTTTCTCGGTCGGTACATCACATTTCCTCAATGAAGATGTTCTCGTTTGTAAAAATGCATATCTTAGAAGCAATGAGCAAGGCTTCTTTCACAATTTCCGTAGGGGTTAAATTGGTATGTTTCATCAATGCCCTTGCAGCCGCCAATGCAAACGGTCCTCCTGAACCAATCGCGACAATCCCGTCGTCTGGTTCAATAATGTCGCCCGCGCCGGAAATCAAAAGGATCCCATTTTTGTCTGCGACGATGAGCAAAGCTTCAAGCCGTCGAAGATATTTATCGGTCCGCCATTCTTTGGCCATCTCTACTGCGGCGCGGTATAAATTTCCATGATATTGCTCTAAGGTTCCCTCAAATCGGTCAAACAAAGCAAATGCATCTGCAGTAGCCCCTGCAAATCCAGCCAGGACTGTGTCTTTGTAAAGTTTTCGAATTTTTTTGGCCTTCTCCTTCACCACCGTATCACCCATAGTGACCTGACCATCTCCGCCCAGAGCCACTTTATTGCCTTTTTTGACTCCCAAAATCGTGGTGCCATGAAATAAAGGATGTTGAAAAGAAAAATTTTCAGTATGCATACGGTTCCTTTGGTATTTGATTTTATATTTTTCGACGGAGACGAGCGACCGGAATTTTCATCTGCTCTCGATATTTGGCCACAGTGCGTCGGGCCACAATGAATCCCTCTTTCCGCAAAAGCTCGGAAATTTCTTCGTCATTAATCGGATGATGCGGATCTTCCTTCTCGATAATTTCTTTAATTTTTTCTTTGATCAATTTATTGGACACTTCCTCTCCGTCCGCAGTCTCCATTTTTTCACTGAAAAAATATTTTAATTCAAATATCCCAAAATCGGTTTGCACATATTTTCCACTGGTCACCCGGCTCACAGTCGAAATATCCAGACCCACATCCTGCGCAATGTCTTTGAGAATCATGGGCTTGAGATATTCTTTTCCTTTTTCGAAAAATTCTTTCTGATGCTTTACAATGGACTCCATGACCCGAAGAATGGTCATCCGACGTTGGTAAATCGAATTGATTAACCACCGGGCAGATTCAAGACGCTGTCGAATATACTCGCGTGTCTCCTTGCTGACCTTATCCTTTTCCTTCAACAATTGTTTATACGATTCATTAATCCGGAGACGAGGCAAATTCCAATCATTGAGAATAATTTGAAGCTTCCCATCGACATTGGTCACAATGACATCCGGGACAATAATGTTTTCCACTTCAGAAACATAGCCCTCGCCCGGTTTGGGATTCAATTTTGAAATCACTTCCAGAATACGTTTGACCTCTTCCAGAGAAATGTTGAGTTTTTTGGCGATCTTTTCGTATCGCTTATTGGAAAAATCATCAAAACATTCCTTGATCATGCGGATCGCCAATTCATTTCGAGGAGTTTGTTCTTCCAATTGAATGAGAAGACATTCCTGGAGATTTCTTGCTCCAATGCCCACAGGATCGAAATGCTGGATTACTTTCAGCACTTTTTCGACATTTTCCACAGAAGTATTAAATGTCTCTGCAATGGTATTGAGATCACAGGAAAGATACCCGGACTCATCAATGCACCATAGAATATATTCGCCCATCTCCATTTCAGCAGGAGAAAGAGAAGCCAAATGAAGCTGTTCCATGAGGTGATCCATGAGCGTGACCGGAGCCGGTTCTGGATATTCCAATTCTTCTTCTGGTTGTTCTTTTGGCATTTTGACTTCGTATTCGTTTTCATCGTTGAGAATGGTTTCCCAATCAATCTCCTCTTCTTGAAGCTCTGGCTCTTTTTCCTCTTCTTCTGCTTTTTCTTCCTCTTCTTCCTCTTCCATCTCCTCTTCCGGTTCCATGACTTCTTCTTGTTCCAATTCCTGTTCGATTTCAGTGTCCAATTCAAGAAGCGGATTGAGCTCCAATTCCATCTTGATCCGTTGTTCCAAACGAAGAATGGGTAATTGGAGCAAAGTGGAAAGCAATACCTGCTGTGGGCTTTGTTTTTGCTGTAAAGACAACCGTTGACTGATCTGCATCATGGCACATACATCTCCGAATAACGATCCAAACGAAATTGTTTTCCAAGATAAATGGCCCTGGCCTCTTCGTCATTGGCCAAAAATTCAGAGGTCCCGGATTTTAAAACACGACCCTCGTACAGAAGATACGCTCTGTCCGTAATGGAAAGCGTTTCGTGGACATTGTGATCCGTGATGAGAATTCCAATCCCTTTGGATTTCAGATAAGCCACAAGCCGCTGAATGTCTTCTACTGCAATAGGATCAATCCCTGCAAAGGGTTCATCCAGTAATATAAACTTCGGTTGTGTGACCAAGGCCCGTGTAATTTCTACCCGTCGGCGTTCGCCTCCGGACAACGTATTGGCAGATTGTTTGGCCAAATGGGCAATAGACAATTCATTGAGTAACATCTCGAGTCGACGTTTTTGTTCCGTCTTGTTCAGATTTAAAGTCTCAAGAATGGCCAAAATATTTTGTTCCACAGTCAGTTTACGAAAGATCGAAGGTTCCTGGCTCAAATAGCCAATGCCCATCCGGGCTCTTTGGTACATGGGCAATTGCGTAATGCGCTGACCATTGTAATAAATCTCTCCTTCTGTGGGTCGAATCATTCCGGTAATCATATAAAACGTCGTGGTCTTCCCTGCTCCATTGGGCCCCAACAATCCCACAATCTCTCCTTCCTCCACATAGAGTGATACCCGATTCACCACCTTCTTACCACGATAAATCTTGACAAGATCTTTGGTTTCAAGTACAGCCTTTTTTGAATTCTTGGATTTCAAAATCGTTCCCTCAATGGTACATGGAATGTGAAGTCCTGTCATTCCAAGGCACATATTGCCCCACGCAGACTCCAGGATGGCTGTTCACTTCCACCGTTTTTATTTCATCCCCTTCAAATACGATCTTAATTCGGTCTCCAGTCACGGTATTGACTCCCTGGGGCACATTGGATTCATCCAAAATCGTAAAAATACTTTTTGCTTGATTCTCCACCAAAACCTCTTCCAGGGTATCCCCGCGGGCTTGAATCCTGATCTCCCTCCCATGAAGTTCATCCCGAGTGGAATCTTTTTCTGAAATAACCTTGGCAGAGCCAAATAAATGGCCTCCCCGGAATTGGGTTCCTTCCAAAAAAATCGCCATACTGTCTGCCCGCATTTCCCGATTTTTTTGATAGATCACGGGAAATTTTCGAAGAATCAATAAAGAATCCTGAGGTAGATATTCAGCGATTTCTGAACAAACCAAGGTTTCGTCTTGCTCAATGCGAACACTATCGGTCATGAGGACACGACCTGGCTCTCTCCAAAACTCCATCTTTTTTCCTTTTCCATACCAGTGCTTCTGTGCAGAAGTGGTATCAAATCGAACCAACTGAGGGTCTCCTTCTAAAAAACCATAATCCCGGGTCTGATCAAAAAACAATTCTTTTCCTGTAAGAAGGAGATGCTCCTTTAAATCTTCTACCTGCACATGACCTTTTGCAGAAGCCAGTCGAGACTCTTGCCAGTACACCAATTCATCGGCCAAAATCCGTTTCGTTCCGCTTTCTAAAACCACATGGCCAGTGGCCTTTTCCATTTTAAGGCTTCCGTGATAATCCACCTCGTCTGCTCGTAAAGTCCGTTTCGCATCATAAATCACAACCCGATTCATTAATTGCGCCCTTTGAGATTCTTCCCACCACAATGCCTCCTCACATTCCAAAAACGCTTCGCCCTGCACCAAACGCACCTGTCCAAGGAGTCTTTTTACAGGAATTCCATTTTCCACTGTGCCTTCCAATCGCTCTGCAGAAACCAGACGAAGTCGATCTTGGGCACTGACAATGCCACACCATATAAAATATAGCATCCAAAAGCCTAAAAAATGTTTACTTTTATATTTTAACGTCATCTATTTTTCTTTTGCTCCACAATCTATTTTTGAGACACCGTGTCTGAAGAAGAGGGGTGTATCCACTCTGCTTCGAACGCCTGAATATCGATATGTCTTTGGGTCATTCCGGTGGGTTTTCGGATGGCCCAATTTCTCAAATCCGAGGTCGATTCAAATCCTGTCCCATACAGGGTATCGCGATGGACAGTAGTGACCACCACCGCAGAATCGGAAACAATTTTCCCTATTCTGGGATCCCACTTGAGGAACGGGGTCCGCAATGTAATGCCAGTATCCGAGACCACCACCACCCGGTCCATCCCTTTCATTTCTTCTGTGATTTCATTGTATTCTCCACGTCCGCATGTGAGACGAGAGACATGTCTCCCATTCACGTCAAAAAAATCAATTTCCACTCCTTGATCAAAAAATACCTTTCGTTGATTTTCGTATCGTCGCATATGACCATAACGGACCAGCGCCTGAGGCCTCCCTTCTAAAGAAAGCGTAAGTTCTGAATTCCAGCTTTCTTGATCCGGTAGAACCGAAAAAGAACCAGAAGAAGGGAAAAGAGAAGATGCATTTTTCTCCTCCTTACTTCCACAAGCACAAAAAGCCATGAGGATGCATCCGAGAAAAATGGTCTGTTTCCGCACCCAATTCTTCATGCAATGCCTGCCTTCAATAAATCGTGAATGTGAATCATTCCGACAGGTCTCCCCTTCTCATCCACAATAATCAACTGATTAATGCTGTACGTTTCCATCACGTGAAGCGCCTGGGCAGCAAGCATGCCTTTGGGAATACATTTGGGATGAGGATTCATAATGTCTTTTGCTTTGAGATTCCAGATCTCTTTTCCTTTTTCCATGAGGCGTCGAAGATCTCCATCGGTAATAATCCCTTTCAATTCGTCATTTCCATTCATCACACACGTCGCGCCAAGCCGTTTGGATGTAATTTCCAAAATGGTCTTGGAAAGAGGCGCATCCAAGGAAACTTTTGCAATGTCATTGCCTGTACGCATCACATCATCCACACGAAGAAGAAGCCTTTTCCCCAAAGTGCCTGCAGGATGAAGCTGGGCAAATTCTTCTACACTGAATCCCCTCTTTTGGAATAATGTAATGGCCAAAGCATCTCCCATGACCAAAGTCGCGGTGGTACTCGAAGAAGGCACAAGTCCATAAGGGCACGCTTCTTCTTTGACACTGACATCCAAAACCACATCGCTTTGCCGGGCCAATGGAGAATTCCGACCCCCTGTGATCGCAATAATGGGACATCCTTGACGCTTAAACATGGGAAGAATGCGAAGCACTTCTTCTGTGTTGCCACTTTTAGAGATCGCAATGACCACATCTTCTTTCAACACTGCACCGAGGTCCCCGTGCACACTTTCCGCAGGATGAAGGAAAAATGCAGCGGTCCCTGTGCTATTCAAAGTGGAAGCAATTTTTTTGGCAACAATTCCAGACTTTCCCATTCCAGTTACAATCACTCTGCCTCGGCAACGAAGCAAGATTTCGATGGCCTTCTCAAAAGTCTCACCAATGCGCGCTTCTAAGGCCTTTACTGCTTCCGCTTCAATCCGCACCACTTCTTTGCCTAATGCAATACTGTCTTTCTCTGAGTCACTCATGATTTTGCCTCAAGCCCTGAGCCCTTTCCAATCTTCCAAAAATTTTTTGATCCCGAGTTCTGTCAAAGGATGATGCATCAATTGTTCAATGATTTTAAGCGGTGCAGTCACTGCATGGGCTCCTGCCAGAGCAGATTCAATCACATGATTGGGCGTTCGCACACTCGCGACCACAATTTCTGTGTTGATTTCAGGATACTGGTCATACATGCTCACAATGGTTCGAACGAGTTCCATTCCTTCTTCGCCAATGTCATCCAACCTGCCCACAAAAGGACAAATCATAGAAGCCCCAGCCCGAGCAGCCAGCAATGCCTGCGCAGGAGAAAAAATCAAGGTCAGAGCAGTCCGAATGCCTTCGGATTCCAAGATGTGAACCGCTTCTAATCCCGCGCGACACATGGGAATTTTGATGACCACATTGTCTGCCCATTTGGCCATCTCCCGGCCTTCCCGAACAATGCCTTCTACATCTTCACTAATGGTCTCTGAAAGCACAGGCCCCTGAATGGTTTTGGCAATCTCGATAATGGTGGTTTTAAAATCCCGTCCGGATTTTCGAATCAATGTGGGATTGGTCGTGACGCCTTCTGCACATCCAATGGCCTGAGCAGATTTCACTTCTTCAACGAGCGCAGTATCGACAAAAATTTTCATGGATTTCCTCCTAACAAAATGGGCTTCATTCCCTTTACCAGTTCATCAATTTCTTTGAGTTGGATCAAAAGCGGTTCCAGATACTCCAATGGCCACATGCTGGCTGCATCGCATAAAGCTTCTTTGCAATTGGGATGCGTTTCAATGAAAATGGCATCAATCCCATAAGCCACAGCAGCCCGAGAAAGACCTGGAACAAATTGAGGGGTTCCTCCCCGAGGATCTGTGCTGGAGATCCCATAAATCCGAATGGCATGCGTGGGATCAAAAACCACAGGATACCCCAAACCCCTCATGATTTGAAAAGATCGCATATCCACGACCAGATTGTGATACCCAAAACAACTTCCCCTTTCAGTGAGCAAAATTTGATGATTTCCTTCGCCTTCAATTTTTCCAATGATATGGCGCATATCACTGGGCTCTAAAAATTGCCCCTTTTTGACATTCAGGACCTTTTTCGTACGTGCAGCAGCCAAAACGAGCGAAGTTTGCATACAAAGATAGGCAGGAATTTGGATTACGTCTAATACTTCTGCGGCTTTCTCCATGTCGTGGGGATGATGCACATCAGAAAGGACCGGGATTCCCAATTCTTTTTTCACTTTTTGAAGAATCTTCAAACCTTCTTCAAGACCAGGACCTTGGAAACTTTTGGCAGAAGATCGATTGTCTTTGGTGTAACTGGATTTAAAAATAAACGGAACCCCTAACTTTCGGGTAATCCGTTGTATCGTTTCTGCGGTGCGAAGGACAATGTCTTCGGACTCAATCACACAAGGGCCAGCAATCAAGGCAAGTGGATTGTTCCCTCCAATAAAAATAGAATCCACTTGGACGACTTTCATTTTATCTTTCTCCTCCATTGGATGCTTGATATGCCAAGGCCGCTTTGACAAACGAAGTAAACAAAGGATGAGACCGTAATGCCCGAGATTTAAACTCTGGATGGAATTGTCCAGCCAAAAACCACCGTTTGTCTTTCAGTTCGATAATTTCGACCAGTTTATTGTCCGGAGAAACCCCGCTAAAAACCATGCCATGCTTTTCCAGAATTTCTCGATACTGATTATTGACCTCAAACCGATGTCGATGCCGTTCGAAAATTTGTTCCTGTTTATAAATCGAATAGGCCAATGTTCCTTTTTTTAACACACAAGGCCATGCCCCCAATCGCATGGTTCCTCCTTTTTCTTTATCTTTTGATTGACCTTCCATGTAATCAATGACAGGATGAGGAGTGGACTCGTCAAATTCTCGACTATTGGCGCCTTTGAGTCCACACACAGAACGGGCAAATTCAATGACTGCACATTGCAATCCCAAACAAATCCCAAAAAAGGGAAGATCATGCTCCCGGGCATATTGAACCGCTTTCAATTTTCCTTCAATCCCTCTTTCTCCAAATCCGCCAGGAATAAGTAACCCCGAAACATTTTTTAAAAAGAGTTCAGCCCCTTTTTCTTCAATCTCTTCGGAATTGATCCACACCAATTCGACTTTTGCATGATTGGCCTGCCCCGCATGGACAAAGGCTTCGATGATACTCTTGTACGCATCGTGGAGTGAGACATATTTGCCCACAATTCCGATTTTTACGTGATGGACCGGATTTTTGATCCGAGCGACCAATGCTTCCCACTCTTGTAAATCTTTCTTTCTCGGCTTTAATCCGAATTTTTTGAGCGTCAACTCTGCAAGCCCTTCTCTTTCCAAATTCAATGGCACTTCGTAAATGGTCTCCACGTCCCTTGCTTCAATCACTGCTTCAGGAGGCAGATTGGCAAACAACGCAATTTTTTCCCTGGCTTCTCGAGTCATCGGAACTTCTGTGCGACACACCAAAATATCGGGCTGAATTCCGATTTCCCTGAGCTTTTGTACACTGTGTTGGGTCGGTTTTGTTTTTATCTCTTCGCTGGCATGAATAAAAGGAACCAAAGTAAGATGAATATTCAAACAATGATTTTCTTTCTCTTCGAGGCGAAATTGACGAATGGCTTCCAAAAAAGGAAGACCTTCAATGTCTCCCACAGTCCCACCTAGTTCAACCACGACGATATCCAAATTCTCTTCCCGTTCCGCAACCAGACGAATCCGCTTTTTGATTTCATCTGTAATATGGGGGATGACTTGAACGGTCTTACCCAAATAGTCTCCCCGTCTTTCCTTTTCGATCACGGTTCCGTAGACACTTCCTGTCGTAAAATTATTATAACGGGTCATCGAAATATCGAGAAACCGTTCGTAATGACCCAAGTCCAAATCGGTTTCTGCCCCATCCTCTGTCACAAATACTTCGCCATGTTGGAATGGACTCATGGTACCCGGATCGACATTGATATAAGGATCGATCTTGAGAGAAGTGACCCGAAATCCTCTGGACTTGAGCAATAACCCCAAAGAAGCAGAGGCAATACCCTTGCCCAGAGACGACACCACCCCGCCTGTGACAAAAATATACCGAACATCCTTTTGAGAAGCCACAAATCCCTACCTTTCTATGAAATTGTGTTGAATCCATTCCCGGACACGGGCCACATCTTCCGGAGTGTCCACGCAAATTGGATCAAACGGCGTTTCTGCAGTCTTGATTCGATACCCTTTTTGTAATACCCGAAGCTGTTCTAATTTTTCAATTTGCTCCAAAGGCGTGGGAGACCATTGGGCAAATTGTAAAAGAAAATCTTTCCGGTAACTATAAATGCCTACATGTTTGTAAAGAGCATATTGAGAAAACATGTCTTTCGCTTTGCCATCGCGAAAAAACGGAATGGGGCTTCGAGAAAAGTAAAGTGCATAGCCATTTTCATCCACGACCACTTTGGCGGTATTGGGACTTTCCCATTCCTCTTTTCTCTGGATCCGTTTGACAAGGGTGCCCACAGAAGGGACAGGATCTTCTTCCAAGAGATGAACAACCCGATCGATATCCTCGGGATGGAGAAAGGGTTCATCTCCTTGAATATTCACAACAATCTCTGCATCGATTTCTTTGGCAACAAATGCAATTCGATCTGTCCCAGAAGGAAGTTCGGAAGGTGTCATAAAGACCTCACAGCCCATTTCCTTGACTTTTTGAAAAATGCGTGAATGGTCTGTGGCAACAAAAACGTCTATCAAAGAAGAGGCCTTTTTCGCATTTTCCAGCACCCATTGAATCATGGGCTTTCCTGCCAAATCGATCAAGGGCTTGCCCGGAAGCCGGGTGGACCCGTATCGTGCAGGAATGATCCCAACCGCCCTGGCCATGGCTTAACTCGGATTTTGAATTATTTTTGGAACTGCGATAAAACCCAAACGATGCGCAGGCGCTAAAGCCAAAACCTCCTCACGAGGAAGAGATTCGATGATTTGATCTGGACGTAGGGCTTCCACAGTATATTGAACAAAATAGGTAGGTTCGACATTGGTCGTATCCAATGTATTGAGTTGATCCACGTAGTCGAGAATTTGATTCAATTGAAGACAGTACGTTTCTTTTTCTTCTTCTGTCACTGCCAGTTTCGCCAAACGGGCAATGTGTTCGACTTCTTGCTTCGTGACCCGCATTGCTGTATCCTTAAAAAATCAAAAACAATATACATTTTCATGTTGGGATTGTCAAGCCAAATAAAAAAGATGGCACGTTATTTGTAGAATTAAATATGGGGAAACACTTCTTTGATAAGCTCTTGAAGATAAGTTCTTTCCTTTACGTCTGGATGCACAATTTGCCCTTGCCAAACCACGAGATCTAAATCCATGGTCCGCGGACCATACTTGTCCTGAGTCCGGATTCTTCCTAATTCCTCTTCGATTGAATGGAGCCATGCAATGAGTTCGGATTTCTCCATCTCCGTTTCAATCAGAACGACTCCATTTAGAAAATCCGGTTGGGGTTTTGCAGAGATCGGCTTGGTATACACGGCTCGGGATTCGGCCAGAATGTATACCTTTTCTTGCAATTTTGCCTTGGCGAGAGCAAAATGCCGTTCTGGATCGATATTCGAACCGAGTGCAATAATCGCTGTATTTTTATAAGGGCTGTCTGGCTTCACAGCGTACAGAAACAGAATCTGCAAACCGTAAAGCATAAGGTTTATCCACTTCCACGACTGCTCTTTTGATCCGAGTATCCTCCATGACAAGCTTCAGAATTTGATCCGCCAACGTTTCCAAAAGATACCCAGAAAAATGTTCCACTTTATCAATAATGCGTTTGGTCAAATCGCGATAATTTACTGTATGGGCAAGAGAATCGGTTTGGACCGCTTTTTGTCCATCCACTTCGATTTCTACATTAATCACCACATCCTGAAGCGTTTCTCTTTCTCCCGGATTCACACCCAAAATGGTTCGAAGACGCAAGTTTTTGATTCGAATGATCATCTTTCTCCTCTCTTGCGATATTTCACACAAGGTGCTGTCCACCATCCACAAAAATACATTCTCCAGTGATATACTCGTTTTCAAGCAAAAACAATACCGCGGAAACCACGTTTTCGACTTTTCCCTTTTTCGCCAATGGAACCCGCTTGGCCATCCGTAAAAGATCCTGAGTAGTGGATTCTGCTGAGGGTAAAATAAGACCAGGAGCCACCGCATTCACCCGAATCGAAGGTGCCAAAGCCACTGCAGCCATTCGAGTAAAATCCCACAACGCGGTTTTTGAAAGCGCATAAGCAAAATGGGAAACAAAAGGTTTGACAATTTTGGTATCGCAAAGGGTAATCACCACGCCTTTTTTGGTCACTTTTGCAAAAGTTTGTACTAGAAAAAAGGGGACACGGAGGTGAATTCCCATCTGACGATCAAACAACGTTTCATCGGTTTCAAGAAAAGCGCCTCTCTCGAAAATCGAAGCATTGTGAATTAAAACGCGAAGCCGGGGAAATCTTTGGAATACTGCATCCATAAGTCCTGAAATTGCTCCAGGATGCAAAAGATCACAGACAAAGATTTCGCATTCACGATCCATCCGGGAAACCTGTTTGGCCAATTGCAGAGCCTCTTTTTCTGAATTCCGGCAATGGAGCGCAATGTCAAACCCCTTTTGGGCCAAAGCCAAAACCACGGCTTTTCCAATGCGCTTGGCCCCGCCTGTAATCAATGCTGCTTCACCCACAAGTCCTCCTTTGTGTTTTTGCAATACGCTTGATACCGCGTCCACAAAGTGGATTTCGGAATTTGGGTCTGAATAAAATCCCAAGGCAAGGGGTGTAAAAATGATTTTTCTTCATGCACCTCTTTTGGATTCACTCCATGGAACCGAAAGGCATTCTCCCAAGAAATCCCATGCATCACTTTATCGTAAATGGCCAAACCCACGCGTTCGTCTCCCCGGGCAATCAAAGCTTGGAGTTTTTCATTCCGAAAATTCTTTGGAATCCATTCGATTTGGGAAACGCCTTCGAATCCCTTTCTTAAAATTTCCCATTTCTTTTTGAGTTCAGATTCAGGGGCCATCCCTGCCCACTGGAATTCGGTCCAGGGTTTTGGAATAAACGTATTGATGGAAACACGAATTTTTCGTTTGGGATGGTTTTTACAAAAAATATCTCTGATGCGAAGGACGGTCTGGACAATGGATTCTGCCTCTTCAATCCCTTCTCCAGGAAGTCCTAGAAGAAAATACAATTTGAGATTTTGGATAGGAGATTGGGAAAGCCTTTCGATGGATTCGTTTAATTGGGCATCTGAAATCCCTTTTCGAATCCGTTTTCGAATTTGTTCAGAACCGGATTCTGGAGCAAGGGTAAACGAACGAAGATTGGCCTTTTGTAAAATCTCTAAGAACCGAAAAGAAATGCGATCCACCCGAAGCGAAGAAAAAGAAAGCGTCAATCCCATGTGGAGAAGCGTATCGCATAAATCTTCTAATCCTGGATAATCCGAAAGCCCAACCGACTCCAAGCCAATGCGAGAAGCTCCCGGATTGTAGTGTTTTACAATTTCCAAAACAGATTCTGGGGAACGGACACGAAAAGGATGATACACTTTACTGCCCGCACAAAAATAGCAATGCCATGGACATCCCCGGCTGAGTTCAATGACCATCATATTGGCAAAATGAGAAAAAGGCGTAATGATGGACGTATAAGTAGGCCAAGCCTCCAGGGATTTCACTACATGTTGGGTCACAGTGTGAGAAATCCCTTGTACAAAGATGCCTTCGATTTGAGCCAATGCCTCCAGTCGTTGTTGCTTTACGTATTTTCCTTTTCGATATTGGACCAAACTATCTGCAATCTTTTCAATAATCCCCTCCCCCTCCCCTGCCAAAAAGGCATCTGCAAAGGGCAGGAGAGGGGAAGGGTTGAGCCCCCCAAGGACACCCCCAAAAAAAACAATTGGATGCGCCTCGGTCCGTTCTTTCACCAGAGGAGGAATCCCTCCTTGTTTTAAAAGTTGAACCGCATTGAGAATATCCAATTCATATGCAATGGAAAATCCAATGAAATCGAATCGGGCAATGGAAGTCCCAGACTCCAAAGTGCGAATTTCTTGATCCCAAGGAGGAGGATAAAGAAAGATCCTTTCACATTGCACATGGGGATGGGCATTGAAAAGTCTGTACACGGTTTGAAATCCCAAGTTGGCCATCCCGATCTCGTAGGTATTGGGATACACCAAAGCAATCCGAATAGAGGCTCTGGGTTTTGGAAGAGCCCGACCTTTTTCTTTTTCGAGATAAAAATAGGCATAGGAGGCAAACCCCCTTCGATTCGATCGAGAATGGATCGATCTTTTAAATTCTCGAGAGGACTTTGTCTTCAATCCATTCACACCATCTGTCTTCGAATAAACGTGGGAATGGCCAGATTGTCTTTCGAAATTGAAGAGAACTCTTCGAGAGACAAATCGCTTCCACCAAGGACTTGCATCAAGAGTTCGCGATCAAATTGTTCCAATACCGGTTTCTCTTCCAATGAAGTCACCAGAGAATTGGCCTTGGTTTCCGCAGTATTTCCAGAACGCGTGCTTCGATACGTATTTCGATGAAACCCTGTTGCAATGACTGTCACTCGAACCGCATCATGCATGGTAGGATCCAGTACCGCTCCGACATAGAGATTCAATTCCGGGCCTGCCGCATTCCGGACCACTTCACTGGCCTCAGCCACATCGGTAAGGGTTAAATCCGATCCTCCTGTAATATTCAGCAAAGCCCCGGTGGCTCCCAAAATAGAAGTATCCTCAAGAATTCTGCTCGTAATGGCTTTTTCGGCAGCTTCCTTGGCTCGGTTTTCTCCAGAAGCCACTGCAGAACCCATGAGCGCATCTCCTTTTTGTGCCATCACAGTACGAACATCTGCAAAATCCAAATTGATGATTCCGGGGAGTGTCACCAAATCAGAAATCCCTTTGGTCGCATGAAGAAGCACTTCATCTGCCATCCTGAATGCACTTTCCAGAGTCGTCTTTCTTTCCACAATAGAGAGGAGCTTCTGATTCGGGATCACAATGAGGGTATCAACATATTGTCTCAATTCGTAAATGCCCTGCTCTGCTTTTTCCATTCTTTTGATGCCTTCGAATTCAAAAGGCAAAGTGACAATGGCCACGGTCAATGCATCCGTGTTCCGAGAAATTTCAGCCACCACAGGAGAAGCCCCTGTTCCTGTTCCTCCTCCCATGCCACACGTGATAAATACCATATCCGTATTGGATAAAGCCCGTTCCACAATATCGCGATTCTCTTCGATTGCTTTTCGACCAATTTCTGGATCGCCTCCAGAACCCAAACCCCGAGTGAGGTTCTTCCCAATCTGAATTTTAACTGGGGCTTTATTTCTCTCCAGGACCTGGAGATCGGTATTAATCGCAATAAATTCGACTCCGGAAAGCTTCTCATCAATCATGCGATTAATGGCATTGCCTCCTGCCCCTCCCACACCTACGACTTTGATTCGCACAATGCGAGGTTTTGATTCGGTTCTTTCAACGGATTCCACGTAATCAAATGTAAGCCCACTTTGTCCCGTGGTCTTTTCCCCAAAGGCAACTTGAGTTTCTCTATAGATCTTCATGGGTGTCCTCCTTGTCTAAAAATAATTTCTAAAAAAGTGTTGAAACCATTCCCACCAGTCTTTCTTTTTTTGCATTCCCAATCGGGACTTTGGCGCCGAAGAATACCCTCCAGTCCGAAGTTCTAGAAGTAAAAGCCCCACTGCACTTGAAAAAACCGGACTCGAAGCAAGTTCAGTCAATCCTGAAAAACCCTTCGGAATACCTAACCTTGCAGACATTTCCAGCATTTCTTCGGCCAATGGAACAATTCCCCTTAGCAACGCGCCCCCTCCAGTCAACACCACCCCCGCTCCCACTTTTTTCGTATAATCCGCACGGCGAATTTCCTCTAAAACCAAAGAAAAAATTTCTTCCATTCTGGGTTGAACAATGCGACGCAACGTTTCGCAAGACACTTCGGTCGTGGTTTGACCGCCAATATTCGAGACCAAAAAGGAAGGTTCTTCAGGAAGAGCAGTGGGATGGGCCGAACCGTACGTCTTTTTGATGTCTTCTGCTTGGTCAAGTGACGTTTTCAACCCCACTGCAATATCGTTGGTCACGTGTTGGCTCCCCAACCGGATGACTCCAGAATGTCGAACCACCCCATCAAAAAAAACCGCCACATCGGTACTCATCCCGCCAATGTCCACAAGCACCACCCCCAATTCATATTCATGTGCGTCCAATACCGCAGCCCCTGAAGCCAAAGGCCCAAGCAAAATTCGAGAAACTTCAAATCCTGCCTTTTCAGAAGCTTTCACCACACCATCAATGACCGAAGTGGAACCTGTGACCAAATGCACCTCTGCCTCGAGGCGCACACCGGAAATGCCAATTGGATTTCGTATTCCAGCTTGGGAATCGACAATATATTCTTGCTGAATGACCTCGATGATCTCTCGATCTCGGGGGAGATAGACCGCACTGGCTGCTTCCAAGACCCGATTGACATCGTTTTGGGTAATTTCTCGATTCGGTCCGGAAACAGCCACCACACCCCGACTATTAATCCCTCGGATATGATCCCCCACAATGCTCACTACGAGATCTTTTACTTCGACTCCTGCAGTGAGCTGGGCCTCTTCCACCGCTTTCCGCACCGACTCCACAGCCTGATCCAAATCAATGACCAGCCCCTGCTTCCACCCATTCGGTGGACTCATCCCAACTCCCAAGACGACCAATCCTTCCTCTGGATGCCATTCGCCGATCACTACCGCGATCTTGGTTGAACCAATGTCAAGTCCTGCAATGATCGTTCTCGTTTCCTCTTTCCATCTTTTCATATCGCGCTCCAAATCCTACAATGACTTGTCCTTGAAATCGAAGGTCTAAATATTTCACTGGACTTGCAAAAGACTCTCGCCGGAGCTCATCCAGCACTGCATCCAAATACCGTACTTTCCACTCAAATTCTCCTCTTCCGATTTTCACCAAAGTCCGAACAGAGGAAAGATAAAGAAGCAATCCTTCTTCCTTCTCCATAATCACTTCTGAAATGTCCGCATAAAGTCTGGGTCGATCCTGTCTCACGAATTGTAAGAAGTGAATCGCATTTTGAATTTCCATGGACTCCACTGGACACCCAATCTCAAGAGAACCCCGGACTGGACCACACACCACAGGGAGATCATAATATTGAGAAGCACTCGGAAGGAGCACCGCCTCTTGATCCAACACATAAAGGGAACCATGCACTTTGAGAAGTGCGATTGGGTTCCTTTCTTCGATTTCAATATGAATTGCGTCTGGAAAGGAGCGAAAAACCTGAACTGATTTTACAAAGCGATTTTCTAAGATGCCCATTTCTGCCTGCTGCAAATCAATAGACCAAATTTTTTGGGAGATAGGAATATGCGCTCTTTTTAAAATGTCTGTTTTTGAAATGTGAACATTTCCAACCACATGGACCCGGCGTACCCGAAATGAAACACTTTCTTTGAGCCAATGGGCATATCGAGTACCCACTTTGATCCCGAGAAAAAGAAAACCAATCAACAGAAGAATGGAAAGGAGTTTCTTCATCTGTTTCTCCCAAACAAACGGGCTTCAACAGACTTTTCAAATCCTAAAAAATGAAGCTCCGGTTCAAGGAAAATGCCAAAACGTTCTTCCACACGCTGTTGAATTTCTAAAATCAGAGAAACCACATCGTTTGCAGTGGCAGAACCCAGATTTATGATAAAATTGGCATGTTGAGGAGACACTTCTGCATCTCCTTTTCTAAGCCCTTTAAGACCGGCTTGTTCAATCAATCGACCTGCAAAATCTCCCGGAGGCCTTTTGAACACAGACCCCGCGGAAGGCCAAGAAAGGGGTTGTGTTTTCCGGCGCCGAGAAAGAATCGCATGTTGTCTGGCTTCCATTTCCTCACGCTTGCCTGGAGCGAATTGAAATTCTGCTTCGAAAATGACAATGGGAGAAGGAAGATCGGTCGTCCGATATCCCATTTGGATCTCGGAGCGAGAGCGTGTATGGAATTGTCCATGGCTATCGATAAAAGAGACACTGGATAAACAATCGCCAATTTCAGTGTCAAACGCACCTGCATTCAATCGAATTGCTCCGCCAATTTGTCCTGGGATTCCCGCTAAATTCTCGAATCCAGAAAGCCCATGTTGGAGTAAAAAGGACAAAAATTCGCTCAACAAAATGCCACTTCCCACAGTCACACGGTTCCCATTTCGAGAGAGTTTTCGAAACGTCTGAGACACATCAATGACCAGGCCCCGAAACCCTTTATCCGAAACCAAAAGATTGGTCCCATTGCCAATTACAAACCACGGGATTTCTTCCTCTTGACAAACAAAAAGGGCTTTGGCCAAATCTTCGAAATCTTTGGGATAAAAATACACATCCGCAGGACCTCCGATCCGAAAAGAAGTATGTTGAGAAAGCGGTTCCTCCATCACCACCTGCCCTCGAAGCAATGTATTAAAATATTGTCGAAACTTTTCTTTCACGATGATGCCAATTCTTCACTTAACTTATCGCTAATCTTATAGACATCCCCTGCCCCCATGGTGATCACAATATCGCCTTCCTGGATTTGCTTGCGTAAAACGTCTAAGGCCTCTTCCTGGGTCGGCGTGTAAAATACATGTCGATGGCCAAATGCCTTGGCCGAATCTGCAATCATTTTCCCCGAAATCCCGGGAATGGGTTTTTCTCTGGCCCCATACACATCCAAAATGAGCAATATGTCTGCATCAAAAAAAGACTGCCCAAATTCCTGGTAAAAATCCCTTGTCCTGGAATACAAATGCGGTTGAAATACTGCAATAATCCGTCGATCCCAACCCTCTCGTGCGGCGCGAAGCGTGGCTTTAATCTCGGTGGGATGATGGGCATAATCATCGACAATCAAAATGTTCTGAGCACGGCTTTTAATTTCGAACCGCCGGTGCACTCCTGTAAATTCTTCCAATGCCTCCCGGATGGTCAAAAAAGGAATTTCCAATTCCATTCCCACACAAATGGCTGCCAAGCTGTTTTTGACATTATGAAGTCCGGGAAGTTGAAGATGAATTTGCCCCAGAACCGCATCTTTCCATAATACTGTAAACTCGCTGTGCAATTCTCTAAATTGTATGTCTGTGGCCCGAAATTCTGCCTGTGGGTTTACTCCATAAGTCAAAATCCGTCTTTCGATCCGGGGAACCATTTCTTGAAGAGAGGGTTCGTCCAGACACAACGCCACAGCGCCATAAAATGGGACCTTGCTGACAAAAGAAATAAATGTCTCTTTGATTTCCTCCAAATCCCGATAACAATCGAGATGTTCGGTTTCAATATTGGTTACCACTGCGATCTGAGGAGTCAATGTGAGAAAAGAACGATCGAATTCATCGGCTTCCACCACAAGATAATCTCCTTCCCCAAGACGGGCATTGGTGGTGAGACTTTTCAGCCTTCCTCCCACAATCAAAGTGGGATCAAAGCCCGCTTTTTCAAGCACCATCCCCACCATGGACGTGGTGGTGGTTTTGCCATGAGTCCCCGCGATGGCAATGCCCCATTTCATCCGCATCAGCTCCCCTAGCATCTCTGCCCTACGGATCACAGGGATTTTTAATTCCCTGGCTGTGACGACTTCAGGATTGTCTGGAGGAATGGCAGAAGAAATCACCACCACATCTGCGCCTGCCACATATTCGCCAGAATGGCCCTGAAAAATTTTCGCACCCATCTTTGCCAGCCGATCTGTAATAGGGGAAAGCTGCTGATCCGAACCAGTAATGGTAAATCCCAAATTCAACAACACCTCTGCAATGCCGCTCATCCCAATGCCACCAATGCCCACAAAATGGAGCCGGGTGGTTCTTCCCAATATGGGTCGTTTTACCATACCTCTCCTCGCTTTCGAGAAAGCCCCTCCAAAAGATGCTCAACCAAAATTTCCCCTGCAGTGGGCCTTCCCAATGCTTTCGCCTTTCTTCCCATTTCTTTGCATTTTTCTGGATGGTTTAACAAATCCACCAAAATCGGCTTGAGCCTATCCGCAAGGTCTTTTCCATCTGGGACAAGAATCCCTGCGCCTTTTTCCATCAATGCAATGGCATTGGCCATTTGATGCCCTCCTGCAGATTCTGGGAATGGAACGAAGATCGCAGGGAGTCCCACTCGGGTGATTTCCGCGACTGTCGTGGCTCCTGACCGAGAGATGACCAGATCACTCACGCTGTAGGCCAAACCCATTTCTGTAATGTAGGGATAGATGGAAATCCTTGGATTCTCTGGAATCGACTTTCGAATCTCTTCATAGCCTCGCGGCCCAGTAGCCCAGAGAATTTGGGCAGAGGTTTCTTGAAGAAGCGTAGGAATCAATGAAACCATGGCCTGATTGATGCTTTTCGCACCTTGACTTCCTCCAAACACAAAAAGCGTGGGTCTTTTGGGAGAGAGTCCAAAATGGCGATAGGCTTCCACAGTTCGGGTGATGGCAAGCTCTGGTCTAGTAGGATTTCCGGTAAAATAAAGATTGGACTTTTTCCGAAAATATCGGGTCGAACTTTCAAAACTCAAATACACCGCATCTACCTGAGAAGCCAACATCCGAGTCACCAGGCCTGGCTTTTCGTTTTGTTCCTGGAGAACCGTATAACATCCCAATACAATTCCCGCTTGAAGCACAGGCCAGCTCACATAGCCCCCAGTCCCAATGACCACATCGGGCTTAAATGCGCGAATGAGAAAAATGGATTGAATCCATGAAACAACCATCTTCACTGGAAATACGAGATTGGGGAAAATCCGTTTTCGACGGAATCCACTGATCCAGACTGTACGAAACGGAATTCCTAATTGAGGCACAATTTTGGCTTCAAGCCCTGTTTTTGTGCCAATAAAAAGCACTTCCACAGAAATTTTGTTTCTGAGCGTATTCAATATGGCCAATCCAGGATACAAATGGCCTCCAGTACCGCCCCCTGTTAAAATCACCCGAATCATCGCGTGTTCATTCATATACTGGCCATCGAATCTGGCCTCTTTCGGTTGTAAATTCTCGATAACTCGTTACTTTCCTTTTTGAAATATTTAATAAAATGCCTATTCCCAAAAGATAAATACTCAATGAAGCCCCTCCATAGCTTATAAAAGGAAAAGGCACTCCGGTTGTGGGCAAAAACGCGACTGTCACCCCTGCATTGATCAATGCCGTGATCATAAAAAGGGAAGTAATTCCTCCTGCAAGGAGAGCCCCATACCGATCCCTCGCATGGAGGGCAATGTGAATCCCCCTCCACAACACGATTCCGACAAGGCAAAAAAGAACCAACATGCCGATAAATCCAAACTCTTCTCCCAAAGTGGCCAAAATAAAATCAGAAAAGGCCTGCGGAAGGAATAAATTTTTCGCATTGCCATTTCCGTACCCGGCTCCCAATACTCCTCCACTGGCCAATGCCACCAAAGATTGGGTCAATTGGTAATGGGGAAGACCTTTTCCAGTAATCACATTGAGAAAGATAAGGAGCTGTTTTTTTTGATGGTCAAGACACAGCGCTTGCAATACAATGCCTCCCACTGCCAAAGTTCCCGTGAGAAAAAAAATTTTCCAAGGAATATTGGCCAGGAAAAAAATGACAATTCCTGTGGAAAGAATAATGGTGGCAGTTCCAAGATCCGGCTCTAGGAGAACCAATCCACTTACCAGAAATAAAAGCAATGCCTGAATCATGGCTCTCGTATTTTCTATATTTTTCTCTACTTCCTTTGAAAGCACAGAAGAAAAATAAAGCACCACCACGAGTTTTGTAAATTCTGAAGGCTGAAATCGAAGACCCAGTATCCGAAAAAATCGTGTACTTCCTCGGACTTCAACGCCTTTCCACAATACAAGGATCAAGAGAAAAATCATCCCCAACAAAAGAAAAGGAACCCATTTCCGATAGGCATGATAATCGATTTTGGAAACCACAACCATTGCCAACAAGGCAAATCCTACACGAAGAAGATGATTCCGAAAAATCCATGCATGATCCCCATCTTTATAATGGTCACACCAAAATGCACTCGAACTGTAGACCATGAGGACGCCAAAAGCCAAAAGCATGATCACGGTAAAAAATAAAATACGATCAAAACCCTGTTTTGGATGGGATTTCATGTGAGACTCCATACCAGGTTTTTAAATTGTTCCCCTCGATCTTCAAAATTCTTGAACATATCAAAACTGGCACACGCCGGAGAAAGAAGCACCACATCTCCCGGTTGGGCCTGTTCTCTGGCAATGTGGATTGCATCTTGAAGAGAATTGGCGCGGATCAAGGGGCATGCCCCTTCCCACGCTTTTTCGATTTTTTCTGCTGCTTCTCCAATCAATACTGCACAACGTACTTTTTTTTGGATTTGATCCCGGAGAACTGTAAAATCAGAATCTTTATCCCTTCCTCCCGCAATGAGTACAATGGGCGCTTCAAAACTCCCTAAGGCATAGCGAACCGAATCCACATTCGTGGCTTTGGAATCATTGATCCACCGGACTTGATCCAACGTCCGGACCCATTCAAGACGATGGGGAAGGCCACGAAATGTACGTAATGTTTCTGCAATGATTTCTTTATTTACCCCAAACAGTCGGGTGGCAAGTGCCACTGCCAAAGCATTCTGCAGATTGTGATCTCCCGGAATGCCCAATTCTGAAACCGGTAAAAGTTCTTCCTCTGTGCCGTGCAATCTCAACACAAGTTTTCCTTCGTGAACAAATCCACATTGTTCTCCACAAGGACTGTGACCAAAGAACACTTTTTTTGAACGAATGGATTGCGTTAGAAACCGCACAAACTCGTCTTCTCCGTTGAGAACAGCATACTCCTTTTCAGTTTGATTTTCAAAAATCCGTGCCTTCATTCGACCATAATTCTCAAGCGTGCCATGACGATTGAGATGGTCCTGGGAGAGATTCAGAAACACCGCAATAAAGGGATGAAACGTTTCAATCGTTTCCAATTGGAAACTACTCACTTCAAGCACAACCACTCCTTCAGGCGTGGTTTTTTCTACCCACTCTGAGAATGCCTTTCCAATATTGCCTGCAACTAAAGTGGGTATTCCGCTTTTTGTAAATACTTCGCCAATCCATTGCGTGACCGTGGATTTTCCATTGGATCCAGTGACCGCCACAATAGGCGATTGACAAAACCAGCTGGCCACTTCCAGTTCTCCCCAAATAGGAATCCGGGCTTTTTGGGCCGATTGGAGAATCGGATGATCCAGGGGAATTCCTGGGCTCACCACAATCCCATCCTGGTGTAAAACCTTTTCTGAATGTGCCCCAAATTCATACGGAATGTGGAGAGATTCCAACAGGCCAATGGCTTCTAACTTTTCGTTTGGAGGGGCACTCTCACTCACAAAAACAGACGCCCCATGCGAAAGGAGGAGTTTCGCCACACCCAACCCGCTTCGGCCTACTCCCAGCACTGCAATGGATTTTCCTTGAATGTCAAACGGTAAATGGCTCATCGTACTTTAAACGTTCCTAAACTGAAAAGAGCCAAAAGAATTCCGATAATCCAGAATCGAATCACAATTTTTTCTTCTGCCCATCCCAAAAGTTCAAAATGGTGGTGCAATGGCGCCATTTTGAAAATCCGCTTTCCCCGCCATTGAAAAGAAAGCACTTGAAGAATTACAGAAATATTCTCCATCCAAAAAACACCCCCCACAATGAGAAGAAGTAACTCTTTTTTTAAAAGCACAGACAATGCCCCTAAGGCGCCCCCCAGTGCAATGGCGCCTGTATCTCCCATGAAAATGGAAGCTGGATGAAAATTAAACCACAAAAAGCCCAATGAAGCACCGACCAAAGCAGAACAATAGATTGTGAGTTCTCCTGCCCCCTTGAGGTATGGAATGTGAAGATAATGGCTAAAGTCCACTCTGCCCGTGAGATAACTCATTCCTGCAAAAGCCACGGCAGAAATCCCCACCAGGCCAATGGCCAGACCGTCCAACCCATCGGTTAAATTCACTGCATTGGATGTGCCTGCAATGACAAGCATCACCATGGGGATATAAAACCAAGAGAAATTGATCATGATATTTTTAAAAAACGGCACCATGGTATAGGTATGAATCCCTTTGTACTCCGAAGCGCTCATGACAATGACCCCGACCACAATGCCACAAATGAACTGCCCCACAAGCTTGTATCGGCCAATCAGGCCTTTGGGATATTTTTTTACCACTTTGAGATAGTCATCCAAAAATCCAACCCCAGCCATCCATAAAGTGGTGCCAATCATGACCTGAATGTAAATATTGTCTAAACGAGCAAATAAAATCACAGGGACCAATACCGAAAGCAAAATGATGATCCCACCCATGGTGGGTGTCCCTGCCTTTGCAAAATGACCAGGAGGACCATCCGAACGGATGGTTTCTCCAATTTGCCGGGCTTTTAAACTCCGAATAATGGCTGGACCAATTAAAAAACTGATGAGCAATGCAGTGATGGTGGCTCCCGCAGAGCGGAATGTAATGTATCCAAAAAGATTCAATCCACTGATCACGTCCCGCAATGGATAAAGCAAGTGATAAAGCATTTATCCCCCCTCAATTTGGTTTTTCAAAAATTCAGCGACCTTTTCCATTTCCATGGCACGGCTCCCTTTCAAAAAAATCCCGTCTCCCTCTCGAACCCATTCTGCCAATGCCTTGGCCAAATGAAGCTTCTCTTCAAACCAATACACCTCCCGAAGGCCTTTTTCTTTTGCTTTTTGCCAGGTGATTTTCATGGCAGGTCCTGTACAAAACAATGCATCGACTTTTAAATCGGATAAAAGGGCCCCAAGTTTTTCATGTTCTATGGCACTGGCTTCTCCCAATTCGACCATATCTCCCAACACAGCCACATACCGGCGAAATCGAGAAAAAGATACAAATTCCCGAAGCCCCTGTTCCATCGAAGAAGGATTGGCATTGTACGCATCATTGATGAGGGTGATTCCGTTTGGAAATGAAACCCATTCCATACGCATTTTAGGAGGAGTAAATTCTGAAAGCACTTTCTGAATTACTTCCCATGGAATATGAAAATCCCGGGCTACCGCAATCGCGGCCAACGCATTGTACAAATTGTGCCTTCCTCTCATGGGAAGCAGAATCCCACGACCTTCGACTTCCATAAAAAGGGTATTCTCATTTTTTGATTCCAAGGGAATCCCACGGACATCGCATGCTTCACCCAAACCAAATGTCACTGTATGCGAAGCGATATTCTGGACCGTCTGAAGGAAGGGATCGTCTCCATTGAGAAATGCAGTCCCAGAATTTCCGAGGTATTCCAGTAATTCGGATTTGGCCTTTAATACCCCTTGCATATCTCCAAAACCCTCGAGATGGGCCTTTCCAATGTTGGTAATCACGCCATGGGTTGGTTGCGCGATTTCGCAAAGCGCTCGAATTTCTCCCAAATGATTGGCTCCCATTTCCATGACACTGGCTTTTCCTCCATGATGCCACTGACAAATGGAAAGAGGAACGCCAATATGATTGTTCAGATTCCCCTGGGTTTTAAATGTGTAAAATTGGGTTTCAAGGATTTGGGCAATCATTTCTTTGGTCGTGGTCTTTCCGTTTGATCCGGTCACTGCAATCACCGGAAAGGAAAATTTTTGTCGATACGCTTTGGCCAATTGTTGAAGTGCCAAAAGGGAATCTGGAACTTCAAAAACCACTTTCCCTGGAAAATCCTCCAATGAAAGACGCTTGTTTTCAACAATGACAGCCACTGCGCCTTTCAAAAAGGCTTCTTTGACAAAAGTATGACCATCCAAATGATTTCCTTTGAGCGCGACAAATACCATCCCTGGCTGGAGTGTCCTCGAATCAATGGAAATCCCCTGGACTGGCTTTGTATCCAAGCCTTTGACATCCAATCCCAAAATTTGAGCAATGTCGGAAAGCGAAAGATCCAATTAGCTTTCCCCCTTTTCCGCAAAATATCTTTCCACGATCTCTCTTTCTGAGAAAGGAATTCTCTGGCCTGCAATTTCTTGATACGTTTCGTGACCCTTTCCTGCAAGAAGAATTGTGTCTCCGGGTTTGGCTTGGTCCAAGGCAAACCGAATGGCTTCTTTTCTGTCTTCAATAACCAAGACCCGATTTCGATCGGTAATTCCCTGGAGAATTTGCTCCAGAATGACTTTTGGATTTTCTCCTCGTGGATTGTCCGAAGTCAAAACCACCCGGTCTGCCAATTGAGACGCAATTTCCCCCATGAGGGGCCTTTTCCCTTGATCCCGCTCCCCTCCACATCCAAAAACCACCCACACCTGATTTTGCGTCAAGCCACGAACTGCCTGAAGCACATTGGCCAGCGCATCTGGCGTATGGGCATAATCAATGACCACGCGATAGCCCCGCTGGGAAGAAAGTACCTCCATCCGACCAGGAACCCGTTTCATATTTAAGATTCCTTCCCGAATGGACTCCAAATCAATGCCCAATTCAATACAAGTCACTGCGGCTGCGATCACATTGCTGATATTGAACTCGCCCCAGAGGGGAGTTAAAAATTGGTATTTTTGATTTTTATGAAAAAGCTCTATGTGAGTCAGCCCGCCTTCCATGGAAACCGAAGTGATCCGATAATCCGCTTGTCCATTTTTACCACCATACGTCACCCGCCGGGCATCCGGAGGAACTTGAAACAAAAAAGCCCATGGATCGTCTGCATTGACCACCCCAACCCCTTGGGGTTTGAGCATGGAAAACAATTTGGCCTTGGTTGCACCATAGGTTTCAATATCTCCATGAAAATCCAGGTGATCTCGGGTGAGATTGGTAAAAACACCGGCTTGGAAACGGATTCCTGTCACTCTTTCCAATGCCAGCGCATGGGAAGATACTTCCATGACAATGGCACATACCCCTGCATCTGCCATTTCTTTGAACAAACGATGGAGATCCACGGATTCGGGTGTGGTCCGCTGGGCATCTTTTTCCTTCGAATCCCATCGATAACAAAGTGTGCCTACAAGGCCGGTGTTAAATCCCGCGGTTTTTAATATAGATTCAATCACATAGGACACTGTGGTCTTTCCATTGGTCCCTGTAATGCCGATCATCATCATGGTCTCTGTAGGAGCTCCGAAAAACCGATGAGAAAGCAATGCCAATGTCTTTCTTGGATTTTTTGTTAAAAACACAGGGGCCCCGAGATCCCCAGGGTCTCTTTCTGCCACAATGGCCACTGCGCCGGCACGGACTGCTTCTCTGGCAAACTCCAGTCCGTCTTTTTGAAATCCTCGAATGGCCACAAACAGCGCCCCAGGGCTTACCTTGCGAGAATCTGCCACGATATCAGCAATCGAAAGTGAAGCCCATGGAGAAGGAATTTCCAAAATTCCTTGACATAATTCGCCCAATGAAATCATGGACCTTCCTCTATCCATTCAGAACTTCCACAATTTAAATAACACGTCATGCCTGGAACCAAAGGATCTCCTGGTTTTGGCCATTGATTTTGAACAATACCTTCTCCATACAACCGAACTTCTACTTTTCGATTTCTCAATTCCCGTAATGCTTCTCGAAGGGTCATTCCCACAAGAAAAGGCATTCTGGACTCACTTTGGACTCTTTCTGCTGGAAGAAAGGAAAGAGAAGGGACGCCTCGAATATCTGAAAACGAAACTTTGGACAGAGGTATTTCACGTGTTTCTTTTAGAGGAGGAGAGATTTGAGGAAGACTCATCAGTTGTTCGACCATGCGCCGAAAGATTGGCGCAGTGGATTGAGCCGCGTAATATGTTTCTTTCGGTTCTTCGAGAACCACAGCAAGAACAAAACGCGGGGTTTCCTTGGGCCAAAATCCTACAAAAAGACTTGTATACACCCCAGGCAAATATCCACGGGTTTTCGGAAGTGATTTTTGTGCAGTACCTGTTTTTCCACAAATTCGAATTCCTTCGATTCGAGCACTCTGACCCGTCCCTTTTTCCACCACTTTTTCTAAAATATCGGACAAAATCGAAGCAGTCCGAGGAGAAATGACTCTTCGAATCACTTCTTTGCGAAACATGGATTCCTCTTCTCCTGTCCGGCGGATCACGGATTTGACAATCGAGGGCCGGAGAAGCTCTCCCCCATTGGCCACAGCAGACATCATACAAGCCAATTGCAAAGTGGTGGTTGAGATACCTTGACCAAAACTCACCGTGGCAGTAAAAAAATCAGACCATGCATGCACGGGCCAGTTTATCCCTGAAACCTCTCCGGGCAATTCAATTCCGGTCTTTGTGCCAAAACCAAAATTCTGAAGATATTTGCAAAGCGTGCGGGCACCCAATTTTCTTCCAATTTTTGCCACTCCAATATTGGAGGAATACTCGATCACTTCGGCAAAAGTCAATTCTCCAAATTTCTTGTCATGATCATGGATTACTCCACCGGCAAAACGAAACTCCCCCTGCTCACAATCGATCTTTGATTCTGGGGTATATATTCCTTCTTCCAACGCAGCCGCCGCAGTCACCACTTTGAGGACTGAACCGGGTTCAAAAGGGGTCTGAATCGCCCGGTTCTCCAACTGGGCCAAAGGATCAGTGGAATTGGAAGAAGAAAGAGAAGCCATGGCCAAAATTTCTCCAGTCCATGGATCCATTAAGACAGCAGACCCTGCCTGGGCTCTATATTTTTCAATCCCGAATTGTAACTCTTGTTCAATAATGGCTTGATAGGCTTGATCAATGGTGAGTACCATATCTTCCCCATATTGAGGAAACTGGGAAGGAAGATCTGGACTGGGCGAAATTCCTTCTCTTCCATCCACACGCACCATGGCCCAGCCATCTTCTCCCCGTAAAATCGAATCAAAGGCTTGTTCTATACCTCCTACTCCAAGGCGCTTTGCATTGACTATTCCGAGTACTGGAATGGCCAATTGTCCAAATGGATGCATTCTTCTATAATTGGGCTGAAAGATCACTCCTTTTAATATTCCCCATGCATTCTTCTTTGATGTAATTTTTTTCTCAGTACCTTTTTCTTCCAATGTGACTTTTTCTAATTCAGTGACATTCTTCTTGATCATCAAATATGCACAGTTTTTATATCGAGACATTCGAGAAAGATATTCCTCTTTTTTACCCCCCAGAACTTCTGCAAACAAACTGGCAAGCTTTTCTCTCTCTTTCACAAGGGTAAGATCCACAGCCAAGGTATAGGTGGGTAGATCCATGGCCAATAAATTCCTATTTCGGTCATAAATTTGCCCCCTTTGGGCAAGCAATGGAATCTTTTTATAATAAGGAGGCGTATATTTTAAATAGATCTCTGGACGTAGAATCTGAATCCAAAATGTCTGTCCCACAATTAGAAAGAGAAGGAAAAACAATGCCCCTCCAAGGCATCGAATCCGCCATGGAGCCACTCTTTCTACAGGTTCTCTTGAATAGAGAGACATAACCCTCTATAATCCAATCATGGACCTTTTTTAGAAAAAGACAATATACTTGCCGCAACGACTTTTCGAGGTAAAGTTTCAGGTTCCCTTCGATGCACTCCTTTCAAATCGACCTCCAATTGCGCCAATTGATCCGAAGAAGGAGGTTCCAATCCCTGCGCTCTGGCTGCAACCACGATCCGAGAATAACTTTTTAAACTATCAATTTGCACCTGGAGAAGAGTAATTTCAGATTCCAAAATGCGACGTTGTTTTTTAATCGCTTCATTTTTTCGGAGTTCAAAGTCAATTTGGACCCTTCCCAATAGATAAAGAATCAGCAAAATCACTCCAAAGCCCCAAAGGAAAAAATGGATGAATGAATTCGAGACGTTTTGATGCGAAAACGAAGACCTCACCATCTCCTACTCCTTTCTTTCCCCAGCACGAAGCCGGGCGCTTCTGGCTCTTGAATTTTGCAATTGTTCTTCTCGGGAAGGTTTTACCACCTTCCGTGTTAACTCTTGGAAAGGAACAGGAGAATCCTTTCGAAAAAATTGTTTGACCATCCTGTCCTCAAGAGAATGATAAGAAAGAACCACCATTCTCCCTTTTGGATAAAGAGATTTTGCTCCTTGAATTAAGCCTTTTTGAAGCTCACTTAATTCATTATTCACTTCTATACGCAAGGCCTGAAACACGCGAGAGGCTGTTTTCACCCACCAGCGGGCAGGAATCACCCTTTGGATGATTCCTGCAAGTTGAGAAGTTCGCTCGATGGGTTGCCCTTTTCGAAATTGGACAATGGCCCGAGCAATGCGCCGAGCTTGGCGTTCCTCTCCGTAACGAAAGAATAAGTTTGCCAGAGCCTCTTCCGAATAGGTATTTACCACCTCTTTGGCAGTCATGCCGGTGTGAAAATTCATCCGCATGTCCAAAGGACCGTCCATTCGATAACTGAAACCCCTTTCTGGAGAATCGATTTGATGCGAGGAAATTCCAAGATCAAAAAAAATCCCATGCACTTGATTGAGATTGAGACTTTGGAGAATCGTTTCCAATGCTCCAAACTCCCCGTGTATGATATGAATTTTCTCCCCAAAATGAGAAAGACGGCTTTTTGCATATGCGATTGCCTCAGGATCTCGATCAATCCCGATCAGCCGTCCTTTTTCTGACAGAGAACATAAAATCGCTTCTGCATGTCCTCCCCCACCCAAAGTGGCATCCACGTAAATTCCTTCAGGATCGGTCACAAGAAACCGAACGACTTCTTGAACCAATATCGGGAGATGAAATACTTCCAATTTCGAAATAACATCCATTTCCCATTTTTAAGAGTTTTCGTCCTTCTCCTCGCTTGGTTCTACTTCTTTTTGGAGCTTCCCCTCTACATATTGATCGTGTGTATCTGGATCCCACAGTTGAAGATAGTCTCGTGTTCCAATAATCCGTACTCGATCTTTTATGTGAGTCATTTCAAGAAAATGCCGAGGAATAATCAATCGCCCTTGATCATCATAGTGGCATTCTTGCACAGAATTCATTAATTTAAGAAGGGCCCGCATTCCCTCAGGATTTGGATTAATCGGGCCTCCACTTGCATCGGCAATTTCTTTGGTAATTTCTTGAAAATACTCTTGTGGAAGGATCGTTAAATAACTGAACCCATTCACTTCACGCACCATCAGATAAACATTGGATTCTCCCTCTTTTTCGGGAAGATGCTTTCGAAAACTGGCAGGGATATTGACCCGACCTTTGCGGTCAACCGTGTAAATGTAATATCCAGCAAAAAAAGCCACTTAGATATCCTATTTTAATTCAACTCTTGTACTCCCTTTTCAGGGATTTTAAGGGATTTTAAGGTTTTTTCAACCCCTAAAATATTGGAAAGTTTTTTTTAAATGTCAAGTAAAAAATGAAAATTTTTGCAGGGGAAAAAAACAAGATAACCTTTTTAAAAATATTGACTTTTGCAAAAAAGTTTAATAGATTTTTTTAAACAATTAAAAATTTTACTGACCGGATTGATTCACCTTTTGATCATGCGACTCTTTCTTTGTGAAAAACAGCATGCTTGTTCAAACTAAAAAATTCATGGTAATTCATTAAAACGCAAGGAGAAGACCATGAAAACCATAGTTCGGCCTGACCTGCCCCATGTTGGAGTGCTTGTTGTGGTGTTTGGATTACTTGCCATAGCCCATCCATTGCGTAGTGAATGGATTCAAACCCATGGACCGTATGACGAGTATGTGGTGACATGTTTTGCAATTTCTGGAACAATGCTTTTTGCAGGGACGAACAATGGTGTGTTTCTCTCTACAGACAATGGGCAAACTTGGGTACAAATCGGCTTGTCAAACACGAGGATCTTCTCTCTTGCGGTTTCTGATAACACGCTTTTTGCTGGAACTTCTACCGGTGTATTTTGTTCTCCAGTTCAGGGGGATACCTGGACCCAAATTGGTTTGACACACCGGCATGTGTATGCACTGGCTGTGTCTGGAAGTGATCTTCTGGCTGGCACGGATCTCGGCATATTCTGTTCAACAGACCAAGGTGCAACCTGGACCGAAGTGCATAACGGCTTGCCGAGCACTCAGGTCAATGCGTTTGTTCTATCTGATACCTTGCTTTTTGCAGGGACAGCCGTGGGTGTTTTTCGATCCTTGGACCATGGGGAAAATTGGGTATGCACCGGCCTACCTGCTTGGAATGTCAAAGCACTTGCTGTCTGTGGCTCAGATCTCTTTGCTGGGGTGGATGGCTACCTCGGCGTTTTTCGCTCTTCAGACAACGGACAAACTTGGACACAAACCAGATTGCCGGCCATACCGATTTATGCACTCACTGCATCCGGCTCCATGCTCTTTGCTGGCACCGAGTACGGGGTTCTTCGTTCTACAGAGGATGGAGAAACTTGGACATGGGTGAATGCCGATCTAAAGAAACCGGTCCAGGCAATAATCAGTACTTCCACAACCCTCTTTGCTGGAACCACGGAAGGAGTATTTCGATCCATAGACCACGGCAAAACCTGGACACAAACCGGATTGCCATGCACACATATGAACGCATTTGCGATCTCTGGCGCAATTCTCTTTACCGGCACCAATCACGGCGTCTTTCGGTCTGTAGACCATGGCGAAACCTGGATGCCAACCAATCTCTCAGATATTTGGATTTCAGCACTTGCGGTATCCGACACCGTTCTTCTTGCAGGAACCGTCAACGGGGTACTCCGCTCCACAAACCACGGTGACACCTGGACCCGAACCAATTGCCCATCCATCCATGTCAATGCGTTTGCTATCTCGGGAAGAAATTTCTTTGCCGGGAGCGGATATGGTGTATTTTGCTCCACAGACCATGGACAAACCTGGACACAAACCAGCTTGCCTGCAACGTACGTCTATACGCTTGCGGTTTCTGATAAGCGAGTTTTTGCCGGGACAAGATCTGGTGTGTTTTGCTCCACAGACAATGGGAAAACTTGGACACCCATTGGGTTAACTGATAAACGGATCTATGCACTTGCTGTTTCCGATACCACGCTTTTGGCCAGTACGGATGGCGGGACCCTGTTTCGTTCCGCAGACCATGGAAGAACGTGGAGTGAAGTCTCGCTCGGCTTGCCAGATTGCTCCGTGTATGCTTTTGCCGTCTCGAATAACACAGTCTTTGCCGGAACCGATGGCGAGGGAGTATTCTACTCCCTGGACAACGGGAGAAACTGGAAACCCATTGGCCTACAAAACACTTCGATCTTCTCTCTTGCTGTGTCTAGTACCCATCTGTTTGTCGGGACTTGGCGCTTTGGCTTGTGGAAGAAACCGCTTTCAGAGATCACTACAGGCATTGAAGAAAAGCCAATGGAAGCGCCAAAGGCTTTCTCTCTTTCTCAGAATTATCCCAACCCATTGAATCCTTTGACCACCATTTCATTTTCCATTGCCAAAACCTGTCGGGCCAGGCTTTCTGTTTTTGATCTAAAAGGAAAAGAAGTCGCGATTCTGGTGGACAATACATTTCAGCCTGGACAATACAAGGTCATCTTTGATGCAAGTGGATTTTCGAGTGGAATATATTTTTATCGTTTGGAGGCGATGGGCTTTGTTCAGACCAAAAAGCTCACGGTGTTGAAGTAAGAGAAGAGGCAAGGGATTTTTTTAATATCTGTTTTGTAAACCAGTCTTTTCCATCGTGATGCTCACATTGATTTTCTGCCTAATTCCTTTATTTTATTGCCTCTTATGCTTTAATGTGCACCCCTGGGATTTCGATACAATTCTCAAAAAACCTTTTTTGGATTCTTCTAATTCTTTTTGTATATTAATGCCAATTTATGAAATCGCAACACGGTATTCGACTGAGTTATTTTTTTACGCTTTTTGCCATTGGGGCTTCGGTGCCTTATTTGGCTCCGTATTTTAAAGAATACCTCCATCTCAACAACCACCAATTAGGGATTCTTTTAATGATGCGGCCTTTGGCAGCGCTCATTGGCCAGCCTTTCTGGAGTTATATTGCAGATGGATTCTTAGGACGAAAAACCACTGCCTTTTGGATTGCCCTGATCTCTGCTCTGGAGTTTCCACTTATTTTACTGGCCAGAGAGTATTGGCAAATCCTCATCCTTCTTTTTATTTCTCTCTTTTTCTTTGGCTCTCTCAATTCCATGAACGACACCCTTGCTTTGGATTTTCTGGGAAGGAAAAATCAAACCCAATTCGGCCCTCTTCGTCTATTTGCTTCTTTGGGATTTTTTGTGGCAGTGATCCTTTCTGGATTTTTATATCAAGTGTTGGAATTGAAATTTTTATTTTGGGTGTTTTCAATAAGCATGCTCTGCACCACAATGGTCATTCAAAAAATGACGCTTCCCCATACGCCTCTCACAAAACCAAGCCATGGAACCAAAAAAGTATTGGTTTTTTTGAGAAAGAAAAATGTCCGTTTTTTCCTTTTGGCCGTTTTGATTTCTGAAACTGGAAATCAAATGGCTTATATGTATCTCAGCCTGTATGCCAAGCATCTCGGGGCCAGCAATGCCCAAGTAGGAATCCTCTGGGCCACAGCCACAGGTTTTGAAATGATCAGCATGATCTTTATGCCTATGCTCCTTTCCAAGTACAGACTTAAACCCATTCTCATGACAGGGATCTTTTGTGGCTTTTTTCGATGGGTTCCGTTTGCCTTGGCAACGCAATGGTGGCATCTTTTTCCATTTCAAGCCATTCATATGATTACCTTAACTTTTGTCTATATTGGCTCTGCCTTATTCATTAATATGGAAAGTTCACCCAAAATTCGATTTTCTGCTCAGGCCTTTTATAGTCTTTTTGTATTAAATACTGCAAACCTTTTGGGTTCGTATCTTGGAGGGGAAATTAGTCAATATCTTGGGTACAGAGTACTTTTTATCACCAGCGGTCTGTTTGGAATCCTTGGCGGGACAATTTTTTTATTCAAAGTAAAAGATCCCACTTCGAATCCATAAATTCTATTTGGGAATTCACTCTGAAGGAATCAAAAACGAAATCTTCTGGGATGGACATTTTTTATAAGGAATCATTTTTCTCCCCGCTCAAGCTGGAGCACCCATTGCGCTGCAGACAAAATATTCTCTGCGACATAATCAGGGTTCACAGGATATTCGCCATCCTCTCCCTTATGGCCTGTTTTGACCAAAATTGTCTTCATCCCCGCGCGCTTGCCTGTTTCAATGTCAGAGGTTTTATCTCCAATCATAATACTCTGGGAGAGATCGAGATACAATTCTTTTTGAGCCCGCTGAATTAAGGCTTGTTCGGGTTTTCGACAAAGGCATTTTTCTGCTTTGGTATGGGGACAAAAGTAAATTTTATCAATCAAAATCCCATATTGAGAAAACACTTTGAACATGGCCCGATTCACCCGATAAAAATCTTCTTTGGTATAATATCCAAGCCCAATCCCTGGTTGATTGGAAAGAATGATAAGACGGTATCCCATGTTTTGAAATTGTTTCATGCCTTCCAATGCGCCAGGGAGAAACCGGATTTTTTCAGGGTCATGGAGATATTCCACTTCTTCAAGAATGGTTCCATCGCGATCAAAAAATACGGCCTGAGTTAACTTTGAAGGAATCCGTTCAATATGAACAGCCCCTTCCTCTTCCACAAAATATTCATTTTGTCTTTTTCCCAGACCCTGAATTTTTTCGATAACACCAGACGTAGAAATTGACTCTGCGATAGGAATGAGATGGACTTTCCCGCCATATTTTTCTACGGTGTCTTTGGACGTCAAATTCTCTGGGCCATAATCGCCTGCTTTGATGTACAAATGGGGTTTTAAGGCTTCAATGTTTTTTTGATTTCTCCGCTCGTCAAATAAAAAAACATAATCAACGGATTCTAACGCTGCCAAAACTTTCATCCGGTGGGCTTCTGGGACAATGGGCCGATCAGGACCTTTGTATCGACGCACCGAAGCATCGGAATTGACACCGACGATCAAAATGTCACACAACGCTTTGGCTTTTTCAAGATAATCTGCATGGCCTGCGTGAAATAAATCAAACACACCCGAAGTAAAGCCAATGGTTTTCCCTTCCCGTCGGAATTGTTCACAAAGAAGAGCCAGTTCCTCTCGAGTTTTTATTTTATCCTGAATCAAACCATACCCTCCGCTTATGATTCACCCAGAACCTCTTTTAAGCGTTCTGCGGTTTTTCGATTCATGCCTTCGACTGTGGCAATTTCTTCTACAGAAGCTTTTTTGAGATTTTCGAAGGATCCAAAATGGAGCAACAAAGAAGCCTTCCGTTTTGGTCCAATCCCTGGAATATGATCCAAAATGGACTCCCCTGCATGTTTCCGATGAAGAGAACGATGAAACGTGATGGCAAATCGATGGGCTTCGTCTCGAATACGCTGAAGAAGACGAAGACTCGGAGAATCTTTGGGAAGCATCTGAGGATCAGAAAAATCCGGTAAAAAGATCTCATCCAGTCGTTTGGCCAAACCAATCACAGGTTGATGGTGAATCCCATGTTTTCTGAGAACTTCCCGTACCCGAGAGAGCTGACCCTTTCCTCCATCGATCAAAATGAGATCTGGCAGCGGTTTGCCTTCGTTGATGAGACGAACGATTCGACGTTCCACCACTTCTGCCATCATGGCAAAATCATCGATTCCTTGGATATTTCGGATTTTAAATTTTCGGTATTCACTTTTGAGAGGCTTTCCATTTTCAAAACACACCATAGAGCCCACCGCATCTTGGCCAAAGAGATTCGAAATATCAAATGCTTCAATTCGCTTGGGAATTTTGGGCAAAGCAAGATCTCGCTGTAGAGCAAGCACAGAAGGCGCAATCCAATCTGCACTTTTTTCTTTTTGAATCCGGAGTTCCTCAAGGAGTAGCCGTGCATTTTGGACACACATGGCCATCAAATGTTCTTCCTTTCCGGCTTTGGGAATGACAATCCGTACAGGTGCCCCCTTTTTCGTCGAAAGCCATTGTTCAATTTCAGCGCATTCTTCGCATTCCATCGGAATAAAAATTTCCCTTGGAATAAAATCTGCTCTTAAATAATATTGTTTAAGAAAAGCGGAAAGCACTTCGGATTCGGAACGTGTCTCGACTCCTTCAAGATAAAAATGTCTGCGGTTGATGATTTTTCCTCCTCTTACATCGAATACCATGCCACATCCTCCCACATCATCCACTGCCACCACGACCAAATCCCTTTCTTCGTCCCATTCACCCACCACTTTCTGTTTGGCCTGGAAACGGGCAATGGCCTGAATTTGATCTCGTACTTTGGCCGCTTCCTCAAAACGCTCTTCCCGAGAAAGCATCTCCATTCTTTGCGTAAGTTCTTTTACCAGAGCATGATTTTTCCCTTCAATAAAGGCAATGACTTGATGCACAATGGCTTGATAGTCCTCTGGCGAGATACGTCCTTCACACGGACCTTTACATCGTTCAATGTGGAATTGAAGGCAAATCTTGTGCTTTCGATTGCGTATGGTTTCTTCGGTAATATGGAGATTGCAACTTCGGATTGGAAAAATCCTGCGAATGGCAGAGAGAAGCTGACGCATGTGTCCCACATCGGTATAGGGGCCAAAATATCTGGAACCGTCTCGGACAATTTTTCGGGTGACCAAAACCCGAGGATACAGTTCATGAGTCACTCGAATGTAGGGATATGTTTTGTCGTCTTTGAGATTTACATTGTATCTGGGTTTATGTTCTTTAATAAAATTGGCCTCAAGAATCAATGCCTCCATTTCAGAATCTGTCACCACAAAATCAAAATCTTCGACTTTGGACATCATCCGCGCATGTTTGAGATCCGGAGAGGCAGTAAAATGATTGCGCAAACGGTGATTTAATATTTTGGCCTTTCCTACATAGAGGATTTTCCCCGTTTTGTCTTTGAGTAAGTAGACTCCAGGTTTTTTGGGCACAGATTGTAATTTTAAAGCCAAATCGGAACGCACTTTGATCTCCAAAAACAAAAAGGTTTAGCCTGGAATCTCCAAGTGCCAAACCTTTTTCTTTTTTGAGAAGGGCTATCTTTACGAAACAGCAGGTGTCTCTTGGGATTTTTCCTGTTTTTCCATCTGTTCATCAATTCGAGCTGCTTTACCAGAAAGTTTTCTTAAGTAAAACAACTTAGCACGACGTACCTTGCCTTTACGGAGACATTCAATTTTTGTGATAAAAGGAGAATGCAATGGAAAAATACGTTCTACACCGACACCACCAGAAATTTTCCGCACCGTAAATGTGGCATTGATCCCATTGCCACGCCTTTGAATACAAATGCCTCGAAACACCTGAACCCGTTGCTTATCCCCTTCGATCACTTTAAAATGCACTGCGATTTCATCTCCAGGTTCGAATTCTGGAATATCCGTACGGACTTTTTCATTTCCAATCACTTGAAGAATATCCATAAAAACCTCCAACTTCTCTAATCAATTAACGTAAATGAGAGGCAAGAAGATCCGGCCTCCTCTTTTTGGTCCGTTCGAGAGCCTGCTTTTCTCGCCATTCATGAATTTTCGCATGATGACCCGAAAGCAGAACTTCAGGCACTCGTCTTCCTCGAAATACCTCGGGTCGAGTATAATGGGGATGATCAAGCAAACCCGACATAAAAGAATCGTTCTCCGCAGAATCAAAATTACCCAACGCACCGGGTAATAATCGAACAATAGAATCGATCACGACCGCCGCAGGCAATTCCCCTCCAGTGAGAATGTAATCCCCAATGGAAATTTCTTGGTCCACCAATGCTTCGACCACCCGTTCGTCGACACCTCGATAATGACCGCAGAGAAAAACAAGATGCGACTCTTTTGCCAGGGCTTCTGCCATGGCCTGATTGTACTGCACCCCTTGAGGGGTCATAAATATCACTTTGAAGGAATGCTTTTCTCCTTCTTTTGGACCTTTTGAGGTTTCTTCCTGAATTCGGTCAATGGCTCGGAAAAAGGGTTCGGGCTTTAAGATCATTCCAGCGCCGCCTCCATATGGATAATCGTCCACGGTGCGATGCCGATCTGTGGCAAAATCTCTGAGATTCCACACGTGAATTTCAACAAGCCCTTTTTCTTTTGCCCGTCGAAGGATGCTTTCCTCAAAAATCACTTCGAGAATTCGAGGAAACAATGTCACCACATCGATTCTCATATTGGATCAAGCAATCCTTCAATGGGATTAACGACCAGAACTCCTCTGTGAATATCAATGTGAGGGACCAAAACCCGAGCCAATGGAACCCAAATTTCTTTTTCGTTGGATTCTACCACAATCACATCTTGGGCCGGAAGGGCAAGTACCTCTTTGACCTTCCCCACATACTGGCCTGAAGAGGTAACGACTGTAAGACCAATTAATTCAAAACGGTAAAATTGCCCTTCAGAAAGTGGCCACAGAAATTCTCGTGGGATATAGAGATAATATCCCTTGAATTCTTCTGCCCGGGTCCGGTCATCCACCCCTTTGAGTTTGAGTCGAATCAACCCACTTGCAACCCTCGAGACCTTCTCCACCTCAAACCACCCGCCCCGCTCTTGCTCATCCGCCACAAACACCCGGAATAATTTTTCCCATCGCTCTTTTCGGTCACTCAATGGGAAAACACGAAATTCCCCCCGGATTCCGTGAACACCCACAATCCGGCCAATCGCAATAAACTCTTTTTCCCCCTCCCTTCCCATCCCAAGTGAATGAATGCTTATTCGAGAATTTCCAATACTGCGCGTTTCCCCCGCTTGGCCGAAGCCGCTGTCAAAAGCGTACGAATGGCCTTTGCGGTTTGGCCTTTTTTGCCAATGACCTTGCCCAGATCACCCTCGCCGACACGGAGTTCGTATACTGTAGTCTTTTCACCATCCACTTCGACCACATGCACGGATTCCGGATGATCGACCAGGTGCTTTGCAATGAATTCCACAAATTCTTTCATGGCTTTTATCCCTCCTCATTTTCGGATTTCACCAATCAATACGAGTTCGAAGTTACCAAACATACGATTTCTTTATCAAAAGCCATTCGGCCTCTTTGAATTTACGACTGGGACTCGGAAGCAGATCCCGATTCTGATTGTGCTTCTGCTTCCGAAGCGACTTGGACCACAGGGCCCGTTTCTTCCTTTGCTTTTTCTTCCTTTGCCTTTTCTTTCTTTGCCTTTGCTTTTATGACTCTTTTCTCAAGCTCTCGTTTGCTTTTCTCCATTTGTCGAACTTCCCATTTCTTGAGTTCTTCTTCGATCTTCTCTGGATCAAGTCCCTTCCGTTTGAGAGCTCGAAGAAAAAGAAGTCCTTTTCGACGAAATAAACTCCGGACAGTATCCGAAGGGATAGCGCCTCGATCCAACCAAAAATGAACCCGTTCTTCATTGAGCACCATCTTGGGTGGATCGGGAAGAGAGTCGTACGTGCCGATACATTCCACATAACGGCCGTCTCTCGGTGCCTTTGTATCTGTCACTACAATACGATAGAATGGACGCTTCTTTCGACCCATTCGCATTAAACGGATTTTAACAGCCAATGAAACCTCCTCACAAAAATTGAATTGACTAAAAACCAATCGGGATCCCCGGCATTCGCCGTTTTGAACTCCATTTTCCCATACGCTTCATGAGTGTTTGCATGGTTTGAAAATTTCGCAATAATTGATTGACCTCTTGAATCGTTGTCCCACTTCCTTGGGCAATCCGCCTCCGCCGACTTCCATCAATAATATGGGGATTGGCCCGTTCTTCTCGTGTCATGGATTGAATCATGGCCCGGGTCCGAATGAAAACGCGCTCATCGACCTGGACATTCCCTGCCATTTTTCCCATTCCGGGCATCATTTCCACCAGTTGAGAAATCGGCCCCATCTTTCGAATTTGCTCAAGTTGGTCCAAAAAATCTTCCAAGGTAAAATTCTGCTTTTTAAGCTTTTGAGCCAGTTTCTCTGCTTTTTCTTGTTCAAAAGCTTCCTGGGCCTTTTCCACCAAAGTGACCACATCGCCCATTCCCAAAATCCGTGAAGCCATTCGATCTGGATAAAAAGGCTCAATTCCGTCTAATTTCTCGCTTCTGGAAATAAATTTGATGGGCTTTTGTGTCACTGCCCGAATGGACAATGCTGCCCCTCCCCTGGCATCACTGTCCATTTTGGTCAGAACAATGCCATCGAAATCGAGCACTTCTTGAAAGGCTTGAGCAGAACGTACTGCATCTTGGCCCATCATGCTATCTGCCACGAATAAAATTTCATGGGGCTGAACTGCGGATTTCATTTCTTTTAATTCGTGCATCATGGATTCGTCAATGTGAAGTCTGCCTGCAGTGTCCAAAATGACAGTGTCAAACCCCTTTTTTCTGGCTTCTTCCACTGCCTCTTTGGCAATTTGAACAGGATTTTGGGTTTTGGTTGAAAACACAGAAATGTGCGCAGACTGTCCTAAAATCTCCAACTGGGTTGAAGCCGCAGGTCGATACACATCCGCAGGAACCAATAGCACCCGCCGTTTCTGTTTGGTAAGAAAAGCACCGAGCTTGGCTGCAAAAGTCGTTTTTCCAGATCCCTGTAATCCAACCAGCATCACAATCGCTGGAATCTTATCCTCAATGTGAAGCGGTGCATGTGCTTTTCCCAAAAGGGTCACCAATTCATCGTGCACAATTTTCACAAGCACCTGGCCTGGCATAAGAGTTCCCACGACCTCTTGGCCCAGGGCTTTGGCCTGCACTGCAGAAATAAACTCTTTGACGACTTTATAATTGACGTCCGCTTCGAGGAGCACCCGACGAATTTCACGGATGGACTCTTCAATATTTTTCTCTGTAAGCTTCCCCACCCCCCGAAGCTTTCGAATCACCCCATCAAATTTTCGAATCAGTTCTTCAAACATTCAAAACCCTCTTTGAAGTGAGAAATTTATGGAAAAAAAATAAGTTATGCAAGTTTTTTTTGAATGGAAAACCTCCCAAATTGTCATTTGGGGGCATTAAAACAGAGGCTCCAGGATGATAAAAATGACGGACTGTGAAGCGTCCCGGAGGCTCATTTTCCTCCGTTCAAGCGCTCCCAATCCTCCTTGATTTGATCTGTATATCACTCCGAGCTAGAAAATCCTACTTTTTAGAACCCAATATCCATGAGACAGGATCAGGATTCCCATGTTTCCCTATTTACAGAGAAATAATTTTATCGTATCAAAAACATCTTTCGGGTTTGCGTAAAATGATTTGTTTTTAATGTATAAAAATAAATCCCACTGGGAACATGGGTCGCATCAAACCGCACAGAATGGAAACCCGGTGCAAATTCTTTTCCTGCAAGTTCAGCAACTTTTTCACCCAAAATATTATAAATGAGGAGAGACACAAAAGATCTTCGAGGGATTTCAAAACAAATTCGTGTCGATGCATTGAATGGATTTGGATAATTTTGAAATAGCTTGAATGAAACTGAATCAGACAAAGTTCCCTCCACATTGTCATTGACATTTTCATCCGATACAAAAGTGGTCACACTTTTTCCATCCAAGGTTACGGTTAAGCTGTCATTGGATACGAACACATCCTTTTCCTGCTGACAATTTTTTGTTTCTGAAGTGACATAAGGGGTAAACTTTTCCACATGGCCATTCTGAAAAACAAAGGTTTGACTTTTTGCCTCCGAAGCCGTGTTGATTGCCACGATCACCACTTTTGATGAAGCACTGTCTTTATAGGCAGAAGCCCAAATATTTCGCTGGGGATATTTTGGACAGGCAATCCGATAATATCCAGGCCGGATGAACCGTGCAAATTGAGACATGACGTAGCCCTTTTTTGTCACTTCGCCCTTTTTCCCGCTGTTATTCGTTCCGTCGCTGATGGGCCCATAATACCGAACGATGTACCACCACACGTACGCGCTCATTCCGGCATGCATGACATTGTTGATTTCAAGGGCCACATCCATGGCAGTGGACCAGTCATTGGCATGGCTGTTTTCGCCCGAGAGATGCTCTGTCATCCATACCTCTTTTCCTTTGCTTTCTGCCAGTGGATAGGAAAAGATGCCACCGCCGTAGATATGTCCAGCCACAAAACCCAGATGGGCACAGGCCAGCGAATCATTGAGAATTGGATCTGACATTTCTCGTCTGAACTGAAATGACTCTGGTGCCATGACCTTCACACCGACAAGGGGAGCATACTCTCTCAAGAAATGGACCATTTGTGAAGCAGTCCAATTGCAGGATTCATAGGTGACCGAATAATCTGGCTCATTTTGAACCGAAACTGCGTACACGGGCGCGCCGTTTTCTGCCATAAACTCAGCAAAATCTCTGAGATGAAAAGCAAAATCTTCATAATAGTCTTCGAGGAGTTCACCCCCCACCGTATTGTTATTGCTTTTCATTTCCGGAGGAGGAGACCAGGGCGAAGCAATGACAATGGCCCCCAGTTCATACGCTTTCTTCGCGGTGGGAACATTGGTGATCCAAAGGTTTCGCTGGGGTTGAATCCGGATTCGAAGAATCGTGAATCCCAATTGGCCGTCTTCTGTGCCAAAAGCGGTTTCGACTTCCGAATCCGTCATGTCTGGACGCCATTGCACAATATTGGCGCCGCCAAACCCCCGAATGACTTGATAGGTTTTGGTCAAATCAATACGTGCCACATTTTGTGCAAAAACCTGGAGAGAACATAGCATAAAAATGCAAAATAGAGGAGAACCCCATTTGCCAAATCTTTTGACGTGCATCCCCATCTCCTTTCCAAACCGTTGTCTATTTCATGATCGCTGTGATCGGCACAGAAACTTTCTCAAACCCAAGCCACTGGGCAGTCCCTGGGATCGGACCAAGAAGTTTTGGGTTTGTCCTTCCATTGCCACAGCGCAAGCAGTATGTGGAGAGCCTTTTGTTCCTTTCAAGCGACCCCCATGAAGGAAAAAATTCTGCCCCAGCACGAGAGTCCACAAAGGCACCAGGATAACTTCACCGATGTATTCTGACCGATTCCGATGCGATAAAATACGAGCCATTGCTATTGAGAACGTCAATACCCATGTGGATTGAAGCTCAATCCTCACCCATACCCCCGTGATTCATTCCATATTCCTTTTTTGTCAATTTCTCGAAGAAATTATTGTTTTACCCCAACTTTAATCTGCGTCAACGAGTGTGCTGGAAACGAACAGGAAATTTTATTTCCTTCTACCTTGACCTTCTTTACAACAGGTTTGTATTTTTCTTGTTTATCAAATGAGAAAGGCTCGTCAAGTGATTCCTGATTGATAACCGTTACTTCACCTTGCCCAGTAAATGCATATGTAGAAATAATATCTGCCTGGATAGACTTTTCCTTATGCCTGTTCACAACATTAATAAATACTTCTTTCGTCTCTTTAGAATATGTGCATGTGACGTCAAGGTACGGAACAGGACCATATTTTTCGGTATGGAATGTATCACATTCTACATACGTATCAACAGAATATCCCAGACAATTGTTTGAAAATAATTTAAACGTATAGAACAACGGTGTTTTGAAAGTACCTTTTTCTCTGTCGCTTCCCAAAAGCGAGGTAAGCA